>ERZ894220.17-NODE-17-length-200440-cov-17.3328_pt1 | contig 200440 bp, 191 predicted proteins | sample MGYA00380292_ERZ894220 | MGnify/ENA primary metagenome ERZ894220 (study PRJEB32331, sample SAMN06328446) | human gut metagenome | biome: human gut microbiome; feature: stool | host: Homo sapiens | collected 2014-12-05 ... | reverse complement strand
ATCTCTTTACACTCCCCGGCATAGCCGGGGGTTGCCTTTGCGCTAAAGCTAACAATACAAAAGGCCTGGCGCCGCGGGCGCCAGGCCTTTTTTCATTGGTTTTTGCCGGTTCTGAACCCGCCGGCCGCCGCATAGAATGAAGCAAAAGCGGTCAAGCCTGGTCGTCCAGATAACCGAAGGGCACAATTTCGCACACTTCCACAATGTGATCCCGCATCCACATTTCCGGGCTGCATTGCACCAGGTACCCGCAGCCCGGGTCGGCCATCCACAGCTCCGGCCGGCGCTTGGGCATGCCCCGCTGGGCCAGCATGCTCATGATGACGCCCCCGTGGGTCACGCAGGCCGCCTCTTCGATGCCGGTCTTCATCATGTACTCGAACATGCCCATCAGAACGCCTCCGCAGCGCTTGTGGAAATCCGCCAGGGGCTCTCCCCCTTCGGGCGTGAAGTGCCGGGCAGGGTCCATCCACTTTTTAAAATCCTCGTCCTGGACAAGCTCCTGGATCTTGCGCCCCTCGAACACACCGAAGCCGTTCTCCCGCAGGTCCTGCAAAATGATCTTGTCCTTGGCGGCCGGGAACAGAATGTCCGCGGTCTCCAGCGCCCGGGCCATGGGGCTTGAAAACACCGTGGCCGGCTGCGGATAGGCAAAGCGGGCCTGCAGCTCCCGCAGACCCCGGCGGCCCTCTTCGCACAGGGGCTCGTCGGTGCCGCTGCCCAGGTAAATGCCGTCCAGGTTGCCCTGCGTAATGCCGTGGCGAATCAGTGTCAGGCGGTAATTTTTCATGATTTTCTCCCTTTCCGTGGCGTTTTTCCCAAAAGAAGCAAAAAACGCAAAAAAATTTTTTATCTTTTTTTCACATTGCCCATACTACATTTTGAGCATGGGGCCCAGGGGGGCTCCATACATATTGAGAGACGTGTCGAAATGCCCCAAAAACGCGCGATTTTTTGCCCGTTTTGGATATTTACAAAACGTTTTTGCTGGTTTATAATTTACCATACGTAAACATCGGCACAGGGGTAGTCTCGCTTTTTTCAGGGTTTGGGCGCCCCTTGTTTTCTGATGTCCATTGTGAAGGAGTATTCTGAATGTCCGAATTTAGCCGCATCATCACGCTTTTGCGCAAAGAAAAAGGAATTACGCAAAAACAGGCCGCCGAGCAGCTGGGTGTTTCGCAGGCGCTTTTGTCGCACTACGAAAAAGGCATCCGCGAATGCGGGCTGGACTTCGTGGTGCGTGTGGCCGATTTTTACGGCGTCTCCTGCGACTACCTTTTGGGCCGCAGCCCTGACCGCAACGGTCTGACCCTGACGGTAGAGGACATTCCCAATCCGGAGACCGCCAAGGACGGTGTGTTCCACGGCAGCGTGTTGCCCACCTTCAACAAAAAGCTGATTTCCAACAGCCTGAACATTTTGTACGACAAGCTGAACAGCTGCCCGGACAAAGGGCTGGTCAGCGAGATTTCGGCTTATCTGATGATTGCGGTGTACAAGATGTTTCGTCTATTATACAATGCCGGACCCAAAAACGCCAGCAATCTGTTCGGCGTTCGCAAAAGTGTTTACTCCGGTTATTCGGACGCAGCCATGCACGTGGCAGAAGCCAACGTGGAGGCCATTCTGTCCGGCGAGGACATCGGCACCGGCAGCTCGGTGAAGGACACCAGCGCTTTCAGCATGACCACCGAAAAGCTGTCCAAGGAATATCCCCTGTACGCCACCAGCCTGTTCAACCTGATCAAGACAAGCGAAGGGCGCATCGAGCCGAAAAAATAAATATGCAAAGCCGCCTGCGGGCGGCTTTTTTTCATTGTTCTGTCCGTGCCAATACCGTCTCGTAATAATGATCCTCTTCCCTCTGGACCCGCAAAAGCCCCTGTTCGGTCCACCGGCGCGCCCTGTTTCGGGCGCAAAATCCCGCAGGCTGCCCACGCTCAAAGCCAGCTCCGGGCAAATCACCTGCCTGGCCAAGCCCTGCCTTTTTGCGGCGATTTTCAGGCTTCCTCCGGCGCTTTTGCCGCACACAAGTTCCAGCATGGAATCTCCCTTTCTGTTCAAAAATGCCCCGCTGGCGCGGGGCATTTCGCATTTAAAATTCAGCGGGCACAATGTCCCGGTTTTCGTTGAAAGCGATGGGCTGGGCCTGGTTGCGGGTATAGCGCAGCATATCCCGCACCCGGTTGCGCTCCTCTTTGGTGTACAGGATGTAGGCGGTTCCCTCGTGCCGGGCACGGCCCGTACGGCCGATGCGGTGGGTATACTGCTCGTTGGACTCGGGCACGTCGTAGTTGAACACCGCGTCCACCTCGGACACGTCGATGCCCCGGGCGGCCACGTCCGTGGCCACCAGCACCGCGATCTCACCGGCTTTGAAGCTGGCCATGATCTTGTTGCGCTCAGCCTGGGACAAATCGCCGTGCAGGCAGTCCACCACAAAATTCAGCCGTGCCAGCTGATTGGCCAGCATGGCGGTGGTGTACTTCTGATTGCAGAACACCATGACCCGCTTGTATCCGTTTTTCACGATCAATTCGGACAGATCCGCCAGCTTGTTGCGGCCGGTGGTCAGCATCATGTACTGGTCGATTTTGGGCATGGACTCCTCCACGGGCTGCACGGTGATCTCCTCCGCGTCCCGCTGGTACAGCCAGCCGATGTCCATCACTTCGCGGCTGATGGTGGCAGAGAACATGGCCAGCCGCTTGCGGGACTTGATGGTGTCCAGAATGTGGCGCACGTCCTTGTAAAAGCCCATATTCAGCATTTCGTCGGCCTCGTCCAGCACAATGGTCTCCACATGGGACAAGTCCACGGTACGGCGCTTCATGTGGTCCTGCAAGCGGCCGGGGGTGGCCACAATGATCTGCGGGCCTTTTTTCAGCTGCTCGATCTGACGGTTCATATTGGCGCCGCCGTACACGCACGCCACCCGCACTTCGGGGTAAAAATGGGCCAGGTCCCGCAGATCTTCGGTGATCTGCTGCGCCAGCTCCCGGGTGGGAGCCATGACCACGGCCTGGGGATACTTCTTTTCTGCGTCCAGCCCCACGATCAAAGGAATGCCAAAAGCGCAGGTTTTGCCGGTGCCCGTAGGGGCTTTGGCAATGATGTCCTTGCCTTCCATCATCGGGGGGATGGCCTTCTCCTGCACTTCGGTCATTTCGGTAAAGCCCATGCGTTCCACCGCCTGGTGAATCTGCGCGGGCACGTTTAATTCACGGTAATCCATGTTGTCTCTCCTAGGTTTCGTTTTTCCTTTGCTATCATAGCACATTTTGGCGCAAAAAGAAACACAGACGGGCCTGCCGGTAACGGGTGCAGAAAAGCCGAAAAGGCTCTGTGCAAACAGTGATTTGCGCAGTATAATGAGGAAAAACCCTGACAGGGCATCTTAGAGGAAAAGAGGAAACAATCATGATGAAAAAAGTGCTTCTTTGTGTTTGTGCATTGGTGACGACCCTTTCCCTGGCGGCCTGCAGCGGCGCACCTGCGGCATCTTCGGCGTCCACGCCCGCTTCGGTTTCTGAGCCTGCCTCCAGCTCTACGGCCGTTTCCAGCTCTGAGACTCAATCCGAAGCTGCGTCCGATACGGCAGACTACACCGCCTATTCCATTAACTTTGACGTACCCGAGGGCTTTGAACAGGTGGATGCCACCGGCACCGGCGCCAGCGTGATCTACCAGGCGGAGGACGGGTCCAACATCAATGTAGTGATTATGGAAAATGACGGTTCCCTGGCCAGCGATGTGTCCATGGAAGACCTTGTAGGGCCGATTGAGGAAGCATTCTCTCAGCAGTACGGCGAAGACGTGCACCTGCTGGATGTGGCTTTTACCACCGGCAACATCGGCCCCTGCCCCTACTACCGGCTGGACTACAGTGTGACTGTAGCCGGCGTCGACCTTTACCAGACGGGCATCGGCATCAGTGCCGACCGAGGCTATACCATCTCGTACACTGACACAAATTATGGCCGCTGGCGCGATGTCTTTGAGGAATCCATCTCCAGCATCACACCGGTGGAAAAATAAGCAGCAAAATAAAAAAGGGGGCTGAAAAGCCCCCTTTTTATTTCCCCTGCGCACGCTGGCTTTGCGCAGAGAGACCATTATGGACAAAGAATATCCGGTTATTCCTCTTCACCGGACAGGCGACGCTTCATGATACCGCTGGCCTTGAAACCAGGGATTTTGGTGGGCGCAAGCTGCGTGGACACCTTGGTTTTGGGGTTGGTGTAGGCCTTGGTCTGGCGCTCCCGCATCTCGAACCGGCCAAACCCCGCAATGGTGACCTTGTTCCCGCTTTGAAGCTGGCCGATGATGTGATCGAAAAGCGAATCCATCACCCGCTCCACGTCTGCAGCGGACAGCTCTGTCTGTTCTGAAACAGCGGTAATCAGCTGTGATCTTGTCATTTTTTTCAGGACCCCCTTGTTCTTTCATGATTCCCCTTCCCGGGTACTTTTCTAATTCCAACTATACGCCGTAAAACCTGATATTACAAGACTTTTTTCGAAAAACATCGTATTTTTTTCAACATTTTATATTTTTTATAGCCAAAACTTCCATATAGCGTAACAACAATTTGTATATCATACAAAATTTATGCAATTTGTATTTAATTTACAAAAAAAGCACGCCCCGCCGCACGAAAACCGTGCGGCGGGGCGTGTCTATCAAAATCAGAACAAAGTGGACAGATCCACCAGATCCACATCCCGCAAAGTGCGCTTTGTGCGCAGGCACTTGATGAGCACCCGGGCGGTATCGATGGCCGTCAGGCAGGGGATGGACAGCTCCACCGTTTTACGGCGCAGCTGCACGCTGTCATGAGAGGGAATGCGGCCCTTGGAGGAAGTGGAAACCACGTAGTCCACAAGGCCCGACTCCAGCAGATCCCGCAGGTTGGGGCGCGGCTCGCTGAGTTTGCGCACCTCGTTGCAGGCGATCATGTTGCGGCCCAGATGATAGGCCGTGCCGGAAGTGGCATACAGCTTGTAACCCATATCCTTGAAGTTCCAGGCGATGTCTTCCAGTTCCTTCTTGTCCGCGTCCTTCACGGTGAGGATGACGCACTTGCCGGGGGTGGGATGACGCAGGCTGTAGCCGGCGCCCACCAGACCTTTGAGCAGAGCGTCCTCGAAGTTGCGGGCAATGCCCAGCACCTCGCCGGTGCTCTTCATCTCCGGGCCCAGCTGAGTGTCCACGTTGTGCAGCTTTTCAAAGCTGAACACAGGCACCTTGACGGCGCAGTAGTCGCCGGTGGGGTACAAACCGGTGCCGTAGCCCATGTCGCGCAGCTTCTCGCCCAGCATGCAGCGCACAGCCAAATCCACCATGGGAACGCCCGTGACCTTGCTGATGTAAGGCACGGTGCGGGAAGAACGGGGGTTGACCTCGATGATGTACACCTGGTCGTTGTACACCACGAACTGAATGTTCATCAGGCCCACCACGTTCAGCGCACGGGCCAAGCGGCCGGTGTAGTCCACGATGGTGCCCTTGATTTTCTGCTTCAAGCTCTGGGGCGGATACATGGAGATGGAGTCGCCGGAGTGAATGCCCGCGCGCTCGATGTGCTCCATCATGCCCGGAATGAGGAAATCCTCGCCGTCGCAGATGGCGTCCACTTCGCACTCGGTGCCCATCAGGTACTTGTCCACCAGAACCGGGTTGGCCATGTCCACATGGCTGGTGATGATGGCCATATATTCTTTCACATCGTTCTCATTGTAGGCGATGATCATGTTCTGGCCACCCAAAACGTAAGAGGGGCGCAGCAGCACCGGATAGCCCAGATCGCTGCCCGCGGCCAGGGCCTCTTCGCAGGTGAACACGGTGTGGCCCTTCGGGCGGGGAATGCCGCACTTCTCCAGCAGTTCGTCGAAGCGCTCGCGGTCCTCGGCCTCGTCGATGGCGTCGGCGGAAGTGCCCAGAATCTTCACGCCGGCCGCAGCCAGATGCTTTGTGAGTTTGATGGCCGTCTGGCCGCCGAACTGCACCACGCAGGCCCAGGGTTTTTCCGTGGCAATGATGTGGTCCACGCTCTCGGGGGTCAGAGGATCGAAATACAGACGGTCGCCGGTGTCAAAGTCCGTGGAGACAGTCTCGGGGTTGTTGTTGACGATGATGGCCTCGCACCCGTGCTCCTTCAGCACCCAGGTGCAGTGCACCGAGCAGTAGTCGAACTCGATGCCCTGGCCGATGCGAATGGGGCCGGAACCGAACACCAGCACCTTTTTCTTGTCCGTGGGATGAGCGGCGATAAACTCGGCCGCCTCGTTCTCCTCGTCGAAGCTGGAGTAGAAATACGGGGTCTTGGCGCTGAATTCCGCGGCGCAGGTATCTACCATCTTGAAGCCGGCCACCATTTTTTCAAAGGGCAGCTCCTTGAGGCCCGCCAGGCGCAGAATGGTCTTGTCCATGAAGCCCTGCTTTTTGGCCTTGCGGTACAGCTCTTCGGTCAGCGGGCCGTTTTTCAGGGCCAGCTCGGTGTCGGCCAGCTTTTTCAGCTTGGCCAGGAACCAGTAATCGATTTTGGTGATGTCGTAGATCGTATCAAAGGACACGCCGCGCTTGATGGCCTCGTACACGGTGAAGGAACGGTCCGAGTCGCAGCGGTGCAGCCGCTGGACGATCTCCTCGTCGGGCAGGCTCTCCAGCTCGGGCAGGGTCAGGGTCTCCAGGCCCAGCTCGATGGAGCTGACGGCCTTCATCATGGCGTGCTCGAAGCTGCTGCCGATGGCCATGACTTCGCCGGTGGCCATCATCTGGGTGCCCAGGTCCTTTTTGGCGTACACGAACTTGTCGAAGGGCCATTTGGGGAACTTGACCACGCAGTAGTCCAGCGCGGGCTCAAAGCAGGCGCAGGTCTGGCCGGTGACGTCGTTGGCGATTTCGTCCAGGCTGTAGCCGATGGCGATCTTGGTGGCCACCTTGGCGATGGGATAGCCCGTGGCCTTGGAAGCCAGTGCCGAGGAACGGGACACACGGGGGTTGACCTCGATGACCGCGTACTCGAAGCTGTCGGGCTTCAGAGCAAACTGGCAGTTGCAGCCGCCCTCGATACCCAGCTCGGTGATGATGTTCAAGGCGCTGGAGCGCAGCATCTGATATTCTTTGTCGGACAAAGTCTGGCTGGGGGCCACTACGATGGAGTCGCCGGTGTGCACGCCCACGGGGTCGAAGTTCTCCATGTTGCACACGGTGATCACGTTGCCCTTGCCGTCGCGCATAACCTCGTACTCGATCTCTTTCCAGCCGGCGATGCACTTTTCGATAAGCACCTGATGGATGGGCGACAGGCGCAGGCCGTTGGTGCCGATTTCCCGCAGAGACTCCTCGTCGTCGCAGATACCGCCGCCGGTGCCGCCCATGGTGAAGGCCGGCCGCACGATGACCGGGTAGCCGATGACCTTGGCGAAGTCCAGCGCGTCGTCCAGGTTTTCCACCACTTTCGAGGGGATGACCGGCTCGCCCAGCTTCTCCATGGTGTCCTTGAACAGCTGGCGGTCCTCGGCGCGGTCAATGGTGTCGGGTTTGCAGCCCAGAAGGCGCACGCCCGCCTTTTCCAGATAGCCGTTGCGGTACAGCTCCATGGCCAGGTTCAGGCCCATCTGGCCGCCCAGGTTGGGCAGGATGGAGTCGGGCTTTTCCTTTTCGATGACCCGCTCCAGAATTTCCACGGTCATGGGCTCCACATACACCCGGTCGGCGATGTTGGGGTCCGTCATGATGGTGGCGGGGTTGGAGTTGACCAGCACCACCTCGATGCCCTCGCTTTTCAGCGCGCGGCAGGCCTGGGTGCCGGAGTAGTCGAACTCGGCCGCCTGGCCGATGATGATGGGGCCGGAACCGATGACCAGCACCTTCTTAATGGATGGATCTTTAGGCATCTCGGTGGCCCCCTTTCACCATGGATACAAATTCGTCGAACAGATACGCCGTGTCCCGGGGACCGCCGCAGGCCTCGGGATGGAACTGCACGGTGAAGCAGGGCATGTTTTTGTAGCGCACACCCTCCACGGTGCCGTCATTGGCGTTCACGTGGCTGACCTCGGCGATGGACTTGTCCACCGTGTCCGCCACCACCGCGTAACCGTGGTTCTGGCTGGTGATGAAGGTGCGGTTTTTGGCAAAGTCCGTGACAGGCTGGTTCACGCCGCGGTGGCCGTATTTCAGCTTGGCAGTTTTGGCGCCCATGGCCAGAGCGGTGAGCTGATGGCCCAGGCAGATGCCGAACACGGGCTTGTTCATGGCCAGAATGTCTTTCAGATTCTCGATGATCTGCACGTTTTCCGCCGGGTCGCCGGGGCCGTTGGAAAGCATGATGCCGTCCACGTTCAACTCTTTCAGCCGTTCGGCGGTGGTGCGGGCGGGCACCAGGGTGACCTTGCAGCCCCGCTGCACCAGGCTGCGCAGAATGTTGCGCTTATAGCCGAAGTCCATCAGGGCCACGTGGTATTCGCCCGCTTCGTTGCAGGTCTCCTCTTTGTCCACGGTGACGCTGTCCACCGCGTCGGTGACCGCGTAGGCGCGGATGCGCTCCATCAGCGCGGCGTCCGCCAGGGCGGCCTCGGCGCTGTCGTACTCGGTGGTCAGCGCGCCGTTCATGACGCCGGACTCCCGGATGATGCGGGTCAGCCGGCGGGTGTCCACACCGTGCAGGCCGATGATGTTCTGCTGTTTCAAAAAGGCGTCCAGCGTTTCCTTGCAGCGGAAGTTGGACGGTGCGTCACACACTTCGCGCACGATGTAGCCGAAGGCGTGAATGCGGTTTGACTCGGCGTCCTCGCCGTTCACGCCGTAGTTGCCCACCAGGGGGTAGGTCTGCGTAATAATCTGGCCGTAGTAGCTGGGGTCGGTGAGCGTTTCCTCGTAGCCCACCATGCCGGTGTTGAACACCACTTCGCCCACGCTGGTGCCTGCGGCGCCGAAGTTTTCGCCCTCGAACACCATGCCGTTGGCCAGTACCAGATATGCTTTCATGGAAATCCCTCTTTTCTGTGCGGTATTCAAAAGGCGCTTACAGGGTCTGTTTGGCCTGCTCTTTCATTTTGCGGCTGCCCAGGTGCACCAGAGGCAGTTTGCCCTCTTTGCAGATGGGGCATTCCTCGGGCAGATAGTTGGGCAGGTCCAGTTTCACAGCGCTGGCCAGGATGGGAATGGGCGACGGGGCTTCCGCTTTGGTGCGGTCCACCACGCACACGATGCCCAGGCACTCGCCGCCGGCCTCTTCGATGACGCGCTTGGTTTCCAAAGAAGAAATGCCGGTGGTGACCACGTCCTCGGCGATGATGCACTTTTCACCCGGGTGAATGGCAAAGCGCTTCAGGGTCATCACGTTGTCCACGCGCTCGGTGAAGATGGCGCGCTTGCCCAGCTGACGGCCCAGCTCGTAGGCGTACACAATGCCGCCCATGGCCGGTCCCACGATCACGTCCACGTCCAGATCTTTCAGCTGCTCGGCCACGTTCTCCATGACCAGAGCGCATTTGTCGGGATACTGCTGCAGGAAAGCCATCTGGCAATAAGCGGAAGAGTGACGGCCCGAGGACAGAAGGAAGTGACCCTCCAGAAAGGCGTCGCAGGATTTGAGAATTTCCAGTGCGTTGTTCATGATGATACTCCTTTTCGTTGTGCGTTATACCCGGGCCGCGCCGCGGATTTCGTCCAGTGTTTTGACCCCGTGGGCATCCATCCATTCGCCGATGCCGTCCGCGATTTTCTCGCAGGCTTTGGGGTCCATAAAGTTTGCCGTGCCCACCTGAATGGCCGTTGCGCCGGCCATGATGAATTCCAGCGCGTCGTGAGCGGTGGCGATGCCGCCCAGGCCCACCACGGGCACTTTGACCGCGCCGCACACCTGATAGACCATGCGCAGGGCGATGGGGCGGATGGCCGGGCCGGAAAGGCCCGCAAATACATTATGGAACACCGGGCGGCGTTTTTCAAGATCAATGGCCATGGCCTGGAAGGTATTCACCAGGCTGAGGCCGTCGGCCCCGGCCTCTTCGCAGGCCAGCGCCATCTCCACAATGTTCTCGGCGTTGGGGCTGAGTTTGACGATCATGGGTTTCGTGGTGCATTTGCGCACCCGGCTGACCACCTCACGGGCGCTCTCGGCCTTGACGCCGTAAGCAATGCCGCCGGCCTTCACGTTGGGGCAGGAGATGTTCAGCTCGATGAAATCGATGTCCGTTTTGTCCAGCAGCCGGGCGCCCTCTTCATAGGTCTCGATGGTGGAGCCGCCCAAGTTGGCCATGGCGGCGCAGCCCATGCCCAGCATATCGGGCAGTTCGTTGTCGATGAAGTGCTGCACGCCCGGGTTCTGCAGGCCGATGGAGTTGATGAGGCCCGAGGGGGTCTCCCAGAGGCGCTCGCCCTCGTTGCCGTACTTGCCTTCCAGCGTCAGGCCCTTGCCGGACACGGCGCCCAGCTTTTTCAAATCCACGATGTTCTCGTATTCCACGCCGAAGCCGAAGGTGCCGGAGGCGGCGATGACGGGGCTTTGCAGGGTTTTGCCGCACAGGTTCACGCGCAGATCAGCCATAGAACACACTCCCCTCGAACACGGGGCCGTCCTTGCACACGGACACGCCGCCGTTTTTGGACTTGCAGGTGCAGCCCAGGCACGCACCCAGACCGCAGGCCATTTTGGCCTCTTTGCTCACGTACACCCGCACCCCTTTGGCAAGGCACATGCGGGCCACTTTTTCCATCATGATCTCCGGTCCGCAGGTGTACACCACGTCAAACTGCTCCGGGTCCAACAGATCGGTGACAAAGCCGTGATGGCCCACCCGGCCCGTGTCCGTGGCGATCTGCACGTTGTCGCACACGGCGGCAAAGGCCGCCAGACGGTAGGGCTCGTCCCGGAAGCCGGCGAAGAAGTGCACCTCGGCGCCGCTCTTTTTCAGCTCCTTGGCCAGCTGCAGCAAAGGCGCGGTGCCGATGCCGCCGCCCGCCAGGGCCACTTTTTTGCCCTCGATGGGAAAGCCGTTGCCCGCGGGGCCGGTGAGCTGCAGCCGGTCGCCGGTGCCCAGAGCCGCCAGCTTTTCGGTGCCCTGGCCCTTGACCTCGTACAGGAAGCAAAGTTCCTTTGTCTCTTCGTCAAAGCTGTGCAGGCTGATGGGACGGGACAGAATCGGCGCCTCGTCCGCAGCCCAGGCCCGCAGCATGTAGAACTGGCCCGCTTTGGGCGCGGGGGTGGCCGCGTCCCACAGAGCGGTCAGCAGAAAAATGTTCTGAGCCTGCTGTTCATTGCGCAGAACGATCACTTCACAGTTTGCTGCACGCATCCGCAATGGCTCCTTTCATGTTCACGCACTCGTTGTACGCGGCCTCGGCAAAGCCGGTGCCGGGCTGTTTCTTATAAGCCAGCAGAATGCCGCGGCTGGAGTTCACGGTGCCGCCGTTGCCTTTGGACAGGTACTGGGCGATGTCCTCGGCCTTGCCGCCCTGGGCGCCGTAGCCGGGAATCAGGAAGAACGCGTTCTTGTATTTGGCGCGGATCTCCTTGGCCTCTTCGATGTGGGTGCCGCCGATGACCAGACCGATGCTGGAGTAGCCGTGCTCGCCCATGTAATCCTCGCCGAAAGCAGTCATCTTATCGCCTACCAGATCGTACACGCGGCGGCCGTCGGCCAGCTTTTCGTACTCAAAATCTTTGGCGCCGCCGTTGGAGGTGCGGCACAGCACGAACACGCCCTTGCCCTTCTCCTTCATGTACTTGGTGTAGGGCTCGATGGAGTCCATGCCCATGTAGGGGGCCAGCGTCATGAAATCGGCCTCGAAGTCCCCTTCAAAGTGTGCCTTGGCGTACATCTCGGCAGTCTTGGCGATGTCGCCGCGCTTCACGTCCGCAATGGCGATCAGGTTTTTCTCACGCAGATAGGCCAGCGTGTTTTTGTAGGCCAGCATGCCGTCCAGCCCGTAGGATTCATAATAGGCAATCTGCACCTTGTAGCAGCCGGCCACGTCTTTGGTGGCCTCGATGATTTCTTTGTTGAAGCGGAAGATGTTCTCCCCGGCGGTCAGGGACGAATCCACAAATTCCTCCGGCAGATAGGAAAAATCGGTGTCCAGGCCCACGCACACGGGGCCCTTTGCCTCTACGGCTTCGTACAGTCGGTCCATTTGCAGCATTGTCGTATCCTCCGTTATCGTTCGTTGTATGTGATGACGCCGGCTTTCACGGTGGTTTTCACCTTGCCGTACAGCGTCAGTCCGTCGTAGGGGGTGTTGTGGCTCTTGCCGGCGAATTCGTCCTTGTTGACCACATAGGGGTTGTCCAGGTCCACCAGGACCACGTCGCCGTCATACCCTTCGGCCAGAAGGCCTTTGTTCAAGCCCAGGATCTCGGCCGGGCCCTTGCTCATCATGCGGGAGAGCGTCTCCAAAGGCAGGCCGCACTGGCGGCACAGCTTTGTGTAGCACACGCTGAAGGCGGTTTCCAGACCCACCATGCCCGGCGCGCCCTTGGCCTTGTCCTCGGGGGAGTGGGGGGCGTGGTCGGTGCCGATGGCCTCCACCCGGCCTGCGGCCATGGCCTCGATCAGGTATTCCACGTCCGCTTTGGCACGGATGGGCGGGTTGACCCGGAAGCCGTTGTCGTAGAACCAGATGTGATGGGGCGTCACCTCGCTGGTGACTTTCACGCCCCGGTCCTTGGCGCGCAGAATCTCCTCCATGGCCTCTTTGGTGCTCACATGGCACATGTGCAGCTTGGCGCCGGTGGCTTCGGCAATATAGATGTTACGCACGGTTTCCAGATTTTCCGCCAGCCGGTAGTCGATGGGCGACAAATCCATGTCCTCGGCGTGGCTCATGACGGTCAGCCCCTTTTCGGCGGCGATGGTCATAGCCTCGTACATGACCTTGGACTCCCGCACGCCCTTGCCGTCCTCGGAGATGAAGCGCAGGTTCGGGGGCAGGATGGTCAGGTGGCTGACGGTTTTGCCGTCAAAATCCTTTGTGATGGAGATGCACTGGTTCACATCGCACAAGCCGATGCGCTTTGCCTCGTCCATGACGCTTTGAGCAATGGCCGCGCTGGAGCACACGGGCTTTGTGTTGGCCATGCAGTTCACGAAGGTGTAGCCGCCCCGGGCCGCCGCCCGGGACCCGCTGGCGATGTCCTCTTTGTATTCAAAGCCCGGGGTGCGGAAATGGCAGTGGGTGTCCACGAAGGCGGGCAGCAGGATCAGCCCGTCCGCGTCCAGCACCGGTCCGTCGGTGGAAAGGTTCGTTCCCACGGCGGTGATGACGCCGTTTTCAATGAGCACATCCCCCTGGCGGACGCCCAGCGCGTCCGTCAGCATTGCGTTGCGAATCAGCATGTGGTTCCTCCTTTTGGGCAAAAAAAAACTTTTCCACAAAAAGGGAAAAGTTTAAAAGACAATAAAACGGCCAGAGCCTTTGGACTGATTTAACAAAAACACATTGCACAACGTCATGCCGCAGCTCCTCCGCCTTCATTTTGTTCCATAGTATTTTAGCATCGGTCCGACAAATTGTCAATCGGGACCCGGTGTAAAACATAGGCGGCGGTGACGGGGTTTTTCTGTGTGTAATCCACAAAGGCAATCTGGCGCGCGCCGTACAGAACGGCCACACCCCGGCGCACGCCGGGTTTCGGCGCGGTGGCGGAGTCCTGTGCCAAAGCGCGCACGGCCTTTGCCAGCAGCGGGTCCTTCACCTGCAGACAGGCGGGCAGCCGGCCCGTGGCGTTGGTGGAAAGCCGGTCGCAGACCATGGCGTCCCGCAGAAGGTCTGCGTCCACCCCGGGCAGGGTTTTGCAAAATTCGTACAGCCGGGCGGTGTATCCGTCCAGATCCAGCCGGGCCGTGTCCCCCGCTGCTTTGCCCAGAGCCGTATAAAAAGCAAAGGGGCGCAGGCCCGAGGCCTCCAGCACATAGGCGGCCGTGCCCCGGAACCGGCGGGAGTTGTACACCCGCTCCAGCGCGTCCTCGGTTTTGTGCAGAAGGGCCAGGTCCTCTTCGCTCAGCCAGGGGGTGGACTGCACCTCGTAAGGGGGCGTTTTGGAAAACGCGCAGGGATAAACGTCCGTCTCCTCCCGCATGGCGGCCCCGTGCAGCAGCTTCAAAAAGCCCAGCTGCAGCATGGACGCGCCCAATGCGTACCCCTCGTCAAAGCTTTGGGCAAAGGTGGGGAGGTCCTCGAAGGGCAGCCCGGCGATGAGATCGATGTGAATGTGCATGTTGCCCATGGCCACCAGCCGCCGGATGTTGCGTTTGAGCACGTCCGTGTCGGTTTTGCGGCGCACGGCTTCCAGAGTGCGCTCACAGAAGGACTGCATGCCGATCTCCAGCTGCACCGCGCCCAGAGGCATGCGCTCCAAAAGGCGGAAGGTCTCCTCCTTTAAAATGTCGCCGGCGATCTCAAAGTGAAAGCACACCCCGGCGGGGATGTCCCGTCCGTAATGGTTCAGAATAAACTCCAGAATGGCGTTGGCGTGCCGGGGATCGGCGTTAAATGTGCGGTCGATGAACTTGACCGTTTTGGCCCCGGAATTGGCCAGTGTCAGAATGTCCCGGAAGGCCCGGTCCAGCCCGAACCACCGGGGCTTGCCGCACCGGCCCGACAGGCAGAAGGCGCAGGAATAGGGACAGCCGCGGCTGGTTTCCAGGTAGGCGATGCGGCCGTTCAATGCCGACAGGTAGGCGGGCGTGTAGGGGCTGGGCACGTCCCCGGGCAGCACGCAGGGCGCGCTTTCCGTCACCGTCTCCCCCTTTCGGCCGCACAGGCCGGGAATGTCTGCTTCCAGCGGGTCCCGGCCCGCTGCCAGACACCGCAGAAAGGCGGGCACGCTCTGCTCGCCTTCGCCGGAGAGAATGTAGTCGATTTGAGAATTTTCCCGCAGCACATCGGCGGCGTTGTAGCTGACTTCCGGCCCGCCCAAAGCCACGGTCACGCCGGGCAGCCGCTGCTTGACCCGGGCGGCCAGGGCCAGGGTCTCTTCGATGTTCCACAGATAGCACGAGAAGGTCACCGCGTCCGGCGCGCCGGCGCACACCCGCTCCAGCACAGCCTCGGGCGGCTCGTTGATGGTGCCCTCCACCACCCGCACCGTCAGCTCGGGGGCATAGGCTTCCACCCCGGCGGCCAGACACCAGGGCGCCAGCGAGGAGTGGATGTATTTTGCATTGATGGCGCACAGCGCCGCGGAAAATGCCATGACAAACGCTCCTTGCACAAAGGCGGGCGCTGTGCGCGCCCGCCGCTTTTATTGAATCTTCTGATAGGCCAGCCGCTCGGTGCCGTCGGCGGCGAGATGAATGACGCCGCAGTACACAAAGCCCTTCTTTGCCAGGGCCCGCTGCATGGGTCGGTTGTCCCGGTGAGTGTCCATGCGCAGGTTGCCGCAGCGGGCAAAGCACCAGTCCATGCAGAAACCCGCCGCGCCCTTGCCCGGCACAGCCACAGCCACCCGGTGCATGACCCCGTAGGGGCCGGGAGCTGCCCACGCGCCCTCAATGCGGGCGTAGTCGGGTTCGGTCTCTCCCCCGCTCACCGGCGGGCGGAACCAGAAGGCCGCGCACAGGGTTTCGCCCTCTTCGCACACGTAGCTTTCGCCCCGGCGGATGTCCTCTTCCAGCATGGCCCGGCCGGGATACCCTTCTCTCCACTGATGCGGATTTCCGTTCTCTGCCATGAAGCGCCGGGCCTGGGCGTACAGCGCTTCCAGCCGGGGCAGGTCCTCCGCCCGGGCGGGACGCACGGTCATCACAGCAGCACCACGCCCGCGGCTTCACAGGCGGCGCGGGTGGCTTTGTCCCACAAAGACACCTGCACCTCGCCCACATGAGCCTTGCCCAGAAGCAGCATGCACAGACGGCTCTGGCCGATGCCGCCGCCGATGGACAAAGGCAATTCGTCCCGCAGAAGCGCCGCGTGGAAGGGCAGCTGCGCCCGCTGCTCGCACCCGGCCAGCTTCAGCTGACGGGCCAGGCTCTCGGCGTCCACACGGATGCCCATGCTGGAGATTTCCAGCGCGCAGCCCAGAGGCTCGTGCCAGAACAGCAGATCGCCGTTCAGCTGCCAGTCGTCGTAGTCCGGAGCGCGGCCGTCGTGGGGCTTGCCGCTCTTCAGCGCGCCGCCGATCTGCTCCACAAACACGGTTTTATACTCTTTGCACACGGCATTCTCCCGCTCTTTCGGGGTCAGGTCCGGGTACTTGTCTTCCAATTCCTGGCTGGTGAAGAAGGTCACGTCCCGGCACAGCGTGGTGTCCAGCGCGCCGAACTGCCATTTGAGTTCGTCCAGCGTGCCGCAGATGGCGTTGACAATGTCCTGCACGGTGCGGCGCAGAAACGCCTCGTTGCGCATGTCCCGGTCGATGACTTTCTCCCAGTCCCACTGGTCCACGTAGATGGAGTGCAGATTGTCCATCTCCTCGTCCCGGCGGATGGCGTTCATATCCGTCACCAGGCCGTTGCCCACGTGAAAATCGTACTCGTGCAGCGCCAGGCGTTTCCACTTGGCCAGGCTGTGCACCACCACTGCCTGACGGCCGATGGCGGGCACGTCAAAGGAAACCGGGCGCTCCACGCCGTTCAAATCGTCGTTCAGGCCCGTGGCCGGGTCCACAAACAAAGGCGCGGTGACGCGCTTCAGATGCAGCGCCGCGCACAGTTTTGTCTGAAAAATCTGTTTGATCAGGCCGATGGCCTTCTGGGTGTCGTACAGGCCCAGAACGGACACATAGCCCTGCGGAATGTTGGTCGGCATAACAATGGTTCTCCCCTCTGCGGCGGCCCTGATCGGCCGCGTTTGTTCTTTATTATAAAGGACCGGTGCGCCCCGGTCAATTCTAGATGACCTTTTTCTCCTTCCACTTGCCCCGGACAAACCGCACCAGGAACATCACCGAGCGGAAGGCCCAGTCCAGCAGCATGGCCAGCCAGATGCCCACCGCGCCCATGCCCATCTGTGCGCCCAGAAGGTAGCCGAACCCAAACCGGAAGGCCCAGATGGAGAAGATGGACACCGTCATGGTGTAGCGCACGTCCCCGGCGGCGCGCAGCGCATTGGGCAGCGTGAAGGACGCCGGCCACAGCAGCATGGCGAATCCGTCGTGAATCCACACCAGCGTGGTGGCCAGGGCCGCGGTTTCAGCCGACAGGGTGTACAGTTTCAAAAGCAGCGGCAGGCTCAGCAGAATGGATGCGTTCAGCACGCCGCCCAAGAGGTACACCAACCCCACCAGTTTTTTGGCGTAGCGGGTGGCCTGTTTGGTGTCTCCCGCGCCGATGCAGCGGCCCACCACGGTGATCATGGCCAGGTTGACCGCGTCGCCGGGAATGCAGCCCAGCACGTCCAGGTTGTTGGCCACCGCGTTGGCGGCGATCTGCACGGTGCCGAACCCGGCGATGATGCCCACCACCATGACCCGGCCCAGCTGGAACAGGCTGTTCTCCACCGCGCTGGGAATGCCGATGCGCAGAATTTTGCGCATCAGGGCCCCGTCCGGCCGCTTTGCCTGGGAAAGGCGCAGCGGCAGCGGGTTTTCGTGCCGGCACAAAAGCCCCGTCAGCACAAAGCACCCCAGCACCCGGCTGAGCAGCGTGGGCACGGCCACACCGGCCACGCCCAGGTGCAGTACGTACACGCACAGGGCGTTGCCCCCGATGTTGAACAGGTTCATGCCCGCGCTGATACACATGGAAATGCGGGTGTTGTTCTGGCAGCGGAACAACGCCGCTGAGGCGTTGTACACCGCCAGGAACGGATAGGACAGCGCTGTGATGAACCAGTACAGCATGGCCGCATTCATGACGTCGTCCTCAATGGCGCCGAAGGCAAAACGCAGAAGCGGCGCCCGCAGGCACAGCGCAAACGCCGCCACTCCCAGCGAGATCACCCCGGTCAAAAGCACCAGCTGACCGGCCGAGCGCTGCGCTTCGGCATGGCGCCGTGCGCCCAGAAACTGGCTGGTGACCACCGCACCGCCCGTGGCAAGCGCTGCAAACAGGTTGGAAATCAGCAAATTCAGCATGTCCACCAGCGACACGCCGGAGACTGCCGCCTCGCCCACCGCGGACACCATCATGGTGTCGGCCATACCCACGGCCACCACCAGCACCTGTTCGATCACAAGCGGTACGATCAGGCTGCGCAGCTGCGCGCCTGTAAACAGCGGGCGCTCGTCCCGCAAAGCAGTTGTCATAAGTCTTTCACACTCCCCGGATATGGTTATACCACTTAAAGAGATCGCGGGCAAGGGCTTTTGCCCGGCGGTGTTTGGGTGTATACTGAGGGTATCAACTCGACAGGAGGACATTTTTATGCTTCGTTTTGCCATTCTCACCGCGGGCAACATCGCCCACAAAATGGCCCGCACCGTGGCCGCTGTGCCCGGCGTGGTGGAGCCCTATGCCATTGCCGCCCGGGACGCAGCCCGCGCCGCCGAGCTGGCTGCCGAGTGCGGCTTTGCAAAAAGCTACGGCAGCTATGAGGAACTGTTCGCAGACCCGCTGGTGGACGTAGTCTACATCGGCAGCACCCACAACTTCCACGCCCAGCACGTGCGCATGGCCCTGGAAGCCGGAAAGCACGTACTGTGCGAAAAACCCCTGACCGTGAACGCCGCCCTGGCCCGGGAACTGTTTGCCCTGGCGGACGAAAAAGGTCTGGTGCTGACCGAGGCCACCTGGACCCGGTTCCAGCCCGCCATCCATGAGTTCAAACGCATTTTGGATTCCGGCGAGATCGGCCGGGTGCTGGGCATGACCGCCAACATGGGCTGCGCCGTCGCCCAAAAAGCGCGCATCGCACAGCCCGAGCTGGCCGGCGGCGTGCTGCTGGATCTGACCATCTATCCCCTGACCATTGCGGACATTGCGCTGGGCACGCCGCTGAGCGCGCCCCGCGGCCTTTGCGAAAAAAATGAAAACGGGCTGGACGTGCAGGAGACCGTACAGCTGGAGTATGAGGGCGGAAAACTGGCCAGCCTGTACGTGACCGGCCACGCGGTTCTGGACAACACCGCCACCGTTTGGGGCGAAAAGAGCCGGGTGACCCTGGAAGCCGATTTCTGGCACCCCGAAAAGCTGACCGTGGAGACCGAGGCCGGAATCCGCACCGTAGAGCTGCCCTTCCAGGCCACGGGCTACGAGTATGAGGTACAGGCCATCGCCCGAGCCATTGAGAGCGGCGCCCGGGAGTGCCCGGACATGCCCCGTGCCGCCACTTTGCGTATTCTGGAGCAGATGGACGCTTTGCGCGCTGGCTGGGGCATCCGTTATCCCTTTGAATAATCTCTATACAACCGAAAAAGAAAATCGATCTTTTTGTATTAAATTCTTGACACATGTATAGTTCCACCGTACAATGAAGGCAGAAAACAAACAAAAGGAGAGATGGCGATGAATCCGTTGCTGAAGAACATTTACGAACAGCCGGAGGAGCTACGGCGCGTGCTGGCGGACCTGACCGGTCCGAAGCTGGACCAGGTGAAGCATGTGGCCCAGCTGTTGGAGATTGCGGACGAGGTGGTGCTCACATCCATGGGCAGTGCTTTTTACTCGCTGATGCCCATGCACGAAGCGCTGGAGCGGGCGGGCAAGCGCTCGCGCCTGGTGGAGACCGCCGATTTGATCCACTACCCGGAAAAGCTGAGCCGCAACGCCGTGTACGTGATGATGTCCCGCTCGGGTGAGAGCCGGGAGGTGGCGGATTTTTCGGCCTATCTGAAAGAGCACGGCTATCTGTGCGTCGCCATCACCATGACACCGGACAGCACCATGGCCAAAAACGCCACGGTGGTGCTGCACGACGTGTCCAGCTACGACGAGATCGTGTGCATCAAGGCGTACAGCACCATGGTGCTGACGGGGCTTGTGTGCGTGGCCATGATGGGCCGCAAGGAGTTTGACCCGGCGCTCTCTGCCAAGCTGAACGCGGCCTTTGACTGGATGGGCGCGCACAAAGAGGACATTCTGAACCAGTGGGAACAGGTTCCCTTCCTGGACAAACCCCACAACTTCTATCTTTTGAGCCGGGGCTTCGGCATGTACGTAATGCGCAGCTGCTCGCTGTGGGTGGAGGAGACCGCCAAGGTGTGCGCCAACTTCATGTCCATCGACAACTTCTACCACGGCCCTATGGAGATCAACCGCTGGGCCGGGAGGCTTTCCTGTGTGACCGCGCCTTTGTATCTGGACGTGTTTGGGGACGGCCGGTCTCAGATGATTTGGGAAAAGGTTTGCCAGAACACCCCCAACTGCATTTACGTGGGTCCCGCCGGTCCGCAGAATCAGGGCGGCGCATGCTTTGAAACGCCGCAGCTGGGACTGGAAGACCCCTGGATGATGATTGTGCTGGCGCTGTACTTCCAGCTGATGTCTTACCAGACCGCCATCGCCCGGGGCATCAAACCCGGTGAATTTCTGGACGAAGGGTGGGTCGTGACCTGATGAAACCGTACATCGCAGGCATCGACATCGGCGGCACCCGGGTCAAGCTGGGCGTGATCGACCGGCAGGGCCGGGTGCTGGCCAGCGACGTATACCCCACCGAAAAGCACAGCGAGCAGGCCTTTCTGGACCAGATGGCCGCCCGGCTGGACAGCGTATTGAAGGCCGCGGGCATTGCCAAAGAGCAGCTTGCGGGGGCGGGCGTGTCCATCGGCAGCTTTGTATTCGCCCCGGGGGGCGAAATTGACGGCATGAGCGAATTTGTGCCCTTCTTTGTCAGCGGATATCCCCTGCGGGAAAAGCTGGAACAGGCTCTGGGGCTTGCCTGCCGGGTGGACAACGACGCACGGCTGATCTGCATGGCCGAGGCGGTGTACGGCGCGGGCCGGGACTTTGACCGGGTGCTGACCCTGACCCTGGGCACCGGCGTGGGCGTGGGGTTGTGCGCGGGCGGCAAGGCCACCGAGGCCCAGGCCGTGATGCACCTGGCCGGACACATTCTGGTGCGCGGCCAAAACGAAGCGCCCTGGCTGGATGAGCCGCCCTGCTACTGCGGCCAGACCGGATGTCTGGAGAGCACCTGTTCGGGCACGTCCCTGCAAAAATATGTGCAGCATGAGCTGGGGCCCGACGCCACCTGCGAGAGCATGTTCCGGGCCGCGGCCGAAGGGGACGAAAAAGCCCTGGCCTGCGCCCGCTGGTACGTGGACATGCTTGCAAAAGGGTTGAACCAGTATGTGTACGTATACTGCCCGGACGTGATTGTGCTGGGCGGCGGCGTAGCCAAGAGCCTGGGGCCCTGGCTGCCGGTGCTGGAACAAAAGCTGTGCGCTCAGGTGCACTCCCGCCAGCACACGCAGCTGCGGCTGGCGCAGCTGGAAGAAAACGCCGGCGTTCTGGGTGCGGCGGCGCAGTTTCTGTAAAAAAGAAAAACAGCGCGGAGAAGTTTCTCCGCGCTGTTTTTTTGTCAGGACTCCATGGCCTTTTCCGCAAAGGTGTTATTCACCACGTCCTCCCAGGGGGCGGTCTGGGTCAGCTCGCCCGCCTCGGTCATCACGGTCTGCAGAAGGTCAAAACTCTCTTTGGTCATCACCGGGTCGGTGCTGTAGGCGCCGATGTCCTGGTAGCTCTGCACCGCGCTCTCCAGCAGATCCAGGTCCGTGTCGGCAAAGCTGTCCTGGACCACCTCGGCCACCTCCCGGGCGGAATGTTCCATCACCCACTGCTGGCCCTTGTACACGGCGTTGGTGAAGCGCTGGATCAAATCCGCGTTGTCCTCGATGTAGCTCTTTTTGGCAAAGTAGGCGGTGTAAGGAATTTCGCCGGCTTCGTCGCCCACGGCGGCCACGATGTAACCTTTGCCCTCGGCCTGCACGGCGCTGGCGGTGGGCTCAAACATGGTCACATAATCCCCGGTGCCGCCCAGAAACGCGCCGGTCATGTTGTCAAACTGAACGCTGGTGTCCAGCACCATGTCGGTGGCCGGGTCCATGCCGTTCTGGCGGATGGCGTACTCAAAAGCCATGTAGGGAACGCCGCCCTTGCGGCCGGGCAGAATGTGGGCGCCCTTCAATTTGTCCCAGGTGAAGGCTTCGTCCGGCTCACGGGCCACCAGAAAGCTGCCGTCCCGCCGGGTGACCTGGGCGAACACCTGGGTGTAATCCTCCTTGCCCTCGTTGTACACGTAGATGCTGGCCTCGGGCCCGGCAAAACCGATGTCAATGCTGCCGGACAGCACCGCGCTCATGACCTTGTCGGCGCCGCCGCCGTTGGACAGCTCCACGTCCAGGCCCTCTTCCTCAAAGAAGCCCAGCGCCATGGCCACGTACTGGGGCGCGTAGAAAATGGAGTGGGTCACCTCGCACACGGTCACCTTTTCCAGCGGCTGCTCGGTTTCGGCGCAGCCGGACAGTGCTCCCAGGGCCAGAACGGCCGCAAGGGCCAGGGCAATCAGTTTGTTTTTCATGGACGGTACACCTATCCTTTCTGTATGGAGAATGTTTGTTGCTTTCAAAGCGTTAGGCACCGCTGCCCCAGCGGCGGTTCACCAGCCGCTGCGCCACCACTACGCTTTCGTACATCAGCGCGGCCAGCACTGCCAGAATCAGCACGCTGGACATGACCAGATCCAGCTGGAACACCTGCCCGCCGTAGACGATCAGGTAACCGAGCCCCGCTTTGCTGACCAGAAACTCGCCTGCGATCACGCCCACCAACGACAAGCCGATGTTGATTTTCAGCGAGTTGAACAGAGTGGTCAGGTTGGCAGGCAGCACAATTTTGGAAAAGATCTGCCGTTTGGATGCTCCGAAGGTGCGGGCCATTTTAATCAGCTCCGGGTCGGTGGAGCGGAAACCCGACAGCATTTCCAGCACCGTGACCACCAGAGAGATGGCCAGCGCCATGAAAATGACCGCCCGGGTGCCCGCCCCGGCCAGCAGAATGATCACCGGCCCCAGAGCGATTTTGGGCAGGCTGTTGAGCACCACCAGGTAGGGTTCCGCCACGCTGGAGGCAAAACCGGACCACCACAGCGCCACCGCGATGAGCAGCCCCAGGGCCACGCCCAGCACAAAGCCCGTGAGGGTTTCGTACAGGGTGACGCCGATGTGCAAAAGCAGATGGTTCTGGGACATGTTCAAAAGCGTGCCCAGCACTCGGGTGGGCTGGCTGAGGATGAAACTGTCGATGACGCCCACCCGGGCCAGCCCTTCCCACAGGAGAAAAAACGCCGCCAGAATGCCGATTTGGCAGCCGAGGACCCGCCGTTTGCGGCGACGGCGGCGGCTGAGGTACTCCGCGCGCTCGCGGGAGACCCCGATTTCATGTTGTCTCATTTTGGCTCAGCTCTTTCCATATGTAGTCAAAGTATTTGGCGAAGTTCGGATGAGACCGGCACCCCAGCGGCGTGCGCTCCGGCCCGAAATCAATGGTCAGAATGTCCTGCACCCGGGCCGGGCGGGCGGACAGAATCATCACCCGGTCCCCCATGCTGATGCTCTCGGGAATGTCGTGGGTGACCATCAGAGTGGTGACGCCCTCCTTTTTCAAAATGCCGTACACGTCGTCGGTGACGGCCAGCCGCGTCTGGTAATCCAGAGCGGAAAACGCCTCGTCCAGCAGCAGAATGTCCGGCCCGGCCGCCAGTGTGCGGATCAGGGCGACCCGCTGGCGCATGCCCCCGGACAGCTGGCGCGGGTACTTTTGGGCAAACTCCGCAAGGCCGTAGGTCTCCAGCAGGCGCTGCGCCCGGGCCACGTTTTCCGGTGTTTTTGCCCGCTGAATTTCCAGCCCGAACAGCACGTTGTCCAGAATGGTGCGCCATTCCAGCAAATTGTCCCGCTGCAGCATGTAGCCCACGTGGGGGGATGTGCCTGTGACCGGCTCTCCCTCCACCAGCACCCGGCCGCCGGTGGGCTTCACCAGCCCGGCGATCACCGACAAAAGAGTGCTCTTTCCGCAGCCGGACGGTCCCACGATGCTGAGGAACTCCCCTTTTTCCACACTGAAACTGATCGCTTCAAAGGCGTTGATCTCACCGTTTTCCGCCTGGTATTTTTCACTCACGTTTTCCGCGCGCAAGATTTCCATGTCTGGCCCTCCCTCCGTTTATTACCAGTACATGCAAAGAAGGGCTTTTTTGCGCCAGACAGCGGAAGATTTTTTTGAAAAAGCAAAAAACACCGCGGCCTGCCCAGCTTCCAAGGCAGAGCCGCGGTGTTTCACAAAGGCTCTTTCTGTCCGCACTCGTACATGCGCACGGCCAGCTTTTCCCACAAGTCTTCGTAGCATTCCACCAGCTCCAAAAGGTCTGCGTCCTCTTCGTCCGTGCCAAGGCGCGCGCCCAGACGGCGGCGGGCTGCCCAGGCCCTGTCCAGCAGTGCCGCGCACTCGCTGCCCGGCCGGAACAGGGACTGCGCATAGGCCGCCTGGGGCGGGGAATACTGATTCAAATCGTACATTCCCAAAAGCAGGTTGAAAACGCACAGGGCCTTTTCATTCGTCGGGTTTTCCACATTGTCCCTCCTTGTGATCGATTGAAAATACTTTTCAGTGTTGAATAGTATTTACCAATATTGTTCCCATTCTAACATAGAATAATGAATGTTGAACAGTATTTACCAAAGGAAGAGGTGGCCGATGTGTTCAAGCTCAAAGCCCGGGACGGGACCAACAACCTCTGCGGGGCCAATGTGCGGCGCCTTCGCCTTGCAAAAACGCCCCCGCTTTCCCAGCGGAAGCTGGCTGCACGCCTTCAGGTGATGGGGTACGACGTGGACCACCACATGATCCGCCGCATTGAAACCGGCGAGCGCTTTGTCACCGACATTGAGCTGGCGCTTTTGGCCCGCGCATTGGACACCACCATCAACGAATTGTGCCGCGAAGATGAAAAAACGCCCTGACCTGCAAGGTCAGGGCGTTTTGCCTTTTTATTCCGATTCGGCCCAGTCCCGGGCGCGGGTGACAGCCTTGTGCCAGCCGTCCACCTTGCGGGCAGCGGTCTGGGCGTCCATCTCCGGCTGGAAAGCACGGTCCAGCGTCCACTGGCCGCGGATCTCGTCCAAATCTTTCCACACGCCCACCGCCAGGCCGGCCAGGTAGGCGGCGCCGAGAGCGGTGGTCTCCCGCACTTTTGGGCGCTCCACGGCCACGCCGGTGATGTCGGCCTGGAACTGCATCAAAAGATTGTTGGCCGAGGCCCCGCCGTCTACTTTCAGGGCGGCGAACCGGGCGCCGCAGTCGGCCTGCATGGCCTCCAGCACGTCCCGGGTCTGGTAGGCAATGCTCTCCAGAGCGGCCCGGATGATATGGTTTCGATTGACGCCCCGGGTCAGGCCCACAATGGCGCCCCGGGCGTACATGTCCCAGTAGGGCGCGCCCAGCCCGGTGAAGGCGGGCACCACGTACACCCCTGCGCAGTCCTTCACTTTTCCCGCAAAGTACTCGCTGTCGGCGCTCTCGTTGATCAGGCGCATCTCGTCCCGCAGCCACTGGATGACCGCGCCGCCCACGAACACGCTGCCCTCCAGCGCATAGCGCACGGTGCCGCCGAGGCCGATGGCCACGGTGGTCAGAAGGCCGTTTTTGCTCTCCACCGGCTGGGTACCGGTGTTCATCAGCAGAAAGCAGCCGGTGCCGTAAGTATTTTTTGCCTCGCCCCGCTCAAAACAGGCCTGGCCGAACAGGGCGGCCTGCTGGTCGCCGGCAGCGCCCGCCAGAGGCACTTTGGCGCCGCCCATCTCCACATAGCCGTACACGCAGCTGGAGTCGCACACCTTGGGCAGCATCTCCATGGGAATGTCCAGCCAGGAGCAGATCTCCTCGTCCCACTGGAGCGTATGAATGTTGAACAGCATGGTGCGGGAAGCGTTGGTCACGTCGGTGACGTGCACGTGGCCGTCCGTCAGCTTCCAGATCAGCCAGGAGTCCACGGTGCCGAACAACAGTTCCCCCTGGCGCGCCCGCTCCCGGGCGCCGGGCACGTTGTCCAGAATCCACTTGATTTTGGTGGCGCTGAAGTAGGCGTCGATCAAAAGGCCCGTCTTTTCCTTGATGGCGGCGCTTTTGCCCTGGCGCTCCAGCTCCTCGCACAGACCGGCGGTGCGCCGGCACTGCCACACAATGGCGTTGTACACGGGCCGGCCGGTGCTTTTTTCCCACACGATGGTGGTCTCGCGCTGGTTGGTGATGCCGATGGCCGCGATGTCCTTGGCGGAAAGGCCGCTGCGGGCCAGCACCTCGGTCATCACACCGTACTGGCTGGCGTAGATTTCCATGGGGTCGTGCTCCACCCATCCCTCCCGGGGATAGATCTGTGCATATTCCTTCTGCGCCATGCCCACAATGTTTTGGGCGTCGTCAAAAATGACCGCCCGGCTGGACGTGGTGCCCTGGTCCAGCGCCATGACATACTGCTTCATTGCGGCCCCTCCTTTCCGCTCACTGCAGCGCGGCGATGAGGGAGATTTTCACCTTGTATTCGGGCACGGCCAGGCGGCCTTCGGTCACGCTGCGCACGGGCTCGAATCCGTCCACGACCCACTGGTCCCACACGGCGTTGAACGCACCGTAGTCAGCCATATCGGCCAGAGTGATGGTGGCGCTGAGCACGTGATTGCGGTCGGTTCCGCCGCGGCGCAGAATGTCGTCCAGCTGTTTCAGCACGTCCTGAGTCTGGGCGGTGATGTCGCCGGCCAGGTCGGTGGAAGTGATGCCGCTGGTGTACAGGGTGTCGCCGCAGGCCACGCTCAGGGCCCGGCGTCCGTTGGTGCCGTTTCGTCTGATTTCCATGGTGCCATCCTTTCCGGCGCTGCTTTTTGCAGAACGCCAAAAAAACTTTTCATTTCCTGTGAATCCTGCTATAATACTTTTAATTATATGCCCTTTTGGCAGGCCGCAGGAACTTTCCCTTTGATTCTGCGTTCATTTTAACATTTTTTGCGAGGAAATGCCATATGAAAAAATGCGCCGCCTGCTTTGTCGCTCTGGTGATGTTTGTTCTGGTCAGCGCGTCGCCCGCCTATGCCGCGGGGTTCGAGCTGCCCGAGAGCATATCACTGACGGCAGCCGAGGTGTACCTGGTCAACCTGGACACCGGCATTGTGGTGTACGAAAAAGACGCCGACACGCCCCGCAGTGTGGCCAGTCTGACCAAAATGATGACGGCCCTGCTTTTGATGGAACAGGTAGAAGACCTGGAAAACACCATGATTACCGCCGAGCGGTCCCTGTATACGGGCGCCATCCTGGAGCCGGGCACTTCCACCGCGGACATTCAGCCCGGCGAGACCGTGAGCGCCCTGGACATGCTGTACGCCATGATGCTGCCCAGCGCCAACGAAGCCGCCGAGGCCGTGGGGTATTATCTCAGCGGCGGAAACCTGAACAACTTTTACGCCATGATGAACGCCCGTGCCAAAGAGCTGGGCTGCACCAACACCAACTTTGCCAGCACCAACGGTCTGGTGGACATGGAAGGCGGAAACTACTCCACTGCCCACGATTTGTTTTTGATTGCCCAGGAGTGCTGGAAGCACGAAATTTTCCGCACGGTGTGCGGAACCACCCTGTACTGGATGCCCATCACGGATATTCCCAAGCACTCCGTGGCCCAGTATCCGGATCAGAACCCCAACGCCTCTTACTTTATCACCACCACCAACCGGATGATTCAGCCTTCGTCCACGGTGTACCGCAGCTACATCAAAGGCATCAAAACCGGGTCCACCTATGCGGCCGGCCGCAACTTTGTGTCCGCCGCGGTGAACGACAACGGCGAGAGCTTCATTGCCGTGGTGCTGGGCTGCCCCTGGGACGCGGCCGAGGATGGATTCGCCTACAGCTTTCATGACACCGCAACGCTGTACGACTGGGTGTTTGACAATTTCTCCGTGCGCCCCGCGCTGGAGACGGACGTACCCATCACCGAGGTGCGGGTGAATTATTCCACCGAAGTGGAGACCCTGAAGCTGTATCCGTCCAGCGATATGAAGACCATTCTGCCCAACGACAGCGAGGACTTGATGGTGTACACCTTTGATGTGCCCGAGGAAGGGGTGGACGCCCCGCTTTCCAAGGGAGACAAGGTGGGCACTTTGACCCTGAGCCTGTCCACGGGTCAGGTGATCGGCACCGTGGACCTGGTGGCCGGGCAGGATGTGAGCCGAAGCCTGTTTTTGTACGGGATGGCCCTTGTGAAAAGTGCGCTGACCAGCACCTATGTGAAGGTGGTGCTGGTGCTGACGGTGCTGTTTTTTGCCGGGTACGGACTTCTGTTCTGGTACGTGAACAAGAAAGAAGCCGAGCGCCGGGCCAAGCGCCGCAATTCCCGCAAGGGCGGGCCCCGCAACATGTGACGACCCGCCCGCGGGCGGTGAAATAAACCGAAACAGAAAGAAAGACGTGATTTCTTATGACCAACATCAACGAGGAACGCAACCTGACCCTTTTGATGGATTTCTACGAGCTGACCATGGCCGCGGGATACTTTGAGGAAGGATACACCGACAAAATCGGCGTATTTGACATGTTTTTCCGCAAGATTCCCGACGAGGGCGGCTTTGCCATTGCGGCGGGGCTGGAGCAGTTCTGCCAGGTGATCGACGATCTGCATTTTTCCGAGGGCGACATCGAATACCTGGCCGGCAAGGGCTGTTTTTCCCAGCGCTTTCTGGACTATCTGCGGCATTTTGAATTCCACTGCACCATCTGGGCCGTGGAAGAGGGTACGCCCATCTTCCCGGGCGAACCCATCGTGATCGTGGAGGGCCCGGCCATCGAGGCGCAGCTGATTGAAACGCTGCTGCTGGTCACCTTCAACCATCAGAGCCTGATCTGCACCAAAACCAACCGCATCGTGCGGGCGGCCAAGGGCCGGCCCATCATGGAGTTCGGCTCCCGCCGGGCTCAGGGGTACGACGCGGCAGTGCTGGGCGCCCGGGCCGCGTACATCGGCGGCGTGGTGGGCACGGCCTGCGTCATGGCCGACCGGCAGTACGGCATTCCCGCTTTGGGAACCATGGCCCACAGCTGGGTGCAGATGTTCCCCTCGGAGTATGAGGCCTTCAAGCGCTACGCCGAACTGTACCCGGACAACTGCACCTTGCTGGTGGATACTTACAACGTGACCCGCAGCGGCATTCCCAACGCCATTCGGGTGTTCAACGAAGTGCTGGGGCCCATGGGCAAGCGGCCCAAGGGCGTGCGCATCGACTCCGGCGACATCGCCTACCTGTCCAAAAAGGCCCGCAAGATGCTGGATGCTGCCGGTTATCCGGACTGCACCATCTGCGCGTCCAACTCGCTGGACGAGTACATTGTGCGGGACCTGCTGGTGCAGGACGCCAAGATCGACTCCTTCGGCATCGGTGAAAATCTGATCACGTCCAAATCCACGCCTGTGTTCGGCGGCGTGTACAAGCTGGCCGCCGTAAAGGACGGAGACGCGTACACCCCGAAGATCAAAATCAGCGAATCGGCGGAGAAGATCACCACGCCCCATCTGAAAAATCTGTACCGCATTTACGACAACGAGACCGGAAAGGCCATGGCCGACTACATCACCATGTACGACGAAGTGGTGGACGTGTCCGACGGCATCACTCTGTTCGATCCGGTGCAGACCTGGAAACAGCGCACTTTCCACAACGTGCACGCCAAAAAGCTGAACACCCTGATTTACAAGGACGGCAAGCGCGTGTACCAGAGCCCGGCGCTTCCCGATATCCGGGCCTACTGCGCGGCCCAGGTGGAAACCCTGTGGGACGAGGTGACCCGCTTTGAAAATCCCCACCGCTACTATGTGGACCTTTCTCAAAAGCTGTGGGATGAGCGCCAGCGCCTGCTGGACGAATTCGGAAAAGACTGACGCTGCACTGCCGCGGACGGCACGCCGCCCGCGGCAGCGCCGTCTTTGTGAGGGAGAAGCATGAACCAGACAAAACCGGCGCCTCTGCGCCGTTTTATGCCTTATCTTTTGCGCTACAAGGGCATTCTGCTGTTTGACCTTGTGTGCGCAGCCCTGACCTGTGTATGCGAACTGGTGCTGCCGCTGATGGTGCGCGCCGTGACCAACATGGGGGCCGAGAACCCCGCCGGGCTGACCGTGGCCTTTATTCTGCGCATGGGCGCTTTGTACGGTGTGCTGCGTCTGGTGGATGCAGCGGCCAACTACTTCATGGCCAACACCGGCCACGTGATGGGCGCCCGCATTGAAACCGACATGCGGAGGGACGCCTTCGCCCATCTGCAGAAGCTGTCCGACGCCTATTTTGCCAACACCAAAGTGGGCCAGATCATGGGCCGCATCACCAACGATCTGTTCGATGTGACGGAATTCGCCCATCACTGCCCTGAGGAGTTTTTCATCGCGGCACTGAAAATCGGCATTTCCTTTGTGATTCTGGCCCAGTCCAATCTGATCCTGACCTGCATTGTGTTCGCCCTGATTCCCCTTATGGCGGTGTGCTGCGCCTTTTTCAACCACAAAATGCGCAGCGTGTTCCAAAAACAGCGCCGTCAGATCGGCGAATTAAACGCCCGCATTGAGGACACACTGCTGGGCGAGCGAGTCGTGAAGGCCTTTTCCGGCGAAGAGGTGGAAAAGGAAAAGTTTGAGCGGGACAACTCCAAATTTTTGAACATCAAGCGTGAGACCTACCACTGGATGAGCGCCTTCAACACCACCACCCGCCTGTTTGACGGGCTGATCTATCTGGTGGTGCTGGTGGCAGGCAGCTTTTTCATGCGCAGCGGCGGCATTCAGCCCGGCGATCTGGTGGCCTACATGATGTATGTGACCACCCTGCTGACCACAGTGCGCCGCATCATTGAATTTGCCGAGCAGTTCTACCGGGGGTTGACCGGCGTGGAACGGTTCTGCGAGATCATGGACGCGGACGTGGACATTCTGGACGAGCCGGGTGCCCAGCCTTTGCAGAACGTGCGGGGCGACATCTGCTTTGAGAACGTGAGTTTTAAATATCCGGACGATCACAATCAGGTGCTGCACCACATTCACCTGCATGTGAAAGCCGGAGAGCGAATTGCCCTGGTAGGACCGTCCGGCGGCGGAAAGACCACGCTTTGCAACCTGATTCCCCGCTTTTACGACCCCACCGGCGGTCGCATTCTGCTGGACGGGCAGGACATCCGCTCCGTGACGCTGCAGTCGCTTCGCGGCGCGGTGGGCATTGTGCAGCAGGACGTGTATCTGTTCAGCGGGTCAGTGTATGAAAACATCGCCTACGGGCGGCCGGGCGCCACCCGGGACCAGGTGGTGGAAGCCGCCAAGCTGGCAGGCGCTCACGAGTTCATCACCGCTCTGCACGACGGATACGACACCTATGTGGGCGAGCGGGGCGTGAAGCTGTCCGGCGGGCAGAAGCAGCGCATCTCCATCGCCCGGGTCTTTTTGAAAAATCCCCCGGTGCTGGTACTGGACGAGGCCACCAGTGCCCTGGACAACGAGAGCGAGTACGTGGTGACGCAGAGTCTGGCCCGGCTTGCCAAAGGCCGCACCACGCTGACCATCGCCCACCGGCTGACCACCATTCAGAACGCGGACCGGATTCTGGTGTTGAGCGGGGGCCATATTGAGGAAGAGGGAACCCACGCCCAGCTGCTGGCCGCGGGCGGCGCTTACAGCCGGCTGTGGAATCGGGCCCAGACGCTGAACCAAACCACGTTTTGAGAAAGGGAATCGCTATGCCCTATTTTCCTTTGTTTGTATCGCTGACCGGGCGGGATGTGCTGCTCATCGGCGGCGGGGCGGTGGCCCTGCGCAAGGCCTGCAGCCTTATGCCCTTCGGGTGCCGCGTCACCGCGGTGGCGGCGGAGTTCTGCCCGGGCTGGGAAGCGCTGAATGTGCACAGGCACACCTCCCTTTTGACCGGCGAGGAACCGGAGCTTTGGCACCGCCCCTGGGCGCTGGTGATCGCCGCGTCCGGTGACCGCGCCCTGAACCGTCGGGTCAGCAGCGAGGCACGGAACCGGAACATCCCCGTAAATGCGGCGGACGCCCCAGAGGAATGCACCTTTTACTTTCCCGCTCTGGTGCGCCGGGGCGAGATGGTGGTAGGGCTTTGCGGCGGGGGCGAGGCGCCCTTTTACACCAAAAAACTGCGGCGGGAACTGGAACAGGCCGTTCCCGCTGAGGACGGCCGGGTGCTGGACGTTTTGAAAGACCAGCGGGCGGCAGCGCGTACCGGCGGCGAAGAGGCGGCCGGCCGGCTGATCGATACGCTGCGCGACGCCCTGGCGCAAAACCCCGGGCTGACCGAAAAGCAGCTGCAGGCCCTGTGCGACGCATTCTGGCGCGGCGAGCAGTGAGCCGCCGCTTTCATCAAAGGAGGTTTTTTGTGAACAATCCGCTTGTTTCCATCATTGTTCCCGTGTACAACGCGGCGCCGGATCTGGCCCGCTGCATCGAGAGTGTGCGAAAACAGAGCTATGAAAACTGGGAGCTTCTTCTGGTGAACGACGGTTCCAGCGACACCTCCGGGCCCATCTGCCGCATGTATCAGCGGGTGGACGGGCGCATTCGGGTGCTGGACAAGAAAAACGAGGGCGTTTCGGCCGCCCGCAACGACGCGCTGGACGCGGCCAGGGGCGAATTCATCCAGTTTCTGGACAGCGACGACTATCTGCCCGCCGACGCAACCCAAAATCTGGTGAACCGCGCTCTGGCAGATGATTGCGACCTGGTGGTCGCCCACTATTACCGGGTCAAGCAGGACCGGATCACCGAGCACGGCTTTCTGGCTGACACCGGCGTGATGGACCAGCACACCTTTGCCCGGCAGCTGATGGAAGAGCCGGCCAGCTTTTATTACGGTGTGCTTTGGAACAAGCTGTACCGGGCGTCCATTCTGCAGGATAACCACATCCGCTGCCACGAGGAGCTGAACTGGAGCGAAGATTTTCTGTTCAACCTGGAGTACATCCGCTATGCCAAGCGCTTCGCTGCGCTGGACACGCCCGTGTACTATTATGTAAAAAACCGGGGCAGCATCACCAACTCGCAGATCGATCTGATCGGTGTGGTCAAAACCAAAACCACTTTGTTCCCCTATTATAAAGAACTGTATGAGGAGCTGGGCCTGTACGAAAAGTACCGCGCGCAGATCTACAAATATTTGATCGCTACGGCCAGCCGCGGCTGACCGCATAAAAAAGGCGCGGGACCCCGATTGGGGTCCCGCGCTTTTTGTCTGTTCGCTTATTTGGTTTCCAAAGGCATGCCGATGGAGAAGCCGGTCTCGCCGCCGTCAATGGCGAATTTGGAACCGGTGATGTTGGCCGATTCGTCACTGGCCAGGAACAGCACCAGATTGGCGATGTCCTGCGGCTCCAGAATGCGGCCCATGGGAGTGAAGTAGCCGGGGTTTTTGCGGATGTCCTCGTCATCCCGCAGCAGCATGTTGGTGGCGCAGCAGGCAGGATGGATGGAGTTGGAGCGCACGTTCTTGTTGCGGTACTCCGCAGCTGCCACCTGGCTGAGCATGGCGATGGCCGCCTTGCTGGCGCCGTAGGCTGCATGGTTCACAAAACCGAAGGTAGCCGCATCGGACGAAGTGTTGATGATGGAGCCGTTGCCGCTGGCCACCAGCAGGGGCGCCATGTACTTGATGCCCAGGAAGGGGCCGGTGCTGTTAATGGCCATCTCGCGGTTCCACTCGGCCAGGCTCAGCTCTTCGATGGGCTTCACAATCAGAATGCCCGCGTTGTTGAAGAACACGTTCAGCTTGCCGTATTTCTCTTTGACCACCTGAGCGGCGTTTTTCCAGTCGTCCTCTTCCACCACGTTCAGCTTGACAGCCAACGCCTCGCCGCCGGCCTGCTCGATCTCACCCCTGACCTCCTGCAGACCCGCTTCGTTGATGTCGCACAGGACCACTTTGGCGCCCTCTCTGGCAAAGGTGAGCGCCGTCTGACGGCCGATGCCGCTGGCTGCACCCGTTACCAGTGCGATTTTTCCTTCCAGTCTCATAAAATGCGTCCTCCTTGTATATTTTTCCTGAAAATAGTCCAATTCTCTGATTTTCACGGAGAATGCGGCTGTTTTCCTCATAATAGCACGCTGTTTCGTCTTCGTCAATGTACAGTTTTTTGCCGTTTTGGGCACTTTGCCAGTTTTTATACAGTAATTTTACATATAATTTTTATTTAATAATAGAATATATTATTCACTCTATCCAATCGTTCGTTTTCCGCCAATGGGCGTTCTTGGTTTTACTTTTTTGTCACTTGTTTAGATAGTTCGTCATTTAGCATGTTTTTTACGGTTTCGCTTGTGCACTTCCCCTACTATTTCTTGTTAAACTGCTAAATTTTTGAGTTTTGTTTTTGTGTTATTCACCAATTTTTAATTTTTTGGTATTATTTTTTTAAAACTCGTATTGAAAGAATGGGGCAAATGATTTATAATGCAGACAGTGATACGAATTCGTTGCGCGTTTGAGTGATTTTTTCACTTGATTTTATTACGAAAGGAGTTCTCTCTATGGACAACAAGTCTTCCTCCGCGACCCCCCTTACCGAAGCTCCTGAGCTGAAGCGGAAGCTCGGACTGAGCGCAGCCATCGCTCTGGGCGTCGGCACAACCGTCGGTTCCGGTATCTTCTCCTCCATCGGTGAAGTTGCCGCAAACGCCGGTACACCTATCCTGTTGATTCTCTCGTTCCTGATCGGCGGTCTCATCATGATTCCGCAGAACCTGCTTTACACTGAGTACATCACCGCATATCCCGAGGACGGTCTGTTCATCGTTTACTTCCGCGAGGCTGGCTGGCCTTTCCTGTCCTTCCTCAGCGGCTGGTTGACCTTCTGGGCCACCGACCCCACCGGTATTGCCATCAGCGCCATTGCCGTCGGCAACTACCTGGCTTACTTCACCGGTTTCTCCACTCTGACTGTGCGTTTTGTCGCCGTTGTCCTGATCGTTCTGTTCACGGCTCTGCACATGATCAAGATGGAAGCCGGCGCCAAATGGCAGAGCTTCATCACCGCAGTCAAAATTGTTCCGTTCCTGGTTCTGGCCATCAGCGGCCTGTTCTTTGTGAACGGCGGCAACTTCTCTGCTCCTCAGGTTGAGGGCAGCCAGTCCGGCATCATGGCTTTGCTGGCCGGCATCGTGGCCACCACCTGGTCCTATGACGGCATGCAGACCTGCGGCACCATGGGCGGCGAGATCAAGAACCCGAAGCGCAACATGCCCATCGCTCTGATCTCCACCGTTCTGCTGGTTACCCTGCTGTACACCCTGCTGTCCACTGCGGCCGCCGGCCTGGTTCCCATTCAGGAACTGGCTGCTTCCGACGCGCCCATTGCTACAGCGTTTGAGCAGCTCCCCTTCATCGGCAACGCTTCCGGCACCGTGGCCGCCATTCTGGCCATCATCGTTGTGACCGGTTCTCTGTCCAGCCTCATCATGTTCCAGGCCCGCGTAGAGTACAAGATGGCTCGCGACGGCATGTGGTGGAAATCCTGGGGCAAAGTACATCCCAAGTGGGAGACTCCGTACGTCTCCATGATTTGGCAGAGCGCATTCGCCATCGTGCTGGTTTTCGCCGGCTCTTTGAACGATCTGCTGGGTTACTTCACTGTTATTAACCTGCTGCGCAACGCCATGGTCTTCATCGCATGGTTCAAACTGCACAAACAGCCCGGCCACAAACCCGGATTCAAAATGCCCGGCGGCGCGGTTATGGCTCTGCTGGCCGTTGTCCCGACCTGCATTCTGCTGGTCACTTCCTTCATCTCTTCTCCGGGCGGCAGCGTGATCGCCGCTGTGGTTGCTGTTGTGACTGCAATCCCCTTCTACAAATACTTCACCAAGAAGAACGGCGTGCCGCAGCCCAAGTACAACGCGGACACCGTGGTACACGAATAATCTTTTCAGTGTGAACTGTCCCCCCCTTCCTGAGGGGGGGACATCTTTTGTCTCTGACACAGCGCTGTAAAGAAAGGAGAATGAACAATGGATTACAAAATCACCCGGGACGAGCTGTTTCGCTGGTGCTCCATTCCCTGGCAGGAGCTGGACAAACAGCCGAATCTGAAAACCAAACTTGTCATCAAACCCGACCGGGCCCAGATGATGGAGATGGTGGGCAACATGATGGCGGACGAAGTCATCGCCCACAACGCTGAGGGCAAGATCACCAAATGGGTGCTGCCCGCCGGCCCCACCGACGAGTATGATATTTTTATTGACCGCGTGAACAAAGAGCGCATCAGCCTGAAGAATCTGTGGATCTTCCACATGGACGAGTTCCTGGACTGGGAAGGACGTCCCTACCCCGTGGCCGATACTTACGAGAGCCTGGAAGGCACCATGAACGCCTGCTTCTACGGCCGCATTGACCCGGAGCTGAACGTCCCCGAAAATCAGCGCATCTGGCCGCGCATCAACGATCTGGACTATGCCGACAATCTGTGCGAAGAAATGGGCGGCATTGACACCGTGTGGGCCGGCATCGGCTGCAAGGGTCTGGTTGCCTTCTGCGAGGCGCCCCGCCGCTACACCAGCCGCCTGAGCGTGGAAGAATACGCCCATTCCAAAACCCGCATTGTGGAGATCAACGAGGACACCATCGTGGCCCTGAGCCACCGTTCCTTCGGCGGCTGCTACGACCGTGTTCCTCCCCGTTCGGTGACACTGGGCTTCAAGACCATGCTCAGCGCCAAACGCGCCGTGTACATGATTGCCACCGGCGACTGGAAAAAGACCGTAGTGCGCGTGGCCCTGTTCAGCGAACCCACGCTGGAGTACCCTGTGACGCTGCTGCCCAAGTACATTCCGGAAGTCATCCTGTGCTGCAACCAGGACACTGCCGACCACCCCATGTCTCATGAAATCAGAGGATGGTGACATTATGAGCGCAAAAGAAGTAATCGTATTGAACAGCCACGGCGTGGGTCAGTACGCTGACGCCACTCATATGCCCGTTTGGGGCGAAACCCTGTGCGTGAAGAACTGGCGTGTGGCCGAGGACGGCGGCAAGGGTTCCAACGTGTCCGTGGCGCTGGGCCGGCTGGGCATCGACACCGCTTACATCGGCAAAGTGGGCAACGACCCCTGGGGCGATCTGGGCGAGAAATGGATGAACGACGCCGGTGTAGACACCACCTATATGTATCGCAGCGACGAGGTTTCCACCGGCACCGGCCTGATTCTGATCGGACCGGACGGCCAGAACACCATCATCGACGGCGACTCTTCCGCTGTGGCGCTGACCCTGCAGGAAGTGACCGACGCGCTGGACGCCATGAAGGACTCCAAGTTCTTCGTGACCGGCTTTGAGGTTCCCGAGCACATTGCGCTTGAGGGCGCCAAATACGCCAAGAGCCTGGGCATGACCACCGCTTTGAACCCCAGTCCCCTGCCTGAGCAGCCCATGGGCGATCTGCACTATGTGGACTATCTGTTCATCAACGAGGTGGAGGGCCGGTACATTCTGAACCTGGCCGAAGACGCCGCTTTCGAGCCCCGCGATTTGATGGAGCAGGTGCGCAAAGTGTACGGCTGCAAAAACGTGATTATGACCCTGGGCAGCGACGGAAGCGCCGCCCTGTACGGCGACGAGTACTGGACCGTGGCCCCCACCCGCGTGGAAAAAGTGGTAAATACCGCCGGCGCGGGCGACGGTTTCATGGCCGCCACTGTGGCGAAGCTGGTGCGCGGCGAGAGCCTGCGCGATGCCATGGAATGGGCCAGCAAGTATGCGGCTCTGTCCGTGACCATCGACGGCACCATTCCCGCTTACCGTCCTTTGGCGGAAGTGGAAGCTTTCATTGCAAAATTGAACGGATAAAACCGACGGGCGCTTTCCGGGCTGCGCAAGCCTGTCGGAAAGCGCCCATTTTTCTGGAGGGAACCATTGATGTCGACTGAAATTTCTACTGTCATGCTGGACGAGATTCGCGAGCAGCCCGCGCTGCTGCGCTCCATTCTGGACAGACGTGCTCAGCTGACCGCAGATTTTGTAAAACTTTACTGCGAAACGCCCATCAAGCGGGTGTTCTTTGTGGGCAACGGCTCGCCCTATTATGTGGGCTGCACCCTGTCCGGCGCAGCTGAAAAACTGCTGCACGCGGACGCCACGGCCATTCCCGCCGGGTATTTCAATCACCACGGCAGCTTTTTGGTGCCGGAGTGCTATAAACCCGAGGAAGTGCTGCTGGTCTGCCCGGCCGAGTCCGGTCATTCCCGCGGGCAGGTGGACGCTGCGCGCCGGGCCCAGGCGCTGGGCATCCGGGTGATGTCCACCACGCTGAACCCCACGGGCGTGCTGGCCCGCTCTTCGGACATTGTGCTGCCCAAGGCGGGCGTGCACGAAGTGGCCATGGCTGCCACCAAGGGCCAGACCATGGCTCTGCTGCTGATTTTCCTTTGCTTTTTGGATGCGGCCGCTGCGGCGGGCAACATCACCCAGGAAGAGTACAAACGCTGGCTGGACGCCTGCGAGGCCCTGCCCGCCAACGTGGAGTCCTCCATTGACCTGACGCTGGACTGGTTCGAGCGTCTCAAGGACCGCGTGATGGGCGCGCCCCAATACTTCCTGCTGGGCTACGGCGCCAACTACGGCACCGTACAGGAGGCGGCTCTGAAATTCTACGAATGCCACCAGCGCCCCACCCTGCCCATGGAGATGGAGGAATCCTTGCACGGCCCCTTCCGCGCGCTGCACCGGGAAGACATGGTGTTCTTCCTGTGCGCCGAAGACGGCCCCGAGCGCCAGCGTCTGTGCAAGCTGGCGGACGCGCTGCACGTGTACTGCGACAACCGCATTCTGGTGCAGCGGAAAGACGCCCCCACCATGAATCCGGACAGCCTGCCTGTGGCCACCGGCGACGTGGAGTTTGTGAACGCCATCGAGTACCTGATTCCCATGCAGATGCTTTCCTATCTGATCAGCTATCACCGCGGCATCGACGTCACCATTCCTCTGGTGGACAAATTGGATGGCGTGATGCTGCCTGCCTATGAGGATTGACGTTATGAAAGAGCAAACAGACGGCCTGTTGCTGGCCATTGACATCGGTGGGTCCAAGTTTATCACCGGATTGATGGACACCGATGGAAACATTCTGTATTCCGAGCGCCGGGAGTGGGACGGCCTGACGCAGGATGACGTGCAGCGTCAGATCATCGAAGGACTGCGCGACACCCAGGCCAAAAACCCCGAACTGTTCGCCCGGGTAAAAGCAGGCGGCGTGACCATTCCCGGTTTTGCCGATCCCATCAAAGGCGTCTGGGTGGACGCCGACTTTATCAAGATCAAAAATTTCCCCCTGTGTGACATTCTGCAGGCAGAATTCGGCATTCCTTTCTTTGCGGACAACGACTGCAACGCCTGCGCTTTGGCTGAGCAATACTTCGGCGGCGCCAAGGACTGCCAAAACTTTTTGTATCTGACCGTCAGCACCGGCATCGGCGGCGCGGTGGTACTGAACGAAAAGCTGTACTACGGCGCTTTTGACCACTCCGGCGAGATCGGCCTGTGCATTCTGGAAAAAGCGGGCTTTGCCTCGGATTCCGGCACGCCGGGCGTGCTGGAGGCCCAGGCTTCGGGCCGGGGACTGGTGCAGAACTATCTGGCCAGCGGCGGCCGCACCGAGATCGACGGCCAGCAGCCGGACGGACGGATTCTCTCCCGTCTGGCGGCTGACGGAGACCCGGCAGCGCTGGCGGCCATGGACCTGGAAGGCCGCTATCTGGGCCGCGCCATCGGCGACATCTGCAGCCTGCTGGCCCCCCAGAAAGTGATTCTGGGCGGTGGCATCTCCCTGCTGTTCGACCAATATGCCCCGGCGCTCCGGCGGGAATTTGCCCGCATCTGCCCGGTGGACACCAAGGTGGAAGCCACGCAGCTGGGCTATATGGGCGCTTTCCTGGGCGCCGGTGCACTGGCTTTGCGCGGCGCCCGCGGGCTGCTGCCCGTGCGGACGCTGGAGGCCCAGAAGGACGCTCTGGTTCTGGACTGGACCAAAGACGGCCTTGTGTGCGATGTGCTGTGGGACGGCGCGTCCTACCGGGCGACCAACCCCGCCGCCGGCGATCTGGGCAGCTATCTGGTGGCCGACGGCATTGCTCAGGAAGGCACGCCGCTGAAAGCCCTGTTCGCCCCCGAGGCGCCGCGGGCAAAGGTTCCCGCTCTGGCCGACACCGCCGACGAGGCGATTCCCGGCGCCCTGGCCGATCTGGCCGAGACAGGCGACGCAGCCGCTTTGGCAGAGCTGGGCCAGCTGGGTGTGGCTTTGGGCCGCGCCATCGCCTTCGCCTGTGTGGTCATGGACCCGGGCGAAGTAGTGCTGAAAGGCGCCTTGGGCCGGGCATTGCCCAGCCTGTGGGGCAGCATGAGGCCCGTTCTGGACGCGGAGACCTACTACCACGGAAACCTTCCCTTCCGTGTGTACTCCGCCTGAAAAAAGACATCTCCTTTCCAATCTCCCTTTGGGCCCGGCTCTGCCGGGCCCTTCTTTATTTATTTTCATCCACAAAGGCTGCTTTTTATAAATCCACCTTTTCAAACCGCTTTGCGGAAATCCGATATGCCAGCGGCACAATTACGCTGTAACAAACAATTCCTGCTGCCAGAATTGGAAGCTGCTGCCAGAGATGTTCTGACCGAAAGCTGTCCAGCCAGGCAAGTGCCGGAATATGAGCGGTGGCTTCCGTTCCAATCATCAAAACCGCCAACGGAACAGCGGCTGCGAGAAAAGCTTTTCCCGCCTTGTAACCGCTTTTGTAAAACGTCGGTAAGAACACAAAGTCAAATACTGCGTACACTACAAGCCCAAAACCATACCAAGCGAGTGTTGCGTCCAGCCCTACGGGGTTGTTTGCGATCTTCAGCGCATTACGAAGAAATACAAAGGGAATGGAAAACAGCAGCTGAAACAGTTGAAAACAAACAACCAGCAGGCATTTTGCCAGAACACTTTCCCGCTTTGTCACCGGGAGAATGGCCGTGTACCAGGCGTCGTTTGTTTCACGCGCATTCAAAAACGTGATGTAAGGCGCCAGACAACCAAACAAAAAGATCACGCTGTAAGGATAAGCCGGCACAAGAACAAGACATCCCAAAAAAGAGAACACAATCGAGGTGGGATGCGCGGCAAGCCGGATTTCTTTATACACAAGCGTCTTCATCCCACACACTCCTCTCCGTCCGCAGCATAATTTCTTCCAAGGTGAGCGAACCGGTGTCCTGCGGTGTTTTTAAGTGTTCAAAAGAGTGCAGGAAAGAAGCCTTGTCCGCACTTTGCAGGACCCGTCCGTCTTGAATATAGGTGATGTCGTCCGCGCATTTTTCCAGATCGGATGTGATGTGCGTAGAAAACAAGATGGAGCAGTTCTCGGTTTTTACAATTTGGCGAAAAATATGTAGCAGTTCCTCGCGGGATACGGGGTCGAGGCCGGAAGTCGGTTCGTCCAGAATCAGCAGTTCGGCATGGTGTGAAAGCGCCAGAGCGAGCAGATATTTCACCTTCATGCCGTTGGAAAGCTCTTTGAATTTTTTGCTTTCGTCTAGGGCGAAGCGTCTGATGTACTTTTGATACTGCGGCTGATCCCAGCCTGTATAAAATGTTCGGGTCACGGCCGTGATAGCGGAAAGTTTCTTCAGCGGATAAAAATCAATGCCGCCAAACACAACGCCCATCCGCTGCTTTGCCTCTTTTTCATGCTGCCGAAACTCCTTTTGAAAAATTTTTACGCTCCCGCTCTCCAGAGGCACCATATTGAGAATGGATTTTAACGTTGTGCTTTTCCCTGCTCCATTTTTGCCGATCAGCCCCATAATACGCCGCGGTGCAAGCGAAAAGCTTACATGATCCAAAGCAAACCCCGGGTAGTGTTTACAAATGTTTTGAACTTGCAGTACGGATTCCATCACTGATTCCCTCTTTCATCGGATACATCCAGAGCGGTTTTGAACAGCCGTGCAATGCCCAGAAAAAACTCTTCTTTCATCAGAGCGATGCCCGGATGTTCGGGCGATTCGTCCCCCAAGACAACCAGCAGATCTCCCGGCTGAATACGGAACACGTCCCTTGCCTGTTTGGGAAGCACCAGCTGGCCCCGTTCGCCCACGCGGACAGTGCCGAAGATGTGTTTCCCCTTTGGGGGAATGTTCCTGCCGGTCTGTTCCTGATCGTAATGGATCAAATCACTGAGTTCCACGTTATAAAGCTGCGCCAGCGCGTCGCAGTTGACAATGTCCGGCACGGAGTCGCCGGTTTTCCAAAGTTAAGGATATGGATACAGGTTAATCAATTTTGCCGATAAAGCGGTAGTAAATCTCAATCTCCTGATCTCGCATCCCATCCGCACTTTTAGTGGCCTCGTGAATGACGATTTTTTCAATTAGGGTATTGAGAAGTTCAGCAGTCAGTTTCGTGGGATTGGCGTACTGCTTGATGAGAGCGACCCACTTTTCGGCATCCAGAGCAGTCTGCTGTTCTGCGGACAGCTCCGCTTGCAAGCGGCTGATCTTTTCATCCAGCTCCAGCTGTTCTGCCTGGTACTTTTTAGTCAGCAGATTGAAGTTATATTCGGTGATGCGTCCGGCAGACCAGTCCTCGTACATTCGGACGAATTTTCCGTCCACTTCTGCCTTGCGCTTTTCCGCCCGTTTCAGCTCGGATTCTTGACGCTTGGCAGCAGTCACGCGTTCCCGGTCACCGTTTTTCAAAATCTGCTGCAAGAGTTTTTCTTCGCTCAGCTGCGCCCGATGGGACCAAAACTGGATTCTGGACAGCACATAGACATAGAGCGTGTCATAGCGGATATAATGCGCCGAGCATTGTGTCCCCATCTGTCCGTACTGGCTACAAGTGAAATGGCTGTACGGCGTTTTATTCTGCCGGTTCGTGCCGAAGCGCATAGACCAGCCACAATCTGCACATTTTACAAGACCGGCGAAAATCTGCGTTGTGGCATCCTTCTGCTGCCGTCTGCGGCTGGCGATCTGCTTTTGTACCTGCTCAAACACATCCCGGCTAATGATCGCCTCATGGGTATTTTCCACCCGAATCCATTCTTCTTTCGGCTTGCGAACCTTTTTCTTGTTTTTATAAGAGATATTGGTCTGCTTATTGTGTACGCTGTTGCCGATGTAGGTTTCATCTTGCAGAATACTTTTGACCTGAGCAATCGTCCAGGCATAGGATTTTTCTTCCGGCGCATTGGCATAGATATTGGCGAAAGTTCCATACCGCTGATAATTGAGCCAGCCCGCAGTCGGGACTTTCTCTGCAATCAGGGTCTTGGTGATCTTCGCTGCACCCGCTCCATGAAGCGCAAGGTCAAAGATTTTCTCGATGATCCAGCGGGTTTCTTCGTCTATGGCCAAAGTGTTTTTGATTTCGGGATGGCGGATGTATCCCAGCGGCGCATAGGCAAAAGTGCGTTCTCCTGCGGCAAATTTGGCGCTGAGCGCCGTTTTCACCTTGCGGCTGGTATCCTTTGCAAACCATTCGTTGAAAAGGTTCTTGAACGGCACAAAATCCGAAAGCCCTTTTTCTGTGTCCTCGTTTTCGGCCACGGCAATGTAGCGGATTTGCTTTTCCGGGAACACAAATTCCAGATAGTAGTCCATCATTACGTGTTCACGGCCAAAGCGACTGAGATCTTTGGTAACGATGCAGTTGACCTTTCCGGCCTCCACATCATCCATCATCCGCTGAAAGCTGGGACGCTCAAAGTTCGTTCCGCTCCATCCGTCATCGACATATTCGCCATACACCGAAAGACCATGTTCCTTTGCGTACTGCTGCAAAATAGTGCGCTGGGTCTCGATACTCACGCTGTCGCCATAGTTTTCGTCGTCACGGCTGAGACGCATATAGAGTGCGGTATTGTAAGGTTGTTTCACGGTAAAAATCCTCCTTCTAATCGAAACAACCCACGCTTACAATACTTCTGCTTTTATTATACCGTAAGCGTGGGTGTGGTTCAACGACATTTTGTTGTGGAATGGGTTTATCCGGCGTTGCGGGCAGCATACTGGATCACATTTTCAATCAGCTTGTCCATGGGTTTGCCTGCCTGGGAGAAATGCTCGGATACCCGAATCCGGGTATTGCCGCAGTAAAAATATTGAATACCATCCGGTTCTGTGACATAGACCGAGGTGTTTTCCAGTGTCGGTTCTGGTTCATCCTCCCAGCTGCGCCATTCTTCCAGAGTTTCCAACGGCGGCTCAAAAATCGGTTCAAAGCAGGATTCAATGTCGATATAACCATAGTCGGGTTCGCTCATAAAATCTTTGTGTTTTCTCATGCAGTTTCCTCCATCAATTAAAGTTCCATATCCTGCGACTTACGGCGGGAAGGTTGATCGTGCTGCCTTGTTTGTCGGGTTCGGGTCAAAATGGCATCAATAAAAGCCCGCACCTTTTCGGGTGCGAGCTTGACAGCTTCCAGATAGGGCCGTGCCTGTTCTTTCAGCGACTCATATCGCTGTTTCCAGACAGCGGCACTTTTTTGTGCGCTTTGCAGTTTTTCTTCCAAACGGCTGTTTTCCGCCTTGGCAAGAATCCCATTGACCGCATAATCCTTGAGTGTGCTGCACTCGGATGGGGTCAGAGTGATATTGCCGGTGATCGTCTTTTTCCCCATGGAGCGGATTTCCTGTACGGTTAAGGCAGCGGTGCGCTGTTCTTTGGTTTGCTTTTGCAGGGATTGTAGCTCTTTCTGCTTTTTCTCAACGGCAGCCTGTGCAGTGTCCAGTGCCTGCTCCGTCTGAGCGATTTGAGCGGTCACATCTTCCAGCCGCTGCTGCTCCTGTACCACTTTGAACTGGGTCACAGTCAGATGTTCTTCGGTGCTGCCACGCTCTCCACGCTCCACATCGGTATATCCGGCAGCTTTCATATAGTTGAAGAAATCGTCTTGCAGGACACTGTACGATGTCCGCAGGACTTTCTTGCCCTTGGAGGTCAGAAGCGGATTGCCCTGTTCATCCAGAGCAACTTTGGATTCCCACTTTTTGCTCCGGCTGACCTGCATAATGGTCTCCTTGACCGTGCCCACAAGGGACTTATCCTTGCACCGCTTCGACCAGAGAATCTGTTTTTCCACCACCGGGACATAGACCACATGAAGGTGGTAGTGGTACACATCCTGCCCCAGAGCTTCCGACATAGCCCGGTTGCGTTCATCGGCGTGCATGACGGCAGAGAGGATATACTGCTCACCGCCCACGATCTCTACGGCAGCTTTGTATGCATCGGTGTAGAATTGCTTGGCATATTCGTAGCCACCGTGGTTGTGGAAGTAGGCAGAGTTCACATCAAAAATCAGTTCCCCGTATTTCACCGCATCGGCTTTCAGACCACGGGTAGAGATAACGCCATCGGCAATCATCTGATCGAACATAGCGGCATAGCTGCCGGTGGGAGCTTTGAAGTGGATATTCCGGTAGGTCTGGGTGGTATCAATATCCTGGTTGGAGTAGCTGCCCTTTTCTCGTTCGTTATGTTCCTGAACTTTTGCCACATCATCAAGGGTGGGCAAGTCCTGGTTACGGGCAAAGGTGCGGTCGATTCCGTCGTTTCTGGCCATAAAAATCAGCTCCTTTCCGTTGTATGGCAGACGGCTGAGGGACGGGGATGCACTTCCTGCGGGAAGTGTAATAACCCACTATGACACTTTCATCCCTAAGGGCTGCAAAGTGCCGTGGGCTCTCCGAGGGGGAATGCGGCATCTGCGGATGCCTTGCCGCCTTTAGAGGTTTGTGTGTGGTACCCAAATCCTCAAAAGGCGGTGTGACCGACAGCCTCTCCGCAATCTCGATTGCTTCATTTCTGCCGCTCACAGGCAGAGCAGATTTTGCAAATCCACTCTGCCATCCATCTCCAAATCTGCAGATTTGGAGATGGGGACGGGAGATACGGAGGGTAAGAACGGCGGACATTATTTGCCCCTCCGCTTCTGCCATACGAGATCATAGCCAAGGGCATCGGCGAGTTGTACCGCCTCCACATACCGCAGAGACTCCCGCTGGAGCTTGTTGGACAAGTTGGAAACGCTGTCGCTCCAACCGTAATCCTCAGAAAGCCGGTCAACGACTTCCTGCATCGTGTAGCCGGAACGCACGATGTATGACTTGATTTCATTTCTCAAATTGGATTTCATAGAAAATACCTCATTCTTTCATGAAATGGTTTTACCGTGGAGCATACACGCTGCACGGTACAATAAATCTTGATTACTTCTCAAAAATCGCTCAGAACTGCGCCTGTGAAGAGCTGTCCAGAGCAACACCCCATCGACTTTGCGATTAGGTGGGCTTGCAAGCGAAACCGTGAAAATAGCCACTCTTCCGCATACCAGCGTCACTGTTTCGCAAATCACCGAATGATGATTTGCATTCTGTTTACAGTAGTGTTTTTCACTGTTTGCACAGCCATTGATTGTGCATAGCCAATTTTAATGCCCAGCCGAGCTATCAAATATAAAAATGAACTTCGATTTTTTACGTTCGTGCGTTCCTTCGTTCCACAGGCTGTACCCGGTCAGGAACGCATGAACGCACGAACAGAAGGTTTTGAAGTTTCATTACAACTCCATAGGCGAGAGCGGGACATAAATGCCCATGTATCCCCGACACCGTTTTCCACCGCCGATGTGCAGGTTATTGACCGGCTCCAAATGGTAGCGTTCAGCATTTTGGCTAAGCTGGTTTGCGAAGCTCTTTGGGGATAGTGGGTTTTCTGCGTTGTCCTCACACCACCGCTTATACGCTGCATACAGATTTTTGGTGCTGGCTTCATAATCGGCCTTGAATGCCACATAACCCTCAGAATCGAGAAAGTCCAGAATGTTATTGGCATCCCGAACAGCGGAAGAGATATTGTCCTTGGCTCTCTGGCTGATGGTAAAGTGATAGTGATTGGCGATCAGCCGCCGCAGTCCCTCCAGCATCCAGAGGAAGATTCCCTCTTTTTCGGCAATCAGTTTCTCGGCAAGAAACGGATCATCGAACCGGTCCGCAGGCTTGTCTTTGGTGGTCAGAATGATTTGGCGGCGAAAGAAACCGTCGCTGCGGTCATGAAGTGCAGTCAATGCCCCGTTGCCGAAGCAGAGGAAGCGAACATAAAGCAGCCCCTGATAGCTCTGTTCTTTCTTCCGCTCCAAATCCATCCGCAGTTCTGCTGTCACGATGGATTTTACATAGTTGGTTTTGGTCAAGGCGTTCATGTCCAGATCATCGTCCACCATCAGCAGCTTGCCCTCCAGGTCGGCTCTGGCGAAACGACTGTTCTCTACTTTCTGGATGGAAGTGGTATTCATGTTGAGCCCGAAAATGGCGTTCATCACCACACCGATCCGGCTTTTGCCCTCGCCGCCCTTGCCGATCAGCATGAGCATTTTCTGTCCTTTGGTGGATGGAATCAGGCAGTAGCCCAGATACTCCTGCAAGGCGGGAATATCCTCCGGTTCCAACAGTTCTGAAAGGAAGTGCAGCCAGTGTTCCGGTGCAGGAGCATCTGCCCGATAAGACACCGGCAGGCGGTTACCGCAATACTCTTTTTCCTCTGTGAATGTACCGTCCAGAAAATAAGTGCCATTAGCCACATGGATACGGTCACATTGCAGGGGCAGAGGGTCTGCATATGCCGCCAGCTTCAACGCTTTGATTATCTGCTCCACCGTCTGTGCAACCTTGGCATGAAGCCAGGGCGAGATTTCCTCATAAATCGTGCGCTTCAATTTGCTCTCATCGGGCAACGGGCCATCCACAGTATAAAAGCGGTCGTTGATACAGCGCATGGGATGCTGGGACAGGAAATCCCGGCAGTATTCCGGTTCGACGATTTTCCCCTTATCATCAATCCAAACAGGGTTATTCATGGTATCGCTCCTCTCTCAGGCGGGTCTGTAATTTGCAGATGTATCCGTTTGCCGTTAGTTCACTCACGACTTCGCCTCGTTCATAGGAATCGCCTTGCAGCAGAATGTCCAGCTGATACTCTGCCCAGGGCAGACGGTGGCAGGCTTCCACAAACCGCTCGTCCAACACATCTTCCGGCGCTTGCGGTGCATACCGTTTTTTCCAATCCTGGAGCAGCCGCCGATACTCGTTCAAAACAGGAAAGCACAGCTGCTCGTTCTCACGAAGCTGCTGTGCTCTGGTTTTGTGTTCATTTTTCCGGCGAATGGCTTCCGGCAAGGGCTTGTCCGGTGCAAGGTGAAAGTCCGATGCCAGTTTTCGGGCCGCATCATACAGCCGAAGGTCAAACAGTTTGGCGGCCAGGTCGATCACATCCCCATGCTCCCCACAGGCAAAACAGTGGTAGTGGTCATCCGACACATACAGGCTCGGATGACGGTCATTATGGAACGGACACAGTGCCATGCCATGGCGGTTGACGTCGATTCCATACGCCTGCGCTGCTTCCTGTGCGTTAATACTGGCTTTCACCACTTCAAATAGATTCATACAGATTCCCTCCATTTCCTTTTTGATGGGGCAGTTTTTTCACCCCTCTGTATAGGTTATGGGGAAAATCGAAAAAAACAGACTGATGGCATGACAAGCCATTTTCAAAAAACATGACAAGAATTTAATTGTGTGTTATTATGAAAATAAAAAAACATGACAGGAGGGAGAAGATGGATCAGATCATCAACCATGCGGTTTTGTCGCTGGATTTCTGGCAGGACACCGTAACCTATGAGGGGTGTACGATGCCCACAGGAACCATTGGCTGCGAGGTGCTGAACATCCCGGACAGTACCATTGAAGAGTTGAATACTCCCTGCAATGTGCTGAACCAGCTGCTTCAGGGGATGAACACCGGTTCCGTGGATATGGAGCTGCTGCCGCAGGTGCAGCAAGCCGCTGACGAGATCATCTCCTTTTTGCAGGTTACACCACCCTTCTCCCGATCGAATCGAAGCTATTTTGAGCAAAAACTTGCAGCCATCTTTTCCGAAGAATATATGGAGGACGCAAAAGCCTATTTGCAGCTTACCCAGCAGGAGCAGCTGATCTGTGCCTTGACTGGTCAGCATAGCAAGGCAACCATGCTCGTCCGAATCGCACAGGTGCTGGGACATTTGAGTTATTCGCTGGGGCAATACAAGGAAGCCCTGACGAAATTTGCAGAGCGTTTGAATGAACCAGGCTATGACCGTACCCCGGATGGTTATGCGGCAATGTTCGGGCAGTTCTTCAAAGGTGAGCCAACTCTGTCGCTGGATAACCCGGCCTGGATGACCCTAACCAATGCTTCGGTGCAGTATGTATCCGCCATTCGCCCCGGAAAGATGGAGCTACAGTTGGTCAAGCGGATGCACTATGTCTCCTTTGTGGGGATGTTCCGTTCCGATCTGTTTGAGGGGCTTTGTGTGGGCCATGCACCCAAGAAATGCCCCATCTGCGGTAGATGGTTTCTTACCATTGACGCGCGGCACACCAAATACTGCGGCGGGCTGGCACCCGGTGACCAGCGGGGACGGACGTGCCGACAAATCGGCAATCTGAGAGGCCGGGAGCAGCGGGAGCTTGCAGACGATCATCCCATTAAGGCGATTTATACCCGCCGTATGAACACCATCCTACAAAATACCCGCCGGGGAAAGCTGGATGGAGGAACGGCAGCAACTATGAAAAAGCTGGCAAAAGATAAGATGTTCCGTGCGCTTTCAGATCAGCGCTATGCCAGCACTGTCTATGAGCAGGAAATGACCCAAGATGCACTTTTGAAGGCCGCACAAAAGAAATAAGCAACGAAACATCTGAAAGCTTTTGTCAAGGGGGTGCGTGGATATTTTTCATATTACTTACGCAGATTCTCTCTCTGCTTCTGCCTGAATAATGCGTTTCAATCTGTCCTCAGCAGTCAAACCGCTACTATGGTCAAAAAACACTTTGACTTTATAATTTGTTTTGCCTTGCTTAATCACAAAAACTCCATCCGGTTTGTTTTTCTCCGAATGGTTATTTGGGGTGGGTAGTGTACTGTTCACAATATTTGTCATACGATATTCCTCCTAATTAAATGAAAAAAGCCCGACAAGGAAAGGTCTGACAACGAAGTTCCGACAACGGACATCAGAAAACCTTTTTTCTTTATCGGGAGATACTATCTTTTTACTATTTCCTTTTTCTTTATAATATTGGTTGTCATGGTTGTCAGAGAGGGAAAAGTGCCGCAATATCAAGGCTTTCGGGATTTTTGCCCGACAACCAGACCGACAACCGGCTCGACAACCGAAGCGACAACGGACTTTTATTTTTGCTTCAGCCATTCTTCCGGAAGTCCTAACTGTTCCATTTCCTCTGTCGGGATTTCCTGAAAACCATCCATGCTGTTGTCAGGCTCGTTGTCGTTCCTGATACGCTCCCAGCCCTTTTGTCGGCGGTAAGGCTCTGGAAAATACCTCGGATTGCTGAACGCTCTCCAGCCTGTGACAGCGTTATTCATAATGTCATTGATCTCTCGCAGTTCCCATTGTTTCGGTTCGTCATAATCATGCCCCAGTGCTTCTTTGTAAAGCTGTTTGGAGCAGACTATGCTGCCGGAGTAGCGTTCCAGATAATCTAAAATCTGTCCTGCCTTTGTGTCCTCCGGCATAAAATCCTTTTGGTGGGCTTTCAGATAATCGTTCATAGCCGGACTGAATCTCAGACGGAATTTGCCGCTTCTGTAAATCTCCATAGCTTCTGCCCACATCTGATTGATATACTCTCTGGAAGCCTGTTCATCTGCCAAAATATGAACCTCAGCCCTTTCAGGATAGACCATAACCGGAACGAAGCGGCGGTTGCCTGTTCGGTCAAGGGGAAGAAAGTCAAGGGTATTAGAAGAACCTCCAAACACACATTGTCGCTTTCTGTCTGCCGGATGTGTTTCATACGGTATCTTATAGGTTTCCTTTTGGCGGCTCAGAAAGGACTTGATTTCTTCAATGCTCTTAGCGTTGGCGGTTGCAATCATTTCCGACATTTCAATAATCCAATGCCCCTGCATTTTGCGGTACACATTTTCATCATCCAGCTTTTTCAAGTCATCAGAGAACCAATCATCATTGACCGCAAGCAAACGGAAGAAAGAGGACTTTCCGGCTCCCTGACCGCCCACAAGACAGAGCATTACCTCAAATTTGCACCCCGGCTTAAAGGCTCGTGAGATAGCACCCAACAGAAACAACTTCAATGCTTCATAGGTGTAATCATCTGTATCAGAACCGAGAAAGCGGTGCAGACAGAAGCGTATGCGTTCCGTTCCGTCCCATTGCAGGGAATTAAGAAAATCACAGACAGGGTGGTAACGGTTTTCGTTGGCAATAACCGCAACTGCGTCTATGATTTTCTTCTCTACGGTCAATCCATAGTTTTCTTCAAAATATAGGAGCAGATATTTCACATCCACATCCGTCAATGTCGGGCTGTCACGATACCAGCCGAGGGACTTCACAATGTCGATTCTTTCGGTCAGAAGATTTTTTCGGATAGCCCCTTTCAAAAGTGGATCATATTGCAGAACACGCTTATAATTTGCGGCAGTATTATAAACCTTACCTTTCTCGCTCTGCTCTAAGCTGTCTCGGATTTCTTCTACTGTGCATGGTTCTGTCTGCTGACAGTTCTGCAATTCGCTGTTCAAGTTTCAACACCTCCTTTCTCTGTTCTGCCACAAGTGCTTTTCGTTCCTCCAACGAACCATATAGAAGAATATCAAGCAGATATTCGATATAGTTCTTCTTATACAGTGCTTCTGCAAACAGAGGATTCCATTCCTCATCCGGCTGTTTAGGAGCGTATTTCTTTTCCCATTCTCTAAGAAGATGAAAATAATCCGTCAGCACCTTGTAGCAATGATTTTCTCCTTTTTGATACTTCTGTTCCGGTGTCGGCTCACGAATACGAGGGCGAATACTCGGCTTTTGTCGGCTGTCATAGTTAAGACCAAAATCTTCAGCAAGTTTGACAGCAGCTTCCCTCAGCCCGATGCCGAATAGCTTCGCTGTGAGATCAACAGCGTCTCCGGTTGCTCCGCAGCCAAAACAGTAATAGCGTTCATCCAGCTTCATACTGGGGGACTTATCCGAGTGAAACGGACAACACGCCATACCTGTGCGACCCACTTTCAAGCCATAGGCTTCTGCGGCTTGTCGGGCAGTAACATTTTCTTTTACAACTTCAAATACATTCATGTGACTCCTTTCCTGAAACGAAAAAAGCACCTGTCATTTTCAAAGTGAAAACAGCAAGTGCTTTAGAGTTTCATATTCAATTTTAGGTGCAAAAAAGCAGGAGACCTTTTCTGATATGCTCCCTTCATGATGACAGTTTGTTTTTTCACTGTCTCTCATAAAGGGTGCATATCATTTCAGATTTCCTGCTTCACTTCAACTTACTTATTGTTTTAACTTTTTGATTCAAGAGTAAGGAATGGATATTGCATTCTATGATAACCCCCTTTAACTGAAAGAGTTAATTCATATTGAATACAGTTATCGTCAAATAGTATCTCATTTGAAAACAGCAAATTGCAAGTGCAAGTTGGACACCTGCACGGTAGAAATTAGTGAATCAGAGCATCGGTCAGGATGGAAGCCGCTGGCTTCCGTCCTGACCGATGCTGCCGCAGCCTTCGGCTGCGTAAACAGAGTCGAGGAACTCGTCAAACAGTTCCTCCGGGGTGCGGTAGCCAAGCTTCTTGCGAGGGCGTCCGTTCAGCTCATCAGCAGCAGACAAGATGTACTCTGGAGAGAAGGATTCAATGGAGGCACCCTTGGGCACGAAGGCTCGGAACAGCCCATTGTGACGCTCGTTTTGGGGACGTTCCCACGAAGTATAGGGATGTGCAAAGTAGACTGCACAGCCCCAGTTCTCGACCTGACTGAACGCAGAGAACTCCGAGCCGTTGTCCACGGTAATGGTTTTGAATACCTGTGAGAACTTGTCTCCGAATTCCTCCCTGAGTGACTGCATGGCATTCAGAACGGAGTCTGCATCCTTGCCGGGAATCCGGATGGCAATATAGTTCTCCGTTTTCTTCTCCAACAGGGAGAGAACAACAGCCTCTTTACCGGCCCTCTTGCCCACGACAGTGTCACCTTCCCAATGTCCCTCCTCGATGCACAGAGCCGCAATCTCAGGCCTCTGGGAGATGTCCGTGCCGAAGCTCTTCTTGTGTTCACGGGGCTTGGAATCCTTGTGCTGCTTGCGTTTCATGGCTTCGGGTAGTTCCGTCACAGACAAGTCAAGGTTGCCTGCCCAGACCTCATTGTAAAGAGTGCGGGTGCAGACCATCTCCTCTGTTGGAAACAGCCCATGCAGACGGGCATAGCCGACGCAGGCATCCAAAGACCACTTGTGTTCTTTGATCTGTTCAATTATCCAGCGAATGAAGCGAATACAGTGACAGATTCGGTGTGGTTTCAGAGAACGCTTTCTGTTAGCTTTGTAGGCCGCTTCTCCGCGTCTTGCCGAGTATCCGGGCTTCCTGCCCTTGCTGCTCTTTCGGGGCGGTGTGCCGCGCTTTAGCTCGTTCCCAACGGTGGTTGGTGAACATCCGATCGCTCTGGCAATGGCTCTGTTCGTGTAGCCTGCGTTCTTGAGATGCTGGATTGCGCCTCGTTCCTCTCGCTGTAAGTGCTGTCCCTTCTTGCGTTCTACCGATTCTGTGATATAATCTTGGCAGTCCATAGTGATTGCCCTCCCTTGGCAGATGTTGTGTAGGAACTTCATTCTACCATGCTGGAAAATCACTATGGATTTTTTCTTAGGTGTCCAACTTCATTATGCAATCAACCCTCATTTGAAAACACACCATCCCTTTGTATTACAAAAATACCATTTATATTATCATCTATTTCCAATTCTATCCGTTCTCCACTTTTAATTGCCACACCCAAATCTTGTGGGGAACATACCAGCTTAAATTTACGATTTCCTTTCAAATCGTACAATCCCCAATACATACCCCAATAAGCACTATCTTCTTCTCCGCATGGAAGATCTCCTAAAAGAAAATTCTTTCTGAAATCTTGTCGTGAAATTTTAGATACAACCCATAGGTGTGAAAAATAGCTACGAAAAAAACAATAGGCATAAATGTATACATATATACGGTGCTCATATTAAATCCTCCTGCTTATAATAGTTCTGATTATTTCTAATTTACTACACTCATTATACTTCATCAACTTAAAGAATGGAAGAAAAAATTTGTGTGCAGAGTTCCTGTTCAAGCCTTGTAACGCACATTTCTGCAAAATCCATAGTCCCCGATACTTTCCTCATAGGCGATAGGCAACGGTCAAAACATCAGGTCTGCACCTGACATTTTAACCGCATATCAGCCCTGATTATCACATTATCCCTGCTGACTGTTCAGCCCATACTTTTTCGCATATGCACTGGCTTTTTGTCTGCGTTCCTCGCTGTAAGGCGGCAGGAAACGGATAGACAGACGGAACTTTGCCAGCTCATAAGAAACACCGCCTTGAACATTGGATTTTTCCAGTCGGCAAAGGTCAGGGTACTTCTTAGCAAAAGCAGCCAACCTCTTTTTCAATCCGGCGTTGTGGGTGTAGATATTTGCCTTGTCCTCGCCCTCATTAAAGAGAACGATTGTTTCTTTCTCAATCTTCGTCAGTCTCGCCATAGCAGCCCTCCCTATGGTTTTTCAACACACGCAGCTTGCAGTAAAAGCAGCGATACCACCTTTCTACACCCTCGACACTCAGCTTGACGGAAAGCATATAAAACAGTTTCTTCGCCGCCGGATCGGGTGCAAGGGCAGCTACCATACGCAAACGCTCGACAGTTGCTTTCAGGTTCGGACAGCCAAAGGCATAAAGGGCTTCCATTTCATTCCGGTTCATCTTCATTGTGTTTTCCTCCTTAAAATTTGATAAATGAAAAGCGACAGACACTTCATAAGGAAATACCTGTCGCTTCGTTTACGATATAAATTTGTTGGTTTTGGACTTGATAAAATCAGCAGTAAATCATTTCCTGTCTGATGATTTCTTCGGCTCGGTTACGGATAGAGTTCATGGACTGTACCCACAACATCTGATTGTCTGCTTTTATGGTTTCGGTCACACCCTCGGCTTGTTTCATCTGCTCAATGAAAGGTGGTGAGGGAAAATGGATGCAGTGTGGACATGGGAATTGTCTGGCCACTGTGCCAAATACAGCTTTCTGACGGAACCCAAGGGCTTGACCATGCGGGAAGTGGAACGCATCTTTCAGCTCGACCCGGAACCGCCTGTCCATCAAAATCTGAACGATTATATTATTAAGGCTGTGCAGAGCCATAATTTGCGCTGGTTTTCCTTTTTCCTGCACCACTATGAAAACCGGCTTAATGGTCGTGTTCGCCGTTTCCTGTTGCGGGAGGGGCTGGATCGCTATGACCCGGAACGCTTTTTGGATTATAAAATGGGCTGTGTGCTTGCCATGCTGGATTGTCTCCGAGAGTACAATCCAACACAAGGAGCAGATTTTCTGACCTATGCCCATCATTTTATCGGGAATACTCTTTTGACCTGCCGGATGCAGGAGGAGGCCGGTTCCTTTGAAAATGTGGATGAGTACAAAGCTGTGCGTGGGATTGCTTGGCTCTATAATCAATCCGGTCAGTCTGAACAGGCGGCAATCCAGAAATATGCCCGGAAAAACGGTTGTACCGAGGAAACCGCAGCAAAGTTTTTGGCATTGGCCAAACAAAATCGCAGCCGTGTTCCGCTTTACCAAACCGTACAGGACGAGGACAGCGTAGAAACCGGCGAGGATGTCAGTCGGGATGACCATTGGGACTATGCGGAGATTCTATGGAACGGCATCCAGGCTGAAGCTGTCCGGGAAGCGTTTGAAAAGCTGAATTACCGGGAGCAGACACTTTTGGAAAAGCGAAACGCCATCTGTATGACCTGTGGTAGGGTCAGTCCCATCAACACCCGACTGACCTTTGAAGAACTGGCAGTCCTCTTTGAGGGCAGCACAGCCAATGGTGCAGAACGGGCCTACCGCAGAGCCGTGGAGCATTTGTCTTGTTTGCTGACAGAAGCCAGGGTGCTTCACATGATCCGGCTGAAACGCAAATCTCAGACCAAACGCAAAAAGAAAATCGCCGCCGCTGTCTACCTGTATCAGGTGGACAACGACGGCGAATGGGGTGAGATTTCGTTTGATTTTGAGGCTGGAACAGCGGAGGTCGTGCGGTTGGCAGAGTGGGATACCACAGAGAGCAACATTTTTGCCAAAAGAATAATTCATTATATATTTCAGCACATAGGAGCATTCCTTTCACAACACATTCCCATGATAGTATTTGCGCCCTAATTATTTCAAACAACAGGCAGCATAATATAGCATTTCATTAGAATATTAGCGTTATAATAGAAAACTATATACCTCTGGATTATACTCTCCAAAAGGTCTGTTTCCAACCTCTATATCAGTTAACGTTTCTTATGGCTCTACTCGCATCATGCGATACCCGACTCCGATATGGGTCTGGATATATTGCGGAGAACCCGGCTCTTTTTCCAATTTCTTACGCAGGGTAGCCATAAATACGCGAAGTGAGGCAACATCATTTTCCCAGCTTCTTCCCCAAATCTGCTGGGTAATGAAAGTATGGGTCAGCACCTTGCCCACATTTTTACAAAGTAGGCACAGCAGTTTGTATTCACTGGGGGTTAAGTGAAGCTCTTGCCCATCCAAAAAAGCACAGCCAGCTGCGTAATCCACTTTTAACTTGCCATTTGTAAAAACCGCATCTGTATTGATAGAACCAATCTGCAGTGCGGCTAAGCGCCGCTGTGTCACGCGCAGTCTTGCAAGCAATTCTTCCACAGAAAAGGGCTTGGTCAGATAATCATCGGCACCAGCATCCAGCGCATCAATTTTATCCGTATCCTCACTCCGGGCGCTGATTACAATAATGGGCATATTGGACCAGGAACGAACTTTGTGGATGACTTCCACGCCATCCATGTCCGGCAGTCCCAAATCCAGCAAAATGATTTCCGGATTGTGGGAGGAAGCCTCCAGAATAGCTGATTCTCCGTTTGCCGCAGTCAAAAAGCGGTAATCATGGGCTTTTAATGTTGTAGTAATTAAGTTGCGAACGGGTGTATCGTCCTCAACCACTAAGATCAAAGGTTTATTCATGCAGTTCTACCTCCCCGGCTGGTACAGAAAATGTAAAAATGGATCCATGAGGCAAATGATCGGTGACCATGATTTCTCCTCCATGTGCATTGACAATGGATTTACACAATGCCAAACCCAATCCCATGCTGCGGCGGCTATCCGCAATCTGATTGGACGCACTGTAAAACATATCAAAAATATGCGGTTTGTCTTTGTCAGAGATTCCCGGTCCGTTATCTGCAACGGAAATATAGATGTAGCTTCCTTTTTGTTTCCACCCAATGTCAATTTCGGACCCTGGCGGAGTGTACTTGATGGCATTATCCACCAGATTGATAATAACCTGAACGATGAGTTTTGCGTCAATCTGCGCCAAAAGGTATTCCTCACTGTTTTGCACCTTCAGGTGATACTCCGCACTCTTCCGGTTAATATGACGCAGGGCCTCCGCAACCACCTCATCCATCAACTCCGTAGATACATGCAGGTTCATCCGTCCTTCTTCCAACCGACTGACAGACAGCAGATTTTCCACCAGGTTAATGAGCCACATGGCGTCATCATAGATATCGGTATACATCTGTTCCTTGGTCTTTGCGTCAAACAAATCCCCATTGGAGAGCAGATTGCTGGCGTTTCCCGAAATAGAAGTAAGCGGAGTACGTAAATCATGAGAAATCGATCGAAGCAGATTGGCGCGAAGCTGTTCATTTTTGGCCAAAACCACAGCAGCTTCTTTTTCCTCTAAATTCTTCTGGTTTTCAAAGGCAAGTGCAGATTCGCCTAAAACAGAAAGAAGAATACTTGTTTCAAAGGAGTCCAGTGGCTTATCCGATGCGGCAATGCCCACGACCCCATAAATCTGCTTTCCCGTCCGTACCGATAGATAGGTGCAACAGGAATCGGAAAGGTTTTCTGTTCCTGCACCAGCCCGCTTATTGTTTGTTATCACCCACTGCGCTACCTCACGCTCCTTTTCAGAGGTGTAACGCTCCGGAGAAGCCGTACTGTCTGCAAGAAATATTTCCGGCATCACAGGTTTTTCTTCCTTTATGCGGTATGCAATGATATCTCGTTGGAATATTTTTAATAACTGTTTTGCCGTTACCGAGATAATTTCTTCCTCCGTTCGAGCCTTTTGAAGATTCTGATTCGTTTCAAGGAGAAGCTTTGTACGCCATGCTACCTGAGCAGATCGTTTGGCATGGGACTTCAGTTTGGATGCTAAAGAGCCTGTAAGCAGGGAGGCCAGAAACATGACAAGAAAAGTAACCGGGTATCCGCTATCGTAAGCATGCAGAGAAAATCTGGGTTCCGTAAAAAAGAAATTGAATGTAAGCACACTGACGAAGGAAGCGATAAAACTACAGACAGAACTCTTTGTGGATATGGAAACCAGCATAACGCCCAAAATATAAAGCGTAATAATATTGGCCTCCGTAAAGCCCAAATGATAAAACAAAAATCCTATAACCGTAGCTAAAACAAGGAGCAGCGCGCTTTTTAACAAATCAAGAATTGACAAGGTCGGCAGACGCATGATTTCCCGATGCTTAGCAGCAAACCGACCATTCAATCCATTATCGGGAATGATGTGAATGTCAAGTTCCGGAATAAGTTCGATTAGCCGCTCAGCTAAAGATGGCTTCCGGAACAACATATGATGCGGGAGCCCGCTACGGCCAAGCACAATTTTTGTGACCTCTGACAGACGTGAAAATTCGGCAATCTGATACGCAACATCATCGCCATAAACGGTTTCAATGGATGCCCCCAATTGCTGCGCCAGATGAATATTAGTCTGGAGGCGTTCTTTATCCGTCTGAGGCATCCACTGAAATTCCTTTGTTTCTACAAATAGTGCAGTAAATCCGCAACGGAAAGCGCTTGCCATCCGTGCTGCTGTGCGTATAATTTTCTCATTAGAAGGGGCAGAAGAAAGGCACACCAAAATGTGCTCACGAGTGCGGTATTCCATTTTACTCTGGGAACCTTGGGTATATAAAGCTGCTCTGTCTGCGCAACGGCGCAAACCAATCTCCCGTAGTGCGCTTAATTGTGACAAAGTACAGTCGGAAAGCAGCTCTCCCTTCTTCTGCTGGAGCAGACGCTGCTGCAGCCGTTCCGGCTCGATATCAACAAACTCCACCTGGTCTGCCTGATCAAACACACGGTCTGGAATACGCTCTGATACAGAAGACCCCAGTATGGAAAAAACGGTATCCTGGATGCTCTCAATGTGCTGAACATTCAGTGTTGTATAAACATCCACGCCTGCTTTCAACAATTCCGCTATATCCTGATAGCGTTTCATATGGCGCGAAACATCCATGTTCAAGTGAGATAAATCATCAACCAAAATCAAATCCGGCGCTCTTTTTAGACAGGCATCCAAATCCATTTCATAATCAGTTCGCCCGGCCCGGATTATTGTTTTATAAGGCAACACCTCAAACTTGTCAGCCAACAATTGAGTTTGAGGCCACTGCTCGCAGGAGAGTAAGCCAATGACTACATCCAGCCCCGCTTGTCTTGCCTGTTCAGCGCGCTCCAACATAGAATAACTTTTGCCAGCACCAGTAAAGTAGCTGGCAAAAACAGTGAGCTTTCCTTGTTTCTTCTCTGTAAGCTGCTCAGGCAGCGTGACTGTATTCAATATGAGCCCTCCTTCCAAGCAAATGTATTATAGCATAAATTTACGACTTCTGGCCGCAGAGTTGGTGAATAAAATGCAGCACCAAAGATTGGTTATCGCTGCCTTTCCACAGAACTTTTTGATGCTGAGGATTTTTCTCAACAGTTTTCACGTCAACAATTCCATTGTCTATGGAAAAGGACTGCGGATTTAGAGTAATGCTTTTCCACCGTGCCAGTCTTTCACTTTCTACATCGGAATCGGCGGATATAATTACCACATCGGCATCTCCGCAATCAAAGGACTTTATAACGTCCTGTTCATGGCCAACAGATAGATTGCAATGTACATCAGAATACAAATGATTGATATCTTTCAGAATATTTGAAACAGTCGGTATGACGTTAACGCATGAGGTCGCAATATTTAAACGGGTTGTTTGCGCCTGTTCTTCGTTCGCCTGCAGGATCTTATCTAAAAAATTATCCAATTTTGCCATAATGTAATACCCAAATATTGCAATTGCCGCAAAACCACCCAGTAAAACGACGTCTTCCATTCCCATTTCTATCCCTCCTTCTTGGGTCGTAAGGGTACTGTACTCATATATGGAAGCACTTCTGAATATCACGCTGTGTTCCCAAAACCAGAATCGTGCTGTTTTCCGGCAAACATGTATCCGGGGTGATGACCGTCATAGCGAATTTTCCGCTCTGCTTAATTGCCAGGATGTTGACATGGTAGCGTTTCCGCGCATCCAATTGTCCGATCGTCTTTCCAACCCAGTTATTAGGGACTTCAATTTCAAATATTGCGTGGTCATCACCCAGAGCAATATAGTCGTAAATATGATCGGAACTATAACGGATCGCACTCCAAATTGCCATCTGCTTTTCCGGATATACAACTTCGTCGGCACCATTGCGGAGCAAAAACTTTGCCTGTACATCCCGCGCAGCTCTTGCCACCACTTTTTTTGCCCCTAATTCCTTTAATAAGGATGCAGTTTCTAAGGAACTTTGAAAATTATCTCCAATCGCAACAATACAAACATCAAAATTTCGCACACCAATAGCAGAAAGGAATTCTTCACTGGTGCTATCCCCAATCTGGGCATTGGTCACAAAGGGAAGAACTGCATTGACTCGTTCCTCATCTTTGTCTATCGCCATAACCTGATGATTCAGTTCGTTTAGCTTCATCGCAATATGGCGGCCAAAACGGCCTAAGCCAATCAACAAAATGGTTTTCATAAGTCCTCCATATTTATTTCTTTACCCCACTGTAATTCGTTCCTGAGGGAGTCGAGCACTGTTGCCCTGTATGTTGGAGAGGGCTGCAAATATTAATGTAAGTCCGCCAACCCGACCAAAAAACATCAGCACAATTAGAATGAGATGTGATATCCACCCCAACTGCGGAGTAATCCCCAACGAAAGGCCTACCGTTCCTATGGCAGAGGCTGTCTCAAAAAGGCAGGTAAGGACAGGCAGATTCTCTAACCTGCTGATGATCAGCCCGCCAGTTAAAAACAGAATCAGGTACATCATCATAATCGTGGCCGCCTGAGTCACTGTTTCATTTGGCACGCGCCGATTGAAAAAGTGCGGATTCTCTCTACGACGAAAAACTGCAAAAGCACTCGCCAATAAGACTGCCAAAGTGGTGGTTTTCATACCTCCAGCGGTAGATCCCGGAGAGCCGCCGATCAGCATTAGAATCGTAATTATCGACTGCCCGGTTTCGCTCATGGCCGTGAGATCCGCCGTGTTGAAGCCGGCGGTCCTGGGCGTGACGGCCTGAAAAATCGATAAAAGAAATCGCTCTCCGATAGGCGCATCCTCAAACTCAAAAAAGAAAAAATAGATTGTCGGAAGCAGGATCAAGATGCCGGTCACGGTCAGAATCACTTTGCTCTGCATCCGGTATTTGCGGAGGTTCAGCCGATTGGTGCGAATATCCTCCCAGGTCAGAAAGCCAATTCCTCCCACCACGATCAAAAGCGCAATCACAAGGGAAACTATCGGGTTCCTTGCATAATCCGTCAAGGAGGAAAAAGGAGCTTTCATTCCCATCAGATCAAACCCTGCATTACAAAAAGCGGATATGGAGTGGAATAAAGCATACCAAGCACCCTTAATAAGTCCAAACTCTTGGTAAAACACAGGAAAAAGAAGCGCGGCTCCTAATAATTCGACTATCAGGGCTGTCTTTAGAATAAACTGGGTCAGACGAACAATGCCTCCCACATTGGGGGCTGCAATTGCTTCCTGTATGGTACTTCGCTGCATGAGTCCGATTTTTCGCCCCGAGAGAATGGCAAAGGCGCCTGCCACCGTCACGACACCAAGTCCGCCTATTTGTATCAGCAAAATAATGATAAATTGTCCAAAATTCGACCAGTAAGTAGCTGTATCATGTATCACCAATCCTGTTACACAGACAGCGGATGTGGAAGTAAACAGAGCATCCAAAAATGAGGTACTGGTTCCCTCTTGTGTTGATACTGGAAGCATAAGAAGGAAACTTCCCATTAATATGACCAGAAAAAATCCCAATATGATAACCCGGAAAGGGGACTTATTGTTCTTATGCAAAAGCTGCCACATAAGCCTCCACCTCTTAATACGCCTTTATTATTTCTTTATACCCCCATTATCCATATCTGGTCTAAAGGAGGTGTTAATGTATTAGGGCGCATATTAAGACGGTATTAAGGCACAAGTCACTCCTCTTATTGGCAACTACTTTTTAGAAGCCGCAATCTCTGCAATCAGTCTACGGCGAGTGACAATTCCACAAAGTGCGTTTCTGCTATCAACAACCGGGACAAAATTTTGTCGAAGCGAGGCATCTACCACGACATCATACTCCGCCTCAATAGAAAGCGCCGGGCAAAAGTCGCGCCGTTAAATGTCTCCCACGGAATACAGCTCCTGTTCCTTGATATCTGTTATACCGGTTTTTATGATATGTCGAAGGAAGTCTCCTTCCGTAACGCTTCCGACATAATGCTCCTCGGCGTCCAGCACGGGAATGGCCGTATAATGGCAACGTGCCAAGACTTCCAATCCCTGCCGGATCGTGCTGCGCTCATGCAAAACAACGGTGCAAACCTTAGGAATCATAATTTTGGCAATATTCATATGTCACACTTTCTTGAAACGCACACCCGTCTCATATCCAGCCGAACAGCAAGGCGATTGGCAAAGTAATCATTGTGGTACAAATACAAACAGCGGCCAGGGTAACAAGAGGCATTCCAATGAAGATGATCAAAAACCCCAACAACCTGTGATGGAAAAGAAACTTTTCCATGGCGGCGTCAACATGGTTTTCAAAACGAGAGACACGCTTTTTTAACTTTAACGCAAACATATCTGTCTCCTCCTTATGGCATTATGATAGCGCGCAGAAACTAAAACCGGGAAAAGGATTGCACATATGGAATTAAGAACAGATAAAAGGCCGCCGGTCTGCCTGAACTGTACAGGCAGATCGGCGGCCTTTTGCATGGCATAGGAAGATGAACTTATTGATTCAGCGGGAAGAGGATCTTCATCAGCACATGTTCTGCGGCATTGGTGTGATCCACGCTGAAATAGAGGCGTTTCCCCGCGCTGTCCATAAGCTCAAACTGACTTCCATTGCAGAGAAATCGGATGCCCAATTGTTCCAAAGTGTGGTAAAGTGCCAAATGCCACTCGATCCAGTTTGGGACACCGTCTTGCAGCAATGCATCCCTGATCCATTCAAATTCAGGCGGGACCAAATGTTTTTCCAAAAACAGATGCCATAAGCTTTCCTTTTGCTGCAGCTGCAATCCAGACAAACAGTCAACGGGGCTCTCTTGTGCCGAGTCAGTATCCAACGAAACATAGCAGTAGGACAATGTGCGATCTTCCATGAACAGCTTCTGCTGGTTCAGAAAATCAGCAAATCTCCAGTCAAAAGCAACCACATACTCATCATGTACGGCTGCGCATAAAAGCTGGTACATACAACCAGCCGACAAAGGATCAGGAAACTGGATACATAAATAGATATCTTGAAAATTGTCACACCAAATTCCAGAGATATTGTGTTGCTGCACAATGTACTCGCCGCCCATTTCAGAAAATGAAAGTTCAATCAATTCGCGGTTCTCCGCCATTCCAAAAATCTGAACGGGCCATATGGGATCGACTTTGCAAACCAGGGGGGCGAATGTCTGTGCAAACTCCAAAACCGGCACGGACAGGACTTCATAGCCCAATTGAAGCTGCGTCTTTCCGTCTTGATAGGATACTCTGCACGATTGACCAAGCCATTCTTTTAAGGACTTTGCCAGGCATATCGTCAGCCACGCCGGAGTTTCATCTGCAATCTGGGTCATTGCTTTGATTTTCTGCTTTAGCGTTTTGTCATAATGGAATTGCATAGTGTGCCTCCGTTATCGAAAACCAGCGGGGAGGGCACTTACTTGGACGCATCCACCACAAGGCCCATCGCCTTGGCAATGTCCAGGTTCACGCCGAGAACATTGACGGTTTCTTCCCCGAAAATACCGAACAGCTTACCCTCTGTGTTATCCGCCACAATCTGCTCCAATTCCTCCTCACTCAGCCCGGAAGCTGCTGCCAGCGCAGGAATCTGAATGCGGGCGGACGCAGGTGTAATGTGCGGGTCCAGTCCGGAACCGGAAGCCGTCATCAGATCAGCAGGAATATCCTCCCGTTTCACATCCGGGTTTGCTTCCAGGAACGCCTCGATGTCGGACTCAACCCGTTCCGTCAGGGCAGGATTGGAGGCTGCATAGTTGTTGGAACCGGAACTGAGCCCGGCAAACGCACTGCCATCGTTGTAATACTGGTTGCCCTGTTCATCTTCATAATAGGTGTTATAGTTGTAAGCCGAAGGACGACCCTTCATGAAATAGGGCTCAGTGAAATCCTGTCCTACATTTGCTGCCCCCACAGCCTGGCCGTCTGCATAAACCAGGTTGCCACTGGCTTGGCTGGGGAAAATCAACGCAGAAATGCCGGTGAGCAATACAGGAAATATAAAACCACAGAGCAGCAACAATATTAATGTTACCGCCAAAGATTGACGCAGACCGTGAAAGAATGCGTTCTTGTTTGCTGTTTCGTTCATAGTAAGGGACCTCCTCAGATGCCCATTGCCGTCAGTACGGGAGCAATGATCATGTCAATGATTTTGATTCCGATGAATGGAGTGACAACGCCGCCCAGACCATAGATCATCATATTCCGAGCCAACATTTTCCCGGAAGACATGGGGCGGTACTTGACGCCTTTCATCGCCAGAGGAATCAGGCAGGGAATGATGATCGCATTAAAAATCAATGCAGACAGGATGGCACTGTTTTGTGTACTCAGGTGCATGATATTCAGAACACCCAGCTGCGGGATGGCCGCCATAAACATAGCGGGAATGATCGCAAAATACTTTGCGATATCGTTTGCAATCGAGAAGGTGGTGAGAGAGCCGCGGGTGATGAGCAGCTGCTTGCCGATCTCCACCACCTCCAGGATCTTGGTGGGGTCGGAGTCCAGATCCACCATGTTGGCGGCTTCCTTGGCCGCGGTGGTGCCGGAGTTCATGGCAAGGCCCACATTTGCCTGGGCAAGGGCGGGCGCGTCGTTGGTACCGTCGCCGGTCATGGCAACGATCTTTCCCTCCGCCTGCTCCTTTTTGATAACGCTGATCTTGTCCTCCGGCTTGCACTCGGCAATAAAGCCGTCCACCCCGGCTTCCTTGGCGATGGTGGCTGCAGTCAAGGGGTTGTCGCCGGTACACATGATGGTCTTGATGCCGATGGCCCGCAGGCGCTCAAAACGCTCTGCCATGCCGGGCTTTACAGTGTCTTTCAGATAAATAACGCCAAGCACCTGCTTATTTTGGCATACAACCAGAGGGGTGCCGCCCAGGGAAGAAACCTTTTCCACATGGGCATGCAAATCAGCCGGAACCTTTCCGCCCTGAGACATAACATACTGCTCAATGGCATCCGAGGCCCCCTTGCGAACCTTGGTGCCATCGGGAAGATCCACGCCGCTCATGCGGGTCTGGGCTGTAAATTCCATAAAGGAAGAACCGGGGATTTCCTCACTGTTGTCTCCCAGACGGCGTGCCAGTTCCAGAGTGGATTTACCCTCAGGAGTTTCATCATGAAGGCTGGTCAGAGCCGCACAACGAATCAGATCGCTGCGGCTTGCCCCCTCCACGGGGAAGAAATCAGCGGCCAGGCGGTTGCCAAAGGTAATGGTGCCGGTCTTATCCAGAATCATGGTGTCCACATCGCCGCAGGCTTCCACCGCCTTACCGGACATGGCGATCACATTGAAGCGGGTCACACGGTCCATACCAGCAATGCCAATGGCGGAGAGCAGACCGCCGATGGTGGTGGGGATTAGACAAACCATCAGGGCAATCAGGGTGGACAGCGGCAGCTGAACCCCACAATACATACCGATGGGATACAGGGTGACAATCACAATCAGGAAAATGATGGTCAGGGAAACGAGGAGAGTGCTCAATGCAATTTCGTTGGGCGTTTTCTTCCGAGAGGCACCTTCCACCAGAGCGATCATCCGATCCAGAAAGCTGTTGCCGGGATCAGAGGTGATGCGGATTTTCAGCCAGTCGGATACCACGGTGGTACCGCCGGTAACGGAGCAGAAGTCGCCGCCGCTCTCACGAACTACGGGAGCGGATTCGCCGGTGATAGCCGATTCATCCACTGACGCAATGCCCTCAATCACCTCGCCGTCGCCGGGGATGACCTCACCGGCCACTACCATAACAACATCGCCCTTTTTCAGCTCACTGGAAGAAACGATGGTTTCGTTACCGTTCTGGTCCAGCAAATGGGCTTCGGTGTCCTTCTGGGTTTTCTTCAGGCTGGCAGCCTGCGCCTTGCCCCGCCCCTCTGCCACAGACTCCGCAAAGTTAGCAAACAGCACCGTCACCAGCAGAATGATGGAAACAATCAAATTGTAAGTACGCAGACCGGTATCGCCCTCACCAAACAGCCCCGGCACAATCGTCAACAGCAGCGTGATCAGGAAGCCGATTTCCACGACGAACATGACCGGATTCTTGATCATATATCGGGGGTCCAGCTTTTTTACCGAACCGATGAGAGCTTGTTTCAGGATCTCTGGGGTCAGCAGCTTTTTATTTTGTTCCTTACTCATATTACGAAAATCCTCCTTAGCCCCAAAGGGTCAGATGTTCAGCAATGGGGCCCAGCGCCAGCGCCGGGAAGAATGTCAGCGCAGCAAAGATATACACCACGAACACAAGAATCACAGCAAAACTTACGGTGCTGGTCCGCAGCGTGCCAGCAGACTCGTTTACATAGTTTTTCTTCATCAGCGAGCCTGCAATGGCCAATTGAATCACGATGGGCAGATACCGCCCCAGGAACATGACAATACCGGTGGTAATGTTCCAGAAGTAGGTATTATCTGCCAGCCCTTCAAATCCGGATCCGTTATTCGCTGCAGAGGAGGCGTATTCATACAGCACCTGGCTCAAGCCGTGGAATCCGGGATTGGTAATGCCTGCCTGACCGGCGGCCGTCGCCACCGCCAGAGCAGAGAAAGCCAGAATCAGCAGCGGGTGGATAATGATGGCCAATGCGGTAAGCTTCATCTCGCGCCCCTCGATCTTCTTGCCAAGATATTCGGGGGTACGTCCTACCATCAACCCACAAATAAATACTGCCAGGATGGCGTACAGAATCATATTCATGAGGCCCACACCCTTGCCTCCAAAGACGCAGTTGAGCATCATGTGCAGCAGCGGCACCATGCCACCCAGCGGCGTCAATGTGTCGTGCATATTATTGACCGTACCTGTAGTGAAAGATGTAGTCACCGTGGTAAATAGAGCGGATTGGGCAATACCGAAGCGTACCTCTTTGCCCTCCATGCTGCCTGCGGACTGGTTGAGGCCGATCTCAGCCAGAGCCGGATTGCCCTGCAACTCCGCCCAGTAGCAAAGGCTCAGGCCTACCAGGAACAAAATTCCCATAGCCAAAAAGATGCTTCGGCCTTCTTTGCCGAACAGCCGGGCGGTGATTCCTTCCTGATGAGCAGGCAGAGCATTTTCCGGGGTCTTGCTCTTCTGATGCTGGAGACGACCGTCTCCCACCATTTTTCCAAAGGTAATGACGCAGGCGCCGGGCAGCAGCATCATGGAATACAGCTCGATCAGGTTGGACAGGATGGTAGGGTTCTCCATGGGTGTGGTGGAATTGGCGCCAAAAAATCCGCCGCCATTGGTACCCAGGTGCTTAATGATTTCAAGTGCCGCTACGGGACCCATAGCCAGGACCTGGTATGTACCTTCCAGGGTTTGCACCACCACATTCTCCGAAAAGTTCTGCGGCACACCCTGCCATACCAGCAGCAGTCCGCCTACCAGAGAGAAGGGCAGCAGTACACGGGTGGTGATGCGAACCAGATCGGCAAAAAAGTTTCCCACATTGTCCTTCGTTTTTCCAGCCAGGCCACGGATAAAGGCCACACAGGCAGCATAGCCGCTGGCTGCCGAAACAAACATCATAAAGATAATGACCAGCATCTGAGAAAGATAGCTCAATCCGCTCTCACCAGAGTAGTGCTGCAGATTGGTGTTGGTCATAAAACTGATGATGGTATTGAAGGCCAGAGTGGGTTCCATTCCATCAATCCCATTGGGATTCAAGAGGGGGAGACTCTGAATCCGGAGAATGATATAGCCGATGGCGATCATCACTGCGTTGGTGCCAATAAGGGCCATGGCGTACTGTTTCCAGTTCATACCCTTGTGGGGATCTACCCCGCCCAACTTATAAATTGCCCCGTCTACTCGATCAAATACGGGGTCGGCAAAGGTGTGTTTTCCTGCGGCAATATGATACAGATACCGCCCCATCGGAATGACAAGGATCAAATAAATGATCAATGTCAGAACCAGCTGTAACATATGAAACTCCTCCTATACTGTGTCCTCGACATTAAAATCGCTCCGGATGCGCCAAGGCGTATACCAGATATCCGCCCAGCAGCAAAACAATAATTCCGAGCAAAATCATACTGTTCAACTCCTACTCTCCATTATTCCTGAGAATCGACTTGCCGCTGGCACCAATTCACCAGCATCCAGACAAGGCCAAAACCGGCCAACAGGGTTCCTACCATAAAGCAATCCATCATACTCGGGGCTCCTTTCGTTGATATAAATGATGCCATGCCACATGCGCCATTTTCCTGGCAGTGATCGTCAGCGCAAACATTCCAATGATGACGCCGATCATAGCCATGCGAAGCAGCATATACTCTGCCATAAGATCGTTCTCCTTTCGCAATTGACAGGCAAGCAAAACACACAACATCTGTTTTGCGTTCATAGCATACCGCAATCTGTAATAAGTGGGGATTAAGGAAGATGACGGGACATTAACAGGAGATTAATATTTCATTTCCTCAGCAGAAACCAAGGGAAGCGTAAACTGGAATGTAGTCCCGGCTGGCATATGGTCCAGTACATCAATTTTTCCCCCGTGCATGGCGACAATAGATTGGCATAGATTGAGCCCAAGCCCCAGACCTCTTTGACAATCCGCTTTCCCTTGCCCGGCAGTGTAGAACAAATCAAACAAGTGCCTTTTTGCATCATTCGGAATTCCCGGGCCATCATCGGTGACGCTTATCTGCACAACATTTCCTTTCTTTATGGCACTCAGTTCAATATTTGATTCCTTAGGCGTGTACTGAATTGCGTTGTTCATAATATTGATGATGACGCGCTGAATCAGTCTTGCGTTCATAGCAGCCATGAGTGTGGCATCTTCCAAATGGACAGATATGTGATGTTCTGCAGCTCTGCGATCCAGATGTGCAACTACACTCTGGAAAAGATCTTCGATCAGTTCCGGACTCATTTTGAAGGATTCCTTATCTGTTTCCAGATGAGTGGCTACCAACAGATTTTCTGTCATGTTAATCAGCCAGTTTGTATCGTCATAAATTGCCGTGTACAGCTTTTTCCTGATTGCCGGATCAAGTTCAGACTCTTCTTGCATCAGCATATCGGCACTGCCGCTGATGTTTGTGAGCGGTGTACGTAAATCATGAGAGACTGCTCGAAGCAAATTGGCTTGCAGCCGCTCTTTTTGTGTCTGAAGCGCTGCTTTATTTCGTTCTTCCTGCAGCCGGATACGTTCCTGGCTGAGACCGCATTCACTTAATATGGCAATCATAAGGTTTTTTTCGAATGCGTCCGGGATGGAATAACCTGCAATGGGAATTCCAACAATCCCCATTACTCCCTGCGTTCCCCGGACAGACAGGAAAAGCCATTTAGAGTCCGGCAGTGTGTTTGTGGTTGCACCCGCGTGCTTGTTGTTTCTTTGTACCCATTTGGCCACCCCGATTTCTTCGGAACCCAATTCCATCAAAATATTCTGTTCATCGGACGGTTCTACCCGAAACGCCAATTCCTTTTCCGTTCCACTTAGAGCATAGAGAACAGGTCGGTCAAAAAGCCGATTTAATTGTTCCGCAGTCAACCGAAGGCAATCCCATTCAGTCCGCCCTTTTTGCAGTTTCTGACTGCTTCCCAAAAGCAGTTCCGTATAGTAGCTTTTTTGTGCCGCCAAACGGGCCTGTGCTTTTACGCGACTGGCCAATGAGCTTGCAATCACGCTGGAGAAAAGCATAATGAGAAATGTAACAGGGTAGCTGGGATCGTTGGCTTGAAAGGTAAAACGAGGTTCTGTAAAAAGAAAATTGAAAGCGGCAACACTGAGGAGAGAATCAATTGCGCCATAAAAGTGACCATTTGTCCAAACCGCCGTAATAAGAACTCCCAAGATGTAAACCGTAATGATGTTTGATTCGCTGAATCCAGCGTAATAAAAGCCAAATCCCGCAAGGGAGGAAAGCAGTAAAGAGGCCAGCATAATGCCTGTGTCTTTCCATGTAAAGCGTGTTTTTGGAACATGAAGCTTTCCAAGAGGCTTTTTATATAGCGGTTGGTGATCCGGAATAATGTATACATCCAGATCTGTTAGTTCAATCAGACGATCAGCCAGACTCTTTTTCCCTGTAATAGGGTTTTGCTTATGGTTGATGCGCCCCATAACGATTTTTGTCACGCCGCTGACACGGGCATATTCCGCAATCTGTACGGCGGGTTCCGTTCCATATACCGTAGAAATCTGTGCGCCCAGCTGCTCCGCGAGACGCAGATTACTACGCAGGCGCTTCAGGTTTTCGCCGGATAATTCTTTTGTTTCCGGTGTCTGCACAAAGAGCGCTGTAAAACCGCTGTGAAAGGCTTCCGCCATTCGTGCAGCGGTTCGGATCACTTTCGCATTGGAAGGTGCAGACGAAAGACAGATCAAAATGTGTTCCCCGGCTTTCGCGCTCTTTTCCTTACCTTCCTGCAGCGCCGCGCGGTTCAGCTGATCCGCAGTACGCCGCATAGCGATCTCACGCAGGGCAGCCAAATTTTCGGTGGTAAAAAAGTTTTGGAGGGCCTGTTTTGCTTGGCGCTCCCGGTACACTTTTCCCATCTGGAGGCGTTTCACCAACTCATCAGGCTCAATATCCACCAGTTCAACCTGATTGGCCCGGTCAAAAATATGATCCGGGATTCGCTCATTGACCGCAATGCCTGTGATGGAGGACACCAAATCGTTCAACGACTCCAAATGCTGCACATTCACCGTGGTATAGACGTTGATCCCAGCCTGGAGTAGTTCTTCTACATCCTGATACCGCTTTGTGTGTCGGCACCCTTGGGCATTATTGTGGGCCAATTCGTCTACCAGAATGAGTTGTGGTTTCCTCTGCAACGCTCGGTCCAGATCAAACTCTTTCAGCTTAATTCCGCGATAGTCAATCTCTTTGCAAGGTAAACTCTCCAGCCCATCCAAGAGCGCCAATGTATCTGGTCTGGCATGGGGCTCCACATAGCCCACCACAACATCCATGCCCTCTTTTTGCGCCTGATGGGCTGCCTCGAGCATGGCATAGGTCTTGCCTACACCTGCTGCATAGCCAAAAAAAATTTTTAGCTTTCCGGTAAGGAGTGTGCTGTCTGCACCTATCTCAACACCTGACCTTGTCTGCTGTATCTTCTCCATATGTATCTTCTCCTACAATATCGGCCTGTGGTATACATGAGTGTTTATATCTTACCATGCGGAATACTATAAAATAATAAGAGATTGCCTAAACGTATTAAGATCAAATAAAGATATATACAAATAAAACAAGCCGAATGGCTGTTTCAAACAGCATTCGGCTTGTGAAATAGATGAGAAAAACAATATTGGATTGAACTATCAATAAGGCATTGGTGTGAATTACTTTAGAACTCTGTCATGACAGCAAAAAGACATTTCCATCTTAGAGAAATATTATAAGCGTGGGTTTGTGGTATCTTTAACTATGGGAAACTCCCGATTCCCATTTCGCCACGGCCTGACGCGAAACGCCGATCTTTTCGGCCACTTCTTCCTGGGAATATTTATGAATCTGCCGCAGTGTGGTCAGATTGCGGGCAATGTTATTTTTCTGCATTTTCATACTTTTCACCTCGTTTGAAGCCATTATAGCCCGCACTTTCCGAAAATTCCACCAACCGGTGCAAACCAAAAAAGTTGCACCTGGTTGCGTATACCTGCGCAAGGCGTTTTCCGCACAAAAAAACCGGCGAAGGATTTTTCCTTCGCCGGTTTTTCTTGCATTTTTTACGGATGCTGACGCATGAACTCTTCGATTTCGGGCATCTCGGGATAACCGCAGCCCGGTTTGCGGGTCATGCTGCCCTTGCGGGTAACTTTATAGGCCGCGTATTTGCTGGCCCACTCGGTAGCTTCCCGCAGGGTCTTGCCCCACACCAGATTGGCCGCCACAGCTGCCAGGTAGCCGTCGCCCGCGCCGATGGTATCCACGGCTTCCACCTTGGTGGGAGCCACGGTCCAGAACTCGTCGCCGTCCAGGATGGCGCTGCCGTCGGAGCCGCAGGTCATGATGACGCCCTTGGTGTGATACTCTTTCTGAATCTGGCGCAGAATGTTCTCATAGGACTCGTCGGAATCCTCGGGCAGGCCGCACAGCAGCCGGGCCTCGATGTCGTTGAGCACCAGATAATCCACATAGCTCAGATCGCCCATGGGCTCGCTGGGCAGGGGGCTGGCATTGCACAGAGTGGTCATGCCAAACTCTTCTTTGGCGATTTTTGCGCCGTCCAGCGCTTTGCGATAAGGCATGCCGAAACCGGTGATAAACACTTTGGCTTCTTTCATGGCCTCGATGGCCGCGTGGGTCTCGTCCCAAGTCAGGGCCGAGCAGGCGCTGTCGCCGTCCACGATGGTATTCCGGCCGTCCTCATCCACCATGATCAGACCCGTGCCCGTGGACACGGAATGGTCGCGGTACATGTACGTGGTGTCCACGCCGGAATCGCTCATCCACTGGTCGCCCATGTCGCCCCAGGGATCATAGCCCACCTTGCCGATGTAACCGGTGCTGACGCCCATGCGGCCCAGCGCCACGGAGACAGTAGCTCCCTTGCCGCCGTCCTCTTCCACGCGCCAGTTGGTGGCTTCCATGGTCTCGCCCCGGCGGGGCAGCCGTTTGACGTGGCAGATCTGGCCCACGCCGTGGCTGTTCAGAACAATAACGTCGATCGGTCCGTTTTTGCCCATTTCCATCCCATCCTTTCAGTTCTCTTCCAACAATCCGCGGATGACTTCGGCGCCGCGCTGAGAGGCGTAGTCCGGCTCGCTGGCATAGCGGCTGAACAGCTCCAGAGACAGATAGCCGTCGTAGCCCACTTCCTTCAGATAGCGCACCAGCCGCGGGAAATCCATGGTTCCGTCGCCGGGGATCAGGTGGTCTTCGCTGGTCTTTTCGCAGTCCACAAAGTGGATGTGTTTCACGTCTTTGCCCATCTTCTCGAAATAAGAGCAAACGGGCTCGCCGTAGGTATAGGGAGCAGCCAGGTCCAACATGCATTTGAAGTAGGGGTTGTTCACCTGATCCAGCGCCCAGCGCACATCGTCCGAAGAGACGATGATGGTGCCCTCATAGGGGGTGACCGGCTCCAGAATGATGGTCTGCTGAATCTTCTCTGCATAGTCGGCCAGAACCTTCATGTTCTCAATGAAGCGTTTTTTCACGGCCTCTTTGTCCCGGCCGAAGCCCGGATGGTTGCAGGCCAGCATGCAGTAGTCCGCGTTCAGCGCCTTGGCTGCGTCCAAAGAGAGTTTGAAGTACTCCAGGCTCTCCTCGTTCATTTTGTCGTCCTCAAAGACCAGGCTGTGAGGGCAGCCGGTGTTGATGGGCACATAGTCCATGATGGGCATGTTGTATTTTTCCATCAGTGCGCGGATTTTGGCCGCACCGCCGTTCATGACGTCGGGGGCATAGGCATGGGGACGCGCGCCGCTGAGCTCGATGGCGTCATAGCCGTATTTGGCCGCGGCCTGGAAAGCGCGCTCCAGCGGATAGTTCAGGTACGGAGCCGTAAACAGTGCAAGTTTCATTGCCATGGTGATTCTCCTTTCAGCGTTCGAGAATGTGTTCAATGTGCTGCGCCATATGAGCGGCATCCGCTGCGTTCAGATAGCCGAAATTGAAGCGCAGATGATCTTTTTCGTGGGGTTGCAATGTGTTGTAGTGGCCGTGGGCACGCTGATAGGCAGTGCCGTGGTTGGTGCCGGTGGTGGGCAGCGCGATGCCGATGGCATCCTCGTCGCCGGTGCGGCAGTACCAGCGCAGAGCGTAAGGCAGTTCCCGGGTGCGGAAGCCCACATAGCAGGCGTCGCCGTCCGGCATGACCTGCATGGCGTGAGCCCAGCCGGCCTCGTCGGCTTTATAGCGCATGTTCACGCACATCTCCGGGTCATACACCTGGGTTTTGGAGTCCAGCACATCGCCGATGGTGGGGTCTTCCGCCAAACGTTTGCCGTATTCCCGAATGGCCACCGCCCGGGGCGAGTCGCCGCCCAGCTCGGTGGGAGACACCTGAATGTGCTCCTTATCATGGGGAGCGCTGTACACGATGTGAGAACCTTCCACCGCCAGCCAGTTCATGTGGCACATGAACAGATAATCCAGCGGCGCATTGCGCCGGTTCTCAATCTCAATGTGCATTTCGGCCAGGGTACTGCCTTCGTACAGCCGCAGTTCGGGGCTGTAGGCCCAGTGATATTCCTGGCTGTTGCGGTACACAAAGGTGCCACCCACCGCCAGATACGTTCCCTTTTCATCCCGGCCGATGCCCGCATAGGTCTCGGGGTAATTGGCAAAGGGAAGCTCGCCGTGCATGGGATAGGGCTCGTCGCCCTCGCCGGGGCCGTTGATGTTGTTCAGCCCGCAGTGCAGAAGCAGCGCGCCGTAGTTGTCACCGAATTTCGTGGTGGCCTGGGGCATGTCGAAAATGGACTTCTGAGTCAGGTTTTTACCGCAGAACTCTGCAAACCAGATCTGCTGGCCCATGTAGGGCAGCACCACCATGCTGCAGTACTTGTTCTGCACTTTCAGCCCCGCAACCCCCGTTTCATACCGGAAGGCTGTGGCCGCCAGCTCGCCGTCGCGCAAAAGCTCGATGGGCCGGTCAGTGAAAAACGACGGGCGAAAATTCACACGGGTAAATTCCATGGGTTCATCCTCCTTTTGCGCCGCCAGCGCCCGGTTTAAAACTCGTAGCCGAACTCACGCATCAGATCGTCCAGTTCCGCCTTCACCTCATCGGGCACATAGTCCTGATCGGCGGGCATGCGGGAATGCATTCCAACCGGGCCTCCGCCGTATTTCATAGCGTACATATAAGCGGCGTTGAAGGGCGCCTTTTTCACAACGTTGCGAATGCGCAGCACTTTGTGCTGAGCGTCCAGGCATTTCTGCACATCGCCCTCGAGGCCGTATTTCACGATGTCCATCATCTCCACGGGATAGGGCACCGCCATGAAGGACACGCAGCCCACCGCGCCCAGCAGCATCATCACGCCGTCCAGGCCGTCGCAGCCGCCCAGGAAGTCGAAGTCGTCCTTGTCGATGCGCAGGGTGCACTGCAGGAAATTCAGAATGTCCACGGAAGCGTCCTTGAAGCCGCGCAGGTTGCGGTGCTCGCGGTACAGCTGTGCCAGAGTGTCGGGTGCAAACAGAGTGCCCATCTGCACGCAGTTGTAAATGTACACCGGACGTTTGGCGTAGTCGATCAGCTCGGCCGCATAGTCATACAGAGCTTTCTGGGTGTGACGGAAGTAGGGAGGCGCCGTGATGCAGTAGCAGTCGGCCATGCCGGTCTCCTCGTATTTGTCCAGCATGCGTTTGCACTCCAGAAGGGAGTTCTCAAACACGCACACCATCAATTTGGCCTTGCCCTCGGTGCGGCTGTGGATGACGCGCAGCAGCTCCAGCTTTTCCTCTTCGCTCAGCTCGTGGCACTCAGCGCCCAAGCCGTTGACAAAGAAGTTCTTGATTCCTTTGGACAGATGCCAGTCGATCATCTGGGCGGTCTGCTCGTAGTTGACGGAACCGTCCTCATTGAAGGGCGTCAGGATTTCGTCCACCACGCCCGTGATAAAATGCTCTCTCGTTTTCATGGAAAGGCCTCCTTCGATTTTGAAAAATTTATATAACTTAAAAAAATAATGGACCATCCGCATTTATATTATCACGGCTTTTTTGGTTGTTCAATAGGATATCCATCCAATAATTCCTTCGAAATTTATGCTTTTTTAACAAAAAAGTATCGTGTGCCTCTATTATTTATACAAAAAACAATATTTGTGTAAATTTTGATTCAAAAAAGCCTTTTTGGCACAGCATTGAAATCCTGTTTTTTTCATGTTAAGATTAAGAAAAGAACTGCCTTCGCCCTTTTTCGCACCCTGTGCGAAGGCGAAAGGGAAGGGAGCGATCCTTGTGGAAAGCAGCAAAGTTTCCCCCCGCACCGAGGCCGTGGAACGGCTGGAGAACTTCATTGCGGTGAACCATCTGGCGGCGCACACGCGCATTCCCTCTGAGCGGGATTTGTGTGAGATGTGGGATTTAAACCGCACGACTCTGCGTTTTGCAGTGGACGCACTGGTGGCGCAGGGAAAGCTGTACCGAAAAAAGGGCTTCGGCACGTATGTGACCGAGCCAAAGCAGGTGCGAAACCTGATGGGTGTAAACTCCATGTCGTCGGAAATGCGCCAGAACGGCATTGATTTGAGCACGCGGATTCTGACCATGCGCACCATGGAAGCGACCAAACAGGTTTCCAAAAAATTGCACGTCCCCCTGGGGCACAAGGTATATGAGTTTGTGCGCATGCGCAGCGTCAACTCGGTGCCCTGCATTCTGGAGACCATGTGGCTGGACGGCGAACTGTGCGCCGATTTCGACCGCTATTATCAGGACAAGGCGTCTGTGTTCTCGATTTTCAAAAACATTTACAAGCTGAATCCAGTGCGGGGCGAAGAAAAAATTTCCGTGACGTATCTGAGTCCGGAAGAGGCCGAGCTGTTTGATCTGCCCGAGGGAAGTCCCGTGTTCTTTGTGTCCGGTGTGACACAGTTGGAAGACGGCACACCGCTGGAATCCTACAAGGCGCTGTTCCGGGCCGACCGGTTCAAATTCGTCAGCGCCATCACGCAAAAAGAGGAGGGCGGAGCATGAAACCGGGAGAATCGGAAAATTCCATCACCTACCGCACCCCCATCTATTTGCAGCTGCGTGAGATCGTTCGCAACAAAATTGATGAGGGTGAATACGCGCCCGGCACGGCCATTCCATCGGAAAACGAGCTGGCCGCTTTGTACGGCATCAACCGCATCACCGTGCGCAGCGCCGTGGACGCGCTGGTCAACGAAGGTCTTCTGCGCCGGGTGCAGGGCAAGGGCGTCTTTGTGGTGGGCAGCAAAATGGAACAGTCGCTGGAAGGATACGGCGGCTTTGTGTCCTCGCTTTCCAAAAGCAAAACTGCCGTCAGCGTGCGGGAACAGGCCAAGGTGCTGCGCGCTGCGGGGGACAAGTTTGCCAATCTGTTCAACATTGCGCCCGACGATCCGATCTATTACATCCGTCAGCTGATGCTGGCCGAGGAAAAACCCGTGGCCAGCGAGGAGCTGTACGTTCCCTACCAGGTGTTGCCTCAGCTGGCCGAGGTGAACTCCTCGGTATTCAGCCTGCACGACGTGTTCGCCTTTTACGGCGTAGCCGTGTGTTCCATGCGCCAGAGCCTGGAAATTGTTCCGGCGGACGCAAAGCTGGCCAAAAGTCTGGACATTTCTCCGGACGTTGCCCTGATTATGATGGATTGCCGCTGTGAAGACGCGTTGGGACGGGTGGTTTCTTTCAGCCGTTCCTACACCCGCAGCGACAAGATTAAATTTACCATTCAGCTGTCTGCCAAACCCTGACAGAGCTTGCATCTTTTGCACTTTGTGTTATATAATAAGAAAAGGTTCCGGCTTTGGGCCGGGACCTTTTTTCCTTAAGAAAGCGAGGCGGCGAACAATGAACCAACGGCACAAAGTCATCGCGCTGGGCGCGGCGGTTTTCAGCGGCCTTGTACTGGGCGCGCTGGCGCTGCACCGGCTGTGTGCAAAGCACGGAAAGGAACTGCGCGCACCGCAGCAGGAAGACGGCGCGCCGGACGAACTTGTCTGCTCTCACAATCCGCCCGACCAGGGCCCCAACACCAATCCCGTGGACACCGCGGGCGGGCCCATCGCTCCCAAGCGGGAGCTGGACCCCCTGAAGATTGCCTGCGCCGAGGACTTTCAAGACTGGGACGAGATGGGCTGCTGGGGATGACCGGGTTTGCCGCAGCCGGAGCTGCGGCGTTTTTTATCAACGGAAAGGAAGGTTTTTATGACCAAAATTACCATTTTTTCCGGCTTTTTGGGCGCCGGAAAAACAACACTGATCAAAAAGCTGATTGCCGACGGATACAACGGCGAAAAGCTGGTTCTGATTGAAAACGAGTTCGGAGAAATCGGCATTGACGGCGGCTTCATGAAAGAGGCCGGCATTGAAGTGACCGAGATGAACTCCGGCTGCATCTGCTGCAGCCTGGTGGGTGACTTCGGCAAGGCGCTGCAGAAAGTGCTGGATCAGTATCATCCGGACCGCATTCTGATCGAGCCGTCGGGCGTGGGCAAGCTCAGCGACGTGATCCGCGCCGTGCAGGACCTGCACGCGGACGTGGAGCTGGCTGGGTTTGTCACCGTGGCCGATGCCAGCAAGTGCCGGCTGTATATGAAAAACTTCGGCGAGTTTTACAACAACCAGATTGAGCATGCCAGCGCCATCATCCTCAGCCGCACGGATTCCATCAGCGAGGACCGGCTGAACGCAGCGGTGGAACTGCTGCGCGCCCACAACGAAAAAGCGCCCATCGTCACCACCCCCTGGTCTCAGCTGACCGGCACCCAGCTGCTGGAAGCCATGGAGCAGAAAAACAGCCTGCAGGAGGAGCTGATGAACCTGGCCCGCCAGACGAGCGAGGAACACCACCATCATCACCACGAAGAGGGCTGCACCTGCGAGGCTTGCCAGCACGAGCATGAACACGAACACCATCATGATCACGACCATGAGCATGAACACCATCATGATCACGACCACGAGCACGAACATCACCATGACCATGAATGCGAATGCGGCTGCGGCCATGATCACGAAGGACACCACCACGCGGACGAAGTGTTCACCAGCTGGGGAACCGAATCTCCCCGCAAGTACACGAAAGAAAAGCTGTGTGCTTTGCTGGATCTGCTGGACACGGGCAAATACGGCAGCGTGCTGCGTGCCAAGGGCATTGTGCCCGCCGAGGACGGCACCTGGCTTCACTTTGACTATGTGCCCGGCGAGCAGAACGTGCGCACCGGCGCGGCGGATTACACGGGCCGGCTGTGCGTGATCGGCGCAGATCTGGACACCGGCGCCCTGGCCGCGCTGTTCAGCAGGGAGGAATGAGCATGGCCCTTCCCATTTATCTGTTCACCGGCTTTCTGGACTCGGGCAAGACCACCTTTTTGCAGGAAACCCTGGAGGACCCGGACTTCTGCACCGGCGAAAAAACCCTGCTTTTGCTGTGCGAAGAGGGCGAAATTGAGCTGGAGCCGAAGAAATTTGCCGGCGGCAACGTGACCATTGTGAACGTGGAGTCGGAGAAAGACCTGACCAAGGAATTTCTGCAGAGCCAGACCAAGCAGCGCCGCATTGACCGGGTGATCATTGAATACAACGGCATGTGGAACCTGCAGACGCTGTACGACGCGCTGCCCAAGGGTTGGGAATTTTACCAGATTCTTTTGACGGCGGACTCCACCACCTTTGCCTCGTATATGAACAACATGCGCCAGCTGGCTGTGGACAAGCTGCAGGACCCGGAAGTGGTGATTTTCAACCGCTGCACGGACAAAACCGACCGCACTTACCTGCACCGGGCGGTGCGCATGGTGAACCGCCGGGCGCAGATCATCTACGAGTACACCGACGGCAGCATCCGGCCGGACGACATTGAGGACGAGCTGCCCTTTGACTTAAAGGCGCCGGTGATCGAAGTGCGGGACGAGGACTTCGGCATCTGGTATCTGGACGCCATGGAGAACCCGGACAAGTACCGGGGCAAGCACATTCATTTCAAAGCCTATGTGTGCCAGACAAAGCGCGCCCCCGCGGGCTGCTTTGTGGCCGGGCGCTTTGGCATGACCTGCTGCGCCGAGGACATTTCCTTCATCGGCGTTTTGTGCCAGGCGGAAAACGCCGCGGAGCTGCGCCACCGCAGCTGGGTGGACGTGACCGCCGAGCTGGACGTCATGCGCCACGAAATCTATGAGGGCGAAGGCCCGTATCTGCGGGCTTCCAAGGTGGTTCCCACCACCCCGCCTCAGGACGAGCTGGTCTATTTCCTTCGCTGAAACATAAAAAAATCCCCGGGTGTGAACCGCTCGGGGATTTTTTGTTTTCTAAGATTGCTCCATGGCCACGGCCCACTGGCCGATGGACCGATACCGGCGCATGAACAGATCCCTGTCTACGGTCACCGTGCCCTGGATGGGATCCATGAGCGTGAAGGTGTCCCCCTCGTATCCGGTGAGCACCATGCAGTGCAGGTTTGAGAAGGGATAGTATGTTTCGCCGCTGGGCAGCGTCCACTGAAAGTTGGAAAACAGGCGCACTTCCATGTCCAGCGTGGCCCACACAATGACCGGTGCACCTTCGTCCAGCCGACGCATCCAATCCAGCGCCGAAGCGCCGCTGATATCCACCTCATACCAGTCGGATCCCCGGTCGGCCAGGTAGGCATTGGCCGCCTGCACAATGGGGCCGGCAAAACAGTAAAAACCCGTGTACCCTTCCTCCGGCCAGCCGGCATAGGCTTCGGCCGGGTCCGGTCCGTAGGCGATCATGCCGTCTTCGCTGTAGGTGATCAGCTGGCTGGGAATGTAGTTGTACACCAGTTCCAGCGCCGTGGCGTCATACCCCAGGAACCGCAGCACGGCCGCCAGGCTGGTGGCCTCGCATCCGTTGGGCAATTCCGGATACTGACACAGTTCTTCCACGTACAGGTAAATGCCCTGGCTGACCGCCATCACCGGCTTTGTTTGGGCCGGACGTTTGCGCAGCAGGTGAATCTGTTCCGGGGTCGGACCGTCCGCCGCCAGAAGGCAGCACAGCGCTGCCGCCAGCAAAAAGCACAGAATTCGCTTTCCCGCACGCAAAAACACCCCCGGGCGCCTCCTCCAAAACAAACTTCTATTGTTTATTTTAGAAGGGTGCGTTCGGGGGTGCAAGCAAATTTCGGCTTTTTTCGTCAAAAACCACAATTTACCGGTCGAACATGGCGCGGCGGGCCGTGGAGCGGCGGAACAGATCCTTCAGTCCTTCCTCGTCGCCTGCCCGCAGTTTTTCCTTCAAATCCGTCAAGCTGGCTTCGAACTGCTCGATCTCGGTGCACAGGGCGTCCCGATTCAACAGGAACAATTCGCTCCACAGATTTTCGTTGATGCGTGCGATGCGGGTCAGATCCCGGAAAGAATCGCCCGTGAACTCGCACAGGCGAGGATCGCCGTTGGCGTTCATCAGGCTGACCGCAATGGCGTGGGTCAGCTGGCTGACATAGCCGATCATCCGGTCATGCTCGGCGCAGGTGAGCTGGGCGATGTGGGCAAAACCCAGCGTCTCGGCCAGCTGGCGGGCAAACTCAATGCCCCGCTTCGTATTCTTTTCCGTGGGAGTGATGATAAAGTTGGCCGGACGGAAGATGGCGCAGTCGGCGTATTCCACGCCGCTGACCTCTTTGCCCGCCATGGGGTGGCTGGCAATGAACTCCACGCCCTCTGGCATGGCCGCCTGCACCTGATCCACCACCGCCTGCTTGACGCCGCACACATCTGTGACCAGCGTGCCCGGCTGCAGAAGATGCCCGTTGGCCCGCACCCAGTCGATGAGCGCATGGGGATACAATCCCAGCACCACGGCCTCGGCCTGGCTGACCAGAGCGTCAAAGTGTTCCACCGCGCCGTCGGCAATCCAGCCTTTTTCCAGTGCGAAACGAATGGATTCTTCCCGCACATCCACCGCGGTGACGCGGCAGCCCGCCTCGGTGAGGCCCCGGGCGTAGCTGCCGCCCAAAAGACCCAGACCCACAATGCAAAAATTACGTTCCTTCATCTGTTTTCACCTCTGCACCCAATTCTTTCATCCGGGCGAAAAAGTCCGGCCAACTCTTGTTCACCGCCTGGGCGCCCTCGATGGCCGCGGGTACCCCCGCCGCCAGGGCCGCCACGGTCAGAGCCATGACCACCCGGTGATCATTGTGGCCCGCAAGGTCCTGTGCGCCGTGCAGCTGTGCGCCGCACACCCGCACCGTGCCGCCCTCGGCCCGGATGCAGCCGCCCAGCTTTTCCACTTCCTGTTGCATGGCGGCAATGCGGTCCGACTCTTTCACCCGCAGCCGGCCGGCGTTGCGGATGACGGTCTCGCCGTGGCAGAACAGACCAAGCACCATCAGGATGGGGCCCAGGTCCGGGCAGTCGGCCAGGTCAATGTCCACGGCGTGCAGATCGCTTTTTTCAAAGCGCCAGCCCCCGGGCACGGCGGTCATGGCCGCGCCGCACCGGCGCAGAATGTCGAAGATCACCCGGTCGCCCTGGCAGGAGTCTTCCCGCAGGCCTGTGACCGTGATGCCGCCCCGCACCGCGCCCAGCACCGCCGGGAAAGCCGCCTGAGAGGCGTCGCCCTCCACCGCGGCGCTGCGTGCCGTATAGTGCTGGTTTCCGGGGATGAAAAAGGTGTTTTCTTCCCGCCGGATGTGCACGCCGAAATCGGCCATGGCCCCCAGGGTCAGGGCCACGTAACTCTGGCTTTCAAAGGGCGGGGTCACGTGCAGCACGCTGTCCCCCTCCAGCAAGGGCAGCGCCAGCAAAAGCCCGCTGATGAACTGGCTGGAGACGCTGCCGTCCACCTGATACTCTCCCGGCTGCAGCGGGCCGCACAAAGTCAGGCCGTCCCCGCTTTGGTCAAAGGGCAGATTCTGAGCGGCGAACAGCCGGGCGTACACGTCCTGAGGGCGCTGCATCAGCCGCCCGTGGCCCAGAAGGCGCACCGGGCCGCCGCAGCCCGCAAACAGCGGAATGAAAAACCGCAGGGTGCTGCCGCTCTCGCCGCAGTCCACCGGGGCTTGGGGCAGAGCCAGCTGCCCGCCGCAGCCCGTGACCCGGGCGCGGCCGTTTTCCAGCTCCACCCGGGCGCCCAGCGCCCGCAGGGCCCGGGCCGTGGCCTGCACGTCCTGCGAGGGGTCCACCCGGTCAATGACGCTCTCCCCCTCGGCAAGGCCGGCGCAGATCAGCAGCCGGTGGGCCATGCTTTTGGAAGGGGGCGCGGTCAGAACGCCGGACACTTCGCCCGGCTGAATGATGGCTTTCATCTCACATCTCCCGGCCGATGACCCGGGCGATGGCGCGGCCTTTTTCAATGACCGAGGCGAAGCGGTCCGGCTTCAGGCTCTGGGCGCCGTCGGACCAGGCGCACTCGGGGTTTTCGTGCACTTCGATGATGAGGCCGTCCGCCCCGGCAGCGATGGCTGCCAGGCTCATGCTCTCCACATAGCGCCAGTTGCCTGTGGCGTGGCTGGGGTCGATGATGATGGGCAGATGGGTCTTTTCCTTGATGATGGGAATGACCGACAGATCCAGCGTGTTGCGGGTGTATTTTTCAAAGGTGCGGATGCCGCGCTCGCAGAAAATCACGTTCTCGTTGCCTGCGGCCATGATGTACTCGGCGGACATGATCCACTCTTCGATGGTGTTGGCAAGGCCCCGCTTGAGCAGCACGGGCTTTTTCATTTTGCCCACGGCCTTCAACAGCTGGAAGTTCTGCATGTTGCGCGCGCCGATCTGCACCAGGTCCACGTACTGCTCGAACTCTTCGATGCGGTCCTCGCTCATCAATTCGCTGACAATGGGCAGGCCCGTGACTTCCCGGGCTTTGACCATGTCCAGAATGCCCTCGGTGCCCAGGCCCTGAAAGGCGTAAGGAGAAGTGCGGGGCTTGTAGGCGCCGCCGCGCAGCATGGTGCCGCCCGCGGCCTTGACTTTTTGCGCCACAGACACCATCTGCTCTTCGCCCTCCACGCTGCAGGGACCGCCGATGACCACGATTTTTTCGCGGCCGCCCACCTTGATGCCCGCTACGTCGATGATGCTGTCCGCCTCGTGAAACAGGCGGTTGGCCTTTTTGTAGGGCTCGGACACCCGCTGCACGTTCTCCACATAGGGGTTGGCGCGGATCTGCTTTTCATCCAGAATGGTGGTGTCGCCCACCAGGCCGAACACGTTGTAGTCCGTGCCGCGGATCATGGTCACGGAAAGGCCTTTGGCCTCGAACTCATGAATGATTTTTTCCAGCTCTGCAGCCGGGGTTCCTCGTTTGGTACTGATGATCATGCTTGTTTCTCCCCTTCATCCCTGTTTTGCCCATCTGCCAGCAGGGCCTCCATGCCGCGCACGTAGCCCTCTTTCCCAAGGCCGATGAAATGATATTTGCAGGCCATGCCCGCATAGCTGATCTGCCGGAAGCTCTCCCGCTTGGTCACGTCCGACAGATGCACTTCCGCCGCGGGCAGAGCCACGGCTTTCAGCGCGTCCAGAATGGCCACGCTGGTGTGGGTATACGCCGCCGGGTTGATGACAATGCCGTCCACCCGGCCCAGCGCCTTTTGAATGGCCGTGACCAGATCGCCCTCGCTGTTGGACTGGAAAAACTCCACTTCGCAGCCAAGGCGCGCGGCCTCGCCTTTCAGATATTCCACAAGGCCCTCGTAGGTCAGGGTGCCGTAGATGTCCGGCTCCCGGATGCCCAGCATGTTGATGTTAGGGCCGTTCACAATCAAGAACTTCATAAAAACGCTCCTTTACCCGGTCCGCCACCGTGTAAAACGGGGCATCGTTGGTCACTTTGGCATGGCAGGCTTTCTCATACAAAGGCGCGCGGACCGCGTACTGGGCCGCCAGCGCCTCTCTGCTTTGGGACAGCGGCCGGTTGCCGCCGGGCTGCAGGTTCTGTAAAGGCCGGTCGATGTACACCACCACGCCGTTCTGGCGCAGGGCGGCCACGTTCTCTTCCCGCAACACCACGCCCCCGCCCGTGGACAGCACCTGTCCACTCTCCTTGGCGAACTGCGCCGTCACCCGGCTTTCCACGTCCCGGAAGTAGGTCTCTTTGCCCGGGGCCAGAATCTGAGAGATGGGGCGGCCTTCCTGGCGTTCGATCTCCACGTCCAAATCCACAAAGCGCTTGCCCAGCAGCTTTGCGCAGGCCTTGCCCAGGCTGGTTTTGCCGCAGCTGGGCATGCCGATGAGCACCAGATTCGCCTGCTTTGCCCGCAGGTCCCGGTAAATGGGCTCGATTTTTTCATCCGGTATTTTTTCATTCAAAAAATACTCTGCGGCATATTTCGCCTGTGCCACCAGCATGGAGAGGCCGCACGTACTTCGCACGCCCAATTCCTCGGCCTGCCGCAAAAGGGCGGTCTGGAAGGGGTTGTACACCACGTCGGCCACAGCTTCCAGTTTCGGGAAGGCGGTCAGGTCCACAAGGCACTCCCCGTTGTTGGGGTACATGCCCGCGGGGCTGACGTTGACCACCACTTCCACGTCCTTGCGCTCCATGGCCTGGGCGTAGGTCAATGCACCGCTGCGGCCGCTGCGGGAAGCCAGCAGCACTTCTTTGGCGCCCGCGTCCCGCGCCACGGCGGACACGGTGCGGCTGGTGCCGCCGGTGCCAAGCAGCAGCACCGTGCGGTTTGCGAATTCGATGCCCGCCCGCTTTGTCATGTACAAAAAGCCCGCGTAGTCGGTGTTCCAGCCGTACAAACGGCCGTTCCGGTTGACCACGGTATTCACGGCGCCGATGGCCGCGGCTTTTTCGTCCACCTCGTCGCAGCAGGCCAGCGCCACCTGCTTATAGGGGATGGTCACGTTCACAGCCTTGAAGTCCCGGGCGGCGAAAAAGGCCCGGGCCGCGTCCTCATCGGGCAGGGGCATCAAGTCGTACCGGTAGCCGGCCAGCGCCTCGTGAATGGGTTTGGAAAAGCTGTGCCCCAGCTTTTGGCCGATCAGTCCGTATTCCATGACGTTCCCTCCTGCCAGGCGCGGCCCAGCTGCTGGGCGCACAGGTCCGCCAGGCCGAAGGCGACCAGGCTGTCCTGCACCACCCGGGCCCGGTGCACAATGCACGGGTCGTGCCGGCCGTTGATCTGCAGCGTGGCGTTGCGCTTTGCGGCGTAATCCACGGTCTGCTGTACTTTATAAATGCTGGGGGTGGGTTTGACCACGGTGCGCAGCACCAGGGGCATGCCGTTGGTGATGCCCCCGTTCACTCCGCCGTTGCGGTTCTGGGTGGTGACCACCCGACCGTTCTGCATACGGAAGGGGTCGTTGGCCTGACTGCCCCGCAGCCCGGCCAGGGCGAACCCGTCGCCGAACTCCACGCCTTTCACCGCCGGAATGCTGAACAACAGCTGGGCCAGCACGCTCTCCACGCTGTGGAAAAAGGGCTCGCCCACGCCCGCGGGCAGGCCCAGCACCACGGTCTCCAGCACGCCGCCCACGCTGTCGCCCTCGGCGGCAGCGGCTTCGATGGCGCGGGTCATGGCCGCGCCCCGGGCCTCGTCCAGCACGGCGAAGTCCTTTTCATTCAGCGCCTGAGCCTGAGCCAGCAGCGCCTCCGGCTCCAGGGCGAAAGGTATGTCCTCAATGCCCGCGCACTGGGCCAGATGGGTGGCGATGACCACGCCTTTTTCCAGCAGCATTTTCGTAAAGATGCTGCCCGCCGCCACCACCGGCGCAGTGAGCCGGCCGGAAAAATGGCCGCCGCCCCGGGGGTCCTGGTATCCGCCGTACTTGGCGTACGCCGTGTAATCCGCATGGCCCGGCCGCAGAAGGTCCGCGGTTTTCTGATAGTCGCCGCTGCGGGTGTTCTGATTTTCGATCAAAAGGGTCAGGGCCGTGCCCGTGGCACGGCCTTCGTACACGCCCGACACAAAGCGAACCCGGTCGGCCTCGGTGCGGGCGGTGGAAATTTTGCCCTTGGCCCGGCGTTTGTCCATCTGGCGGGCGATGAATTCCTCGTCGATGACCGTGCCCGGGGCAAGGCCTGTGACCACGGCGCCGATGGCCGGGCCGTGGCTTTCGCCGAACACCGTCAGGGTGAAGGCGGTTCCCGTGCAGTCGCTCATTGGATGCCCTCCCCGATCAGTGTCCGCAGTTCTTCCAGCGGAATTTTATCCAGCCGCGCCTTGCCCAGTTCCGGCACGCGCACCACGGTGACCGACTCGCCGGAGGCCTTTTTGTCGTGGGTGGCGAAGCGGAAGATTTCGTCTCCGTCGTATTGGATGGACGCGGGCAGGCCCAGCTTTTTGTAAACGGCTTTTGTGCGGCGGCGCAGCGCCTTGTCCTCGATCATGGGCAGCATGCCCAGAGCCACGCACTCGCCGTGGTACAATCCGCCCAGGTGCTCGGCGCTCTCGATGCCGTGGCCGATGGTGTGGCCGAAGTTCAGCACCGCACGCAGGCCGGTCTCCCGTTCGTCGTTTTCCACCACATTTTTCTTCACCATCAAGCTGCGGTATAAAATCTCTTCCAGATCTTTGTCCGCGTCGCCCGTTTCAAACAGGCAGAACAGCTTTTCGTCGGCGATGAGGCCGGCTTTCACCGCCTCGGCCAAACCGTTGATAAAGTGCCGCCGGGGCAAGGTGGTCAGGGTGTCCGGGTCGGCCACCACCAGCCGGGGCTGATGGAACGCGCCCACCACGTTTTTGGTGCCTGCCAAATTCACGGCGGTTTTACCGCCGATGGAGGAATCGATCTGGCTCAGGGTGGTGGTGGGGCAGTTGATGAAATCCACCCCGCGCATGTAGCAGGCGGCCGCGAAACCGGCCAGGTCCCCCACCACGCCGCCGCCCAGCGCCAGCACGGCGTCCGAGCGGGAAAATCCGTTTTCCAGCATGACTGTCAGCAGCTTTTCCAGGCACGCGAAGCTCTTGGAGCCCTCGCCCTGGGGCACGCACACCTCCACGCCCCGGCCGCACTGGGCCAGAATCGTGTCCACGTATGTACGGGGCACGCCCGCGTCGGTCACCACCAGCACCTTCCGGTCCAGGTTGGTCAGCTGGTTCACCCGCGTCAGCGCGCCGCGGCGCACCACAATGTCATAGCTGCGCACACCAAGCCGCATGGTCAGTTTCATGTCACTCTCTCCTTTATGTACGGCCGTACACGCCCAGCACCCGGGCGGTGCGGCACAGTCCTTTCAGTTTTTCCAAAAGTGCGCGGGAGCTCTCGCTGGACACATCGCCCACCAGCTCCACATAGAAATAATACTCCCAGGGCACGTGAGGCATGGGCCGGCTTTTGATGCACTCCATGTTGAAGCCCATCTCGCCGATGGCCTGCACCACCCGGGCCAGACTGCCCGCCACGTGGTCCACAGTGAACAGCAGGCTGAACCGGTTGCCCGCGGCAGCCATCTGTTTTCCGATGACAATGAACCGGGTGGTATTGCTCTCGCTGGTGTTCACGTTTTCGGCCAGCACAGCGAGGCCGTACAGCTCCGCCGTCTCCTTTGAGGCAATGGCCGCCAGCGTGGGGTCCTTTGTCTCGGCCACGTACTTGGCCGCGGCCGCGGTATTGGCCATGGGCTGGGTCTCCAGGCCAAGCGTGCGCAAAAATTTGGCCGACTGCTGCAGCGCCTGCGGGTGGGAGACCACCTTCTTCACGCCGCTCAGTTTTGCGCCGGGCACGCCCAGCAGGTTCTGGCTGACAGGCAGATCGTACACCTGCTGCACGCACAGATTCTCGTGGGCAAAGCACAGATCCAGCACCTCGCTCACGTCGCCGGCGTGGCTGTTTTCAAAGGGCAGCACGCCGCAGGCGGCCTCGCCCTTTTCCACTGCGTCAAACACCTGCGCCCAGGTGGGGTATGCCTTTGCCGAGGCGTGGGGGAACAGCCGGGTCAGCGCAATGTGGCTGAAGGCCCCTTCCACCCCCTGATAGGCCACGGTGTCCCGGGCCAGCACCCGGCTTTGAAACGCCCGGGACAAGGCCATGTTGTGCCGCACAAAATCCTCGTACAGCTCCGCGTAGGCCTTGTCCGGCAGAAGAGCCAGATTCTTTGCCACCACGGCCTCTTCCCGGGATGCGTCCAGCACCGGCAGGCCGTTTTCTTTTTTGTAGGCCACCACGTCCCGCACCGCGTCCATGCGGAGGCAGAACAGCCGGGCCATCTGGGCGTCGACTTCGTCAATGACGGCGCGCGCCTGTGAAAGTTTGTCCACGCAAACCACCTCGTTTTTGCCAGTATAGCAGAGCCCCCGGCTTATTTCAATTGCAGCAGGGGCATTTTCTCCATCCGGTCAAAGGCTTCGGCCATTTTGTCCACGCCCACAGTGCAGGCGATGCGCAGATAGCCTTCGCCCGCGTCGCCGAAGGCCGAGCCCGGCACCATCAGCACATGGGCCTCGTCCAGAATGCGCTCGCAGACCTGCATGCTGGTCAGGCCGGTCTTTTTGATGCCCGGGAACAGGTAGATGCCGCCCGCCGCGGGGCTGAGGGTGAAGGCCGGGATGGACCGGATGCGCTTTGCCCCGTACATCATGCGTTTTTCAAATTCGGGCACGATCTGCTTTGCGTACGCGTGCCGTTTTTCCAGCGCGTACAGCGCCGCCCGCTGGGAATAGCTGGGGGCGGAATAAATCATGCTGTCGTTGATGCGCTTGACCGCACGGCAGATGTCCGCCGGGGCCACAATGTTGCCCACGCGCAGGCCCGTCATGACAAAGTTCTTGCTGAAGCTGTTCACGGTCACCGTGCGCCGGGCCATGCCGGGCAGGCTCATGATGGGCACAAATTTTGCCCCGCCGTACACAAAGCTGGTGTAGATGTCGTCCGCGATGACCAGAAGGTCGTGTTCTTCGGCGAACCGGGCCAGGGCGGCCAGGGTTTCGTCGGAATAGCAAACGCCCGTGGGGTTGTTGGGCGTATTGATCAAAAGGGCCTTTGTGCGCGGCGTCAGGTACTGCGCGGCGCGCTCCGCGCTGGGCTGCCAGTTCTCCTCTTCCAAACAGGGCACGCACACGGGCACACCGCCGGGAATGCGCACCTGCTGGTCGTAGGCGGAGAAGTACGGGTCGAACAGAAGCACCTCGTCCCCCTGTTCCAGTACGGCCTCCATCACCAGACTCATGGCCGCGCAGCCTGCGGTGGTCACAAACACGTTCTCCCGGCCGATGGAAACGCCGTAATCTTCGGCGTAAAAGCGCACAATGGCGTCCCGCAGTTCGGGATAGCCCCAGGGGTCGCTGTATTTGGTGTAGCCCGCCAGCGCGTCAGCCCCGGCCTTTTCCAGAATTTCCGCCGGAACCGGCAGGTCCGGGTCTCCGATGGAAAAATCGATGATGTCCGGGTACAGTTTCGCCTTCCCGGTCACGGTCATCAAAGGGTTCGTCTCCTCGTCCTGCCACTCCTTTGCCAAAAACTGACGCATGCGTTATTCCTCCGTTTTTTGCCGATTTGGGTCCAGTATACCACGTTCGGAAGGAGTTTAGCAATAAAACATCGAAAAAACCCGCCGGATTTCCCCTTGACGGGACCGGGGCTTTGGCTTATCTTGAAGGGTGAACGTTCTTCTTTATAAGGAGGCTGCCATGAAAGAGCAAACCTGCTGCCTGACCGGCCACCGGGATCTGCCCCGGGACACGGACGAGCTTGTCCGCCGTTTGACCGACGCGATTTGCGGCCGGATAGAGGCCGGGGTACGCCATTTCGGCGTGGGAGGCGCGGTGGGATTTGACACCCTCGCCGCCGAGGTGCTGATGGAATTGCGGGACACCCGCTTTCCCCACATTCGCGTGATCGCAGTGGAGCCTTTTCCGGGGTACACGGCCCGCTGGACCCTTGCCCAGTGCTCCAAGCGTCAGCATATGCTGGGCCGTTACGACAGAGTGGTGTGCCTGCCCGCCTCCCCCGGCAGAGAGGCGTACCTGGCCCGGGACCGGCATCTGGTGGACGCGTCGGCCCACTGCATCAGTTACTGCAACCGAATGTCCGGCGGCACAGCCTACACGGTGCGCTACGCGCTGCGCAAAGGGCTGTACGTGGAGAATCTGGGCGCGCTGGACGTGGCCCTTTTTTGACGGAAATACCCCTTGTGTGTTATAATGACTTAATTATATGGTAAAGGGGGCGTGGGAATGCGCGTTGTCAAGCGGGCCTTGCTCTGGCTTTTGCTGGTGGCGGTTCTGGTGGGCGCCCTGGTGGGCGGCACCCTGTTTTGGCTGTATCAGACCACCGATGAGACGGATTTTTCCACCCCTGTACTGACGCTGAACGGCCAGACGCTGACCCACACCGTCACCCAATGGCACGCGCCGGTGCTGAACGGAGTGCTGTACAAAACCTATGAGCCGGCACCCGTCGGCGCCCAGCAGCTGGGAACGGTGGAGACCGCGGCAGTACCTCTGTCCCTGCCAGCAGACGCGCTGGTGAGCCTGACGGTCACCGGGCCGGACGGCAGCACCCTTTACCATGAGAACTCCGCAAATTTGACCGAACTGCGCTTTGTGCAGAACGGTGAGCACAAACTGCGGGCCACGGTGGAGATCAAGCCCCGGGCGGGAAAGGGATACGGCGTATTTCAATACGAGGCCCTTTTCACAGTGAATGCCCCGCCCGAAGTGCAGTTTTCCTCCACCCGGCTGGAGCAGGGCGGCGTGGTATGCGTGCTGGTTTCCGGCGTGCTGGAGCAAAACGCCGCGCTGCAGCTGGAAAGCGAACTGCCCGCCACGCCCTTTGTGGACGTGCCCGGGGGCAAGGCCGCCTTTCTGGGCCTGCACTACAACCGGGAACCGGGCGATTATGCCGTGACCGTCACCTGCGGCAGCTTTACCCAGAGCGGCACGGTGACCGTGGTGCACCGGGACTATCCCCGGCTGTATCCCCCTGCCTCGGACCCCGCCGACCCGGCGGCCGTGCAGCAGTGGCGGGACGTCATCTATCCCCTGTACTCCGTGAGCGCGTCGGCTCCGGCCTGGAAGGGCCGCTTTGCGTCGCCCTGTGAAGGCGCGGTGGAGCAGGTGCCCTACGGCTCCTTTGTATACGAGGGCGGCAGCCAGAGCCCGAGCCGGTCCAGCGGCGTGGAGTACGCGTGCACGGCCTCGTCGCCGGTGACGGCGCCGGCCCCGGGCACAGTGGTGTTTGCGGACCATCTGGACCTGACCGGTTACACCGTGGTTCTGGACCACGGCGCGGGGGTCAAGAGTTATTGTTTTTACCTGTCGCAGCTGGATTGCCAAAAAGGGCAGGTCCTGGAACAGGGCGCCCGGCTGGGCCTGAGCGGCGAAAAGCTGTTCTTTGAAGTCCGCATCGGCAATCAGAGCGTGGACCCCGCTGCGTTGTTCAACGGGTCCAGCGGCCTGTATTTTGCACAGTAAGGAGCATTGCATGGAACCAACCAATCAAACGCCGGAACTTATGCCCCAGCAGGAGCAGACGGAACCGGCTGCAGCGCCCAAAAAAGAAGACACCAAAACGCTGCATAAAATTGTGACCAACCTGCAGCGGGGCGCCAACGACGGCGCGGCCCGGCCCCAAAACGGAAAAATTCCCGCCCGCGCCTTTTTGAACGCGCTGGGCCAGCTGTTTTACCGGGTGGGCCAGCAGACCGAGTACGCCTTTGTGCGTGCCGGGCGCAATCTGCGGCGGGTGCTGCGGGGCATAAAGAACGGCGCCGTGGCGCTGACAATGCTGTTTGTACTGCCGGTATTCCGGTTCTTCGGTCTGATTATACGGGATCTGACCGAGCCTTTCCGCCGGCTTGCCCGGGGCGTGCGCAACGCCGTGCAGGTCGCCCGGGAGGGCGAGGGGCGCAAGGACGGACTGGACTATCTGAAAAACGGCGTGAAGGCCTACCGGTATCTGGTGGGCGACGCACTGCGATACCTGCTGCCCGTGGGCGCGGCTGCGGTGCTGGTGTTCACCGTGCATCAGGTATTGAGCTACGACTACTCCTTGGCCGTGGAGTACAACGGCCAGATGCTTGGCTTTATTGAAAACGAAAACGTGTGGGAGAGCGCGGAAAACTACGTGCGTGAGCGCATCATTGCCTCGGACGAGAGCGCCAAGGACTGGACCGCCGAACCCACGTTCTCCATCCGGCCCATTGACGCGGCCGCCCGGTCCTCGGCCTTTCAGCTGGCGGACGACATCATTGCCAGTTCCAGCGATGAGATTCAAAACGCCACAGGCGTGCACATCAACGGTGAACTGATCGGCGTGGCCACAGACAGCGCGGCCATTCAGCAGCTGCTGGACGACACCCTGGCCCCTTATCAGGCCAGCCAGAACGAAAACCACCGGGTGGAATTTGCACAGGACGTGCAGCTGGTGCCCGGAGTGTATTTCACCTCGTCCATTGAGAGCACGGACACGCTGATTGCCACATTGCAGTCCAACCCCGACTATCTGAAGGTCAAAACCGTGGACGTGGTGGAGTACGACGAGGAGATTGAATACACCACCGAAGAGGTGGAGAGCGACGACTACTACACCGGCGTGCGCAAGGTGATTCAGGCGGGTAAAAACGGCACCCAGCACGTGGTGGCCGAAGTGACCAGCATCGACGGGCAGGAGGTCTCCCGCGTGCCGCTGCAGGTCACGGTCACCGAGGAGGCAACGCCCCGCATTGTGGCGGTGGGCACCCAGACGCCGCCCACCACTTCCATCACCGGGTCCGGCGTGCTCGTGTTCCCCGTGCCGGATTACGTGGGCATCAGCACCCGGTTCGGCCAGGGCGGCCACCGCGGCGTGGACCTGCGGGCGCCTTACGGCGCGCCCATCTATGCCTGCGACAGCGGCACCGTGGTAGAGGCCGGCTGGCACTACAGCTGGGGCAACTACGTGAAGATCGACCACGGAAACGGCATGGCTACGCTGTATGCTCACTGCTCCAGCCTGGCGGTCAGCGCCGGCCAGGGCGTGGCCCGCGGCCAGGTCATCGGCTACGTGGGTTCCACCGGTTACTCTTCCGGCAACCACTGCCATCTGGAGCTGTACATCGGCGGCTCACTGACCGATCCCATGCCCTACATCAGCTGACGAAAGAGGTGCGCGTTATGAAATTGGATAAACCGACTTTGCTTCGCCTGGCGCTGGTGCTGGGCGGATGCGTGGTACTGTACTGGGTGCTGTGCAACCTGGCGCTGTTGGCCGGGGCTCTGGGCGCTTTGGCCGGGGTGCTGTTCCCCCTGACGCTGGGATTCTGCATTGCCTTTGTGCTGAACGTGCCCATGCGCTTTCTGGAAAGGCACCTGTTCCGCCACACCAAAAACAAGGTGCTGAACCGACTGCGCCGCCCCCTTTGCATTCTGATTTCCCTTTTGTTCATTCTGGCGGTTCTGACGGCGGTGTTCTGGCTGGTGGTGCCGGAGCTGATCAATGCCTTTGTGGTGCTGGCCAACACGGTTCCGCCCTTTGTGACGCAGATCACCGCCTGGCTGCAGGACAACGCCGACCAGTTCCCCCAGCTGGAGCACTGGCTGGCCGGACTGGACATTGACTGGGCCAAGACCGGCCGGGAAATTTTCACGTATCTGAGCAACCAGCTCACCTCCCTTGTGGACGGCACCGTGCAGGTCATCTCCGGCACGGTGGGAGGCATCACCAATGCGGTCATTGCCTTCATCCTGGCCCTTTACATTCTGCTGGGCAAAGAGAAGCTGAAGGGCCAGTGCGCATCTGTGTGCCGGGCCTTTCTGCCCAAGCGCGTCAGCGACACGCTGCTGTACGTGGCGCGCCTTTCTTCCGACACCTTCGCCAGCTTTGTCACCGGTCAGTGCATGGAGGCCTGCATTCTCGGCACGCTGTGCTGGCTGGGCATGACTTTGTTCCGCTTTTCCTACGCGCCCATGATCGGCGCCCTGGTGGGCATCTGCGCTTTGATTCCCATTGTGGGTGCGGTGATCGGCACCGTGGTGGGTGCTTTCATGATTTTGATGGTGGACCCCGTGCAGGCCATTCTGTTCGTGATCTTCCTGCTCACGCTGCAGCAGATTGAAGGCAACCTGATCTACCCGCGGGTGGTGGGGTCCTCGGTGGGCCTGCCCGCCATCTGGGTGCTGGCCAGCGTCACGGTGGGCGGCACCTTGTGGGGCATTGGCGGCATGCTGTTCGCTGTGCCCGTGTGCAGCATTCTGTATACGTTGGCCCGGCAGATCACCCACCGCCGGCTGGCAGCAAAAGCTGCCGCCGAACACCCCGAATCCTGACCTTTTTCTGTTGAAAACGGCTCTGCTTTTGGCCCAACCGCTGAAGGCAGAGCCTTTTTTGTGCAAAATTCCAAAAGAAGGCGAGTGTTTAGCTTATAAACTTCTTGCACATTGTCCATTGACGAATGGCCGTGTGCGGGAGTATTATAATCACACATCATCGTTAAATGCAGCGAACAGGCAGTCCCTTCCCGGACCCCTGCTTTCAGAGAGCCGCCGGTTGGTGCAAGGCGGCAGCAGACCAGGTTGGGCATCCCCTGCGAGCAGCCGCCCCAACGGATTTTCCCAGTAGGCGCGGCCGGACTCCGCCCCGTTACCGGCGGGCGTGTTTTTTCGACACGGCAAAGGGGCCGCGTTTGCGGCAAGCGAAGTGGTACCGCGGAACTTGTTCACAGGGTTTCGTCTTCCGGACAGGAGGACGAAACCCTGTTTTTTTAACGGTGAAAAACAAACGAGAGAAGGAATCAACGTATGAACGGACTCATCATGATGTGCATTGCCATCGTCGTGCTGGGCGCCGGCTATCTGGTCTATGGCCGCTGGCTGGCGAAAACCTGGGGCATTGACCCCAATGCCAAAACCCCCGCCTACGAATTCGAAGACGGCGTGGACTACGAACCGGCGGACACCAACGTGGTGTTCGGCCACCAATTCGCCTCCATTGCAGGCGCTGGCCCCATCAACGGCCCCATTCAGGCCGCTGTGTTCGGCTGGGTGCCGGTGTTGCTGTGGGTGCTGATCGGCGGTGTGTTCTTCGGCGCGGTGCAGGACTTTTCGTCCATGTACGCCTCTGTGAAGAACAAGGGCCGCACCATCGGTTACATCATTGAAGAATACATTGGAAAATGGGGCAAAAAGCTGTTCCTTTTGTTCTGCTGGCTGTTCTGCATTCTGGTGGTAGCCGCCTTTGCGGACGTGGTTGCCGGCACTTTCAACGGCTTTGCGGCCGACGGTTCGCAGATCGTGGCCAACGGCAACGTGGCCACCACCTCCATGCTGTTCATTGTGGAAGCCGTGGCCCTGGGCTTTTTGCTGCGCTACGGCAAACTGCACAAATGGGTGAACACCGCCATTGCCATTGCGCTGCTGGTGGCGGGCGTGGCCGTGGGCCTGCACGCGCCGGTGTTCATCTCTACCGGCACCTGGCATCTGGTGATTTTCGCCTACATCTTTGTGGCCAGCGTAGTGCCTGTGTGGGCGCTTCTGCAGCCTCGTGACTATCTGAACAGCTATCTGCTGGTGTTCATGATCGTGGCCGCTGTGGTGGGCGTGCTGCTGACCAATCCTTCCATCAACCTGCCTGCTTTCACCTCCTTCTATGTGGAGGGAACGGGCTACATGTTCCCCATTCTGTTCGTGACCATCGCCTGCGGCGCGGTGTCCGGCTTCCACAGCCTGGTTTCCTCGGGCACGGCTTCCAAACAGATCAAGAACGAAAAGAACATGCTGCCGGTTTCCTTCGGCGCCATGCTGATGGAGTCCATGCTGGCGGTGATTGCGCTGATCGCCGTGGGCAGCTTCGCCACCGGTGAGGCGGCAGCGCAGGGCTACACCACACCCGCTCAGATCTTCGCGGGCGGCGTGGCCGGATTCCTGGCAAAACTGGGCATGTCCTACAACCTGATTTTCACACTGATCAACCTGGCGGTATCCGCTTTCGCGCTGACCAGTCTGGACAGCGTGGCCCGCATCGGCCGCCTGTCTTTCCAGGAGCTGTTCCTGGATGCCTCCATTGAGGACGACAACATGGAGCCCTGGCGCAAAGTGGTCACCAACAAATACTTTGCAACGGTGCTGACGCTGGTGCTCAGCTATCTGCTGGCCAAGGCCGGTTATCAGTCCATCTGGCCGCTGTTCGGCTCGGCCAACCAGCTTTTGAGTGCTCTGGCGCTGATTGCCTGCGCCGTGTACCTGAAGCGCACCAAACGCAAGGGCTGGATGCTGTGGGTTCCCATGGTGGTCATGCTGGCCGTGACTTTGACGGCGCTGACCATGACCATTGTGCAGAAGACTGCCGGCATTGTGGCGGGCACATCCGCCAACGTTGCGGGCGACTGCCTGCAGCTGTTCTTCGCAGTGGCGCTGTTTGCCCTGGGCGTGATCGTCGCGGTGCAGGGCGTGAAAAAACTGCTGGCCAAGGAACCTGCCGCGGCACAGCAATAAGCGCAAAATAAAGAGGGGTGTGCGTGCGCGGAAGGCATTGGCTTTCCGCGCACGTTTTTTTCGCTTGTGCGATGGCTTTTCCCATGCTATACTTGTATGTATCCTGATTTTGTAGACAAAGGAGCTGATGTGCATGGGCCTTTTGGCGGACGCCCGTTCCATGCGGGAAAAAGACCCGGCCGCGCGCACCCTGGCCGAAGTCATGCTGCTGTACCCGGGCTTTCATGCGCTGGTGTTCTATAAAGTTTCGCACTGGCTGTTCGGCCACCGGCGTTTTTTTCTCGCCCGTATGGTCAGCCAGTGGGGCCGCGGGTTCACGGGCATTGAAATTCATCCCGGTGCCACCATTGGCGACGGTCTGTTCATCGACCACGGCGCAGGCGTGGTCATCGGCGAGACCGCCGAAATCGGCAACAACGTGACGCTGTACCACGGAGTCACTCTGGGCGGCACCGGCAAGGACGAGGGCAAGCGCCACCCCACCATCTGCGACAATGTGCTGATCGGCACCGGATGCAAGGTGCTGGGTCCCATTGTCATCGGGGAAAACAGCCGCATCGGCGCAAACAGTGTGGTGCTGGCCAACATTCCCGCCAACGCCACCGCCATCGGCATTCCCGCCCGGGTGGTGCGCATCAACGGCAATAAGGTTCAGCACGAGAGCGAGGTTCTGAACCAGCGGGATTACCCGGACATTGTGCGGGCCGAACTGTCGGCGCTGCAGAAACGCATCACCCAGCTGGAAGAGCGCGCCCACGATTTTTCCCGGGGCGGCAGCGAAGAGGATTACGAATAAGCATTTGCCTTTTGTGTTCCGAAGGGCAGGTTCGGCCCCGGGGCCGCGCCTGCCCTTTTTGCTTTGACGGAGGATGCACCCATGTTTCTGTTCACCGGAGCGCTGTTTGTTTTGTGCGGTCTTCTGCTGCTGGCAAAAGCTCGAAAAATGAATCAGCTTGCCCTGCTTGTGGGGATCTGCGCCGTGGTGCTGATGTTTCTGGGCCTGCGGCTGATTTTTTACGCCTTTACAACCGTTTGAGGAGGATTTCCTATGAAAGAACCGATTCGTTTCGGCATTGCGGGCTGCGGCTCGGTGGCCGAATTTCACGCCCAGGCCATTCAGAACACGCCCGGCGCGGTATTGACCGCCTGCTGTTCGGGCCATGGGGACCGGGCGCGGGCCTTTGCCGGACAATGGGGTATTCAGGCATTCGATACACTGGACCAGATGCTGGCCGGCCCGGTGGATGCGGTGTGTCTGTGCACGCCCAGCGGGCTGCACGCTTCGCAGGCTCTGACTGCACTGGCAGCGGGCAAGCATCTGGTGGTGGAAAAGCCCCTGTGCCTGACGCTGGAGGACGCGGACCGCATTCTGGCCGCCGCCGAGGCTGCGGACCGAAAGGTGTGCGTCATCTCACAAATGCGTTTTCAGCCTGCGGTGCAGGCGGTGAAACAGGCGCTGGACGCCGGGGCCTTCGGGCAGCTGGTGTGCGCGCAGCTCTCCATGAATTATTACCGAACCGAAGAGTACTATCGGGCCGGTGGCTGGCGGGGGACCCGCGCCATGGACGGCGGCGGTGCGCTGATGAACCAGGGCATTCACGGCGTGGACCTGCTGCGCTGGCTGATGGGGCCGGTGCGCAGCATTCGTGCGTCGGCCAAAGCCGCCCTGCACGCCATTGAGGTGGAGGACACCGCCGCGGCTCTGCTGGAATTTGAAAACGGGGCGCTGGGCACGCTGACCGCCTCCACCGCCTGCCGGCCGGGCAGCCCCCGGCGGCTGGATATCTGCGGCACCCTGGGCGGCGTGACGCTGGAAGAGGACGCTCTGGTGCGCTGGGATTTGGAAATGCCCTGTCCTGTGCCTGTGGGACCCCGCTCGGAAAACGGCGGCGCGGCGGACCCCAAAGCCATCGGTGCGGCAGGCCACACGCTGCAAATTGCCAATTTTGTGGACGCGGTGCTGCACGGTGCGCCGCTGCTGGTAGACGCGCAGCAGGGCCGTCAGGCGCTGGAAGTGGTGCTGGGCGTGTACGCGGCTTCGGATTGCGGAGGAACGTGGAGACCATGAAGAAAAAGGTTCTGCTGATTGCAGGCATCCTGCTGCTGGCAGCGGCCGTTTATTTCCGTCCGCTGCCGTTGGCGGACACTCTGAGCGGCGGCGACCAGCTGATGGTGACGCTGTTCGAAGTGGAAATTTCCGACGGCCAACCGGATGTGGAATATCCCAAGTACGATCAGCTGACGCAGGAACAGCAAACCCGCATTCGGGAGCTGTTTGCGGAATCTTCCTACCGGCGGACCCTGGGCACGCTTTTTTCCGACGGGTCCATGGACGGGCTGGGCGACCGGACAGCCTATGTGCATGTGTTTGACGGCAACATCTGGGAGGCCACGGTGGCCCTTTCCGACGCCGGAGAATGTTCTGTCCATAACCGGACATACCGGCTGAACCATGCGCCGCAGCTGGTGGAAGCGCTTGTAAACATCTGTGAGGAATAAAGAAAGAGGCATGGCCAAAGCCATGCCTCTTTTTTCGATTTAGAATCCGCCTGCTGTGCGGGGGAAAGGAATTACGTCACGAATGTTGGGAATGCCCGTCAAGTACATGATGAGCCGCTCGAAGCCCAAACCGAAGCCCGCGTGCTCCACGCTGCCGAAGCGCCGCAGATCCAGGTACCACTCGTAGTCTTCCCGGCCCAGACCCAGCTCTTCCATGCGGGCCAGCAGCACGTCCAGACGCTCCTCACGCTGGCTGCCGCCGATCAGCTCGCCCACGCCGGGCACCAGCATATCCGCTGCGGCCACGGTTTTTCCGTCGTCGTTCAGGCGCATATAGAAGGACTTGATCTCCTTGGGATAATCGGTGACGAACACCGGTTTTTTGTAAATCTGCTCGGTCAGATAGCGCTCGTGCTCGGTCTGCAGATCGGTGCCCCAGTCCACTTTGTACTGGAACTGGTCGTTGTGCGCTTTCAAAAGCTCCACTGCCTCGGTGTAGCTGACGCGCACGAACTCGCTGTTTACCAGCGCGTTCAAGCGCTCCAGCAGGCCTTTGTCAAAGAACTGGTTGAAGAAGGCCAGCTCTGCGGGGCACTGCTCCAGCACATAGGCGATGACGCTCTTGACCATGGCCTCGGCCAGATCCATGTCGTCGGACAGGTCCGCGAAGGCGATCTCCGGCTCGATCATCCAGAACTCCGCCGCGTGGCGGGGGGTGTTGGAGTTTTCGGCGCGGAAGGTGGGTCCGAAGGTGTACACCTTGCCGAAGGCCGTGGCCATGGCCTCGGCTTCCAGCTGGCCGGACACGGTCAGGTTGGTGGAACGGCCGAAGAAGTCCTGGGAGAAGTCCACCTTGCCGTCCTCGGTGCGGGGCACATTGTCAAAGTCCAGGGTGGTCACCCGGAACATCTCGCCCGCGCCCTCGCAGTCGGAACCGGTGATCAGGGGCGTGTGGGCATACACAAAGCCGTTCTCCTGGAAGAATTTGTGGATGGCGTAAGCCGCCACGCTGCGCACGCGGAAAGCCGCCGCAAAGGTGTTGGTGCGGGGGCGCAGATGGGGCATGGTGCGCAAAAACTCCACGGTGTGGCGTTTTTTCTGAAGGGGATACTCCGGGCCGCAGGTGCCCAGAATGCTTATTTCGTCGGCGTTGACCTCAAAGGGCTGCTTGGCGCCTGGGGTCAGCACCACCCGGCCGGTAACCTGCAGGCTGGTGCCCACACCGGCCTTGGCGATCTCCCGATAGTTGTCCAGTTTGGCCGCCTCGAACACGATCTGCAGGGGCTTGAAGCAGCCGCCGTCCGACAGTTCGATGAAGCCGATGTTTTTGGAGTCGCGCACCGTTTTGGCCCAGCCGCACACGGTGACGACGGTGCCGTCTGCCGGGGTCTGCCGGTAGAGCTGGCGAATCTCCGTTCGTTTCATAATGACATCACTCCTGAAAATAAAAAAATCCGACAGCCCGACCGTCCTCTTAGGACGAATCGCTGTCAGATCCGCGGTGCCACCTAAATTACCGCCCCGTTGGGCAGTCCCTTTTCCGCTCGCAAAAGCGGCTGCAGCTTAACGCGCTGCCCACGGCGCACCTACTGCCCCGAAGGGGTTCGGCTTGCGGCTCGGGAGTGTTCTTCACGCGGGGCGCGGCACGGGGCTTGCACCATCCCCCGCTCGCTTTGCCTGCCTGGGCGCGTTACTTTTCTCCGTCGCTGCCTTTGGCTTTTATGGTACCATTCTCCCCCACTCTTTGTCAAGTGGGCACAGAAGTGCCGTAACCCACAACAAAAGTACATGGAAAGCGCCTGCGCCCGCCGATATAATGAAAGTAGAAGAAACGCAAACCACCTGTTTTGTTTTCCATACAAGGAGGAGTTTTCATGGCACAGACCGCCCTTGCAATCGAACGGCTGCTTCGTTTTAGCCTGCAACATTCCCTCATTACCGAGCTGGATGAGTACGTGGCGCGCAACACGCTTTTGGACCTGTTTGGCCTGGCAGAGCCCTGGTCCGGAGAGGTCCCCGAGGAGCATTTGGACGTGCCCACGGAACTTTTGGAAGAACTTTTGGACGCAGCGGCGGAAAAGGGCCTGTTTGACAACGAGGTGCCGGCCCTGCGGGTGAACTTTGAAGCGCGCATTATGGGCGCGGTGATGCCCCGGGAGAGCGAAGTGGCCGCCAAATTCGACACCCTGTGGAAAACCAGCGGACCCAAGGCCGCCACGGACTATTTCTACGATTTGTGCATTGTTTCCAACTACATCCGCACCGCTCAGATCGCCAAGAACATCAAGTGGGATTATCCCTGCAAATACGGCACGCTGGAAATCACCATCAACCTGACCAAGCCGGAGAAGGACCCCAAGACCATTGCGCTGGAGCGGCTGCAGCCCGCGTCCAGCTATCCCAAGTGCATGCTGTGCCCGGAGAACATCGGCTACGCGGGCCGGGTGAACTTTCCCGCACGACAGAACCACCGCATTGTTCCTTTGAGCCTGTGCGGCGAGCGCTGGTATCTGCAGTACAGCCCCTATGTGTATTACAACGAGCACTGCATTGTGTTTGCGGAAAAACACGAGCCCATGCGCATTCAGCCCCGCACCTTTGCACAGTTGTTTGACTTTGTGCGCCAGTTCCCTCACTACACCTGCGGGTCCAACGCGGACCTTCCCATCGTGGGCGGCAGCATTCTCAGCCACATGCACTTCCAGGGCGGGTGCTACACCTTCCCCATGCAGCGGGCCGAGGCGCTGCGCACCTACCGCCATCCCATGTATCCGGATGTGAAAATTGAGACCCTGCGCTGGCCGGTGAGCGCGGTGCGCGTGACCGGCAAGGACGTTGCTCAGATGCAGGCCTTTGCCGAGCAGTTCCTGCAGACCTGGCGCGGCTATTCCGACGCATCGGTGGACATTCTGGCCACCACCGAGGAGAACGGCGAGAGCGTGCCCCACAACACCGTGACGCCCATTCTGCACCATGACAGCGAGGTGGGCTATGTGCTGGATCTGGTGCCCCGCAACAACCGCACCAGCGAGGAGTACCCGGCGGGCATCTTCCATCCCCATCCCGAAATTCACCACATCAAAAAAGAGAACATCGGCCTGATTGAGGTCATGGGTCTGGCCATTCTGCCCAGCCGTCTGGAGAAACAGTCGGCGCTGGTGGCCAAAGTGCTGGCGGGCCGCATGGATGCTGCCGAAGCCAAGGTGGCCGCGCCCGAACACAGCGACTGGATTGACTTCCTTGTGAAGAAATACGGCTGCGGCATGAGCGAGGCCAAGGCTCTGGAGGCCGTGAAGCAGGAGATCGGCGCCAAGTTTGAGACCTGCCTGGAGCACGCGGGTGTGTTCAAGCAGACGCCCGGCGGCCAGGCGGCCTTCGAGCGGTTCCTTGCCAAAGTGGGCTGCGAGCGAATCTAAAAATTTGCAAAACAAAAAGGGAGGCATTGCCTCCCTTTTTGTGTTTATCCCTGCCGGTCCTTACTGCGAAACCACAGGACAATCCAAATCATGTATGCCACTGCCGCGGCCAAAAGCGCCAGCGCCGGCCAGCGAAGCCAGGGCATCCAGGGCGCAGCCAGGGCCAGCACACCGGCCACGAGAATCATGACCACATGCAGATAGGGCATGATCGGGGCAAAACGGCCGAAGCTTTTGCGGTAGATCTCCTTGCCGCGGGCGGCCCGCTGACGGTCCACTTCCACGCGTTCCTTGGAGCAGGCGTAGCCCACGCCCCGAAACAGAAGGTACAGCGCCAGAATACCCCACAGCACCCCGCTGACCCAATCGCCCCGCGCCGCATCCTGTGCGGCCCACAGCAGAAGGATCACCCCTGCAAACACCGTGCCCAGCAGCGTGGGCCAGCTGTATACCTTCATGAAAACACCTCCGTTTTCATAAAAGCATAGCACAGCCCTTTTTGCCTGTCAATCAACGGCGGCCTCGTCGCCATGCAGGAAGCTGCGCACGGCCGCGTCCGCCTGCTGACCGGGGCTGAACAGTCCCTCGGCATCGTACTCGCCGGGCAGCGTAAAGGCCCGGCACTCCGGCCCCTGCTTTTCCAAAAAGCGAAAAATGCGCTCATAGTCGTAAATTTTGGTAGCTGTGAGCGCGGTGGAACACTGGCTGACCGCCGTGCGCATGGCGTCGGGCAGCACTTCGGTCAAATGCTCCATGCCCGCTTTCAAAAAGGCCAGATATCCCTCGCCCCGCAGAAGCAGTTCCCGCTCGGGGTTGGCCGCCCCCGCGGCAAGCACCTGGGCGAACAGGTCGGTGTTCAGTGTCATGCTGCCCACGCCCGGGATGCTCAGCTGCAATTCGCCCAGAGTAGCTGCGCTCATGTAATTGGCAAGACTCATGCCCGCGTTGCCCAGCCCTGCGGTCAGCCGGGCCAGCGTGGCGCCGTCGCAATACACATAATCGCTGACCGGAACCCCCACCACCTGATACAGAAGCTCGGCGGCCTGGGCGGGGCCCGCCTGCTCCACCGCCTGGGTCAGGCTCTGCCGGCCCGCGGTGCCCGGCACCGCCAGCTGACCGGACACGGCCATGGTGGCCACCCGGTTTTCCAGCGCATCGAACCGGATGAGTACGAAGTTTTCCGGCTGTTCGTCGCCGGTCATCACCAGCAGGGTTTTGGCATCCGTGGACGTGGGGTGGGTGATGGGCACATCGGTGCGGATCTCCTGCACCGGGGCCGCCCGGCTCAATCCGTAGAGCGCCACCATTCCGTAAAAGGGCACAATGACTGCCAGCGACATGAGCAGACTGCGCCAGAACAATTTGGAACGCTTCACCTTTGCCCCTCCTTTCCATGTATATAGCTTGGCCCGCCGGCGCATGTTATATACAAACGGAAAGGAGGATGCTCTGATGAAAAAGGACCCCATGGACGCACCTGCGGTGCGCGCGGCGCGAAATGCCCGGCCGGACCCCACGGACCCCTTCGGCAGTTACACGGGCCGCCCTCTGGACCCCGCCGAGACGCCCGTGCAGGATGCGGATGACCTTTGAAAAAACGGGGCGCCGGCAAAACCGGCGCCCCGTGCTATTCCTCTTCCTCTACATATTCCAGAATGTCCCCGGGCTGGCAGTTCAGCGCCTTGCAGATGGCATCCAGCGTGCTGAAGCGCACTGCCCGCACCTTCCCGGTTTTTAAGTACGACAGATTCACATTGGAGATTCCCACTTTGGCGGCCAGATCGTTCAGCTTCATTTTCCGGTCTGCCAGAACCCGGTCCAGACGAATGACAATCATAAGGTGTGATCCACCTCGTCCTGCAGGCTGACGCCGTAATGAAGAATGTACGCCGCCACCACAAAGGCAACGCCGGGGAACAGCGCGCCCATCAGGTTCAGGCTGATGCCAATGGAGATCTGGCTTTGGGAAAAGAGGTTGCAGACCTGGCAAATGAGCATCTTCAAAACCGGCACCAGCACAGCCACACCGCACTGGATCAGCCCGTACCACAGCAGATAACCTGCGTTCTGATCCACAAAAATGCGGCCGGCCTGGATGTTGCTCAGCACCCAGCTTAAAAGCCAATAGGCCGCGATCAAAGGCAGCACATGAACCGCGTACATCAGGCTCAGGCCCACCTGGGTGACCAGGTCCACCCCGTCCTGATCGTTGGCGTGTACGTACACATTGTCCGAACTGCCGACTGTGAGCCCGCGGGACGCCGGTTCGTGATTTTCCTCGGCGTAAATGGCCCGGTCATAGGTGCCGGTGCTGGTGTGCAGCACAAAGGTCTGGCGGCCCAGAATGCTCAGCACCAGACACAGGGCAAAAAAGCCCATCAGAAACCAGCACACACCCTTTAAAAACCGGGCAGCCCCTTTGGCAACCGGTTCGCTGATCCACTTGCACATCGCTGTCATCTTCCTCACCTCGCCTTCAGAATACCATAGAATTTCCGGTTTTGCAATAATTTTTTAATGATAAACATTAAAAAGACACAGGAAGTCCTGTGCCTTTTTGAATGGTTACTCTTCCAGTCTGCGCCCCAGAAAAGAAGCGGCCACCTTGAGCAGCGCGGCGGCACACTCGGGGGAAGAGGCTTCGCCCGCCCGCACGGCCACGCTGCCGATGAGATCGCCGCTGCTGAGGATGGGGGCCATCAGGGCTGCGTCCGCCCCGCTGCATACGGGGAACAGTGCGCCGTCGGCAGCGCTGACCCGCCGCGTCTCCATGCGGGCGGCGTAGTCCGAATGCAGCGCCTGCCCGGCTGCGGGCCGAAATGTGCCTGAGGCAGCCACCACCTTGTCCCGGTCCGTGACCAGCGCCGAAACGCCGGCGTTTTTGTACAAAGCCTCCACCAGATGCGCGGCTTCGTCGGCCAGCTCTCCAATGGAACTGTATTTTTTAAAAATCACCTCGCCCGCGCCGGACACAAAGATCTCCAGCGGGTCGCCCACGCGGATCATCTGGGTGCGGCGGATCTCCTTGGGGATCACCACACGGCCCAAATCGTCGATGCGGCGCACGATTCCAGTTGCCTTCATGTATTTCTGCCTCCCTCAATGCGTTGCTTGTAGTATTTGTTGAAATCGCCCTGTCTATACATGAACGCAACAAAAAAGCGGTCCCCGAAGGGACCGCTTGAATGTATTTACGCTGCCGGCTGAGCGGTGGAGTTTGTCTCTGTGCCGGTGGGTGTGGAATTGGCAGGTGTGGATTCAGCCGGTACCGAAGAAGGTGGCGGTGTGGACGAAGAAGGCGGCGGCGTGGAAGAAGAGGCAGGCGGCAGAGCCGGAATGACCTCTGTATACTGCGCACCGCACTTGGAGCATTTGTACACACGGGAGCCGTCCACGCCCACCTGGGCCGGGGTCTCGCTGACCAGAATGCTGAAGTCGTGCTCGCCGGTGGCAGGCACCGCCTCGGTGTACGTGGCGCCGCACTTGGTGCATTTGAAGGTCTTGACCCCCGCCGCGCCGCAAGTGGGCTGGGTGGTGATGGTGCCGCCGTCATAGGTATGCTCGCAGGTTGTCTTTTTGAAGCTGGCGGTCACTGTGATGGTGGTACCGCCCTCCACATAGCCGGGCACGGTAAAGGACAGGGACGTGGCATTCACGTTGGCAATGGTGCCCACGCTGCAGCCCCAGGTCACCGCATAGCCGCTGTTTACCGTGGCTGTCACCGCGGAACAGGTAGAGCCGGGAGCCACTTCCTGCTGCAGGGTGCCGCTGAGTGAACCGCCCGCGGTGTCGCCGCCCACGCTGAATACAACTTTGACCTTGCCTTCCGCCTTGCTGGACGAAGAGGAAGAAGAGGACGAAGAAGAGGAATCCGGTTCGTTGACGGTGACAAACAGGCCGTCCGGCGGCGCCACATGGGTGGGCACGTCGGTCACCTCGGGCCGGGTGTCTTCCGTCTCATGAGCATGGGTGCGAATGTACTCCATCAGCGCGTCCATGCCGGTCTCGCTGAGGTGCACACCGTCGCTGACCATGTATCCGCTTTTGGCGTAGCCGGTAGATGGATCTTTCAGCGCCTCGCTGGAGTTGAGGAAGGAGTAACCCTCTTCCCTGGCCAGTTCCAGCAGCGCCTGGTTGAAGCTGTCGATGGTCTGCATGCTGATGTTGGGGTAATCCCGCTGTTTTGCCACCGGGGGAACAGCATTGATGATGATGTCCGCATAGGGATAGGCCTCGTGGATGGCATCCAGCGCCTTTTTATACTGCTCGGCGAACACATCCGCGGACCAGCCGGTGTTGTTGGTGCCGAAAGTGATGATGATGCGCTGCGGCTGCAGCATTTCCACTGCTTTGGGAACCAGCACCAGCGACGAATAACCCGAGAATTTCTGGGTGGGGGTGCCGGTCACATCCTGAATGCCCATGCCGGTCACTCCCAGGTTGTTCTTCCAGGTGGTAGCGCCGTAAACCACCATGCGCTCGGTGTTGGAATCGCCGATGAACAGGGTGTTGTCAATATAGGACTGTCCCGCGTCCTCGGTTTCGGGCAGAACGGTGCCGTCGTACTCTTCCACGTCCAGGGAATTGGCGGTCATGTCATAGCTCTCGCTGACGGAGCTGCTGCCGGATGTACCGGACTCCGGTTTTTCGCCCAGACCCGCAATGGTCAGAATGAGCATGGCCACCAGCACCACTACCAAAAGACAGACCACCGCCAGAATCGCGATGTCCAGGGGGCTTCCATTCCGCACACGGCGGAAAAAGCGCTGCAAGGCCTTTCCGGTTTTCCGGAAAAATTTCTGGATCTGATACAATCTGTTCTCCTCCCACAGGCCGCAGGGGCATAATTTTCACGATTCTTTTATTGTACATGATTTAATGCCAAAAAACCACCCCGCGCAAAACTTTTCAGCAAAAAGTCAAAAGCGTCGCAGCGTGGGGCCAAAACACACGGCCAGAACCGCCAGAGCGGCGCCTGTGGCGCTGACCACCCAGAACCCGGGCACCGTATCCAGCGCAACGCCGTACAGCAGCTGCCCCGCGGGCTGGGCCGCCTGCACCGCGGCCGCTGTGAGCGCCATCACCCGGCCCGTCATGGCCGGCGGCGTGCACGCGCCCAGGGCGCTGAGGGCGAATACCGAAAACAAACTGGCCAGGGCCTGCCCGGCGCAGAACATCGCCACAAGGCCGACGCACTGTGCTCCGGAACCGGGCAGCCATTCCAGGGCAAAGGCAGGTAAAAACGCCAGTCCCATGCCCGCCAGAGCCCACTGCATCCGGTTGGCGCCCCGCCCTGCCAAAACACCTGCGGCGATGCTGCCCGCCAGAGCCGCCGCGCCCAGAAGCCCCTCGCACAGGCCGTACACCTGGGCCGATACCCCCAGCACCGTGCGCAGCAGGTACGGAAAGCCCACGGCCGACAGGCCCACTGCAAAGAAGTTGGCCAGCGCGCCCAGCACCAGCAGCTGGCCTGCCCGGGGCTGTTCTGCGCGCACAAACCGCACCGCCTGCGCCAGTGCCTGCAAAGGCCCTTCCCCGGCTTTTGCACCGGGGACCAGACGCAGAAAGCACTCGAACCCGGCGGTGGCGAAAAAGCACAGCGCAATCAGCCACAGCGCCGCATCCATGCCCCAGGCCGCGTACAGCACGCCGCCCAGCACCGGCGCGCCCAGGCTGGCCAGAGCCGACACCTGCGCCGTGGCTGCGTTGGCCCGCACCAGATTTTCCCCGGTGTGCATGCCGGGAATGCAGGCTTGGGTCACCGGTGTTTCCAGCGCGGCAGGCACCGCCAGCGCCACGGACAAACCGGCGGCCAGCCAAACACCGCCTCCGAAAGAAAAGCCCAGGGCCGCCGCCAGCGCGCACAGGCCCGAGGCGGTGTCCAGCCCTACCATGAGTTTGCGCCGGTCCAGCCGGTCGGCCAGAACACCGCCCAGCGGGGACAAAAATACCGCCAGCGCCGTGCCCAGCGCCAGTACGCCGCCGTACAGTCCGGCGGAACCGGTCTTTTCCAGAAGATACAGAGACAATACCACCCGCAGAATGCCGTTGCCGGCCAGCGAGCAGATCTGACCCGCCAGCAGCAGGGTGAAATTTCGGGTGAACAGCGGCGCCACGGTGCCTTCGCCTGTTGGACGGATGTTCTTTCGGTTTGCAGGTTTCATGGTCATTCTCCTTTTTCATACCTTCGGAAGGTATGTATTTTGACATACTGATTTTTCCCGCAAGAAGATACCTGCGGGCGTATACATACCAAAAGTATGTATATGTGCAAAGAAAACGCGGATGTACATCCGCGAAAAACCGATCATTGCTCTGACCGGGTCAATGTCTGAACATACTGTTCCATGGACGCCATCAGGTGCTCATCGAACAGGGGCACGCCCATGCCTTCCAGCATCCGGGCCAGAAAGCGCACACGCCGCATCACGGCCTCGCCGCCTTCGTCCATGTGCAGAGCCATCCACACATTGGTCAGCAAAGGCAGCACCTCGGCCAGTTCATCCGCATACTCCGTGTGCAGCGAGCCGTCCCGGTTGCCCTCTTCCAACAGGCTGCGCCACAAAGGCGCGAGAACCTGCTCGTCGCTCTCGATGGTCTGGGCCAGCACCCGGGGATTTTCCAAAAGCGGAAGTGCCTGGCGGGTCAGCTCGGTGCGCTGGGCGTTCTGTCCGCTGAGCTCGATCACCCGGCGCATTTTTTCAAGCCCGGTGCCCGGACCGCGCCGCACCTGTTCAAAGGGATTGTCCTCGGAAAACAGCTCGTCGCCCAGGGCGCTGAAAATGTCCTCTTTGGATGCAAAATGATGGTACACCGCCCCTTTGGTCAAATCGCCCAGGGCATCCACAATGTCCTGCACCGTGGTGTGCTCGTACCCTTTTTCCAGAAACAGACGGCGGGACACCTGCAGAATGCGCCTGCGCGTTTCCTCCGGGTATTTGTTGCGCGCCATGGGCCCGCCCCCTTTACATTCATTTGGTATGTATTATAGCGTCCCCCTGATTTTCTGTCAACACAGGGGCAGCGTTTTTGGTAAACCGCAAAGCCAGCGCTCCGGCCAGCACACCGCCCAGCACCTTACACACAAAGAACGCCGCCACAGACCGGTCGTCGGCCACGCTGGAAATAAAGGCCATCTGACCGCCCAGCACAAAGGCGCCGGACACGCACATGGAGGCGTTGAGCATTTTGCCCCGCACGTCCATGCGGCTGTACAGGGGCAGCATGGCCACGTTGGACACGGCGCAGGCGGTCAGGCCCAGAATGGCGTACTCATTGACGCCCAGCTTCGCGCCCAGTTTGGTGAGCCCGTCGCCCCACCAGCGCAGCAGAAGGCGGCTGGCGACCATGGAGCCGCACATGGTAGCGGCGATTTTAAACACAATGACCAGCACTTCTTCCACCAGATCGGCCGGCACCAGGGCAAGGCTTGGCACAAACAAGCCCAGTGCCACGGCGCAGCTGGCCAGAATGCCCGCGATGCGCACCGCGCCGCCGAACAGAACCAGTGCATGAATGCACACCTTTGGGAAAAAGCGAAGCCCGGCCACCAGCAAAAGGCACAGCGCCAGCACGGGCACAATGCCCCGCACGAAGGTGCCCACATCCAGCCCCAGCACCAGTGCCCCGGCCAGAAGCGCCACAGGCAGGGCCACAATGCCCCACACCACGCCCTGCATAAAGCCCATGTGCTCGTACCGTTTCAGCGCACCCAGGGACACGGGAATGGTGAAACTGAGCAGCGCGCCCAGGGTAGAGGCCATCAGCACCCCCGCGAAAGCGCCCATGCCCGGGTCGGAGGCCAGCTCTTTGGCAGCGGCCCAGCCGCCCATGTCCGCGGCCAGGAACATGCCCACCAGCACCGCCGGGTCCACGATGGCGCTGCCGTCCGCCCCCGCCGTCTGCACAAACCAGGCCGACGCCGTGACCGCCAGGCAGTAGATGCCCGCCATGGCCAGACACAAATCGCCCATGGACGCCAGGCCCTTGTCAAATTCCTCGGCCACGCCCAGCCGGCCGGCCAGCATTTTGTCCACCGCTCCCAGCAGCGCAAACGCCAGCAAGATACCCACAAAAATGTTCACAAACATCCCGTCTTTCGCCCAGATTGGAGAAGAAAAAAGAGCGGACGGTTTTCCCCGCCCGCTCTGTGCCTGTTTCAACAATCAGCCGTGATGCGCCCTTGCGCCCAGACCCAGCACACCCGCCCGCTCCAGCGAGGGGCGAATGGTCCGCACCAGCACCACCGATGCCGCCACGGCCATGATGCCGTTGATGGCACTGGTGACGCCCTTTGTGACAAGCTGCACCTGCACGGCCTGCAAAGCCTGGCCTTCCACCAGATACATGATAACAAAAGACTTGAACAAATACAACACCACATAAGCAGCGCTGCCCACAGCCGCGCCCACCAAGTCCCGGCGCAGGGTGCGCTGGCTGCCCCGGCAGGCGATCAGCCCGGCCAGAAAGCCGATGAAGAACTTGGTCAGGAAGGTGATCCAGCTCTCGGCGATGTAAGCAGGGTTGGTGAAGTCAAACAGCATGCTGCCGAACCCCGACGCAAGACCGCCTACCAGCGGCCCGAACAACAGCCCGCTGAGCGCACAGAACACGTTGCCCAGATGAATGCGGGCCACGTCCCCGATGGGAATCTGAACCCAGCTGAACACAAATACCAGCGCGCTCAACAGGCCCACCGCGGCCAGCTGGCGCACCGAAAAACGATCTTCTCTCATGATAGGTTTCCTCCCTCTCTTGACAGGCGCTTTGTTTCGCCTTATCCTCATTATAGAGAAAATTGAACTCATTGAAATATTCAATTTTTAAATTTTTCATGGGTTCAGATGGAGGTAAACGATGGAGGACCTTGTGTTCGTTCCCCAAGCAGGAAGCAAAACGCCCCTGTACCAGCAGCTGTACGCCTACTTTGTGCGGGCCATCCGCGCCGGGCGTCTGGCCCCGGGGGAAAAGCTGCCCTCCAAGCGGCGGCTGGCCGAACAGCTGGAGCTGAGTGTGAACACCGTGGACACGGCCTATCAGATGCTGACGGCGGAAGGCTATCTGGAAGCAAAGCCCCGCAGCGGCTTTGTGGTGCAGAAGCTGGAGCGGCTGACGCCGCCCGCCGCCCCGGCAGCGCCGGTGGCCAAGGCCCCTGCCCCGCTGCGCTGGCGGTACAATTTTGAGACGGCCAGCATTGACACGGGGCTGTTTCCCTTCAAGACCTGGCGGCGCATTCAGCGGGACGTGGTGAGCCAGCCTCGGCTTTTGAACCACGGCCCCCGCAACGGGGACGAGGAGCTGCGCATGGCCATTGCCCGGCACCTGCGGGAGGCCCGGGCTGCCCGGTGCGAACCGGAGCAGATCGTGGTGGGCGCGGGCATTGAATATCTGCTGGGCATTCTGGCCCGGCTGTTCGCGGGGCGGCTGTTTGCGGTGGAGGACCCGGGCTACGCCCGCACCCACCGGATTCTGGCCAACAACGGCGCGGCGGTGGCCTTTGTGCCTGTGGACGGGCAGGGCATGTCCGCCCGTGCGCTGGCGGCCAGCGGGGCGCAGCTGGCTTACGTGACCCCCAGCCATCAGTTCCCCTCGGGGGTGACCATGCCCGTGGGCCGGCGCACCGAACTTTTACAATGGGCCGAGGGCGCGCCGGGCCGCTATGTGATCGAGGACGACTACGACAGCGAATTCCGGTTTGACGGCCGGCCCATCCCCTGCATGCAGGGTCTGGACGAGGCGGGCCGGGTCATTTATATCAGCACCTTTTCCAAGAGCGTGGCCCCGGCCATCCGCATCGGATACATGGTGCTGCCCGCGGATTTGCTGGAGGCGTATCAGGACCGGTTCGGCTTTTACTCCTGCACTGTGAGCCGCTTTGAGCAGCAGACCTTGCGCCGGTTTATGGACGGCGGCTGGTTTTCCCGGCATCTGGCCCGGCTGCGGGCGGCTTACCGGGCCCGGCGGGATGCGCTGGTGGCGGCGCTGGGCCGGGAGCTGGCCGCCGTGCCCCACACGGTGCGGGGCAGCCATACAGGTCTGCATCTGCTTTTGGAAGTGCATGCAAACGCCACCGAAGCCCAGCTGGTACAGCGGGCCGCGGCGGAGAGCGTGCATCTGACCGGCCTTTCGGACTATTACCACGGGCCCTGCACCGCGCCGCCCATGCTGGTGCTGGGCTATGCGGGTCTTGCACCCGAGGACATTGACGGGGCGGCGGCGGCGCTGGGCCGCGCCTGGACGCCCCTTATAAACGCCGGCCCTGGGTCGGTTTGAGAAAGAACAGGCACACAAGGCCCGCGGCGGCGGCCCCGATGGCCACGGCGTGGCGGCCGGCGGTCAGGTTGAGAAGCCGGGCCGCCAGCGGAAAGCCCACGCTGCCCGCGCTCATGCCCAGAGCCGCGAACCCGTAGTTGACGCCTGTATGCCGGGGGCCGAACAAATCGGTGACGGTGCTGGGCAGCACCGCCGCCTGACCGGAGTAACAGAAGGTCAGCAGGCTGTACACCACCAGCACCCACCAGCCCCCGGCCCGCCAGAACCACACCGACAAACCGCAAAGCCCGGCGAACAGCAGCATGTCCGTGTACCGGCGGCCGATCTTGTCCGACAGCCAGGGCATCAGCAGACGGCCCGCGGCCGAGCACACGGACCCCACCACAATGCAGGACAGAGCGGCCTGTTCCGACAGGCCCCGCTCCTGGGCCAGCTCCACGATGATGGGGCTGAACAGCAGCACCGCCGGGGTGGCCAGGGCCACCACCGCCACCAAAAGCCAATACTGCCGGGTCTTGACCATCTGGCCCGGGGTGTAGTTTTTCGCCTTTTGGGCGGGGGCGGCGGTGTTTTCGGGGTTTTCCAGCAGCACGCAGGCCGCGCCGCACACCGCCAGCATGACGACGCCCAACGCGCAGAAGGCGCCCCGGATGCCCCACCGGCCAATGAGCCAGCGGCCCAGCCAGGTGAGCACCGCGCCGGAGATGCCCACCGCGCCGCCGATGACCCCGGTGGCCAGGCCCTTTTTGTCCGCGTACCACTTTTGGGCGCAGCTCATGACCGCCGGGTACAGAAAGGCACACCCCAGGCCCACCGGGGCGCTGAAAGCCGCGTAAAACAGCCAGGGCTTCCCGGCGGGAAGCCACAGCCCGGCGCACAGAAACCCGGTCCCCAGCAAAATCGTGCCCGCGACGCCCGCGGCCCGGGGGCCTTTTTTGTCCTGCAAAAGGCCGCCCAGCACGCACCCGATGCCGAAAAAGCAGATGACAAAGCTGAAGATCATGGCGCCGTCGGCCTCGCTGAATTCATAGCCCTGACACACGCTTTTCTGGAACACGCCCCAGGCCGAGGGAATGCCCGTCAGCACCTGAATCGCCGCCCCGGCGGCCAGAATGCTCCAGCGTTGTTTTTTCAAAAACTGCTGCATACTTCACGCTCCTTTCGTGGAAGTATGGGACGGGACGGGCCAAAAAATACGAAAAAAGAGAGGCCGCAGCCTCTCTTTTTTGGTTTATTCCTCGGTTTTGGGCACGTAGGCAATGGACAGATCGTCCAGCTGTTTGGGCTCCACGGTCTCGGGGCAGCCGGACATGGGCTCGCCGGCGTTCTGCACCTTCGGGAAGGCGATCACGTCCCGGATGGAGTCCTTTTTCAGCATCAGCATCACCAGGCGGTCGAAGCCGAAGGCCATGCCGCCGTGGGGAGGCGCGCCGTAACGGTAAGCGTCCATCAGGAAGCCGAAGCTCTCCCGGGCACGCTCCTCGGTGAAGCCCAGAGCGCGGAACATCCGGTCCTGCAGAGCCGGGTCGTTGATGCGGATGGAGCCGCCGCCCACTTCGCAGCCGTTGAGCACCATGTCGTAGGCCTTGGCACGGCAGGCGCCGGGATCGCTCTCCACCTTGTCCAGATCCTCGTCCTTGGGCATGGTGAACGGGTGGTGCTTGGCCATGTAGCGGCCCTCTTCCTCGCTGTACTCGAACAGGGGGAAGTCCGTGACCCACAGGAAGTTGAATTTATCCTTGTCGATGAGCTCGTACTTTTCGGCCACGGCCAGACGCACCGCGCCCAGAATGGTGCAGGCCTTCTCGCTATTGGCGTCCGCGGCCAGCAGCAGCACGTCGCCCTGGGCGAAGTCCGCCGCGGCGTACAGAGCCGCGATCTCCTCTTCGGTGAGGAATTTTTCAAAGCTGGAGGACTTGGCGTCCGCGGTCCAGCGGGTGTAGGCAAGGCCTTTGGCCCCGTAGGTCTTGGCCACCTCCACCAGTTTGTCGATCTCCTTGCGGCTGAGCTTGTCCGCCATGCCTTTGACGTTGATGGCGCGCACGCTGCCGCCACCTTCCACCGCCGAGCGGAACACCACGAACTGGCTGGTGCGCACCGCGTCGGTCACATCCATCAGTTCCAGGCCGAACCGGGTGTCGGGCTTGTCGGAGCCGAACCGGGCCATGGCCTCGGCGTAGGGCATGCGCAGGAAGGGCGTTTCCACTTCCACGTTCAAAATCTCTTTGAACAGCTTTTTCACAAGACCCTCGTTCACGGTCATGATGTCTTCTTCGGTGGCGAAGCTCATCTCCATGTCCACCTGGGTGAACTCGGGCTGACGGTCGGCGCGCAGATCCTCGTCCCGGAAGCAGCGGGCGATCTGGAAGTACCGGTCAAAGCCGGACAGCATCAAAATCTGCTTGTACAGCTGCGGAGACTGAGGCAGCGCATAGAAGTGACCCGGCTGCACACGGCTGGGCACCAGGTAGTCCCGGGCGCCTTCCGGCGTGGATTTGATGAGCATGGGGGTCTCGATCTCCACGAAATGGTTGTCGCAATAATAATTGCGGATCAGCTGAGCGATTTTGGAGCGCAGCACAATGGGCTCGTGCATGGACGGGCGCCGCAGGTCCAGATAGCGGTATTTCAGCCGCAGCTGGTCGTTGACGTTGATGCCGTCCCGCACCTCGAAGGGCGTGGTCTCGGCCTCGCTGAGCACACGCAGCTCGGTGACGAACAGCTCCACCTCGCCGGTGGGAATTTTGTCGGTTTTGGCGTCGCGCTCGCGCAGAACGCCCTTGGCGATGACCACGTACTCGCTTTTCAGGCTGCCGGCTTTTTCAAACACGGCCTTGTCGGTGGAATCGTCAAAAATCAACTGCAGAATGCCGGTGTTGTCCCGCAGATCGGCAAAGATGATGCCGCCCTTGTCCCGGCATTTGGCGATGGACCCGGCAACGGTCATTTCCGTGCCCGCGTCTTTCGCCCGCAAACCGCCCACATAATGGGTGCGGCGCAGATTACCCATGGTTTCCATGAAACATTCTCCTTACGATTGTGAAATCCTTTAACAGTATACCGCCTCAGGCGTGGTTTTACAAGATTTTCCGACATTCCAGATAATAGCGTTTTTCCTCGGCATGGCCCATGGAGAAGGTCTTCTTGGGCAGCACGCCGCCCAGCACCACGCCCCGGAACAGATCGCTCTTTTGGAAATCGGGCAGCAGCACGCCCACGGCCCCCTGCTTTGCCAGGCGGCGCACCTCGTCCTCGCCGTGGATGTAGTCCACGCTCGCGCCGGGATGCGCTTTGCAGAAGTCCGCCAGAAAGGCTTCCAGCGTACCCACCGCCAGAGGATGGGGCGGGTTGGCCGCGCCCAGATCCAGCACGGTCTCGCCATCGGTGAGCCGGAACTTCTGCACTTCGCCGCAGCCGCCGTGCGCTTCCAGCCAGGCGCGGAATGCAGCGGAAAAGGCGTTAAAATTCGTGCCGAACACCGCCCGGTGAATGGCCTCTACCCCGATGGCCGGGCAGTGGATGTTCTCCAGTTCCACCAGGCACCAGCGGGCCGGGTGCGTTTCTTTTTCCGCTTCGGTCAGGCCGGCTTTCACCTCTTCCCAGGCAGCCTTGGCCGTGGCCAGGGAGTGGTTGCCGTCGCCCACGGCCAGCGCCAGAGGAGCGCGGCCCGCCGCCTCGGGATAGGTTTTGTCAAAGGCGGACTGGGTGCCCATGGCTTCCAGCGCGCTTTCCACGGCGGCGATGTCCGCCGGATCGGTCACGGCCCAGCCCGCCGCCCGGCCGCCGCCCAGCATCAGGGGCGTGTCGTACAGTTTGTGCAGCCGGTCCTTGCACGCGGCCAGGGGCTCGATCACCGTTTTCTGCGCGTCGTCCATGAGCATCAGAATGTGGGGCGTTTCCAGCGCCGCGCCCCGGCGCACCGCCAGACGGGGCGGAATGCGCTCGGCCACCGTGTTTTCCGACGGACGCACCAGCGGCTGAGCGCCCGAATGATAGTCGTACTGCTCCAAGTCCACCGCGCCTACCAGACCCTGACGCACGCCGCTTTCGGTGGTCCGCTCCACGTACACAAAACCGTGGACGGTACGGGTCAGCACCGTTTTCCAATATTCTTCCATGGTGCGGTGAATGGACGCAATGCGCTGCTGTTCGTCCGGCGCACCCAGGTACACTTCGGGCAGGGTGATGTGCAGGGTGCTGGGCGCATCCTGGCACAGGGCCTCGGCCTCCTGCCAGTACTGGGGCCGGCTGGTGAACTGGTCGCAGGCAAGCGCCGCCCACTGTTCCAGGTTTACGCTCTCATCGGGCAGCAGAATGTCCGCCGCGCAGAATGGTTTCATGTTCTCTCCCCCTGTGGTTCTTCATATCCTTTTATGATAGGCGATGCAGCCTTTTTTTGCAAGGGGGATGAGACCATGAAACGAGGAACAGGGGCGTGGTGGCTGGTGCTGGCGGCGCTTTTGTGCAGCACCGGCGGCGTGTGCATCAAGCTGGTGCCCTGGTCGCCGCTGGCGGTGAACGGCGGCCGGTGCGCTGTGGCCGCGGGGGTGACATGGCTGTTTCTGGCCGCAGGGCGCCGCCGGCTGCGCTGGAACATCACCGTGGCCTGCGGGGCTTTGAGCCTGGCCCTGACCACCATTTTTTACGCCTTTGCCACCAAGCTGACCAGCGCCGCCTGCGCGGTGCTTTTGATGTACACCTCCCCCATCTGGGTGCTGACGGTCCAGCGCCTGCGGGGCCAGCGGCTGGAACCGCGGCAGGTACGGGCCGCGGCGGGGGTGTTTCTGGGGCTTTTGTTCTTCGTGTGGGACGGCCTTTCCGCCGGGCGGCTTTTGGGCAACGTGCTGGGGCTGTGCAGCGGCGTATGCTACGCGGGGGTGTTCCTGTTCGGGGCCGACCGGGAGGGGGACGCCGCCTCGTCCTCCTTTTTCGGTCAGCTGATCGGCGCGGCGGCAGGGCTTCCCTTTTTATTGCTGGAGCGCGATTTTTCCATTGTTCCACTGGGGTGCGTGGTGTTTTTGGGCGTGTTTCAGCTGGGGCTTTCCTACGTGTGCATGTCCAAGGGTCTCTCCAAGACCAGCGCCGGCGCCGCCAGTCTGATCACTGCGCTGGAACCGCTGCTGTCCCCGGTTTGGGTGGCGCTTTTCTGCGGCGAAATGCCCGGCCGGGCCGCTTTGCCCGGCATGGCGCTGGTGCTGGCCAGCGTGCTGTACGCCCAGCTGGGGCGGAAAAATGTCAAAAGTTCTTGACATCTTTCTTTCTCCGTGCTAACCTGAAATTGTCAAAAGAATTTGACATTTCAGACGGAGAGGAGTGTTGATATGCCGGCAGGTGCTTTGATTTTTCTGGCGGTTCTTTTGATTTTCGCAGGTCTGGACGTGTTTTTGGTGGTGACCCTTCTGCACCCGGGAGACGAGCGCAGCCAGCTGATGGTGTGGAAGGCGGGCAGCTACACGCTGCTGGTGATGAGCCTGGTGCTGGTGCTGGACGTGGTGCGCAACACGGTGACGGGACAGCCGGAGCTGGTGAACCCCTTCACCCATCTGACCGTTACATCCATTGTGTACTTTTGCGCCTTAATGTACTTTAAAAGGAAGCACGGTGGCTGAGATGGAAAATCAGATTCGCGAACGGCGCAAGGCGCTGGGTCTTTCCCAGGAAGAGCTGGCCCGGCGGTGCGGGGTGTCCCGCCAGACGGTGAACGCCATTGAGAACAACAAGTACGACCCCACGCTGGCCCTGGCCTTTCATCTGGCCCGGGAGCTGGAGACCACGGTGGACGAACTGTTTTCCCAGCCGTGATTTTGTGTTAGAATGAGGCCGAGAGGGGGCGGGTCGAATGAAAGAGCGAATGGCCGCGCTGGCGCTGGCGGTGCTGCTAACCGGGTGCGTGGGAGCGGATGGAGAGATTCCCGACCGGGGCCAAGTGCTGGACTATGTGGACGAAATCTGCGCCGAGCCCTACCGGGAAGTGAGCAGCGAACTGGTGGCCGAGATGCCGGACGACATGGAATACCGCTTTGAGACGGACCGGGGCCTGCGCTTTACGGCGCACAGCTACCTGAGCCCCATTTACATCGACGCCAGCAAGACGTCCTTTTACTCGCCGGAAATTTCCTGCGATTATGTGAGCGCGGTGCATGATCTGTACCGGGACGATGTGAAGGCCCGTCTGGCCCGGTGTCCGCTGTACCGGGAAAAAGACGGCTGGATGGCTGTTTTGCAGTTTTCGGATCTGGACACGGCGGCGGATGCCGTGATCGATGCGGACCAGGTGTACGCGGCGGAACTTGCTTTTAACAGCCCGGAATTTTTGGCCGAGAACCCGGTGGCCAGCATCCATGTGGCGTGGTATGCGTCCGAGGAAGCGGCCCAAACGCACGAGGACTGGGTAAATATCACAGATCTGGCGGTGACCGGGCAGAACGACCGCGAAGCGCTGCACCGCGAATTGGCGGACCGGTATGCCCAGCTGTGTGTGGACGGCAAGATCACCGACAGCACCGTACCCGCCCAGTATCTGGCGGACAAGCACGTCTCCTCGCTGGACACGCTGGAACTGAACGGCCACGTCATGACCTACGATTTGCAGGACAACCCCGTTTCCACTTACGGGCTGACCACGGACGACTACTGCTACGCCTGGTACAGCCGGGAAAAGGAAGCCTATCTTCTGCCGGTGGACGTAGGGTTTGTGACCGAGTCCAGCAGTTTTCCCCTGATCAACCGGGAGTACGTGAAAGCGCTGGGCGGTCATTACACGCTGGAAGGCAAGGGCGACCGGTTCCTGAGCAGCTGGACCATCGGGCCGGACACCTGGCGCATGGAAACGGTGTACAAAGACGGGACCATTTGCTCGGTGCAGGTGGAGAAAAACGGTCAGCCGCTGGAATTGGATTTCGTCACGGTGGACGAGGATTCCCACGTGGGGGCCACGTTCTGTGCGGGGCTGAGCGCCGGGGATTTCTGCAAGCTGTTCGATTTGCAGTTTGAGACGGACGAAGCCGCCCGCACCCTGCGGTTTACAAGCAAATAAAGCTTTCTGCACCATTTCAAAGTGCCCGTTCCTTTTGAATGGAACGGGCACTGTTTTTCTTTATCGGTTTTTATACCAAACGAAATGGTCGAACTTTCGCTTTCGATAGGATGTCGTAACGCCTAATTCATTCAACTTATTTGTAATATAGTCGTTGTAGCTGCCGTATTCAAAATTGCTTTGCCAGCGTTGAATTTGTGCTTTCGTAATATCGCGAAAATAGAGAGGAAGAGAATTCTTTAGAACTGTATCTAAAATAGAATAGTCATCTCTCTCGTACAAATTCCGATTATGATAACAACAATATTTGGATGCAAAGGAAAACAGATTAATTTTTCCATTACTTCGCGCAATTTCATTTACCAACTCGGGATCGCCATCTTCAAGACGTCTATCAATATCAGGAACCGATGCAATAATTTGACTCAGCTCATCCATACTGATCAAGCTCTTGTGTTGGGACAGATGAGTGGAATTTGTTATGTCAATTAATCCAATTTTCATGGCTACTATATCTGGATCTCTATTATCTGGAAACTTTTGAAGGCATCGCGTAATCAGCCGATTCTCTGGGCCATACACATCGGATTCTTCTACCAGATGGGCAACTTGGTTAATGCTCTCATTGCTGATAACATCATTGAAGGAATCCCATCTCGCTTTGCCCTGGTGTTCAGATGCATCAATCTCATCAATGTTTTCTCTAAGAGAATACCAAGCAGGGTGCGCCCCCTGCTTTATAACCGTACGTTTGCTCACAAGTGATTTGAGTGCAGAATAAATACTTGGTCCATGCTGGTTATCCCCATAAATCGCTTGTGACAATTGGCCCTGTGTCATGGGCCCATTATCTTTAAGCAACAATTGTATCTTATCTTTCTGATACATCTCTCTACCCTTTCATTTGCAGTTTTTTGACACCCTTACGGATAAGATTTGCTGCTTTCTGACGGATTTTGCCAAGCATTTCGCAAGCCCCCATGAAAAAATAGGGGCGCATCTTCCTAAAACGGTAAGAGCGGCCCCCTTTTTATTATGTTTTTAACCGATGATTTTGATTTCGGGGTATTTGTCTGCGAAGCACACGGCGGCATAGCCGTTCTGGGCCAGACGGTCGATCTGTTTGCCCACCTTTTTGCCCGCGGCCAACACGGTGACTGCATACTCCTCGCGCAGCTGAGCGGCTGTGGTCAGCACAGCGGCAAAATCGGAACCGGGCGCATACAGAAGCGCCAGCTTTTTCTTTTCCGCGGGAACGGTGAAGCCCTGGTCCAGCAGAATGGCGCAGATGCGCTCAAACCCGATAGAGAAGCCCACGGCCGGCACCTGCTGGCCCAGGAACTTGCCCACCATGTTGTCGTACCGGCCGCCGCCGGCCACCGCGCCGGAGAAGCCCGCGCAGCTGACTTCAAACACCATGCCCGTGTAATAGCCCTGACCGCGCACCAGTGACGGATCATAAGCCACGGTGTAGGCGCCGCCCGCCAGCTTTGTGACGGTGTCCATCACGTACTGCACGTTCTCGCCCAGGCTCTTGTCCGCGCACAGGGCGGCCACGTCCGCAAGGCCCACCTGCCCTTTGGCCAAAAAGTCGCTCAGAGCGCTGACCGCTGCTTCGGGGCACTGTTTTTCCCGCAGCTCCGCGGCCACGCCCTCGGGGCCGATCTTGTCCAGCTTGTCGAAGCTGACGCACACCGAGTCCAGGCTGTCGGCGGCAAAGCCCATGCCTTCCAGCATCTGGCGCAGAAGCCGCCGGTCGTTGATGCGCACGGTGAAATCCGAAAAACCGATGGCCATCAGCGCCCGAGCGGTCACGTCGATCAGCTCCACCTCGGCGTTGGGGCTCTCATCGCCCAGAATGTCGATGTCGCACTGCACAAACTCCCGCAGGCGGCCTTTCTGGGGCCGCTCGGCCCGATACACCCGGTCGGTCTGAATGACCTTGAAGGGACTGGGCAGCTGCTCTTTGTTGGCCGCGTAATAGCGGGACAAGGGCAGCGTCAAATCGTAGCGCAGGCCCATGTCGGACAATTCCTTCTCCTGGCCGGCGGCAAGGGCTTTCTGCAGCTTTTCGCCGCGTTTGAGCACCTTGAAGATCAGGTTCAGGTTGTCGCCGCCGTCGCTCTTGTCCAGGTTCTCCATGTCCTCCAGCACCGGAGTGGCGATGCGCTCAAAGCCGGACGCACGGTACACGCGCAAAATCTCGCCCTGCACAAAGTCGCGGATGCGCTGCTCGGCGGGCAAATAGTCTCTCATGCCTTTTAACGGGGATGTTTTCATCAGGGGGTCTCCTTATCCTTTTTTCTCTTTCATCCAGTCCTTGAGCTGCTCCATGGCGGCCTCGTACCGATGGTTCTTCATTTGGGGGAAGGCGCGCATCATACGGCGCGCCACGTAGTTGCGGCGGTCCAGCATCTCAGCCCGTGCAATGTCCAGCCGGGCGGCTGCCGCCGGGCGCCGCTCGTCCACCTCGGCGTCCACTTTCAGCGCCGCAGTACCCAGCTTCTCGCTGACGGCGTCGCTGCCGTCCCGCAGAAGACGGGCCACATCGCTGATGGCGCCCAAATCATGATCCAGCCGGGCCAGGCCCTGCACGGTGACCACAATGTCACACAAAAGGGCCGCCGCGGCCACCACCGCCAGAGCGCGGCCGGGAGCGCTTTCCAGCGCGGTCACCACGCGGAACACCAGGGGCTGAATGCCCCGCATCACCGCCACGATGCACACGCCCCAGGCAAGGCTGAATTTCAAACAGATGTACCCGCCCAGGTTAAAGGGCTGATCCGAATAGTCCCACCAGGTGGTGTGGAAGATCTTTTTCAGTGCCCAGCCGCCCGCCAGTTCCAGGGCGCTGGCAAGAACCATGCCTCCGAAAAACAGCGCCAGGCCGCTGTGCTGCACCGGCGTCAAAATGGCCAGCACCAGCACCATGCCAAAGCCGTAGATGGGGCACACCGGGCCGTTGAGAAAACCCCGGTTTACCAGTTTGCCCGTGTCCACTGTGCAAAAGCACACTTCCAGACACCAGCCCAGGAAGGAGTAAATCAGAAAAAGCCAAAAATATTCATAGAGTGAAAAAATACGGCGTCATCCTCTCTCAGGGCGGCTTATTTGTCCGCCAGTTTGGCGCCGCAGCCGGCGCAGTAGGCGTCGTCCTCGCCGGCCTCGCGGCCGCACTTGGTGCAGTAGCGGCCGGTGTGGCTCTCCTGCTGAATGCGCGCTTCGGCGGCGTCGATCTCCTGCTGAATCTGCTCGGCGCTGATCAAAAGCTCATCAATGACCTGCTGGGGCGAGCGGGGGCCCTCGTCGGACTCCATGGTATCCTTGACTTTGCCCGTGTGCACAAGGAACAGCACCCGGCCGATGTCGCTGAACACCGCCTCCTGACGCACTTCCAGCCGGTTCATTTCCAAACCCGCTTTCACGATGTCATATTTTTCGCCCACGGCCGTGGCCGCGCTTTGCACCGCGCTTTTCGCCTCATCGGCAGCGTTGACCAGTTCCTGCAGAATTCTGCTTGTATTTCGATCCATTTTCTCTCCCTCGTTTCCTTTCAAAATGCGCTTTCGCGCCGATACGTCCATTCTAAACGCTTTGGCCGCCTTCGTCAACCGCGGGGAAGGCCGCTGCCAGCATCACCGGCAAAAAGTTTACAAGATAGCGGCTGCGGGCCTCCCACAAAAGCAGAAACAGCGCCAGCCCCAGCACCGCCACCCGCAGCACCGTGGCCCGGTGGCGCCGCCGAAACGCCGAGCGCACCCCGGCCACCGCCAGACCTGCCAGCAGCGCCGCCTGCACGCCCAGCGCGGCGTACACCGCCCGGCCGGTGTGGCGCATGCCCTGAATGAAGTACGCCTGCAGCGGGTTGCCCTTGTGCACCGAGCCGATGTCCAGCTTCATGGGGGCGTAGTACAGCCCGTCGCCAAAGATATAGCTCAGCTTGTCCAGACCGTGGGACAAAAGGCCCCCGGGGCCCATCTCCTCCACCCGGCGGACAATCTCCGTTTGGGCGATCTCCACCCGGGCGCTGTAGCCCTCGCCTTCAAGGGTCAGCTTGTAATCGTCATCGTTGTAACCGCCGTCGCCGGAAAGGCCCATCATGACCCAGTGCTGCCAGGGAATGGCCTTTTCCCGGTCGTAGGCAGGCAGCCAGGGGCTGTGCAGCGCGGCCAGGCTCAGCGCTCCGTACAGCGCTGCGAAACTGAGCACCATGCACCCGGCCATCTTCCAGCCCCGGCGGCCCAGATACAAAACTGCGTCCAGCACTGCCGCCACCAGCGCGATGGCCACCGTGATCTTCAGCCACGCGCCCGCCGCAGCCAGAAGGCCCGCGCCTGCGCAGCGCAGCATCCGCCCGGCGCCCGCCGGCCGGTCCCGGGCGCTGAGCCACAGAGCCAGCGCCCCGATGGGAAAGGGCAGCGTAACAGTGTCCGTGTACACAATGGGCCCGTACAGCAAAAAGGGCAGAAACAAAAACGCCCCCGCCAGCCCGAACAGCGCGTTTTTCACCCCGTACAGCCGCCGCAGAACCCGGTACAACACAAGCAGCGACACGTTCACGCACAGGGTGTTGCACACCAGCGCCGCGGGGATTACGTCCTGAACGCCCAGAGCGCCCAGCACTTTGAACAGCGCTACCAGCACCAGATACATGGATGCGTTGTTGTGGAACTGGCTGAAGTAGTCCCCGGGCAGCACACCGCTCTGGGCGTACTGCTGCGCCGCGCTGAACACAAGGCCGAAGTCCCAGGTGCGGGTGGGCTGCACTTCCAGCACAAAGGCAAATACCAGCTGCACGGCCCACCAGCCGCCCAAAAGCGCCGCCACCAGAAAAATTTCGGCCCGGCCTTCGGGCTGAACACCCCGCTTTTGCCACAGGCGCCAGGCCGTCGCCAGCACCGCGAAAACCACCCCGCAGCACACCAGCGCCGGAAGGATTTCCACTGCATAATAAGGCGTGCGGTTGTTGAAGATCACATCCGCCATCACCACCGCGAACAGCGCGGCAAATCCCCATCCGAACAGGGTGTAGCATCTCTGTTTTGCCATTTCCTTCCCCCTCATGGTTTCTGTTCCCTACTATACCATAAAATGTTATAATAAACAAAAAAGGGGGTGAGGGCATGGGCGCGGACCGGGTGATTTTCCACTGTGACTGCAACAGTTTTTACGCTTCGGTGGAGCTTTTGTCCCACCCGGAACTGCGGGACGTGCCCGTGGCTGTATGCGGTGACCCCGAAAGCCGCCATGGCATCATTCTGGCCAAGAACGAACCGGCCAAGCGCTTCGGCATTCAGACCGCCGAGACCGTGTACAGCGCTCTGCGCAAGTGCCCGAACCTGACCCTGCTGCCGCCCCATCACGACCGCTACCGGGTCAAAAGCCGGCAAGTGAACGCCATTTACGCCCGGTACACCGACCGGGTGGAGCCCTTCGGCATTGACGAGAGCTGGCTGGACATGACCGGCACCTGGCAGTTGTTCGGCCCGTCGCCCAAAGCTGTGGCGGATCAGATCCGTCAGGTGGTGCGGGACGAGACCGGCCTGACCCTTTCCGTGGGGGTCAGTTTCAACAAGGTATTCGCCAAGCTGGGTTCGGACTACAAAAAGCCCTACGCCACCACGGTGATCGGCCGGGAAGATTTCAAGCGCATGGTCTGGCCTCTGCCGGTGGAAAGTCTTTTGTACGTGGGCCGCACCACCCGGAAAACCCTGAACGGGCTGGGGGTGCGCAACATCGGCCAGCTGGCCGCGGCGGACCCGGAACAGCTGCGCCAGGCCCTGGGCAAGCTGGGGCCGGAGCTGCGCCTGTACGCCCTGGGCCGGGACGAGGCGCCCGTGCGCCGGGCGGACGAACAGCCAGAGGTGAAAAGCGTGGGCAACGGCATGACCTTCCGGCGGGATCTGGTGAGCCGGGACGACGTGGCCGCCGGACTGACCGCCCTGTCTGACGAAGTGGCCGCACGCCTGCGCGCCCACGGGCTGTTGTGCACAGCGGTGCAGGTGCTGATCAAGGACACGGATCTGCGCTCCATCACCCGGCAGGCGCCTCTGCCCGCCCCCACCCATCTGGCGCGGGACATCGCCCGGGCGGCTCAGGCGCTGGTGGAGAAAAACTGGCCTGCGCAAAAGCCTATTCGCATGCTGACGGTGACGGCCCTGAACCTGACCGACGGCACCGGCGCCCGCCAGCTGTCCTGGCTGGAACCGGAACCCCAGAGCGACGAAAAGCGCGAGAAGCTGGAGCAAAGCCTGGACGCCATTCGAAAAAAGTACGGCAAAGCGTCCATTGCCAGCGCCAGCCGGTTGAACAGCGATTTGGGCCTGGGTCCTTTGTCCATGAACAGCGACGAGGATGCAGAGCCTTAGAATACAAAAAGGAGAATTTGCAAATGGTTAAACACATTGTATTATGGAATTTAAGTGACGCCGATCACAAGGAGGAAAATGCAGCGCGCATGAAAGAGCTGCTGGAAGGGCTGGTAGGCACGGTGCCCGGCCTTTTGAGCGCCCGGGTCAGCCGAGGCTTTGCCGGTTTTGACGTTGTTTTGGAGTCCACCCTGACGGACCGGGACGCTTTGGACGTATACCAGAACCACCCGGCGCATCTGGAAGTGAAAAAGTTTGTGCACAGCGTGATCTGCGAGCGCGCCAGCTGCGATTTTGAGGAATGAAAAAAGCCCCGGCGGGCATGCCCGCCGGGGCTTTTTGATTGTTTACTCGATGGCGATGCGTCTTGTCTGGGGCAGCTGCGGCTGTTCCTTTTTGGGGATGGACAGGCGCAGGATACCGTCTTCAAACTTCGCGGAGATGTCCTGTTCGGTCACGCCCTCGCCCACGTAGAAGCTGCGGCTGCACTGACCGGCATAGCGCTCACGCCGAATGTACCGGCCGTCCTTGTCGCTCTCGTCCTTGTCCAGGCCTTTGGCGGCGCTGACGGTGAGATAACCGTCCCGGATCTCGGCGTTGATCTCATCTTTCTTGAAGCCGGGCAAATCGATATCCAGCTCATAGCTGCCATCGGTCTCCCGCACGTCGGTCTTCATCATGTTTTTGCTGTGTTTGCCGTACAGCGCGTTGCGGCTGGAATTGAAGAACGGATCGTTGAACGGATCCATAAAGAAATCATCGAACAAGTTTTCACCAAAAATGCTAGGCAACATAAGTCATTCCTCCATTCAAAACGTCTTACCCGGCGGGTCTTTTGTTTTTTCCCGCCTTCGTTTGCCCTTCATTTTGGAAGGTCTTTTTTGGTTCCCTTGAAGCCCTCCTTCAAGGTACAATTTTATTATACCCAATTTTTTAGCACTGTCAATAGTAGAGTGCTAATTTTCACAAATGCGTCACAATTTTCTTTTTGCTATCCGTTCTAACGCCGTTTTTATTGACCTTTGCTAAGATTTTATCACTCAAATCATTTAATTGCTAAAAAGCCGCAAAGCAGCAAACGCTGCTTTGCGGCTTTTTAGCATTGATTTTCCGGCTTCAATCCGTGCCACGGGTGCGCTTCCAGTAGGCGCTCATGGAAAAGCCCCGGTCCTCGGTCATCTCTTCCAGCAGGCCGATGTTTCGGGGCGGCGTGTAGGCATGGGCCTCTTCCACGCTGGAAAACTCCACCTCGGCGTAGAAAAAGCGGGTGGGCAGATCTTCGTCCACCAGGCTCACTTCCAATTTGCGGCCGTCGGGCAAAGCATACACCCGGTAGTCCTTGGACACCAGCGGTTTGCCGATGAAGGCTTCCAGCCGGCGGAAGGTATCCGGGTCCAGATCGGTTTCAATTTCTTCCCGGGCCAGGGTGCCCTTGCCCTTAAAACACAGCACGCAGCGCGTTCCATCCGTGCGGATGCGCACCACCGGCGCGGTGGCAATGTAGCCCTGGCGCATGTGGGCTTTGCGCAGCAGCGGCAGATTGTCCGGGAAGCCGGCAATCTTCCAGCGGCGTTCAATTTCCATAACGGTTCCCCCTGTTCATTTTGCTCTGGCTCTATTATAATGGAGAAAGACTGAAAAATCGAGGTATTTGTATATGAAGCAGCGATCCTTTCCCCTGTTCACCGTCAGCGAAAAAGCGGCCCGCTCCATTCAGGGCGGTCATCCCTGGGTGTACGACACCGAGGTGCAGGACGCCCCGGCCGTGGAAAACGGCGCGCTGGTGGACGTAGTCAGCCCCAAGGGCCGGTATCTGGGCACGGGCTTTGTGAGCCTGAAAAGCAAGATCCGGGTGCGGCTGGTGTCCCGCAACGCCAACGACGATTTCTCTCCGGCCTTCTGGCGCCGCCGGCTGGACCACGCCTGGCAGTACCGCAAGACCGTGCTGCGGCCCGAGGAACTGCACTGCTGCCGCATCGTGTTCGGCGAGGCGGACCACTTCCCCGGCCTGACCGTAGACCGCTTCGGCCCCCTTCTGTCGGTGCAGGTGCTCAGCGTGGGCATGGAGAAACTGAAAGACCTTCTGCTGCCCATGCTGGTGGAGCTGTTGCAGGCCGACGGCCAGCAGATCACCGGCGTGTACGAGCGCAACGACGTAGCCATCCGCACACTGGAAGGGCTGGAGACCTACAAGGGCTGGTTCCCGGTGCCGGGGCTGCCCACGCCCGACTCGGCGCTGGCGGAGATTGTGGAGAACGGCGTGCGCTACACCGTGGACGTGGAAAACGGCCAGAAAACCGGCTTTTTCCTGGACCAGAAATACAACCGGGCTGCGGTGGCGCGGCTGGCCAAGGGCAAGACCGTGCTGGACTGCTTCACCCACACCGGCAGCTTTGCGCTGAACGCGGCCCTGGGCGGTGCGGCCCACGTGACCGCCGTGGACGTGAGCGAAAGCGCCGTGAAAATGGCCCGGCACAACGCCCGGGTGAACGGCGTGGACGACGTGATGGAGTGCGTGGCGGCGGACGTGTTCGATTTGCTGCCCACCCTGGCAGGGCCCGGTGCGCCCCGGTATGACTTCATCATTCTGGACCCGCCGGCCTTCACCAAGTCCCGCAAGACGCTGCACGCGGCGCTGCGGGGGTACAAAGAGATCAACTACCGGGCCATGAAGCTGCTGCCCCGGGGCGGGTATCTGGCCACCTGCAGCTGCAGCCACTTTGCCACCGAGGAAGCCTTCTGCAAAATGCTGCGGGACGCCGCCAAAGACGCGGGTGTGCAGCTGCGTCAGATCGAAGCCCGCCAGCAGGCGCCGGACCATCCCATTCTGTGGGGTGTGCCCGAGACAAACTATTTGAAATTCTACCTGTTCCAGATTGCATAAAAAAGAGGGGGCAGCGCCCCCTCTTTTCATTTTTGTTTCAGAAGTGCCCAGACGCCCAGCGCCAGATTCTCCAGCGCCAGAGCCAACGTGACCCACGCCGACGCCGCGTACGCCTGATAGAATCGCTGCTGGGACCAGCACGAATCGCCAAAGATGCCAAACAGCCCGTGCAGCACGCTGGTGCAGCCGATGCTGCCGTCCACGATCATCAGACTGGCCTGGTAGTTCAGCATCAAATCCACGGTGACCGCCAGCGCCACGCCCAGCGCCGCCAGGGAGACTGCCCGAAAAAGAGCCATTCTTCGCTGTTTCATGGATGCCTCACATTCCCCGCAGGCGCAGCCACAACAGTTTCAACGAGCCATAGCCGTGTTCCTTGTCGGTTTTCAGGCTCTCCACCCGCTCCCACAGAGCAGGTTTGCCGTCCAACACCAAGCCGCCGTGACCTGCGCCCGTGATCTGCACGGGGGCCTCGTTCTTGCCTGTATAGGAACAGCTGTCGTAATCCCACAGAATGCGGCCGTCGTCATTCACGCCCGGCGCCCACATGGAGCAGGCCCGGCCCGCGGCCTCGCCGTAGCAATAGCGTTCAAACAGGACCCGGCCGTCCCGGTAGAAGGTCACCCGGTCCCGGAAGCGGGGCCGCCCGCTTTGCTCGTAGCAAAAGCCCGCACAGCCAGCTTGCCGAATTTCTTTTGTCAGCCCGTCAATTTTCATGATTGTTGCGCCTCCCGGATGGCCTGCCGCTCCCGTTTCAACTCTTCCAGCAGTTCCAGAACGGTCCACTGGCGGTTGTGGGGGGTGACCACAGCCTTGTAATCGATCTGCACGCCTTTTTCCCGCAGGGCCGCCAGCATGGCCCGCAGCGTGGTCTCCTCCACATCTTCCAGCAGCAGAAGACTCTCCGCCGGCCCTGCAAAAGGTCCCGCCGGCGCGGGCTTGTCCAGCTCGGCCACCCGCCGGGACAGCTGTCCGGGTGCGATTGCCTGTGATCCAATGCCGAAGTGCTCCAGCACCTCTGTCAGCGCCGCCCGGTTCTGCCCGGCTACGCCGTAATCGTAAGCCCGCGGCCGCGCCGGGGCAATGTGTGCTTTCATGTGCCCGCCTCCCTCTTTTTCTTTCTTTATTATGCCGTTTTTCACGTCCGCCGTCAACCGGACGCCAAAAATATATATGTACATTTTATATAGTTTTTTTAAACTATTTTCTTATAATTTATCCATTGCGTAAAAGAGAATCTGAGGATATAATAAAGACGGAAAACAGGAAGGGAGTTGAAGCCCATGTACCAAGCAGAAGAACCCGTGCACTTGGTGCAGGGCGTATAACTCAGGACGGACCGCTACGATTGACATCGATTAGAGCTGGTTCACTGCCCGGAGTTGCGGGAAGAGAAACCGCAGGAAATGAGGCAGATGGAACACCGTGTAGCGAGGCGCCGCCAAAAAGAGTTTATGCGTCTTGCAGCCGAAAGGCACTCGAAACACCGCCCCACAAAAATAGAACGGCACGAAACGAAAAAATTCGGCCCATCAAAAATAAAGCGGCGGTTACAGCAGCACAAAGCTGCATTGGTTTTGTAATTGTTCGTTGACAGACAAAGAGCAAAAACCAGAACAAAATCATAACAGAAAGGTTTTTATACCAATGTACTAGGCAGATAGGCCTTGTTCTTCCAAACACATTCACATTTTTCCAACTCGCAAATTAATATAGATCGCAAAGATTTCGTTGTTTGTGGTTGACGAAATGCAATGAGCTTGAGATTGAAGTTTGCAGGCGAGTAAACCGGCAGATTTCAGAAGGGAAATAAGACCCATGCACTGGTAAATAAAAAGGGATACCGCCCTTTCCGCAGTGGTCAAAAAGCAATCGCTTTGGAACTCTGAAAAAGCGGAGAATCGGTTTGGACAACTGAATTACTGAAACAAGGCGGCAGCGCGAAAGCGCTGCCGCTTTTCTGCGTTCGGACAGCGCTGTGCGGCCATGTTCCGCCGCAGGAAGGCCGGACCCATGCCCTGTGGGCAGACAGCGCAGGGCGCACAGGCCGTTTTGGTACAGAGCGGACGGCCCTTACCCATTTCCGGCCGGTGATTTTCCGGGAATTGGTTTGGTTGACAAGCCCCGTTTTGGCTATATAATAAAGTAGTAATATTATGGGGTGGTATACCCCGCCCCAGTTTCAAACAAAGCGAGGCTTTTTTGTATGGCTCAGATTTCCAACATTCAGCCCGTGCTGATCGGCGCGGATATGAACTGCTATTCCGTGGCCCGCGCCTTTCATGAGGCGTACGGCGTAACTTCCCATGCGTTTGGCCGCTGGCCCATGGGCGACACCATGTATTCCCGCATTGTGAAATGCACCTATATCTCCGACATTGACAACCCGGAGACCCTTTTGAAGACCGTGACCGAGTTTGCCGGCCAGAACGCGGACAAGACCTGCATTGTGCTGGGCTGCACCGACGACTACGCCAGCCTGCTGATGGACATTCGGGACAAGCTGCCCCAAAATTGCGTAGCCCCCTACATCACCCCCGCTTTGCGGGACAAGCTGGTGAGCAAAGCTGATTTTTACGAGCTGTGCGATCAGTATGGCATTCCCTACCCCAAGACCTTCTGCGTTCAGCAGGCGCTCAGCGCCGAAGAACTGAGCGAAGAGGCGCTGGGTTTTTCCTACCCGGTGATCGTGAAACCGTCCTCTTCCATTCTGTACTGGAAGCACCCCTTTGAGGGCATGAAAAAAGTGTATACGGCCCAAAATCCCCAGGAGGCCGCCCACATTCTGGGCCTGATTTACGGAGCGGGGTATCCGGACAAGGTTGTGGTGCAGGACATGGTGCCCGGCGACGACAGCTTCATGCACGTGCTGACCGCCTACGTGGACGAGGACAGCCACGTGAAAATGATGTGCCTGGGCCACGTGGGTCTGGAAGAGCACACCCCCAAGGCTCTGGGCAACCACGCGGCCATCATCACCGAGTACAACGAGCCTTTGATGGAGAAGCTGAAAGCCTTTCTGGAAGACATCGGCTACACGGGCTTTGCCAACTTTGACGTGAAGTACGACAGCCGGGACGGTTCCTACCGTGTGTTTGAGATCAACCTGCGGCAGGGCCGCTCCAACTATTACGTGACCGGCGCGGGCTACAACCTGGCCAAGTACGTGGTGGAGGACCGGGTGCTGAACAAGGACCTGGGCCCCTGCGTGATGAACCGCAAAGAGACCTTCTGGCACTCGGTGCCCCGGGCTGTGGTGTACAAATTTGTCAAGGACCCGGCTTTTGTGGCCAAGGCTCGCCAGCTGGCCCGGGAGGGCCGGGAGACCACCAGCTTCGGCTACAAGTTCGACTTGCTGACCAACCCCAAGCGCATGGCCTATTATCTGGTGCACATGCAGCGCTACTTTAAGAAGTTCAAGACCTATTACAAGTGAGGAGGGACGCCTATGCCTCCGAAGATGCTGGGCATTCTGGGCGGGCTGGGGCCCATGGCCACGGTTTATTTCTATGAACTGGTGACCAGGCACACCCAGGCCGCCTGCGATCAGGACCACATCGACATCATCATCAACAGCCGGGCCACCACCCCGGACCGCACCCGCTTCATTCTGGGCCAGAGCAAGGACGACCCCTTCGACATCATGGCGGCGGACGCGGAACGGCTGGTGACCTTCGGGGCCGATTTGCTGGCCATTCCCTGCAACACGGCTCACTATTTCTACGACCGGCTGAACAAAACCATCCCGGTGCCCATTCTGAACATGGTGGAAGAGACCGTGTGCGCCGCAAAACAGCGCTGCGACAAGGTGGGCATTCTGGCCACCAGCGGCACCGTGGAGACCCACACCTACCAGCGCCAGTGCGAGGCCCAGGGCCTTGCCTGCGTGGTGCCGTGCCCCGAGGACCAGCAAAAGGTGATGGACATTATTTACAACGACATCAAGCAGGGCAAGCCCGCGGACATGAACGCCTTTTTCAGCGTGGTGAACCATCTGCGCGAAGCCGGATGCGGCCGGGTGATTCTGGGCTGCACCGAGCTGTCCCTGATCAAGCGGGACGAGCATCTGGATTCGTTTTACATCGACTCGATGGAAGTGCTGGCCAAAAGCGCCATTCTGGCCTTTGGCAAAACGCCCATCGGTTTTGAGGAGGACTGACCCGCCTATGTGTGGATTTATTGGATTTACTGGCATTCTGAACAGCAAAGAGACCGTTTTGCAGCGCATGATGGACCGCATCGTGCACCGCGGCCCGGACATGGGCGGCATGTACACCGACGAGGACGTGGCCCTGGGCTTCCGCCGGCTGTCCATTCTGGACTTGTCCGAAGCGGGCGCTCAGCCCATGAAAAACGAAGACGGCACGGTGATTGTGACCTTCAACGGCGAGATCTACAACTTTATGGACCTGCGCAAGGAGCTGGAGGCCAAAGGCCACACCTTCCACTGCCACGCCGACACCGAGGTTCTGGTGCACGGCTATGAGGAGTGGGGCACCGACGTGGTGTACAAGCTGCGGGGCATGTACGGCTTTGTGATCTGGGACAAGCCCAACAAGCGCCTGTTCGGCGCCCGGGACATCTTCGGCATCAAGCCCTTCTATTACTACCCCATTCCCGGGGACAAGGGGCTTTTGTTCGGCAGCGAAATCAAGAGTTTTCTGGAGCACCCGGACTTTGTGAAACAGGTCAACGAAAAGGCCCTGCGGCCCTACCTGACCTTCCAGTACTCGGCCACTGAGGAGACCTTCTTCAAGGGCGTGTACAAGCTGCCCGCGGCCCACTATCTGGTGTACGAAAACGGCAAACTGACCACTCAGCGCTATTGGGACTGCGATTTTGAGCCTCAGGAGCAGGACTTTGAGGCCTGTGCCGACAAGCTGGACGAGACGGTGCACGAGTCTGTGCAGGCGCACCGCATCGCGGACGTGAAGGTGGGTTCCTTTTTGTCCGGCGGCGTGGACTCCAGCTACATTACGGCCTGTCTGATGCCGGACAACACCTTCAGCGTGGGCTTTGACTATCACAAATTCAACGAGACCAACTACGCGGCGGAGCTGTCGGAAAAGCTGGGCGTGACCAACTACCGCAAACTGCTGACCGCCGAGGAGTGCTTCGACGCGTTCCCGGACATTCAGTACCACATGGACGAGCCCCAGTCGAACCCTTCCAGCGTGCCGCTGTATTTCCTGGCCAAGCTGGCCCGGGAGCACGTGACCGTGGTGCTGTCCGGCGAGGGCGCGGACGAGATTTTTGCCGGGTACGAGTGGTACGCCGACACCCCCGCCATGGAGAAGTTCAAAAAGGTGCCCCGTCCCCTGCGCCGTCTGGCTGCGGATGTGGCCAAAAAGATGCCCTATTTCAAGGGCAAGAACTTCCTGTTGAAATGCTCCGAGCGGCCTGAGGACTACTTCATGGGTCAGGCGCTGGTGTTCCCGGAAAAAGAGGCCGAGGCTGTTTTGAAACCCGCCTACCGGGTAGGTCCCGCGCCCCACACCCTGACCGACCAGGTGTACGCCCGGGTGAAGGACCAGGACGAAGTAACCAAAAAGCAGTATCTGGACATGAGCCTGTGGCTGCCCGGCGACATTCTGCTGAAGGCAGACAAAATGTGCATGGCTCACAGTCTGGAGCTGCGCGTTCCCTTCCTGGACAAGCGGGTGATGCACTTTGCCGAGACCATTCCCACCCGCTACCGCATTCAGGGCACGGACACCAAGGTGGTCATGCGCCACGCGGCCAACAAAACCCTGCCCGACGAATGGGCCAACCGGCCGAAGAAAGGATTCCCGGTGCCCATCCGCTACTGGCTGCGGGAAGAAAAGTACTACAATCTGGTCAAAGACTATTTCACCAGCGACTACGCGGCCATTTTCTTTGACACCGATGCGCTGATGAAGCTGCTGGATGACCATTTCCACCAGAAGGCCAACAACCAGCGCAAAATCTGGACGGTATTCACTTTTTTGGTATGGTACAAGCGCTTCTTCATCGACGAGAAGTAATCCCGCGTTTTTGCGGGGGATGCGGCAGTCCCCCGCACCCCCAACGGGGACGGTATTCACCTTTTTGGTTTGGTACAAGCGTTTCTTCATCGACGAGAAATAATCTCGCGTTTTTGCGGGGGATGCGGCAGTCCCCCGCACCCCCAACGGGGACGGTATTCACCTTTCTTGTCTGGTACAAGCGCTTCTTCATCGACGAGAAATAATCTCGCCTGTTTTCACACAATGCCCCTGCCCTTGAGGCGGACAGGAGACTTTTATGAAAAAATTTTTCTCGAAAGTGATTTTTATTCTGATCGGCGCCGCACTGGGCCTTGCGCTGGTGGCGTTTATGGCCCGGTTTCTGCCCGGCGTTCTGGATCTGCCCTTCGGACAGTTTTTCGCGGTTCTGATGGCCACCCTTTTGTGGATCTTTCTGCTGTTTCGCCTTTCCATTCCTTTGCACGAGGCCGGCCATCTGGTATTCGGGCTGGCCACGGGCTATGAATTTGTCTCTTTCCGGGTGGGCAAGACCATCTGGACCAAACGGGACGGCAAGCTGGTGCGGGGCCGCTGCCAGATCATCGGGACCGGCGGCCAATGTCTGATGACGCGCCCGGGCACGCCCGATGCGCCTTATCCCTACGCTCTGTACAATCTGGGCGGGTCCGCGGCCAATCTGCTGGCCGCCCTGCTTTTGGGCGCGGTGACGCTGGGGCTGTCCGGCATTCCGGGCTACTTGTGCGCCTGCGCGGCAGCGACTAATTTGATCGTAGCCGTGATGAATGTTCTGCCCATTCCCGCCCTTTGCAACGACGGCAGAAACTTTCTGGATCTGCGCAAAAGCGCCGGGGCGCGCCGGGCTTTCTGGATCACGCTGGAAGCCAACGCACGGCTGTCCCGCGGAGAGCGGCCCCGGGACCTGCCCGCCGACTGGACCGAGCCCCTGCCCGATTTTACAAAGCGCACGCCGGCGCTGACCTTCGGGCTTCTGGTTCTGGAAGCGGCCCGCCGCATGGACGCGGGCGACTACGAAGAGACCATCGCCCTGTTAAACAAGCTGCTGGAATTCCCCCAGGTGGCGCCGGCCCAGAAACTGGCCGCCGAAGGGGACGTGCTGCTTTTGACGCTCCTGACCAAAGGCCCCGGCCCCGAGGCGGGCAAGCTGTGCACGCCGAAACTGCTGGCGGCGCTGCGGGCAGGCAAAACCTCGCCCCCCAGCCAGTGCGCCCTGTACGCCGCTGCCCGACTGCAGACCGGCAACGAAAAAGACGCACAACGGGCCCGCGCCGCTTTGGAAAAGGCGCTTTTGACGCACCCCTACCCCGGGGAGAGCGAACTCTACCGGGAATTGTTTGACGCTGTTGACCACAAGGCGCAGGCCTTGTGCGGAACATAAATCACGGCGTGTTCCATTCGCACGCTTTGAAAGGAAGAAAACCTATGGAAAAGAAAACCTATTACATCACCACGCCCATCTACTACCCCAGCGACAAGCTGCACATCGGCCACAGCTACACCACTGTTGCCTGTGACGCCCTGGCCCGCTACAAACGAATGCAGGGCTACGACGTTCTGTTTCTGACCGGCACCGACGAGCACGGCCAGAAAATTCAGGACAAGGCCGCTGCCAAGGGCGTGACTCCCAAACAGTATGTGGACGACATCGTCGAGGGCAAAGGCGGCGTCAAAGATTTGTGGAAGCTGATGAACATTTCCAACGACCGGTTCATCCGCACCACCGACGATTACCATGTGAAAGCCGTGCAGAAGATTTTCAAAACCCTGTACGACAAGGGCGACATTTACAAGGGCTGCTACAAGGGCCATTACTGCAAACCCTGCGAGAGCTTCTGGACCGACAGCCAGCTGAAGGACGGCAAGTGCCCCGACTGCGGCGGCGACGTGTACGAGGCCGAGGAAGAGGCTTACTTCTTCAAGACCAGCAAATACGCCGAGCGCCTTCTGAAGCTGTACGAGGACGTGCCCGACTTCATCCAGCCCGAGAGCCGCAAGAACGAAATGATCGCCTTCATCAACCAGGGCCTGCAGGACACCTGCGTGTCCCGCACCTCGGTGAAGTGGGGCATTCCCGTGGACTTTGACCCCGCTCACACCGTGTATGTGTGGGTGGACGCCCTGTCCAACTACATCACCGCTCTGGGCTATGAAAACGACGCTTACAACGATTACGACAAGTACTGGCCCGCGGACCTGCACATGGTGGGCAAGGAGATTCTGCGCTTCCACACCATCATCTGGCCGGCCATGCTGATGGCGCTGGATCTGCCCCTGCCCAAACGGGTGTTCGGCCACGGCTGGCTGCTTTTGGACGGCGGCAAAATGTCCAAATCCAAGGGCAACGTGGTGGACCCGGTGATTCTGTGCGAGCGCTATGGCGTGGACGCCATCCGTTACTTCCTGCTGCGTGAAATTCCCTTCGGCAACGACGGCAACTTCTCCAACGAGGCCCTGATCGCCCGCATCAACTCCGATCTGGCCAACGATCTGGGCAACCTGTTGAGCCGCACCGTGGCCATGGTGGAAAAATACTTCGGCGGCACTCTGCCCGAAGAGCGCACTGCCGGCGAGTTTGACGAGAATTTGAAGACCGTGATCGAGGCCATGCCCGCCGCCGTCACCGCCGACATGGACCAGCTGCTGATTCCCCAGGCGCTGACCGAGATTTTCAAGGGTATTCAGCGTGCCAACAAGTACATCGACGAGACCGCGCCCTGGGTGCTGGCCAAGGACGAGGCCAACAAGCCCCGTCTGGCCGCGGTGCTGTACAACCTGTGCGAGAGCCTGCGCTATGTAGCCACCCTGCTGGCCCCCTTCCTGCCCAACACCACGCCGAAAATGGCGGCTCAGCTGGGCATTGAGGGCGAGCCCATGGGCTACGACGATTTGAAGGGCTTCGGCACCCACGCCGTGTACACCGTGCACAAGGGCGAGGCCCTGTTCCCCCGCATCGACGCGGCCAAAGAGCTGGAAGAGCTGGCCAAGGCCGAGGCTGCTGCCCGGGCCAAAGCCGCCCCGAAACCCGAGGCACCCAAACCCGCCGAGAACGCCCAGCCTCTGGAGCACCGGCCCCAGATCACCATTGATGATTTTGCCAAGTGCGAACTGCGGGCGGCCAAGGTGCTGACCTGCGAGACCATCAAGGAGTCCCGCAAGCTGCTGAAAATCACCCTGTTTGACGGCGAGCGGGAGCGCACCGTGCTCTCCGGCATTGCCAAGTGGTACAAGCCCGAGGACCTGATCGGCCGCACGGTGGCCATTGTGGCCAACCTGGCCCCCCGTCCCATGATGAAGGGTCAGTACGTGAGCGAGGGCATGATCATGGCCGCCAACCTGCCCGACGGCGGCGCATCCGTGATCTTCTTCCCGGACGAAGTGCAGCCCGGCAGCCTGATCTCCTGACAAAACACAAAAGCGCCCCATCCGGGGCGCTTTTTTCGAGAGGTATGTTATGATTTTCGACACCCATTCCCACTACACTTCCCACCGGTTTGACGACCACCGCACCCAGCTTTTGGACTCGCTGCCCGGCCAGGGAGTGTGCGCCGTGGTGGACTGCGCCACGGACTTTGAAACCGCCCAACAGTGCCTGGCCCTGGCGGATCAATACCCCTGGCTGTACGTGGCCGCGGGCATTCATCCCCAGAGCCTGATCGAAGAGGACGCATCCACCCGCACCCGTTTCGGCGGGGACTGGCGGGCCGAGCTGGATGCCATCGAGCCCCTGTACGCGGACAAGCGCGTGGTAGCCGTGGGCGAGTGCGGGCTGGACCATTACTGGCCCATTCCCAAAGAGGAGCAGGCCGCCCTGTTTGAGGCGGAGCTGGAAGTGGCCCGGGCTCACGATCTGCCCATCATCGTCCACGACCGGGAGGCCCACGCGGACACCTACGCCCTGCTGAAAAAGCACCGGCCCAAAGGGGTGGTGCACTGTTATTCCGGCAGCGCCGACGACGTGGCCTGGCTGACGGCCCAAGGGCTGTACATCGGCTTCGGGGGCGTTTTGACCTTTGCCAACGCCCGCAAAACCGTGGAAGCCGCGGCCGCGTGCCCTCTGGACAAGATCCTGCTGGAGACCGACTGCCCCTATCTCGCCCCGGTGCCCTTCCGGGGCAAGGAGAACCACTCGGGCCTGATTCTTTACGTGGCCCGGCGGCTGGCGGAGATTCGCGGCACCACCGAAGAGGAGATTCTGCGCATCACCGAGGAGAACGCCCGCAGATTGTTCGGCGTGTAAAGGGATGCAACCGGCGGTTGCCACTTTTGAAAAGCGCGCTTGGTCGACTTTCGCCTTGTTTTCTGGTAGGATAAAGGCATGGAAAGGAAGTGCTGTGCCATGACGCTCGGAGAACGCATTGCCGCTTTGCGCAACGAACAGAAACTTTCTCAGGGAGATCTGGCCGAAAAGCTGAACGTGTCCCGCCAGTCCGTCTCCAAATGGGAGACCGGGGCCAGCGTGCCCGAACTGGACAAGTTGCTGTTGCTGAGCGAAGTGTTCGGCCTTTCGCTGGACGAGCTGGTGAAGGGCGGCGCGCCCGCAGTTTCGGAGCCGGCGGCCGCAGAACCAGAGTCCCGGGCCAGACACGGCGCCCTGAGCGTGCAGAAAATTCTGGGGCTGATGCTGTTCGGAACCGGGCTTTTGTGCTGCATTCTGCGGCTGCTGCTGGGAAGGTTCGCCGGTGAGGGATTCTTTTTGCTGGGCGCTTACCTGCTGCTGTGCGGCACGGTCTGTCTGTGGATAAAACGGCACGCCGGGCTGGTGATCGGCTGGATTACCACCATTCTGATTCTGCTGGTTGCTCCCTACTGGACAGGGATTCAGGTGTTCGCTGTGCTGAATCCGGGTTTCTATGCCCAGGGAATATCCATCAACCAGGCTTTGGTCATCATTTTCTGGGCCTTTGTGCTGCTTTTGGCGGCGGTCACCGTTCGCAGATTTCGCCCCGGAAAGAAAAAGCAATAAAAAGCCGCGTCTTTCATTCGAAAGACGCGGCTTTTTATTGTCGCCAATCGCTCTCCCAGGCGCGCCGCATGCACAGGGCGCCCACGCCCAGCAGCAACAGCACAAAGAGCGCTTCCCACACCGATTCATTGCCCGACGGACTCAGCAGGCCCGTCACACCCCAGGCAAGGGCTATGCCCAGCAGCAGGATGCGCTCGCCCCACCGGGCGGCGCGGCGGCTGTGCGCCCACCAGAAGAACGCCCAAACCGTGCAACGCGCATCGCAGCCATACATCGGCGGCGTGCGCTGAGAATTTCCTGGCTGCACACCCGGGCGTACTCCTGCATCAGGACCGCGCCTGCCCAAAGCCAGCGCAGCCGGGAATGCTTCCAATACAAAAGGGTTCGTCCATGGGGGGCCTCCGCTCCTTTTACACTTTTCGCCCTTATTCAATGATCTTTTTCTGCTGCCACTTGTTGCCCCGGACGCGCCACAGGAAGATGACCGCGCGCACGCACCAGTCGATGTACATGGCCAGCCACACGCCCCGCAGGCCCAGGTCTACCAGCACGTAGGACATGCCGATGCGGAACACCCACATGGACACCATGCTGACGCACATGGTGAACCGGGCGTCCCCCGCGGCCCGCAGCGCGTTGGGCAGCACAAAGGAAGGAACCCAGCTGAGCATGCTCCAGATGCAGAATTCCCGCAGAATGCGCACCGCCAGATCCGTCGTGGCGACGGGCATGTCGTAAAAGGCCACCAGCGGCTTGGTGAGGAACAAAATCAGCACGTTCATCACCAAAATGGTCCCCCAGGCCAGAAGCAGCAGATTGCGCGTATAACGCCGCGCCTGCTGCTTTTCGCCCGCACCCATGCAGCGGCCCACCACCGTGACCATGCCCAGGCCGATGGCCGCCGCCGGAATGCTGACCATGGAGCTGATGTTGGTGCCGATGGCGTTGGCCGCAATGGACGAGGTGCCGAACGACGCCACCAGCCCGGTGACCAGCAGCTTGCCGATTTGGAACATGCCGTTTTCCACGCCGTTGGGCACGCCCACCTTCAGAATGCTGCGGATTTTGTCCACGTCAAAGCGCAGCATATGCTCCAGGCAGATGGGATTCTGGGGACTGCGCAGAAGATACAGCACCATGAAGCAGGCCGTCATGCGGGAGGCCAGGCTGGCCGTGGCTGCGCCCGCCACGCCCATGCCGCAGCCGTAGATCAGAAGCGCGTTGCCGCCGATGTTGATGACGTTCATGATGAACGAGGCCAGCAGCGACACCTTGGAGTTGCCCATACTGCGGAACAGCGCGGCGCCCGCGCTGTACACCGCGATAAACGGATAGGACAAAGCGCTGAGCCAGAAATAGGTCTCAGCGGCCTGCATCACGTCCGGCTCCACCTGGCCGAAGATCAGGCTCAGCAGATGCCGGTTGAAGACCACGCACGCCGCCGCCAGCACCACGGACAGCGCCAGCACCACGTATACCAGCTGCCGGGCTGAGGCGCGGGCGCCGTCCCGCTCCCGCCGGCCCAGGTACTGGCTGGTGACCACCGCGCCGCCGGTGGCCATGGCCGCAAACACCTGAATCAGCAGCGTGTTCACCTGGTCCACCAGCGAAATGCCGGACACCGCCGCCTCGCCCACGGTGGACACCATCATGGTATCGGCCATGCCCACGGTGACCGCCAGAAATTGCTCGAACACCAGCGGCACAATCAGCCGCCGCAGCTCCACGCCGGTGAACACCGGCCGCACAAGCGTCTTTTCCTTCATTCCTTCGCCCCCTATAGCACTTTCATTGTGCGCCTTTCCGTTCAAAAAAGCAAGGCGGGAGACGCCGAAAGCAATCTCCCGCCTTTGTGAAATTGTACCAAACTTATACGCCGGAATAGGCGGAGAAGCCGCCGTCGATGGGCAGAACCACGCCGGTGATGAAGGAAGCCGCATCGTTGTTCAACAGGAACAGCAGGCCGCCGTCCAGCTCCTCGCTCTCACCGAAACGGCCCATGGGGGTCGCGGCCAGGATCTTGCCGGTGCGGGCCGTGGGGGTGCCGTCATCGTTCCACAGCAGTTTCGCGTTCTGCTTGGTGGAGAAGAAGCCCGGGGCAAGGGCGTTCACGCGGATGCCCACTTTGGAGAAGTGCACGGCCAGCCACTGGGTGAAGTTGGAGATGGCCGCCTTGGCGCCGGAATAAGCCGGGATCTTGGTCAGCGGAGTGAAGGCGTTCATGGAGCTGATGTTGATGATGTTGCAGCCCTCTTTGCCCACCATCTGACGGGCAAACGCCTGGGTGGGGATCAAGGTGCCCAGGAAGTTCAGGTTGAACACGAACTCAACGCCGGAAGCGTCCAGGTCAAAGAAGCTCTTGGTGTCGGCGTCGATGTCGCCCACTTCAAAATACTCTTTGTCGGTGGTGGCGCGGGGGTTGTTGCCGCCGGCGCCGTTGATCAGGATGTCGCAGGAGCCCAGGTCCTTCTGCACCTGGTCAGCCACAGCGTAGCACACGTCTTTGTCCAGCACGTTGCATTTGTAGGCCTTGGCCTCGCCGCCCTCGGCCACGATCTCATCAGCAAACTGCTGAGCAGCCTCTTCGTTCAGGTCCAGCAGGGCCACTTTGGCGCCCGCGCGAGCCAGGGTTTTTGCAAAAGCGCTGCACAGAACGCCGCCGGCGCCCGTCACAACCGCTACTTTTCCGGTCAGATTGGTATCCAGAACATTCTTCTGCATAATGACTACTCCTTTATTCAAAATGGTTTATTTGCGGTCTTTTTCGCAAGCCTCGAACAGGCCGTTGATGTAGGTGGCGCCCAGAGCGCGGTCAAACAGGCCGTAGCCGGGTTTGCCCGTTTCGCCCCAGATCATGCGGCCGTGGTCCGGACGGACATAGCCGTCGAAGCCGGTCTCCACCAGCGCTTTGACCACTTCGTAGATGTCCAGGCTGCCGCAGCCGGACAGGTGGGCGCGCTCTTCAAAGCTGCCGTCCTCCATGATCTTCACGTTGCGGATGTGCATGAAGCCGATGCGGCCCATGGCGGAGTATTTGCGCACCATGGCGGGGATGTCGTTGGACTTGGCGCAGCCCAGAGAACCGGTGCACAGGCACAGGCTGTTGGCGGGGCTGTCCACCAGTTTCAGGAAGCGGTCCAGATTGGCCTCGCAGGTGATGATGCGGGGCAGACCGAAGATGGGATAGGGAGGATCGTCCGGATGAATAGCCATGACCACGCCGCACTCCTCGGCCACGGGGATGACCTTCTTCAGGAATTTCTCCAGGTTTTTCCACAGGCCCTCTTCCCCGATCTCACCGTAGGCGCTGATCAGCTCGCGCACCTCGTCCTGGGTGTAGCTGGAGTCCCAGCCGGGCAGGTGGATGTCGTCCTTCAAGGGGTCCAGGCCCTTCATCTGATCCCAGTACATGACCAGGCTGGTGGAGCCGTCCGGCGCCTTTTTGTCCAGCTGGGTACGGGTCCAGTCAAACACGGGCATGAAGTTGTAGGTCACGCATTTGACGCCGTATTTGGCGCAGCGGCGGATGTTCTCGCAGTAGACTTCCAGCAGCTCGTCCACATTGTTGCGGCCCAGCTTGATGTCCTCGTGCACGGGGATGGATTCCACCACGTCGAACACAAGGCCGTGGTCCTCGCACTGCTTTTTCATTTTGGCAAGGCTCTCCTCGGGCCATACCTCACCGGGTTTTACGTCGTACACAGCGCTGACAATGCTGTGCATGCCGGGGATTTGACTGATGTACTCCAGGCTGATGGGGTCGGATTCGCCGTACCAGCGGAACGACATTTTCATAGACAAAACCTCCTGTTTTTCGAATAAAAGGCGCTTCGCCCGCACCTTCTCTGTCTGGTTCTATTGTAGCGGATTGCGCAACTTTTCTCAAGTTTAGTGTACCACTTTGATTTACAATAAAAATAGCTTAAATTGCTTTACACATTGCGAAAGTTGTTGTAAACTGAAAATCAGAATCCGCGAAGGAGAAACGCCATGGCAAACCGGAACCAAAATTTTACCCAGCGCCAGCACATGCTGCGCCGCAGCTTTGAAATTTACCGCTACTGCGACGCAAATCCGGGGGAAATTTCCCTGCATCATCACGATTTTTACGAAGTATATCTGTTTTTGGGCGGCCATGTCTGTTATAATGTAGAGAGCCGGAGTTATCGTCTTCTGCCCGGGGACATTCTGCTGATCGGCCCCACCGAACTGCACCAGCCCCGCATTGAAAAAGACGCCGGCGTATACGAACGCATGGTTCTGTGGCTGGACAAGCCTTTTTTGGAGAGCCTGAGCACCGGTGCGACCAGCCTGACCCGCTGTTTTGACGTGAGCGTGCCCGGCCACACCAATCTGCTTCGGCCGTCCCCTGCCCAGCGCGCCGAATTTCAGACGCTGCTGGAACAGCTGGCTGTGGAGAGCCGCAGCGACGACTACGGAGCCGAGGTGCTGTGCCAGGGGCTGCTTTTGCAGGGCATGGTGCTTTTGAACCGGCTGGCGCAGGCACTGCCCGCCGACGGCGCCGCCGAAAAGGACGCGGGCGTGGTGCCCCAGGTGCTGCGGTACATCAACGAACACTATACGGACCCGCTGTCGCTGGAGCTTCTGGCAAGCAAGTTCTTTGTGAGCAAGTACCACTTGTCCCACGCCTTCAACCGGGTGGTGGGCACCAGCGTGTACCGGTACATCATTCAAAAGCGGCTGGTGATCGCAAAGCAGATGCTGGCCGGGGGCGTGGCGCCCACCGACGTGTACCGCCACTGCGGCTTTGGGGATTACGCCAACTTTTACCGCGCGTTCAAGGCAGAGTATCACATCAGCCCGAAACAGTATCCGGGCTGTGCGCATAAAACAGGAGGTTGATGATCATGTTTACTGTTACGAAAACGCCTTTTGGCGAGTACACCGCCTATGTGCTGGCCGACACCGAGGCCGGCACCACGGCCACGGTGGTGCCCGAAAAGGGCGGCATGGTGGTCAGTATGACCAAAAACGGCGAGGAGTATTCCTGGCTGCGTCACCCCAACTTTGAACTGCCTGAGCGTCCCCGCTGCGGCGTGCCCGTGTGCTTCCCCGTGTGCGGCCCCACCCCCGACGAGGGCAACGAGTTTGAGGGCGGCCGCTATCCCATGGTGGTGCACGGCATCCTGCACACCACTCCCTGGGAGTACGCAGGTCAGGACACCCAGGACGGCGCGGCTGTGACCGTCACCGTGACCGACAACGAGGAGAGCCGCAAGAGCTATCCCTACGGCTTCCGCGTCACCGTGACCTACACCCTGAAAGGCAGTGTGCTGCGCTTTGACCAGAAGTACGAGAACACCGGCGACAAGGCCATGCCCTTCTCCTTCGGTTTCCACCCCTATTTTGCCATCAGCGCGGTGGACAATCTGGAATGGGATCTGACCGCCGAGAGCGTGCGCGACGCGGCCACCGGCGCGCTGACCCCCTTCACCGGCGTGGACTTCCCCTACGATCCGGACCAGACCACCCGCCACTACGCGGGCGTGAAGAGCCCCATGTCCTTCACCGACAAGGGCAACGGCCACCACGTGACCGTGCGCTTTGACGATCACTTCTCCAACGCGGTGCTGTGGCAGCAGGGCGCTGAGAAGTTCGTGTGCATGGAGCCCTGGAACGGCTATCCCGGCAGCATGCGCGGCACCCACGAGGTACTGGACGCGGGCAAGAGCCTGGAAGCCTCTTTTGAAATCGAGATCTGAAATAAAAATACGCTCTGCTGAAAAAGCAGAGCGTATTTTTTATATTTTGCCGGACGACCAGAATTCCACGTCCGCCCGGCTGGCGCCGGCGTTTTGCAGCCAGCGGGCCGCACCGCCCAGCCGCTCCAGCTCGTCCAGGGCCGTTTCCATGGCCTCAGGCTCGCAGCCCAGCAGCGCTTTGTAAAAGGCGGGGTCCGTGTTCGGGGGAATGGTGGCCACGTCCATCTGGGGCGCGCCCTCCAGCATGGCACGGGTGCGGGCGTAGTCCGCCACCACGTCGGCCCGGGGCACGCCCGCGCACAGAAGAATCAGCGCGGCCAGAAGGCCGGTGCGATCCTTGCCGGCGGAGCAGTGAAACAGCACCCCCTGCCCCCGGCGCAGACTGTCCGCAGCCAGATGCACAGCCCGGGCGAACACCGCCCCGTGCACGTGCAGCATGTGCAGGTACAGCTCCGCCAGACGGAAGGTGGGGTCCAGGCGGCGCACGGTGAACAGCGGCGTGTTGTCCACGGTCACTTCCACCACCCGGGCGCTCACAAAGGCCGGGGTGGGCTGGCGCAGCTGCTCGTCCGGGCGGCGCAGGTCCAGAATCAGCCCCACACCCCAGGCGCGCAGGCGGTCGGCGTCCTCCTGCGTGAGGGCGGCCAGATGGTCGGACCGCAGAAGGCGGCGCTCAGCGCCGCCGGGAAGGAGCACCCCCAGGTCCCTTGTGTTGCGGGTGCCCTGTAAAAGCGAAGCGTTCATTTGATCCCACTTTTCATAAAAGAATCGATGATCTGCTTTTGCAGCACCATGTACAAAAGCAGGATGGGCAGGCTGGCCAGCACGGCGGCGGCCAGCAGCGGGCCCCAGAGGTTGCCGTCACTGGAAAGGAACATGCTCAGGCCGATCTGCACCGTGGCTTTGTCGATGCTGCGGGTGATGAGCAGCGGCCAGAAATACTCGTTCCAGCAGTTGATGAACAGGATGATGCCCAGGGACGCCACCGGCCCCTTCAAATTGGGAAGCACCACCTGCACAAGGGTTTTCAGCGAGCCTGCTCCGTCCACCTGAGCAGCCTCAAAAATGGTTTTGGGGAAGGAGTTGAAGCTCTGGTACAGCGTCAGGATGGCGAAGGCCGAGGCCAGGTTGGGCAGCACGATGCCGGCCACCGTGTCCCGCAGGCCCAGCTGGACCAGGTTCACGTAGTTGGGCAGCATGGTGGCCTGAAAGGGCACCAGCCAGGTGACCGTGAACAGCCCGTAGAACAGCTTTTTGCCGGGGAATTCCCACCGGGTCAGGGCGTAGGCCGCCAGAATCCCGGTGCACAGCTGGCCCGCCATTTGAAAGATGCCGCTGGCAAAGCTGCGGGCGATCATGGTGGGCAGCGGAATCATGGCCAGCGCGTCCACGAAGTTCTGCAATGTCACATGTTCGGGCAGAAGGGAAAAATAGAGAATTTCGTCCGTGGGTTTGAAGGCGTTGAGCACCATCCACACCAGCGGAAACAGCGACAGCACACTGACCGCCACCAGAAGTACGTGGCCCGCCCAGCGGACGGGGCCGCGGTAAACAAGCACCTGTGTTTCCATTTGCACGTTGCTCCTAATTATCGTAATAGCTCAGTTTCTGGCCCAGATGGCTCAGCACCAGGGCGATGAGGCCGAAGCCCAGGAAAAACACCACCGCCGAAGAGCTGGTGAGCCCCGAGGACGAAGTGCGGAAGCCCTTGTCCCACATGAAGTAATAGGCGTTGATGGTGGAGTTCAGCGGGCCGCCCTGGGTGAGGGTGTCCACATAGGTAAAACTCCAGCTGGAGGCGAACAGAATGCTGAGCATGGTGTTGAACACCAGCGTGGGCGACAAAAGCGGCAGCGTGATGCGGAAGGTCTGCTGCCAGAAGCCCGCGCCGTCCATGGCGGCGGCCTGGTAGTACCCGTCGTCAATGTTCTGCACGGCGCTGTAGAACAGCAGCGTGAAGAAGCCCGTCATTTTCCAGCCGGTGATGAAGATGATGCAGCCCAAAGCGTATTTGGGGTCGTTGAGGAAAGAGATGGACTCCTGCACGCCCAGTTTTTCCAGCACCTGATTCAGCAGGCCGCCCGCCGGGTGCAGAATCCAGCGGAACACTGCCGCCGCGGCCACGGGGGCCAGGATCATGGGCACGAAGATCATGCCCCGGTAAAAGGCGCTGGCCCGCTTGGTGATGCTTTTGGCGAAGATGGACACCAGCACCGGCAGCACGATGGAGAAGGGCAGCAGCCCCACCATCATCACCAGCGTGTTCACCACCGCGTTGGAGAAGCCCGGCGTGCGCAGCAGCTTTTCAAAGTTGTCCAGCCCGCAGAACTCGGGCGTGGTGGTGGGCAGCATGTTCCAGTCAAAAAAGCTCAGGTAAAAAGTGCGCAGCAGCGGATAATAGATCCACACGCACATCAGCGCCAGGGCGGGCAGCAGGTACACATAGGGCTGCCAGCACACCCGGGAAAGAGCTTTGCGCTTGGTTTTTACAGCCGCCCGTTCGCGGCCGGGCCGGGGCAGCGCAAGCCCCGGCCCGTAAGTCAATACATCGCTTTTCATAAAGTTCTCAACCGTTCAGCAGTTCCTGGTCCTGGGCGGCGGTGTCGTTCACGATCTGCTCCACCGGCTCGTCGGTCCACAGAACTTTGTCCACCATCTCGTACAGAGAAGCGCTCAGGGTCTGCCAGTTGTCTGTGGGGAACGGCGTGGTGGGTTTCATGCGGGTCATCTGCTCCATGTTCACACCCAGCAGGGGGTTCTCCTGGGCGAAGTCGTACAGAGCGCCGCCCTCTTCCACCAGAGCCGGACGCAGGGGCAGATAGCCGATCTCCTCGGTGATGATCTCATAGCCACGGTCGCTGGACATGTACTGCAGGAAACGCCACACAGCGTCTCGCTTGGCCTCGTCCTGGGTGAACACGAACAGCGCGCTGCCGGAGTTGGTGGGCACGGCCTCTTTGCCCTCAAAGGCGGGCATAGCCGCACCGTACAGGTCCCAGCCGCCGGCCTCGGCGGCTTTTTTCATGCTGGCGTGCACCGCGCTGGACTGCAGGTACATGGCCAGGGTGCCGTTGGAGAAGGCCTCGCTGGCCTCTTCCTCGGTCATGGTGCCGTGCACGCCCGCGTCGGCCATGTCGCGCAGCATCTGCATGGCACCCATGCCGCCCTCTTCATTAAAGGTGATGGTGCTGCGGTCCTCAGACAGAATGCTGCCGCCGTTGGAATAAATCAGCGCCTGGGCGATCCACTCGCCGCTGGAAGCGCCGGTGGTGGCCACGTGCAGGGCCTCTACGTCGGGGTTGGCCTCTTTGATGGCCTGGCCGTACTCCAGCACCTCATCCCAGGTCTCGGGCGGGTCGTTGGGGTCCAGGCCCGCCTGCTCGAACAGGGTTCCGTTGTAGAACAGGATGGGCGTGCTGAAGGTGAAGGGCAGGCAGTAGGTTTTGCCGTCGTACTCGCCCAGAGCCAGGCCGTTGGGCGAGAAGGTCTCGAAGTTCTTATCAAACTCCTCTTCGGTGGTCAGGTCGTTGATGGCCACGGCGCCCAGGCCGTTGATGGCGAAGTCCATGGCGCGGAAGGGCAGCTGCGCCACGTCGGGAATTTCACCGGCGGCCATGTCGGCCTGCAGGCGGGCGGCCATGTCCGAGTTGGACACGGGGATGCCGGTCACCTTCACGTCCGGGTTCTGCTCCATGAACTCGTCCAGCAGTTTCTGGGTGCCTTCCTGGGAGTTGGCGTTCAGCAGCGTGTAGCTGTAAAAGGTGATCTCCACCGGCTCGGTGCTGACTGTTTCGCTGCCGGCGGTCGCGGCGGTCTGCTGGGCCGCGGCGTCACTGCTCTGGCCGCAGGCTGCCAGGGAAACCGCCAGGGCGGCGGTCAGGGCCAGGGCCATCCATTTTTTGAATTTCATACTTCTTTCCTCTCTCTCACACAAATTTATTTTTCCGCGTGGTATTCCCGCATCTGCCGGGGCGTCATGCGCGCCAGAACCGTTCGTTCATCCAGGCAGAAGGGAGACCAGTAAAACTCGTTGTCGTACACGGCGCAGAACTGAGCCTGCAATCCGTCCACAAAATTCAGCGCGCCGCCCTGGAGCATGTCGATGGCGAAGGCCACCCCTGCGCCGGTGTAGGCGGGTGTACCGCCCGGCAGCATGGCCGCGGTGGCAAAGTGTTTGTGCCCCGCCAGTACCGCTTTCACCGGGTAGCGCTCCAGAATGTGCCGGAACATGTCCGGCTGCTGCAGATTGTTGCCGTTGGTGGCGTGCACCGTGGTGCCGCAGGGCGGATGGTGCAGGGCCACCACCGTGGGCAGCGGGCAGCTTTTTTTCAGCTGTTCTTCCAGCCACTGCAGCTGCTCTGTGTCCAGCCGGCCGGGTACCTGATCGTCCACGGCCGAGTCCAGCACCAGCAGGCGCAGGCCCGGCAGCTTGACCTTGTAGTAGTAAGGGCCCGTGTGGGCGGGCGTTTCGCAATAGCCCCGGTAAAAGGCTTCGTGCCGGTCGTGGTTGCCCAAAGCCACATGGGTGGGCAGGTCGTAGCGCTGGCGCATGGTTTCCACAAAGGTTTTGGCGGCGGCGTAAGCGGCGGCGTCGCCCTCGTGCACAAAGTCACCGGTGATCAGCACGAAGGCCGGCCGCGCATCCAGCCGGGAGGCCGCAGCGTACACCCGCTCCAGCCGTTCCGGCGAAGAGCAGATGGACGGGCGGTCCTCTTCAAAGCACAAATGGGTGTCAGAAATGTGCAGAAAATTGACTTCTTCCAATCGAAAAAGTTCCTCCTCTCAAGAAGGGTATGGGTTTGTTTTTGAGCGGCTTTCCGGACAACCGCCTTTGTCATTGTAGCACCGCCGCCGTTTTTTTGAACGCATCTTTCGGTCAAATGTTTGAAAAAAATGACTTTACATCGTTTCTTTTGTTTTGTGGAAACAACACAAAAAGCAGGCGGTTGCCCGCCTGCTTTTTCCGCAAAAGTGCCAAAGGTTTTTCCGTGCAAGCCCCGCATGTAAAATGCACCGGCCGCATGTGTAAAATGTTTGCGCACAACCAAAAACACCGCCCCTTGCGGAGCGGTGTTTTTGGGTTTGAGAGATTCTTGAGTTTTTTTACAAGCGGCGCGGCGGCAAGCGCTAATTGCCGCCGAACCGGTACAAGCAAAATGCTTAGCGCTGGATGCGGCCGGAACCGTCGCCGCCAGCCAGCTTCTCCACCTCGGACACGGTGACCATGTTGTAGTCGCCCTCGATGGAGTGTTTCAGAGCGGAAGCCGCCACAGCGAATTCCACCGCAGCCTGGGTGTCCTTGCCGTTCAGCAGGCTGTAGATCAGGCCGCCGCCGAAGCTGTCACCGCCGCCCACGCGGTCGATGATGTGCAGATCATACTTCTTGGAGAAGCAGTACTCGTCCTTGGCAACGTTGTACAGCATGGCGCTCCAGCCGTTGTCGAACGCAGAGTGGCTCTCACGCAGGGTGATGGCAACCATCTCGAAGTTGAATTTGTCAGCCAGCTGTTTGGCAACGCTCTTGTAGCCCTCGTGGTTCAGGGTGCCGGCGTAGATGTCCGTGGCCTCGGCCTCGATGCCGAACACGTCCTTGGCGTCCTCCTCGTTGGAGATGCAGACGTCCACATACTGGCACAGGTCGGTCATGGCAGCGCGGGCCTCTTCACGGGTCCACAGTTTGCCGCGGTAGTTCAGATCGCAGCTGATCTTCACGCCGTGAGCTTTGGCAGCCTTGCAGGCCTCGCGGCAGATTTCCACCACATTGGGTCCCAGCGCCGGAGTGATGCCGGTGAAGTGGAACCAGTCTACGCCCTCGAAGATGTCGTCCCAGTCAAAGTCAGCCGTGGTAGCTTCCTGAATGGCGGAGTGTGCACGGTCATAGATGCAGACGCTGCCGCGCTGAGAAGCGCCCTTCTCGTTGAAGTAGATGCCCACGCGGTTGCCGCCGCGGGTGATCTTGCTGGTGTCAACGCCGTAGCGGCGCAGGCTGTTCACAGCCGCCTGGCCGATGGCATGGGCGGGCAGTTTGGTGACGTAGGACACGTCGATGCCGTAGTTGGCCAGAGACACGGCCACGTTGGCCTCGCCGCCGCCGAAGGTGAACTCCAGATGGTCGGCCTGAACAAAACGCTCGTAGTTATAGGGCTGCAGACGAATCATCAATTCGCCGAAGGTGACAACTTTCTTAGACATGTACAATGCTCTCCTTTGTAATTATTTCTGCACCAGGTGAATGGCAAAGCCGGCGATCTCATCTTTGAAGTACGCGGCTTTGGCGGTGACGGTCTCCTCGCGGAACTCGAAGCCCTTGGCTTTGAAGTAAGCGATGGCACGGGGCAGAGTGTTGGTGCCGATGGCGATGTGGCCGTTCTTGCCCAGGTACATTTTCTTCATGATCTCCACGCCTTTGTTGCCCACAAAGATGCTGGAGTTGCCCTCGGCAATGTCAAAGCCGAACATGGCGCCGAACAGTTTCGCAGCCTTCATGGCCTCTTCGGCGTTCTCGGTGTTGATGCCGATGTGCTTGACTTCGAAGCCCAGCATGGTGTTGACAGCCTCGCGGGTCAGGCGCTCGATCTCGTCCCACTTCTCGGCCTCGATCAGGTCTTTCTTCACCATCCAGGTGCCGCCGCAGGCGATGATCTTGTTGAAGGACAGATAGTCCATCAGGTTCTTGGCGTTCACGCCGCCGGTGGGCATCCAGCGCAGGTTGGTGTAGGGGCCGGCCACTGCTTTCAGCTTGGCCACGCCGCCGTTCTGCTCGGCCGGGAAGAACTTCACTACGTCCAGACCCATGCTCATGGCCTGCTCCATCTCGCCGGGGGTGGCGGTACCGGGCATCATCAGCATGCCTTTGTCAATCACGTATTTGGTGATTTCGGGGTTGAAGCCCGGGCTGACGATGAACTTTACGCCCGCGGCAATGGCGCGGTCCGCCTGGTCCTTGGTCAGAACGGTGCCGGCGCCCACCAGCATCTCAGGCACTTCAGCCACGATGCGTCTGATGGCTTCCTCCGCGGCGGCGGTGCGGAAGGTCACCTCCGCGGCGGGCAGGCCGCCTTTTACCAGGGCCTTCGCCAGGGGCACGGCTTTTTCCGCGTCGTCCAAAGCGATGACAGGCACAATACCGATCTCGTAGATTCTTTGCAGCACGTCGTTCATGTTTCTCTTCTCCTTTTGTCACAGAGTGGCGTTCCATATAATGGAACCGCGTTCCACTTTCTTGCTGACTTCATTATAAGCATCCCGGTGCGGTTGTCAATCGGTTTCGGCCGGTTTTTTTGAAAAGTCTGTAAACCGGGTAAAATTCCCGTTTTTCCGCTTGCTTTTCCGGCCCGGATACCTTACAATACAATGGAACGGTGTTCCACATTGTAGAACATGCAAAAAATGTGGGAGGGTTGTTTGTGGAAAATGTAAACGGCGGCGTACAGAGCGTGGCGCGTATTTTTTCGCTGATCGAGGTGTTGAGCGCACATCCTCAGGGCGCTTCGCTGCAGACCATCAGCGCGGAGAGCGGCCTTGCCAAAAGCACCACGCACCGGCTTTTGTCCAGCCTGGTGGCTTTGGGCTATGCCGTGCAGGACAGCTTTTCCACTCACTACCGCCTGACGTTGAAAATGTTTGAACTGTCCAGCGGCATTGTGAACGACATGGACATTCTGTCCGTGGCAAAGCCCCATCTGGACAAACTGTCCCGCCACACAGGCGAGGCGGTGCACCTGGTGATTCAGGACGGCATCGACATTGTGTACATCTACAAGGCCGAGGCGGGCATCGGTTCCATGCGCATGTCCAGCCACGTGGGATTGCGCATTCCCATGTACTGCACGGGCGTGGGCAAGGCCATTCTGGCCACCCAGAGCTACGGCGAGGCCGAACGGGTGTGGCGCAAAAGCACCATCCGCCCCCTGACCCAGCACACCATCACGGATTTTGACGCGCTGGTGGAAGAACTGAAACGGGTGCGCATGGCGGGCTACGCCGTGGACGACGAGGAGAACGAGCTGGGCATTCGCTGCGTGGCGCTGGCGGTGCCGGGCATCAACGGCCGCGCCGAGGCGGCGTTCAGCATTTCGGGCCTGGCGGCCCAGATGACGGCCCAGCGCATGAAGGACCTGGCCCAGATGGGCCTGGCCACCCGGCAGGACATCCTGCGGGACCTGGGCTGGCATTGATCGGAAAAAGAGGTGTGGTTTATGAAAAAATGTATGGACGCGGAGAACCTGCACCGCCGGCTGAAAAAAATTGCCGGGCAGGTGAACGCCATTGACAAGATGGTGGACGAGGACGTGCCCTGTGAAGAGGTGCTGATTCAGATCAACGCGGTGAAAAGCGCGCTGCACAAGGTGGGCCAGATTGTTCTGGAAGGACATTTGAACCACTGCGTGCGGGACGGCATCGAACACGGCGACGCGGACAAGACCATCGCCAATTTTGCCAAGGCCATTGAGCATTTTTCCCGCATGAGCTGAGCGGAAAAGTGTGAAATCGCCCCCGCGGCTTGAAAGCGGGGTGCAAAATCTATATAATAGTAAACAGAAATCCTTTGGTTTTCTCACAAATTCAAGCGTGTCTTTGCGGCGCAGTCTGCAAAGGTCTGCCGGATGGGAGGAAAAGCTCCATGATGCGAAAAGACGTTGTGATTGCCGAACGGTTTCACACCCGGGAGTATCCGATTTCCCGCCTGATTCAGACGGCGAACCGCTTTCCGTGCGCCGTTTTTCTGGAGAGTGAAGCCAACCGGGCCAACGCCAAAAGCATGCTGGGCATGCTGGCACTGAACCTGTGGCCCGGAATGACCGTGACCGTTGTGACCGACGGGCCGGACGAAGGCCCGGCGCTGGAGGCCGTGACCAATCTGCTGGCCGGCGTGTAAAACAGCGCCCACACATACAAAAGACAAAAGAGGGACCCGTTCGGGTCCCTCTTTTTTTATGCAGTTCGTGTATGCCCACAAAAAAGCCTGCCGCTTTACAGCGACAGGGCAATTTCCTCGATGAATTTGTGGACCACTTCCAGCTGCCGGCCCCGGCACTGGTTCAGAAGACTCATGATGTCCTGGCGCAGATACCGGTCTTCGGCCCGGGCGTCCCCGGTATAGTCCAGCGTGACCACGCTCTCCAGGGGAATTTCGTATACCTCGCACACCTGCAGCAGCTTCACCAGACTGATGGGCTGCTCGCCCCGCTCGATCAGGCCCCAGTACTCGCTGTTTTCGCCCAGCGGCTCGCAGAATTTTTCCCGGGTCAGTCCTTTTAATTCCCGAATACGACGCAATTTTACTGCAATATCTTTGATTTTACCATTGATGTTTCTGTCCAATTCGCCCATCTTCTCCTCATCTCCCTGCCTATATTCCTCATTGTATCGGAAAAACCTTCCGCGATACAGTGACAATATTATACAAATGTCATTGATTTTCATATATCTGTGCGACTTTTTGCCTGTTGCTTGACACAAAAATACGCCGGCGATACAATATACCTATACCCCCTATCTGTATAAAGGAGTGCTGAATATGTGGCATCGCATGCGCGCTTTTCTGTGGGACGACGGACGTTGGGAGTACACGGCGCTGGCGCTGGGCGGACTTTCCCTGGCGGCCAGCTTTCTGGCAGGGGGCCGTCTGGCGGTGGACCCGGCCTGGGTGGCGGTGGCCGTGTGCGGCATTCCCATTTTGAAAGAGGCGGCTGTGGGGCTAGTGACCCGGTTCGACATCAAGGCGGACGTACTGGTGGGCCTGGCGCTGATTGCGTCGGTGTGCATCGGGGAGATTTTCGCCGCGGGCGAAGTGGCGTTCATCATGCAGATCGGCGCCCTTCTGGAAGAGCGCACCGTGGCCAGGGCCCGGGCGGGCATTGAGCGGCTGGTGCGCCTGACGCCCCGCACGGCCCGGCGCATAACCGGCGACGGCGAGGAGACGGTGGACGCCAAGGACGTACAGGTGGGCGACGTGCTGCGGGTGCTGCCCGGGGAGACCATTCCCGTGGACGGCACGGTGCGCAGCGGCAGCACCTCGGTGAACCAGGCGGTGATGACCGGCGAGTCCCTGCCCGTGGACAAGGGGCCGGGCGACCCGGTGTTCAGCGGCACGGTGAACCAGTTCGGCGCCTTTGAGATGCAGGCCGACCGGGTGGGCGAGGACAGTTCGCTGCAGCGCATGATCCGGCTGGTGCAGTCGGCGGACGCGGGCAAGGCGAAAATTGTGGGCATTGCGGACCGGTGGGCCACCTGGATTGTGGTGGGCGCTCTGTCGGCGGCGGCGCTGACGTGGCTGGTGACGGGGCAGATCATCCGGGCGGTGACCATTCTGGTGGTGTTCTGCCCCTGCGCGCTGGTGCTGGCAACGCCCACGGCGGTGACGGCGGCCATCGGCAACGCCACCCGGCACGGATTTCTGGTGCGGGAGGGCGATGCGCTGGAACGGCTGGCGCAGGTGAAGAAAATCGCCTTTGACAAGACCGGCACCCTGACCCTGGGCACACCCCGGGTGGACCGGGTGCAGCCGGTGAACGGGCTGCGCGAAGAGGAGCTGTTCGCCCTGACCGCCGGGGCGGAGCGGTTGTCGGAACACCCGCTGGGCAAGGCCGTGGTGCGGGATTTTGAAGCCCGGTACGGCCGCAGCGCGCCGGCGTGCGAAGATTTTGTCATGGTTCCGGGCCGGGGCGTGCAGGCCCGGGTGGACGGGCACGACGTGGCCGCGGGCAGCCCCGCGCTGCTGGAGAGCCTGGGCGTAAAGGCACCCCAGACCGGGGACGGCACCTGCATCTGCGTGGCGGTGGACGGCCGGGCCGCAGGCGTTCTGACCCTGGCGGACACGGTGCGGCCCACGGCGGCGGAAACGGTGGCGGCGCTGAAGCGGCTGGGTGCGGACCCGGTGCTTCTGACCGGGGACCGGGCCGGGGCGGCGCGGGCCATTGCCGGGCCGCTGGGCATCGAGACCGTGTGCGCGGACTGCCTGCCCGAGGAAAAGCTGCGCCGCATCGATGAAATGCAGGCCGCGGGACAGCCGGTGTGCATGGTGGGCGACGGCGTGAACGACGCCCCCGCTTTGAAGCGGGCCTTTGTGAGCGTGGCCATGGGCAAAACCGGCAGCGACATTGCCGTGGACGCGGCGGACATGGCGCTGGTCAGCGACGACATCCGCCAGTTGCCCCATCTGGTGGCGCTGGCCCGGCGGATGATGACGGTGATCCGCATCAACCTGACCTTTTCCATGGCGCTGAACTTTGCGGCCGTCCTTCTGGCCATGACCGGGCTTCTGAACCCGGTGGCCGGGGCGCTGGTGCACAACGCGGGCTCGGTGCTGGTGATTGTCCACTCGGCGCTTTTGCTGCGCTTCGGCGGGGAGAGGTTGTGAAATTGTTTCAACTAGCGGTATAGCATTGCTATGCCGCTTTTTTGTGTAAAGACTTATTTCTTGTATCCATTGCACGTATTTTTGTGTTTATTTTTGTTGAAAGCGAAAGTATTTGCCTATTTTCTTGCATTTTTGCACAAGATATGCTAATCTTCTTGTAGAAGGGACGTGATTCAATGCCAACAAGCGCAAGGATACAAGAATTTTTGTTGGATTTTCTTTCGGACGGTGTTCCGCACACCGTTCAGGAGATGAAAAGCCGCCTGGATCAGTCGGAGTGCGTCGGGTATACGGAAGGACAGTTTGCCGGGTCCCTCAACACACTGATGCGAAACAAGTCCATTGAAAAGCTGGACCGGGCTTTATACGTTTTGTGCAAAGATAAGGAAGGAGCATCCGCCATGAGAAAATGCTTTATTGTCTCCCCGATCGGAGACGAGGGTACATCCATACGAGATAACGCGGACAAGCTGTTCCGCTACATTCTGACCCCTGTGTGCCAAAACTGCGGGTTTGAAGCCGTGCGGGTGGATCAGATGAACGATTCGGGGTCCATTACCCAGACCATTCTGGACCAGCTGGTCTCGGCCGATCTGGTGATTGCCGACCTCTCGGACCATAATCCCAACGTGTTTTACGAAATGGGGTACCGCAAATGTACGGGCAAACCCATTATTCACCTGAAAAAGAAAGGTGAGTCCATCCCCTTCGACGTAACCACCATCCGCACATTCGAATACGATTTGACGGATCTGGACAGCGTGGAAGAAATCAAAACCCGTCTGCAGCGAACCATTCAGGCCTTTTCCTTTACCGACGACTCCCCGGAGACGCCGGGAGACAGCCAGAATCTTTCGGGCATTCTGCCCGCGCTGTATCAAATACAGGATTCCATTGACCAGCTGAAGGCCCAGATTGAAAAGAAGGACACCGAAACCCTTCAGGCTCTGATGCAGACCAGCCTGAATAATGCGGCCAAACAGGAGTCTGCCGAGGCGGTCATGATGAAGCTCATTCTTCCGGAGCTTGTAAAAAATCCAAAAATAATGCAGAATCTTATGGAACTGTCCGCCATCGCCAAAAATAGCAAACAATAATAAAACCTCCGGAGAGTCCGCATAGCGCGTATTCTCCGGAGGTTTTGTTTGTTTACAGCATTTCCGCTTTGTTGCCCATGTGCAGGATGGCGTCGTAGTCGATGGCACTTCGCAGATCCGGCTCCAGCAGGGGTGAAAAGCCGGCCAGCTCTTCGTCGGTCAAATCTTCGATGGCCTTGCCCTTCTCTTCGCAGTACAGCACCATGCGGCCCACCAGGCCGTGGGCATCCCGGAAGGGCATGCCCTTTTTCACCAGGTAATCGGCCACCTCGGTGGCGTTGAGGAAACCTTTTTTCACCGCCGCGGCCATGACCTCGGGATGGGGCGTCATGGTGGCGATCATCCGGTCCATGCCCTCGAGGCTGTCCGAGACGATCTGCCAGCTGGAATAATAGGCTTCCTTGTCCTCCTGCATATCCTTATTATAAGCCAGGGGCAGGCCCTTCATCATGGTCAGCAGGGTGATGAGGTTGCCGTACACGTGGCCCGTGCGGCCCCGCACCAGCTCGGCCCCGTCGGCGTTCTTCTTCTGGGGCATGATGCTGGATCCGGTGGTGTACCGGTCATCCAGGGTGATGAACCCGAACTCGGCGCTGCTCCACAGCACCAGCTCCTCGGCCATGCGGGACAGGTGCATCATGGTCATGGCGTAGGCGGCGGTCATCTCAATGACATAGTCCCGGTCGGACACGCCGTCCAGAAAATTGTTGCACGGGCCGGAAAAACCCAGCTTTTCGGCGGTGAAGGCCCGGTCGATGGGATGGGTGGTGCCCGCCAGGGCGCCGCAGCCCAAGGGGCACTGGTCCAGAAGGCCCAGGGCGTTGACGATGCGCCGGCGGTCCCGGTCCATCATCTCTTTGTAGGCCAGCAGATAGTACTTCAGCGTGACCACCTGCGCCCGCTGCAGATGGGTGTAGCCGGGCATGATGCAGGGGTACTTTTCGGCCGTCTGCTCCAGCGTGACGCAAAAGCGCGCCAGCTGGCCGGCCACTTCCCGGCCGGTTTGACGCACGAACAGCTTCATGTCCGTGTTCACCTGGTCGTTGCGGCTGCGGGCGGTGTGCAGCTTTTTGCCCACGTCCCCCACCCGGCGGATCAGGTTCAGCTCCACAAAGGTGTGCACATCCTCGTATTCGGCGGTGTAGGGCAGTGCCCCGGCCTTGTAGTCGGCCAGAATGCCCGCAAGGCCCTCTTTCAGAATCTGCCCCTCCTGCAGCGTGAGCATGCCGCACTTCACCTGCATGTCCACGTGGGCCAGACTGCCCTGCACGTCCGGCTCGATGAGCCAGGCGGTGGCGCAGTTGTCCCCGTTGAAACGCTCCATCCAGGCGTCCTCATCCTTTTGAAAGCGGCCGCCCCACAGGCGGGTCTGGTATGCGTCGGCCATGATTCTCCCCCTCTTTGCTCAAAAGCGCAGGCTCAGACAGCTCAGCCCGCCGTCGATTTTGCGAAACTCCGAGGTGTCGCACACCAGCACCGGATAGCCCAGGCTCTCCACCGCGGCCTGCACCGTGGGATAGCCCGCGGGCACGATGACCGTGCCGTTCATCCAGATGCAGTTGGCGGCGTAGGCCTCTTCCACGGGAATTTTCACTTTGTGATAGCTGTCAAAGGCGGGCTTTGTGCAGAACTCGCCTGCGGTGAGCAGGTTGTTGTTCTCCAGATACACCACGCCGGTTTTCAGATGCAGCACCTCGGTCAGAGGCACGGCCACCACCTTGCAGCCGAACTGCCCCAGAATTTCGCCCAGCTGGCGGATGCCCTCGGCGTTGGTGCGGGCGGACTGACCCACGTAGAAGGTGTCGCCGCACATCATCACGTCCCCGCCCTCCAGGGTGCCGGGGTCCGTGATGTGGAAAATTTTGTCCTTGGGATAAAACTGCTCCAGCACCGGGGCAATGGCCGCGGTCTCCCCTTTGCGGCTGGGTGCGCCGGGGTTGGTGACCACGGCGCAGTACTTGGTGACGATGGCCGGGTCCTCCACAAAGCAGGAGTCGGGGTACGCTTCGTCCGCGGGCAGAACGGTCACGTCCACGCCGCACTGTTTCAGCGCCTCGATGTAGGCCGCGTGCTGGGCCAGGGCTTTTTCGTAGTCCGGGGTGCCCAGCTCCGGGTGGTCGGTGATGCCGTTGATCATGGCTTTGCAGGGAATTTTAACGATGGCATGCTGAAACATGATTTACTCCTCCCATTTCTGCTTGCGTTTCGCCTGCACGGTGATGGGCAGGCCGAACAGATGGATGAACCCGGCGGAATCCTTCTGGTCGTAGATCTCGTCCTCGCCGAAGGTGGCCAGCTCCTCGCTGTACAGGCTGTACGGGGACGTGGTGCCCGCGGGGATGATGTTGCCCTTATAGAGCTTCAGCTTCACGTCGCCGGTGACGGTTTTCTGGGTCTCGGTGACAAAGGCGGACAGCGCCTGCCGCAAAGGCGTGTACCACTGGCCGTTGTACACCAGGTCCGCGAACTTGTGGGCCACCAGGGCTTTGTAGTGGGCGGTCTCCTTGTCCAGGCACAGCATTTCCAGCTGCTTGTGGGCAAAGTACAGGATGGCGCCGCCCGGGGTCTCGTACACGCCCCGGCTCTTCATGCCCACCAGACGGTTTTCCACAATGTCGATGATTCCCACGCCGTTTTCGCCGCCCAGCTTGTTCAGAGCGCGGACGATGTCGCTGCCCTTCATGGGCTGGCCGTCCACGGCGGTGGGGATGCCCTTTTCAAAATGAATGGTCACGTAGGCGGGGTTGTCCGGCGCCTGCAGGGGGCTGACCCCCATCTCCAGAAAGCCCGGTTTCTCGTAGGCGGGCTCGCAGCCCGGGTCCTCCAGGTCCAGGCCCTCGTGGCTCAGATGCCACAGGTTCTTGTCCTTGGAATAGTTGGTGGCGCGGTCGATTTTCAAAGGCACGTTGTGGGCCTCGGCGTAGTCGATCTCCTCGTCCCGGCTCTTGATGCTCCACTCCCGCCAGGGGGCGATGATGGGCATATCCGGCGCGTGGGCGCGGATGGCCAGCTCGAAGCGCACCTGGTCGTTGCCCTTGCCGGTGCAGCCGTGGCAGATGGCGTCGCAGCCCTCTTTTTGGGCGATCTCCACCAGCTTTTGGCCGATGATGGGCCGGGCAAAGCTGGTGCCCAGCAGATAGCCGTCCTCGTACACGGCCCCGGCCTGCAGGGTGGGGAACACGTAATCTTCCACAAATTCATCCACCAGGTCCAGCACGTACAGTTTGGACGCGCCGGTCTTGAGGGCCTTCTCCTCCAACCCGTCCAGCTCGGTGCCCTGGCCCACGTCCGCCGAAGCGGCAATGACCTCGCACCCGTAGTTTTCCTTCAGCCAGGGAATGATGATGGATGTATCCAGGCCGCCGGAATAGGCCAGCAGCACTTTTTTGTATTGTTTCATGACAAGACGCCTCCTCAAAGTACTTTGGATAAAAAGGATTGCAGCCGGGGATTCTGCGGATGGTCGAAGAACGCAGCCGGAGCGTTCTGCTCCATGACCTGCCCCTCGTCCATAAACAGCACCCGGGTGGCCACCTGACGGGCAAAGCCCATCTCATGGGTGACGATGACCATGGTCATACCCTCTTCGGCCACCTCTTTGATCAGGTCCAGCACCTCACCCACCATCTCGGGGTCCAGGGCGCTGGTGGGCTCGTCAAACAGCAGCACTTCCGGGTCCATGGCCAGGGCCCGTACGATGGCGATGCGCTGCTTCTGCCCGCCGGACAGCCGGCTGGGGTAATCGTCCGCTTTGTCCCACAAACCGATGCGCCGCAAAAGCGTTTCGGCCCTCTCATCCGCCTGGGCCTGGGTCTGCAGTTTCAGCTCCACCGGCGCCAGGGTGATGTTCTGGCGCACGGTCAGGTGCGGGAACAAATTGAAGTGCTGGAACACCATGCCCACGTGGCGGCGCACGTCGTTCAGATCCGCGCCCTTGGCGGTGATGTCCTGCCCTTTGTACAGAATCTGGCCGCCGGTGGGCGTTTCCAGCAGGTTCAAACAGCGCAGAAACGTGGATTTGCCCGAGCCGGAGGGCCCGATGACGGCCACTTTTTCGCCCGGATGAATGGTTTCGGTGATGCCCCGCAGCACGGCGGTGCCGCCGAACTCCTTTTGCAGGTTTTTAATTTCGATCACTTTGGGCCAGCCTCCTCTCCACCCGTTTCTGCACCGCGGTGATGGCGATGACCAGCCCCAGATACACCAGCGCCGCCAAATACAGCGGCACGCTGTTGAAGGTGATGCCGCGCACGCCGTCGGCCGCTTTGGTCAGATCCCGCACGGCGATGTAACCGGCGATACTGGTCTCTTTCAGCAGGGCGATGAACTCGTTGAACAAGGCGGGCAGAATGTTCTTCACCGCCTGAGGCAGCACGATGCGCCGCATGGTGACCCCGTAGCTCAGCCCCAGACTGCGGCCGGCTTCCATCTGGCCCGGGTCCACCGAGCCGATGCCGCTGCGGGCCACCTCGGCCAGGTATGCCCCGGAGTTGATGCCGAAGCCCACAATGCACACCACCAGCCCGTCGGCGCTGGCCAGAGCCACAGTATACAGAATCAGCAGCTGCACGATGACCGGCGTGCCCCGGATGATGGTGGTGTACAGGCTGCACACCTTGCCCACCAGCTTTTGCAGCCCGTTTTTGCCCGGGCCGCACCACACCCGCAGCAGCGCCACCGTGAGCCCGATGAGAATGCCGATGACCAGCGCGCACACGGTGATGAGCAGCGTGTTGCCCAATCCTTCCAGATATACCAGCCACCGGTCCTTGTAAATGGTGGCCTTATAGAGATCGTCCAGCCATCCGCTTAACATCTGTTCCAAACCCCGCACCTTCTTTGTGAACAGCGCGGGCGTTTTCCGCCCGCGCTGTGTGTCTCTTCGCTTATTCTTCCGAAGCCGCCGCCTCGTGCTCGGTCATGGACTGGGCAATGGCGTCCTTGTTTTCCGCAATCACCTTGTTGGCCAGTTCCACCAGATCCTCATGGCCTTTGGCCACTGCCAGAGCGTAATCTTCCTGGGTGACCATCTCCTCCAGCATTTTCAGCTGGCCGTCGTAGGTTTTCACAAGGCTGGCCGCCGCCACGTTGTCCAGCACCGCCGCGTCCGCCTTGCCGCTGGCCAGCGCCGAAGCGCACTCCACGGCGTTCTTGAACTGCAGAAGGTCCGTCAGGCCCAATTCTTCCTGGGCGTAGATGTCGCCGGTGGTGGTGGCCTGCACGGTGACCGTGTACTCGCCGCTCTTCAGCTGCTCCACGTCGGTGATCTCACTGTCCGCCGGCAGCAAAAGCACCTGGCCCGCCGTGGCGTAGGTGTCGGTGAAGTCCACCTGCTCGGCGCGCTCGGCCGTCACGGTCATGGCCGCGCCGATCATGTCGCCCTTGCCGCTTTTCAGCGCTTCCACCAGCAGGTTGAAGTCCATGTCCAGCACTTCGTACTCCACGCCCAGCTCATCGGCGATCATCTGGCCCACGTCGATGTCCACGCCCGCGGGCTGGCCGTCGGCGCCCAGATACTCAAAGGGCGGGAAGCCCGTGGCCGTCATCAGGGTGAACACGCCCTTCTCCTTGATGGCGTCCAGAGTGGGCGTTTCGCCCGTGGCCGACGCCGCGGAAGAGGCCTCGGCGGAAGAAGCTGCCGAAGAAGCTTCGGATGTCGCCGCCGAACTGCTCTGCCCGGACCCGCAGGCCGCCAGGCTCATCATCATCAAAAACGCGCAAACTAATGCAAACTTTTTCATTTTTCAAAACCCCTTTCCTTCCCCACCAGCGGTCCGCAGCCGCTTTGTCTGTGGTGTTGTGTGTATTTTATGTGAATATTTATGCAATGTCAATGGTTTTTTATAAGTTTTGTGGGTTTTTACAAAAACAGGGGTTTTCGACACCCCTTCTCTGGCCACTTTTGCATATTTATTACAAGTTTTCTGTGAATATTCTCATTTTTATTCGTATATTAAGAATATTCATACACAAAAAGGGGAACCCCCGCGGGGGTTCCCCTTTTTGTTTCCGATTTATACAAGCTCCAGCAGTTCGCTGTGAACCGGGCCGCCCGCGGCCGCAATGTCCACGCTGCCCGCAGCCAGGCACGGCACGCAGCCGGCCAGGTCCCGGTCTGCAAACAGTGCGCCCGCGCGGCGCACAATGTCTTCCACCTGTGAAAAAAACGCTTGATCCATGTTCATGTCGTTCCTCCATCCGGGCAGTGCCCGGCAGCAAAATTGCGGTTTTATCATACCGCAAACGCGCCGCCGTTGCAATCCGTCTGTTTTTCCTTTACAATACATGCAGAAGTTTGTGTTTTTTCAAAGGAGGCGCGTTGCATGGCCGGTTCTCTGATCGGTGCTTTGTTCGCGCTGGGCGCGCTGGTGCCCAGTTTTCTGGTGATCTTTTTTCCGCCCCGCAAACGGCCGGGGCAGCTGCCTGTGCCCGAGGGACCCCTGACGGCCATGGAGTACGCCGGCCGGGCCGGGTGCCTTTTGGTGTGCTGCTTTTCCGGCGACATTTTCACGCCCCATTTCGGGGTGTGGTTCTGGGTGAGCCTGGTGATTCTGGCGGCGTACTGGGCGTTGTGGGTGCGGTTTTTCGCAAGCGGACGGCCCTTCCGGGCGCTGTACGCGCCTTTGGGACCGCTGCCCATTCCCATGGCGGTGCTGCCCGTGTGCCTGTTTTTGGTGATGGCCCTGTGGGGCCGCAGCATCGGCCTCGGGCTGGTGGCGCTGGTGCTGGCCCTGGGCCACGTGCCCTCCAGCTGGCGCATTGTGCAGGCGCTGAAGAATCTGGACGACTGATTTGCAAACCGCCGTCCGGTAGTATATAGTATAAGAATCCGAAGAAAAAAGGAGAACGAATCATGGATTATGCTCAGCTTGCCCAGCTCATGTTCCCCAACACGGAACACGACGTGGACTATTATTTTGAAAAGTACGGCCCCCGGAACCTGCCCGAAGGCGCCATTGTGACCCGCTACGCACCCAGCCCCACGGGATTCATTCACATGGGCGCGCTGTATGCGTCCTTTGTGGCGCGCACCTTTGCCAAGCAGACCGGCGGCGTGTTCTATCTGCGCATTGAGGACACGGACACCAAGCGCACCGTGGACAACGGCATTCAGCTGATCATCGACGATCTGAAAAAATTCGGCGTGGTGTTTGACGAGGGCCCGGTCAGCCAGACCGAGGCCGTGGGCGACTACGGCCCCTACATTCAGACCCAGCGCAAGGAGATTTACGACACCTTTGTGAAACATCTGGTGGCCCAGGGCAAGGCGTACCCCTGCTTCTGCACCCCCGAGGAGCTGGACGAGATCCGCACCCGGCAGGAGGAGAGCAAGGAGCCCATCATCGGGTACTGGGGCAAATACGCCAAGTACCGGGATCTGGACCCCGCCGGGGCCGCGGCCCGCATTGAGGCCGGCGAGCCCTACGTGGTGCGCCTGAAGAGCTTCGGCGACCCCAACCGCAAGGAGACCTTCCGGGATGAGATCAAGGGCAAGCTGACCGTGCCCGAAAACTGCCTGGACATTGTGATTATGAAGGGCGACGGGTTCCCCACCTACCACTTTGCCCATTTTGTGGACGACACTTTGATGCGCACCACCCACGTGATTCGCGGCGACGAGTGGATTGCTTCCCTGCCCATTCACCTGCAGCTGTTCCGCACCTTCGGCGTGCAGCCGCCCAAGTACGCGCACATTGCGCCGCTGATGAAAACCGAGGACGGGTCCACCCGCAAGCTGTCCAAGCGCAAGGACCCGGAGTGCGCCATCAGCTATTATTTCGAGATCGGCATGCCCACCGAGTCCATTCTTTTGTACCTGGCCACCATCTGCAACAGCGATTTTGAGGACTGGTTCATGAAGAACCCGGGCGCCAAAATTGAGGATTTTACCTTCCGGTTCAACCACATCGGCAAATCCGGCGCCATTTACGATCTGGCCAAGCTGTACAACATCTCCAAGGGCTTTGTCAGCCGCATGAAGGCCCAGGACCTGTACGACCGGTCCGCCCCCTTCCTGAAGGAGTACGACCCGGAGTTCTACGCCCTGTACAGCCGGGACGAGGCCTACTCTGTGGACGCGCTGAACATCGACCGCGAGAAACCCAAGCCCCGCAAGGACATTGCGGTGTACGGGGACATCAAGGCCCAGATCTGGTATCTGTACGACGAGTTGTTCCAGAATCCCTGGCAGGACAAAACCATCATCGATGAGGCGATTCTGGCCGATTACTTTGAAAACGTGTACGATGCGGCCGACGACAGCGCCGCCTGGATGGAGAAGGTGAAAGCCTTCGCCCCGAAACACGGCTACGCCGCCGACGTGAAGGAGTACAAAAAGAACCCCGAGGGCTACAAGGGACACTTTGGGGCCATCTGCGGCATGCTGCGGTACCTGGTGACCGGGCAGACCAACTCGCCGGATCTGTATTCCATTCTGCACCTGTTGGGCGGCGAGCGCGTGCTGGCCCGCTGGGAGGCCTATCGCAAATGGGCGCAGTGATTCAGCCGGCGAGTCCCTCGGACGCGGCCGAACTTTTGGCCATCTACGCGCCCTATGTGGAGCACACCGCCGTGACCTTTGAGTACGAAGTGCCCACCCTGGCCGAGTTCACCGGCCGCATGGAGCGGGTGCTGGAAATGTTCCCCTATCTGAAAGCGGTGGAGAATGGCCGCATTCTGGGTTACGCCTATGCGGGACCCTTCCATCCCCGTGCGGCCTACGCCTGGGCCGTGGAGACCACCGTGTACCTGGACCCGGCGGCCAGGCGCCAGGGCGTGGGCCGGCAGCTGTACACCGTGCTGGAGCGGGCGCTGGCGGCGCAGAACGTTTTGAACCTGAACGCCTGCATTGCCTATCCCGCCCGGGAGGACGAGTATCTGACGCTGGACAGCGTGCTCTTTCACCAGAAAATGGGCTATCAGATGGTGGGCCGTTTTCACGAATGCGGGCGCAAGTTCGGCCGCTGGTACGACATGGTGTGGATGGAGAAGATGCTGGGCCCCCACAAACCGGACCAGCCGGACGTGGTGCCCTTCCCCCAGGTTGCGGATTTTTCTTTCTGAACAAAGCAAAGAGGCCGGTCAGGCAATGCCTGACCGGCCTCTTTGTATAGGGGAAGGAATGGAGTTTTTTTATTTTGCGTCCCGGATGGTCTGGCGCGCCTTTTCCAGGGTAGCTTTGGCGCCGCCCGCGGTGAGAATGGCGTAGAATGCCTTCTCGCAGGCTTTTTCCATCCAGGCGGTTTTGGCCATGGCGTCGTCCATGGTTTTGCCCACGATGACCGCGCCGTGGTGGCCCATCAGCACATAGTCGCTGTTCACTAGGCCGTCGGCAATGCCCTCGGCCAGGCCGCTGCCGCCCGCCGCGGCATAGGGAATGCAGGGGATGACCCCGGTTTTGCCCTCGCCGATGATGTCCAGAGGAACGTCCATCTCCAGAATGGCGAACACCGACGCCCAGCGCCCGTGGGTCTGCACAATGGCGCCCACGTCCGGCCGCTTGCGGCAGATGGCCGTGTGCATGATCCACTCACAGGTGGGCTCGCTGTACGAGGTGTAGATGTGGTCGTCCTTGTCGCTGATGAACCGCTCCCAGCCGCGGGCGTCCCGCAGGTTTTTCTGGAAGCACCAGGACGGGCTGCCGGAGATGTAGATGAGCCCGGTTTTCAGATCGCGCACGGCCACGTCGCCGGATTCGCCCGAGGGAGAATACCCCTTGATGTTCAGCATGCGGGTGCCCCGGGCCACTTCCTCTTTGAACAGAATCTGGTCATAATCCTGATAGGTGTTGTAGTCCGTGTCCACGGTGTACTCGTAGTTTGCCGTCACCAGATCATAGGGTTCGTCGGTGATGGTCTTCACCTCGCCGATCAGCCGGGCCAGCAGAATTTTCTCCGCCACCGACTCCATCCAGGCCACGTAGTTGATGGCGTTGTCCACGTTGTCCGCCACGCACACAATGCCATTGTCGCACAGCATGACGCATTTTTCGTTTGCCAGTTTTTCCACCACTTCGGCCCGGTAGGCGTCCGTGTCCGAGGGAGGCGTTTTCACGCAGCGCACATGGCAGCTGGCTTCGGCCTGCTCGGCCAGCACATAGGGCATATCCTCTTTCTGCAGCGTCAGCATGGTGGTCCACTTGGGATACACATGGACGATGGCGCCCACGTCCGGCCGGGCTTTGTAAATGGCCAGATGCATCGGCAGATTGGGATGGGCGGGCAGATGATGGGTGATGTAATTGCCTTCGGCGTCCACTTCCACCATGTCGCTGCCGTGGTACTCGGCGGGATTCTGGACCCCGATTTTCCCCGGCTGAACGCAGATGGTCACATGACCGCTGGCCGTGTCCCGCACGCTGGCGTCGCCCATTTCCTCGTTGGGCAGCCAGTCCTCGTTGTGCAGCCGCTGAATGCAGCGCGCCAGTTCATCCCCAAACAGTTTGCTTGCGTAGCTCATTGCTTTTTCCCTCCTGAAAAAAATAAAATGATCGCCGGAAAGCCGGCGTTTTTTCACAAGTCAGAAGATTTCTGTACCATTGAGCTCATTGTAGCACGCTTTTTTTCGGGTGCAATCGAAGAAGATCACTTTCTCCAATTATTCTAAAGCAAGTGGATTTCTTTTGTCTCTTTTGCCGGATTTTTGCCGTTCTCCGGTCTGTTTTTGGGTCCGGCGGTACACCAGAAAGTCAAATTCAATCTCCGTGGAAAGCTCCGTGCACGCCGCCAGCCGCGCGGCCCCGGCCCGGGGTGTTTTCCAATAATAGGGGGTCATCTGGAACAGCCGGCCGATCTGCTCGCCCCGCACGGTGATGCAATCCCGCACAGGCACCCGGCGCTCCAGCGCAAAGCCTTTGTAGGCCGTGTCGCTGACGGGGTTTTCGTAGGGCGTATCGTACAAGACCTGCTTGAGCCCGAACAGATGCCGGGGCCCGGGCACCGCGTACAGCAGCACCCCGCCGGGAGCCAGCACCCGGGCGAACTCGGTTTCCACCATGGGGCTGAACACGTTCAAAAGGCAGTGCACGGCCCCGCTTTCCACGGGAATGGCAAAGCTGCCCGCCACCGCCCAGAACACCTGTTTGTCCCGGCCGGCCGCGGCCTTGACGGCGAATTTGGAGATGTCGAACCCGGCCACACACCCTTCGCGCCCGGCCTCCCGCAAGGCCTTTGCCACGGCGGCGGTATAATAGCCCTCGCCGCAGCCCGCGTCCAGCACAAAGGGGCGGGGCACGCCGGCGGTGTATTCCAGCACCAGACCGGCCAGCGCCTTTTGGAAGGGTTCGTAGGCCCCGCTGTCCAGAAAGGCCCGGCGGGCGGCCACCATGTCCCGGTCGTCCCCGGGGACCTTGGCGTGCATGCGGCTGGAAGGCAGCAGATGGGCATAGCCTTTGGCGGCAATGTCAAAGCTGTGGCGAGCTGGACACACCAGTGCGCCGCCCTGCTTTTTCAAGGGCCCTCCGCACACCGGGCAGCAGAAGGGCTGCTGGATTTCCATGGAACATCCTCCTTTGCAACGTCAAAAAGGCCCCGGCGCAGCATGCGCCGGGGAAACTTTGTTTATTCTTCGTCCTCGCCGCCGCCCATGCCGTGGGCTTTCATGTACTCTTCAAAGCTGGCGAATTTCTGGGCGGGGGCCCGGCGGCTGATCAGCTGGATGCTGTCGTCCACCTCGGCCTCTTTGGCCTCGCGGCGGGGCTGCTCCCGCACAGGGCGCTGCCGGGCGGGCTTTTCGGCCTTGACCGGGCGGGGCTGGGAAGCGCTTTTTTCCCGCTTTTCGGGTTTTTCCGCTTTTTCGGCGGGCTTGACGGCGGCCTGCTGGGCAGGCGCGGCGTTCTGTTTGCTTTTGTGACGGCGGCCGCCCCGGCGGCGGCGCTTTTTGGGCGCGCCTTCGCCCTCGGCGGGCGCGGCCTGTTTCTGGGGTTGCTGTTCCATGATGTCTCTCTCCTCTTTGCTGGGCTGCGGCGCGTCGCCGGGCTGCATGGGCCAGGCGTGCTCGCGCACGGGAATGCGCCGCTTTGTCAGTTTTTCAATGTCACGCAGATACGCCACTTCGTCGGCGCAGCACAGGCTGACGGCCACGCCGTCCGCCCCTGCCCGGCCCGTGCGGCCAATGCGGTGCACATAGGTCTCCGGCACGTTGGGCAGATCGTAATTGAACACGTGGGAAAGGCCCGACACATCGATGCCCCGGGCCGCAATGTCCGTGGCAACCAGCACCCGAATCTGCCCGGTTTTGAACCGGGTCAGAGCGCTTTGCCGGGCGCTCTGGCTTTTGTTGCCGTGAATGGACGCCGCGGGAATGCCCGCTTTTGCCAGGTCCCGGGCCACCCGATCGGCGCCGTGCTTGGTGCGGGTGAACACCAGGGCACTGGTGACGGCCTTGTCCTGCAGAAGGCTGGCCAGCAGGTGCTTTTTGTTGCCTTTGTCCACAAAGCACACGCTCTGCTGAATGGCCTCCACCGTGGTGGCCGGAGGCGTGACCATGACCCGCACGGGCTGGTGCAGAATGCTCTGGGCCAGCTGTTCGATCTCCGGGGGCATGGTGGCTGAGAACAGCAGCGTCTGCCGCTTTTTGGGCAGGTGGCGCAGCACTTTGCGCACATCGTTCACAAAGCCCATGTCCAGCATGCGGTCGGCCTCGTCCAGAACGAAGATCTCCAGCGCCGACAAATCCACGTGCCCCTGACCGATCAGATCGTTCAGGCGGCCGGGGGTGGCGGTGAGCACGTCCACGCCCGCTTTCAGCTGTTCCACCTGGGGCGTCTGCCCCACCCCGCCGAAGATGACGGCGTGGCGCACGGGCAAATGCACGCCGTAGGCGGCAAAGCTCTCGTCAATCTGCAAGGCGAGCTCCCGGGTGGGGGTCAGAATCAGCGCCCGAATGGGGCGCGCGCCGTCCCGCCGGCAGCGGCTGTACACCAGCTGCAGAATGGGCATGGCGAAGGCCGCCGTTTTGCCGGTGCCCGTCTGTGCGCAGCCCAGAAGGTCCCGCCCGGTGAGAATGGGGGGAATGGCCTGCTGCTGGATGGGCGAGGGCTGGGTGTAGCCCGCCTCTTCCGCCGCGGCCAGCAGGGGGCTGATCAGGTTCAATTCGCTGAATCGCATGACAAAATCCTATCTGTTTGTATTGGCGCGGTCAAAGCACGTACCGCGCCAATACTAAGTATAGCACACAAAGATGCAAACCCCAAGACGGGGAAAAAGAAAAATTTCACAAAATGCCCATTTTTTGCCTTGACCGTTGCATTTTGCCCCTGAACATGGTATCATTGCCCTATACTTCTGTGGGGGAGTAGTTTACGCGCCCGGCCGGGCGCGGGTAAAGTCAACATACTGGCAGAAATCTGCCTGGCTTTGCGTTGGAAACAAGACCCATGGGCGGCTTTTTCGGGCTGCCCGTGGGTCTTTTTTTGTGCCCGCCACAATACAATGCCTGGGAGGAGTTTGTTTTATGGATTGGATGACGTTGTTTGTTCTGGCGCTGGGGCTGTCCATGGACGCGTTCGCCGTGTCCGTGTCCAACACCATGTGCTTTTCCGACTTGCGCAAGCGCCAGTGCGTGGCCGCGTCCCTGAGCTTCGGCGTGTTTCAGGGCCTGATGCCCACACTGGGGTTCTTTGCGGGGCGTGCCTTTGCGGGGTTTGTGTCCAGCGTGGACCACTGGATCGCCTTTGTGCTGTTGGGGCTCATCGGCGGCAACATGGTGCGGGAAGCCATTGAGGAGATGCGCAGCCCCGAAGCCTGCCCCGCCCAGCGGGACTACACCTTCCGCCTGATGATGGCCCAGGCCGTGGCCACCAGCATCGACGCGCTGGCCGTGGGCGTGAGCCTGGCGGCGCTGAACGTGAACATTGCCGCGGCGGCCGGGTTCATCGGCGGCGTGACCTTTGTGTGCTGTCTGGCGGGTCATTTTCTGGGCCGCCGGTTCGGCAGTCTGCTGGGCAAACGGGCCGAAATTCTGGGCGGTTTGATCCTGATCGGCATCGGATTGAAAATTCTCATCGAGCATTTGAGCGAATAAGCGCAAAAAGGCCCCGTGTCGGTTTGACACGGGGCCTTTTCTCCTGTAACATAGGAAGGTAAGCGGCCAAGCGGGCCGCTTTGGGAGGAATCAAAAGTGGAAAATCGTGAAAAATTCGCTTCCCGCCTGGGATTCATTCTGATCTCGGCGGGCTGTGCCATCGGTCTGGGCAACGTGTGGCGCTTTCCCTACATCACCGGGCAGTACGGCGGTGCGGCGTTCGTATTGCTGTATCTGGTGTTTTTGGTCATTCTGGGCCTGCCGGTCATGGTGATGGAATTCGCCGTGGGCCGCGCCAGCCAGAAAAGCTGCGCCAAGAGCTTTGAAAAGCTGGAACCCAAAGGGTCCAAGTGGCACTGGTACAAATGGATGGGCTTCGGCGGCTGCTACCTTCTGATGATGTTCTACACCACCGTGGGCGGCTGGATGCTGTCCTATGTGGTGAAAAGCGCCACCGGCACTTTCAACGGTATGGACACCGAGACCGTGGGCAACGTGTTCAACGGCATGCTGGCCAACCCCAGCGAGTTGATCGGCTGGATGCTGGTGACCATCATGCTGGGCTTTCTGGTGTGCAGCATGGGCCTGCAAAAGGGCGTGGAGCGCATCACCAAAGTGATGATGAGCTGCCTGTTTGTGATTATGATCGTACTGTGCGTGCGCAGCGTGACGCTGGACGGCGCCGTGGAAGGCCTGAAATTCTATCTGATCCCGGATTTCAGCAAGATGTTTGAAAACGGCCTTTCTTCCTTTGGCGAGGCGGTGTACGCGGCCATGGGCCAGTCCTTCTTCACCCTGAGCCTGGGCATTTCGGCCATGGCCATCTTCGGCTCCTACATCGGCAAGGACCGCTCGCTGATGGGCGAAGCCGTGAGCATCGGCGTGCTGGACACGCTGGTGGCGCTGATGGCGGGCCTGATTATTTTCCCGGCGTGCTTTGCCTTCGGCGTGAACCCCGGCGAGGGCCCGGGCCTTGTGTTCGTGACGCTGCCCAGCGTGTTCAACCAGATGTGGGGCGGCGCGCTGTGGGGGTCCCTGTTCTTCCTGTTTATGAGCTTTGCGGCTCTTTCCACGGTGATTGCCGTGTTTGAGAACCTGATCAGCTTCTGCATGGACAACTGGGGCTGGGACCGCAAAAAGGCCGTGGTGGTCAACGGACTGGCGGTCACGGTGCTGAGCCTGCCCTGCGCGCTGGGCTACAACGCCTGGTCCGCTTTGACCGTGCCGGGCATCGGCGACATTCAGACCCTGGAAGACTTCATTGTGTCCAACAACATTCTGCCTCTGGGCAGCGTGATCTACCTGTTGTTCTGCGTGTGCAAGCGCGGCTGGGGCTGGGACAACTTCATCGCCGAGGCCGACACCGGCGTGGGCCTGAAGTTCCCCAAATGGGCGCGTCTGTATTTGAAATACATTCTGCCCCTGATGATCCTGGTGATCTTTGTGATGGGCTATGTGCCCAAAATTCAGGCCTGGATGGCCATGTAAAAAGAAGAGCCGAGGGGCGCATGCCCCCCGGCTTTTTTATTGTCCCGCCTCAGCGGTGAACAGGGCCGCCAGGGCCTTGCCCACCAGACGGGCGGAGTAGATGGCTTCCTGCAGGGTGTTGCCGTGGCCGCCCATCTCGATCAGCAGGCTGCCGGTGGTCAAATCCTGATTGTAATACCGGTAATCGAACAGCACCGGCCGGGCAAGGCCCGGATACAAAGTCTCCATCTGGTCCTGCCAGCGGGAGGCAAAGCGCAGGTTCTGCTTGAAGTTGGGCAGATTCCCGTTCAGGTCCGCCCCGCAGATAATCATCACCTGGGCGGCCTTCTGGCCGTCAATCTCCACCACGGGCTTGACCCGGGTGCCGTCCTCCCGCTGGATGGCGTCCCGGTGCACGTCCAGCACCACTTTGATGGAGGGATATTGTTCCAGATAGCTTCGCACGGTGGCGTTGCTTTTTTCATAGCTGCCGTTGTAGCTGGGGTAGTCGTGCAGGGTTGCGTCCTGTATGGTGTTGATGCCCGCGGCGTTCAGGGTGCGGGCCATCTCGGCGCCCACGGCCACCATGTTCTGGCTGGTGTCCGTATTGCGGGCCGAATAATTGGGGTCGCACCAGGCCCGGTCCACGGTCTCATAGCTCTCGGTGGCGTGGGTGTGCATGATGAGCACCTGGGGCTCGTCGCTGTTCAACTCCACGGAAAAGGGCAGGGCCTGCATGGTCTCGGCCGCGATTTCTTCGGCGCTCAGCTCGGTGCAGTTGCGGATGCTGCCCGCCCCGCTTTGCACATATCCGTTGCCGCTGCCCTGGCCGTAAAAGACTTCTTCCACAGGCACCATGCCCTCGGGCATGGGGGAATCGTCCGTCTGGGCAGGCGGAATGGGCTCCTCCCCTTCGGCTGCGGCCGGGGCGCTCTCGGGCGCCGGTTCACTCTCCGGCACCAGCTCGCTCTCGGGCTGGGATTCGGGCTGCGTGTCCACGGTCACCACCGGCGCACTGGCGGCCTTCTGTTCTTCCAACCGGTCGTCCACCACCTGTTTGGCCGCGCCCAGCGCCGCGTCCGGCGCACACAACAGCCCACTGAGATAGGCCGTGGCCTGCCCCGGGCTGACACTTCCCGGCACCGTCAGCACCATGCCGCCCGCCACGGCCAGCGTGACGGCACACACTGCCACAGGCGCCCACCGCCGCGCCCCATGCCCCCGCTTGTACATTTTGCAATCACCTCGCACAAGTATATGCGGTGGGACAGGCATTTCATGCCGGGGACAAAAAAAACAGGGACCGGATTCCGGTCCCTGTTTTCTTCAGCTGTCTGCCAGAATGTCCTGGGCCTGCTGGGCGGTGAGGTCGCCCGTATCCACCAGGCTGTCCACCACCTGCCGCTGGCGCTGGGCCGCCAGGTCCGGGTTCACCGTGGGCGCGTACACGCTGGGGGCGTTGGGCACCCCGGCCAGCAGGGTGCACTCGTAATCGGTCATATCCGCCGGTGCCTTGCCGAAATACCCTTCGCTGGCGCTGTAAATGCCGTAGTAGCCGTCGCCGTAGTAAATGCTGTTGATGTACAATTCCAGAATCTCGTCCTTGTCGTACAGGCGCTCCAGATCCCAGGCCACAAACACCTCGGCCACCTTGCGGGTGAACTTTTTCTCCTGGGTGAAATACAGGTTTTTGGCCAGCTGCTGGGTCAGGGTGCTGCCTCCTTCCGCCAGCGTGCCCGTGCGCAGATTGGTCCACACCGCACGGCCGACGGCAATGGGGTCCACACCCCCGTGGTCATAAAAGCGCCGGTCTTCCACCGCCACCACTGCCTTGGGATACAGCGCCGGCATCTGTTCCAGGGTGGTGTAATGCTCGTCGCTTTGCACCGCGGCCACCGCCTCGGTCACCGGCCGGGCCTCCACCGCGTTGCGGTACAGCTTCCAGCCGTCCGCCACCACGCCCAGCACCAGAAACACCGCCGCCGCCAGCACCAGCAGCACGGTCCATTTCAGAATCTTTTTCATGGGGAAAACCGTCCCTTCCTGTCGATGGTTCTCATTATAGCGTGCAAATGTGTCCATTTCCAGAACGCACGTCTTACAAAATCCTTACATTTTTGCAAGATAACTCCCCGCAAAAAACCGAACGGTACCGAACGCCCCCCCAAGGAGAAGGAAAAGAAGAAGGAGAAAGAAAAGGAAAAGGAGAAGAGGAGGGAGTGTTTTCTATCCCCCGCCAAAAGTACGCTTTTTCGGACATGGTTTGTGTTATCCTAAAAGCAAGAGAGTTGCATCCGGCAACTTGCACAAAGTTCTTTTTGCAACTTTGTTATCTTTTTGTGTTGCGTTATGCAAATTTTGTGGTAAAATAAAGGCAAACCAACACCAAAAGAAGGAGTTCTGTACTATGGAAAACGAAAAAATTGCACAGCGCATCCGTCAGGCGCGCAGCGACGCGGGTATGACCCTGCAACAGATTGCCACGGCCATCGGGGTGACCAAATCCACAGTGCAGCGCTACGAACAGGGCCGCATTGAAAACGTGAAGCAGCCGGTGATTGAAGCCATGGCCCGGGTGCTGGAAGTGAATCCCGAGTGGCTTTTGGGCCGGTCGGACCAGCGCGAGCGGGAAAGCGATCTGGGCTTTGACGATTTCACCTACGCGCTGCACCGGGAGACCCGGGAGCTGACCGAGGAGAACCGGAACAAGCTTTTGGAGATGGCCCGCATTTTCCGCGCCGCCCAGCAGGCGGACAAGGACAAATAAGGGAGGCTTGCGAATTGCTTTCAAAGATGTACCGGGACATTCGTCAGCGGGGCATCCGGCTGTTTGTGCACTCCATCGGGTTCACCGATGCAGCCACCCTGGAAATGGGCGGCGAGTACGCGATTTTTCTGGATTTCAATCAGTTTTCGGACGTGAGCCAGTACCGGGAGGCGCTGGGCCACGAGATCGGCCACTGCGCCACGGGATGCACCCACGCGGTGGCCAGCCCCTGGGACCTGGTGGAAAAGCACGAATACAAGGCGGACCGCTGGGCCTTTGAGCACTATTTGCCGCCCGAGGAGCTGCAGGCGGCCATGGACGCGGGGCTGACCGAGCCCTGGCAGCTGGCCGAGTGGTACGGGTTTCCCGAGCAGTATGTGCGCCGGGCGCTGGAATATTGGACACAGCGGCGGGGCATCCGCTTCCGCCGAAGGGAGGACGAAGAATGAAACGTTCGCAGATCAACAAGATCATCCGCAATTTCGAGTCCATGCTGGCCGAGTACCGGTTCGCGCTGCCGCCCTTTACCGGCCTCACTCCGGCCCAGTGGGCCGAGGCCGGGCACCAGTGGGACGAAGTGCGCAGCACCAAGCTGGGCTGGGACGTGACCGACTACGGCCTGGGCGATTTTGAGCACACCGGCCTTGCGCTGATCACCCTGCGCAACGGGTTGCCCGGGGGCAAACCCTACGCGGAGAAAATCATGCTCAGCGGCCCGGAGCAGGTGTGCCCGCTGCACTTCCACTGGAAAAAGACCGAGGACATCATCAACCGGGGCGGCGGTCCGTTGATGTTTGTTTTGTACAACGCCGACGCGGACGGCAACCGCCTGGATACGGACGTGACCCTTTGCCGGGACGGCTGTCAGGTGACGGTGCCCGCAGGCGAGCCCTTTGCCCTTTCGCCCGGGGAGAGCCTGACGCTGACGCCCTACTGCTACCACGCCTTCTGGGGCGCGCCGGGGTCCAGCGTGCTGGTGGGCGAAGTGTCCAGCTGCAACGATGACGACGAGGACAACCGTTTTTACGAGCCCATCGGCCGGTTCCCGGCCATTGAGGAAGACGAGCCGGCTTACCGTCTTTTGTGCACCGAGTATCCCCCGGCGCCCTGACAAAGAGGAGAGGATTGCATGAAGAAAAGCTACAACTGGCATCAAAAACGCGGCGGCGTTCTGACGTTGTTTTTTGTTCTGCGTTGGTTGGATGTGATCTGGTACATTGGGAGCATGGTGCTTGTACTGGGAAAACTCTTTTTCCTTCCGCAGTCTGCCGAAACGATTTCGGCCGGCCTGCTGGCGCTGGGGTTTCTGATAGCGATGATTGTGATTGACGTTCAAATCATTTTGGGCCTCAGCCCTCAGCGCCGCCAGCGCCCCAAAACCTGGCAGTTTTGGGTGTTGTATCTGCTGCAGTTTTTGGCGGTATTGTGTTACGTCATAATGGGCGCCGCACAGTCCGGTTCCGCAGGTTCTTCCCTGTTTCCGGGCGTGGTGTACCCCATTCTGTGGTCCTCGTATTTCCGTCGCTCTCAGCGATGCGCCATGTACTTCGGTCTTCAGGCCCAAACCCCGGAAGATCAGCCCTTCTGTACGCTGTACAACTGGACCAGCTGGTTTCTGTCCATGCCGGTGCTGAAACATGCGTCGCCGGAGCCGGTGTTCGCAGTGCTGACGGCATTGTTCTATGCGGAAGACCCGACCGGTCAGCAGCGTATTTTATGGCATCTCCGTGAAAATTCTTTTCTGACTCTCAAGGACCGGTCCCTGCGATACAACGAAACCCGGCAGGGGCTGGAAGAGCTGAACGAACGTCTGCGAAATCGGAACCACCAGCAGCCCGAGGACTGTGCCCTTCAATGGCTGGTTGAAAAAACCGACTGTCGAAAGCCGGGCAATTTGCGGCAGATGATATACGAAGCACTCTGGAACATGCGCAGCAACAGCAGGCAGACCCGGCGGCATATTCCCAGCAGCAGGCGGCACCAGAGCCAAAGGAGCGTTTCTGCCCCAACTGCGGCACTCCTGTACGGGAAGATGCGGCGTTCTGCTCCTGGTGCGGTCAGGCGCTGAAGCCTTAAACAAAAAAGCACGGATTTTCCCAAAGGGAAATCCGTGCCTTGCCGTCTCTTTACAAGTTTGGCGGAATCATTTTGGAGATTTCCGCGCCGGGGTCCGGCCATTGAGGAAGACGAACCAGCCTACCGTCTTTTGTGCACCGAGTATCCCCCGGCGCCCTGACAAAAAGGAGAGGATTGCATGCAGAACTCCGACTGGTATGAAGCGCGGGGCGGCGCGCTGTCGCTGTTTTTCGGCCTGTGCTGGCTGCGCTTGTTCTGGCGCGGTCTGGACATGCTGTTCACGCTGTTGGCACTGATACTCGTGCCCAAAAACACCGGACTGGCGGGCATCTGGCTGCTGTTTCTGCTTTGCATGGGCGCGCAATGTGCGATTTATGTACAGATGATTTTGGGCCTGAGCCCCCTTCGCCGCCAGCGCCCGGAATCCTGGAAACTGTGGGCACTGTGCCTGCTGGACTGGATGCAGCTGTTCTGCTATGCGCTGCCGGGCGCCGTAACCGCCTTTTGGGCCATTGCCAGCGGCCTGTTGAGCTTGCTGCATACCGCTGGCTGGGATCAGTATTTTTCCCGTTCCCGGCGGTGCGCGGCCTATTTCGGGCCTCCGTCTCAATCTTCCGGCGACCTTTCCTGCCATGCTTTGTGCCTGTGGACCAACCGGTGTCTGTTTACGGAAACGCTGAAACACGCACCTCCGGAACCGGTGTTTGCAGCGCTGACGATCCTGCTCTACGGGCAGGACACAGACCGCCAGCAGCAGATTTTGAAGCAGCTTCAGGACAGCCCTGTCCCGACCTTGGGCGAATGGCCCATGCGGTACGACCGGACCCGTCAGGCACTGGAAGAGCTGAACCAGCGCCTGCGGGCCCCGGACATCGGCCAGCCCGAAGACACTGCCGCCCGGTGGGTACTGGAGAAAACGGGCTGCCAAACGCAGCCCCAGCAGGTGCGTGCGCTGCTGGAAGAAACGCGCGAACACCTGCGCCGGCAGCTGCCGGGAAAGTTCCCTGCGGAACCTTTTCCGCCACAGGCGGCAGCCCCGGCGGCAAGTCCGGCACGAAAGAGGCGTTTCTGCCCCAACTGCGGCACACCTGTGCGGGAAGATGCGGCGTTCTGCCCCTGGTGCGGCCAGGCCCTGAAACCGTAATAAAAAGGCACGAATTCCCTCAAAAGGGAAATCCGTGCCTTTGCCGTTTCTTTTATGAGTTTGGCGGAATCATTTGGGAGATTTCCGCGCCGCACCGGCCGCAGAAACGGGCATTCGGCTCCAGCTGATTTCCGCACCGGTCACAGTACCGGGCAGTGCGCACAGCGCCTGCGCCCCCTGTGGGCGGGGCCGCATGTGCGTACGGCTGCGGTGCAGGCGGGGTCGTCGGTGCGGACGGGGATGCCTGCCAGGCCATCGGCGCGGGCGCAGTCTCTTTTTTTCGAGCGGGCAAACCGCACACCAGCAGGCAGTACAGGCCCATACTGCACACAAGCACTGTGCTGGTGGCCGCCAGAGAGAACTCCCGGAACAGCAGCGCCACCACGGCCATGCCGGCCAAACCGTACACGCCCATGAGCAGAACGGCCCACAGAGGGGCCATGGGCCGGCGGCGCAGCGCATACCGGTACACAAGCACCGGCACACAGAACAGGATCAGCACCCCGACCAGCTTCCACAGCCCGGAGCCGGTGCCGGCCGCAGGATTCGATCCAGAGAATTGCACGTTATCCACCACGTCGCGCAAAAGCTGCTGCTCCTCTTCGGCGATGGGGCCGGAATAGGCGTACAGGGAAACATATATTTGCTGGTAGTTGTAGATGGTGTAGTACTGCAATGTGTAGCTACCGTCTGAAACTTTGACGAGAGCTTCCATCCACCGGGTACCTCCCAGCTGAACCATATTCAGGCTCAGCGCCTCTGCATGATCGAGGGAAAGACTTTTCTCAAATTCATCCAAAATCAACTGCAAATACTCATCGCTCAGGTCGTTTAGATTTTCGACGGAATTTTTCTTTCCCATCACCAGCAATTCCTGATCTCGGGTCGGGTCATATCCTGTGAGATAAAAATGGTTCTCTTCCATATAGTACAGCACTTCGTCCCGGGTCATCCCGTACGCAGCCAGCGCTTCATCACCCTCCTGTACGTCCCGGGTGATGGTCACATACCGGTCCGGCACAGACAGCGTGATTCCCAGCTCGTCCAGCGTATACAGGGTCTGATCTTCGGCGTACACCGTGCACACCAGCAGCGTCAGGCTCAGAAAAAGGCCGCAAAAGATTTTCCGCATAGGCTTTCCTCCTCATTGTCTTCATCATAGCACGCCCCCGCGTCCGGGGCAAGGCGTACAGTCGATTTTTGCGGCCGCATCCTGTATAATAGAAGCAAACAACCGGTCCGGAGGTGCCCCATGGAAGCATTGACAAAACGCCTGGAAGAGGCGGCCGCTCTGTGCCGCAAATACGGTGTGGACCCGGGCGGACTGGACGAAGCCCGCGCCCGGGATTTTCGCCTGCGGGTGGCGGTGCTGGGGGCCTTCAACACCGGAAAAAGCACCCTTGTAAACGCCCTGCTGGGAGCATCTCCCGCCCCGGCGTCCCTGACCGGGGAGACCAGTCTGCCCGCGGAGTTCTTTTACGGTCCGGCCCAGGTGACGCTGGTGCGGGACGGCCGGGAGACGCGGTCGGATTTGTCGGTGCTGGGCCAGACCCCGCCCGAGGGCGTTTCGCTGGCCCGGGTACGCCTGCCCGTGCCCGGTCTGGCGGACCTGCCCGATGTGAGCGTGCTGGACACCCCGGGCATCGGCGGCCCCGCCTGCCCCGCTCTGCCGGGCCTTGTGCGCAGCGCGGGGGCCTGCGTGCTGGTATTCGGGGCCGACGCGCCCGTGATCACCGAGAGCCTGGCCGCCTTTCTGTCGGCGCTGGATCTGGCCGGGCGGCCCCTGCTGTGCGTGCTGACCAAGTGCGACCCCTTCAGCCCCCGCCAACTGGACCAGATTGCCGCTCAGCTGGCCGAACACCTGCGGGACCATCTGGGGCTTGACCGGGTGGATTTGTGCCGGGTCCGGCGGGGCGAAACGCCCCCGCAGGCGGTGGAATTTCTGCGCCGGGCCCAGATGCAGGCGGCCGCGGCCCGGGCGGACCGGGTGCGTCAGCTTGTGCTGCAGGGTGCCGCGCCCTTGGAGCGCTATCTGACCGAACGGCTGGAGACCCAGAAGCTGCTGGAACCGGAGCTGGCCCGTCGGGCCGATGCGCTGGCCCGGCAGCTGGACCGGATGCACGCCACCGCGGACCGGCTGCGACAGGGCGCCGCCCAACTTTTGGAGAACGCCGCCGACGCGGCCGCGCTGCACAGCCGGGAGACGCTGGCCCCGCTGGCCGGGCCTCTGGCGGATTTGCTGCGCACCGGGCAGGACCCCGCGCTCTTTGCGGACGGGGCCGTGCTGTGCGTGATTCGCGCCGAGGCCCGCAGCCGCCTGCGCCCGGTGCTGGAAGCCTATGAAAAGGCTCTGCGCCGTCTGGCCAGCCTGCACGGTGCGCAGCTGCCCGCCTGCCCTCAGACGGGGGAAGAGGCCGCCGACGAGGTCTTTCCCGGCACCCGGGAGCTGTTTTCGGAAGCGGGGCAGGACCCGGACGCGCTGCTGAGCGCTCTGGCGGAGCTGGTGCGCCAAACGCTGGCCCGGGCCGGGCAGACGGCGGCGGACCGGCTGCAGGAAGCGCTGGGCGGACCTTTGTACGCGCAGATGGCGTCCCTGCAAAAGGCGCTGGAAGACGCCCGCGCCCGGCAGCAGGCCGAGGCCGAGGAGCAGCGCCGCACCCGGGAGGAGTGGCAGCGGGACCTGGAACAGCTGCGCGCCCTGACGGAACAAGCCGAGGAGGAATGCACCCATGTTGTTTGACCGCACCGGCGAGGCCCGGCAGCGGGCCGAGCGCTTCGGCCGGGATTTGGACGAGCTGTGCCGCCGTCTGGCCCCCTGGCCCCGGGAGGCCGCCGCCGTGGGCGAGGCACGGGACGCCTTTGCCCGCAAGACCCGCGCCTTTTTTGACCGGGACCACGTGTTCAGCCTGGCGGTGATCGGTCAGGTGAAGGCCGGGAAATCCACCTTTTTGAACGCGCTTCTGTTTGGCGGGCAGGAGGTGCTGCCCGGGGCGCCCGGGCCCAAAACCGCGGTGCTGACCCGGCTGGAATACGCCCCCGAGACCCGCCTGACCGTGGAATACTACACCCTTGAGGACTGGGAAGATCTGCGCCGGGCGGCCACTGTGCCGCTGGAGAGCCCCGCCGCCCGGGGCGCCCGAGTCCTTCTGCAGGCCGCCGAAGGGCGGGAGCAGGAGCGGGACGCCTGCGCCGCTGTGCACAGCGAGACCTTTCCCTGCCCGGACCGGGAGACCCTGACCGCGCTGCTGGAACAGACCGCCGGGGGACAGGGGCCACGGGCGCCCTTTGTGAAAAGCGTGACCCTGGGCCTGTGCCGGCCGGAGCTGGAAGGCCTGTGCGTGGCGGACACCCCGGGGCTGAACGACCCGGTGCCCAGCCGCTCTCAGCGGACCCGGGCCTTTCTGGAAGAGTGCGACGCAGCCTTTTTTCTGAGCCACAGCGGCTATTTTCTGGACCGGACGGACGTGAGCCTGCTGGCGGGCCAACTGCCCCAAAAGGGCATTCGGCTGTGTCTGGTGGGCAGCCGGTTCGACGGGGCGCTGGCCGATGAGCCGGACCAAAGCCCGGCCGAGGTGCGCAAGGCGCTGACCGAGCGGGCGGCGCGAAAACTGGACGCGGTGCTGGCGGACCGGATTCCGGCCGCCGTGCGCGCGTGCGTGCGGGACTGCCGGCAGCCGCTGTTTGTGTCCGCTGTGGCGGACCGCATGGCCGCCAAATCCCCTTCCCGCTACACCGCCGCCGAAAAGGCCGTGGCCCGCTGTCTGGGCGAACCGGACCAGCGGCAGCTGGCGGACATCGGCGGCATGGAGCCGGTGCGCCGCCGCTTTGAGCAGTTTGTCCGGGAAAAGGACGAGACCCTGGCCGCCCGCGCCCGGGACTTTGCCGCCGCGGCGCAGGCCGAGCTGCGGGAGCTGCTGGCCCGACTGTGCGAAGCCCGGCTTCAGCAGGAGCAGGCGCTGGCCGAACAGGAGCGCTTTGCTTTGGACCGCGCCGCCCGGCTGGCCGCAGACGCCCGCCGCGTTCAACAGGAGACCGACCGGCTGTTTGAAGAGTATCTGGAGCCGCTGGACGCCCTTTTGGAAAAGGCCCAAACCGCGCTGGCACAGATGGGCGGCGCGGTGCCCGTCCCGGCGGAGCGGCAGGACGTGACCCTGCACAGCCGGGCCGTGACCGTGTCCGACGCCACGGTGTGGAAGCCCTGGACCTGGGGTCGCCGCCACCGGGAGTACCGGGTGCAGGAGAGCGCGGCGCTCTACTGGGAGGCCGGGGACACGCTGGATTTTCTGGCGGCGTTTCCCGCCGAGGCGGCCCTTTTGTGGGATGGAATGTTCGCCTCTCTGCTGGACACTTCCCGGCTGCACAACCAGCTGACTCTGTACGCCCGGCGCGCGCTGGAAGAGCCGGGCCGCCCGGCGGACGCCGCGGCCGTGGAAACGCTGGTGCGCAGCGCACTGGCCCACATCTACGCGCCCCGGCCGTCCTTTGGCACCGAGGCGGCGTGCGCCCGTCTGCGCACCCGTTTTCCCGACCGGGTGCGGGACGAAGCCGCCCGGCGGGAGCTGGAGCAGGCCTGCGCCGGAGCCGCGGCCGAAACGCTGGAAGCGGCCCGTCAGGAGCTGGACAGCGGCGCCCGGCGGTTTGCGCGCACGGTGAACGCCGCCCGGGACCAGTTCTGCGCCAAACTGCTGGAACCGGTGGAAGAACGCCGCCGGCAGGCGCAGACCGAGGCCGAGGACATTCGCCGCCGGCGCGCTTCGTGCCGGGAGTTCGTTCAGACGGCCCGACAGATTTAAAAAAACAGCCTGTGTTTCCACAGGCTGTTTTTTTACAGGTATTTTTTCATCACTTCGGCGTATTCGGCAAAATCCTGAGCGATCATGGGGCGGCCCAGTTTGAAGTTCTCGCCCTGAATGGCCCGCAGAATGTGCTCCATGGTGATGGGGCTGTTCGCCCGGGCGGCCTGAAAAGCCGCGTTCAGCACCGCGTTTTTGATGCTGCCGCCGGCCAGCTCGAACTGGCGGGCCAGATAGTGAAAATCCACGTCCCGGGCGGGGGTTTCGGGGGCGAAACAGGCTTTCCACAGGGCAAGGCGCGTCTCCTGAGAAGGAATCTGAAACTCCATCAGGTACCGCATGCGCCGCATGAACGCCTCGTCGATGTTGCGCTTGTAGTTGGTGGCCAGAATCACAATGCCGTCGTACTGTTCGATGCGCTGCAGAATGTAGCTGACCTCGGTGTTGGCGTACTTGTCCTTTGCATCGTTGACTTCGCTGCGCTTGCCGAAGATGGAGTCCGCCTCGTCGAAAAACAGAATCACGTTGGTGCGCTCGGCGGTGTCAAAAATCTGTTCCAGCCGCTTTTCCGTCTCGCCGATGTACTTGTCCACCACCTGAGACAGATCGATCTGGTACAAAGGCATGCCGATCATGCCGGAGAGCACGTGGGCGGCCATGGTTTTGCCGGTGCCCGGCGGGCCCACCATCAATACGGACACGCTGCGCCCGTAGGGATAGCGGCTGTCCAGCCCCCACTCGTCGTACACCCGATGGCGGTAGCGCACGTGGGCGCACACGTCCAGCAGGGTCTGGCGCTGGGCCTCGGGCAGTTTCAGATCGTCCAGCGTGAGCTTTGTCTCCACCCGGCGGATGGTGCCCTGGGGCGGCCGGGGCAAAAGCACACTGCACGCCTCGGAGATGGCCCGGGCCGTGCGCTGCCCGGCCGGAAGATGTGCCAGCCGCCGGGCCGTGGCCCCGATCTGCCCGGCGTTCAGCCGGTAGCGGGAACCCGCGTCGGTGCAGTCCACCGTGTCCCGCAGGCCGTACTGTTCCGCGTAGCCCTGCCACAGAGCGATGCGCTGCACCCGGGTGAAGGGCGCCAGTTCCAGCCGCTCCACAAAGCCCCAGTCCGGCAGGCAGGGGATCAGCTCCAGACCCGGCTCGCAGCACAGCACCACCGGCAGGGACAGCTTCGTCAGCGCGGCCAGAGGCCGCAGGTACTGCAAAAGCGGTTCCAGCGCCCCGGGCGGCTCCTCGGGGCGGGGCGCCGTCAGCCCCGCCAGGCAGAGCGCCGCGCCGTTCAGCACCGCTTCCCGCCGCAGAAGGGCCGCCAGACGGCCCATGTCGGTCCGGTTCTGGCGCAGCCAGGGGCCCGCGTCCGCCGTGAGCAGGGGCCTGTCCGCGGCCCGGGCGGCGTGGGCGGTCAACAGCCGCCGTCCCCGGCCCTCGGGCCCGGTGATCTGCACGGGGCCGCCCGCTTTCAAAATCCCGGTCAGCGCTTCCAGCGCCGGTTCCCGGGTGTACAGCTGCTGCAATGGGTCCCCCGGGCGCACAAGGCGCACGCCCGCATCCTTCAGGCGCTCGTCGGGCCGGTCGTCGGCGCACAGCCAGCCGATCAGCCGCTGGTCCGCCAGACACACCCGCCGGAAAAAGGGCAGCGGGCCGTCGGGTGTGTCCAGCACCAGTTCCAGCCGGTCCCAGGCGTCCTGCATCCGGCCGTAGGGGACCGGCTCGGGGTAAAAGGCGGCGGCGGTGTCCAGTGTGGCGTCCTCGGGGGCCACGGGGCCGTCCGGCGCCAGAGCGGCGGTCAGGGCCAGCAGCACCACGTCCCGCCCCACGTCGCCGCAGAAATCCAGCAGCTGCCGCAGACGGCCCCCGCCCACCTCATCGATGCGCTGTTCAAAGGCGGGGTCCCCGTCCGCGGGCAGCTGTTTTTCGTTCAGCCGGTCCGCCATGTAGCGGGTCAGTTCCAGCAAAGCTTCCATAAACGTTCATCCCTCCGGCCCTCAGGCCCCGGCCTGGGCAGCCTGCTTTTTGGCGCCCATCTCCGCAATGATTTTCTTTGTCTCTTCACCGATCAGGGAGGCGCTGATGCCATCCACCTGATTGAGACTGACCAGATAAGGTTCCGCCATGAGGATGTTTTTCCATTCCGGATTGGAGTAATCATCGTTGATTTTTTTCATTTGCACCGATTCGCGCATCGCCATGATATCCTCGAAGGTCTGGCGGTTCCAATCGCTGTCTTTTTCCACAAACACCCTGCTGTTCTTGTTGGCCATCTCCTTGCGCAGCGCGGCCTGCATATCGTGCAGGCGGCGCAAAAACCAATCGATCTCCTCCTGGGTGATCAGGTCCGCCAGCGCGTATTTTACGGTGGAGTCGTTGAGCGCCAGGATGTTCAGCGCCAGCTGTTTGTCCATGTGCGGCAGAACGATTTGTCCTTGCTGCACCACATCCCGCAGTTTTGAATTCAAATCGCGGTTGGCGCCTTTGCTCGCCTGGTCCAGATCGGAACGGCCGAAAGAAAAATCATTGTCGATTCCCTTGAGCCCGATGGCGTTGCCCTCTTCGTCCAGCTCCACAAGATAATTTTCCCTATGGCGGTCCTGCTGGCCGCACAGCGCGTCCAGCACCTGCAGGCTGGTCATGCCCTTCTGCATAACCGGCTGGTCAAAATCCATTTCGCTGCCGTACTCGTCAAAATTGTGTTTTGTCACATCGTAGTTTCCCGTCCGCTGCGCGTAGGCAATGGCTTTTCGATCCACGCGCATGGCCAGCGCTTCGCTGCCGACAACGCCCTTGGCGCCTTCCATCAGGTTGCCCACCATGCTGTTTCCGGCGCTGTCTGTGATTTTGGCGGTGCGGCTGCGGGCGATCACATCCCCGATGCCCAGCAGATCCGCGATGCGGGTGGTGGCCACGTTGCGCCGGGAAATATTGGCGCTTTTGTTCTCGTCCAGCCGCAGGTTCAGTCGGTTTTCAGAGGTGATTATCTCAAATCCCAATCCCGCCTGCTTTACCGCCGCCGACACCTTCATCTGGTTGGCGTCGCGGAACTTTACCAGCTCCTTCCGGACCGAGTCGGTGTCGGAGCCGATTTTGTTCCAGATTTCCGGATTTTCGATGATGCACCGAATGTCTCCGCCGAAGGATTCCTCCAGAATTTTGCGTGCTCTGGCCGACAGATTCGCCTGGTCCGCGATTTTCCGGCTGACCTCCACAGCGACGCGATCTCTCTCCTTCTCCTCGCTGTCAAGCACCCGGTGGTAGTTTTCCTCTTCTTTGAAATAGGACAATCCCCCGGCGCCCGGTATCTTGTACACTTTACTGGCCTGCCCGCCTGTGACCCCCAGCTGACCGAACTCCACGTCCAGCTGCACCTCGTACTGACGGCTGCGAAGCAGCACATCCCGCCAGCTGGCGCCCTGGATCTCGTCGTCGCTCATGGTGCCCACCTGGTCCATGGCAACGCGTGCGCCATCGATGTCCAGCGCCGCCAGATCCCTCAGCTGCCTTACAATGTTCTGGCGGGCTTTGCCTTTGCCGGTACGGGCCGTGCGGGCCAGATACGTTTCGCAGGCATCCAGCATGCGGGCATAGCACCGCAGCAGTCTGGCGGCGTTGCTCTGGGCTTCCTTCCGGTTCGAACCCACGCGCCCGGAGATGAACTCCACCACTTCTTCGGCGGCGTGCATCACTTCCTGAAACTTGTCCGAATTGGAAAGGCCCAATTTCCCCTTCAATCCGCCCCGCTCGGATGTGCGCAGCTGCTGCAGCAGCTGTTTCAGCTCCAAAGTTCTTTTGGCTCCATCCTTCTCCTTTGCCGGCGCGGGTGCCGTCTGCTGTGGTCCTGCCGCGGCCGCGCGGTTTCGCTGGGCCAGCTGGCCCACAACCGCTCCGTACGCATGGTAGGCATCCGGCGACACGCCGGAACCGGCATACGGTCTGCTCTTTTTTTCGTCGCCCATAACCCTTTCCTTTCTCTGTATGTGATACTGCGGGCGTTCGTGCCCGGCGCTCAAGCTCTTCTCGCACTTTGGAACATGGACTCGTCCTCTCTTATCCCACGGTGTAATATCCGCCCAGCCGCACGCCGTCCACAGCCGCTTTCTCCGGGGTGGACAGGCAGCTGTTGACCCCCAGATAGCAGTGGGTGTCCGTGTAGCTGCACGGGCGCACAAGCACCAGCTTGTGCCGGGCGCCCAGGGGGCTGTACGCCTCGATCAGCGCCTCCAGCTGGGCCTGGCTCACCGGCAGGGGGCCGGCGCGGCCGGTCAGATCCAGCAGCACGCAGAAGGTGCCGCCGCCGTCCCCGTACAGCCGGCCGTACAGGCTGCGCCGGTCCGCGGACAGGGGCAGCTTTGTCCACTGAAAGGGCTCCACGATCCGGGGCCGCACCCCGCAGGCCAGCTCCACCGCGCTCTCCAGCGCGGCCCGGGTGCCCTTGCCGCCCTGGTACAGAGCACTGCGGCGGATCAGCTGCCGCAGCTGCTCCGGCCCGAACAGGCCCCCCGCGTCGTCGATGCCCAGCCAGCCCGCCAGCTGCCGCACCTGCTCATCCGGAGCGCTTTCGTAGTCCAGCAGGGCGGGCACTTTGTCCACCTGCGCTTCCAGATCCAGATACAGGGACTGGAACACCGCGATGTATCGGTCAAAAAATTCGTCCTGCTGATAAATTTCGGGAAAGTACTGGGTGAAGCTGTACCTTGGAAACTCCAGGCGCAGCCCCCGCAGCACACACGCTGTATCGCCCGCCGCGGCCCGCAGGCACAAAAACACCCACCGGCCCGAAAGGCTGTGCAGCAGAATGTCCTGCCGGTTCACCTGCCGCACGCCGGGCAGGGCCGTCAGAGCCGCCCGCTTGTCTTCGTCCGGCGCGTCCGAGGCCAGAAATTCGGCCAGGTCCGGCCCGGCGGGTCCGGCGGCGGTCAGCACTTCCAGCTTGGCGCCGGAAAACGCCCCGTCCACCACCAGGCGGTTGTAGGTGCCGTCCTCGTCGGCGGTGTCAAAGGCCGCAAACCAGCTGCCCTCTTCGCCGGGGGCCAGATGCAGGCACAGCTCTTCGTCCCATGCAAAGCCCCGGGCGCACCCCGCCTGCAAGGCGCGCTTATAAAACTTCACTTGTCGCAGCGGCTGCTTCACGCGGCACGCCCCCTTTTACATGTATTCAATGCCGATCTCCTTCAGATAGGTCAGGCAGTCGGGCCCGGCGGTGATGTCCCCGTGCTCGTTTTTGCCGCCGCCCCGGCCGATGTACTCCAAACTCAGCTGTTCCACGCCCTGCACGCACTCTTCCAGCTCCAGCGCCGAGAACAGGCGGCCGCAGTCCACCCCGCGGCCATAGGCGCCGCTGTCCAGGGTCTCCACGGCCCGGCGGATCACTTCTTCCACCCGGGCGGCGCCGCCGGTTTGACCCGGGCGCAGCCGCACCCGGCCGTATACGCTGACGCCCACGTACCTCGCTTCCACCACCCGGATGTCCGTGGTCAGCACCCGGCAGCGCTCCAGCTGGGCCTGCACCGCCCGGCGGTAGGCCTCACTCAGCCGGGGCAGACGGCCGCCGGTGCGGGGTTTTACCGCCACCACCACGGTGTTGGACACAAAGGGCGTGCCGTACCGGGCGCTGTACGTTTCCATGGGAATGACGGCCACGCTGTCCACAAGCAGGCCCGGCGTGGCCAGGGCAATGGCCCGGTAGTCCTCTTCGGTGACCGCCCGGGCGGGAGTCTGCCACAAGGCATCCAGCTCGGCCTGCAGCTGGGCGGCGGTTTTGCACCGGCACCCGCCCGCAGCCGGGGCCGGGTTGTACACGGCCGTCACCCCGGGCAGCGGGGTCTCGGGCCGGGTGACACTGTCCGCCACCACGTTGCCGCCCTCGAACCGGGAGGTGCATACCTGCACGGCCAGCACGTCCCAGCCCGCCTGGGGCTGACGGCCGTTGAGGCTGTCCCCGAACACCACCTGCCGCCGGCTCTCGTCCAGCTGAAACACCCGGTCGTCCCAGCCCGCCTCGGCCAGGTCCGGGCACTGGGTCCACAGCTGACAGCGCACCCGGCCGTCCGGTTCGGTGCGCAGCAGAGCCAGCGTCAGCGCGCTCAGATTTTCCGCGTCGATGTCCAGCCGCTGGCCCGCGCACCCGTCGGTGCGGCCCAGATGCGCCATCCGCGCCGCGCCGGGGCTGAGGGCCGCCACCAGCACCCGGTCCCCGGGCCGGGGCGGTGTTTCAAAATGCAGCCGCAGCCGGCCGGAAGCCGTCTGCTCCACCCGCACCCGTTCGCTCTCGGCCTGGTCCGGCGCTTTCCAGCCGGTGTACTCCTCTTCCCCTTCTCCCCGCACAAACACGGCGGTCAGGGGGTTCTCGCCGGCCCAGAAGTCCGGTTCCAAAACCGGTGCACCGTCGCTGACAAACTCCTCGGCACGGGCCCAGGAGTGCACCTGGGCCGCCCGCACGCAGCAGGGCAGCACCCTGCCCAGCCGGGGGGCCAGATCGTAGTTGTTTTCCACAAGGCGGCAGCGCACATAGCACCCGGGGGCCATGCCTTCCGGCCCGCCGGACGCCCGGTGCAGGCGCAGAGTCACAAAGCCGCTGCGCAGAAGCCCGCAGGTCTCGTCCTCTTCCACCGCGGCTTCGGTCCACCGGCCGTCAAAGGCTTCCCAGGCCAGTTTGGCCAGCGAAAAGCCGGGTCCGAAGGGGTTGCGGGGCGTTTGCTGCAATTCCAGATACAGCCGCACCCGGCCTTCCAGCGGCCGGGCAAAGCCCAGGTACAGGCAGGCGCCCGGGGCGCAGTTGGGACCGAACAGGTCCGCAAAGCCCCCGTCCACCCCGGCCTGCCCCGTCAGGTCCCGCAGACGGCCTTCCTGTTCCAGATAGACCCCGGTCAGCCCGTTGGCCGGGCCACGGAAGGACTCCAGTGTCTCAAAGGGCACGTCACCGGCCCACACACGGGCGCCCCGGGGCACGTCCACATCGCCGCCCGCAAGGGCCAACACGCACTTTGCCCGGTGCTGTCGGGGCTCGATGCCCAGCAGCTTGAAATACTTCAGCCGGTGCACCTCGCCCGAGGCGTTCATGTAGTAGTGCAGCGTGTCGAACAGCCAGGCGAAGGTCTCCAGGGTGGTGATGCCCGGGTCCGAGGGGTTGAAGTTGGTCCACTCTTCGGTCAGGGTGGGGATGCGGGCCCGGGCCCGCTCAAAAATGGAACGAAAGTCGTCGCCGTCCAGGCGCGGTACTTGCAGCATAGGCCACCTCCGAAGCTCAGTTCACGTCCACGTACACAGTGTGCTCGCCGTTGACCGCCATGGCAAAGGGGTCGTTCAGCCGGGCGGAGAGCTCTTCATCCACCGCGTACTCCCGGCCGCCGGTGCGGGCCACCAGCGCCATGCGCTGCACCCGCAGGTCCGGGTCTTTCATTTTCAAAAAGGCCAGAAGCTGGCCCGGCGCGGGCAGAACGCCGATTTTCCAGCCCCTGCCATCAAAGCCGCCGGTCAGCGGGTCCAGAAAGCGGCGGATGTGCTCGTCCGTGCGCCGCTGCACCTGATACACGCTCTCCATGGCGTCGCACAGAATCCAGATGCGCACCGAAAACCGCACGAACCGGGGCTGGCACAGCACCAGATTTTTTCCCAGGGGCACGGCCCCGCTCTCGGCCAGAAGGGCACGGCGCACCGCGTCCTTCACGGCGGAGAAAATATGGCTGCCCTTTTCGTACTCGTCGATCAGCAGCGCCACGGTGATGGTGTCCGGGGCGGGGTTTCCCTGCCGGTCCCGGCCGGCGCAGCACTTGATCTGCCGCACCCCGCACCCCAGCCGGCTGATCACGTCGAAATAATCCCGCTCGGTCACGGCGCGGCCCCGGGTGCGCAGCAGATTGGCCACCAGACGGGCGGCGGCCTCTTCGCCGCCGTCCCCCGTGCCGCCGTAGGCCGCCAGCGGATTGTTCACCCGGGCCACAAACCGGATGGGCTGGGCCATGGTGTGGATGGCCCCGGCGGGCACATTGCCCTCGCCGCCCTGATAGCTGCAGTACTCCACCCGCACCGCCGCGGCCCCTTCGGGCGGGGCGTACACCGAGAAGGTGTGCCGGTCAAACAGCACCGCTCCCGCGGCGCTGTCCAGCTCGTAAAAGCGGCCCCGCTGTTCGGCGTATTTGCGGCGCTGCCACAGCACCCAGTGGTCCTGGCCGGGGGCGTCGGGCTGGGCCTCGTTCACGTACACCCGGGCGCTGAGCACGGTTTTTTCCCCCAGCTGAAACCGGGCCGGCGCCCGGGGGTCGTCCACGTAAAAGAACTCGGTGCGGCTGCTGCGGTTTTCCACCGGGGCCATGTTCAAGGTGATGCCCCGCACCAGCGGCAGGCCCGGCCGGTCCGGGCCGATGGCCGGGCACACCAGCCGCAGCCAGTACCGGTCTTTGCCGTACAGCGCGGCGTGGTCCGCGTCCGAGGGGACCAGCGCCAGCATGGCGCCGGAGCAGCGCAGCCCCTCGGTGCCGTCCTGCACCCGCACCGGGACAAACCCCGCGGGGGACAAATACTCCACGCTGTAGTCCAGAGGAAGGTCCTCGTTGTTTTCCACTTCAAAATACAGGCTCAGCGGGCTGCCCTGGGGCCGCTCGTCAAAACCCAGATACAGGCAGGCGCCCCGCCGCTCCCGGGCGAAAAACAGGATGGAACCGCGGCCCTTTTCCCAGGCGGGCACAAGATCCGTGCGCACAAAGTTGTTGTCCGTGTGCGCGGCGCAGGGCGTCAGAGGATGTTCGTCGTAGGCAAAGGAAAAGTGCAGCCCCGTCACCACGGGCACGTGCTGGCGGCAGGGCAGCTGATACAGCCCTTCGGCCCGCAGAAGCCGCAGCCGAAGCCGGTAGTCCCCGGCCATCTCGCCGGCGGGCATCAGGTCCGCCGGGCACACAAAGTCCAGCTTCACATGGCCCTGCACTGACCCGTTGAACAAAAGGGCGGCGTGCTCGTCGGCCACAAGGCGCTTCCAGCCCCGGGTGCTCAGGTACTCCACCAGCACGTAGTCGGGCTGCACGTCCCGCATCTCGGGCCGGGGGGCCTGCACGGTCTTTTTCATAATGATTTTATAATCCACCTGAATTTCCACTTCGGGCAGCTTCTGCTCCAGCGTTTCAAAATCCAGATCGAACTCCATGGACGCCCGGGCGCCGGGCCGGTCGAACACCTCCGGGCACTCGATGCCGCACTCGGCGTACAACTCCAGCGGGCTGCCGAAGGGATAAAACCGGCCCGCCGCCTGCATGACGCCGCCGCAGCGCACGTCCCGGGGCGCAAGGTGTTCCCGGCCGAACACCAGCGCCGCACCGGACAGACTCACGTTCAGCGGGCCCGCGGCCTTTGCGCACAGCACATGGCGCTGTTCGCCCTCGAACTCCTCGTCCGGCCAGAGTCCGTCCCAGTCAAACCACAAAGTGTTTCCCTCGGCCCGGGGCCGGGTCCAGTTTCCGGCACAGGTGAAAAAGGTCACGTCCTGCCCGGCCAGCGCCGCGGCGGCCGCGGGTGCGTCCCCGGGGTCCGCCGTTTGCAGACGCAGGCCCACAGGGCCCGGGCTCAGCCCGTCCAGCCCCCGGTCAAAGGCCAGGGTCAGCACGTGATGGGCCTCGCTGGAGCCGTCCGGGTCAAAGGGGGTGAAGGCGCAGCGGTCCGCGCCCTCGCCGTCCAGCACGGTGACAATGCGGTCCGCCGCCTGCTCGGTCCAGACGATGGCGTTCAGCCGGGCGGGGGTGGCGGTGATGCCCTCGGTGGTCTCGAAGGTCAGCGCGTCGCCGCTTTCTTCCCGCTCGGCCAGCAGGGCCGTGCCCCGGGGGATGTACACGGGCTCGGCGGCGCCGGCCACGGGCTCGAAGCACACGTAGCTGCGGGCCGCTGCGGCCGTGTCCGGCCGCAGCCGGTCAAAGAGGTTCAGATAATGGATTTTGTGCAGCCGCGGCACCCGGGCCAGGCGTTTTTCGCTGTCGGCCAGCATGTCTTCCAGCAGCAGCGCCGCCGTGCTGCCCACGTCCGGGTGGTCCGCGTCAAAGCGCCACTGGGGCACGTAGGCCTGGGCAAGCGCCTCTAATTTTTGGCGCAGCGCTGTTTTTTCCTGTTCCATTTGTGCCACCTTCCTACAGTTCGTCCCCCACGCCCTCGTACAGATAATAGGGGAACACCAGGTTGTTGGGGTTGTTGGTGGAGCGCACGGTGTAGTGCACGTTCAAAAGCACCTCGCCCCGGTCCAGCCGGTCCAGATCCACCTCTACGCCCACGTCCATGATGCGGGGCTCCCACAGGGTCAGCGCCTCGGTCACCTCGGCCTGCACCCGGGTCAGGGCGCCCTGGTCCGGCAGTTCAAACACATAGTCGTGGAGATTGCACCCGAAGTCGGGCCGCATGGCCCGCTCGCCGCAGCGGGTGGACAAAATGATGCGCACCGACTGGCGGATGTTCTCCTCCTCGCTGCTGGTCTGCATGCGGCCGGTGGCCTCGTCCGCCCGGGGCGGAAAGGCCCAGCCCGTGCCCAAAAAATCGCGTGTGCCCGCCATGTTCGGCTCCTTTCCCCGGCCCGCGGCCGGCTCAGTTGATTTTGACCATGCCGCCGGAAATCTCGGTCATGGCGCTGCCCTTCACCTGCACGGTCTGCTTGCCTTCGGCCTTCAGCATTCCGCCGGACAGCTGCATCATCTGGTTTGCGGAAATCTGCGCCTGCTGGGTGGCCTTGGCGGTCAGCCGGTCGCACTCCAGCTTCATCTCGCCGCCCTTGCCGTCCAGCGTCAGGGTGCACTTTCCGGTTTTCAGCACGATTTTGGAATTGGCCGTGATCTGCACCGCGCCGTTTTTGCCGTCCAGCTGCACAAGGTTCTTGCCGTTCTTGTCGGACAGGGTCACGCTCTGCTTTTCGTCGTCCAGACACACCGTCAGGCCGCCGGGGGTGGTCACGGTGCACGCGGCCTTGTCCTTTTCCTCGGACAAGGTCACCTGATGGCCCCCCTTGGTGCGGAAGGATTTCACCGTATTTTTATCGGTAAAGCACTGGCCCGGGAACTTGGCGCCGGCCGGGTACAAAACGCCCATCACAAAGGGGCGGCGCATCTCCGCGCCCAGAAACCCCACCAGCACCACGTCCCCCACCTCGGGCACCGCATAGGCGCCGTAGTCCCTGCCGGCGCAGGTGTGCAGAAGGGGCATCCACTGACAGATGTTGCTGCCGCTTTTCCAGGACAGAAACTCCACCTTCACCAGCCCGGCGTTCTCCTTGTCGCCGTTGTCCGTGACCTTGCCCTGCACAAACAGGGGCGGCTGGCGCAAAGTGGGGTCCTGACCGAAGGTTCCGTTCTCGTCCAGAAGCTGTGTGATCTCACTCATAAGCTGTCGATCCTCGCGTCAAAAGTGGTGGAAAATCCGTTTTCCGAATACACGTGCCGCACGTCCGTGATGTAAAAATTCCGGTCTGCATCGCTCATCAGCCCGGCGATTTTGATCCAGCGGCCGGGCACGATCTCCGGCAGGCCCTCGCACTGGCAGTTCAGCGCGCCGAACTGCTGCTGAATGCCGTCCATCAGCACTTTGGCCCGGGCGGCGGCGTCCTTGGCGCTGACGGTGCGGGGGTCGAAGTAGGTGCGCTCGGTGCCCGAGAGCATCCGGCTGGGCCCGGCCCCCTGGCCGAAGCTGCCCGAGGCCGCGGCGCTGCCCGACACGGGCTTGTCGCTGGTGGGGTCCACGCCGGTCACGGTGACTTTTTTCACCAGCGGTGCGCCCCGCAGCGCAAACGTCGCCCGGCGGATGCCCATTTTCGGCTCCAGCGTCATCACCGGCGCGGCGCTTTTGGGCGGCTGACGGAAATAGGCCTTGCCCGCGAACACGAAAAACTCGCACCCGGTGTACTGGGCCTGCCGCACCAGAAAGTCGTAGTCGCTGTCCATGTGGAACTGCAGCGGCTCCTTTTCGGCCTCGGTCAGCTGCACGGTGCGCCCGGTCAGATAGGAGCTCACGGGCTGCTGGCCCAGCAACGCGTTCACCACCGGGGCAATTTTCTTTTCGCTGCGGATCTCCAGACGCTGCATCTTCATCAAAAGGCACTTGGCGTCCATGCACTCCACGTGGATGTAGGGCGCGTCGTCCTCTTCAAATTCGTACCGCACTTCGGCCACCAGCCCGCTGAACACGGTCTCGGTGCGGATGTAGCCCAGCTCCACCTCCACCTTGGCCCCCAGCTGCAGCACCTTGGCCGCGCCCTGTTTGGAAAAATCGGTCTGCTCGTAGTCGTACTGGCCCACCACGTCGAAGGAAGCGCCCGAAGCCGCGTATCCGCAGCTCAGATCCACGGTCAAGCCGGAGATTCCCGCTTTCAGCTTCTCGGCGATGTCCACCCCGTCCACCCGAATACGGGCCGTGGGCGCCCGGAAGTCCTGGTATTTTGTTTTCAGCGCCTGATAGCTGGTGCTGGCGGTCATCAGGTCCATGGAGCGGACGCCTCCTTTTTATCGAATGGACGGCACCTTCAGCACCGCGGCCTTGTCCAGCTTGCGGGGATTCAGAATGCCGTTGGCCTCGGCGATCACCTTCCACTGGCCGGGGTCGTCGTACTCCTGCCCGGCGATCATCCACAGCTGATCGCCCTGGGCCAGGGTGCGCTCTTTGGTGCGGTCCGGGGATTCGTGGGGCTGACGGGCGCTCTGCTGCACCAGAGCCCGCTCCTCGCCCACGATCACCAGCGTCACCCGGGCTTTCACCGGCGTGCCTGCCGGGGAGAACATGGTGTACTGGGCCGTGGCGCTCTCCACCACGCCCACAAAGTCGAGACTGCCCCACAAAAAGTTCACCTTGGGGGGCTGATGGCTCTGCCGCGCAAACTTCACCAGCTGCATGATCTCCGCGCAGGCCGCGGCCGGGTTCTTGTTGCTGGACCGGCCGAACTGGTCCTTGGCCAGAGCGGTCAGCCCCGCGGTGCTGGTGAAGGCGTTTTTCAAATCCGTCAGGCTGGTGCTGTGCAGGTCGGTGATGGTGTCGAAATACAAGGGCACCGTCAGCCGGGCGGGCTCGCCGGCGGGGGCCTGCCCCTGCTCGGGGCTGCCGTTTCCGCCCAGGGTCGGCCGCCGGGCCAGATGCACATGGCGCTCCAGCGTGTACTCCGCCGGGTTGAACTGCACGATCACGGTCTTTTTGTCCGTGGTGGTGCGGGCATTGGCCCCGGCCACGATCTCCAGCCGGGCCTTTTCCAGCTTGGCGGGGGTCAAAAGGCCTTTCGCCTTGCTTTTCAATGTATCGGTCACTGCCATGGCTTACATCCCCCTTCTCATTTTTTCGCTGCGCAGCCGCGCCTCGATCTGGCGGTACACTTTGTCTGCGATGCGCTCCACTTCCCGCAGAGGAATCTCCTGCACCGCCCGCTTCACTTCCTCGGTGCGCTCGCGCCGGGCCTGAGCGGTGGGCGCTTCGGTCTCGGTGCGCACCGTGCGGGTGCGGCGCACGGTGGGAATGCTCGCGTCCTCATCCCGGGCGGGTGCACCAGCCGCCGGGGAGCGCCGCAGCTCCATCACCGCGGGCCCGGCCGCCGGGAAGGCGGGTGCGGCCGTCTGTGTCCGCAGCGCGGATGCTTCGTATCGGGCGGAAACTGCCTGCTCCGGCACAGGCCGGGCGGCGGTTTCCAAGGGCGTCTGCACAGTGTGCAGCAGCGTCTGCGCCGGGCGGATGACCCCGGGTGCAAAGGACGCATTCCGTGCCAAAGGCCCGGGCGTTCTCCCCGCCGGAATCTCCGAGGCCGGTGTCTGCCGGTGGGTCATGGTCAGCGGCGCAGCGGAAACGTTCAAAGCGCCGCTTTGCGCAACCGATACCGCTGAAGGGAACGCGCTCTCCCCCGCCGGGGCTTCTGGGGTTCCGGCGGAAACGGATTGGGGCGGTGCGCTGCTTTCCACCGTTTTTTCGGGCGTTTCCCGGTGGGTCAGGAACACAGGGGACACACTGGCTTGCACGGCCGCCGGGACGAACGGTTTCTGCTGCACCGGTGTTCCGGTTTTCCCGTCAGAAACAGTTCGGGGCGTTGCGCTGTTTTGTGCCGTTTCTCCGGGCGTTTCCCGGTGAGTCAGGGACACCGGGCGCAAAGGTTGCACACTGCTTTCCGCAACGGGTGCAGATGTTCTCTCCCGCACCGACGTTTCCAATTTTTCGTTGAAAACAGGTCGAGGCGGTGCGCTGCTTTGTGCCGTTTCTCCGGGCATTTCCCGGTAGGTCAAAGGCACAGGGTGCAAGGGCTGCGCACTGGCTTGCGCGGCCGCCGGGGCGAATGCTCTCTCCTGCGCCGATGGTTCCGGTTTTCCACTGGAAACGGGTTGGGGAAGTGCGCTGCTTTGCGCCGTCTCCCCAGGCGTTTCCCGGTGGGTCAGCGATACAGCTGTCAAAGGCAACGGACCGCTTTGCACGGTTGCTGCAGCGGGTGTTCTCTCCCCCGCCGGCGTTTCCAATTTTTCGTTGAAAACAGTTCGGGGCGGTGCGCTGCTTTCCCCGGCTTTCTCCGGCGTCTGCCGGTGAGTCAGGGGCACAGCCGGAGCGGCGAACTTTGCCGCGGCGGTGCGCGGTGGCTGTGCCGGTGAAACCGCAACCTCCCTCTGCACGAAGGTTTTTGTTTTTTCAATCGAAACAACGTCTTTTCCCGGGGCGGTCTCGCCCGGCGTCTGCCGGTGAGTCAGGGGCACGGCCGGGGCGGTGAACTCCGCCGCGGCTGTGCGCGTCGGCTGCGCCGGGATGGGGGCCGGTGAAACAGCCGTTTGTGCAGAAGGCTCCGTTTTTTCAATCCGCACCGGGTTGGACGCTGCCGGTGTCTCCCCTTCCGCCGCCGAAACCCGGTGCGGATTGAAAAAACGG
>ERZ894220.16-NODE-16-length-213311-cov-45.336_pt1 | contig 213311 bp, 134 predicted proteins | sample MGYA00380292_ERZ894220 | MGnify/ENA primary metagenome ERZ894220 (study PRJEB32331, sample SAMN06328446) | human gut metagenome | biome: human gut microbiome; feature: stool | host: Homo sapiens | collected 2014-12-05 ... | reverse complement strand
TTTTTGATGAAGCCCTTGTATCGGAAGATACAGGGGCTTTTTTTTGTATCCGGATGGTTGTAGGAGCGTCATGGTCTTATGCGGATCGGTGCTATTGGTAGTCGGAACAGGGTGAAATGAATATAAAAAGTGAATATTTTGTCCTAAATACTACATAATGTTACAATGATTAAAAGTACTTAAAACCAGATAATTATCTCCCCGGTTTAGATGATTTTCTCATCCTTTTTTTGTATCTTTACTTCATATTAAAAGGTATGGTAAAACCTTTAATCAGTGAACTTTTTTATTGATTGACAAAAGAAAACAGCTATTTGGTAAAACTAAATGCAATCAGTTTGTGTTTATTATGTAGATTTATTAAATGACATGAAAACAACTGTAAAGACATTTTGGATTAGCATGCTACTGATACTCACTTGTAGTATTAGTGGAAAAGCTGTTGACTTTGCCAAGGTCTGTGTAAAGTCTGCAGAAACTTGCAACGTTTCTGCTACATTGTCTTCATGTTCTTCTACCTCATCCAAAAAAATTAAACAGGAAAGCTCAAAATTTGCAGATACCAGATTCTCATGGACAACAGATGTTGAGTTGGGCACTAAGCCTCTTACTGAAATTTATTCTTCCAACCAGCAGCGTATACGCAGGGTGATTGAAGATAACATTTTCCTCAGAAACATATTCCTGATATTGTCCAACCATGAAAATTTGCTTGTACATGGTCGGACCAAACAATACTTTTCAGATAAAGACCCGTATTATGCAGTTACGGGCAGTGATTATTATATCTACACGCTTCGGCGGATTTTGATTTAGCCGCTAATTCCCTTTTAATTTCCCCCCCCCTTCTTCCTTTTGTTTTGAATGGAAGCGGGAGTAGGTGACCTGTTGTGTGCATGTGTGCTGAAATGAGGTTGCAAGGATGATTTACGCCCTATTGGTCCGTAAGAGGGAAGTTATACCCCTACGCTTTATTCTCAAAATCAATTTTAATACCAACAATTAAACTTTTTAATCATGGAAACAACTCAAAAAAAAGCAGCCTCTTTTAAAGGCATTAGATCCGCCGGTTGGGTAATTGTAATTTGCTTTATCATTGCCGTACTAATCTTTAATTTTGTTCTTGGAAATCCATCCAACTTCATGAACAATGATCCGAACAACCACCCGTTGCCGGGAAACTTTCTGGGCACTATATATAAAGGTGGGTTTATAGTTCCGGTGATTCAGACTCTTTTGCTTACCGTTATCGCCTTGAGCATCGAACGCTATATTGCTATTCGCGCCGCTTTCGGTAAGGGGTCGTTGGTGAGGTTCGTTGCTAATATCAAAGCAGCTTTGGCTGCCGGAGATATGAGGAAGGCGCAGGAGATATGCGACACACAGCGTGGTTCTGTAGCCAATGTGGTAAATGCTACTTTGAGGAAATATGCCGAAATGGAGAGAGAGACGGAACTGACTAAAGACCAGAAACTGCTTGCTATCCAAAAAGAGTTGGAAGAAGCCACTGCCCTGGAGTTGCCGATGATGGAACAGAACCTGCCGATTATAGGTACTATCACTACGCTGGGTACATTGATGGGGTTGCTGGGTACGGTCATCGGTATGATTCGTTCTTTTGCTGCTTTGGCCGCCGGAGGTAGTGCTGACTCTATGGCGCTGTCACAAGGTATTTCCGAGGCTTTGATTAATACTGCTTTCGGTATCTTGACCGGTGCTTTGGCTGTTATCTCCTATAACTATTATACCAATAAGATTGACAAACTGACGTACAGCCTTGATGAGGTTGGCTTCTCTATCGTGCAGACTTTTGCAGCTACGCATAAATAAATTGAATTGCGGGGAGTATCCCGATTATTAATTCTCAATTTTTAATTAGATAATTATGGGTAGAGCGAAAATCAAAAAGAAAAGCACGTTCATCGATATGACGGCCATGAGTGACGTGACTGTATTGTTGCTTACTTTCTTCATGCTGACTTCTACGTTTGTGAAGAAAGAGCCGGTACAGGTAACTACTCCGGCATCTGTATCCGAGATTAAGATACCGGAAACGAACGTTCTCCAGATATTGGTCGATCCGAACGGGAAAGTGTTTATGAGTTTGGACAAGCAGTCCGACTTACGTAATGTGCTGGAGGCTATGGGGCAGGAGTACGGAGTGACTTTTACTCCTGAGGAGACGAAGAAGTTCATGCTGGCATCCACTTTCGGAGTGCCGATGAAGAGCATGAAGAAATTTCTCGACCTGCCGCAAGACCAGCAGGACGCTGTATTAAAGAATGAGGGAATACCTATTGACAGTATCGACAACCAGTTCAAGGCATGGGTGCGTAACGCGCGTGCCACGAATGCTGATTTGCGTATCGCCATTAAGGCGGATGCCGATACTCCTTATTCCGTAATCAAGAATGTAATGAACTCACTTCAGGACCTTAGGGAGAACAGGTATAACCTGATTACCTCTTTGAAGACCACTGCTGAAGATTAACGAAAGGAGATAGTATGGCTGAAATACAAGAAAGCGGTAATAAGAAAGGTGGAAAGAACAAGCAAAAGAAGATGACCGTCCGGGTGGATTTTACGCCGATGGTGGACATGAATATGTTGCTGATCACTTTCTTCATGCTGTGTACTTCACTGAGCAAACCTCAGACGATGGAGATAAGCATGCCGAGCAATGATAAGAATATCACCGAAGAACAGCAGACCAAAGTGAAAGCGTCGCAGGCAATCACGCTGTTGCTGGGAGACAGTGATAAATTGTACTATTACGATGGAGAGCCCAACTATAAGGATTATACTTCGCTGAAAGAGACTTCTTACCAAGCGGATGGTCTGAGGGCTATGCTTCTGCAACGTAATAGGACTGCTGTAAATGAGGTGAACAAACTGAAACAGCAGAAACTGGAACTTAAAATATCAGAAGATGACTTCAGGAAACAGCTTTCCGAGATAAAGAGTGGGAAGGACACGCCGACAGTCATCATCAAGGCTACCGATGCAGCCTCGTATAAAAACCTGATTGATGCTCTTGATGAAATGCAGATATGTAATATAGGCAAGTATGTGATAACGGACATAGCCGATGCCGATCAGTTCCTGATAAAGAACTATGAAAGCAAAGGGGAACTGTCGCAGAATATTGCCGAATAATAACACCTAAAAACAGAAGAATATGGCTAAAGTAGATTTAAGTTCTTTGGAATGGTGTGACCTGATATTCAGCGGCAAGAATAAGGCGTACGGCGCCTATAAGATGCGTGAAGACTCTCCGCGCCGCCACAACATAGCTGTGATATTGGTGATAGTGATAGCCTTGATAGGTTTCAGCATTCCGACCCTGATAAAGATGGCGACTCCAAAGCAGAAAGAGGTGATGACCGAAGTGACCACCCTGTCGCAATTGGAAGAACCGGAAGTAAAGCAGGAAGAGATGAAACGTGTGGAGCCTGTTGCACCACCGCCACCGGCATTGAAGAGTTCTATCAAGTTTACTGCTCCGGTCATCAAGAAGGATGAAGAGGTGAGGGATGAAGATGAGATTAAAAGTCAGACCGAGCTGACGGAAACGAAAGTAGCTATCTCCATCGCCGATGTGAAAGGCAATGACGAAGCTAATGGCAAGGATATTGCCGACCTGAAACAGGTGGTGACGCAAGCTCCGGAGGAAGAAGAGAAGGTGTTCGACATGGTAGAGCAGATGCCGACGTTTCCCGGCGGGACCAATGAGTTGATGAAATATATCGCCGACCATTTGAAATACCCGACGATTGCGCAGGAAAACGGTGTGGAGGGACGGGTGATCTGCCAGTTTGTGGTTAGCAGTGACGGTAGAGTACGGGATGCTAAAGTTGTAAAGACGCTGGATCCTTACTGTGACAAGGAAGCTATCCGCGTAATTATGTCAATGCCTAAGTGGATACCGGGCAAACAAAATGGCAAGGCGGTTTCTGTGAAGTATACGGTTCCTATTGTCTTTAGATTACAATAAATAGCACGTGTTATGAAAATGGTGAAACTGCTTCAGCTTTCAGGATTGATAGTAATGCTGGCCTTTATATCTGCCTGTCGCCATAAGCCTAAAGACGGCCTGACGGATACCTATACTTCCGGCGTCATAGCAATTGCTGCCGACGAAAGTTTCCGGCCGATTGTGCAGGAAGAGATAGATGTATTCGAGGGATTGTTTCCTCTGGCGGGAATTGTGCCCCGTTATGTGACGGAGGTAGAAGCTATCAACCTTTTGCTCAAGGATAGTCTGCGGTTGGCGATAACCAGCCGCAGGCTGACTCCGGAGGAGATGGGCTCTTTCAACAGTAGGAAGTTCTTTCCGCAAGAGATAAAGATTGCGACGGATGGGCTTGCGTTAATAACGAATCGGGGCAATCCGGACACATTGATTGGAGTGAAAGATCTTCGCCGTATTCTTACCGGGGAAGCCGGACAGTGGAAAGATATTTATCCCTCATCCCGTTTGGGGGATATTCACCTGGTATTCGATAATAAGAATTCCAGCACCGTACGTTTTGCTGTGGACTCTATCGCTAAGGGAGCGCCGCTTTCGACTCGGGTGAAAGCGTTAAAGACGAATAAGGAAGTTATTGATTACGTGGCACGTACACCGGATGCAATGGGAGTTATCGGAGTGAACTGGTTGAGTGACCGTAACGATACTACCGGACTTTCTTTCAGCAGAGAGGTACGGGTTATGTCCGTCAGTGCTGCCGATAAGGCCACGCCGGCAAACAGCTACAAGCCTTATCAGGCGTATCTGTTCTATGGTGATTATCCACTGGCACGTAGTATTTATGTATTACTGAATGATCCGAGAAGTGCTCTTCCTTGGGGCTTCGCTTCTTTCCTTGCTTCCGACCGGGGACAGCGGATCATTTTGAAGTCGGGATTAGTGCCCGCCACCCAACCGGTGCGTGTGGTAAACATCAAAGATGAATAACTAAAATGGAAGCTAACATGAAACGTAAATTATTATTATGTATGGGAGCGATGCTGCTTGCCGGTACGCTTGCCGCACAGGTGCCTGTTCCAGAGTGGGAGACAGGGGTAGAGCAAATAAAAAGTCTGATAAAGACAGATCCCGGACAGGCATCTGCAACTGCCGGGGAGTTATTGAAAGGAAAAAACAAGAAGAACGTATCACTCATCATCTCCATAGCCCGCGCCTATCTGAATGTAGGCAAGCTGCCGGAGGCGGAGAGTTATCTGAAAATGGCTCAGAAAGTGGATAAGAAAGATGCGGGCGTGTCCGTCTTGGAGGGAGACATTGCCCTTGCTCAGAAAGATGTAGGGCGTGCCTGCCAACTTTACGAACAGGCTATCTATTTTAATCCGGACTGTAAAGAGGCTTATCTGAAATATGCCCGGGCTTATAGATCTGCCAGCCCATCGCAGGCCATTGACAAACTGCAACAACTGAAGGCGTTGGCTCCCGACTTTTTGGAGGCGGACAAGGAGCTTGCCGGAGTGTATTATGCAACCAACCGTTTCGGTAAAGCAGCCGAGACTTATGCTAAATTCATAGATACCCCTGTTGCTACGGAGGATGATATCTTGAAATATGCGTTTGCCCTGTTCCTGAACCATGATTTTGAAAAATCGCTGGAGGTGGTCCAGAAAGGGTTGCAGAAGAACGGACGACATGCTGCGTTTAATCGTCTGGCTATGTACAACTATACCGACTTGAAACGTTATGATGAAGCCGAAAAAGCGGCAAATGATTTTTTCAATGCCTCGGACAATGCCGATTACTCCTATTTGGATTACCGGTATTACGGTGCTTTGCTGAGTGCTTTGAAGAAGTATGACCGCGCCATTGTGGAATATGGAAAGGCTCTCGAAAAGGATAGCAGCCAGATTGATGTCTGGCGTGAAATAGCAGATGCTTATGAGTTGAAAAACGACTACGCACAGGCTATTGCTGCCTATCAAAAATATTATGATACTTTAAGTCAAGATAAAAAGACGCCTGAGGCACTATTCCAACTTGGACGTCTCTATTACGGTCAGGGCACATCTCAGGATACTCTTACCGTTCAGCCGGCCGATCGTATGACGGCATTACAGGCTGCGGACTCTGTGTTTGCGCTGGTAGCCCGGCAAGCTCCTGACAGCTACTTGGGCGATATGTGGCGTGCCCGCACTCACTCTGCCATGGACCCGGAGACAACCGAGGGCCTGGCAAAGCCTTATTATGAAAAGGTAGCGGACATGCTGTTGGCAAAGAACGAGCCGAGGTATAACTCTGCATTGATTGAATGTTACAGTTATCTGGGATATTACTATCTGTTGAAGAGTGATTATCCGGTTTCAAAAGAGTATTGGAATAAAATTCTGGCTATCGACCCCACCAATGCCACTGCTAAAAAGGCATTGGACGGCATCAAATAGCAATAATTTTAGTTGTTTGTCGTGTCGGGAGGAGTGGAGAGTGATTCTTAGCTCCTTCCATTTTTTTTTAAGAAATAAAAAAAGACCGCTGGATTAGCGATCTTCTTTAGTTGCGGAGGCCTGACTCGAACAGACGACCTTTGGGTTATGAGCCCAACGAGCTACCAACTGCTCCACTCCGCGATGTTTTGTGGGTGCAAAGGTACGGCTTTTATTGGAATCTGCAAATAATATCTGAATTATTTTTCATAAAAGATGCAGGCTTTTGTGTAAACTGTTGATAAATAATATAATAAAACAGTTTTTTTTATTCCTTTAATAGCTTAACTTTGCAACCGATTGGTGCTTCGTACTTTACTTCTATCTTGTCACCGACTTTTTTCCATTCCACTGTAAGCCTACCGTAAAGTAATTCGGTAGAGGCTTTCACATATTGAAGGTCGCCTACTGTACGGGGGGATAGAATAACTTCGCTCATTCCCGGTTTGGCACTTCGTATACCCGCTAAACTTTTGAAAAACCATTCGTCTATTTGACCCATCATGAAATGATTCCATGATGAACCTTGGCGGGGATCCCACTGCTCGGTGAGAGTTGTAGCGCCAAACTTTTGCTGGAAACCATAACCGGGCACATCTTCATGATTGTGCATTGTGTACATTAGCTCGTCCAACCCATTCTCGGCTAATGTTTGGAAGAGGTAGCGGTTCCCTACATCACCTGTTGTCAGGTGATTTCCGTTTTTCTTGATGTCGGCTATCAAATTATTGAGTACAGCTTTTTCATCACCTTCGGGTGTCAGTCCTAAATAGAGTGGGAGCGATAGCGAACACTGACTGCCTGTACCATATGTTTTTTTCTCTTCTTGATAGAACTTTTCATTGAAAGCGTTGCGGATTTCGGTTGCTAAATTGGTAAAATAGATTTCATCGTAGTTGTTACCTACCATTTGAGCTGCCCTGATCATGTATTTTACTATCATGTAATAATGTGCTGTGGCTACTAACGGTACCGGTGTGTTGCGTGAGAATCCGGCACGAAAATTGCCATAGTCGTACCAATCACCTAACCCGAAAGAGAGAATGTGTCCTTCGGCGCGTGTTGCTAAATAATCAACATAACGGGACATGTTCTTGTAATAGGTGTGGATGAGTGAGTCATCACCATAAAAATCATAATACATGAAAGGAAGCACCACCAGCGTGCATCCCCATTCGGGAGACTCAGCGAAGTCGTCCATCCCTTTCCCCTGAAAGTAGACATATTCGGGGGCGGTGGTAGGTACTGCTCCATTGGGATGCTGGGCATCGGCTATGTTTTGTAGAGTCTGCGGGATGAATCCTGTTAAATCATAGTTGAACAGTAAGCCGGGGCCATTGAGATGGTCCTGTTCCAGCCATCCCAATTTTTCGCGATGTGGGCAGTCGGTAAATACTCCTTGCATGTTACTTCTTACGGCTTTCTCTATCAAACGGTGTGCACCATTAAAGATGGAATTGGAACATTCAAAAGTTGATACCTTGGGAGTTGAGTTGTATACAAAACATGAACGTATTTTTTTGATAACCGGGAGCTTCTGAGGATTCTTCTCACCTTGCATCGTAGCACCCTCTATTTGGATGTATCGAAATCCATAGTAGGAGAAGCGTGGATGCCAGGTTTCTTCACCGTCGCCTTTCAATGTGTATTGATAGTAATGTTGACGACCTGTTTGGCGTTGATTGCAGGCTCCTTCAGGTGTCAATGCCTCTGCGACCAATAATGTTACTGTCTGCCCTTTCTTTCCTTTAACTGTGATTTCGGGAAATCCGGCAAGGTTCTGCCCCATATCCAGTACTATGGCCGAGGCGTCTACCTTACGTTTGGTAGATTTGGACGCAGCGGCCAGCAGGGAGTCAGGCAGATGAGTGGCGGATATTGGCGAGTAGTGTTCCATAATAGCTACGGGAGCTGCTATTTGCGGACGCAACACACCTTTGGGCCCTTCTTGAACTACTACTTGGTTCCAAAGTGTATCATTAAACTTAGCCATGTTCCACCCTTTTTGTTCTTGTCGGGCATCGTAATCTTCCCCTCCGTAAATACAGTTGAATGTAACAGGACTGAAGTCGTATTTCCATGTTTTGTCCGATGCTACTGTCTGTGATGTCCCGTCTTCGTAGTGAATGGTGAGTTGCAGGCGTACGGTAGGAGGGCCGAAACTGATGAGTAGCTTGCGGTAACGACCTCCTTGTACATTGTAGAAGCCATTACCCAGCAGCACTCCGATAGCGTTATTGCCTTTTTGAAGCAGTGTGGTTACATCGTAAGTATTATACCACACAGATTTGTCATAATCGGAGATAAGAGGAGTAAACTCGCTGTTGCCTACTTTCTTGCCATTGATAGACAGCTCATAAAGACCAAGGCCGCAAATATTCACCACAGCTTGTTTTACTTTCTTTTGTTGCGAGGTAAAAGTGGTGCGCACATAGATGCTCTTACGTGAAAGGGAGTCGGCTGCTGCCCAGGCTGCTTTCACCGTTTCTTTTTTCATTTCGCTGCCATGAAATATACGGCCTTCCGGAGTGTGGGCATCTGCCTTGGTGATGGCGCCAATCCAGCGACTTTCACCAAAAGATGCTTTTACGTTTGTGATGATGAAACGTCCTTTATCGCTCCATGACGAAGGTTCATCGCTTTTATTCCAAACACGTACACGCCAGTTATAATCTCCCACCGGCAGTGTTTTGATTTTCACCAATTGGCTCTGTTCGCTCTGTACCTTCCCAGTGTGGAAAACCATCTCGCCACTTATGCGATTTGTTACTTCCAATTCGTAGGAAGTCTGTACTTCGGTATTGTCCGAGGAGATCATTTGCCATCCCAACCGGGGCGTTCGGGTGGTCACTACGAGCCCGCTCCGCATTTCTGCAGTGATCCGGGTTAAATCAATATTTGCCGCTTGCAGGGAGCAGGCGGCAAATAAGAGAAACATGGAGAATAGTCTTCGAATATTCATAGAATGAAGGACATAATATTATATTTTGATTGATATAGCCGTTAGTTCATTTCACAAACCAAACGCTCTAGCTTTTCACTATGGCCCGCAGGTCTGCCGTCAACTAAAATAGTGAGTCCATTGCCATGATGGTACCGGCTTCCGTATTTATCCCAGATAATGGTGATGTTGCGACCATGATAGCTGACATTGTCTAAACAGAAGTATTCCCATTTGTCGGCTGGGATTAGTGGATTCACTTCTATTTTATCGTCAAACCGGGGACGAAGTCCTACCAGACCGGTGATGATCAGATCATTAAAAGTAGAATGGTTGTAATAACGGCTCCTTTCCCGGTCTCCCATTAGCCAGGCTCCATTCTTCTCGTCTAAATATTCGCCGATGTATGGTCGGCCACGATGATACTGGGATTCTACGTAAAGTTCCATCTGATGGAAATAAGTGGAATCGGCTAATATGTCGTTTTGAGGATAGTTATTCAAGAAATTAGCCATAGCAGTCAATGTTTGGGAAGATGCGAAGGGCCAAATAGCGCCGTCCCATTCACATCGTCCTACACCATGTGAACGGAATTGGGGATGACGACGCTCGGCAGTAGTCAATCCGTAAGGAGCGGCAAATCCTTTTTCATCCATCGTTTGGCGCCATGCTTCCGCGTAATGTTGGGCTTCACGATCGGGTAGGTTAAAATACCAAGGAATAAAACCGATTGCTTCGCGTACTGCCGCACAAGTATCGCCACGTAGAGTCTCGAAGAATTGATGTTTCTCATTCCAAAGTTTCTTTTGAACAAGAGTTTTCAGTGAATCTGCTTTCATGCCATATTTACGCGCCATTTCGGGATTATCAAGCAAGATGCCTATGTCAGAGAGTGCCTTAGCATTGGCATACATGTAACTATTGATAGTGGGGCGGGCATATTTCTTTCTGCGCCCGCCGCTGATGGATTCTTCCATACCATCCTGCACATCACCTTGCCAATAAAGCCCATTAGGCAGACGGTGGGTCTTTTCCCAGCGGGAATATTCCTTTTCGAGGTCAGGAAGCATATCTTTCAGAAAATTCATGTTCCCGTCCACAAGGTAACGTCCCAGCATTGCATCAATATTCCACGAACTGAATTTTTCCATCTTTTTCATGGGACCACCTTCGTTACCTCGATACCAAGTGTGAATAATTTGATCGAGGTATTGAGAGTCACGTAACCAGCGGCTTTCATAGATATGATGACCGATAGCACAGGCTATAAGGTTGTACTTGTCTGCATAGGAACGGTTTACTAAGAACTCAGTCATACCATAGCCTACGGGTGTCTGTTTGATGTGCTTACGCAGTGTCCACCAGCGATAATAGAACATTTCTTCAAAGTTCTTTTGAGGACAGTCAAATAAAGGGATGTTCTTCTCCATCCAGGCCGATGCCTCACTGTTTGGGATAGCCTGAGCTATGTTTTCGTCTTCCATGCCGTTGAAATAGTCTACGTAATGTTTGTAGTTGTTATAGTTGAGCACAGCTGCGGAAGCGCTTACGTCGGTCGATGAAGTTTGGAAATTGGAGATGCTGTATGCTACTAATGGCTCTTGTTCACCAGCATCTGCCAATGTACCGTCCCAATCGGCAGGAGTATCAATGGTGGGGAATGTACGGCGTTCACCGGTGCGGAAAGCTATACGCTCAATAGCTGCTACCGGTGCGAAAAACATGCGTTGACCTGCTTTTTTCCCATCAATAAATACTTCGGACATACGTTTGGATACGGATAGTATGACCTCGACATGATAGCTTTTACCGGCTTCGTAATTTAGTAATTTGCCGTAGCGTGCCCCTCCTTTGCTGAGCATGGTACCATCTGGATTAAGATCGATGCGTGCACAAGCTATGCTATTCTCATCGAGAAACTCTATCTGAAGTAACCCTTTATCGTTTTGGTCTGCTTTAATGTCAAAGGCTACCTTCAATTCTTTGCTGGCAGGAATCTTGCGCTCTATGCGGCAGTAGTCAAAGGGATCGCGATCGCTCATTTTAAGCCATTTCCCCTCAAGGCTTACGGGGGCCCAAAGAGGAGAATAGAGGTTCCAATCCGTAAGGTCTGCCAATTTTTCGGCTTGGCTGAAATCATCTTTTGCATGTGCAGTAGCTTCCAGCTGTACAGGCACTTGAATACGTGATACCCACATGTCTTCTTTGTTCACACTGTAACTCAACCAAAGATCACCATCTTCGGGAATACCGTTACCTTCTTGGATACCTCGTACGTATTGCGGCCCATGGGATTTATAATTGCCACCGTAGCGCATGCGCGTGATTTCGCCATGTATCAAATTGAGTGTGGTATAATTGAGTCCGTCTTTACTCAATGAAATGGCTAACGGCCATCGAAACTCGGAAGGGTTATAGACTGTGGCATAAGTACCGTCACTTAAACGTTGGCCCCAGATTTTGGCATTACTATTTACAAATCCTTTGGCACGTTCTACAGGCTGGTGCCAGGTGAGCCCACCGTCTTTGCTTACGGAAGTCAATGCGTGTTTCCACAATGCTACAATGTCACCGTTGGGAAGTGTATAGTCACAGTATGCTTTATATCCTTTGTGCAAAGGAATCAACGGATCATTCCGGTCGGCCTCTTCCACCCATTGCATGCGGTAACGTGGATTGTTTAGAATTTCGTGGCAAGCCTTTACAAATCCCTTATCTTTACTACGGGTAAAATAAGGATAAATCGTATTTTTCTCATTGAAGTTGTGGTTATAATAGATAAAATAGATTGGCCCGAAGCTACCGTCTTTGTTGATTTCACGTACGACGCGGCCAATGCCGTTCCCATCATTCGGGTCGTCTTTTTTGTCGAGGGCTATGCCATAGTTCCCCATGGCAATCAGCTTTCCGCTTTTGGATGTATAGAACCCTACGCGTTGGTGCATGATAGCATCTAAGTCTTTGGCACTGTCTGTACGGCCTTCTTTGGTATAGCCGTCGGGGATGCGGTAAGAAGGAAATAAAATTTCGGGTGCAGTCCAGTTGTAACCGTCTTTAGAGGTGACTAAATATGTGACTGAGGGAGGAACATGCTCATCTTTTGGATCGGAGAGATAATGCATATAGAACTGTCCGTTCCAATAAGCCATCATGGATTGATGATTGTATGTCCAGCCGTTGCCATTTTCCTTCGAGGGATGCTCGCGATTGGCACGTACTACCTGAATGTTATGCACGCCTACCACAGGTGAAAGTTGTCCGTCATGTTCATAGGGATTGGACAACTCAGTACCTGTGTAATGTACGAGTTGGGGTGTCTGAGCTGCTAAGGGAGCTACACCTGTCATCAGCGTTATTGCGATAGACAAGAGGTATCTATTCTTTTTCATATACATATAGGAGGTGTTGTTTTACTTTTTGACTTAATAAGCTATTTTCTTCATAGCTTCGATAATAGATTCCGGTGCCCTGAAAATAGTGCCATGCTTGTGGTCTTTAGGAACACTGACCTCGTTGGTGATATCTGTAAAGTTCACAAAGTCAGTTGTGCGCATGGCTCCATAGATTTTCTTTTGATATACATCGAAGTATATAAGGTAGTTTGTATCAATCTGAACTACTGTGGGACCTTCAACAAAACTTTCCGTAAAAGCTTGGCTGGCAGGAGACCAAGGACCCTCGGGCTGTTGGGCGAACGAAATTTTTAGATTGCGATTGGGACGGGTATTGTCTTTCAGCACCATCACGTAGTCTTTTTCCGCCCGCTTGGTAATTACTGCGTCAATCACGCTGAATCCCGGATCAAACAATAACTTAGTGGGTGTGAAGGTGGTGAAGTCTTTTGTTTTTGTATAGTATAGACGATGATTGTTATTTTCATCTTCAATACCGCGTTCGAATTTCCCTGGGATACACGAAGCCCAAACAATCATCGATTCGTTATTACAATCATCATAAAAGAGTTCCGGGGCCCATACGTTGACGGTAGTTGTATCATGCTTCATGACAGGAATGAATTTTTCTTCGCTCCAATTCACCAAATCGGTACTATGTGCATAACCGAAGCCTAAATCGCCACGCCAGCTGGTGGTCCATACTAAGTGAAAAACACCATTTGGGGTAGCTACAATGGAAGGATCACGCATGATGCGTTGTTTCCCAATTTCGGGTTTGAGCCAGGTACCGGGCAGTGAATCCCAGTGCATGCCGTCTTCGCTATACAGAAAACGGAGGCCATCGGTGGCAGGCTCATGAAATGAAGTGAATACATAGAGCTGCTTTTCATTTTGATTACACGAAATGAAAAGCAAGGTGAGGACAGCCCATATCAAACAAATAAACTTTTTCATTATTATTTTTTCTTTTGATTATACGTATTGAGTGTAATTGTTATTGTATTTTTCAGAGAAGACGAAAAGGAGTTTGGAATGTACTCATTACATGATTTTGATCTGTCTCTTCAATTACATACGAAATTCCCTTCAATGCTTGAACTCAACTTCTTTACCTGCCGGGATTTCCACTACTTTTATCCCTTTTGAGGAGGGGATAGACAGATAACCTTTACCGCCGGGACTTTTTACGCGAATTTTCTTTTGGTCCATATAAACGTAGATATCACCTTGTGGGGTAGGTACAGTGCCTTCCATCCATTCCAAACCGCCTAAACAGGGAGAGATGGCGTATTCTGCATAACCTGGCTTTGTAGGTTTCACACCCAAATAATACTTACCTAACAAGTAGATAGGGCTTGCACCCCACGCATGACAAAGACTTTTGCCATAAGGACGACCGTACATAGCCAAATGCTGTGTTCCACTTTCTTCGGGATTATATTTTTCCCAAAAGCTGGTGGCTCCCTCACGAAGCATTCCTCCCCAATAGGCCTTAATCTCTTTCAGAACTTCAGTTTGCATGCCCATTGAGCAGAGAGCTTCAAGTTCGTAAAAACGCATATAGGGAGTCGTGATCTTAAGGATACTGTCGTTTAGTAATACACTATGCTTGATGGCCTGTTGCTTTGACTGGTCTAAATAGCCGAAGAATACAGAGAACATATTGGAATAACGGGTGATGCTTTCGCTTTGCTGTCCATTACGGCGATTGTGCACTAATGCCTGTTTTTTTTCATTCCAAAAAGCCGGTAACAGTTTCTCGCGAAGATCGGTTGCTAAATTATTATACTTTTCTGCATCTTGGGCGCATCCTGCTAAATCGGCACAAAGTGACATTGTCTCTAAACTCTTGCATAGTAATACCTGTTCAAAGGACAACTCCCCGCGTTTGTCCAGATAACCGTCAGCCCAGTCAACAAATACCCAATCGCCTGTCATGCCTTCAACCATACCATTCTTATTGGTGCGTCCTAACACATAGTCCATCATGGTTTGCATGCGAGGATAAAGCTGGCTCACGAAATGGCGGTCACCGGTATAGAGGTAATAATCATATACACTTAAAAACCAGAAGAAGGTATAGTCCATTATCGTATTGGTGTGGCTGGTTACGGGGTCTTTGCCACGAAGCAGATAAATGGTACGCCGTACGGTAGGGCTATCGAAGAAAAGGTAATAATTCATCAGATAACTCTGGATGGCATCACCACTCCAAACCCAACGGTCGCGTTTGATTCCGTCAATAAAAAACTCGCGTGTGGTAAGGTGCATGGTATAAGCGCCCACTTCCCAAATGCGGTTCATTTCTTTGTCATTGCAGCGGAACGATCCACGATAGTCTACTGGCGCATACTCGTAGTCCATTTCTACGTGGTCCACACTGATACCTTTATCGGTAACAACGTAAATGTAGCGAAAAGCTTTACTGTTGCTGAATGTGTAGCTGTCGGCTGTAGAAAGCAGAACTCGGTCCAAGGTTTCACAATGCTCGGTATCCAATGCTTCTTCAGAACTTTCGCCATAATAGACATTCACCGTACCGTTTCCTTTCAGCTGTTTCAATACAAGATAACCGAATGTCTCGCGCCCGAAATCGTAAAGTATGCCATCTCGTTTTCTTTCTGATGTTACTGCTTCCATTGGTTTTCGGGGCAGCTGATAAAGAGACGGACGTTGTTCTTTGGTGTTAAAGTTCCAACAATCGGCATCCAGATAAACTGTGGCTGAGGTGTCACTTGCTTTTCCACTTTCATCAATCCACTCCTTGTCTTCATAAGTGACTCGCCATGTACGATCGCTCTTTACAGTTTTTCCATTTACAAAAATAGTCGGTGGCGTAGCTTGATTCCACACTTTGATATTAAGACTGTGTATTCCTGCCGGAAGTTTGAACCGTGTGGGCATACCAAATTGTAACTTGCCATCGAGTTTGATGTTGAAGGTGCCTTCCACTGCTATTTCAATTTCTTCGGGTTGTGGAAGATTGAGCTGCTTACTGAATTCTACAACTACAAAATGACTGTCTGTTTTCCAGAATGGTGGGAAAAAAGCCCCACGTTCGGTACGCCGGTTATTCATCTTGTTGCCGAGCCATATTTCATAATCGCCCGGATACCAAATCCATGTTTGAGCAAAGATTGTAGTGCTAAATGTAAGCGTGCTTAGAAGAATGATGATCTTATTTTTCATGATGGTTAATTTCCTATTTGATTTATTGATTGGTCGGCTTATACGTTTTTTTGATTGAGTGCGGAACATTACATTCTTTCACTTCTATTTTTTTGCATTTATCTCCTTCTGCCTCAATAATCAGTTCGTTTTGCGGCATGTCGAAGTTTATGCCTTGTAGAGTTAGGCGGTTGCAGTCTAATAACTTTATTGTATTGTCTTGACTGTGAATTGTAAGATTTTTCATTTGGAAGTTTTTAGCGTCTTGTAGTGCACTAATGAGTTGCTGGCAATGGATGGTTCCATTTTCTATCAAAGTATTGCTGAACGGTATTTCAGGAATACCGTTGGCTGTGAAAAACTGCTTAGATGATTCTACAATGAAGTCTTTAATGACTGTGTTTGAAATGTTTGGAGTTAAATGGTCAACAGCGCGTTCGGGGTATCTGGCTGCCAGTTCGCCCATGTAATAAGCGTTGCCTAAAAGATCCCATGTAAAAGCTTTGCCTACATTAATCATGCGAAGACGTTCGTAAATGGTATGATTGGAGCCTCCCCCACGATTACGGCGGGTCTTAAAGCGTATTCCTGTTCTTGTGCCGTCGAACACGCAGTCGTGAACATAAAGGTTTTTTATCATACCGGCTGTTTCGCTGCCGATAGTGATGCCGCCATGTCCATGCTGGGCTAATGAATGGCGGATAACAACATTTTCGGTTGCTTTTCCTACACGTAAGCCATCGTCGGCACGTCCGGCTTTTAGTGTGAAGCAATCATCTCCACAATTCAAAGTACAATATTCAATAAGTACGTTTTTACATGATTCTATGTCAATCCCATCACCGCTGGGCACTTCTGTGGAATTTACAGTGATTCCCCGGATAATGACATTCTCACAATATATGGGAACTACATTCCATAGAGTACTTCGTTCCATGGTTATTCCCTCTATAAGTACGTTACGGCAATTGATAGGAGAGATTGTTTTGGGACGATAAAAGGTTCTTCCATCCATGCCGTCATATATACGTTGCTCAACAGGCATGTCCCAAGGTATATCTTTTTCTACTACTGATGCGCCGTTGGGACGCTTACGGATTTCGGCGTCCATATCAGGACCGAGGATACACCCCTCGCCTGTGATGGCTATGTTCTCTTGGTTATTGGCATAAATGAAAGCGCCGGGCCCCATGATTTCCACTCCTTCATGTCGTGTGAAGACAGCGGGGAGATAATCTTCGGCACAACCACCGAATACGATTTCTGCGCCACGTGCAATGTGTAGTTCTACAAAGCTTTTCAGCTCGATGCGTCCCGAAATCCATTTTCCTGCGGGGATGATTACAGTACCACCTCCCTGGCTGCTTAGTTGTTCGATAGTCCGGTTCACTAGAGTGTGAATGGGGATATCGGCCCTCAGCCCTTTGTCGCCCATATTTACAGTACGGTCGGGGAATTGTGGACGTTTGAGCTGGGGAATATTAAAGTAGGAATTTTGGATAGGAGCAATCTCCTGGGGCATACAATGGGAGCCTACTTCGCTTAAGTTTGGAATGGGAGTACTATTTTGTGCGTTGGCATTGGTAAAGGTTATAAGACAGGTACTTAGTAAAACGGTAATGTATTTCCTCATATTTTTCTTTTTTATAATGGATCGTTACTTTCTAAAAAATGACGTGTGTGTGCTTTTTTTGTAATGTTTATAAATGGTAATCTTTAAGAAGGATTTGGAAAATGTCTTGTGTTTTGTAGCGAAAATTATGTAAGGCGGTTACAAATGTTTGGCTCTATCGTCATTAATAATGAAACTTATAGATATTTATTAATGAATGTGATAATATGAAGAAGATATTTTCTATGCTGTTGTTTGGCTTCCTTTCTCTCTCTGTCTCGTCGCAGACTGCGGTTTCGGTAGCCGGATTCTTTCCTCTCCCCGAACAAGTGAGTCGGGGAAGCGGACGGACAGTTTATAATTTTAATTTAGGATGGCGATTTCATCGAGGTGATGTGGCAGGAGCTGAAGCTGCTGTCTTTGATGATTTGCAGTGGGAAGTCGTATCAATTCCACATTCAGTGCAGTTAATGCCTTCTGAAGCCAGTGGATGTCGTAATTATCAGGGGATAGCATGGTATCGTAAACGTTTTGTTGTGCCTGAATCTTCCGAAGGAAAGGATGTGTCAATTCACTTTGAAGCCGCTATGGGTAAACAAGTGCTTTATTTGAATGGAAATAAAGTGGGTGAACATCAGGGAGGCTATCTTCCATTTAGCTTAAACCTTACCGATCAGGGAGTTGTTGCTGGAGACACTTGTGTGGTTGCTGTAATGGTAGATAACAGTAATGATAAGACTTTCCCACCGGGAAAGCCTCAGTATACACTCGACTTTTCTTATCATGGTGGAATTTATCGTGATGTATGGTTGATTAGTAAGGGGCGTACAGCGCTGACCGATGCTGTTGAGGCAAATCGTGTGGCGGGTGGAGGCGTATTTGTCCATGCTGAAAATATCAGTGAACAACATGCGGAAGTGGTAGTGAAGAGTGAAGTGGAGAATAAAGAGAATAGGAATCGTACAGTGACAATAGAAACTGTATTAGTTGATGCAGGCCAACGTATTGTTGGAAAAAAACGTCGTAAACTTGCTCTGAAAGCCGGTGAAGTTGGAATAGTGGAACAGCGGTTGGTGGTGCGCAAGCCCAAACTTTGGACACCGGAAACGCCCTATCTATATCATGTCCAGACTCGCGTATTGGATGGCGGTATATTGCTGGATGGCGGTGTGACGCGCATCGGTATCCGTTCTTTTGTTTTTGATGCAGAGAAAGGACTTATCTTAAATGGGAAACCTTATGGGCAGTTAGTGGGTGCTAACCGGCATCAGGATTTTGCTTATGTGGGTAATGCACTTCCCAATTCGCAACAATGGCGTGATGCCAAGCGGTTGCGTGATGCCGGCTGTACTATTATTCGTACGGCCCATTATCCGCAAGATCCTTCTTTTATGGATGCTTGTGATGAATTGGGACTTTTCGTGATTGTTGCTACGCCAGGATGGCAGTATTGGAATAAAGACCCTAAGTTCGCTCAGTTGGTGCACAAAAACACGCGTGAGATTATTCGTCGTGACCGTAACCACCCCTCAGTATTGATGTGGGAACCTATCTTGAATGAAACGTCTTATCCTCTTGATTTTGCTCTTGAAGCGTTGAAGATAACTAAAGATGAATATCCTTATGAAGGCCGCCCGGTAGCAGCTGCAGATGTACATTCAGCGGGTGTGGCCGAGCATTATGACGTGGTTTACGGCTGGCCGGGTGATGATGAGAAGCTTGGCCGTCCCAAACAGTGTATTTTTACTCGTGAGTTTGGTGAGAATGTAGATGATTGGTATGCTCATAACAATAACAATCGTGCTTGCCGCGGTTGGGGAGAACGTCCGCAGTTAGTGCAGGCTCTCTCTTTGGCTAAAAGCTATGATGAAATGTATCGAACTACCGGACAGTTTATCGGTGGTGCACAGTGGCATCCTTTTGATCATCAGCGTGGTTATCATCCTGATCCCTATTTCGGCGGAATTTATGATGCTTTCCGTCAACCGAAATATGCTTATGAAATGTTCCGCAGTCAGTCGCCGGCTCACTTGAGTCATCCGACTGCTGAAAGTGGCCCCATGGTATATATCGCACATGAGATGTCACCTTTCAGTGATGCTGATGTAGTGGTATTCAGTAATTGCGACTCTGTCCGCCTTTCCGTATATGATGGTACAAAGAGTTGGGTTCTGCCTGTGGTACATGCCAAGGGGCACATGCCCAATGCACCTGTAGTATTCAAGAACGTGTGGAACTTTTGGGAAGCACGTGAGTTTAGCTATAAACAAAAGAATTGGCAGAAGGTGAATATGGTGGCGGAAGGTATTATTGACGGAAAAGTTGTATGTACAACTAAGCGCATGCCTTCGCGTCGTAGTACTAAACTGCGTTTGAAGTTGGATACTGAAGGCAAGCAATTGGTGGCGGACGGTTCAGACTTTATTGTTGTGGTAGCAGAAGTGACAGATGATAGTGGCAATGTCCGTCGGTTGGCAAAAGAGAATATTGTATTTTCAATTGAAGGCGAAGGTGAAATAGTCGGAGATGCTTCCATTCACGCCAATCCTCGTCCGGTTGAGTTCGGAACAGCCCCTTTGTTGGTGCGTTCTACTGGTAGGGCCGGTAAGGTAAAGGTGACCGCTCATGTACAATTTGAAGGAACGCATGCTCCTACATCAGCCGAAATAGAGTTTGAATCCATTCCTTGTCAATTGCCATTCTGTCATATAGAACAGCAACAGGATACAGTTCTAAAACGGGTTGTGTCGGATCGTGAACAGGATTCAGTTAATAGCCGTAGATTCTCTGAAGAGGAAAAGAAACAAATGTTGGATGAAGTGGAAAAGCAACAGACGGAATTTGGTATAGGAAAATAGTTTTATACTCTTTAAAAAGTGCCACATGGCAAGTCGCTGATGTGGCACTTTTCGCCTTGTAAGTAACTTTGTAAACCTTATGATTTTTACTTTCGGATTCTTTTTGTATTTTTGCACTTAACGTCTGGAAATGCAAGAAGCTTGTGGATGGTCGTTGTTACAGTCAGTTTACGTTCTCTTGAGTTTTTTGCAAAGATAAGAATTTTGAGAATTGATTTTCCCTAAGTCAAAGCCGTTTTTAAGAGGGACAAATGAACTTTATCTTTGTATTAGAAGAATTACCTTGTTTAACATTCATTGGAGATCTAATATTATGAAATATTTGTTAACTCTTTTTCTGTCGCTTTTGTCATGTTTACTTGTAGCACAAAATGTTATAGTGGAGCACTATTCGAAAAATCAGGGGCTGCTTAATAATATGGTTAGCATGACAGAGAAAGATTCTGATGGTTTTATGTGGTTTGCCACCTGGTACGGACTATGTCGCTTTGATGGAGAAAAGGTACTTACATATAACCATTACCAATTGGATCATGATGTGCCTCCTCGGAAGATACAATATATCATTGATGATGCCAAAGGCTTCATTTGGATAAAGACTATCGACCATAAACTCTATCTTTTTGATAAAAAGAAAGAATGTTTTAAGGCAGTCTATGGCAATATTAAAAGGTTTGTGGCAAATGTTCAGGTTATTAAACTGCAACGGGCTTTTGATGACTATGTGTTATTACTTACCAAAGATAAGAATCTTTTTCTGGCCCGGGTAGATGAGCAGGGAAAGGTACAGATAGAGTTACTTTTTGAAGCTAAAGATTATATTGACTCTTCCAACTATATGTTGAAGAGCAATCTGTTTTTTGAAAATAATGCGTATATTGGTTGGATCGGTGTAGATTATAAGATAAATGTTCTTCCTAAAGGAGAGGCTTTGAAGGGAAAACCTGCTGACTTCTTTCTGAATCAAGTGAAGCTTAATTCGGGAAGTAACTTTTCATCCAGTGTCATTCAGGACAAACTGATGTGGTTGGGTACCAGTGACGGCTATTTTTATTGTATAGACAGTGAGAAGGGTAATGTAACCCGACATTATATACCTCAGAATATGGGGGCGGTGACTGATATATTGACTACATCGGCAAAGGCGCTATATGTGTCGGTTGCAAATAAGGGAGTTTTTGAATATTCTCCTGATAAACGAAAGTCGAAAAAAATTAATGTGGACGTTAATGAACGATTAGTTAGCCATTCGTTTATTGATAGTTATAATAAACTATGGTTTCATGAAAACGAACGGGCTGTTGTTTATTATGATCCTGTGACTAATAAGTCGCGCAGATATCCTTTTTCGGTATCCGGTAAAATAACGTCTTTTATCGTTGAAGATGCCGGTGAGCAGGGCGTTCTGTTTCTTTCACCGGCAGGCGAAGCCCTTTTTTTTGATAGGGACAATTTGACAATGTGTTCTATCAATCAGATAAAGTCTATCATGGATGTTTCGCCAAATCAACTTTTTTTTCATTTCTTTATAGACGATGAGGGTACTGTATGGCTTTCGTCAACAGAAAAGGGCGTTTATCATGTCTATTTCCCTAAAAAGCAGTTTCGTACCCTTGTCTTGCCTGTAACAAATAAGGCGGCGGGAAAAGATGATGCAGGCGTACGTGCTTGTTTTCAGAGCCGTAATGGAGATATTTGGGTCGGAAATCGTATGAAGGATGTATTCCGGTTTGATTCAAAAGGGTATTTGGTGCAGACTTATCCTGCCTATGAAGAGCTTTTTGGAGCAGTTTATCATGTAATGGAGGATGATAAAGGAAATCTTTGGTTTGCTACTAAGGGCGATGGCTTGGTAAAGTTGACGCCTGATGTCAAAGCGAAATATGGCTATCGTTTCCAGCGGTTCAAACATAATCCCTCTGACAATACTTCGCTTAGCGGAGACAAAATCTATTATACCTATCAAGATAGCCATAAACGTATTTGGGTATGTACACTTGACGGTGGTCTTAACCTGTTGCATGAACAGGGCGGGAGCATTACTTTTTTTAATGATCGGAACGGATTCATAAACTATTCTGCTTATGGGCTCCCTATGGAGGTGCGCAATATTGTAGAAGATAAGGAGGGACGTATGTGGGTCGGTACGATGGATGGGCTGATCTCTTTCGATGGCAATTTCAGCAATGTGTCGGATATTAAATTTGAAGCTTATCGTGGCAGAATGCGGAGGGCTTATGCTGATAGTGATGTATGCCAACTATATAAAGACAGTAAGGATACTGTATGGGCCAGTGTCTTTGGTGGAGGATTGAATAAGCTGGTAGGTTATGATGAAGAGAAACATGAACCGGAATTTGTTGCTTATGAACTTGTGGGAAACTTGAAAAATGAAGTAATTACTTCCATTATAGAAGATAGGCATGGTATGTTATGGTTAGGGACGAAATTAGGGGTCGTTTGTTTTGATCGGCAAACCGGTAACTTTCGTACTTATACCCATTATGATGGCTTTCCTGACTTTGAACTAGAGGAAGGAGGCGTGTGTACTCCGACCGGTGAAATCTGGATGGGGGGAACAAAAGGAATCATTATTTTTCATCCTGATGAATTGAAGGAAGTGGATAGAACCAGTAAAACATTCATTGTTAATTGTCAAATAGGAAATCAGGATATTCGCTTGGTAGACAATCCTTCGATTGTAGACCGTTCTATTTCTTATGTTGATGAAATAAAGCTTAACCATGATCAGTCAATGTTTTCTTTCGAATTTGTAACACTGAGTTATGTAGACCGTAATAGCATCAGTTATCGTTATATTCTGGAAGGCTATGAGGAGCAATGGCATTTTAATGGCGTTAATCGTCTTGCTTCGTATACGAATGTTCCTTCGGGCAATTATGTATTCAGGGTACAAGCGATGGATGATAATGGCGTTGACTCTTTTTCGGAGTGTAAAATGCGGGTGATCATTCGTCCTCCTTGGTGGGCCACTTGGTGGGCTTACGTCATCTATGTTTTATTGGGTGCGGGAGTTCTCTATATGGGCATCCGCCTCTCCGTATTTCTGATACGGATGAGAAATAATGTGTATATTGACCAGCGTTTGTCGGAATTGAAAATACGTTTTTTCACCAATGTGTCGCACGAGTTGCGTACGCCACTCACACTGATACAAGGTCCCATACAGGAACTGAAAACAGAGGCACTGTCTGTCAAAGGGAAAAAGTATGTGGAGTTGATGGAAAAGAATACTTTGCACATGTTGAAGTTGGTAAATCAGATTCTTGATTTCCGCAAGATCCAGAATGGAAAGATGCGCCTGCATGTTTCATGCTTCAATCTTACCGAACTACTTGCTTTTTTCGAAAAGGAGTTTATGATAATGGCAGAAGAAAAGGCGATAAATTTACAATTTTGTCCGGAAGTAGAGGAACTTATGGTATGGGGCGATAAGGAGAGATTAGGAACTGTGGTACGTAACTTACTCTCGAATGCTTTTAAGTTTACTTCCTCCGGGGGTTCAATTAGGATTGTTTCCGGTTTAGCAGAAGATGGTAAACATTGTTTTATTCGTGTGGAAGACACTGGAGTAGGAATTCCTCAAAATAAACTGACCGAAATATTTGGTCGTTTCTCACAGGCTGATAATGCAAAAGGAGCTTATTATCAAGGTACCGGTATCGGGCTGGCTCTTTCGAAAGAAATTGTAGAATTGCATCATGGCGAGATATTTGCCGCCAATGGTAAGCAAGGTGCACAATTTACGGTATGGCTGCTATTGGGCAAAGAACAGTACAAGGAGAATGAGGTGGATTTTTATTTGGATGAACAGGTTGTAAAGGAAGTGCCTGACTGTAATGAACGGGTGGCTGATGAAAAGAACGGTGATGCTTCTTTATTGCCTAGCGTGCTTGTAGTGGATGATAATGTTGATTTGTGTAATATGTTGAAGTTGCAGCTTGAGGATAGGTTTAATATTCATTTGGCACATGATGGAGTGGAGGGACTCAAGATGGTGAACTTTCATCATCCTGATGTCGTGGTGACCGACCAAATGATGCCTTGCATGGACGGTATGGAAATGCTTAAACGTATTCGTGGCGATTTTCAAATAAGTCACATACCGGTGATTATGCTTACTGCAAAGGGAGATGAGGATAGCAAGATACAAGCTATATCCCAAGGGGCTAATGCTTATATTGTGAAGCCTTTCAGTAAGGATTATCTGGTTGTACGTATTGAACAGCTATTAGGTGAACGTAAGCGGTTCCGCGAGCAAATGTGTGGTGATAATGGGGAGATGAATGATAAAGTCGAGCTTTCGGATAATTATGCAGGTTATTTGGAAAAGAAAGATTTGGATTTTATAGAGAAGATTCATCAAGTGGTTGAGGACAATATGGAAAACAGTGATTTCAATATCGACACCATAGCAGCATCTGTCGGTTTGAGCCGTTCTGCTTTCTTTAAGAAACTCAAGAGCCTTACGGGGTTGGCTCCGGTGGATTGGGTGAAAGAGATACGGTTAAACAAATCTGTCGAACTTATTAAGAAGACAGATTTATCTATCTCCGAAATAGCTTTTGCTGTGGGATTCAATGATTCCGGTTATTTTAGCAAATGTTTCCGTAAAAAGTACAACCAGACTCCGCGTGAATATATAAATGCATATCGGGGAAAGAAATAAAGAGTACAAAGTATTCCTCTCAAACGTCTTCTTGTCAGCTTAGATATAAAATATTAATAGACATGAAGAATTCACTAACACGTACTTTATGTACGGTGGTTTTTGTAGTAAGTGCAGCATCTGCCTGGGCTCAATATCCCACAATTCCTGCTGCTGAAAAAGCGCGTGGCGAAAGAATACAAGCCGAGATAAATCGTCTTTCTGACGAGGCTTGGCAACGCGCTTTACCGGTTGTAATGTCAGAGGCAGCTAAAGGGCGTCCTTACGTTCCTTGGGCAAGTAAACCTTCCGACTTGAAGCAAGCTAAGATTCCGGCTTTTCCCGGAGCGGAAGGAGGCGGTGCCTATACGCCCGGCGGACGTGGCGGCAAGGTAATTGTTGTAACTTCTTTAGCTGATCGCGGGCCGGGCACATTGCGCGAAGCTTGTGAAACAGGTGGTGCCCGTATTGTTGTGTTTAATGTGGCTGGTGTGATCAAATTGGAGTCACCTATTAATGTGCGTGCCCCTTATATAACCATTGCCGGACAGACAGCTCCCGGAGACGGTATCTGTGTGACAGGGGCTTCTTTCCTGCTTGATACACATGATATTATTATCCGTCATATGCGTTTCCGGCGTGGGGAACAGGATGTACTGTTCCGGGACGATGCCTTAGGTGGTAATTGCGTGGGCAATGTTATCATAGACCATGTCTCTGCCAGTTGGGGATTGGATGAGAATATGTCGCTCTATCGTCATGTGTACGATCGCAGGGCAGATGGGGGATACACTAAACTGCCTACTGTGAACATCACAATTCAGAACTCTATGTTTACTGAAGCGCTTGATTGTTATAATCATGCGTTCGGTGCAACGATCGGCGGTCATAACAGCATGTTCTGTCGTAATCTCTTTGCTTCGAATATCAGCCGGAATTGCTCGATCGGTATGGATGGTGACTTTAACTTTGTTAATAATATCACCTATAACTGGTGGAATCGTTCTATTGACGGTGGTGATAACAAGAGTTTGCTCAATATCATCAATAATAACTTTAAGCCGGGTCCCATAACTCCGCTTGATAAGCCTATCAGCTATCGTATTGTGAAGCCGGAAGCGGGACGTGCCAAAGAGTTTAAAGATGTGTATGGAAAAGCTTATGTGAATGGCAATATTGTCCATGGGAACAAGCGTGTGACAGCAGATAACTGGGATGGCGGCGTACAGCCTCCGGTATCTGAAGATAAGATGGAAGAAACACTGGCTAAGATTAAGATGGACAAGCCGTTTGATATGCCTCATGTAACTATAATGGATGCGAAAAAAGCCTATAATTATGTGCTGAGCCATGTTGGGGCCACTTTCCCAAAACGTGATGCCGTAGATCACCGTATGGTGAAAAGCGTAAAAACCGGTAAAGCTATTTATGCTAAAGATGCTGCCAATTATGAATTCGTGCCAACGACAGTGAAGCGGCGCTTGCCGGTTGATTCCTATAAGAAAGGCATCATTACGGATCCCCGTCAAGTTGGTGGTCTGCCTGAGTACAAGGGTACTCCTGTACTTGATACCGATGGTGATGGAATGCCTGATGCTTGGGAAGAGAAATATGGACTCAATCCCAATGATGCTTCTGATGCTATACAGGATATAAATGGTGACGGCTACAATAATATTGAGAAATACATTAACGGCATTGATCCCACAAAGAAAATTGATTGGACTGATTTGAAGAACAATCATGATACGCTTGAAGGTAAAAAGAAACTTTTTTAAGATGTTATGAACAGACTTTTTTTTCTAACCTTATTGTTAACTGCTTCGCTCTCAGTGAGGGCGCAGCAGTTTCCCCTTTCTGTAAAAGAGGGAAAAATAACCTACCATGCAGATAAACAGGGAAATCGTATTCCCGACTATTCTTCGTGTGGTTATGAGAACAGCAATAAGCCTATTCCAGATGTGGAAAACCGGGTTTTTGTATCTTGGCAGGAAGGTGATTGTTCCGCCCGTATTCAGCAGGCAATCGACTATGTTTCTATTCTGAAGCCTGATGCGCAGGGATTCAGAGGGGCGGTACTTTTGGATGAAGGTACTTTCTGTTTACATCAGCCATTGCGTCTAACTACTTCCGGGGTAGTCCTTCGCGGGATTCATCGCGACAGGACTATACTCAAAAAAATGGGGACAGATCGTGGCGCCGCTATTTATGTAGAGGGGAATAACGATCTTCTGATTACCGATACGCTCCAGATAACCAATGACTATCTGGCGTGCAATAGTACTAAAATTGCAGTGAACGGTAAAGTGGAACAGGGTGAAGAGATCATGGTTTATCGTCCTTCAACCAAAGCGTGGATTGATTTACTGGATTGTGATCATTTCGGTGGCGGACTTGGTTATCTTGGCTGGAAACCCGGTGACATTGATCTTCGTTGGATGCGTACCGTAGCTGATGTAAATGGAATGGAAATCACGCTCGATGCGCCGTTGACAATGGCAATTGACAAGCAACTGGGGGCGCCTCTCTTATTGCGGTATGAGTGGAAAGGGCGCATTGAACGCATTGGTGTAGAGAATCTTACGATAGATTCCGACTACGACACTTGTTATCCTATGGATGAAGATCATTGTTGGGAAGGCGTTTATATGGATAATGCTACTAATTGTTGGGTGCGCCGTTTAAGTTTCCGTCATTTGGCCGGTAGTGCGGTGGTGTTGCAGAAAACGACCTCAAAGGTAACAGTAGAAGATTGTGTATCTACGGAACCTGTCAGTGAGATAGCGGGACATCGCCGCTGGACATTCCATACGCGCGGTCAACAGACTCTCTTTCAGCGATGCTTTTCATCGAAAGGTATTCATGATTTTTCTGCAGGTGCTTTGGCAGCCGGACCGAATGCATTTGTACAGTGTGAGGCATCTGAGGCATTAGGGTTCAGCGGTTCGGTGGGCTCTTGGGCTTGCGGACTGCTTTTTGATGTGGTGGATATAGACGGACACATGCTCTCTTTCAGTAATCATGGACAAGACATGTATGGACTGGGCTGGAATGCTTCGAACAGTATGTTTTGGCAATGCACAGCCGCCGAAATAGAGTGCTATTCGCCTGCTGTCGATGCCCGTAATTATGCTTATGGTTGTTGGTCTGCTTTCAAAGGCAATGGTGAGTGGGGCGAGTCCAATAATCATGTGTCCCCTCGCAGTCTGTTCTATGCGCAGTTGCAGGAACGTATGCAAATGGGCGATATGGGTGAGATGGAACCAAACCAACTCGAATGTCAGGCGCGTATTCTGCCGCGTGCCGTAAATGCCAGTAGCAGTCCCACTGTCGAAAAGGCTATGCAGTTGGCTCGCGAGGCCTATGCTCCTTTGCTTACTTTGCGTTCTTGGATAGAGAAGGCTCCTTATACGGCTTCTGTGTCTTCTGTAGGACTAATGACGGTAGATGCTTTGAAGCCTGTCCATTTGAAACAGATTATGAATCTGCATCGGCAGCAGAATCGTCCGGAGAAAACACAGGATGTTCCTCAGTTTGCATTGAATAAGGGAGTCTTATCGGTGAACGGCGCTCTTCTTGCAGGTGGCAAACTTGATGTGCAATGGTGGAATGGGTGGCTCAAGGAGAACCGTATTCATAGCTATAAGCCTCATGTGACCCGTTTTGTCCCCGGGCGTGAAGGCTTTGCTTATACGGACCGTATAGACTCTACTGTCAATTATATGAAACGCAACAATCTGGTTGTACTCGATCACAATTATGGTCTTTGGCTCGACCGACGTCGGGATGATCATGAACGTATCCGGCGTCGGAACGCTGATTCATGGGCTCCTTTCTATGAACAGCCTTTTGCGCGTAGCGGGCAAGGAAAAGCTTGGGATGGATTGACTAAGTATGATCTGACCCGTCCTAACCGTTGGTATTGGAGCCGTTTGCGACAGTTTGCCGAGAAAGGTGCTGAACAAGGAGTGTTGCTCTACCACGAGAATTACTTTCAGCACAACATATTGGAAGCAGGCGCGCATTGGGTAGATAGCCCTTGGCGTAGTGCCAATAATATCAATAATACAGGTTTTGCAGAGCCTGTCAATTTTGCCGGTGATAAGCGGATCTTTGTAGCAGACATGTTTTATGATGTGACTCATCCTGTGCGCCGCCAGCTTCATCGCCAGTATATTCGTACGTGTTTGAATGAGTTGGCAGACTTACCTAATGTAGTGCAGCTTGTCAGTAGCGAATATACGGGTCCGCTTCATTTTGTGCAGTTTTGGATTGACGTAATTGCGGAATGGGAGGCTGAAACCGGTAAGGACGCTCTCGTGGCACTGAGTGCTACAAAAGATGTGCAAGATGCTATATTGGATGATCCGGTGCGTAGTAAGATTGTTGATATTATTGACATACGTTATTGGCATTACAATACAAAAGAGCTATATGCTCCTAAAGGTGGAGTGAATTTGGCGCCTCGCCAGCATGCCCGTAAAATGAGAGTGGGAAAGGTGACTTATGCCGAGGCTTATCGCGCCGTAAGCGAGTATCGGCTTCGCTATCCTGAAAAGGCTGTGACTTATTATGCGCAAAACTATCCGGCAATGGCATGGGCAGTAGCTATGGCCGGTGGTTCTTGTCCGCAAATAAAAGGTGTGAGTGAAGAGTTGTTGCAAGCGTTTGCCCGGACTGTTCCAATGGAACGAAAGGCGGGCGATGTTTACGAAATGGTAAAATCTGATACGGATATTATCATATATTCCCATTCAAAATCAAAATTTACCATTCCTGTGGCGGCAGGTAAATACATGCTGAAACAAGTGAATGTAGAGACTGGTGAAGAATTTGTTATTGATAATAGATTGAGAATCAGTGGGCAATGTGAAATTCCTGCTGCTTCTCAAGAGGAGTGCGTTTATTGGTTGCACCGGTTGTAGCCAATGTTTTATATAGTGGAAGGGGAGTCTGAGGCAGGCTCCCCTTCTTTGTTATGGTAATAATTGTTTTTTGTATGTAATTTCTTTGCGTTATCTGTATTTTCTTATTATAGACGAATTATTACCGTTCTTCTGTTATAGGGCTGTTTATATTTGCATCATTGGAATGGGGAATTACCAGACCAGAATATCAACCTATAAATAACAGCTATGACGAACTCAGATTTTATAGAACAAACCCGATTGTTGGTAGCCCGCACGCAACAGGGGGATCACAAATCTTTCGCGCAACTTTATGATATGTATGTCAATCAACTCTTCAATTTTGGCTTGCGTTTGACAACGGATCGCGAGTTACTTAAGGATTGTATACATGACGTATTTGTTAAGATTTATGTTAAGCGTGAAGAACTGAGTGAAGTAGTTAATTTCCGTTCTTATCTTTTTATCTCTCTCAAAAACCGGATATGTGACGAGTTGCGTCGTTTGGTATTCGGCAGCGATGTCCAGGTGGACAGTCTTCAACGTGTGGCTGAAGACGCCGATGTAGAGGAGGATTACTTGCGTCATGAAGCTGAGTTTTTTCAGAGTGTGAAAGTTGAGTCATTGCTGCGTCAGCTTTCTAAGCGTCAGCGCCAAGCTATTACCTTATATTATATGGAAGAAAAGAAATACGAGGATATTTGCGTGATTATGGACATGAATTACCAGTCTGTCAGAAACCTTGTGTGTCGAAGCTTGAATCGTTTGCGTGAATTGGCAATGGCTGTCTGATCTCGTTGTATTGTTCGTCCGGTTATCTCATTCTTACAACCTCATTTGTCTTCTTTTTACACCGCCAGTCCGGTGCTGCCTATTCCTGCCCAGAGTACTTTCAGGAGAGAGGGTAATTCAGTATACGATTGAATGGCATTCAGTATACGGGTTCACCCGTAAAAGTATGTGGTTTCATTTGATGCTTAAAGCTATATCTTCAACCATAAAACAATGAAGAAAAACAGAGATTCTGTCATCACTCAACACAATATGTCTTTATCCCTTTGCCAGAGAAGGATACAGGAGCAACGACATGGGTGATGATAAGGTGACGACAAACGTTTGTCATCACCTTAAATGCTTCCTCTTTTGAGGTTTCCTGCCACATAACTTATTTATAATCTGATGCTTTTGTCAGCAATCTCCTGTTTCTCCGTATCTTGCTGAAATTAGCCCGCATTAGGGGATAAAAGCCTCATTCCTTTGCTTTTCATCCCAAACATGCAAGATAAATGTACTTTTATCCGGTTGCTTTTATACTTTTCAAGCAGATGTAATGCCGCTATGTACCTTGATAAACTCCGTTTTCCAATTGCGAACCGGGCGGTTGCCTATTGCGGGCTGTGCAGCCCGCAGGTGGAAACCCTACAGCCCGCAATTGGAAAACAAGGCTTTTGTTGAAGTGCAGCTACATTTATCCGGTATCTTTTCGATATAATACAGCCGGGAAAATGATATTTAGGACATAGGTTCGGGCTCTCTTCCTGCGGTTATGAATCTTTTCACCGCAAAGAAACGAGCCCATTTAGTTCCTGATATGAATTAATTGTGAACCGTTATTTATTGGAGATGTAGGTTTAAACATCGAATGAACCCACATACTTTTGCAGGTGAGCCAGTATACGACCGAATGAGGTTCGGTATATGGCTGAAAATTATCCGTCCTCTCAATGTAAAATTAATGGATTTCGTTTCATTTCCAGAAAACAAGTATAGCCGGGGACACCTTCCATTGTCTTTATCAGATAAGAAACGATGGCTTTCTATAATTTTATCTCTTCATTAACTCCCATTCCACTGATGCCATTATAAATGAACCGATGGCTTTTCCCTCATTCTCAGTGATAGTGACATCCTTGCCTGCCAAATAGTAGTTGATTGTACCTGTGCGTGAAGGATTGTTTTTAGGACCTAAGCCAGCTGAAGCGCATACTTGGATGATATGCGTTTTGTTGCCCTCTTGGCGCACAAACTGCTTCAATATTCCGTTGTAGGCCTTTTCTGCTACGGGGAGATATTCATCTTTGTCAAGCAGACCCAAGCGTATGCCTTTCAAAAAGGCATAAGTAAAGATTGCCGAAGCGGAAGATTCCAGGTAATTGGGTTGCGTGCCTACATTATATACTTTGCCGCTTATGGTATCACCTTTTCCGTCGGCTGCCATTGAGTGGTCGTATTGTAGCAGTTGATACCATACACCGCTTTTCGGATCCTGCCAACGCTTCAGCCCGGCTGCTACTTCATTCAGAATCCGGTGCATCGCCGGATAGTCTGCGTGTTCGCGTGGCATAAACTCCAATACATCTACCAGGGCGGCTATGTACCAGCCCATACTTCTTGCCCAAAATTCGGGGCTGCATCCTTTGAACTTGCCGTCCTGTTGGGCCCAGAAAGAATTTTCATCTTCGGGAGTTGCAGTCCAGGCATGATAGTTCAGCTGCTTTTCGGCATTGTATGAGTATTGGTGAATTGTTTTAAATTGCAGTGCTATGTCACTCCAGCTTTCGTTGTTGTCCTTCGTGTCCTCTTTCCCAAACTTGGCTTGCCATTGCGCGTAGATGGGTGAGCCCATGAAAAGCCCGTCCAACCATACTTGATTGGGGTATACAGCCTTGTGGAAAAAGCAGCCGGCACCCGGAAGCGGTGCTTTGATGCGGCTATGATCATACTTCAGCCGGTTGCGTATGAGAGTGGCGGCAGTCTTGTATTTGCTCGCTTCCAAAGTATCTCCCTGCCGCATTTCCTCTTCATAAAGTCCGAAGAAGATATTTCCTGCGGGCAAATCGTCAATGTTACTGGGACGCAGGGCGTCTTTACCTTTCTTATTGTGAATGAAAGTGCCGTCTTCATTGAGGCTGTTGTCCGCAAACGCTTTGACGGCATCATAATAGGCTTTCTTTTCCGGATAGGCACTCCAGGCTTTCAGAACAGAATGTGCGACTAAGCCTGATACATAATCCCAGCCGGTGGTGTCGAGTTTGGCCTGATGGTGTCTGTTGCAGTAAAAATCGCCTAAGCCGTGTGTCTCTACCATCATTTGCGAGTAGATCGGTTCGCACTTTTCTTTTTTAGCCGGACTGCAGCTTATCAGGAGCAGTATCGGCCATAAATAGTGATGTTTCATATATTATTATCTGCCATGTAAATCGTATAGTTTCAGAGAATAAGCTATGTCCTCCTTGACTTCAAGCTGTTCTTGCTTGGTCATCAAGGGTGCTTCCCGGTCCAATCCCTCCAAGATAGTTTTGGCAGCAAAAGCTTCTTCCAAGGAATCTCCGTAATTGTTCCGCAACCATTGCTCTATGTCGATAGATGGTTGCGGATAATTACCGAGAATCTTCTCCAAAAAGATGTCATCCGTCAGCAAATCTGCTACGCTTCCTAATACCATTGTCTTTCTTTGTTTAACTAAATATGCAAATTTACACATAATGACGGTCGAAAATAATTGTTGTACTCATGTTGATAGGCGAGGTTGACAACTTATAACATTCTTGCTTGTATGGCGGGTACAGAAGTGCTGTGTATCCGTCTTTTTTATAGGTATATTTATTGGATAATGGTATGATGAAAATGAACATATTCTTTATTTCTCTTTTTTTATTGAGTGCGCCGGCCGTATCTCAGGTTGTGAAAGCTGATAATTTCTCTCATGACTGGGAGAATCATCATGTGCTGCACATAAATCGGTTACCTGCTCGTGCTGCTTTTGTCCCTTATCGGCAGAAGGTAGGCGACAGTAGTTATTCCCTTAACGGAGAGTGGAAATTTCGCTGGACTCCGGTGCCTGACGAACGTATCTTTGACTTTTACCGGACGGAATTCGATGATTCGGGGTGGGAGGATTTCTTAGTGCCTTCCAATTGGGAAAATCGTGGATACGGTACTCCCATTTATGTGTCGGCTGGCTATCCTTTCCGTATTGACCCACCTCGTGTGATGGGTACTCCTAAGGAAGATTACACTACCTATAAGGAACGTAATCCTGTCGGCCAGTATCGCAGGACGTTTACATTGCCGGCCCATTGGGAAGGGGATGGAGAAGTGTTGTTACGCTTTGACGGCGTGATGAGTGCTTTCTACGTATGGATTAACGGTGAGAAGGTGGGGTATAGCCAGGGCAGCATGGAGGCAAGTGAGTTTAATGTTACCCGTTATCTCCAGAAAGGACAAAATCAAATAGCCTTAGAGGTGTACCGTTATAGTGACGGGTCTTACCTTGAAGATCAGGATTTTTGGCGTTTTGGTGGAATTCATCGCGACATTACGCTGATTCATACACATAAAGTGGCTTTTCGGGACTATACTGTACGCACGTTGCCTGCCAAGCCGGGCTGCTATGATGATTTTATATTACAGGTGGATCCTGCGTTTGTTGTACGGCAAGGGGAACTTGGCGTAGGTTACCGGGCAAAAGCTGAACTGAAGGATATGCAAGGTAATGTTGTGGAGATGACCGATCTGGAAGGTAGGCAGGTATCCGGCCTTGAAGTTGATGTGCCGGAGGTCCTCGATTTGGAGCATAAGGCTTCACGTATGAATTTGTGGTATCCCCAGCGCGGTCCTCGCAGAATGGGGCGCATGCAGGCTATTGTTAAGTCCCCTCACCGCTGGACGTCCGAGACACCTAATCTTTATAAACTTCATCTTACGCTGATGAATGAGAAGGGAGAGGTTGTGCAACAGATAGAACAGCGGGTAGGATTTCGGATTGTCGAAATTAAAAACGGGCAGATGTTGGTCAACGGCGCTCCTATCCGCTTTCGGGGAGTAAACCGTCATGAACATCATCCGGTCAATGCCAGAGTGATGGATGAACAGACGATGCTGCAAGATATTCTTCTGATGAAACAAGCCAATATCAATGCTGTACGCACCAGCCATTATCCTAATGTGACACGTTGGTATGAGCTGTGCGACAGTATCGGGCTTTATGTGATGGATGAAGCTGATATTGAAGAACATGGGCTTCGCGGTACTTTGGCGAGTACGCCCGATTGGCATGCCGCTTTCATGGATCGGGCCGTACGCATGGCCGAACGTGATAAAAATTATGCATCAGTTGTGATGTGGAGTATGGGTAATGAGAGTGGGTACGGTCCTAATTTCGCTGCTATTTCCGCTTGGCTGCACGATTTCGATCCCACACGTCCGGTTCATTATGAAGGGGCGCAGGGGGTGGATGGCACTCCCGATCCGATGACCGTTGATGTGATCAGCCGTTTTTATACCCGGTTGAAACAGGACTATCTTAATCCCGGTATTCCCGAAGGTGAAGATAAGGAACGTGCGGAGAATGCCCGTTGGGAACGGTTGCTTGAGATTGCCGAGCGTGACAATGACAATCGTCCCGTAATGACAAGTGAGTATGCTCATAGTATGGGCAATGCGCTTGGTAATTTTCAGGAATATTGGAATGAGATATATAGTCACCCTCGTATGTTAGGCGGTTTTATTTGGGATTGGGTGGATCAAGGCATCTATAAGCAGCTGCCCGACGGGCGCACTATGGTAGCTTATGGCGGTGACTTTGGCGACAAGCCCAATCTGAAAGCATTTTGCTTTAATGGCATTGTACGCAGCGGCCGGGAAACTACACCGAAATATTGGGAAGTAAAGCAGGTTTATTCACCGATATCTCTTGGATTTATCCGGGGAAAGGTGGAGAAGGAAGTGCTTAAAGGTTCTCGCCTTACAGTGACTAACCGGCATCATCATGTAGGTTTGGAGAATTACCGCTGTCTTTATACATTATTGAAAAACGGACGTTCTGCAAGACAGGGTGAAATAATTCTGCCCGAAGTAGCTCCTGGGCAGGCAACCGATGTGGCGTTGCCTGATTTTAGGATTGATACGGAAGCTGATGTCCGTTTGCATGTGCGGCTGGTATTGCGCAAAGACGAGCTTTGGGCAAAAGCCGGACATGAAGTGGCGGCTTTTCGTTTTGCTCTGAATGAAGCAATGATGGCCATGACTGACCGGCGTCCGTTGAAACCGCTTGCTATTGGTGAAAGTCCGCGCCATGATGTACTTGGTATGTTGTCTGGTCTGCGTATGCAGGCTTTCCGTGCACCTACTGATAATGATAAAAGTTTCGGTAACTGGTTGGCTAAGGATTGGAAGAATCATCGTTTGGATGCTCCTGTTGTGAGAACCATTGTTCCTTTGCGTGACACGATGAGGGCTGACGGAATCCCCCATCAATATAAAGTAGAGAAATACTGCTATGAGAAAGGCGCCATTGTGGTGACGACGGATTACCTCACTTATACTGACGGCACTGTGGATATAGAGCAAAATTATCGTTTTGAAGGAGAACTTCCGGAACTGCCTCGTTTGGGGCTCAACTTTATGCTTGGCGAACAGTATGGAAATATCAGTTGGTATGGCAGAGGACCGATAGAAAGTTATCCGGATCGTAAGGAAGCTACTTACATTGGCCGTTGGGAAAGTACTTTGGAAGAACAGTATACTCCTTACCCTCGTCCTCAGGATGGAGGGAACCATGAGGAGGTGACGGATCTCCGCTTGACCGACCATAGAGGGCATGGTATACGTATCAGTGCAATCGACACTCCTTTTTCTTTCTCGGCACTACCTTATACGGCTGAAGACCTTGCCGGGGCGACGCATGATTGTGAGTTGGTTCCCCGTAAGCAAGTAGTTGTCAGCATTGATGCGGCTGTGCTGGGGTTAGGGAATAGTAGCTGCGGGCCGGGAGTGCTCAAGAAATATGCCATTGAGAAAAAAAAGGAACATAGGTTGCGTGTGCGCATCAGTCCGCTTTGACCTGATAAATTAGCCTGTCATAGATGAAGAAAGGTTCGTATGGATCGCTTGAAAGTGTGAGTACAAACAAATACATTCTTCGTCTCATGAGTGATATGAAAAAGTTATATATGTGCAACTTGGAAAAAGTAATACTATTTAATATAATGAAACGGACAACAACTCTTCTCTCTGCCCTTATTCTTGCTTTGAGTTTGTGGGCGCAAACTTCTGTTGAAACGCAGCGGCAATATCTTTCAGGTAAAGGATGCGATGACATGGTGGAATGGGATTTCTTCTGTACCGGGGGTAATAATTCCGGTAAATGGAGTAAAATAGGTGTGCCTTCCTGTTGGGAATTGCAAGGCTTCGGTACCTATCAGTATGGTATGAAGTTTTATGGAAAAGCCTTTCCGGCCGGTGTGGCTGATGAGAAGGGTATGTATAGGTACGAATTCAATTTGCCCGCCGAATGGAATGGAATGCAGGTGGAACTTGTGTTTGAGGGATCTATGACAGATACCTATGCCACTATCAATGGGCGTAAGGCGGGCGAAATGCATCAAGGTGCTTTTTATCGTTTTGTTTACAATGTGAGTGATCGTGTATTTTTCGGTTCTGATAAGAAAAATGTATTGGAAGTGACTGTAAGCAAAGAAAGTGCCAATGCGGGAGTCAATCTTGCTGAACGTCGTGCCGATTATTGGAACTTTGGCGGTATCTTCCGTCCTGTGTTCATGGTGGCGAAACCGGCTGACAACATAGCTCGTGTGGCGTTGGATGCACAAGCCGACGGGACTTTTATCGCCCAATGCATGCTTAACCATGCTTTGGATGGCGCGCAGGTGAAAACGGTGATCTGTGACGCAAAAGGACGCGAAGTTATTTCTCAGACTGATGTTGTGCGCGCCGGTGGAGACGAGGTGTCTGTTAATATGAAGTTGAAGAACCCGGCTCTGTGGACAGCTGAAACTCCAAATCTTTATACTGCTCATTTCACTCTTATGAATAAAGCTGGTAAAGTGTTGCATAGGGAACGGCAAAAATTTGGTTTCCGTACTGTAGAAACACGCCCGAATGATGGTCTTTATGTCAATGGCCGGCGTGTGACGGTGAGAGGTGTGAACCGTCATAGTTTCCGTCCGGAAACAGGTCGTACCCTTTCTAAAGCCAAGAATATAGAAGACGTGCTTCTTATTAAGAGTATGAATATGAATGCAGTCCGTTTGAGCCACTATCCTGCCGATCCCGAATTCTTTGAAGCATGCGACAGCCTCGGACTTTATGTAATGGATGAGTTGAGTGGATGGCATGGCAAGCATGAGACTGTTGTTGGTCAGAAGCTGGTGGGAGAGATGATTAAGCGCGACCATAACCATCCTTCCATTATTTGGTGGAGTAACGGTAATGAAAAGGGGTGGAATACCGAACTTGATTGTGAGTTTCACAAACATGACATACAGAAGCGTCCTGTTATTCATCCGCAAGGCAATTTCGGAGGTTACGAAACCATGCATTATCGTTCTTATGGGGAAAGTCAGAACTATATGCGCTTGCCCGAAATCTTTATGCCTACCGAGTTCTTGCATGGGCTCTACGATGGCGGCCATGGTGCGGGGTTGTACGATTATTGGGAAATGATGCGCCGTCATCCCCGTTGTGCGGGTGGTTTCCTTTGGATGTTGGCCGATGAGGGAGTGAAGCGTGTGGATATGAACGGTTTTATCGATAATGTAGGCAACTATGGAGCAGATGGGATTGTGGGACCTCATCATGAGAAGGAAGGCAGTTACTACACCATTCGTCAGGTGTGGTGTCCTATACAGATAATGAATACTCCCGATGGGAATTTTGATGGTGTGTTGCAATTGGAGAACCGTTACGACTTTAGTAATTTGAAAGATTGCAAATTTAAGTATGAATATGTGGCGGTAGATGGTTTGGAGACCAAAGTGATAAAAAGTGCTACGGTGAATGGACCTGACATAGAACCTCATACTGCCGGAACTTTGAAGATAGCTTCTGTTCTAAATAATGCAAACTTACTGCATGTTACCGCCATAGATGCGTATGGTAGTGAACTGTTTACCTGGACTTATAATCTGGTGAATGTAGCGTTACCAGTTTTGGCCAAGCAAGGTGCGGCGCCTACCTATACCAGCACTGCCGAGCAGCTTAAGGTTTCGGTTGCTGACAAGGAGTTTACTTTCAGTTATGCCGACGGACAGCTTAAAGGGGTGAAATTAGGAGGAAGTACATTCAGCTTGAGCAATGGCCCTCGTTTTATTGCTGCCAAACGTGCCGACCGGTCTATGGATCAGTTCTATAATCACGATGATAAAGATGCCGAGAAAAAGAAGACTCAATATACCACCTTCGAGGATGCAGGCCGTTTCACCGGTTTCGACATAAAGAGTGAAGGAAGTTGCCTTTACATTACAGCCAATTATAAGCTGGGTTCATTCGAGAAGGCCATCTGGGTGATTGATGCGGAAGGCACTGTTGAACTCGATTTCTCCTATAATTTCAGTGGAGTAGTTGATCTTATGGGCGTGATGTTTGATTATCCTGAAGAGAAAATGCTGCGTAAGAGTTGGTTGGGTAAGGGTCCTTACAGAGTGTGGCAGAACCGCTTGCATGGTCCGCAAACAGGTATCTGGGCTAATGACTACAATGACCCTATCCCCGGTGAAAGCTTCCTTTATCCTGAATTCAAAGGCTACTTTGCCGATGTACAGTGGATGGAGTTGTCTACTTCGGAAGGTATTGTTCGCATTGCCAATAAGAATCCCGAACAGTACATGGGAGTTTATCAACCGCGCGATGGTCGTGATGAGTTGCTTTATCGTCTGCCTGCTACCGGCATCGCTTTGATGCGCGTCATCCCTCCTGTACGCAACAAGGTAAATACCACCGATTTGGTAGGTCCTTCATCACAGGCATTCTGGGCTGATGGCCGGTATGGTGGTGGATTTATTATGCAATTTAGTAAAGCGGCCAAATAATTAACTTGATTTGAATAATCAATTGGATATGAAGATAAAATATCTTTTAGTATTAATTGTTTTGCTGAGTATTACATTCGTTGGATGCGGTACCCGGCAAAACATGCCTACGGAGGAGCAATCGGTGCGTTATACTGCAGATGATGCTCGTCCTTGGACTTTCTGGTATTGGATGTATGGTGCTGTAACTCCTGAAGGAATAACAGCTGATTTGGAGGCTATGAAGCAAGTTGGATTAGGCGGTGCTTATCTCATGCCTATTAAAGGCGTAGGTCAGGGACCGGAGTATGAAGGACAAGCCCAACAGCTTACCCCTGAGTTTTGGGAAATGGTAGATCATAGCATGAAAGAGGCAAAGCGGTTGGGACTTCGGTTGGGGATGCATATCTGTGACGGCTTTGCATTGGCAGGTGGACCATGGATTGCACCTCAGGAGTCCATGCAGAAGATTGTCTGGAGTGATACCATCATTCGTGGCGGCAATATTGAACGTTTGCCTCTTCCTCAACTCGAAGGTTATGAGGGGTATAGTGAGGATATAGCTACTTATGCCATTCCTTTGGGTAAGCAACCGGCAGATGTTGTGATGAGACCAGTTATAAGTTTGGCTACTCTTCCCGGTACCGAAGTGAAAGATAAGAAGAAAGCGGTCAATATGGATGAGAAAGGAGTTATTCGTTCTTCTTATCCTTGCCGGATAGACTATACTTATGAACAACCGGTTACAGTAAGTAATGTAGAGATTGTTTTGAGTGGTAATAATTATCAAGCGCATAGGCTTAAAGTGCTTGTGAGTGATGACGGTAGGAACTATCGCTTTCTGAAACAGTTAAAGCCTGCCCGGCATGGTTGGCAGAATACCGACTGCCACTCTACTCATGGCTTGCCGCCCACTACGGCTAAGTATTTTCGTTTTGAATGGACGCCGGAGGGCAGTGAACCGGGGTGTGAGGATTTGGATGCGGCTAAATGGAAACCTAATTTGAAGATAAAGGAGATTCGTTTGCATACGGCGCCTCGTATTCATCAGTGGGAAGGTAAAGCCGGCTTTGTATGGCGTGTGGCTGGTGCTTCCACTTCGCAAGAAATTCCGGATGAGGCCTGTGTACAACTAAATGAGGTGCGCCGACTGACACTTACGGATGGTTCTCTTACCGCTAAATTGCCCGAAGGAGAGTGGCGTATTCTTCGTATGGGACATACTTCTACCGGGCATGTCAATGCCACTGCAGGAGGCGGTAAAGGACTGGAATGTGATAAGTTCAGTGTTGCAGCTGTTCGCAAACAGTTTGACAACTGGTTTGCCCAAGTATTTGAGAAAACCACACCGAAAGTGGCTCGTGAAGTTCTGAAATATATGCATGTGGATAGCTGGGAGTGTGGTTCGCAAAACTGGAGCGCAACGTTTGCTGCAGAGTTTAAGAGCCGTCGCGGGTATGATTTGATGCCCTATCTGCCCTTGTTGGCGGGAATACCAATGGAAAGTGCTGAAAAAAGCGAACAGGTGTTGCGTGATGTCCGCATTACTATTGGTGAACTGGTGACTGATGTTTTCTACACAGTGTTGGCCCAATGTGCCGGTGAATACGATTGCCGCTTTTCGGCCGAGTGTGTAAGCCCCACTATGGTGGCCGACGGATTACGCCATTACGATAAGGTGGATCTTCCTATGGGAGAATTCTGGCTAAACAGTCCTACTCATGATAAACTTAATGATGTACTTGATGCAGTTAGTGGTGCTCATATTTACGGTAAGAATGTGATTCAAGCCGAAGGATTTACTGAAATCCGTGGCACTTGGGACGAAGATCCCGCTATGCTTAAACCATTGCTCGACCGTAATTATGCTTTGGGCATTAATAAACTTTTCTTCCATGTTTTCACTCATAATCCTTGGTTGGACCGCGCTCCCGGCATGACGCTTGACGGTATCGGGCTTTTCTATCAGCGCGATCAGACTTGGTTTCGTGAGAGCAGTGCGTTTGTGGATTATGCTACCCGTTGCCAAACTCTGCTGCAAAAAGGAACTCCTGTTGTAGACATTGCTGTTTTTACCGGTGAGGAGATGCCTCGGCGTGCCATTTTACCGGACAGGCTGGTGAGTATGTTACCCGGTATTTATGGCGCTGAACGTGTGGAGAGCGAGCGGGTTCGTTTGGCTAATGAAGGCCAGCCGCTTCGTGTAGTTCCTGTGGGAGTCACTCATTCGGCTAATATGGCAGATCCCGATAAGTGGATTAACCCGCTTCGTGGTTATCAGTACGATTCTTTCAATAAAGATGCTTTACTTCGTTTGGCAAAGGTGGAAGATGGCCATATTGTATTGCCTGGCGGTGGGCGTTACAAAGTGCTGGTATTGCCTACGGCTCGTCCTATGGATCCTACTGCTGTTCCTTTGTCAAAAGAGGTGGAGCAAAAAATAGCAGAGTGGAAAGAACAGGGAGTGATAATTCCCGAGTTGCCCTATAAAGCCGAAAGTTTTGCAGCCATGGGCTTGGAACGCGATATAGAGTTACCGGCTGAGGTGGCATATGCGCATCGTACGGCAGATGATATGGAAATCTACTTTATAGCAAATCAGAAAAATGAAGCCCGGAATTTTACAGCTTCGTTCCGTCAGAAAGGACTGGCCCCCAAATTATACGATGCAGTAACCGGGCGTACTTATATCCCGGAACAATGGGCGGAACGGGAAGGACGCACCGAAGTGTCGTTATCATTGCCGGCATACGGATCACGTTTCGTGATTTTCTTCAAAAGCAAGGATACACTTGAACTCTTTGCCGGTGATTCGCTTCTGCATGAGGAGAATGTGGCAGCAGAGAATATGGCAAAAAGATTAGTCCGGCACGAATGGAAAGAGGAAAGTCGCACTCCGCTTGAGAACAGTGAATGGACAGTTCATTTTGAGAAAACTGATGTGAAACTGGTTCGTGATGAACTTTTTGATTGGAGTAAAGAAAGTGATGCTAAAGTAAAGTTCTATTCAGGACGTGCCTGTTATACTTCTTCTTTTGTTGTTCAGGATGAATTCGATGGGAGCGTGCTTCTCAGTCTGGGACGCGTAGCCAATGTGGCAACAGTTCGTGTGAATGGGAAAGCATGCGGCATAGCCTGGACTCCCCCCTATCAGGTAGATATCACTTCCGCTTTGGTCGCCGGAGCCAATCGTCTTGAAATCGAGGTGGTAAATACTTGGGCAAATGCTCTTCGGGGAATGGACCAGGGTAGCGCTCCTTTTGACGGCATATGGGCTAATGCCAAATATCGTTTGCCCGGTGATGACCTGCTTCCGGCAGGATTACTTGGCCCGGTAGAATTGGTAAGAATGAAGTGATGGTTATAAGAGCTCACAATATGGAAAGATTGTCTTGTGAATTGTAAAGTGAAAAGTATATGAATAAGAAATGTATCATGATAGCTTGTGCTTTTTTTGTTGCAGTGGCACTTCAAGCTAAAGTGTCTTTGCCGGCGTTTTTTTCGGACGGTATGGTTATGCAACAACAGAGTCAGGCCAGTCTTTGGGGCAAGGCTTCGAAAGGTAAAATCGTTGAGGTGACTACCGGCTGGGATGGGCAGACCTATACTACGAGAGCTGATGAGCAAGGAAAGTGGAAACTTACTGTACAGACACCTGCTGCAGGAGGCCCCTATGATATTACTTTTGATGACGGTGAACGCACTCGGATTAAGGATATCCTTATGGGTGAATTATGGATTTGTTCGGGGCAGAGCAATATGGAGATGCCTATGAAAGGATTTAAGAATCAACCTGTGGAAGACGCCAATATGGATGTATTGCGTAGCCGTAATTCGCAAATCCGGCTTTTTACGGTGAAGCGTAATTCGCAGTTTGCTCCTGTGGATGATGTAACCGGTTGCTGGAATCACGCAGAGCCTAAGACCGTACGTGAGTTTAGCGCTACTGCATATTATTTTGGCCGTTTGTTGCAAGAACAGCTTCAGGTTCCTATAGGATTGATTGTTGCTGCTTGGGGAGGATCGGCTTGTGAGGCTTGGATGCGCCCTGAATGGCTCAAGGCATTCCCCGCAGCTAAAATACCCCAAAGCCCGGAAGATATAAAGTCGAAGAATCGCACTCCGACTGTACTTTTCAATGGTATGCTTCATCCGCTTATTGGTTTAGCCATGAAAGGTGTGATTTGGTATCAAGGCGAAGATAACTGGAACCGTGCTTCAACGTATGCCGATATGTTTACTACCATGATAAAAGGCTGGCGTGCAGAGTGGAAGCAAGGCGACTTTCCTTTTTATTATTGCCAGATCGCTCCTTATGACTATGCCATCATTACAGCACCTGGTGAGCCGGTTATTAATTCTGCTTATTTGCGTGAACAGCAATTGAAAGCCGAAACTATGGTTCCTAATGTCGGCATGGCTGTATTGATGGATGCAGGGATGGAGAAAGGTATTCATCCTGCTCGGAAAAGGGTAGTGGGCGAACGTCTGGCGCGTTTGGCGTTAGTGAACGATTATGGAGTCGAAGGTGTCATGGCACAGTCTGCCTGCTATAAAAAAATGGAAGTAAAGAATGATACGGTGACTGTTTTCTTTGATCGCGCAGATATGTGGATTAACTGTAAAGAGAAGTTTGCCTCCGATCTTTTTGAAGTGGCCGGTGAAGACCGGGTGTTTCATCCTGCAAAAGCGTGGATAGAACGTAGCAAAGTAAAAGTAAAGAGTGAGGCGGTGAAATCTCCGGTAGCTGTTCGTTATGCATTCAAAAATTATGCCAAGGGCGACCTTTATTGTGAGGATCTGCCGGTTTCCTCATTCCGTTCGGACAATTGGTGATATTATAAATAGAAATATGTTAATTCACGCTTCATGATGAATCGATTCCTTTTATCTCTTTCTTTACTTTTTTTCATGGCTATCTCTGTTTGTGCAGAGTGGCGGCCGGGAAACTATACATGGGTGTCGCCCAGTTTGAATGTTTCGGAATCAATGCCTTGCGGAGGAGGCGATGTGGGGATGAATGTATGGGTGGAACAAGGCGATATTCTCTTCTATTTATCGCGTAGCGGATCGTTCGATGAAAACAATACGCTTCTCAAACAGGGGCGGTTCCGGTTAAAACTGCAACCCGACCTTTTCTTGGATGCGGTGGACTTCCGGCAGCAACTCCGGTTGAACGATGGCTATGTGTCTATTTCCTGTAATGGGGTGGAAGTGCAACTTTGGGCTGATGTATTCCGGCCTGTGGTACATGTGGAAGTGAAAAGTGAGAAAAGGGTTAGTGCTGAAATAGCCTATGAGAATTGGCGTGTCACCGATCGGGTTGTACAGAAAAAGATTGAGGGACAACAATGCTCTTATAAATGGGCAGTCCCCAAAGGAACTGTCACGCGTCGTGATTCAATCTGTGCTGAAATGCATCAACTGACCTTCTTTCATCGTAATGAGGGTGAGACGATGTTTGAAGTGACCATGCGTCAACAGGGACTTACTCATTTAATGGATTCCCTTTACAACCCGTTGGAACAGTTGACGTTTGGAGGCCGTCTTAGCGGTGGGGACCTTGTTTATAAGGGTAAACGGAATGGGGTGTATCAATCTACTCCCTATGTCGCCTGGTGCTATACATCGGGTGTTGCTCGCCGGAATCATCATTTCCAAGTGACTTTGAACACTGCGCAGTCATCATTTGAAGAATGGGAAGAAGGGCTGGTACAGACAGAGAAGTCAGTCGAGTTGGTAAAAAACCGGAAGCAGACGCGTAAATGGTGGAATGAGTTTTGGAACCGGAGTTATATCTATTTGGATGATGCCGGGCAACTTGCCAATCCTCATGGATTGGATGCCGATGATTTGAGTTTGGTCGATCCTGCCGACTCGTTGGCTGTTGCAGTGCGCAATTACACTCTTTTTCGTTATATGCTGGGATGCAATGCATACAGTAAGTGGCCTACCAAGTTTAACGGAGGGTTGTTTACTTTTGACCCTGTATGGGTGAATCCTGACATGGCATTTACACCTGATTTCCGTCGTTGGGGAGGTGGTACGCATACGGCGCAGAATCAGCGGCTTGTCTACTGGCCTATGCTTAAGAACGGTGACTTTGATATGATGTTGCCTCAGTTTGATTACTATTTACGTATCCTCCCAACAGCGGAGAAACGCAGTCGTATTTATTGGAACCATGAAGGAGCCTGCTTTGCAGAGCAGATTGAAAACTTTGGGCTGCCCAATCCGGCTGAGTATGGCTTTAAGCGTCCGCCCGCTTTCGATAAAGGCTTGGAATACAACGCCTGGTTAGAGTATGAATGGGATACCGTACTTGAGTTTTGTCTGATGATATTGGAGACGCACCGTTATCGGGGCATGGATATCCGGAGTTATGAGCCTCTGATCCTTTCTTCATTGCGTTTCTTCGATGAACATTATCGCTATTTGGCACGTCAGCGCGGATGCAAGGAACTTGACGGCAACGGAAAGCTGGTACTTTTTCCCGGTTCTGCGTGTGAGACCTATAAAATGACTTACAATGCTTCCTCTACTGTGGCGGCTTTGCATGTTGTGCTTCAGGCTGCCGGTTCTTATTTCAAAGAAAATGCAGAAGCTCTTGCTTTTGTTCGTGAGATGCAGCAGCGTATTCCTTCGATTCCGCTTCATACCATAGGAAATAAGATAATGATTTCGCCTGCTTTGGTGTGGGAACGTGTGAATAATGTGGAGACTCCGCAGCTTTATCCGGTTTTCCCATGGCGTGTGTATGGTTTGGGGCGTCCGAATTTAGAAATAGCCCGAAATACTTATTATTATGATGTTGATGCACAGAAGTTCCGTACTCATATAGGTTGGAAACAAGATAATATTTGGGCTGCTTGCTTGGGACTGACTGATGAGGCGGTGGCACTTAACCAACGTAAATTATATAACGGACCGCATCGTTTTCCTGCATTTTTGGGGCCCGGATACGACTGGACGCCCGATCATAATTGGGGAGGAAGTGGTATGATAGGATTACAGGAGATGCTGATGCAGGAGGATGCGCAGGGTAATATAATACGTTATCCGGCTTGGCCTAAGAACCGGAAGGTTCATTTTCGTTTACATGCTTCTGGAGGAAGGGTTGTAATGGAATAACGAGTACATTTGCAGGGAATAATCGTCTCATATAATGACTTGAAGTAGTATATTCGGGTTTCGTATTATTGATGAATTAATCCCTGTGATAATGAAGAAGTTTTTGATTTTGATGCAGTTGTTCTTCTCAACAGCATTTTTTGCCTCGGCACAAGTTCAAACAGAAATCTCGCAAGATGAGCTTGCCCGTATTTACGAGGAGGTAAAGACCCCTTATAAGTATGGTATGGTGATTGCCCCCCAGGATAATGGGCATAAAATAGACTGTCCCACAGTGTTTCGCGAAGGTGATTCCTGGTATATGACCTATGTGGTTTACAATGGGAAAACCGGGCAGGATGGTCGTGGCTACGAGACTTGGTTGGCGAAAAGCTCCGATCTGCTGCATTGGAAAACTTTGGGACGCGTACTTGCTTATCGTGACGGAAAGTGGGACTGTAATCAGCGCGGAGGTTTCCCCGCACTTGCCGATATGGAGTGGGGAGGTACCTATCAATTACAGCAATATAAAGGCCGTCATTGGATGACTTATTTGGGAGGTTCGGGTACCGGTTACGAGTCGGTCCGTGAACCGTTGTATGTGGGCGTGGCAAGTACCGATAAACCTATTACAGAGGCGCATGAATGGCAGGCGTCCGATAAGCCGATTCTGCATATTGATGATAAGGACGCCCAATGGTGGGAAAAACTCACGCAATACAAGAGTACTGTGTATTGGGATAAGTCGAAACGTTTTGGCAAGCAGTTCGTAATGTTCTACAATGCTGCAGGCGTGCACCCCCAGACTGGCAAGAAGGCAGAACGTGTAGGTATTGCCCTTTCCGATAATATGAAGAAATGGACCCGTTATGCAGGCAATCCGGTTTTTGCACATGAAATTGCGGGAGGCATTACCGGTGATGCGCATATTCAGCGTATGGGTGACTTCTATGTAATGTTCTACTTCTCGGCTTTTGATCCAAAACGCACCTATAAGGCTTTCAATACTTTTGCTGTTAGTCGTGACTTGGTACACTGGACCGACTGGCAGGGAGCCGATTTGATTATCCCTTCAAAAGAATATGATGAACTTTTTGCGCATAAAAGTTATGTTGTGAAGCATGACGGTGTGGTATATCATTTTTATTGTGCAGTGAACAACGCGGACCAGCGTGGTATTGCCGTAGCTACAAGCCGTCCTATGGGACAGTCGGACGTACGTTTCCCGGTTCGTGATATTAAAAGCCGTCGTATTTTTACCGATTTGAACAGAGGGTGGAAAACCTGGCTGACCGAATCGACACAAACCAATCACCCGTATGTGAAACTTCATCATCCTGTTACGGTGAACTTGCCGCATAACTGGGATGACTATTATGGGTACCGTCAGCTGACGCATGGCAATTTGCATGGGACGGCCCTATACACTCGTTCGTTCGAAGTCCGAAAGCAAGAAGGCCGCCGTTATTTTCTTCAATTTGAGGGGATAGGTACGTATGCTACCATTGCTCTGAATGGTAAGGCTTTTAGTCGGCAGCCGGTAGGACGTACCACATTGACGCTCGATGTGACAGATGTCTTGGTTGATGGTGAGAACCGCTTGGAAGTAAAAGCCGAACATCCGGAATTGATTGCCGATATGCCTTGGGTCTGCGGCGGTTGCTCTTCGGAATGGGGATTCAGCGAAGGATCACAACCGCTTGGCATTTTCCGCCCTGTGACGCTGGTTGAAACCGATGAGGTGCGTATCGAACCTTTCGGAGTACACATTTGGAACAATGAGAAAGCAGATAGTGTGTTTGTTGATTTGGAAATAAAGAATTATAGCAAGCACTTACAAGAAATTGAGGTTGTGAATAAGTTGAGTGATGCTGATGGGAGACAGACTTTCCGTTTGACTCAGAAATTGACTTTGAAACCGGGTGAGTTAAGAATAATTCGCCAGCAATCTCCGGTGAAGGATGCGAGCCGTTGGAGTACGGAGAAGCCTTATCTTTATAAATTGGCTTCGATGATTAAACGTTCGGGCAGAACTACGGACGAAGTTTCCACGCCTTTTGGTATTCGTACCCTTAGCTGGCCGGTGAAGCGTTTTACTCCCGAAGGTCCTGTAGCGGGAAGTCATGACGGACGCTTTTTCCTCAATGGTATTCCCACCTTCCTCAATGGAGTATGTGAGTATGAGCATCAGTTTGGGCAGAGCCATGCATTCAGTAAAGAACAGGTGCTGGCTCGTGTGAAGGGGCTGAAAGCTGCTGGATTTAATGCATTTCGCGATGCTCATCAGCCACATCATCTTGATTATCAAATGTACTTTGATAGAGAGGGTATGGTTTGGTGGACACAATTCTCCGCACATGTCTGGTATGACACTCCCGAATTTCGCGAGAATTTCAAGAAACTGCTTCGCCAATGGGTGAAGGAGCGCCGTAACTCTCCCAGTCTTTCCCTTTGGGGATTACAGAATGAGAGCACCTTGCCACGTGAGTTTGCCGAGGAGTGTTGTGATATTATTCGTGAGATGGATCCTACGGCAGTCACTATGCGGCCTATAACTACCTGTAATGGCGGTGATGGTTCGGATTGGAATGTTATTCAGAACTGGAGTGGAACTTACGGGGGGGATATTTATAAATACGGATATGAGTTATCCCGTCCCAACCAGTTGTTAAACGGTGAATATGGCGCGTGGCGCAGTATTGATTTGCACACCGAGCCTGCAGCTTTTGACGCTAAAGGCATTTGGAGTGAGGAACGCATGTGTCTGCTTATGGAAACTAAGATACGTCAGGCAGAGAGTGTGAAGGATTCTGTTTGCGGGCAGTTTCAATGGATTTACAGTAGCCATGACAATCCGGGGCGTCGTCAGCCGGACGAGGCTTTGCGCCGTATTGACAAGGTAGGGCCTTTCAATTACAAGGGGTTGGTTACTCCTTGGGAAGAACCGCTTGATGTATATTATATGTATAAGTCCAATTATCGTTTGCCAGAGGAGGAGCCTATGGTTTATCTTGTTTCGCACACTTGGAACAACCGGTTTGAAAAAAGCGGGCGTCGTCGTGCAACGATTGAGGCTTATAGCAATTGTGATAGTGTGTTGCTCTATAATGATGCCACCAATGATGTGTATCTTGGCCGTAAGGTGAATCATGGTCGTGGAACCCATTTCACATGGGAGAATCGCGACATACGCTACAATGTGCTACGTGCTGTCGGTTACTATGACGGTAAGCCTGTAGCTGAGGATGTGCTGGTGCTGAAGGGCTTGGAGCGAGCTCCCCATTTTGAAGCTCTCTACCGTCCATCGGCTATTGTGCCTACCGCTGCCGATAACAATGCCGATCTGTTGAAACCGGCTTCCGGTTATACCTACTTATATCGGATAAATTGCGGAGGAGATGCCTATACCGATAGTTATGGAGAGCAATGGATGCAGGACTCTCGCATGTTCTCTCATTCATGGGCTGAAAAGTTCGATTCTATCTCTCCCTATCAAGCAAGCCAACGTACAACTTTCGATCCTATACATGGTACACGTGATTGGGCGCTTTTCCAAAGTTTTCGTTTCGGACGCCATCATCTTAACTATCGTTTCCCTGTATCCGAACCGGGACGCTATCGTATAGAGCTCTATTTTACAGAGCCTTGGCATGGTACTGGGGGCGGTGAAAAAACTGATTGTGAGGGATTCCGTATCTTTGACGTAGCCGTAAATGGCAAAACGTTGATTGATGATCTTGACATTTGGGCAAAAAGCGGGCATGACGGTGCTTTCCGCAGAGTGGTAGAGGCTGAGGCTGTGAATGGCGAGCTGCTCATTGATTTTCCTGAAGTTAAATCCGGGCAGGCTATTATATGTGCTATTGCCATTGCTAAAAAGGGAGAAGTGGAGAAACGTCCGATGTTGCCGTTGGTGAAAGCTTCCGATGTTTTCTCTTGGAGTGCGATGGATGCCGATACGCTTGTCAAGATGCCGAAAGAAATGCTGCCCGAAGACAAAAATACCCGTAGCGTTGTAAAATATCAGGCTGAAGAGGCGTTGGTGAAAGGTAATTTTGAAAAACGTGAGTATAAGAAAGAAACAGGAATTTTCTTCGGAAAGAGCAAGAAGGAGAGTTGTATAATCTGGGAGGTAAATACAGGGTTGGCGCAAGTGTATGCCCTTCGCTTTAAGTTCATGAATAGTAATAAACAGCCTTTGCCGGTTCGTTTGCAGTTCATCGATGCTAAAGGAGTGGTTTTAAAAGATGATTGGCTCCGGTTTGCTCCTACACCCGGCAAATGGAGAATGTTGAGCACTACTACGGGTACGTTTATCAATGCCGGCCACTATAAGCTGATATTGAGTGCCGACAGTCTGGATGGCTTTGCCATTGATGGCGTTGAGATACAATAGGTTTCTATAACTAATTAAATTAATATAATGCGAATAATTAAACTTTTACTTTTAGTATGCGTCATTTTCTTACAGATGGGTTGCAGCAAAACTGAAGTGACTATTCTGATGCCTCGTACAGCTTCGACGAGGGTGATATATGCCGGAGGGCAATTAAAAGATGCACTGGCCGGGTTTGGCTATGATCCGGTTGTTGTTACTGATTCCTTGCAAAGCACGAAGGTTATCGGGCAAGACAAGGGCATCTGCATCAGTCTGCTTCAGGCATCTGATACGACAGGCTTGAAAAAAGAAGGCTTTACCATTACCTCTGACGGGAACCTGATTCGTGTGGTGGGTAACGATGGAACGGGAGTTATCTATGGGTGTCGTGAAATCATAGACAGGCTGGAGGCCAATGAGGGCAGTTTCGATTTGCCGGCTACCTTTACAGATGCGCCCGAGATGGTTCTTCGGGGTGGCTGTGTAGGTATACAGAAGATGGAGTATCTGCCCGGACGTGGTGTATACGAGTATCCTTATACGCCGGAGAATTTTCCTTGGTTTTATGATAAGGCACAGTGGATAGATTATCTGGACATGTTGGTGGAGAACAGGATGAACTCGCTTTATTTGTGGAACGGACATCCTTTTGCATCGTTGGTCCGTTTGAAAGACTATCCTTTTGCAGTGGAAGTGGATGATGAAACGTTCAAGAAGAACGAGGACATGTTTCTGTTCCTCACTACTGAAGCGGAGAAACGCGGTATTTTTGTTATTCAGATGTTCTATAATATTCTTCTCAGTAAGCCTTTTGCGGATCATTATGGGCTGAAGACCCAAGATCGTAACCGTCCCATTACTCCTTTGGTGAGTGACTACACCCGTAAGTCGGTTGCTGCCTTCATTGAAAAATATCCTAATGTAGGACTTCTTGTATGCTTGGGCGAGGCAATGGATACGTATGAGGATGATGTGGAATGGTTTACGAAGACTATCATTCCCGGTGTTAAGGATGGATTGAAAGCGTTGGGACGCACCGACGAGCCTCCTGTGCTGGTGCGTGCGCATGACACTGACAGTAAGATGGTGATGGATGCCGCCCTGCCACTCTATAAGAACCTCTATACCATGCATAAGTATAACGGTGAGTCGCTCACTACTTACCAACCTCGTGGTCCATGGGCTAAGATTCACACCGATCTTAGTTCTTTGGGTAGTATTCATATCAGCAATGTGCATATTCTGGCTAATTTGGAGCCATGGCGCTGGGGCTCTCCCGATTTTGTACAGCAGACAGTCAATGCTATGCACGATGTGCATGGGGCCAATGCTTTGCATCTGTATCCGCAGGCTTCTTATTGGGACTGGCCTTATACGGCCGACAAACTTTCGGATGGGAAACGTGAAAAGCAACTCTACCGAGATTGGATATGGTACAAGACCTGGGGGCGTTATGCCTGGAATTGCCGTCGTGATCGCACTGATGAAATCAATTATTGGAACAATCAGTTTGCGGGCTTCTATGGAACAAGTGATGGAGATGGTGCTGCTATTCGCGAGGCGTATGAGGAGAGTGGCGAGATAGCTCCTAAGCTGTTGCGTCGTTTTGGCATTACCGAAGGGAATCGTCAGACTTTGTTATTGGGCATGTTTATGAGCCAGTTGGTGAATCCTTATAAATACACCATTTATCCCGGATTTTATGAAAGCTGTGGTCCCGAAGGCGAGAAACTGATTGAATATGTGGAGAAAGAGTGGAAAAAGCAACCCCATGTAGGCGAGTTACCTCTCGATATTGTGGCGCAGGTTGCTGTACATGGTGACAAGGCGGTCGACGCTATTGATCGTGTTGCTCCGAAGGTAAAAGAAAATCAAGAGGAATTCTTGCGTTTACAGAACGACATGCACTGTTATCGTGAGTTTGCCTATTTCTTTAATAAAAAAGTGCATGCGGCCCAACATGTGCTGAATTATCAATGGGGCAAGGATATGGCAGAGCTTGATGCGGCTGTGCCCTTGTTGGAAGAGAGTTTGGTTTATTACCGCCGGTTGGTGGAACTGACTAAAGATACTTATTTGTACGCTAATAGTATGCAGACCGCCCAACGCCGTATTCCTATCGGCGGCGATAACGGGAAGAACAAGACTTGGGCGGAAATGCTGGTGCATTATGAAAACGAGCTGGCAAACTTCAAAGCGAACATTGCCACACTTAAGGCAAAAGCTGCTGGTGAGTTTATCGAAGAGGACAAGCAGATTACTGCCATGACGCCTGCTCAAGTAACACTGATCACTCCCTTAAAGAGCGTCCGTTTGCAAGTAGGAGCTTCCATTTACAGCGACCGGGACGTCAAGGTGCAGGCTTTGGCCCCTGAATTGGAGGGGCTGACTGCTTATGTGATGAGCAGTGCTCGCCAGCGTGCTGAAGGTACGGCTATTGAGTTTGAAGCGAAAGAGCCTGTCAGTTTGTTGGTCGGCTATTTCCGCGATGATCAAACGAAATATGCCAAAGCGCCCAAACTCGAAACCGATGCTTCTGCCAATGATTATAAGCAAGCTGAAGCTAAGCTGACGGCAGCAGTTCGGATGAACGATATGCCGCTTTCCAATGTACACGCTTATCAGTTTGCTCCCGGTAGACATACACTACTTCTTCCCAAGGGCTTTGCACAGTTGCTGGGATTTGTGAAGACCGCTTCGCTTCCTGAAAAGAGCCGTAATGCTGGGTTAGCCGGTGATGATGAGGCTATGGATTGGCTTTTTTATAGATAAAAGTTTTAGTATCCTGAAAAAATGTTGAAATGCGGCTAAGGATTAAAAACAACAGGTTTGCATTATGTCTTTGACTGCTTTAGAGATTTTTTCTGTTTTAATGAGAAAAATTAAGCAAGTACTTAGTACAAACAAAAAAGTTCTTCGTCTTTGTTTATGATAATTGATTAATATTATGAAAAAAAGGGGTAATTTAAAATACTGTATGATTGTGCTGATTTTAAGCTGGGTACTTTCACCAGTGTTGGCACAACAGGCGAATACGCTTTCGCACCGTTACAAAGTTGCGGCTTGCGACTGGATGATGCTGAAAAGACAAAAGCTGGGCGAATTTAAACTTTCGCATGAGATTGGTGCTGACGGTGTAGAGATGGATATGGGCGGCCTGGGTAAACGGGACACCTTCGATAACAAGCTGCATCAAGTGTATTTTCAGGAATTATTCAAGAAAACGGCTGCCGAGTATCAGATTGAGGTACCCTCGATAGCAATGTCGGGCTTTTATGGACAGAGTTTCCTGAAGCACCGTAATTACCGGGTATTAATCGATGACTGTATTAAAACGATGCAGGTGATGGGTGCCAAGATTGCTTATCTGCCATTGGGGGGATGCGGCAATGATTGGAAAACAGATGATGAACAACGCCGCCGGTTGGTGAGTCGTTTGCATGTGGCTGGCGAAATGGCCCATAGCGAAGGACTAGTGATAGGTATTCGTACAGGTCTGTCTGCCAAGGAGGATATCAAGCTTCTTGAACAGATCAATTCGGAAGGTATTCAAATATACTTCAGTGTACAGGAAGCATTGGACAATAAACGCGATTTATATAAAGAATTAAAGACATTGGGCAGGAAGCGTATCTGTCAGATACATATTTCGGAAACTGACGGCGTGACACTTCCCCACAGTAAGAATATCGATATGCATCGTGTAAAGGAACAGCTTGATAAGATGGGATGGAGTGGTTGGCTGGTGGTAGAGCGTTCGCGCGATGCTGGGGATGTGCGTAATGTGAAGAAAAACTTCGGGATGAATATAAGGTACTTAAAAGAAGTATTCCAAGATGCTAAATAATCAAATGAAAAATTAACATAATACTGATCAGATGAAACAAAAGAAATCTTTTCTATGTAGACACAACAGATGCCTTAATACAGCGAAGGCTATTTGTGTTTCTTTCTTATTCTCTATTCCTGCCGGTACTGCCGTAGCTGCTGTTCATGCAGCGGAGGTAGACATTGTCCAGCAGAATGAGACAGTGAAAGGCACAGTGTTGGATGAACAAGGCATTCCGGTAATTGGTGCGAATGTCAAAGTTGTTGGTACTACTGTCGGTGCTATTACGGATCTTGACGGTAATTTCTCGATTAATGCTCCTAAAGGTGCTAAGATTGAAGTCTCTTTTATCGGTTATGTTACTCAAGTGGTAACAGCTCCGTCAAGAGGAGCACTGAAGGTTGTTCTTCGTGAGGATGCTCAGTTGCTGGAGGAAGTCGTCGTGGTAGGTTATGGTACGCAGCGCGTGAAGGACCTTACTGGTGCGGCATCAAATGTGAAGATGGATGAGATTCCTGACTCTCCGGGTTCTTCGTTGATAGACGCTCTTGCCGGACAGATAGTAGGTTTGGATGTAAACCAGGGAGATGGCCGTCCGGGCTCTACCGGTTCATTTACTATACGTCAGCCGATGAGTTTTGACAAGACTTCCAATTTTAACCAACCTCTTATCGTAATCGATGATGTAGTGCAGGTCAATGCAGAGGGCGAGCCTTCTATGGATGCCTTTAATATGCTCAGTTCATCTGAAATCGAGAGCATGACAGTGCTGAAGGATGCTTCGGCGGCTGTTTATGGTTCGCGTGCATCTTCGGGGGTTATTCTTGTCAAGACTAAACGTGGTTCTGTGGGTACTCCGAAAATTTCGTATTCGGGTAAGATCGACTTCTCTGATGCCGTAAGCCATGCTAAAACGATGAATTCTTATGAATTGGGCGTATTTACCAATCGTCTTTTCGATCAGACAGACCGGGTGAAAGGAGATAATAGTAATGCGTATTATAAGTATTCTGATGAAGAATTGCAAGCCATGAAAGGGCTTAATTATAACTGGCTAGACAAAGCTTGGGATCCGGCTGTTTCTCACCGTCACTCTCTGACTGTGAACGGTGGTTCGGACAAGGTGACTTACTTTGCAGGGGTTAACTTTCAGGATCAAGGATCGAATTTAGGAAAGGTTCAGAGCTACAATAAGTGGTCATTCCGCGCAGGCGGTGATGTAAAGGTAGCTTCAGGCCTGAAACTTTCGGCTTCAGTGTCGGGCTACAATACGGACAAGGTGGGTAATAATATCCAAGTCAATATCGGTTCCGGACCTTGGGGTAACCAAAGCCCTTCTAGAGATTATGTCCAACTCAATCACATGCCTAAGTTTATTCCCTGGGATACTCAGATCGTAGACCCTCTTACGGGAGAGACAAAAAGGCATTTTGTTTCGCCTTGGGGCGGTCCGAAGTTGCTGGATACCAAACCGGACAGTCAGGTTACAGGTTATCCTTTGTGGAACTATTTTGCTGAAGAGGAGTCTACGTCAAGAAAATATAATACATCGAACGGCTACAATGCTAATTTCTCGCTGAATTATGATGTACCTTTCGTGAGAGGATTAAGCTTGAAGGGAACCTACTCTATTACGTATGCTAATACACATTCTGAAGAAGCTGGCGCATATTATGCCTTGGCTCGTGCAGGCAACACCAATAAAGAGGGCATGCACCTTTTGGGTGATCATACAGAATGGGGATATATTAATTATGGCGATCCCGAAGGCGATAACTTGGACAAGAAGCCACGTGTGAAATATGGCAAGAAATCCACTAAGAGCGAACAGATGAGTTTTGCTATCAATTATGCCCGCGTTTTCGGCAAGCACGATGTTGCTGCTACGGCGGTTGTGGAACGTGCTGAGAGTGAAGGTGACGATTTGTCGCAGCTGTATAGAGGTATGAGTATGTCTTACGGAGGCACAAGTGCTACGGCAGGTACATTGAGCTCTGATGCTCAGGGTACGTATTATCGTCGTTATGAGAGCGGCGCTTTGTCATACATCGGAAGAGCAAGCTATAAGTACGATAATCGTTATTTGGCTCAGTTCGTATTCCGTTCGGATGCTTCTACAAAGTTTGCTCCCGAAAATTATTGGGGTTTCTTTCCTACTGGTTCGTTCGGTTGGGTTGCTTCAGAAGAAAAATTCTTCAAGAACCTTAAACTTGATGAAATTTTCGACTTCTTCAAATTGCGTTACAGCATTGGTAAGACAGGTAAGGACAATGTCGCTGCATGGCAGTGGCTCCAAATCTACAAAATAGAACCTACGGGCGGTATGGGCTTCGGTTCGCTGGGAGGATCGTTCGCATCTGGTGCCATTATCAATGGTACTGCCAACCGTGACATTAAGTGGGACACCACTATCAAGCAGAACTTCGGTATAGACATGAATATGCTCAATAACCGTCTGTCTGTATCAGCCGATTTCTATTATGACAAGACAAAAGACCTTATCATGATGATATCTTCTGACGAGGAACCAATTGTGATTGGAGCCAAACTCCCTTCTATCAACTATGGTAAGAAGAATGCATGGGGACTTGAATTTTCAGTAAACTGGAAAGATCAGATAAACCAGGCGATTCTGCCTAAATGGGGTCCGATTAAGTATCAGATAGGAATGGATTACGGTATATCATGGAACAGTACTGTGCTTGGCGACGAGCCTACATTCGATTATCCCGCTGAAATAGCCAACCAAAAGAACTGGACTGGTTATCATGGCATGGGTGGTACCTATGGCTTTAAGACGTGGAAACACACAAGTTCGGGCGATGGTATTCTCCGCAACCAGGCGGATATTGATAAGTATTGGGACTATCTGACTAAGTTGGCAGAGGCAGCGGGTACATCTCCAAACTTCCTCGGCATTACCTCAAAAGAAAAAATGTATCCGGGAATGTTGGTATACGAAGATGTTAACGGAGATATTGATACGAAAAACAAGACCATTGCCGGTCCTAACGGTGTGATATCAAGGGATCATGGTGAAGATTATGTTGAATTGGCTGATAACCGGATTCATACTATCAATACGAAACTCCGCTTACAGTGGGGCAACTTCAGTTGGTCAGCCCAGCTTGCTACCTCATGGGGTGGATTTACTGATTTTCGCGGTATAGCTGCCAAGGCGGACGATTTCATCTGGAGCCAATACTCTTTTGTAACTGATATGTTCGATGAGGTAGAGAATCCTAATGGACGCTATCCGATTATGGCTGCGGGCAATGCTTGGGGAGAAACGTCAGATTTCTGGCAAGTATCTTCATTCCGTATGTATGTGCGAAACATGTCTTTCTCTTATTCACTTCCAAAATCACTGCTGAAAAAAGCAAAGATTGATGCGCTTTCTGTCAGCCTGAGCGGTAATAACCTGTGGGACTTCCACAACCCGTACCCGGATCATTTTGTGAATATGTATGATGGTATCAGTACAGGATATCCTACGTTGAGAACTTGGAGTCTTGGTGTGAATCTGACATTCTGATTTTTAGAAAAAAAGCAATTAATATGAAGAATCTATTTAAGACATATATCGGTGTTGCGTGTTTGATGGTTGGAATCTCCTCATGCAGCGATGACTTCTTGAAAGAAAAGAAAGACTATAACAACATGACTACTGTCGATGTGTATAGTGACAAAGGGCAAGCTACGGCTGTACTTGCCAAACTCTATAAACAGTGCTTTGAGACTTATAATTCTCCTCTTTGCGGGGCAGATCCTATCATGCGGCATGATAAGAATACCGGTGGCCAGCAGGCTAAATTTTCGGAAGAAATGACCGGTTGGAAAGGAAGCTATTATGATGGTTCGGTCCAGAAGCAGGTAAAGGCGGGTAATCACATTTCCAATCCTCCTTATTGGAATGCTCCCCGTTCTGATACGAAAAACTATAATAATTTTGATAAAAAGACCCTTTATCCCACTGTTTATGTTATTAATAACTTTATTCAGGAGATAGAACGTTCACGTTCACTTATTGCGGATAATGTGTTTTGGGACCGGTTGAAAGGTCAGGCTATTTTCATGCGTGCATGGCTTTTCTTTGATGCCGCAAGAGAATGGGGCGGATTTCCTTATTATTGTACTGATATTGATATGCCTGACATGGACACTAAGTCGCCACGTATGCCTATGCAGGAATGTATTGATAAAGTTTGTGAAGATTTTAAACAGGCTGCCTCTTTACTGCCTGCCAAATGGGATAACGAGAATTACGGCCGTTTTACCTCCGTAGCGGCTTTGGCAATGTCTGCCCGCGCCCGTATTTTCATGGCAAGTCCTATCTTTAATGCAAATTGGGACAACCCGGACAGCCAACGCTGGCAGCAAGCGCTCGAGGCTTCTCTTGCTGCTTTGAAGGCTGCCGATGATGCCGGTTATGGAACCAGTGTGACGGACATTAATTCATGGGACAAGGCTTTTTATGGCTTCAATAATACATTCAACCCCGAAAGTATTATTACCTTAATGATGTGTGATGATCCTTTGGTGCCTGGTGTATTTAATAAGTGGGAAAACAAGATTCGTCCGAGTGCCGTAGCCAGTAATGATGGGGCAGGTATCCCTGCTCCCGAGGAGATATTGAGGGTTTTCCCTATGAAGAGTGGTAAAGAAGCTACTCCGGCTAACGGCTATGATGATGAGAAGTTCTATCGTGATAGAGACCCCCGTTTCTACCGTACATTTGCATTCTCAGGTTGCGAATGGCCGGGTGTTGAGAAACCCCTTTGGCTTTTTGCTTACAAGTATAGCGATAAGGATGGAAACATGTATCGTTACACAGATGGACGTAAGGGTGATAGTGGAGTGTCCGGTAAGAGTCGTGCTATTGTTTGGAAGATGAGTGATCCTAAAACTGCAATAGGCGCTGAGAATTCGAGTTCTACGGATATTATGGAATATCGTTACGGTGAACTTCTTTTAAATGTGGCAGAGTGTTACGCAGCTCAAGGAAAGGCTGAATGTCTGACTTATCTTGGAAAGGTTCGTTCGCGTGTGGGTATTCTATCTACGGATAATTATGGATTAGGTTCAATCAGCGGACGGTATGAACTCATTAAGGCTGTTTTAACTGAGCGTCAGATTGAACTGGCATATGAAGGGAAACGTCCTTGGGATTTGAAGCGCTGGTTGCTGTTTGAAGGCGGTGCTGGATTTGACCCCAATATTGGTGGCGGATATAATTCCGGAACAGGCGCATACGACCCGGAACTTGCTTGGGGAGCGGGATGGAAAATCTATGATGGTCAGAACGGCCGTCCTAACTATACCCGTACAGATAATGTTCTGACCCGCCTTGGCATGAAACCTTTGTCGGGAACTAAACATACGAGCAAAATTTGGGCTTATGATATTGACAATATACATGCGGTCGATGAGTATGAAGGCGATAAAGTGAATCATCCTTTGATTGACAATGAACTTTATAAGAAGGTTCCTGCCATTAAACGTGATATGAATGAAACTGAGCGTGAAGTAGCTTTGAATAAACTTGATGAATTCTACGAAGGCGTGAATATGAAGACTTACGATCCTATCGAGAAACTGGGAGACAAGTATGGTATGGATTCGGGAGCTACGGAGAAAGATCGTAATTTCTTGTTTGCATGGCGTGGATGGTACTATATTTATCCTATTCATTACGATATGTATGATGCAGGGAAGGGTAATACTTGGATTGAGCAAACAGCTGGTTGGATGATCGAAAACCGTACTCCTTCGTGCACAACAGTCGATGAGCAGAATGGTACTTATTACTATTGTACCGTAGAGGAATAGTCTTCGGTTGTCCTCAATATTACATCGGCTGCCTTTATGAAATGCAGTGGTGTTATTACGGATAATCATTAAATTATTATACGAACCCGCCTGAATGCTAATGGGCTTTGGGCGGGTTCCTTATATTTATATCTATCATTTAATTTATATTTCTTATGAACCGTATTTTTTGTACTTTTGTCCTCTTTTTTGCACTTTCTGTGACGGTCTATGCTACAGATGCAACGCTTAATACCCGTAATTTACGTGTAGCAGACATCGCTAAAGCTGAAGCAAAGGCGAAAGCAATAGTGGCAGGTTTGGGACAACTTTGTGACTCTACGCGTGAGAACGTACATATTGTTATTGCGAATCGCTATCTTGAACTGTGTGCCATTCATAATCGCTATGATAACCGTAATGACTCTATCCGGGCTCTCAAATTGCCAAAGCAAAAAGAAGCCAATGCTTTTGAGCGGTCTTACTATAACTATAATAATGATCTTTATCGCACCCGGTTCGATTTTATCGCTTGGCTTAATTTTTACCTTACGGATGCTCAGGTAGAGACTGTGAAGAATTTGATGACGAATAATTATCTTTTCGTGCGCTATAATGACTTTATAGATCTCCTGCCTTCACTTACTGAAGCAGAGCGTGAGCGGGTTTATCATTGGTTGGTTGAGGCTCGTGAGTTTAGTATGGATTTTTTGGATGACAGGAAGATGCGCCAGATGTTTACTAAGTATCGGGGACGTATCAATAATTATCTTGCCAAACGTGGATATGACTTGCGTAAGGCGACCGAAGAACAGGAAGCGCGTAAATGTATCCTGAAATAATTTAGGATTTTTATTTAGGACATTGAATCTCAAACTTTTCCCATAAAAGGTGATTTTTTAGGGTAAATGCAGTTGGAAAACGCGAGTACAAAATAGCTTGCTTTTCGTCCAAATAATAACTGTTTGATGATTATGTGATGAATTCTAATTGATAATATTATAAGAACCATGAAAAAAAGAAATCTATTTGTTATGGCTGCTGCCTTTGTTTCGTTTTTCGTTTCTGAAAGAGCATGGGCGCAATATCCTCAGCTGACTTCTGAGGCAGGCCAAGCTTATCAGAAAATGCGTAAAGAGCTATATGCACACTCGGACTCGGCATGGGCTGTGGCTTATCCCATTGTGATGAAAGAAGCTCAAAACGGTCGTCCTTACGTGCCTTGGGCAAGCCGTCCTTACGATTTGCCTCAGGCAAAAATTCCCGCTTTCCCAGGTGCTGAAGGAGGAGGTATGTATTCGTTTGGAGGACGTGGTGGTAAGGTTATCACTGTAACCAATTTGAATGATGCAGGTCCCGGATCGTTTCGTGAGGCTTGCGAAACAGGTGGTGCCCGTATCATTGTATTCAATGTGGCAGGTATTATTAAACTGAAAACTCCTATCATTGTTCGCGCTCCTTATGTTACTATTGCCGGACAGACAGCACCTGGTGACGGTGTTTGTATAGCCGGTGAATCTTTTTGGGTGGAGACTCATGATGTTGTAGTGCGTCATATGCGTTTCCGTCGTGGAGAGACCAATGTATATCATCGTGATGACTCTTTCGGGGGTAATCCTGTAGGGAACATTATGATTGACCACTGTTCCTGTACATGGGGATTGGATGAAAATATCTCGTTCTACCGTCACATGTTCGATGAAAGTGAAGGACAATATAAGGTGACAGCTAAGAAATTGCCTACTGTGAATGTCACTATCCAAAATACAATTTCGGCAAAAGCGCTGGATACTTACAATCATGCTTTTGGCAGCACCTTAGGTGGAGAAAATTGCGCTTTTGCACGTAACCTTTGGGCCAGTAACTCGGGCCGCAACCCTTCTATCGGTTGGAATGGCATCTTTAATTTTGTAAACAATGTAGTATTCAACTGGGTGCATCGTTCATCGGATGGCGGTGACTATACGGCTATGTTCAATATGATAAACAATTATTATAAACCGGGTCCTGCTACTCCTAAGGATACTTCTGTAGGCCATCGTATTCTGAAACCGGAAGCCGGTCGTAGCAAACTCGATCATAAGGTTTATGGCCGTATCTATGCTGCAGGAAATATTATGGAAGGTTATCCTGAAATCACTGAGGACAACTGGAAAGGCGGTATTCAGATTGAAGAAACTAATGGCGTAGAAGGTCATGAAGGATATGTTCGTCAGTATGAACCGTTTGTGATGCCTTATGTCAATATCCTTTCTGCAAAGAGTGCCTATGACTTTGTGTTGAAGAATGTGGGAGCTACATTGCCTTGCCGCGATATTGTAGACCAACGCATTGTAGAGGAAGTAACAACAGGCGTACCTTATGTTGATCCTAGTTATACCGATAAGAAGAAAATGAAGAAGCTTCCTGAGGATGCATTCGGTTGCAAGTGGGGACTTTCTCCTAAGTCACAGAATGAGGACGGTTTGTTCAAATACCGTCGTTTGCCTAAAGACTCTTATAAAATAGGTATTATTACACATCCTAACCAAATGGGGGGATATCCGGAATATAAGGGAACTCCTTATGTGGATACTGATAAAGACGGTATGCCGGATGAATGGGAAAAGGCCAATGGTTTGAATCCTAACGATGCTTCGGATGCAAATGAGGATTGCACAGGAGACGGATATACTAATATTGAAAAATATATTAATGGTATCAGTACTGTTAATCGTACCGATTGGACGAATTTGAATAACAACTACGATACACTTGCAGAAAAAGGACGTTTGATGTAATCAGTAAATTATGCCTGCACCAGTTATTTAGTTATTCTGATTGACTGGCGCGGGTTAATATTTTTATACCGATAATAAAATATAATTTGTATGTTTAAAAAAATATTTCTTAGCATCATGTTCTGTTGCGTAGCCCTTTCGGCTTCAGCTGTTGAGCTTGATAGTTTGGGGCGCGACCCGAACTATGTAAAGTCTATCTTGAAACGCTCGGAGAAGATAGTTGATAATCTTGGTATTACTGATCCTGCGGTTAAGCAGAATGTGCTGTATATTTTGGCCAATCGCTATTTTAAACTGAATGATATTTATGAGGTACGTGACCAGAAAGTGAAGTATGCCAAGGCCGTTCTTACGGGCGCGTCCAAGCAAGCAGCCATTGAAGCAGCGGAACTTGAGAAAGATGCGACTTTGTATCGTTGCCATTTCGAATTTCCTGCTTCCCTTTCGCTCTATATCAACGACAAGCAGATTGATGCGATAAAAGATGGGATGACATATAATTCATTGCAGGTGCAATATGAGTCATTGGTAGACATGGTACCTTCGCTGACCGAGGAAGAAAAAAAGCAGATTTATGCCTGGTATAAAGAGGCTCGGGAATTTTCGATGGATGCCGAGAACTCTGATAAGAAACATGCTGCATTCAATAAATATAAAGGCCGCATCAATAATTATCTGACTAAGCGTGGTTATGATTTGGTTAAAGAACGCAATGAATGGTATAAGCGTTTAAAAGCAGCCGGTAAGAAAATCTGACGGAAAAATCACTCGTTGCTCGGCAAAACTACTCTGTAAGAAAGGTTGTCTACTCTTTTTCCTGATAAGGAAAAGGTGGGCAACCTTTTTCTATGTTGCCGGACGCCTTTATTTTGGTTCTGAATAGTCAGTACAATACCGTTTCTCAATCGTCTGCTATATATAATTATGTGCTCACTATTCATCTTATAAGAAAACATGAGAAGGTATATCACTATTTGTTTATTTATCGTTTGCGCCGCTCTGCAGGGCTTTGCAGAAGTCATCGGGAGGCCAGTGATGCAGACTGTTGCCGATGAGGCACGAATTTATAAGCTTTGGTATGACGAACCTGCCCAGGTGTGGACTGAAGCGCTTCCGCTGGGTAACGGACGGCTGGGTGCTATGGTTTATGGCACACCTGCCATGGAGAATATCCAGCTTAATGAAGAGACACTTTGGGCCGGACGTCCGAATAACAATGCCAACCCTAATGCTTTGGAGTATATTCCCAAGGTGCGTCAATTGGTGTTTGAGGGCAAGTATCTTGAAGCGCAAACGCTTGCCACCGAAAAGGTGATGGCAAAAACCAATAGCGGTATGCCTTATCAGTCATTTGGACATTTGCGTATTGCTTTTCCCGGTCACACCCGCTACACCGATTACTATCGTGAACTTAGTCTTGATTCCGCCCGTACAGTGGTATGTTACACCGTTGACGGAGTGCGTTACCGGCGCGAGACCATAACCTCGCTTGCCGATCAGGTGGTGATGGTGCGTCTATCGGCTTCCCGGCCCGGCATGATTACTTGTAATGCACATCTCACTTCACCACATCAAGATGTAATGATTGCCAGTGAAGGAGATGAAATAACTCTGAGCGGTGTAAGTTCTTGGCACGAAGGATTGAAAGGTAAAGTTCTCTTTCAGGGGCGTATGGCAGTTCGTACACAAGGGGGGCATAGCTCGTGCGCAGATGGTGTGTTAGTAGTCGAAAAAGCGGATGAAGCTACTTTCTATCTCTCTATCGCTACAAATTTTGTGAATTATAAGGATATTACGGGTAATGAGGTGGAGCGTAGCAAGAACTATCTGCACGCTGCTTTGAAGCATAGTTACCGACAATCATTATTGGAACATTTGGCCATTTACAAGAGTTATATGGATAGGGTGGACCTTGACTTGGGCCCCGACCGTTATGCCGATGTTACCACCGATATGCGTGTGCAGAACTTTCGTGAAACGCAGGATGATTTTCTTGTAGCGACTTATTTTCGTTTTGGGCGTTATCTGCTGATTTGCTCTTCTCAGCCCGGCGGCCAACCTGCCAATTTACAAGGAATTTGGAATGATAAACTTTTTCCATCGTGGGATAGCAAATATACTTGTAACATTAACCTCGAAATGAATTATTGGCCGGCTGAGGTAACCAATCTCAGTGAGTTGCATCAACCGCTAATGCAACTTATCAGCGAAGTAAGTGAAACCGGTCGCGAAACGGCTAAGACTATGTATGGCGCTGAAGGTTGGGTGCTTCATCACAATACTGATATTTGGCGTGTTACAGGGGCTATTGATAAGGCTCCTTCAGGACTTTGGCCTACGGGCGGAGCATGGTTGTGCCGTCATCTGTGGGAACGTTATCTTTATACAGGCGATGTAGGTTTTCTTCGTACTGCTTATCCCATAATGAAGGAGGCCGCTAAGTTCTTTGATCAGATTATGGTGAAGGAACCGGTGCATAATTGGTTGGTGGTTTGTCCCAGTAATTCTCCGGAAAATGTACATGCGGGTAGCAAAGGCAAGTCAACTACCGCTCCCGGTTGCACTATGGACAATCAGTTGATTTTTGATCTTTGGAATCAGGTAATTACTACCGCCCGTCTATTGAATACAGACGAAACTTTGGCTGTTCACTATGAACAACGGCTTAGGGAGATGGCGCCTATGCAAGTAGGCCGGTGGGGTCAATTGCAAGAGTGGATGTTTGATTGGGATGATCCTAAGGATGTACACCGCCACATTTCGCACCTCTACGGGCTTTTCCCCAGCAATCAGATTTCTCCTTTCCGTACACCCGAACTTTGGGATGCCGCCCGTACTTCGTTAATTCATCGCGGTGATCCTTCCACAGGTTGGAGTATGGGGTGGAAAGTCTGTTTGTGGGCCCGCTTGCTTGATGGCGACCATGCCTACAAGTTGATTACCGATCAGCTGACACTGGTGCGCAATGAAAAGAAAAAAGGGGGGACTTATCCTAATCTCTTCGATGCTCATCCACCTTTCCAAATTGATGGTAACTTCGGTTGTACGGCAGGTATCGCGGAGATGCTGATGCAGAGCCATGATGGTTTTGTTTATTTACTTCCCGCTTTACCCGCTAACTGGAAAGAAGGGCGTATTCGCGGCATTAAGGCACGTGGCGGTTTTGAACTTGACTTCTGCTGGAAAAACGGAAAATTGGACAAACTTACCATATACTCGTCGAAGGGTGGAAATTTCCGTCTGCGTACGCTTACTCCTGTTCAGGGCAAAGGACTAAAGAAAGCACGCGGTGAAAATCCTAATGCCATTTACGAAGTGCCTCAAGTCATGGAGCCGGTTGTGAATAAAGAGGCGAAACTTCATGAAGTTAAGTTGAAAAAAACTTATCTTTATGATTTGAACACCAAAGCCGGTGAAAGCTATACAATTGCCGGTAGATAGGAACGTGCGATTTAAAAAATACAAAAAATAATAAATTCAAATATATGAGAAAGATTTCAATGATAGCGATGGCTGTCCTGATGTTTATGGGTAGCGGCGTAATGGCTCAAAAAGCTAAAACGTATATTCCTTGGGAAAATGGGAAATTGAAGGTATCGGATGAGGGACGATACTTAAGACATGAAAATGGTACTCCTTTCTTTTGGTTGGGTGAAACCGGATGGCTGATGCCTGAGCGGCTAAATCGCGATGAAGTGAACTATTATTTGCAAAAGTGCAAAGAGGCAGGCTATAATATGGTTCAAGTGCAGGTGCTTAATAGTGTGCCTTCGTACAATATTTATGGAAAAAGTTCTAATCCTGACGGGTGGAACTTTAAGAACATTGATAAGAAAGGCGAGTATGGCTATTGGGACCACATGGATTATATCATTAGGACGGCAGCTTCGAAAGGTATCTATATCGGTATGGTATGTATTTGGGGAAGCCCTGTGGATGCCGGATTAATGAATGAGAAAGAAGCAGTGGCTTATGGAGAATTTCTTGTGAACCGCTATAAAGATGATCCGAACATTATCTGGATTATCGGTGGCGATATTCGCGGTGATAAGAAAACGGAAGTTTGGGATGCTTTGGCACGCAGCATCCGTCAGCAGGACAAAGATCATCTGATGACTTTCCACCCTCGTGGACGCACTACTTCTGCTGCTTGGTTTAATGATCGCGAATGGCTTGATTTTAATATGTTCCAAAGCGGACATCGCCGTTATGGCCAGCGTAAGGGAGATGGTGATTATCCTATCAAAGAAAACACAGAAGAGGATAACTGGCGTTTTGTGGAAGCTTCTACACTCAATCCCCTGAAACCCGTAATTGACGATGAACCTATTTATGAGAATATTCCTCAAGGATTGCATGATCCCAACGAAACTCGCTGGAATGAGCATGATGTACGCCGTTATGCCTATTGGTCAGTATTTGCCGGATCTTTCGGACATAGCTACGGACACAATGACATCATGCAATTTATCCGTCCGGGCGTGCTTGGCTCTTTTGGTGCTGATGGCATGAAGAAAGCTTGGTGGGATGCTCTTGAAGATCCCGGTTTTCATCAGATGAAATATTTGAAATACCTGATGCTGGCCTTTCCTTTCTTTGAACGGATTCCCGACCAGAGCATTATTGCCGGTGCCAATGGCGAGCGCTATGATCGTGCTATAGCTACTCGTGGCAATGACTATCTGTTGGTTTACAACTACTCGGGACGACCCATGCAAATTGATTTGTCGAAAATCAGTGGTGACAAGAAAAAAGTGTGGTGGATGAGTGCTGCTACGGGTAAACTTGAATACTTGGGCGAGTTTGACAGCAAGATTACAAGTTTTCAACATGACAGCGGCTATATGAGTGGAAACGATCAGGTCCTTATCGCTATTGATACTTCAAAAGAGTATGTAAAAAAGGAGTGGAAAGAACTGCCGGAGAAGCATTGATATGAGTATTGACAGGATAGTTGCTTTCATTAAATAATATAACACTGATGCGTAAAACTTTATCATTTATATTTCTTTTTATAGCTCTGATAACTCAGGCTACTACTGTAAAAGTCTCGTCCGTCTATACTGAACAGATGAGCAATCCTTTGGGGCTTGATACGACTACACCGCGTTTCAGTTGGCAGATGCAAAGCGATGGGCAGGGGGTGATGCAGACCGCTTACCGGATACTGGTCGCTTCTTCAGTCGAAATGCTTACTGAAAATAAAGCTGACCTTTGGGATTCGGGCTGCATTGAGAGTGAACAATCGCTGTGGGTTTCTTATAATGGAGTAAAGCTTAAAAGCAATCAGCGAGCTTTTTGGAAGGTGAAATGTTATACCAATCAAGGCGAAACCTCATGGAGTGAAGTGGCACAGTTCGGTATTGGACTGTTGAATGAAGGACATTGGCGCGGACAATGGATTGGCATGGATCGTCCGGCGTCTTGGGATAGTGAAACGCAATGGAGCCGATTAGCTTCTCGGTACCTGCGTAAGGAGTTTGCTACTTCGAAGGTAGTAAAACGTGCCACTCTGCATATTGCGGGTATGGGAATGTACGAGGCTTTTATCAACGGTACGCGTATAGGCGAGCAGGTACTGGCGCCTGCACCGACCGATTATCGCAAAACCATTATTTACAATAGCTTCGATGTTACCCGTCAGTTGGCGTCCGACACAATACATGCTATTGGTGTAACTTTAGGCAATGGAAGGTTCTACACTATGCGGCAGAACTATAAACCTTATAAAATTGCAAATTTTGGTTATCCCAAATTACGTCTTAATTTGATTATTGAGTATATTGACGGTAGCTGTGAAACGCTGGTTTCTGACAAGAGCTGGAAACTGACTGCAGATGGTCCTATCCGTAGTAACAATGAGTATGACGGTGAGAGGTATGATGCCCGCAAAGAGTTGGGAGAATGGACTTGTGCCGGTTATGATGACTCTAAATGGGGGGCAGCAGAGCGGGTGAGTATTCCCACCGGTACATTGCGTGGTGCAATGGCTCCTAATATGAAAGTGTTGAGGTCTCTGAAGCCTGTCAGTATGCGCCGTCAAGGAGAGAAATGGATTCTTGATATGGGGCAGAACATGGTAGGTTGGGTTCGTATGAATGTACGTGGCGAGTTGGGTGATTCCATTAAACTTCGCTTTGCCGAATTGCTACAGCCCGACGGGGAGCTTTATGTGAAGAACTTGCGTGATGCCAAAGTCACAGATACATACATTTGTAACGCTCGTGAAAATAATGCGACATGGGCGCCTCGATTTGTCTATCATGGCTTTCGCTATGTAGAGGTATCGGGATTTCCTACTGCTACTATTAATGATTTTGTGGGTGAGGTAGTCAGTGATGAAATGGAAGAACTTGGAACTTTCACCACTTCAAATGAAACGTTGAACCGTATTCACCAAAATGCTTGGTGGGGTATTTTGGGTAATTATAAAGGTATGCCCGTAGATTGTCCACAGCGTAATGAGCGCCAGCCCTGGCTGGGGGATCGCACTATGGGAACATGGGGTGAGAGCTATTTGTTTGGAAATGGACCTCTCTATTCCAAATGGATACGTGACATTTGTGAAGCTCAGCGTGAAGATGGTTGTATCCCTGATGTGGCTCCTGCCTATTGGAACTATTACAGCGACAACATGACTTGGCCTGCTGCATTGTTTATGTCAGTGGATATGTGTTACACTCAATATGGCAATACACTGCCGATGCGGCAAAGCTATGCTTCCATGAAACGTTGGATGAATCACATGGTTGAGGAATACATGACTGACGAATATATCTTTACTAAAGATCGCTATGGTGATTGGTGCGTGCCTCCTGAATCGCTTGACATGATTCACAGTCGTGATCCTAAAAGGGTGACTGAGGGAGCTCTGATTGCTACTGCCTATGGTGCCAAATTGTTGCAGACTCTTCATCGGTTTGCCGAGGTACTGGGGTATGAAACCGATAAACAGTACTGGATGGATTTGGAACATGCAGTGAAGGATGCTTTTAATCGGAAGTATCTCACAGTGAAACGTGGTACTTCGCTTGTGCCGGGGCATGTGTTATACCCTGATAGTGTGTACTATGGCAACAATACAGTGACAGCCAATATTCTGCCGTTGGCTTTTGGTTTGGTTCCCAAAGATTGTTTGGATGATGTGGTAAAAAGTACTGTTCAGTCCATTGTGGTGACTAATAAAGAACATATCAGTTGTGGGGTAATTGGAGTACAATGGCTGTTACGCGAACTTTCACGTCGAGGATTTGCCGATGTGGCTTATATGTTGGCAACTAACACTACTTATCCTTCATGGGGCTATATGGCCGAACAGGGAGCTACTACCATTTGGGAACTTTGGAATGGGAATACGGCGAATCCGGCAATGAACAGTGGTAACCATGTAATGCTTTTGGGTGATTTCTTGCCATGGTGTTATGAGAATCTGGCTGGAATAAAGAGCGAACGTGGGCGTGGTAAGGTAGGATTCAAACATATCAGAATGTGTCCTAATTTTGAGATACAAGATATTAGCTATGTTGATGCCAGTTACCGCACACCTTATGGCAGGGTAGTAAGCCGCTGGAAGAAAACCTTGCAACACTTAGAGTGGGATATAGAGATACCTGTCAATACGTTTGCATCAGTCTATCTTCCTAATGGGAAAGTAGAAAAAGTAGGTTCGGGAAAGTATCATTTTAGTGTGGATATCCCTGCTGCCGACAAATGTATTGTGACTGATGAGTTCCTTTATGAAGATGCAGGCTTTCCTCAATGTCATGGCGCTACTGTTGTAGAATTGGAAAATGGTGATTTGGTAGCAGCTTTCTTTGGGGGGACACGCGAAAAGAATCCTGATTGTAATATTTGGACCTGCCGCAAGCCCTATGGTAGTAAAGAATGGACTAAACCGTATAAAGCTGCCGACGGTATTTATACAAAACTTACGGCTGCCGCTTTCAGTGAAAGAGATTTAAGTAAATTTGCAGCGCGTGACAGTATTATTGATGAATTGCTGAGAGATAAGCCGAATGTTGTACAACAAGATAGGTTTGCGCTATTTCGCGAGGCAATGTTGCGTATGGGGGGAGCCAGGGAAGCTGCTCCGGCAGTTCCTATGGGAGATGGCAAGAATTATCCATGGTGGATGGCGCCCGCCAAGAATAGCGGTAAGCCCTTGGTAGACGAAACTTGGCGTAAGCCTTGCTATAATCCTGTGTTATTCCAAATCCCCGGCGGGGATCTGGTGCTGTATTATAAAATAGGTTACGGAGTGGGAGACTGGACCGGTTGGCAAGTTCGTTCAAAGAATGGAGGAAAGACTTGGGGTAAACCGGAAGCTCTTGCCAAAGGTTTCTTGGGCCCCATTAAGAATAAACCGGTTTATATTAATGGTCGCATCATAGCACCGTCAAGTACAGAGGGAAATGGTTGGAAATTTCATTTCGAGATTTCGGATGATAAAGGTAAGACGTGGAAGTATGTAGGGCCCGTAGATGCGGAATATTCACTGCCCACTGCCCTACGTAAGGCAGGTATTAAAAAAGAGACGGGTGATGATCTTGAAGCCGGTGAGGTTCTGACAGAGAAAGGGGCGCAACCTATTCTCTGTATTCAGCCCAGTATTTTACTGCTTAAAGATGGAAGGCTTATGGCTATTGGCCGCACACGTAATGCAAAACTGGCGGTGACTTATAGCAGTGATTGTGGAGATACTTGGAGTAAGGTGGTCCTTAGTGATTTGCCTAATAACAATTCGGGTACGGATGCAGTGACTTTGGCGGATGGCAGACAGGTGGTCGTTTTCAATGATTTTGCTACATTGCCTGGTACACCTAAAGGTGTGCGTACACCTGTGTCTATTGCGGTGTCTGAGGATGATGGGAAAACTTGGAAGAACGCGGTTGTGCTTGAGGACAGCCCTATCAGCCAATATTCTTATCCCAGTATTATTCAGGGAAAAGACGGAAAACTGCATTGTGTCTATACATGGCGCCGTAAACGTATTGCTTATAAAGCCATTGAACTAAAGTAAATTATATTTTACGAATTTAAACTGTTAATGATATAGCATGAAGAAAACAATACTCTTTTTATTTGTAGTAGCATCTGTTTTGAATAACCTTATGGCACAGAGAAATGGTCTTGTCGATATGGGGCAAAGCAAGTTCGCAAAAATGACTAATACACAACTTGGTGCTGTGAAATGGACAGGCGGCTTTTGGGGAGAACGTTTTAATGTGTTTAGCCGACACTCTTTGCAGGGGATGTGGAATACCTGGAAGAATCCTGATGTAAGTCATGGGTTCCGCAATTTTGAAATTGCAGCCGGTGAATGTGAAGGCACTCATTGGGGACCTCCGTTTCATGATGGTGATATGTATAAATGGCTTGAAGGAGTAGCTGCTGTTTATGCGGTCAATCATGATCCCGAACTTGACGAGCTGATGGACTATTTTATTGCTCGTGTCGTAAAGGCGCAACGGGCTGATGGATATATTCATACGCCGGTTATTATTGATGAAAAGAACAAGGGCATTGATACGCATGCTGTTGCCAATAAACAGACAGTGATCGGTACGAAAGTAGGTGCCGAAAACGAAAAGGGCGCTTTTGCCAACCGTCTGAACTTTGAGACTTACAATTTGGGGCACCTGATGATGGCAGGAATCATTCACCAACGTGCTACGGGAAAAAATACTCTTTTTGACGTTGCTGTAAAGGCTACGGATTTTCTTTGCCACTTTTATGAGACAGCATCAGCAGAATTGGCACGTAATGCTATTTGCCCCTCACACTATATGGGAGTGGTTGAAATGTATCGCGCCACCGGTAATACCCGCTATCTTGAACTTTCGCAAAATCTGATCAATATTCGTGGCATGGTAGAGAATGGTACTGATGATAATCAAGACCGGATTCCTTTTCGTGAACAATACAATGCCATGGGGCATGCTGTACGTTCAAATTACCTTTATGCTGGCGTTGCGGATGTGTACGCCGAGACGGGCGAGGAACAATTGATGAAGAACCTGACAAGTATTTGGAGCGATATTGTAAATCGGAAAATGTATGTGACCGGTGCTTGTGGAGCGCTTTATGACGGGACCTCGCCCGATGGAACTTTCTATGAACCGGATAGTATTCAGAAAGTGCATCAAAGTTATGGTCGTCCTTATCAGTTACCTAACAGTACTGCACATAATGAAACTTGTGCGAATATCGGTAATATGCTCTTTAACTGGCGTATGCTTGAGATTACAGGCGATGCCAAATATGCAGAGATCGTTGAGACTGCCCTTTACAATAGTGTGTTGAGTGGTATAAGCCTTGATGGTTTGAAATATTTCTATACTAATCCTTTGCGCATTAGTACCGATTTGCCTTATACTCTACGCTGGCCTAAAGTGCGTACAGAGTATATCAGCTGTTTCTGCTGTCCTCCTAATACGTTGCGTACGGTTTGTCAAGCTCAGAATTATGCCTATACTTTGGCGGATAAGGCCGTTTATTGTAATCTCTATGGTTCCAATACTCTTCAGACCGAATTGGAAGGATTGGGTAAGATAGCTCTTGCACAGCATACGGATTATCCTTGGGAGGGTAGTGTGCGGCTTGTTGTAGAGTCATTGCCTCGTGCATCCCGTAAGACAGCTTTTTCAATTTATTTCCGGATGCCGGAGTGGTGTGATAAAGCTACGCTTACGGTGAATGGTCAGGCTGTAGCGGGTAACTGGAAACGGAACGAATACGCCCATGTAAATCGTATATGGAAAGAAGGGGATATAGTGGAGTGGGTGATGGATATGCCGGTGAGATTGCTTGAAGCTCATCCGCTTGCTGAAGAGATTCGTAATCAGGTAGTAGTAAAACGTGGTCCTATTGTATACTGTTTGGAAAGTATGGATATTGATGGTGGGAAGCGTATTGATGATGTACAGATTCCTACAAACATCAAATTTACGCCGCGCAAGATGCAGATCGCGGGCAGTGACGTCATGGTGTTGGAAGGCATCGCTTCTTTGAACGAGGCGGAGTCGTGGGAAGGGATGCTTTATCGTGAAGTGAATCCTACTCAAAAACCGGTTCATATCCGTCTCATTCCTTATTATGCTTGGGGGAATCGCGGTAAGTCCGAAATGACAGTATGGATGCCGGTAAAGAGGTGATTTTAGCCGAACAGCTTGGAAGGTAATAATCTAAATATAAAAGATAATGAAGAAACTGATTTTCTCTATATTGCTTCTTGCTTCGACTTTATTGCAGGCTTCAGATATTTATGTGAAGCCGGGAGAAAGTATCGCAGATGCTATTCGGCAGGCGCGTGAGCTTCGTCGTTTGAACGATCCTTCCATTGAGGGAGGGATTACCATTCATGTGGCAGCCGGTAACTACCGGATTTATGAACCTCTATTTCTGCGTCCCGAGGATAGTGGTACACCCTCATCCCCCACAATTATCAAAGGGGAGGGAGAGGTTATAGTTAGTGGTGGGGTAACTGTCACCGGATGGAAGCGTCAGGGTAAATTGATGGTGGCAGATGTTCCTGATTTTTGTGGCAGGCCGTTAGATTTCAGGCAATTCTATGTAAACGGCAAGAAGGCGGTACGTGCACGTGATATAGCTGATTTTGAAGACATGTACCGGATTATTCGTGTAGATAAGCAGAAGCGGGTACTATGGGTGCCGGCAGCAGCTGTGAGGAAAATTCAGAAAGCTCCCTATGCCGAGATGGTGCTGCATGAAATGTGGTGTGTAGCCAATCTGCGTATTAAAGATATAATGTTTGCCGGTGACAGTGCGGCTGTGAGCTTTCATGATCCAGAGAGTCGTATTCAGTTTGAGCATCCTTGGCCCTGCCCTATGGTGACAACGGACGGACATAATTCGGCCTTTTATCTTACCAACGCTCGCGAACTGCTGGATGTGCCCGGCGAGTGGTATCATGATATACGCGCAGGCAAGCTTTATTATTATCCTCGCCAGGGCGAACTGATAGAGGAAGCTGTTGTGCCCGCAGTGGAAACTTTGCTGCGTGTGGAAGGTACGTTGGATCGCCCGGTGCGGAATATTCGTATTGAAGGGCTTACTTTCAGTTACAGTACCTGGATGCGCCCTTCATTGAAGGGGCATGTCCCTTTGCAGGCTGGTATGTATTTGACGGATGCTTATAAACTTCGCCCGCAGATTGTACGTTCCAAGAATCATAAACTCGACAATCAGGGATGGTTGGGGCGCCCTGTTTCGGCGGTTGTAGTAAAAGCTGCTCAAAATATTGATTTCATAAAATGTGATTTTCGCCATTTAGGGTCTACCGGTATTGATTATGAGTGGGGTACAAAAGGTGGAAGTATAGAAAGATGTTGTTTTGAAGATATATCCGGAAACGGTATTCTCACAGGTAGCTTTAGTCCTGAAGCGCACGAAACGCATTTACCTTATGATCCGGCAGATGAACGTGAAGTGTGCCGCGCTTTGAATATAGTGAATAATTATATCACTGATGTGACTAATGAAGACTGGGGAACACATGGAATCTGTGCCGGATTTGTTCGTGATATTAATATTGCACATAATACGATCAGTGAGGTTTCTTATACAGCCATTAGTCTGGGATGGGGTTGGAACCGCACTGTGGGGTGTATGCGTAATAACACCGTACATGCCAATCTCATCCATCATTATGCGAAGCACATGTATGATGTGGCAGGTATTTATACTCTTGGTTCGCAGCCTCATAGCTTCATTACGGAGAATTATGTACATAGTATTTATAAACCCGGTTATGTACATGACCCCAATCATTGGTTTTATCTTTATACTGATGAAGGTTCTTCCTTTATCACTGTTCGCGATAATTGGACGGAGGCGGACAAGTTCCTCAAAAATGCCAATGGTCCCGGTAATGTGTGGGAAAACAACGGTCCTACGGTGAATGACAGTATCAAAGTAAAGGCCGGCGTTGCATCAATCGACTAACGGTTATGCAATTATAATTAATAATGGATTATCTAACTTCGGTTGGAACTTAAATGTAAAATTCTTATGAAACAGATTACAATAACTGTTCTTATGGCTTTTTTTGTAGCTTTGCAAGTTTTTGCAGAACGTGTAGACATGCGTGAAGCCGGTGTTGACAACCAAGAAGCCTTAAAAAATACAGAGATTATAAATAATACGATTAATCGTTTGAACAAGGCAGGAGGGGGTACACTCTTCTTCCCTTCAGGAGATTATCTCACAGCTTCCATTCACATGAAAAGTAATATTACACTTGAACTGGAGGTGGGAGCCACGTTGCGTTTCAGTGACAATTTTGACGATTATATGCCATTTGTGGAAATGCGGCACGAAGGTGTGATGATGAAGAGCTTCCAACCGTTGATTTATGCAACAGATGCCGAGAATATCACTATCAAAGGTGAAGGAAAGCTTGATGGGCAAGGAAAAGCATGGTGGAAGGAATTTTTCCGGGTACTTATAGACTTACGTGACAACGGTAAGCGTGATATCAACAAGTATCAGCCTCTTTTTGAACAAGCCAATGACATGAAAACGCTTTATGCAGAAACTAATGTCGATTGGCATAGTACGTTGGATCGTCGTTTCTTACGTCCTCCATTCATCCAGCTGCTACGTTGCAGGAATGTTCGTATAGAAGGCATTACCATTGTGAACTCTCCCTTTTGGACTGTTAATCCTAACTTTTGTGACAATGTGACGGTGAAAGGAGTTACAATCAATAATGTACCTTCACCTAATACTGACGGAATCAATCCCGAATCGTGCAGCAATGTACACATCAGTGACTGTCATATTTCCGTAGGGGACGATTGTATTACAATTAAAAGTGGTCGTGACTTGCAAGCCCGAAAGATAGGTCGTCCCTGTGAAAACATCACTATTACAAATTGTACGATGTTAAGCGGGCATGGGGGAGTAGTGATAGGTAGTGAAATGAGTGGAGGCGTAAAGAAGGTGACCATCAGTAATTGTGTATTTGATGGCACCGATCGTGGCATCCGTATCAAATCAACTCGTGGACGTGGCGGCGTGGTAGAGGATATTCGTGTAAGCAATGTAGTGATGAGTGATATTAAAAGGGAGGCGGTAGTTCTTAATCTGAAATATAGTCAGATGAAAATGGAGAAAAAAAGCGAACGTACGCCTGTCTTTCGTAATATCTTCGTGACCGGGCTTACTGTGCGCGGTACCCAAACTCCGCTGAAAGTGGATGGGCTGCCGGAGGCTCCCATTGAGGGGATTGTATTCAGGGATATTTATGTCAATGATGCTAAAGAGGAGTGCCTGTTTCGTGACTGCAAGGACTTGGTGATAGATGATGTGTATGTCAATGGCGAGAAAATAAAATATGAAAAATAACTGCAAGGCGATGATGAAAAAGAGAATAGTTGCGCTGTGTATGGGAACGACATTGTTTGCGGGTAATGTGGTTTATGCGCAGAAACTTGATTTAGAGAATCAGTTTACCCGCCCGTTGAGTGATGTAATGAACGATTTGTCCCGGCGTTTCGATGTGAAGTTCAAATATAATGTAGACACTATTGGTAAGAGACTACCTTATGCCGATTTTCGTATTCGTCCTTACTCATTAGAAGAGTCTCTTACTAATGTGTTGAGTTTCTTCGATTTTAAGTATCAAAAACAGAATGAGAAGAGTTATAAAATTAAGCCGTATGAATATCCGCGCCGTACAGCTGTCGATGGGGAAAAAATGTTGGCTTATCTCAGTGGGCTGTACACCAACCGGAATGAATGGGAGAAACGTAGTGCTGTATTGCGTAAAGAAGTGCGTGAGCGATTGGAGTTAGATGAAGCTTTGTCTCGTTGCGTGAAGGGGGCTGCGCCAATCTTGTCAAAAGTTCGTAAGTATGATGGTTATACGGTACAGAATTTGGCGATGGAAACCTGGCCCGGAGTATATCTTTATGCCTCTGTTTACACACCGCGTAAAAAGGGAAAACATGCACTGATTATTTGTCCTAACGGGCATTTTTATCGTGGGCGTTATCGTAAGGATCAACAGCAGCGCTTGGGAACATTGGCGCGGATGGGGGCTGTTTGTGTGGATTACGACCTTTATGGATGGGGAGAATCGGAAAAACAAGTGGGTGCGGGAGCGCATAGAACCGATACGGCGCATGTGAAGCAGGCTATGGATGGACTGTTGCTTCTTGATTATATGTTGAAAAACCGTAAGGATATTGATACGAACCGTATAGGAGTAAACGGAGGTTCAGGTGGGGGCACTCAAACTGTGTTATTGTCAGTCTTGGACGAACGTTTTACGGCTATGGCACCTGTTGTAAGTCTGGCTTCTCATTTTGATGGCGGATGTCCCTGTGAGAGTGGGAAACCCATTCAATTGGCAGGTGGTGGAACTTGTAATGCTGAATTGGCAGCTATGTTCGCACCGCGTCCCATGTTGGTTGTGAGCGATGGCGGAGATTGGACCGCTTCTGTTCCTACGTTGGAGTATCCCTATTTGCAGCGTGTCTATGGATTTTACGGAGCCAAGGACCGCATTGTGAATGTGCACCTACCCAAAGAACGTCACGACTTCGGTCCGAATAAGCGCAATGCTGTTTATGATTTTTTTGTCAAGGTATTCAGTCTTGACCGTAGTAAGCTTGACGAAAGTAAAGTTACGATAGAGGATGAGGAAATGATGCAATCGCGTGTGGGATACTAAAGATAATGCTCATCATTTCATTAAATATTCTATTGTTTTTTTGATAAAGAATTGTTAATATAAAGCTTGAAGCCAATGCATCGAATACTGCCTTGCGCTTCAAGCTTTCTCATATATAAGAGTTTGGGAGCTTCCGGCGAGGGGAAAAGTTTATAAGAAAATTCCTTTGGATAAAAAAGAATTGCTATCTTTGTTGCGCTCAAATTGAAGCATATAAGTGTGATTTACAAAAGAATAGTTTTGTAAAATATTGATAGTCAGTGTGCAAAAAGAAGTCACGCTTTTGCACAAATTATTAAGCAATGTGCAATTAGCCTATGGCCGTATCGAAGACAAAAGCTAAATTAGTGGATGTAGCCCGTCAGTTGTTTGCTAAAATGGGTGTTGAAAATACCACGATGAATGATATTGCTCTCGCTTCTAAAAAAGGTAGGAGAACCCTCTACACCTATTTTAAAAGTAAGGAAGATATCTATATGGCTGTTGTTGAGTCGGAACTGGATATGCTTTCGGATATGATGAAGCGTGTGGCAGAGAAAAATATTTCGCCGGACGAGAAAATGATTGAAATGATATATACGCGTTTGGATGCGGTGAAGGAGGTAGTGTTTCGTAACGGTACGCTTCGGGCCAATTTCTTTCGTGACATTTGGCGGGTGGAGAAAGTGCGTAAACGTTTTGATGCTAAAGAGATACTGCTATTCAAGGATGTGCTGCGTGAAGGGGTGGAGAAAGGCGTGTTTCGGATAGATGATATAGACATGACCGCCGAGCTGGTGCATTATTGCGTAAAAGGTATTGAAGTACCTTATATACGCGGACATATCGGTGCAAAGCTCGATGATGAAACCCGCGATAAATACGTTGTCAATCTTGTGTTTGGCGCGTTGCATAGAACATAAAAAGAATATTTAATCAATAATTTAAAACAGTATGGGATTATTAGACGGAAAAACAGCCATTGTAACCGGTGCCGCTCGTGGTATTGGTAAGGCTATCGCTTTAAAGTTCGCTCAAGAAGGGGCTAATATAGCATTCACCGACTTGGTGATTGATGAAAATGCTGAGGCAACAGCAAAAGAAATTGAAGCGCTTGGAGTAAAAGCCAAAGCATATGCATCTAATGCAGCGAGCTTTGAAGATACTGCCAAAGTAGTAGAGGCTATCCATGCAGATTTCGGCCGCATTGATATTTTGGTTAACAATGCAGGTATTACTCGTGACGGTCTGATGATGCGTATGACCGAACAACAATGGGATATGGTTATCAACGTTAACCTGAAATCCGCTTTCAACTTCATTCATGCTTGTACTCCGATCATGATGCGTCAAAAAGGTGGAAGCATCATCAACATGGCTTCTGTAGTAGGTGTTCATGGTAATGCAGGTCAGGCCAACTATTCTGCTTCCAAGGCAGGTATGATTGCATTGGCCAAATCTATTGCACAGGAGTTGGGCTCTCGTGGCATCCGCGCCAACGCTATTGCTCCGGGTTTCATTATGACAGCAATGACAGATGCTTTGTCCGAAGAAGTGAAGGCAGAATGGTGCAAGAAGATACCTTTGCGTCGTGGTGGTACACCCGAAGACGTAGCCAACATTGCTACCTTCCTGGCTTCTGATATGTCTTCTTATGTATCAGGGCAGGTGATTCAGGTAGACGGTGGTATGAATATGTAAAATAGTGATTAACGATTGGCGGTTAGTGATTAATGAGAATTGCCGACCGCTAACCGCAGCTTTTTAATCACTAATCACTAATTACTAACCGCTAATCGCTAAATAAATGACTGTCGTATACGAAGACAATCATATCATTATAGTCAACAAGACCGCTTCCGAGATCGTTCAGGGAGACAAAACGGGTGATACACCGCTTTCGGAAACCGTAAAGCTGTATCTCAAGGAGAAATACCAAAAGCCCGGTAATGTCTTTATAGGTGTTACACATCGCTTGGACCGCCCCGTAAGCGGTCTTGTTGTTTTTGCCAAAACCAGTAAGGCGCTTACCCGCCTGAATGACATGTTCAAGAATGGTGAGGTTAAGAAAACCTACTGGGCAGTGGTGAAGAACCAGCCTCACGAGCCGGAAGGAGAGTTGGTGAACTATTTGGTTCGTAACGAAAAGCAGAACAAAAGTTATGCGTACGATAAGGAAGTGCCGAATAGCAAGAAAGCGATCTTGCATTATCGGCTCATAGCTAAATCGCAGAACTATTATTTGCTGGAAATTGACCTGAAAACGGGGCGCCATCACCAGATACGATGTCAGCTGGCTAAAATGGGGTGTCCCATTAAAGGAGATTTGAAGTATGGCTCTCCCCGTTCCAATCCGGATGGGAGTATTTGCCTGCACGCGCGCTTTGTCCGTTTTATACATCCGGTGTCCAAGGAATTGATAGAGGTGGAGGCCCCTGTTCCTACCGGTAATCTGTGGAATGGTTTTGAAATGATTTGATAATCTGTTAATAACAACTTCGATGAAAAAGATTCTGATTTTATCAGGGCTGTCTCTGCTTGCGGCATTTGCAGTCCGGGCACAAGATAAAGTGACCGAATACAATGTGCGGCCTGCCATTGTGGTGCGTACTCCAATTCAGGGTGACAGCATTAATTTTACGGGAGAGAAATTCACTGCCGATAAACTTCTGAAAACCGATATTGACCTCGACTTCGACGGACGTTCTTATGAGCGTGTGCCAGTCGATACGGCAGGGTACGTGCGGGTAGCAAAGGCCGATAAAGATAATTTATTTTATCTGTTTGCTACTAATTTGCGTGCGGAACGTTTCATGAAAGGAAAACTGAATATCTATTCTCCCGCACGTTTTGAGGTATTTGTGAATGGAGTTTCCAAACAATCAAAGACGACTGCGGAAGATAGCTTGTCGCAAGTGTCCCCTTCAGTGCTTGGTTTACGTCTGGAACCGGAAGTGGATTATGAGATAGTCATTAAATTATTATCAGTGGCTGCCGATAAGACTGCTCCGGTGTTGAAGTGTGAGTTTGAGAAGGATAAGGAGTTTGCTGATGTCGGTTATCAGATTGCACCGGATTTGAAAAGGCGTTTCGCTTTGCATAATACGGCGTTTGGAAGTCGTGTACGTTCGGTGAGCCTTTCTCCGAATGGCAAGTACCTGCTTACCTGCTATGCGGACAATTACTCATTGAAGCGTTCGAGAACACGTTGCGAGTTGACAGAACTAAAGACCGGCAAGGTGATATTGCCTGATGCTGACGAGAAAATGCGCTGGATGCCCCGTAGCAATAAGCTTTATTATACAGTGACCGGCAAGAAACGGAATGATTTGGTTGTGTTCGATCCGGCTACCATGCATGAGGAGGTGCTGCTGAAAGATGTTCCCGAAGGATACTTTGTCTGGTCGCCCGCAGAGGACTATCTTATTTATTCTCCCGATGATAAAGGGGAAGCGGTCAGCGGTCCTTTGAAGAGGCTTCTGCACCCCGACGATCGTATTCCCGATGCCCGTTCCCGTAATTATCTTGTTAAATATGATCCTGCAACAGGACTTTCCGAGCGCCTGACGTATGGCAGTCATTCTGTCTACCTGAACGATATATCTTCTGACGGGAAAAAACTTCTGTGTTCCACTTCCAAGTCGGACATCACTCAGTGTCCTTTCTCTCTTACTTCCATATTCGAGGTCGATTTGGCTACACTGCAAGTAGATACGTTGGTTGCATGGGATCCTTATGTGAATAGAGGGACTTACTCTCCCGACGGAAAGCGACTTTTAGTAGTCGGCAGTCCTTCGGCTTTTGGCGGTGTGGGAAAGAACTGCGGTGAACATCCTATTGCTAATGATTTTGATACACAGGCATTCATCGTGGATAAAGCTACGAAGAAAGTCACTCCCATTACGCGCGATTTCAATCCTTCCGTAGACTTCTTGCAATGGAACCGCACAGATGGTTGCATCTATTTTAATACAACGGATGAGGATTGCAAGCATATTTACCGCTATATCCCCCAAACCGACAGTTTTGAGATGTTGCCGCTTCAGGAAGATGTGATTGCTTCTTTCGATTTGGCGGAAAACAATCCAACGGTTGCTGCATATGTAGGAGGGGGTAATACCAGTGTAGGGGTGGCCTATACGTACGATGTGAAGAAGAAAACATCCGCATTGCTTGCCAATCCGATGAAGCCTGTATTGGATAAGATAGAAATGGGTACAATGAAAGAATGGAACTTTACGTCAGAGGACGGTACGGAAATTAAAGGTATGATGTGCCTGCCTCCTGCTTTCGACCCGAATAAAAAATATCCGCTTATCGTATATTATTACGGTGGAACTATGCCTACTACGCGCGGCATCACCTCGCCCTACTGTGCGCAGCTGTTTGCATCACGTGACTATGTGGTTTATGTCATCCAGCCCAGCGGCACTATCGGTTACGGTCAGGAGTTCTCCGCCCGCCATGTTAATGCGTGGGGCGAACGTACTGCCGATGAAATCATTGAAGGAACGAAGAAGTTCTGTGCGGCTCATCCGTTTGTTAACGATAAGCGTATTGGTTGTATTGGAGCGTCCTATGGCGGCTTTATGACAATGTACTTACAGACAAAGACCGATTTGTTTGCTGCTGCTGTTTCACATGCCGGCATCAGTAACGTGACAAGTTACTGGGGTGAGGGCTATTGGGGATATTCCTATAATTCTGTTGCTGCTGCCGAGAGCTATCCATGGAATAATCCTGATCTGTTTACGAAGCATGGGGCGCTGTTCAATGCGGATAAAATCAAGACTCCGTTGCTGTTGCTGCATGGTACGGTCGATACGAATGTGCCTGTTGGTGAAAGCATCCAGTTGTACAATGCGTTGAAGATATTGGGCAAGCCGGTGGAGTTTATAACGGTAGACGGTGAGAACCATTTTATCAGTGATTATCCCAAGCGTGAGTTGTGGCACAACTCCATTATGGCGTGGTTTGCACGTTGGTTGCAGGATAGCCCGGCGTGGTGGAATGAGCTCTACCCGGAAAGACATTGGTAGGGTGATGAAGTGATATTGCCTTATTATACATATAGTAAAAAAAGCCGTTTCCCGGAATAGACAAGAAGGAAACGGCTTTTTTTGTTGTTAGTGTGCTTACTATTATTCGGCCACTTAAATTTGTGGATTGGATGCTCTTGGCCATTTGCATCTGTGCTCAGGCCAAGAACGATCCGTCACAAACAAACATAAACAGGGCTGCTACTAATACTAATTTTTTGCTTTTTACTTTTAAAAGGTTGATATATTGTTTTGTCTCAGCTTAGGCGAATTTTGTTTTAACATTGTGAACTTGAGGTTCACGTGGAATATACGTCAAATGATATGCCAAGATTTGAAGTTTGGAAGATAACATACTGAATATTAGTGAACTAATTTCAGTGTGGAAGAATGGCACATTGAAAAAATGTGTAGAATAGTGTGGAAAGTGTGGAATAGATTGTGGAGTTTTTCCACAATTATAGTTCTATTCCGTATAGTTTAAGTTTGTTGTAGAGTGTTTTCCGGTCTATGCCGAGCAATTGTGCGGCGCGGCTTTTGTTGTAGCCGGTTTGCTTCAAGGCTTCGATGATATGTTGCTTTTCGGCTTCTTCGTTGCGGAGCGGCATGCCGGTGGGTTGTATTGTTTGGTTTCGCAGTTCGCTGAGCTCGTCCAAAGTGATGAGCTTGCTTTGTGCAAGGAGAGTGGCGCGGCGGATGATATTTTTCATCTGACGCAGATTGCCCGGCCATTGGTATTCCAGAAGGGCTTTGGATGCTTTCTCGTCAAAGCCGATAAGATGCTTGTCCAATTCGCGATTGGCCTGATCCAAAAAGAAGTTTGCAAAGAGGAGGATGTCCTCGCGGCGGTCTTTCAGTTGAGGCATGCGCAGGGTGAATTCATTGATGCGGTGGTAGAGATCCTCGCGGAATGTACCTTTTTCGATGGCTTGTTCCAGATTCTCGTTGGTGGCGGAGACCAGCCGCACGTCTACCTGTATCTCTTTGTTGGAGCCGATGGGGCGCACCTTGCGTTCCTGCAGGGCACGAAGCAGTTGTATTTGCACCTCGTAGCTCAGGTTACCTATTTCATCCAGGAAGATCGTTCCTCCGTTGGCTGCGACGAATGCGCCCGTCTTGTCGGTCAGCGCACCGGTGAAAGAGCCTTTCACGTGGCCGAAGAATTCGGACGCTGCCAGTTCTTTAGGGATAGAGCCGCAGTCGATGGCAATGAAAGGCTGTTTGGAGCGTCGACTCAGCTTGTGGATGCGCTGCGCCACATACTCCTTACCCGTTCCGCTGGCTCCGTTGATGAGGACGGACATATTGGTGGGAGATACTAAATTCACGTAATTATAGAGCTGTTTGGCGGCATCGCTTTCACCTTCCAGATAGTCGGAAGATGCGCTTTCCGCTTCTTCCCGGAGAGAATTACTGCCGGCTTCGGCACGCATTGCCGGTGTGGACGAGACAGGCAATCCGCTTGGAAGGAATGCATCATCCATTTTCTTCAATAACTCATCAGGGTTCACCGGTTTGGCGATGTAGTCGCACGCGCCTAATTTCATGGCTTGTACGGCCGACTGTATATCGGCATATCCCGTCATGATGATAAGAGGTATGCGCAAGGAATGTTCACCCAACCATTTCAGCAGGTCTATGCCGTCACGATCGGGCAAGCGCAGGTCAGACAGTATCAAGTCTACATTTTCGGACTCAATGTGTTTCTGGGCCCGGGCAATGCTGCTGACAGAATTGACCCGGAAACCTTTTTTGCCGAGCCATGTTTTCAACATCATACCGTAAGTGATGTCATCTTCTACGATTAATATGGATTTCATCCTTGCTGCTTTTTATCTCTTTTATGGTACAAAGGTAAATCGTTTTGTTCGATTTTAGTATATTTGCAGGCTTAAATTAAACAAAAAGACAGATGAAAAGAAATCTCATTGTAATATTAACTATCCTGGCTTGCAGTCTGGTGGCTTGCAAACCGGGACAAAAGAAAGACGGAAATATGGAAAAAGAAACGAAGTTGAAGATTGAAACAACTGCGGGTGACATCATCGTGAAACTGTATAACGAGACGCCGAAGCATCGTGATAACTTTATCAAACTTGCGGAGGAAGGTACCTATGAAGGCACTCTGTTTCACCGCGTCATCAAGGATTTCATGATACAGGCCGGTGATCCCGAATCAAAAAATGCTCCGAAAGGCAAGATGTTGGGGACAGGTGATGTTGGCTATACCATTCCGGCAGAGTTTGTCTATCCCAAATACTTCCACAAGAAAGGTGCGCTGTCTGCTGCCCGTCAGGGTGACAATGTGAATCCGGAGAAGGAATCATCCGGCTGCCAGTTCTACATCGTGACCGGAAAGGTTTATAATGACTCTACGCTTCTCGGCATGGAGCATCAGATGAATCAGGCACGCCTGAACAATGCTTTCAACGCTTTGGCGCAGAAGCACATGAAGGAGATCTACAAGATGCGTAAGGACGGTGACCAGGAAGGATTGATGAACTTGCAGGATACGCTCATTGCACAGGCCGAAGCTCAGGTGGCCGATGAACCGGAGTTCCGTTTCACGCCGGAGCAGGTGAAAGCCTATACTACCGTTGGCGGTACACCGCATTTGGACGGAGAATACACCGTATTCGGCGAAGTGCTTGAAGGCATGGATGTAGTGGATAAGATACAGCAGGTGAAAACAGACCGTAGCGACCGTCCTGAAGAGGATGTGAAGATTACGAAAGTGACTGTGATGGAATGATGGACTTTTGCCACATCTTCATCCACTGCGTATGAAAATAAACAAACATTGTTTCCCCAATGGCTTGCGTCTGGTGCATCACGAGGATACCAGTACGCAAATGGTTGCGCTGAACATCGTCTATGATGTCGGTGCGCGCGATGAGCATCCGGAACACACCGGTTTTGCCCATTTGTTCGAGCATCTGATGTTTGGCGGTTCGGCGCATATTCCCGATTATGACACCCCTTTGCAGCTGGCGGGAGGGGAAAACAATGCTTGGACCAACAATGACATAACCAATTATTACCTCACAGTTCCAAAAACGAATGTGGAGACTGCCTTCTGGTTGGAGTCCGACCGGATGCTGGAGCTGACATTCAGCGAGCAGGGGCTTGAGGTGCAGCGGGGCGTTGTGATGGAAGAGTTCAAGCAACGCTGCCTTAACCAGCCATACGGCGACATAGGACATCTGTTCCGGCCGCTGGCTTTCCGGGTGCACCCGTATCGCTGGCCCACTATCGGCAAAGAACTTTCGCACATAGAACAGGCCACGCTGGATGAGGTGAAGTCGTTCTTCTATCGTTTCTATGCTCCGAACAATGCTGTGCTGGCAGTGACGGGAAACATTTCATGGGAGGAAACTGTTAGGCTTACCGAGAAGTGGTTCGGTCCTGTTCCGCGGAGGAACGTTCCGGTGCGGCGGTTGCCCCAAGAGCCGGAGCAGACGGAAGAACGCAGGCTGACGGTAGAAAGGAATGTGCCGCTGGATGCTCTGCTGATGGGTTATCACATGTGCGATCGCGGGAGTGCCGATTATTATACATTCGATATTCTGTCGGATATTCTCAGCAATGGGCGCTCCAGTCGTCTGAACCGTCGTCTGGTGCAGGAACAGAACATCTTCTCCGGTATCGATGCATATATCAGCGGTACGCGTGATGCCGGACTGTTGCAAATCAGCGGTAAGCCGGCGGCAGGTGTGTCGTTGGAGCAGGCGGAAGCTGCTGTACGCAGGGAGCTGGAAGAGTTGCGACAGTCTCCGGTGGGCGAACAGGAGCTGGAAAAGGTCAAGAATAAATTTGAATCGACCCAGATATTCGGCAATATCAATTACCTGAACGTGGCTACAAACCTCGCTTGGTTTGAGTTGACGGGAAAGGCGGAAGATATCGACCTTGAAGTTGAGCGTTACCGTTCCGTCACAACGGAACAATTACACACTGTGGCACAGTGTGCTTTCTGTGAAAACAATACCGTAGTATTATATTATAAGAGTGATAAGTGATATGTAGGGGGGGAATTTCCGTTACTTTGCGGAAAGGGAAACGTTTCGTTTTTCAAGAAGAATTGTTCCCTCGCATGATACAAAAAATTCCTATTAAGTATACCTCCGGTTTATTCCCATTAAACCGGAAGTTTATTAGTATTAAACCGGAGGTTTATTAGGAATAAATTGGGAGTTTATTCTTTTTGAATTAAATTAAACTGTACGATGATGAATTTGATAGCCGGCTATAAGCAACATTACAAAGCTTTGATTTTTTTAGGGCTTCCCATTGTAATCGGGCAGCTTGGTGTAATTATTCTTGGTTTTGCGGATACCCTGATGATAGGGCATCACAGTACTGAAGAGCTGGGGGCAGCTTCTTTCGTGAACAATGTGTTTACGCTTTGTATAATTTTCAGTACCGGTTTCAGTTACGGACTGACGCCCATTGTGGGCAGTCTTTACGGTAACCGTCGCTTTGCAGAGGCGGGGCAGGCATTACGATGCAGCCTGGTGGCGAATGTCTTGGTGGCTTTGCTCCTTACTTTTGTTATGACGGTGGTCTACTTCAACGTGGAGCGTCTGGGGCAACCCGAAGAGCTGATTCCTTTGATAAAGCCTTATTATCTGGTGCTGCTTGCTTCGCTGGTCTTCGTTATGTTGTTCAATGGTTTCAAGCAGTTTACGGATGGCATTACGGATACCAAGACCGCTATGTGGATATTGTTGGGTGGAAATGCGCTGAACATCGTAGGCAACTATATCCTTATTAACGGTAAGCTGGGCTTTCCTGAACTGGGCTTGCTGGGAGCGGGCATCAGCACGCTGTTCTCGCGTATTGCGATGGTGGCGGTCTTTGCGATGATTGTGCTCCGCAGCCGCCGGTTCCTCCGCTACCGGGTTGGTTTCTTACGCATGGGGTGGTCGTTCCCGGTGTTCAGGCAGCTTAATGCGCTGGGCTGGCCCGTCGGCCTGCAAATGGGGATGGAGACGGCTTCTTTCAGCCTTAGTGCTATCATGGTGGGCTGGTTGGGCACTATCGCTCTGGCGTCCCATCAGATAATGCTCACGATTTCGCAATTCACGTTTATGATGTACTACGGCATGGGGGCGGCGGTGGCTGTGCGCGTCAGCAACTTCAAAGGTCAGGGTGATATGGAGAATGTGCGCCGTTCCACGTATGCCGGATTCCACTTGATAATGGCTATGGAAATCATTCTTTTAAGTATTGTCTTTGTGCTGCGCGGGCAAATGGGCGGTTGGTTTACGGATAGTGCGGAGGCCTCGGCGCTGGTGGCGTCTTTGTTCTTCCCCTTCTTGATTTATCAGTTTGGCGACGGCTTGCAAATCAACTTTGCCAATGCCCTGCGGGGAATATCGGACGTAAAGCCGATGATGATTATTGCATTTATTTCTTATTTTATTATATCTTTGCCCGTAGGATATTTTTGCGGTTTTGTACTGGGCTGGGGGTTAGTGGGAGTCTGGATGGCTTTCCCGTTCGGGCTGACCAGCGCCGGGTTGATGCTATGGCTGCGCTTCCGGTATAAGACTGCGAGATGAAGTGATGGTCCTATCCTTTTTCTTTAAACGATGAATAGTGTATCGAAAGTAAAGATAGTCGTCGGATACACTCTGTTGCTGGGAGTGTTGTTCTTTTCCCTGTTCTTTGTGCACCGGGAAATGGAGAATCTCATGCATTCCGAAAATCAGGATGTGCACTGGACGGACAGCCTGATTACGTTGCTCCGGGAGAAAGATGAGAATACCATTTATATGCTGCGTGTGCTGAGCGAGACCAGTGAAAGCATGGTGTCTACCAGTGCGATAGAGAATATCATAGCCACCCGGCAGGACTCGGTGGTCACCAACCGGCGCGTACAACGCCGTATCATCACGCATCGCGACACAGTGGTTACCAAACCCAAGAAGAAAGGTTTCTTCCGCCGTTTGGGCGAAGTGTTTGTACCGCCCAAAAAAGATACCGCCATTCAGGTGAAGACTTCCCTTGAATACGCTACGGATACAGTGATCGATGTCTACAATCCGGTAGACTCCCTTCAGGAAAAACTGCGTGCTGTGGCGCAACAGAAGAAGGTGAGCGACTCGATTGTGCGACGCCGCAGGCTCACTTTGCAACGCATGGACAAGATGCTGACCGCCCGTATAGACAGTTTGCTGAAAGGATATGAGCAGGAAACCTTGCAACGTGCCCGCGAAGAGGCGGACTACCGGCAGTCTGTGCGCGGCCATTCCGTTAAGATAATCAGCAGCATTGCAGTGGGGGCAGTGTTGCTGTCCGTCTTTTTCCTGATAATTATAGGGCGTGACATTGCGCGCAGCAACCGTTACCGTCGCGAGCTGGAAGAAGCCCGCAAGCGCGCCGAAGATTTGCTGGCCATGCGGGAGAAGATGATGCTTGCCATTACCCACGACTTTAAAGCGCCACTCGGTTCCATTATGGGATATGCCGATCTGCTTTCCCGGCTGACGGTGGACGAACGGCAGCGTTTCTATCTGGATAACATGAAAACTTCCTCGGAACATCTGCTGAAACTGGTGGTCGACCTGCTCGATTTTCATCGACTTGATCTCCATAAAGCGGAAATAAACCGGGTGACTTTCCATCCGGCCCGACTGTTGGAAGAGATTCATGTCAGCTTTGAACCGCTGACCTCTGCCAAGGGACTGGAACTGCATTGCAACATTGCTCCCGAACTGGAGGGTACTTATATCAGCGACCCGCTTCGCCTTCGCCAGATAATCAATAACCTGCTCTCCAATGCAGTGAAGTTCACTGACAAGGGCTGTGTGACGATGACGGCGTGTTATGAGAACCGTAGGCTGGTTGTTGCCGTTGCCGATACGGGCAAGGGCATGGGGCCTGCCGACAGGGAACGGATTTTTCAGGAGTTTACCCGCCTGCCCGGTGCACAGGGCAAGGAGGGGTTCGGCCTTGGACTCTCCATTGTACGTATGCTTGTGCAATTGCTTGAGGGGACAATCGATGTGGACAGCGTGCCGGGCAAAGGAAGTACGTTCACATTGCGCGTGCCTCTGTTCCCCGTACGGATGCCGGAGCGCACCGGTGAGGAAATGCAGGAAAAGGAGGAGGAACCGCTTCCCGTCCCTTCTTCGCCTTCGCTTCGGGTATTGCTTATTGATGATGATAGTATCCAACTTACACTTACCGCGGCCATGCTTCAACATAGCGGCATCACCTCTGTGTCGTGCATGCAGCCGGATGAGTTGCTGGATGCTTTACGCTCCGGGACTTTTGACGTACTGCTCACCGATGTACAGATGCCGGCGATAAGTGGCTTCGACCTGCTGAAACTGTTGCGTGCATCGAATCTCCCCCAAGCGCAAACCATTCCTGTAATAGCGGTCACTGCCCGTAGCGACATGAAACCGGAGGAGTTTAAGGCGTATGGCTTTGCCGGTTGCCTGCATAAGCCGTTTACGGTGGCGGAACTTTTTCGCGAACTGGACATGGAGGGCATCGGGCAGATGCCTGCCTCGCAAGATGAACGAGTGTCTGAATCTGCCGCGGAGCATCCGGCGGAACATACATCCGGAACTTCTGCTCCGGGTTGCCCTTATAACTTCTCGGCGCTTACCGCTTTCTCCGGTGACGACTCGGATGCTGCCGACTCCATTCTCAAGAGTTTCATCTCCGAGACCCGTCTCAATGCCGGACGTTTGCAGAAGGCTGTGGACATGGCAGATATGGATGAGGTGGCTGCCGTTTCGCATAAGATGATTCCACTCTTCACGTTGATTGGGGCTACGGAACTGGTAGGGGAACTCAAAATATTGGAAAGCCTGCGAGGGGCTTCCTTCACAGAGGAACAGGAACAACGTGCCCTCCGTTCGCTTGCCCTCATTGAGGATATTCTTCGCTCACAGACCCGGACCGATTTGGGTTGACGGCCATAAACACCGATATAGCACAGTATTTTCACTTTTTAGGAACCTTATCTCAAAATTAATTGTTTACTTTGTACAACTTTTAATACATGACAGTTTGACGTTCCAATGAGAAGAAAATGGTTAAAGGGGGCACTTTGGGTGTTGCTCACCCCTATTGTCCTATTTGTAATATTGATGATATTGCTGTATGTGCCTCCGGTACAGAATTTTATACGGAAGCAGGCTACGGCAATCGCATCGGACGCTACGGGCATGAATATCTCCGTAGAACGAATAGACCTTCGTTTTCCTTTGAACCTGCTTGTGCGTGGCGTACAGGTGGTGCAGTCAGAGGCGGATGCCGCTGATGTCCAACATCCCGATACTTTGCTGAACCTCGGAAGCCTGAATGTCAGCGTACAGGCATGGCCTTTATTGCAAGGCAGGGTAGAGGTGAACGACATAACCTTGCAACAGGTTGCCGTAAATTCTTCCAATCTGCTGGAAGGAATGCACATCAAAGGGACACTCGGGCGGTTCTTCCTTGAAAGCCATGGCATCGACCTGAAAAAAGAGGATGCCATACTGAACAATGTGGAATTGAGCAATACCCATATGCAGGTAATGCTTGCCGATACTACCGAGACTCCGAAAGACTCTACTGAGACCGCTGTCAACTGGCGGATAGCGCTGCATAACCTGAAGCTGAAAAATGTTTCGGTAGATTTGCAGATGCCACTCGACTCTATGGCGTTGGGAGCCAATATCGGAGATGCAAGCATCGAGGATGCGAATGTCGACCTCAAACGCCAGTTCTATGGTTGGCGGCGGTTTACGCTTACGGAATCCGCTGTGAATTATGATTCGGGCATGGCTGCTCCCGTTGAGGGTTTCGACGCTTCGCATATCGCATTGCGCGATATTCGTATCGGCATTGATTCGGTGATGGCTTGCGGTCGTGACATGAACGCAATTATTCGTGAGTTCTCCATGTACGACCGTTCCGGACTGACTGTGACTTCGTTGACCGGGCGCCTGTTTGCCGATTCAACCCTTATCCGTATCCCTTATCTGCAACTCAAAACCCCGCACAGCGATATGGACCTGACGGCGCAGACCTATTGGAAACTGGTAGATATTCCTACTACCGGACATCTGTCGGCCCGCTTCAATGCCAATATCGGTAAGCAGGATGTGCTGCTTTTTGCCGGCGGGTTACCCGAAACTTTTAAGGAAGCTTATCCTTTCCGACCGTTGGTGATCCATGCCGGTACGGAGGGTAATTTGAAGCAGATGCAGATCTCCCGCTTTACGGCTGAATTGCCCGGTGCCTTCTTTTTGAGTGGAGGCGGTGAGTTGTGGAACCTTACGGACAGCTTGACACGCAACGGGGGACTTGACTTTGAAATGCAGACGCAGGACCTCAATTTCCTTACCGGACTCACCGGAGTAACTCCCGACGGCTCTATCATTGTGCCCGACAGTATGAATCTTGTGGCACGTCTCGGTCTCGACGGACCGCAATGCAATGCAATCCTGAAAATCAAAGAAGGAGAGGGTAGTCTGGGTTTGGATGCTGCCTACAACTTGAACACAGAGGTCTACCACGCCGATCTTGCCATAGATGCTTTGCAACTTCATCATTTTTTGCCCAAGGATTCTATCTATACGCTTACAGCCCGCGTTACCGCTAAAGGGCAGGGAGTGGATGTGGCTTCACATAAAACCATCGCCCGCGTAGAAGCCAAGCTGGATGAATTGCAATATGCCCGCTGGAATATTTCGGGCGTAGATTTGGATGCGGGCTTAAAGTCGTCGGTAGCGTCTGTGCATCTGACGAGTGATAATGCATTGTTGAAAATGCAGACCGAGGCTGATATGCGGCTTGACCGTAAATATATGGACGGTAAGTTGAATGTGAATGTAGAAGAGCTGGATTTATACAAACTGGGAGTTGCTCCCAAACCTTTGGAGCATCCGTTTGCGTTTAGTCTGGGTGCGGAGGCACGCCACGACTCCATTAAGTTGCAAATGGATGCCGGCGATATGAACCTTCAGTTCCGGGCCCGCAGCACTTTGAAGGAGTTGCTGGAGCAGTCGGATGAGTTTGTTGCCATCCTTACGAAGCAGATAGAGGATAGCAGGCTGGATCATGCGGCTTTGCGGCGGGTGCTTCCTTCGGCTGGCATGCAGCTGACGGCAGGACAGGCCAATCCTGTCAGCTACTTCTTGAAGACAAAAGATATAACATTCAATGACTTCATCCTTCGTTTCGGCTCTACACCGACGCGGGGCATCAATGGGCGGACGGCTGTTCATGGATTACGGGTGGACTCGTTGCAACTCGATACAATCTTCTTTACAGTGAAGCAGGATACTTCCCGGATGATGTTGCAAAGCGGTGTGATCAACGGACCGAAGAATCCGCAGTTTGTATTCCGCAGTACGTTGACGGGAGAGATCCGGAGTGAGGATGCCGAACTGACTGTGAATTATGTGGACGGAGAGGGGCAGACCGGAGTGCTGTTTGGCGTGAATGCCCGTCCGTTGACGGAGGGACAGGGCAAAGGCAATGGAGTGTTGCTTAACCTGACGCCTGCCGAACCTGTTATTGCGTACCGTAAGTTCCATTTTGTGGATAATAGCAACTGGGTCTATCTACATAAGAATATGCGTGTCTACGCCAATATCGATATGGATAGCGACAACGGTTTGGGCTTCCGTATGCAATCGGACAGGAATGATAGTGTCTCATTACAGAATATGAATGTGGAACTCAGCCGCCTGCAGTTGGGTGAGTTGAGTGAGGTGCTTCCTTATATGCCCCGGCTGACCGGCTTGTTCTCTGCCGAAGCGCAGTACATACAGACGCCTACTTCTTTGCAGGTTTCTGCCGAAGCCAACATTGATGAATTGACGTACGAACGCCAGCATGTAGGAGACGTCGGTATGGGTGCTACGTGGCTTCCGGGAGACAAGGGGGTTACACATTATTTAAATACTTATTTCAGTTATGACAATCAGGAGGTGTTGGTGGCGGACGGTATGCTGACGCAAAAGAATGGTAGAGACACACTGGAGGTAACTACTACTTTTGAACACTTCCCTATGAAGATAGCCAATGCCTTTATTCCGGATCAGATGGTGTCTTTCACCGGTGACATTGACGGTGGAGTGCATATCTACGGACCGTTGGAGAAACCTAAGATGGACGGGGATGTTACGTTGGACAGTGTGTCGGTATATGCTCGTCAGGCGGGGGCGCGTTATTGGTTTGACGACCGTCCTGTACAGGTTAAGGACAACCAACTGATATTTGATAAGTTTGCTATCTACACTACCAGTAAGAATCCGTTTACCATTGACGGTAAGGTGGACTTCCGCAACTTGGAACGTCCTACGGCAAACCTGAAGTTGCTGGCAGAGAATTATACATTGCTGGATGCGCCGCGTACCCGCGAAAGCCTGATCTACGGTAAGGTATTTGTCGACTTGAATGCTACGGTTCGAGGACCTTTGGATGCTTTGACCATGCGTGGAAATATGAATCTGCTGGGAAATACGGATGTTACCTATGTGCTGACAGACTCACCGTTGACGGTGGAAGACCGTCTTGAAGGACTGGTTACTTTTACTTCCTTTGCGGATACGGCTTCGGTGAGTGCCGATGAGGTTCCTGCTATGTCTTTGGGCGGTATGGATATGATTATGTCCGTACACATTGACAATGCGGTACGTCTGCGTGCCGATTTGAGTCCTGACCGCAGTAAGTTTATAGAACTGGAGGGCGGTGGAGACCTGAATATGCAATATACTCCGCAGGGTGATATAAGTCTTACGGGACGTTATACGCTTTCGGGGGGAATCATGAAGTATTCGCTTCCGGTCATTCCGTTGAAAGAGTTCCAGATTAATAACGGAAGCTATGTGGACTGGCGCGGTGATCCGATGAATCCTACTCTGAACCTGAAAGCGACGGAACGTATGCGTGCTTCGGTTGCCGACGGCGATGACGGCGGGTCACGCGTGGTGAACTTTGACGTGTCCATAGCCATAAAGAACAGGCTTGATGCTCCCGAACTGATTTTCGATATAACAGCTCCGGATGATGCCACAGTTGAAAACGAATTGCAGGCTATGGGAGCTGAAGAACGCAGTAAGCAGGCCATTGCCATGTTGGCAACGGGCGTTTATATGAATAGTGGTGTCAAAGGTGGCGGATTGTCTATGGGTAGTGCCTTGAACAGTGTTATCCAGAGTCAGATTAACTCATTGGCGGGTTCTGCTTTTCAAAGTATCAATGCAAGTTTCACCATGGGTATGGAAGACCGTACAGCGGCCGAAACCGGTGATAAACAGACCGATTATAGTTTCCGCTATTCACAACGCCTCTTCAATGATCGCGTACAGATTGTTATCGGAGGTAAGGTGACGACCGGTGCCAATGCCACGAACGATGCGGAATCATTCATCGATAATATCTCACTGGAGTATAGGTTGGATACGTCCGGTACGCGTTATGTCCGGGTGTTCTATGACAAAAACTACGAGAGTGTACTCGATGGAGAAATAACGGAAACAGGAGTCGGCCTTGTACTTCGCCGTAAGATGGACCGCCTGGGTGAACTTTTCATCTTCAAGAAAAAGAAGAAACAAACTGTAGAATGATATGAAACGACTGATATTATATATAGCAGGTGTCCTATTTTTGGCAGGATGTTCCACGACCAAGCATCTGCCGGAAGGCGAAATCCTGTATACGGGACAAAAAACGATGATTGTTGAAAACCGCAGCACCACTCCGGTAGGTGAAATTGCGATGGAAGAGGTTGAAGCTGCGCTTGCCACTGCCCCCAACAATTCTTTGCTGGGCAGTTCCAGTATTCGTATACCTTTCCCCATGGGACTGTGGATATACAATGGATTTGTGAAATATGAGAAAGGCTTTGGCAGATGGATATTCAACCGCTTTGCCGCAAAACCGGTATTGATGTCGTCCGTAAATCCTGATATCCGACAGAAAGCAGCCGCCAATTTGTTACGGGATTACGGTTACTTTAACGGTACGGTGAGCTATAAAACATTCCTGAATCCTAAGGACTCATTAAAGGCGAAGATACAGTATACGGTGGATATGCGTAATCCCTATTTCATTGATACGGTTTACTATCATGGTTTCAGTAAACGGACTTTGCAAATCATGAATATGAGCCGCCGCCGTTCGCTCATCAGTCCGGGCGAACAGTTTAATGTGACCGATCTTGACGGAGAACGTACCCGCATCAGTACCTTGTTGCGCAATGTGGGATGCTATTATTTCCGTCCCGACTATCTGACCTATCAGGCAGATACGACTCTGGTGCCTGGCGGACATGTCACTATGCGCATGGTGCCTGCTCCCGGTATGCCTGCGGTTGCCGAAAAGCCGTTTTATGTAGGTAAAAGGGCCTTCTATCTTTATGGAAAGCAAGGGCAGGCTCCTAATGACAGTATGGATTATAAGGGGTTGCGTATTTATTATCACGACAAGCTGAGGGTGCGTCCCAACATGGTTTACAGGTGGCTGAACTATCAAGCGTACCGTCAGAAGCGTCAGGTACAGGACAGTACCGGTATTTCCCGCAGGCGTTCCATGCAGAACCTGTATAGTTTGTATCGTCAGACTCGTGTGCAGGAGCGTTTGAATAACGTGGGTATCTTTCGCTATCTTGAAATGCAGTATACTCCGCGCGACACGACATTTGTGTGTGATACGCTGGATGTGAATATTCATGCGGCTCTCGACAAACCTTATGATGCCGAGCTGGATTTCAATGTGAAGATGAAAAGTAATAACCAAACAGGTCCGGGAGCTTCGTTCACTGTAACGAAGAACAATGTGTTTGGCGGCGGCGAAGCGTGGAATGTTAAGCTGGATGGTTCGTATGAATGGCAGACGGGTAAAGACCGTTCTTCGGCAATGAACAGCTATGAGATGGGATTGTCTACTTCTCTTATGTTTCCGCGTGTGGTTTTTCCTCGCTTTGGTGATAAGGAGTATGACTTTCCGGCAACTACTACGTTTAAATTGTATGTCGACCAGTTGAATCGGGCCAAGTACTATAAACTGCTGGCGTTTGGAGGAAACGCTACTTATGATTTTCAGCCGAAGCGTACGAGCAAGCATAGTTTCACTCCGTTCAAACTGACGTTTAATGTGCTTCGTAACCCTACGGAGGCTTTTAAGGAGTTGCAGGCGGAAAATCCGGCGCTTTATGTCAGTCTGCGCGACCAGTTTATTCCCGTTATAGAATATATGTACACGTATGATAACGCTCCTTTATCGCACGTACGAAATCCTATCTGGTGGCAGACCACCGTAAGTTCGGCCGGTAACCTTACTTCGTGTATTTACCGCATCTTCGGAAAGCCCTTCAGCGAGCAGGACAAGAAACTGATGGGCGTTCCTTTTGCACAGTTCTTAAAGGTAAACAGTGAGTTCCGCTATCATTACAAGATTGATAAGAACCAGCTGATTGCTTCGCGTATAGCCGGTGGGGTGATATGGTCCTACGGAAATGCGCTGGCGGCTCCTTATACCGAACAGTTTTATATTGGGGGCGCTAACAGTGTGCGTGCTTTTTCTGCACGCAACATAGGTCCGGGAGGATATGCGCCGGATAAAGAGAGTAAATATTCTTTCATCAATCATGTGGGTGATATACGTCTGGAGGCTAATGTGGAGTACCGTTTCCGCATTATCGGCGATTTGCATGGAGCGGTGTTCTTGGATGCGGGCAATGTGTGGCTGATGCGTAAAGATGATTCACGTCCTAACGGCGAATTCTCTTTGAAGAATTTTGCCAAGCAGATAGCTTTGGGCACCGGCGCTGGCTTGCGTTATGATATGGATTTCTTGGTTTTCCGTCTGGATTGCGGAGTGGGATTGCACGACCCGTACGAAACGGGAAAGTCGGGATACTACAATATTCCGAAGTTCAAAGACAGCTTGGCGTTGCATTTTGCCATCGGTTATCCGTTCTGATAAGATGTATCGGCTCAAAATGTGAGCTGGGAGTGAAAGTATAGGTTAATAAGGTGGGGGTTTGGACGATTCTTGTAAAGAATGGACTAAAATACCCCCCAACTGATATAAATTTTACTACTTTTGCACCTGTTATCAACCATGATACACTAACCTTTTTTTAATAATAACTGATATGAAACCAACTTTATTTTTATTAGCGGCCGGTATGGGTAGCCGTTATGGTGGCTTAAAGCAATTGGACGGACTGGGCCCAAATGGCGAAACTATTATGGATTATTCAATTTACGATGCTATTAATGCCGGATTCGGTAAGCTCGTTTTTGTTATCCGTAAAGACTTTGAACAGGATTTTCGAGATAAAATCATTTCTAAATACGAAGGGCATATTCCTTGCGAGTTGGTTTTTCAGGGATTAGATGCGCTCCCCGAAGGCTTTACCTGCCCGGCGGACCGTACCAAACCTTGGGGTACTAATCATGCTGTAATGATGGGGGCGGATGTGATAAAGGAACCGTTTGCCGTTATCAATTGCGATGACTTCTATGGGCGTGATTCTTTTCAGGTAATGGGAAAGTTCCTGTCTGCACTTCCTGAGGGTTCTAAGAATGTATATTCAATGGTCGGTTTCCGCATCGGAAACACATTAAGCGAAAGCGGCACTGTGTCACGCGGGCTTTGCGGTACGGATGAGAACAACTTGCTGACCTCTGTTGTAGAGCGCACCAAGATTCAGCGTATGGACGGTGAAGTGAAGTATATCGATGATAATGGCGAGTGGACTGCTACTCCTGATACTACTCCGGTGAGCATGAACTTCTGGGGATTCACTCCCGATTATTTTGCTTACAGCGAGGAGTTCTTCAAAACGTTCCTTAGCGATCCGAAGAACATGGAAAATCTGAAGAGCGAGTTCTTTATTCCGTTGATGGTGGATAAACTGATTAATGATGGTGTGGCAACTTGCGAGGTGCTCGATACTACCAGCAAGTGGTTCGGCGTCACTTATCCGGAAGACCGTCAGAGTGTGGTTGATAAGATTCAGGCATTGGTAGACGCCGGAGAATATCCTGCCAAACTTTTCTAAAGCTGTGTGATTATTCCCTGTTGCTCGGTTATTGCCGGACGGTAGGTGATAAAAATAAAGAGGGGACTGTCTCTGTAAGGGGATAGTCCCCTCTCTTGTATACTGCTTTGATAACCAAAAACTTGCATGTACCGAGTAATTCCACCGTTTGGTACGGCTTGTACCTTACTAAGGTACGGTCTGTACCATGGCAAGGTACAAGCTGTACCATAGTGAGATATAAGCCGTACCAAGGCAAGGTACAAAAAGGCACGCCCCAATTTATATCCTTTTCCTTATTATATACTGCTGAAAATCGCTACCTTTGCAGTCTTGAAACGATAAATTCATTGACACTATGATATCCGTAGAAGGACTGAAGGTGGAGTTTAATGCTACCGCTCTGTTCGAAGACGTTTCTTACGTCATCAATAAGAAAGACCGCATCGCCCTTGTAGGCAAGAATGGTGCGGGCAAATCTACCATGCTCAAGATATTGGCAGGCTTGCAACAGCCTACCGCCGGAGTTGTTGCCGTTCCACGCGAATGTACTATCGGGTATTTACCCCAAGTAATGGTACTCAGTGACGAACGCACCGTTATGCAGGAAGCTGAGTTGGCTTTTGAGCATATCTTTGAAATGCAGGCCGACATCGAGCGAATGAACCAACAGCTTGCCGAACGTACCGATTATGATAGCGAAGAGTATCAGAAACTGATTGATCGTTTTACTCATGAGAATGAACGTTTCCTGATGATGGGGGGGACAAACTATCGTGCTGAAATAGAACGTACCCTTCAGGGATTGGGATTCAGTCGTGAGGACTTCGACCGTTCTACGAGCGAATTTTCCGGAGGCTGGCGTATGCGTATCGAACTTGCCAAGTTATTGCTGCGCCGTCCGGATGTACTGTTGCTGGACGAGCCAACGAACCACCTTGATATAGAGAGCATCCAGTGGCTGGAGAATTTTCTTTCCACTCGTGCCAATGCAGTGGTGCTTGTCAGCCACGACCGGGCTTTTCTGAACAATGTCACTACCCGCACCATCGAAATAACCTGCGGACGCATATACGATTATAAAGTGAAGTATGATGAGTTTGTGGTGCTCCGCAAGGAACGTCGCGAACAGCAGCTTCGTGCTTATGAAAACCAGCAGAAACAGATACAGGATACGGAAGATTTTATCGAGCGTTTCCGTTATAAAGCCACTAAAGCTGTGCAAGTGCAGAGCCGCATCAAACAGCTCGAAAAGATAGAACGCATTGAGGTGGATGAGGAAGATAATTCTTCTTTACGGTTGAAATTTGTTTGCAGTAGCCGTAGTGGGAGTTACCCTGTTATTTGTGAGGATGTGGCCAAAGCCTATGGAAGCCATGTTATCTTCCATGATGTTAATCTTACTATTAACCGCGGCGAAAAGGTCGCTTTCGTTGGTAAGAACGGTGAAGGTAAGTCCACGCTTGTGAAGTGCATTATGGATGAGATTACGGATTATACCGGCAAGCTGACTTTGGGGCACAATGTGCAAATCGGCTATTTTGCACAGAACCAGGCACAATTGCTGGATGAAAACCGGACTGTCTTCGATACGATTGATCGTGTGGCAGTGGGAGATATCCGGCTGAAGATACGGGATATATTGGGAGCGTTCATGTTTGGCGGAGAGGCTTCGGACAAGAAGGTGAAAGTGCTTTCCGGAGGAGAACGCACCCGTCTTGCCATGATTAAGCTCCTGCTGGAACCGGTGAATTTCCTGATTCTTGATGAGCCTACGAATCATCTTGATATGCGTTCAAAGGACGTTTTGAAAGAAGCAATCCGGGATTTTGACGGTACAGTGATAATTGTCAGTCATGATCGTGACTTTTTGGATGGTCTTGCGACTAAAGTATATGAGTTCGGTGGCGGACTGGTGAAAGAGCATCTTGGAGGTATCTATGATTTCTTGCAGAAAAAGCAGATAGAGAACCTGAACGATTTGCAGAAATCTCCTTCATTGTCATCTTCACCTGCTGTGGGAAAAACGGTAGCCGGCAGCAACGCCGGAGCAACGGCAAGCCAAACTTCTGCCGCCAAACTTTCTTATGGGGAACAAAAGGAACTCAATAAGAAACTCAAAAAGCTGGAACGTCGTGTGGCGGATTGTGAAGCAGAGATAGAACAGACAGAGTCGGCTATCTCTATCCTTGAAGCCAAAATGGCTACACCGGAAGGTGCTTCGGACATGGCGCTTTATGAGCAGCACCAAAAGTTGAAAGCGCAATTGGACAATGTGATGGAAGAATGGGATGCCGCTTCCAGTGAGTTAGAGGAGGCAAGAAAATAATCTTATAACATTTATTTATACTAAGTATGAAAGTATTTCATTTTTTACCTATTGCAGCATTCTGCTTAATGACGGGTGCTTGCAGCACAGGCAAGAAACAGGCTGAACTGACAGCCGGTATTCAGCTTGCCAATCTTGACACAACGGCTTTGCCCGGAACTGACTTTTACCAATATGCCTGCGGCGGTTGGATGAAGAACAATCCGATTCCGGCCGAATACTCACAGTATGGTTCTTTCACCATTCTTGCGGAAAACAACCGTAAGCAGATTCAGGGGCTTATCGAAGAATTGGCCGCTACTCAGCATGAGCCGGGGAGCGTAGCGCAGAAAATAGGCGATTTATACAAAATAGTAATGGATAGCGTGAAACTGAACAAGGACGGTGTAGCTCCTATTAAGGCCGAACTTGATCAGCTGGGTGCTTTGAAGGACAAGAAAGAACTCTATGCATTGTTGGGTGAGATGCAGAAAAAAGGCATTGTTGCTTATAATATTCTGTATGTAGGTGCCGATGAAATGAATAGTAGTATGAATGCCGTACAGTCCTACCAGGCCGGTTTAAGTATGGGCGAACGCGACTATTATCTGGAAAATGATGCGGCTACCGCTAAAATTCGTGATGCTTTCCGCACACACGTACAGAAAATGTATCAACTGGCTGGCTTTGATGAGGCGGCTGCCAAAAAAGGTGTGGAAGTTGTAATGGATGTGGAAACACGCCTTGCCAAAGCATTCCGTTCACGTACGGAGTTGCGCGATCCGCACGCCAATTACAATAAGATGAGTTTGGAAGAGTTGAAGAAGAACTATCCGACTTTCGATTGGGATGCTTATTTGTCGGCAATGGACTTGAGAGATGTGAAAGAAATCATCATAGGTCAGCCTGCTTCTTTGAAGGCTGCTGCTGAAATCCTGGATACTTTGCCTATTGAACAACAGAGCCTCTATTTACAATGGAAATTGATTGATGCTGCCGCAGGTACTTTGAATGATGCCATGGCCGAACAGAATTTCGATTTCTATGAACGTACGATGAGTGGCACGCAAGAGATGCAGCCCCGCTGGAAAAAGGCTGTCGGTACTGTTAGCTCTGCTTTAGGTGAAGCGGTAGGTCAAATGTATGTAGAAAAATATTTCCCTGCTGCAGCTAAGGAACGTATGGTGGATTTAGTGAAGAATCTGCAGGAAAGTTTGGGTGAGCGTATCAAAAACCTCGCTTGGATGGGTGACTCTACCAAAATAAAGGCTTTGGAGAAACTGGCCACTTTCCATGTGAAGATAGGCTATCCCGATCAGTGGAAAGATTACTCTACATTAGAGATTAAAGACGACTCATATTGGGCTAATATGGAGCGTGCCAACGAATGGAGCCATGCGGAAATGGTAGCTAAAGCCGATAAGCCGGTAGATAAAGATGAATGGCTGATGACTCCGCAAACGGTAAATGCTTATTATAATCCGACGACGAATGAAATCTGTTTTCCTGCCGCTATTCTGCAATATCCATTCTTTGACATGAATGCGGACGATGCCTTCAATTACGGCGCTATCGGTGTGGTAATCGGCCATGAAATGACGCATGGATTTGACGACCAGGGACGCCAGTATGACAAGGAAGGCAATCTGAAAGACTGGTGGACTGCTGAGGATTCCAAGCGTTTCGATGAACGTGCCCAGGTTATGGTGAATGTGTTCGACAGCATTGAAGTGGCTCCGGGATTATATGGCAATGGACGTATGACTTTGGGTGAGAATATTGCTGACCATGGCGGTTTGCAGGTTTCCTATCAGGCATTCAAGAAGGCTACGGCTGCTAATCCGTTGCCGGTAATGGATGGTTTCACCCCTGAGCAGCGCTTCTTCCTTGCTTATGCAGGCGTATGGGGAAATAATATTCGTCCGGAGGAGGTCCTGAACCGTACCAAGAGTGATGTGCACTCATTGGGCAAATGGCGCGTTAACGGTGCTCTGCCGCAAATAGGAGCTTGGTACGAGGCTTTCAATATTACTGAAAATGACCCGATGTTTGTGCCGGTAGAAAAACGGGTTTCTATTTGGTAATAGAGCTTTTTCTATAAAAAAATCGGCTCCGCTGAAAGGGTGTTTATGCCTTTTCAGCGGGGCCTTTTTTATACGGTTACGTAAGAGTGCCGGAATTAATAATAAGCCCCTTTTTTAATTATACCTAATTTATTGTATATGAATGTATGTATGAATAAACAAAATTCGTAACTTTGCAAATCAAATAGTAAAATGTACGCATTACTTTAATACGCAAATCCATGTCTGAAACTAAAAGAATCAAAACAGCTCTGGTATCCGTTTACCATAAAGAAGGTTTGGATGAAATCATAACCAAACTGCATGAAGAAGGTGTAGAGTTCCTGTCAACCGGTGGAACACGTCAATTTATTGAGTCTCTGGGTTATCCCTGTAAAGCAGTGGAAGACCTTACTACATACCCTTCCATTTTGGGTGGACGTGTAAAGACCTTGCATCCGAAGATATTTGGAGGTATTCTTTGCCGCCGCGGATTGGAACAGGACATGCAACAAATTGAAAAATATGAAATTCCTGAAATAGACCTTGTAATTGTAGACCTGTATCCGTTTGAGGCAACTGTTGCCAGCGGTGCCGAAGAACCTGCCATTATCGAGAAGATTGATATAGGTGGCATCTCTCTGATTCGTGCTGCCGCCAAGAATTATAACGATGTCGTGATTGTTGCTTCGCAGGCTCAATACCAGCCGCTTCGCGACATGTTGATGGAACATGGCGCTACCACTTCACTCGAAGAGCGTCGCTGGTTTGCCAAAGAGGCTTTTGCTGTATCTTCTCATTATGATTCGGCTATCTTTAACTATTTTGACGGTGAAGCAGGTTCTGCCTTCCGGCAGTCCGCCAATAACCAAAAGACTTTGCGTTATGGCGAAAATCCGCATCAGAAGGGTTATTTCTATGGTAATATTGATGCTATGTTCGACCAGATTCATGGCAAGGAAATTTCTTACAATAATTTGCTCGACATCAACGCTGCCGTTGATTTGATTGACGAATTTACGGATACCACATTTGCTATTCTGAAACACAATAACGCTTGTGGTCTGGCTTCACGTCCTACTGTATTGGAAGCTTGGAACGATGCGCTTGCCGGCGACCCGGTGTCTGCATTCGGTGGCGTACTTATCACAAATGCTGTGATTGATAAGGTTGCAGCTGAAGAAATCAATAAGATATTCTTTGAAGTTATCATTGCGCCTGATTATGATGTGGATGCATTGGAAATCCTCGGTCAGAAGAAGAACCGCATTATTTTGGTCCGTAAGCAGGCGGCTCTCCCCAAGAAGCAGTTCCGTTCTTTGCTGAATGGTGTTCTGGTACAAGATCGTGATTTGAAAGTGGAGACTCCTGAAGACTTGAAGACGGTAACGACTAAAGCTCCGACTGCGCAAGAAATCGAAGATATGCTTTTTGCAAATAAGATTGTGAAGAACAGCAAGTCTAATGCTATTGTATTGGCAAAAGATAAGCAGTTGTTGGCAAGTGGTGTAGGGCAGACAAGTCGTGTGGATGCCTTGAAACAGGCCATTGAAAAGGCTAAGAACTTTGGCTTTGATTTGAATGGAGCTGTAATGGCAAGTGATGCTTTCTTCCCCTTCCCCGATTGTGTAGAGATTGCAGGTAATGAAGGTGTTAAGGCCGTAATTCAGCCGGGTGGAAGCATCAAGGACGAACTTTCATTCGATTATTGCAATGAACATGGCATCGCAATGGTGACAACAGGGTTCCGGCATTTTAAACACTAATATTAATGATGAATGAAGAACTAAGAGTGAAGAATTGGCTGCGCTTGCTTGCGTTGGTATTCTGCATAGTATCTTAATTTTTCATTCCTAATTTTTCATTTAAGAAATATGGGATTATTCTCTTTTACACAAGAAATAGCGATGGACCTTGGCACTGCCAATACTATCATTACCACAAATGGTAAGATAGTAGTGGACGAACCCTCGGTGGTTGCTTTGGACCGTCGTACAGACAAGATGATTGCTGTGGGTGAAAAGGCAAAGATGATGCACGAAAAGACCCACGAAAACATACGCACTATCCGTCCGCTTCGTGACGGTGTAATTGCCGATTTCTATGCTTGTGAGCAGATGATACGCGGACTTATCAAAATGGTGAACAATCGTAACCGTCTGTTCTCTCCTTCACTTCGCATGGTAATAGGGGTTCCCTCAGGAAGTACGGAAGTGGAGCTTCGTGCGGTGCGCGACTCTGCCGAGCATGCCGGTGGACGTGATGTCTATTTGATATTCGAACCGATGGCGGCAGCTATCGGCATCGGTATTGATGTAGAAGCGCCGGAAGGCAACATGATTGTTGATATAGGTGGTGGCTCTACTGAGATTGCCGTTATTTCATTGGGGGGTATAGTTTCCAATAACTCTATCCGCATTGCCGGTGATGATCTGACTGCTGATATTCAGGAATACATGAGCCGTCAGCATAATGTAAAGGTCAGCGAACGTATGGCAGAACGTATCAAGATTAATGTCGGTGCAGCATTGACCGAACTGGGTGAAGATGCTCCCGAAGATTATATTGTTCATGGTCCGAATCGTATTACGGCACTTCCTATGGAAGTACCTGTATGCTATCAGGAGGTGGCGCATTGCTTGGAGAAATCTATTTCCAAGATTGAGACTGCAATCCTGAGCGCATTGGAGAATACACCACCCGAACTGTATGCCGACATTGTGCACAACGGCATCTATTTGGCAGGTGGCGGTGCGTTGCTTCGCGGATTGGATAAGCGTCTGACCGATAAAATTAACATACCGTTCCACATTGCGGAAGACCCTTTGCATGCCGTTGCCAAAGGCACTGGTATTGCACTGAAGAATGTCGACCGCTTCTCATTCCTGATGAGATAGGCATGCGAAATTTACTGAACTTTCTTATTAAATATAATTACTGGTTCCTCTTTCTGCTGTTAGAGGTTACCAGTTTTGTTTTATTATTCCGCTTCAACCATTATCAGCAGAGTGTATATTTCACTTCTGCCAACGGAGTGGCAGGGAAAGTTTATGAGATTTCAGGGGGGATTAGTTCTTATTTCCATTTGAAATCGGTCAATGAGGATCTGCTTGACCGTAATATGTGGCTGGAACAACGTGTCGCTTTTCTCGAAAAAAGTCTGCAAGAGCGCGGCTTGGATTCTGTGAAGCTGTATAGTGTGGCGCGTCTTGCTCCGGCTGATTACCGTATATACAAGGCGAATGTTATTAAGAACAGTCTGAATAAGGCGGATAATTACATAACGTTGGATCGTGGTTCAGCAGACAGCATTCGTCCGGAGATGGGCGTAGTGGATGCCAACGGAGTGGTGGGCATTGTATATAAGACTTCTCCCCGTTACTCGTTGGTTATTCCATTGTTGAATAGTAAATCGAGCATTAGTTGCAAGATTGTGGGTAGTGACTATTTTGGTTATTTGAAATGGGAAGGCGGGGACTCCCGCTTCGCTTATCTGAAAGATTTACCTCGCCATGCGGAGTTCAATTTGGGGGATACGGTGGTAACCAGCGGTTACTCTACGGTCTTTCCTGAGGGAGTTATGGTAGGGACGGTTGATGATATGTCCGATTCTCATGACGGGCTTTCGTATTTGCTGAAGATAAAGTTAGCTACGGATTTTGGGAAAGTGAGCAATGTGCGTGTCATTTCGCGTAGCGGACAAGAAGAACAGAATATTCTGGAAAAAGAAGAATGATAATCAATTATTTACATAAGATAGGGTGGTTCATCTGTTTGGTACTGTTGCAGGTGCTGATACTGAATAACGTGCATATTGCCGGATATGCCACTCCGTTTTTATATATATACCTGATATTAAAGTTTGAGTCGGATGTGTCCCGTAATACATTGATGTTATGGGCTTTCTTTCTTGGGTTGACGGTGGATGTTTTTTCCGATACTCCGGGAATGAATGCGGCGGCTACTGTATTGCTGGCTTTCTTGCGTCCGATATTCTTACGTCTGTTCGTGCCTCGCGATACGTTGGATACGTTGATTCCCGCAGCTCGCACAATGGGTATCTTCCCTTTCCTAAAATATTTAGTAATTTGTGTCTTGGTGCATCATGGGATGTTGCTTACACTCGAATTCTTTTCCTTTGCCCACATTGGAACACTGCTGTTGAGAGTTGTAACAAGTACTTTGTTGACTGTGACCTGTATAATGGCAGTGGAGGGAATACGGAAGAAATAACTTGTAACCGGTAATTGATAGTTGATAATTAAATGAAGGATTATACGCTGGAGAAACGAAAATATGTGATAGGCATGGCGGCTGTGGTCATTGTCCTTATTTACGTTATTCGCCTGTTCGACTTGCAAATCATGACGGATGATTATAAGAAGAATGCGGACAGCAATGCCTTCCTTAATAAAATTCAATATCCTTCGCGTGGGGCTATTTACGATCGTAACGGCAAGCTATTGGTGTTTAATCAGCCGGCATACGATATTACATTTGTGCCTCGTGAAGTGACGCAATTGGATACCCTCGATTTTTGCCATGCATTGAACATCACGCTTGAGCAGTTTCAGAAGCGAATGAAGGATGTGAAAAACCGTTGGATGAATCCTGGCTATTCTAAATATACGCATCAGGTATTTATGACACAGCTTTCGGCAGAAGAGTGTGGTGTGTTTCAGGAGAAGCTGTTCAAGTTTCCCGGTTTCTATATCCAACGGCGCACTATCCGTCAGTATACTTATGATGCTGCAGGGCATGCTTTGGGAGATATAGGGGAGGTGTCAAAGAAAGATATTGAAGCGGATAATTACTATATTCGTGGAGACTATATAGGTAAGCAGGGTATTGAAAAGTCTTATGAAAAGTATCTTCGTGGAGAAAAAGGAGTGGAAATTCTGCTTCGTGATGCTCATGGGCGTATTCAAGGACATTATATGGATGGCAAATTCGACCGTCCTTCTGTCCCCGGCAAGAATCTGACATTAGGTATTGATATTGATTTGCAGAGGTTGGGTGAGCGTCTCTTACAACATAAGATTGGAGCTATCGTAGCTATCGAACCCGCTACGGGAGAGATTCTCTGCATGGTGTCTTCTCCCACCTTCGATCCTCATCTGATGATTGGCCGCCAGCGTGGAAAGAACCATCGGATGTTGCAGAGGGACAGGCGGAAACCTTTGCTGAATCGTGCGATTATGGGAGCGTATCCTCCGGGTTCTACTTTTAAGACTGCGCAGGCATTGACATTCTTGCAAGAAGGTATTATTCATGAAGACTACCCGACTTTTCCTTGTGCGCATGGTTTCAATTATGGAAGTCTGCATGTAGGTTGTCATGGGCATGGCTCTCCTTTGTCGTTGATTCCAGCAATAGCCACTTCGTGTAATTCTTACTTTTGTTGGGGATTGTTCCGCATGTTTAGCGACAAGAAGTATGGTTCTCCGCAAAACGCCATTACGGTGTGGAAAGACCATATGGTTTCACAAGGATTTGGCTATCGTCTCGGCACAGATCTTCCCGGAGAGCAGCGCGGTTTAATTCCTAATGCAAAATTCTATGATAAAGCATACCGGGGGTCTTGGAATGGGCTGACTGTCATCAGTATCTCTATCGGGCAGGGCGAAATCCTTACCACTCCATTGCAGATTGCCAATTTGGGAGCGACCATTGCCAACCGGGGACATTTTATTACTCCACATATTGTCAAGGAGATACAAGATCATGAGTTGGATAGCATCTACCGCACTCCGCGTGTAACTTCGATTGACCGGGAATACTACGACGAGGTTGCGGAGGGTATGCGCGCTGCTGTTACCGGAAGCACAGGCAGTGCAACTTGCCGCATGGTGGGGACTATTCTGCCGGGCGTGGAGGCATGCGGAAAAACCGGTACGGCACAGAACCGCGGTAAGGACCACTCCGTATTTATGGGATTTGCTCCGATGAACAACCCTAAGATTGCAATCGCAGTTTATGTGGAGAATGGCGGTTTCGGTGCAACTTACGGAGTGCCTATCGGCGCTATGATGATGGATCAGTATCTGCATGGCAAGTTATCGCCGGAGAATGAGATACGTGCGGAGGAATTCAGTAATCGCATAATACTGTACGGAGACGAAGAAAGATAGTAAACGCTCGAATATCGAGAGAACAAATGGTAAGAAGAGAGAATATATGGAAATCGTTGGATTGGGTGACAATCGCAATCTACCTGATTCTGATTGTGTTTGGCTGGTTCAGCGTCTGCGGGGCAAGCTATGACTATGGTGATCGTGACTTTCTTGATTTCTCCACTCGTGCCGGTAAACAATTTATGTGGATTGTCTGCTCGTTTGGGTTGGGGTTTGTCTTGCTGATGCTGGAGGATACGCTCTACGATATGTTTTCTTACATTATATATATAGGGCTCATTCTATTGTTGATTATAACTATCTTTATCGCTCCTGACACTAAGGGGTCGCGCTCATGGTTGATTCTGGGACCTGTCAGCCTGCAGCCCGCCGAATTTGCTAAGTTTGCTACGGCGTTGGCGTTGGCTAAGTATATGAGTGCCTATTCATTTACTATGAAAAACTGGAAGAATACATTGATGCTGGCTTTTCTTATTCTTCTGCCGTTGGTACTGATTATACTTCAAAGGGAAACAGGTTCTGCATTGGTGTATACTGCTTTCTTTCTGATGCTTTATCGTGAAGGTATGCCCGGAGTGGTGCTCTTTTCCGGTATTTGCGCTGTGGTATATTTTGTGGTGGGAATCCGTTTTGACCAGGTTCTTATAGCAGATACCCCAACCCCAATCGGAGAGTTTGCCGTATTGTCGATGGTGCTGCTTTTCGCCGGTGGAATGGTATGGGTATATAAAAAGAGGTGGGAGCCGGTTCGTAATATTATCGGTGGTTCTTCTGTGGTATTGCTCATAGCTTATATTATTTCAGAGTATGTCGCCCCTTTCAACCTTGTATGGGTGCAATGGGGATTATGTGTGGTTGTAACGTTTTATTTGTTTTATCTTTCTTTGCGCGAGCGCCATTTGAGTTATCTTCTTATAGGCTTGTTTGCCATAGGCTCGATAGGCTTTCTTTATTCCAGCGATTATTTCTTCAATAAAGTATTGGAACCTCACCAGCAGATCCGCATTAAAGTTGTGTTGGGTATGGAAGAAGATCTGACAGGGGCGGGGTATAACGTAAATCAGTCGAAAATAGCCATTGGGTCAGGCGGCTTGACAGGGAAAGGCTTTCTGAACGGTACGCAAACCAAACTTAAATACGTTCCTGAACAAGATACGGATTTTATCTTCTGTACAGTGGGCGAGGAAGAGGGTTTTATTGGTTCAACGGCCGTTTTGCTTCTGTTCCTGGCATTGATACTTCGTCTGATAGTACTGGCAGAACGGCAACAGTCTGCATTTGGGAGGGTGTACGGATACTCGGTGCTGAGTATTTTTCTGTTTCATCTTTTCATTAATATAGGAATGGTACTTGGGCTGACTCCCGTAATAGGTATCCCTCTGCCTTTCTTTAGTTATGGAGGTTCTTCGTTATGGGGCTTTACGATACTGTTGTTCATATTCCTGCGTATCGATGCGGGAAGAAATAGAAGACTGGTGTAATATCCTCGCAGGGATATGTGATGTTATCGTCGTAGTTTGATTCCTACATCGTTGATGCCGGGTAGAATCTCATCCGGTAATGTATAAGCTATCTTGAAGAGGTAATTGCCGGACCTCCCTATTTTGATGCTGCCGGCGGAGAATGCCGATTGATATAAACCGCCCCAGCCGTCTCCTTTCCAGATTCCTTCTTTGCTGGCTAAGACGGCTTTCAGCGTGTCTACCTGTACTCTTTTGCTTTCCGGATCTTCGTAATCGACCGACAGGTTTATGTTTTGATAAGGATAGGTGTTTCGGTTTCGGATTTCTACGGTCAGTTTGTAGTAAGTCTGTGAGTCGGGCACAGCGACATCAAAAAACAATGTGTCCTGTCTTTTCCAACCTTCTTGGGGAACAGACCGGAAAGCATGATATACAGTCTGTTTATCGCAAGCGCCCAATGCGCCTACGATAAACAGCAGAATGATATATTTCAGATGTTTTGTTTTATTCTTGAACCGGTTTGTCATCTCGAACAGGTTTATCCCCTTGGGGTTTAGGTTTGTTGTTGTGAGGGCGCTTGCGGTTATTGTTGTTCCGTTGCGGGCGTCTCTCATCTCCTTGTGCTCGTTTCTCATTCCCTTGAGGTTTGGACTGTTGTTCTTGCGGTTGCGGGGTGGCTGGTTGTTCGCTGCCTTGGGGGCGGTTATTGGAACTTTTTTTCTTCTTTTTGTTCCGGTTTCCATTATTATTCCCGTTACCGTTGTTGCCGTCTCCGCTATTTTTGTTTTTGCGGTTGCGGTCGAAGCGGGTCAGACTTTCCTGTTCCAGCAAGTCCACCGGCTTCTTAGGTTCGGAGCGGTGTGTTTCCTCCAATAGATAATCCGGCTTGATTCCTCTTTTATTCAGGCCGATAACTTCAAAGGCGCGTCTGCCGCTGATTGTGACCAGATTGGCCGGAATGTTTTTATCAGTGGAATAGGTTATCTGATTGTTGAGGATATCAGCTTTGAAGAAATAGAAAACACCGTCTTTGGTTTCCAACTCGATTTCTTTGGAAGGCAGGCGTTTTTGTGCTTCCACATAGCAATCTACTTCGTAGTTGAGACAGCATTTCAATTTGGCGCATTGTCCGGCCAGTTTCTGCGGATTCAGTGAGATGTCCTGAAAGCGGGCTGCACTGGTCGATACGGAAACAAAGGACGTCATCCACGTAGCGCAGCACAGCTCACGACCGCAAGGTCCGATACCGCCGATGCGGCCGGCTTCTTGGCGGGCACCGATCTGTTTCATTTCGATGCGCACGTGAAAAGCGTCGGCAAGCACCTTAATTAGTTGGCGGAAGTCTACGCGTTCATCGGCAATGTAGTAGAAAATAGCTTTGTTGCCGTCTCCTTGATATTCCACATCACCGATTTTCATGTTGAGGTTGAGGTCGAGGGCTATCTGGCGGGCACGAATCATTGTGCTGTGCTCACGTGCTTTCGCTTCATTGTACTTATCCATATCCACCTGTTTGGCTTTGCGGTAGATACGTTTTATGTCCGCTTCCGACTTTATATTTGCTTTGCGCATTTGTAACGGGACGAGCCGGCCGGTGAGGGTCACCACGCCTATATCATGTCCGGGAGTAGCTTCTACCGCCACTATATCACCTTTTTCCAAAGGTATTTTATTGCTGTTGCGGAAGTAACCTTTACGGGTGTTTTTAAACTGGATTTCCACCATTTCCGATTCTTCTGCATTGCCGGGAATGTCGGCAAGCCAATCATAGGTGTTCAGTTGCTTGTCTTGCCTGCCGCAGCTTTTACAGCAGAGACCGCCGCTTCCGTTATGTAGTTTAAATTCCATCTCTTTCTTTATTTATTTACGATTCAAATTCTCTTTATATTAATTCTCTTATCTTATTGTTTTATCATCCCATCATTTGGAAATATCCTCCTACGATATTTTTTTCTCACTGTTTCAATAATACAATCATTTTCAGGGAGAAATCAAAGAATACCATGCGGGCGTTCACGTTCTGCTCAATGTGTATCTGCGCTTCACTTAGTTCGTCCATGATTCCTATCACATTACGTTCGTTGACAAACGGGGCAAAGCGGGTGGCGAAGTTCTGTTCGGGCAGAGTCATGTAATTCATTTCTTTCCGGTGTAGGTTATAGATGAAGTTTTCCCGTATCATGCGCTGGCAATATTCCAGAAAGTTCTTTTGACGTTCGCGTCCCATTGCAGCCAGTTGCTCGCTCCATTGTTTCATCTCCCGTATTTTTCGTTGATAGGAAAGACGCATTAGGCTGATGAACAGATTAAAAAAGAGTTCGTTCTCTTCGTTCAGGTGGATCGTCTCCAATGCTTTGATGAAGTTCCCATTTGCCAGATGCGCTATGGTCTGGCTGTCTATGGGCTGTACGCCATACTTTCGTTGCAAGGCGTCTGCTATGCTCGTTTCCTCTATTTTGCGGATATTGAAACGCTGTGTACGGCTGAGGATAGTGGACAATATCATCTCGGGAGCTTCGGATACCAGAAGAAATACCGTTTTTTCAGGAGGCTCTTCCAATAATTTTAATAATTTGTTGGCACAGACTTCATGCATCTTTTCCGGCAGCCATACGATAGTCACTTTATATCCGCCTTCACTGGATTTCAAACTGAGTTTACGGGTGATTTCATCGCTTTCCTTTGCGTAGATAATTGCCTGCCCGTTTTCCGCTCCCATTGCGTTCAACCAATGGTTCAGCGAAAAATAAGGATTGTTCAGCACAAAGTGTCTCCAATCGGCTATGTAGTCGTCACAGACTTCCTTCTTCCCTTTGGCGCTTTTCACTATGGGGAATACGAAGTGTACGTCCGGATGTACCAGCTTATTCCATTTTACACACGAGGGACACGTACCGCATGCGTCAGTCTCCGTACGGTTCGGGCAACAGATATAACGGGCGTAAGCCAAAGCAAGCGGAAGTTTTCCGGTTCCTGCCGGGCCGCAGAAAAGTTGTGCATGAGGGATACGTCCTTCCTGCACTTCTTGTATCAATCGCTGTTTGGCTGCTTCCTGGCCGATTACATCTTTAAAAAACACGACGGTGATATTTAAGTTAATAAATTTGTCTGGCTACTTCCTTAATGCTGTTTACCGCACCTATGGAATAGAAATGAATACTGGGAATATGGTGTTTCATTAATTCCTTGCATTGCTGTACGCACCATTCAATGCCCACTTGTTGCGCTTCGGCGTCATTCTTGCATTTCAATACTTCTTTTGTCAGCTCTTCGGGTAGGTCCACTTTGAATGTTTTGGGTATCATACTGAGTTGCGACAACTTTTTAAATGGCTTGATGCCCGGTATGATAGGGATGGTAACTCCTGCTTGGCGGGCACGTTCCACAAAATCGAAATATTTCCGGTTGTCGTAGAATAATTGGGTAACGGCATATTCTGCTCCGTTTTCCATTTTCTTTTTCAGCCAATAGATATCCGTATCGATGTTGGGAGCCTCTTCGTGCTTTTCCGGATAGCAGGCTACTCCGTATGAAAAGGGGGTATTGGTTACCGTCATTTCGGAACCATCTACAAAAATGCCCTTATTGAACTGATTAATCTGATCTTGCAACTCAATGGCATGCAGGTAACCGTTGCTTTCGGGCGTAAAAGCGGATTCATGCTTCGCCTTGTCTCCGCGCAGCACCAAAAGGTCTGTAATATTTAGAAACTGCAGGTCGAGCAATACGTATTCGGTATCTTCACGACTGAAGCCGCTGCAAAGAATATGCGGTACCACCGTTATATTATATTTGTTTTGGATGGCTGCGGCAACAGATACGGTGCCCGGACGGCGGCGAAGTCTGTTGCGTTGGAACAGTCCGTTGCCGAGGTCTTTATACACGTACTCGCTGCGGTGTGTGGTTATATTGATGTATTTAGGGTCAAATTCCCGTAATGTATCTATCGTTTCGTACAACTTTTCGATGCCTGTGCCCTTCAGCGGGGGCAATATCTCAAAAGAAAAAGCTGTTTTTTCGTTACTGTTTATCAGATCGATTACTCTCATTTCTTCTTCGTTGTCTTTGTCTAATTGGCAAAATCCTTGCACATTGGGAACAAAAATACGAAAAAGAAATGAGAAATGCCCCGAAGGACAGGCTATTCTTTTATGCAACGGACGGAAAATCCGTTATAGTACTTCTTACCTTCCGGTTTGACGGAGTTTTTAAATTCAATGTCATTATTGCTGTTTGTGATTATCACTACTTTGTCCAATTGTTCCTGCATGCCGTTGCGTGTCCAATAGGCGGTTGATGAAGCCGGGTTTACTAAAGTTGTTGCATTATCTCTTTCCAACAGCAATCCTTTGGGGGCAATGCCGAATCCTGTCTCATTTGTCGCCGGGTTGGTATCCGAACTCCATGTTCCTGCTTTTTTCAGTACGGAAGCATTTCCGGCTATGTATTCTTTTAACCTGTTCCAATCATTGTCCGACGGTATTCTCCAGTCCAGTGGAGCTAATTTGCCGGTAAGTACCGCCTCGCCGTTATAAAGCAGGAAGCCGGGAACGGAATATTGGAAACATCTGTCTCCTGTTCCTAATATCTTTTGTATAGGGATGTTTTTACTGTCGTTGTAGTAGGCGGTTTGCAGATCCTCTCTCATCCAGTATTGTGTTCCTATTTTTACGATAGGATAAGATTGCAATATTCCGTTCCGTATATCTCTGATAGTGTAGCTGCTTACATTGACAGTCAATGCTTTGTCGGGCTTTTCTGTAACAATCTTCAGGTCCCCATCGATGTAGAATTTTTCAATGGGGCCGGAGTGTCCACCTGTATAAGCCAGTGAGTTGTCCGTTTCATTCCAGCTTACTTTGCCGCCATGCGTTGCGGCGGTTTTGTCGGGCAGTTGTAAAACGGTTCCATTGTTCAGGTCGGTCCGACCGTTGTCCGATACGGGGTAGACCACAATGGCTTTGGAATTTATTGCATCATCGGCAGGGGTATGGAGATATTCCCGGCAGATCTCTGCTACCGGTTTCCCCTGGCGATATACTCTATATACACCGGATGTCTTGAACGACAAAGAGGCTGTGTGGATAGCAGTGATGTCATATTCATTTTCGCTGTCTCCTTGTTCGCTTGCTCCCCATTCTTTGATGCTGGCGATTACGCCGGTCAGGGATTCGCCGGCATTTTGTAATGCGTTGATCTGGATTTCCAATTCCGTATCTTCTTTGATAATGGCTGAGGGCAGGGAGCAGGCATAGATTTTACCGTTCCATTCTAAGCTGAAAGCCTGTTTGCTGTCGGAATGTGTTTGCGGAATGACAATGAACTCTTTACCGGACAGTCCGTTGTCGGTCTCCTTCCATACGCCGGAAGGTATAATGTCCGTTTCACTTTCTTCATCCACTTCGGATAGTTCGTCCGATTGCAGGTCGTATAGCGCCTGTGTCCTGAAGCCGGTAGCTATGATCCGGGGATTGGCTTTGAGCATATCATTTACGTTCTCTCCGTCTTTGGGAGTAAGAACTATTTTTATTTTTGCAAATTGATGCTTGTAGGTCAGTCTTACGGCTTCTTTACTGTTGGCAATGTTTTCGGTTCGTGCTGTCATGAAATCGGATAAGCTGTAATTGGAGGATTTGCTCTGATCCGCCTGTACTGTGACATGCAGTAAAGAACTGCCTCCGCCCATTCCGGCTGCCTGATAGGGATAATAGCTTATAAAATCCAGAGTGGCATCTCCTTCCGGATAGAAAACTTCTTTCTTGGGAATCAGTGTTGTCCCTTCACCACATTCCAAAAGCAGGTTGTCGATGTAACGCTGTTCGCTTAAGCCGTTACCGGTCAGCATGGCAAATACACCCATTCTGTCTCCGGTCTCAAATGTGTTTTTCGTTATTTTAGTGTTGCCCTTGCTCGCTTTTGCAACAAAGGAGATGGGAATATTGCTTTCCCGGATTTCATCATTGATTTGATTGACGCAAGAAGCAGCCGCTATGGCAAAAACAAAACACAACAGAATACTGCCTTTCTTGAAAAGGTCTTTTTGGTTTTTCATATATAATAATTTGTAAGACGAAAATCTTCCCGTCTTTGGTTCATTCTCAAATACTTGTGTGTGTCGAGAAATTTAGATTGAGAGGAACCGCAATTATATAAGAAAGTTATTTACTCTTTCTGCTGCTTGCCAGCCGTTGTCACAATTGATTGCTTGGCCTTTTCTTTCTTCTTTTTTGGCACATATAGGTAGATACAGACCGCAAATATATATTAATATTTCGTATCGGCTAGTCTAATTCAACAAAAACTTCCACCAATTATTTACGGCACTCTGATTTTTTATCTAACTTTACACGCTAAAATCGTAAACAGTAATTAGTTAAACCATAGAACAGAGCTTATGCCTTTAAATTTACCCGATAAACTTCCCGCGATAGAGCTGCTGAAAGAGGAAAATATATTCGTTATTGATAATTCGCGTGCAACCCAGCAGGACATTCGTCCGCTACGGATTGTCATACTGAATCTGATGCCGCTGAAGATTACGACGGAGACCGATTTGGTGCGTTTGCTTTCCAACACTCCGTTGCAGGTGGAAATCTCATTCATGAAAATCAAAAGCCATACTTCCAAGAACACTCCGATAGAGCATATGAAAGCTTTCTATACGGACTTTGACAAGATGCGCGACGAGAAATACGACGGTATGATTATTACCGGCGCTCCTGTGGAACAGATGGACTTTGAGGAAGTGACCTATTGGGATGAGATAACCGGAATATTCGATTGGGCGCGTACGCATGTCACGTCCACTCTTTATATCTGCTGGGCGGCGCAAGCCGGGCTCTACCACCATTATGGCGTGCCCAAATATCCGTTGGATGCGAAGATGTTCGGCATATTCGAACATCGTACCTTGCAACCTTTGTATCCTATCTTTCGTGGTTTTGACGATGTGTTCTATGTCCCCCACAGCCGTCATACGGAGATCCGCAAGGAAGACATTCTGAAGGTTCCCGAGCTGACCCTGCTTTCGGAGTCGGAAGATGCGGGAGTGTATATGGTGATGGCGCGTAACGGACGTGAGTTTTTTGTGACCGGCCATTCCGAATATTCTCCTTTGACGCTCGATACGGAATACCGTCGTGACCTGAGTAAGGGACTACCCATTGATATGCCCCGCAATTACTATGTGGACGATGATCCTGACAAGGGGGTGTTGGTGCGTTGGCGGGCTCATGCCAACCTATTGTTCTCCAACTGGCTGAACTACTTTGTATATCAGGAAACTCCGTTCAATATTGAAGAGATCAAGTAATAATCCCGAAAACTCTGTGGAACTCAGTGTCCCTCTGTGGTGAAAATATGATAAAGCAACGAAAAATAGAACTGTTGGCTCCTGCCAAAAATTTAGAGTGCGGCATTGAGGCTGTCAATCATGGTGCGGATGCGGTGTATATAGGTGCGCCGAAGTTTGGTGCGCGTGCGGCAGCTGTCAATTCCCTGGAAGATATTTCCGCTTTGGCAGAGTATGCCCATTTGTATAATGTACGTGTTTATGTTACGGTGAATACGATTCTGAAAGAAGAAGAACTTGTCGAAACGGAACGGATGATTTGGGATTTGTACCGTATCGGTGTGGATGCGTTGATAGTCCAGGACATGGGGATTACCCGTTTGAACCTGCCGCCTATACCTTTGCATGGCAGTACGCAGATGGACAACCGTACACCGGAGAAGGTCCGTTTCCTGACGGATGCCGGCTTTCGTCAGGTGGTATTGGCGCGCGAGCTTTCACTGCACGAGATACGCAATATCCACGAGGCTTGTCCGGAGACGCCTTTGGAGGTCTTTGTGCATGGTGCGCTTTGTGTGAGTTACAGTGGCCAGTGCTACGTCAGTCAGGCGTGTTTCGGCAGAAGTGCCAATCGGGGGGAGTGCGCACAGTTCTGCCGCCTTCCGTTTAGCTTGGTAGATGCTGACGGAAAAACAATCGTACGTGACAAGCACTTGCTTTCTCTGAAAGACTTGAATCAAAGTGAAGTTCTGGAAGACCTGTTGGATGCCGGAGCTTCTTCTCTGAAGATAGAAGGGCGGCTGAAGGATGTTTCCTATGTGAAGAATGTCACAGCTGCCTACCGCCAAAAGCTGGATGCCATATTTGCCCGTCGTAGAGAGTATGTACGCGCTTCTTCGGGCAGTTGCCGCTTCGATTTCGTTCCTCAGCTGGACAAGAGCTTCAGCCGCGGTTTTACCCACTACTTCTTGCAAGGCCGCGAACGGGAGATATCCTCTTTCGATACGCCGAAATCCCTGGGTGAGGAAATGGGAACGATGAAGGAGCAACGCGGCAATTACCTTACCGTAGCCGGGGTGAAGCCTTTCCATAACGGAGACGGTGTTTGTTTCCTTGATGAGCAGGGCCGTTTGAAAGGTTTCCGTATCAACCGGGTGGATGGCAACAAACTCTATCCGGCAGGCGAAGTGCCCCGCATCAAACCGCGTACCCGTCTCTATCGAAATTTCGATCAGGAGTTTGAACGCATCCTTTCCCGCAAGTCTGCCGAACGCAAAATAGGCATTGAGTGGGAACTGGCAGATACCCCTTCGGGCTTTGCCCTGACTGCCGCAGATGAAGACGGGAATCGTGTGACATTGTCATTCCCCTGTTCAAAAGAGCTGGCGCGTACTCCGCAACAGGAGCATCTGCGTACCCAGCTTGGCAAATTAGGTAACACCCCTTTTGAGGTCGTGGCTTTGGGAGGTATGGACGATACTTCTGTGAAGGCTGCTCCCGCTGTTGCGATCAACCTGTCGCATAACTGGTTCATACCGGCTTCGGTGATAGCAGATTGGCGTCGCCAAGTGACAGACAGGCTGATAGCGGCCCGCCGTATCACTTACCGTCGTGAACTGCATGTTTGGAAACCTACCCGGCATTGTTTCCCGATGAAGTCCCTGACATATTTGGGGAATGTGATGAATACATCCGCCCGTAGCTTTTATCTGGAACATGGGGTTACTTCCGTAGAACCGGCATACGAGAAGCAGGCCGTACCGGAAGCCGTACTGATGTTCTGTAAGCATTGCCTGCGTTATAGCATGGGCTGGTGTCCTACGCATCAAAAGGGACACTCTCCATACCGGGAACCTTATTACCTGGTCGGGACGGACGGCAAGCGCTTTCGCCTGACTTTTGACTGTAAGAACTGCCAAATGAAGGTGAGCGGAGAGTGAGACGGGAGGTTTGAAGCAGAAAGCATGAAGTATGGGATATAACGGACGAAGAGTATAAAACATAGGATATAACAAATAAGATGTGGGAGATGCATAAAGCAGAATTAAATAGGAGCAACCGTAAGCATAACGTTACTGTACGCAGTGTGTCCCGTACCTTATGCCTTATACTGCATCCGCTATATCTCCTGCTTTTACTTCTGCCTTGCCTTGCCTCTTGCCATTATCCCCGTCCCGACTTGGAAGACAGGGAGCTGGGGGAGAGGACGCGCGATTCGTTGAGGTATCTGTACGAACGCCATTATACGTGGGATACAAATTTGGAACTACTGGATGACTCGGTAACTATCGCCTGCCTGCCTGTAAAGGATTGCTATAACACATTGTACAGGGGCGACAGGGTTGTGGTAGCGGAGTTTGCCATTCATCCGGCAGACAGTGTGGATAGCGTATGGGTGAAGCTCGCCCATTCACAGGAGGTACAGGGGTGGATTCGGGAAAAGGATATGATGCGGGCATTTGTCCCTACGGACAGCATCTCACAGGCCATTTACCTGTTCAGTGAGACGCATGCTTCTTATTTCATCGTAATCTTTGCATTGTTTGTGGCGGTATGGCTGTTTCGTGCGTTCCGGCGCAAGCAGTTGCAAATGGTCTGCTTCAATGATATAGACAGCGTATACCCGCTGTTGCTGTGCTTGCTGCTGGCATTCAGCGCTACGGTGTACGAGTCTATGCAGGTATTTGTGCCGGAGACGTGGCAGCATTTTTATTTCAATCCTACGCTTTCGCCGTTTAGGGTTCCGTTGGTGCTTTCTGTTTTCCTGATGAGCCTTTGGCTGTTCGTCATTGTCTTGCTGGCGGTTCTCGACGATTTGTTCCGTCTGCTGAGTCCGGCGGCGGCTGTGTTCTATCTGCTGGGGCTGGCTTCCTGTTGTATCTTCTGTTATTTCTTCTTTATATTGACTACGCAGATATATATCGGATATTTGTTTATTGCCGTATTCGTGTGGGTGTTCTTCAGGAAGCTGCGCTCATCGCTGGCGGCATCCCGTTATCGTTGCGGCAATTGCGGACAAAAGATAGGGACGAAAGGCGTTTGTCCGCATTGCGGGGCAATCAACGAGTAGGAATTCCATTCTTGCCGAAAGGGTTTGTTCCTCTGTCGGCTAAAACCTGCAACGCAGTTCGATGCCTGCCTGGATGGGACGTCCTTTCTGCATGAACCCGTTGCCCATACTCTCAAAGTAGAAAGCGGCATAATCCTTGTCCAAAGCATTGCGCACCCAGAGGTCTATCTGCCCGCGTCCCTTTTGAAAGCTGACGCGGCCGTTCAGAGTGCCGTAGAAAGACTGGCTGACGGTATTTTCTTCTGTCCAGTAGATGCGTCCCGCACCGGTATAGTTGACATTCAGTTGGATGCGGTCCAGCCAATATCCCGCATTGATGCGGAAGATGTACTGTCCGCCTACGGTCAGCGTGTGTTTGGGGACGAAGGGCACGTAATGGCCGTTGTAGCTCACTTCCTGAAGTTGCCCGTTTACTCGGGCATTGGTGGCGTAATCCTTGAAAGTGGCATACGTGTAGCCATAGCTGGTGTTCACCGTAAAATCGGTGGTAATTGCTGCGGCCAGGGCAAGCTCGGCGCCCAGACTGCGGCTTTTGCCTGCATTTACCGTTTCGCGTCCTAAGCCGCTTGCTCCTGCGAAGCGTGAGATCTGTTGGTCGCGTGTCTCCAGCCAGAAGAATGCGGCGTCGGTACGCAGGCGGTTATTGAAAAGGTTCAGGTGAGTTCCTACTTCATAGTTCCACGTCTGCTCCGGCTTATACTCGGTGGCGGAACGAGCGTCGGGATTCTTGCCCGCATCGGGGAACTTTTCACTGATGAGATCCTTGTAAGACGCACCGGGAGAGCTCTCTATGGCTTTCAGGACTTCTTCTTTCGTCTGTCTCATCATGTCGTTCTTCAAGCTCGACTGCAATAGGTCGGAGAACATCTGAATGTTGTATCCGCCCGAACGGTAGCCTTTGCTTACGGTTGCGTAGACATTGCCCAGATTGTCTTTGAAATCATATTGGAGGGCGAACTTAGGCAACAGTTGCAGGTAGTCTTTGTCAATGGAGCCCTGATAACGCGACTGTACGGTGAGTGACGTTTCGGGCATCATCGGTATCTCTTTGATAATTTGTCCGCCACGTACCATTTCTCCCTTGATGCCTACCGTATAGTCCATTGCAGTACCGGAGTTGTAGTTCATCTTCATCTTTTCATAATCCAGGCGCAATCCGGCTGTGAAAGACAGTCCCCTCAGGCCGAACAGGTCCCTGAATGTAGATTGGTGGAACAATGCTCCGTTGAGAAGCGGCGTGTCGAAATCGCCGTTGATGAGCAAATCGTTGCCGCCGAGTTGGAGGGAGGGTAATATGTTCAGCCCCATGCCCGGCATCATGGTGACTTCAATCTTGGAAGGGATTACACTGCCCAGCATTTGGTTCAGCATGTCCATGCCGTCTTTTCTGAATGTCACCGGGGCATCGGTTTTCAGCCATTGATAGAAGCCGAATACCCCCGTAGCCCATTGCCAGCGTCCGTTGCCTTTGCTTTTCATCACCAGTTCTTCGCTCAATGTGTGGATGCGTTGTTTTTGTTCCAGTGTATAAATGTCTTTTGCTGTAAAGTCCTGGTCGATGGACATGCGGTCTTTCAGGAACTGATAACCCGTTACGGCGCTTAGCGTAAAGTGCTGTGTCTGATATTCAAGGTTCAGGCCTGCGTTCATCAGGTTGCGGTAGTAGTCGCTTTCGCGATTGTTGGAGATTGTGCCGACGTAGGGCTTCATCTCTTCGCTTTGGGCGGCGGGGTTTACGCTGCCTGTGTAGTAGTACGGATAACCGCCCTGGTCGCTATATTCATAGCTCACGTTCAAGTCAGCTTTCCAGTTGTCGGAGGGCAGGTAGATACCGCGGAAGCGTCCGCCGGCGGACTGTCCTTTATCTATCTTCTTGTTGTTCAGGGCGGCATTGCGGAAGAAACCGCCTTCGTAGTCATAGAAGCCGCCGGTGGAGAAGGCGAAACGCTCGGATACCCGGTGGTAATGGGTCAGCGAGGTATTGTAGGCATTGTGCGTGCCTGCACCCATGCGGAAGTCTGTCCCTTGATAGGAGAAAGGCGATTTGGTGTGGATCTTAATCAGTCCCCCCATTGCATTGCGCCCGTACAGTGTTCCTTGCGGGCCGCGCAGCACGTCAATGCGTTCGATGTCGGAGTAGTCGAAGTCGAAAGCGGACTTGTCGATGTAGGGGATATTGTCCACATACAGGCCGATGGAGGGTGTGTTGATGCGTGAGCCGATGCCGCGGATATAGACGGCGGAGGTCAGGCGTGAACCGTAGTCGGGGATGAACATGTTGGGCACAAGTCCCGTCAGGTTCTTGATGGAGTTGACTTGGGCTGCCTGCATATCCTGTTGTGAGAGCAGGGTGACGGCTGTGGGCTGCTCGCGAAGTTTCCGGTTCTCTTTGGGTGCTGCAATGACGAGTATCTCTTCTACGTCTACTACTTTCAAGGTGTCCAGCTCTTCCGCAAGCATGTTGCCGGAAGTGAGGAGCATCAAAATCAGGGTGATAATCTTATATTGTTTCATAACTGGTTTTATTTCGGTTGCAAAGTAACGCGAAATCTCCAGTATGTGCAATCCTAATTTATGAGGATTATGGTTAGTTTTCGCTGATCATTTCATCACTGTCCACCGGCTTCATATTCTGTCCGCGTCGACATATCCATGCATCACAGCATAGATGGTCAGTCCCGATACAGACTTGATGCCCAGTTTCTCCACGATATTCTTGCGGTGGGTGATGACGGTGGTCAGACTGATGTTCAGTTTGTCGGCAATCTCTTTGTTGATGAGCCCTTTGGTAATGAGCGCCAGCACTTCTATTTCGCGGGCGGAGAGGTCGTGGTTATCGGGGGTGTTGGCGGCGACATGCCCTTGCTGATGTCCGTAGCGGTGCAGCCGTAGAATATCTTTGATGAGGCTTTTCTCGTCCTGGTAGATGTTCAGGGTAGGTACTCCCGACAGCTGTGGCTGGTTGTCGCCGCCTGCCAATACAATGGTTTTGGGTTTGCGGGGCAGGAAGAACGCGGTATGTTCGAAATATATCTGGGAAGCGATGAAGTAATGGGCATACATATCGGGTGTGTCGTCCATAAGTTCGGCAAAGGAACGGAACACGCGTATGGTAGCCATCGGGATGATCTCTTCCAGAAGGTTCTGCAGCCCCAAAGAGGTAAGTGTGTTGGGAGCGACGATTGCTATTTCAGGGGTTGTCATAAGGATACAGGGTTTGCCCGCAAAAGTACGGATTATTTTTGTATCCTCCTTGCAATACTAAGGAAATGAATTTTGCCGAAACGAAGAACTCTGTCGCTATATTATTTGTTAGTAGTTGATAACTAACTTAAAACCTTAACGTTATGAGATATGATATAGCTATTGTCGGCGGCGGGCCTGCCGGATATACGGCTGCCGAGAGAGCAGCTGCCGGCGGTCTGAAAACCGTCTTGTTTGAAAAGAAAGCCATAGGCGGCGTATGCCTGAACGAGGGATGTATTCCCACAAAAACACTGTTGTATTCTGCCAAGCTGTGGGATACGATGAAAGGTGCTGCCAAGTACGGCATTATCGTTCCCGATGCGCCCGCTTTCGATATGGGAAAGATTATCGACCGTAAAGATAAAGTTGTGAAGAAGCTGACGGGCGGCGTGAAGATGACGGTCGGTTCGTATGGAGTCGCCATTGTGGAAAAAGAAGCTGTGATAGCGGGTGAGGAGAATGGAATGTTCCGCATCGTGGCGGGTGGCGAAACCTATGAAGCCACTTACCTGCTGGTGTGTACCGGTTCCGATACGGTTATTCCGCCTATACCGGGATTGTCCGATACGGATTACTGGACTTCCAAAGAAGCGCTCGAAAGTAAGGAACTTCCCCGGTCGCTGGTTATCATCGGCGGCGGTGTCATCGGCATGGAGTTTGCCTCCTTCTTCAATAGTATGGGGGTGAAGGTGAGCGTGGTTGAAATGATGCCCGAAATATTAGGGGCAATGGACAAGGAGACCGCTGGCATGCTGCGTTCGGAGTATTTGAAGCGTGGCGTCAACTTCTATTTGGGCACGAAAGTGACGGCTGTGTCCCATGAAGGGGTGACCGTTGAAAAAGACGGCAAGGCTTCGCTGATAGAGGCCGGGAAAATTTTGGTAAGCGTAGGGCGCAAGGCAAACCTCGGCCAAGCAGGGCTGGATAAGCTGAATGTCGAACTGTTGCGTAACGGTGTGAAAGTGGATGAGCACATGCAGACCTCCCATCCTCGTGTTTATGCCTGTGGCGACATAACAGGCCGTTCCATGCTGGCGCATACGGCAATTCGTGAGAGTGAGGTGGCGGTTAATCACATTCTGGGAGTGGAGGATGCGATGAACTACGACTGCATACCGGGTGTGGTCTATACCAATCCGGAAGTTGCCGGGGTGGGAAAGACCGAAGAGGAACTGAAAGCACTCGGTACCGGCTATCACATACAGAAGCTGCCTATGGCGTATTCCGGTCGTTTTGTTGCCGAGAACGAGCTGGGCAATGGATTGTGCAAACTGGTGCTGGATGACGGCGACCGTATCATCGGCTGCCATTTGTTGGGCAATCCGGCATCGGAAATTATTGTGGCGGCGGGCATTGCCGTTCAGCATGGATATACGGTGGAGGAGTTCCAGAAGAGCGTATTCCCGCATCCCACGGTGGGAGAGATCTTTCACGAAACACTTTTTGCGTGATGTTCTGTATCGATAACCGCTGTACGGATGTGTATTTCAATCTGGCGGCAGAAGAATATCTCCTGAAGAAAAAGAAAGACAACTTCTTTATGATGTGGCAGTCCGTCCCTTCTGTGGTGATAGGAAAGCATCAGAGTGTGCGGAAGGAAGTGGATGAGAAGTATATACACGAGAATAATATCCTGTTGGCACGCCGCTTTTCCGGTGGCGGGGCGGTTTACCATGACGAGGGCAACCTCAATCTGAGCTTTATGGAAACGGTGGAGCGTCCCGACTTCGAATACTACTTGCAGCAGACGGTGGACTTTCTCGAAAGCCTCGGCATAGTGGCGTACACCGACAAGCGGATGGGCATTTATGTAGACGATCGGAAAGTGTCGGGCAGTGCGCAGTGCATCCATAAGAACAGGGTGATGTATCATTGTACCCTGTTGTATTCCGCCAATCTGCAAGCACTGGATGCCGCATTGTGCGGAAGGAGCGACGGAGAGGACCTGCTGCCCGGTTCGCGTGTGTTGCGGGCCGTTCCTTCGGTACGCAGTGCGGTGGCGAATATCAGTGAGTATCTGCTGCCTGCCGTACCTCTGAAGCGCTTTGCCCGTTTGCTGTTCCACTTCTTCTTTGAAGGAGGAGATAACCGCATCTATCGTTTTACTCCTGAGGACTTGGCGGCGATCGGGCAATTAAAAGCAGAAAAGTATGCTTGTGGAGAGTGGATATACGATAGGGTGGCATTAGCTCCGGCGTAGGGAAAACCTTACTTCCGGATGATTTGTTTATTATCAAGAACTAATAACTTAAAACTTAACTATATGTCGGGATTTGAAATAAAGATGCCCAAGCTGGGCGAAAGTATAACCGAAGGAACTATTGTTTCCTGGTCGGTACAAGTGGGCGATGTTATCCGGGAAGATGACGTGCTGTTCGAAGTGAATACTGCTAAAGTCAGTGCGGAGATACCTTCGCCGGTGGCAGGCAGGATAGTGGAGATACTATTTAAGGAAGGTGATACCGTTGCGGTGGGTACGGTGGTGGCTGTGGTGGATATGGGCGGAGATGATGAGCCTTCCGAGCTTTCTGCCGGTACGAAAGAAAGCGTAAAGGCTCCGGTTGCGGATAATACGGGAGCAGGGACTTCCCCGGTTCCGGTGCAGGAACTTCCTAAAGCGCAGGCAGCCGGTTCGGAGAATGAACGCTGGTATTCTCCGGTGGTTCTCCAATTGGCCCGCGAAGCCCGGATATTGCAGGAGGAGTTGGATAGGATACCGGGTACAGGCTATCAGGGACGTTTGAGTAAAAAGGACATCAAGCAATACATCATACAGAAGCAGAATGGTGCGGCGGGCGTTGCTGCCGCGAAGCCGGCTGTGGCGGCAGTGCCTCAATCTTCACCTGTAACGGCTACCTCTGTTGCAGAGGGTATCGAGGTGAAGGAGATGGATCGTGTCCGTCGGATGATTGCCGACCACATGGTGATGTCCAAACACACTTCGCCGCATGTCACTACCCTGGTGGAAGTGGATATGACGAAATTGGTGAAGTGGCGCGAAAAAAACAAGGAGGCTTTCTTTAAACGTGAAGGGGTGAAGCTGACCTATATGCCTGCCATTACCGAAGCGACTGCCAAAGCGCTGGTTGCCTATCCGCAGGTGAACGTCTCCGTAGAAGGTTACAATATCCTGTTCAAGAAACATATCAATGTGGGAATAGCCGTATCGCAAAATGACGGCAACCTGATTGTTCCCGTTGTGCATGATGCCGACAGGCTGAACCTGAGCGGGCTTGCCATTGCGATAGACGGCTTGGCTGCCAAGGCGCGCATCAACAAGCTGATGCCGGACGACATAGCGGGCGGTACGTTTACGATTACCAATTTCGGCACGTTCAAGTCGCTGTTCGGTACGCCTATCATCAATCAGCCGCAAGTAGCCATATTGGGAGTGGGGGTGATAGAGAAGAAGCCAGCCGTTATGGAGACGCCCGAAGGGGATGTGATAGCTATCCGACATAAGATGTATCTCTCCTTGTCCTACGACCACCGCGTGGTGGACGGGTCGCTGGGCGGCAATTTCCTCTATTTCATCAAGAACTATCTGGAGAACTGGAATGAGTAAAAACAAAAAATGAGTATTATGAAGAAGTATGATATAAAAACCACCGATACAGAAACGTTGAAGAAGTGGTACTATTTAATGACTCTGGGGCGTGCGCTTGATGAAAAAGCGCCTGCCTATCTGTTGCAGTCATTAGGTTGGTCGTACCATGCGCCTTATGCCGGACACGACGGCATACAGCTGGCAATGGGACAAGTGTTTACCCAAGGGGAAGATTTTCTCTTCCCTTATTACCGGGATATGCTGACGGTGCTTTCGGCGGGAATGACTCCCGAAGAACTGATATTGAACGGCATCTCGAAGGCTACGGATCCGGGAAGCGGCGGACGCCACATGTCCAACCACTTTGCCAAACCGGAGTGGCATATCGAGAATGTATCCTCGGCAACAGGTACGCATGACCTGCATGCTGCCGGTGTGGCGCGTGCCATGGTGTATTACGGGCATAAAGGGGTGGTCATCACCTCGCATGGAGAGTCGGCTTCGTCCGAGGGTTTTGTATATGAGGCTGTCAATGGTGCGAGCTTGGAGCGTTTGCCGGTCATTTTTGTCTGGCAGGACAACGGGTATGGCATTTCCGTTCCGAAGAAGGACCAGACCGCGGCGCGTAAGGTTGCCGATAATTTTTCCGGTTTCAAGAACCTGAAAATCATCCATTGCAACGGTAAGGACGTTTTCGATTCGATGAATGCGATGACTGAGGCGCGGGAGTATGCATTGCTCAACCGCAATCCGGTGATTGTGCATGCCAACTGTGTGCGCATCGGTTCGCACTCCAATTCGGATAAACACACCCTCTATCGCGATGAAGGGGAGCTGGCGTATGTCAAGGCTGCCGACCCTTTGATGAAGTTCCGCCGGATGCTGTTGCGCTACAAACGTTTCACAGAAGAAGAGCTGAAAGCGGTTGAGGAAAAAGCGAAGAAAGACTTGTCCGCAGCCAATCGTAAGGCGCTGGCAGCTCCCGATCCTGATCCGGAGGCCATATTCAATTATGTATTGCCCGAACCTTATGAACCTGAAAAGTATAAGGACGGCGTGCATCACGAGACGGAAGGAGAGAAAGTGTTTCTGGTGAATTCTATCAATGAAACCTTGAAAGCGGAATTCCGGCGTAATCCCGATACGTTTATTTGGGGGCAGGATGTTGCCAATAAGGACAAGGGCGGCGTTTTCAATGTCACTAAGGGCATGCAGCAGGAGTTTGGAGAGGCGCGTGTGTTCAGTGCTCCCATTGCCGAAGACTATATTGTGGGTACGGCAAACGGTATGAGCCGTTTCGACCCCAAAATACGTGTCGTGATAGAAGGTGCAGAGTTTGCCGATTACTTCTGGCCGGCTGTGGAGCAGTATGTGGAGTGCACGCACGAATACTGGCGCAGCAATGGCAAGTTTGTCCCCAACGTGACGTTGCGTCTGGCTTCGGGCGGTTACATCGGCGGAGGATTGTACCACTCTCAGAATATTGAGGGAGCGCTGGCCACCCTGCCCGGTGCGCGGATCGTGTATCCCTCCTTTGCGGATGATGCCGCCGGACTGCTCCGTACGAGCATGCGCTCGCGGGGATTCACTTTGTTTTTGGAACCGAAAGCATTGTATAATTCGGTGGAGGCGGCAACGGTGGTACCCGATGACTTTGAGGTCCCGTTCGGCAAGGCGCGTATCCGCAGGGAAGGTTCCGATTTGAGTATAATCACTTACGGCAACACAACGCACCTCTGTCTGAATGTGGCGGAACGCCTCGAAAAGGAGGGTGGCTGGAAGGTAGAGGTCATTGATATACGTTCTTTGATCCCGCTGGACAGGGAGACTATTTACGGGTCTGTGAAGAAGACGGGGAAAGCATTGGTCGTACACGAGGATAAGGTGTTCGGTGGGTTCGGTGGGGAGATTGCCGCAGGCATCGGCTCGGACATGTTCCGCTATCTGGATGCTCCGGTGCAGCGGGTAGGGTCGACCTTTACTCCTGTGGGCTTTAATCCCATATTGGAACGTGCTGTCCTGCCGGATGCAGACCGGATTTATGAAGCGGCTAAGAAGCTGTTGGAATTTTAATTAAAGATGAACGGTTTATGAAAAAAATAGGATTGTTTTATGCTGCCAATGCTGTGAAAACCTCACAAGTGGCAAAGAAGATTCGTAAAGTCCTGGGTGCGGAGAATGTGGACATTATCCCTGCCGAACAGGCATGGGGTAATGATTTTGAGGCTTATGATAATTTGATTATCGGGGTGTCTACCTGGTTTGACGGGGAACTGCCCACTTACTGGGACGAACTGATCCCTGAGTTGGAGACGTTGGACTTGAAAGGGAAGCGCGTCGCTCTTTTCGGCTTGGGTGACCAAGTGAATTATCCCGATAATTTTGCCGATGGGCTGGGGCTTCTGGGCGATGCTTTTGAAAAGGCGGGAGCTTCTTTAGTGGGATTTACTCCCACTAAAGACTATTCATTCAATCGGTCGAAGGCTTTGCGCGGCAATGAATGGTGCGGCTTGGTTCTCGACTTTGAGAATCAGTCGGAGATGACCGACGGGCGTATCAAAGTCTGGTGTGACCGGCTGAGGGCTGAACTCTTATAGCAATAGCCGGCCTACGGCTTCCGCGCATCTCTCTCCGTCAATTCCTGCCGAAACGATGCCGCCGGCATATCCGGCTCCTTCGCCGCAGGGGAACAACCCCTTCAGGCGGACGTGCTGCAAGGTGTCTTTGTCTCTGATGATGCGGACCGGGGATGATGTACGGGTTTCCACTCCGATCATGGTGGCTTCGTTGGTAAGGAAGCCATGACTGTATTTGCCGAACTGCTGGAAACCTTTGCTCAACCGGTTGGCTATGAATGGCGGCATCCAGAAGTGCAGGGGCGACGATACTAAGCCGGGTGCGTATGAGCTTTCGGGCAGGTCGTAGCTGAGTTTTTTCTTCGTGAAGTCTGCCATGCGCTGTGCGGGCGCCGTTTGCTTCATATTGCCTTGTTGCCAGCAAAGGTATTCCAGGGATTCTTGGAAGTACATCATGCTGAGCTGGGAGTTGAGAGTTGAAAGCCGGGGATCGGCTACGCCGTCTTGTTGTGCGGTTGGTTCTTCACTCATTATTCTTAATTCGTCATTGGCCAAGTCCTCCGGGCGCAGTTCCACTACCATTCCCGAATTGCTCCAGCGGGAGCCGCGGTTGCTGGGGCTCATGCCGTTGACAACGATTTGGCGGGGGCCGCTGGCTGCCGGAACCACAAAACCGCCGGGGCACATGCAAAAGCTGTACACGCCTCTTCCGTCCACTTGGGTGACGAAGCTGTATTCTGCGGCGGGCAGGTATTTGCCGCGGCCGTCCCGGCTGTGGTACTGTATCCGGTCTATCAGCTCGGCCGGATGTTCCAGACGCACTCCTACGGCGATGCCTTTGGCTTCTATTTCCACTTGGTTGGCTGCCAGCCAGCGGTACACATCACGTGCGGAATGTCCGGTGGCGAGTATGACGGGGCCGAGGAGTGTCTGTCCGGTATTGGTTTCGATGCCTTTCACTTCGTCGTTCTCAATAATCAGGGCGTCCATGCGCGTTTCAAAGTGCACTTCGCCGCCACAGGCGATAATGGTGTTCCGCATATTTTCTATGACCCGCGGCAGCTTGTCTGTCCCGATGTGGGGATGGGCGTCGACAAGGATGGAAGGCGAGGCGCCATGCTGGCAGAATACGTTCAGTATTTTGTCTACATTTCCCCGTTTCTTGCTGCGGGTGTAGAGCTTGCCGTCCGAGTAAGCTCCCGCGCCCCCTTCTCCGAAACTGTAATTGGATTCTGGGTTGACGGTCTGTTCCCTTCCTATCAAGGCGAGGTCTTTTTTGCGGTCGCGTACGTTCTTGCCGCGCTCCACGATGACGGGGCGCAAGCCGAGTTCTATCAGGCGCAGGGCGGCGAATAGTCCGCCGGGACCGGCTCCTACGACGACCACCTGCGGTTTGTCCGACACATTATTATATATAGTCTCCCTGTATTCGCCTTCTTTCGGCATTTCATTGAGATAGACGCGTACGGTCAGGTTTACGAAGATAGTCCGCTGGCGCGCATCAATGCTGCGTTTCAGGATTCGTGTAGCTGTGATGTCGCGTATGTTCAGTCCTTTCTCTTGTATGAGGTATTCTTTCAGGCGCTGTTCATTGGCCGCTGTTTCGGGCAATATGCGCAGTTGGTATTCTTGTATCATATTCTTTTTTCTTCATTAATAAAAACTCAGTGGGGCGCTGTGCCCCTGTGGAGGATCTATTCCCTGTGGCGGGCTTATCCGAACAATGCCCGGAACGCCTCTTCCACCTTTCTCACCGGTATAAGTTCGATTTTCAGCTTGGAAGTGTTCAGTCCCTGCATATTGTATTTGGGAAGTATGAACCGCTTGAAGCCGAGCTTCTCCGCTTCGCCGATACGTTGTTCGATGCGGTTGACGGGGCGGATTTCACCGGACAGCCCTATTTCTCCCGCCATGCATATCTCAGGCTCTATGGCTGTGTCCATATTGCTGGAGAGGATGGCGCTGATGACGGAGAGGTCGATGGCGGGGTCGTTGACTTTCAGTCCGCCGGCAATGTTGAGGAATACATCTTTTTGGGCGAGCTTGAAGCCGACGCGTTTCTCCAGTACGGCAAGCAGCATATTCATTCTCCGTATGTCGAAGCCGGTGGCGGAGCGTTGCGGATTTCCATAAACGGCACTGCTCACCAACGCCTGCGTCTCTATCAGGAACGGGCGGATGCCTTCTATGGCGGAAGCAATGGCTATGCCGCTCATTCCCTCATGGTCTTGGGTGAGAAGCAGTTCCGAAGGGTTGCTCACCTGCCGCAATCCGTCTTGCCTCATCTCGTAGATGCCCAGTTCGGCGGTGCTTCCGAAGCGGTTCTTGATGCTGCGCAGGATGCGGTACATATAATGCTGGTCGCCTTCAAACTGAAGTACGGTGTCTACGATGTGTTCCAGCACTTTGGGACCGGCAATGCTTCCTTCCTTATTGATGTGACCGATAAGGATTACCGCCGTATGCGTCTCTTTGGCAAAGCGCAGGATAGAGGCGGAGCACTCCCTGACTTGGGCTATGCTGCCCGGAGAGGATTCGAGCGTTTCCGTTGAAATGGTCTGTATGGAGTCTATGACAACGAGGTCGGGACGTGTATTCTTTATGTGTACATAGATCTGTTCCAAAGAAGTCTCACAGACAATCAGGCAGTCGGCGGAGTTGCTTGTCAGGCGGTCGGCACGCAGCTTCAACTGCCGGGCGCTTTCCTCGCCTGATATGTAGAGAATGCGTTTCTCCGGTATCTGAAGCATGGTTTGCAGCACCAGTGTGGATTTTCCGATGCCCGGTTCGCCGCCTATCAATACCAGTGAACCTTGCACCAGACCGCCGCCCAGTACGCGGTTCAGCTCCGCGTCGTGCAGGTCGATACGGGGCTCATCGTCAGCGGCAATCTCATTTAAAGTGACGGGTTTGGCTTTGGCTGTCTCTATGCCCGATACCGGACGCTTGTTTACGGTTTCCTTCCGCACTATCTCTTCCACATAGGTATTCCATTCTCCGCACGACGGGCATTTGCCCACCCATTTGGGCGACTCTTGTCCGCAGTTGCTGCATACATAGACTGTTTTCTCCTTTGCCATAAAAGAATTTCCATTAGAATTAACTGCCCAAAGGTACGATTTTTCATCGCCGGGTTGATAGGGTGGGCGTTGTTTTTAATGCCGATCCGCATTTTTGTTGTTTTGCCTGAAAAGTCCGGTTGTCCGGAGCGTATTTCCGGAGGAGGTAGTGGTAGGGGAACACAGTCGTAATGGGAGCCTCTTTCAGTCGTAATGGGAGGCAGGTTCAGTCGTATTGGGAACTGCTTTCAGTCGTATTGGGAATAAAGTCCCACCCCTAAGAAAAAGGGTGGGACTATAACCTTGTTGTCAGACAGATAGTTACGTAATCGTAATTTCACCTGCAATGGGGCGGTTCATCAATTCGTGCACTTCTGCGGGGGAGTAGTTGTGCCCCAACAGGAACATCAGTTTGGTGACGGCAGATTCGGTAGTACTGTCATATCCGCATACAACGCCGGCCTGCATCAGCCGGTAGCCCGTTTCGTAGCGTTCCATTTCTACCGTACCGGCACTGCATTGGGTGACGTTCACAATCACGATGCCTTGTTCGCAGGCATCGTGCAGGCGGCGAAGGAACCACTCTTTCCGGGGGGCATTGCCCGAACCGTATGTCTCCAGCACCACCGCTTTCAGTCCTTCTATGGAGAGGATGGCATCTACTACGCTCTCCTGAATACCGGGGAAGAGCTTCAATATGGCAATATTGGTATCGAGCAGGTAGTGCGGTTGCAACCCGCCCTGTGTGCTTTCCGTATGAATTTGCACATTGTTATATTTGATGTGTATGCCGGCGGAGGCGAGTACCGGATAATTGAACGAACGGAAAGCGTTGAAGTTTTCGGCATTGATTTTGGTGGTGCGGTTGCCGCGCATCAGGTGATTCTCGAAAAAGATGCACACTTCCGGTACAAAGGGACGTCCGCCGGGATGCCGCGCTGTGGCGATCTCGATACTCGTCAGCAGGTTCTCCTTGCCGTCCGTACGGAGCACGCCGATGGGAAGCTGCGACCCGGTGAGGATGACGGGCTTGTTGAGCCCTTCGAGCATGAAGCTGAGGGCAGATGCAGTGTAGGCCATGGTGTCCGTTCCATGAAGGATGACAAAGCCGGTGTACCGTTCGTAGTTGTCGCTGATGATGCGTACGAGTTTGCGCCAGGCATCCGGATCCATGTCCGAAGAGTCCATGGGAGGGTCGAACTGATAGGTGTCTATGCGGAACGTAAAATTCTGGAGTTCGGGCACATGCTTCTGTAAGTGTTCAAAGTTGAAGTTCTCCAATGCTCCGGTTTCTGTGTTCTCTATCATTCCGATAGTTCCTCCGGTGTAAATTAACAAAACGGAAGTATTATTTGGGATCATACGCTCGATTCTTACATGATTACTATGCAAAGATAGTAATATATCTCTAAAATAATAGCAAAGTGTTAGAAAACTGCGTCCGGATTGCTCTCTTTCCTTGGCAGAAAGTGCAAATCTGTCAGTCGTGAAATGTACATATTTCTGTCCTTAATGAAGCGAATATGTATTTTTATCGCAAAAAAGTCGTAAAATGTGATAGTTTGAATATTTTTATTGTTACTTTTGCAACACTTATCATAAACGATAGCAGTAAGAGACAATGAACAAGTACTATCAACATACAGTCACATCCATGTGCACCATGACCCTTAGGGGTTGGGGATAGTATTTTGTGTTTCTACGTGTTACACTAATTTTCAGTCATTTTATTTAGCTTTCGTCACAGAGAACCGCAGCGTCTCACAAAATTTGCTTGTGCAGTTCCGCGTGATTCCGGTGGCGGGAAAGAAAAAAGCCCTGTGAGACCCCTGCATCCTCTGTGATGAATATCTCATCCGGGAGTATTTCAAGTATTAATAATAAAAACACCAATATAATGAAAGTAATAAAATTCGGCGGAACATCCGTAGGTTCTGCGAACAGCATTTTAAGCGTTAAGAGAATTGTAGAAGCTATCAATGAACCTTTAATAGTAGTGGTTTCCGCGTTGGGCGGCATTACGGACAAGCTGATCAATACCTCGAAAATGGCGGCATCCGGTGATGCTTCGTACGAGAATGAGTTTCGTGAGATTGTCTACCGCCATGTGGAAATGATAAAGGAGGTGATTCCGGCAGGCGAGTCCCAAGTGGCGTTGCAGCGTCAGGTGGGAGAGTTGCTGAACGAACTGAAGGACATCTTCCAGGGTATTTACCTGATTAAAGACTTGTCGCAGAAGACATCCGATACGATTGTAAGTTACGGCGAGCGCCTTTCCTCCATCATCGCAGCGCAACTGACAGGTGCGGAATGGTTCGATTCGCGCCGGTTCATCAAGACGGAGAAGAAGCATTCCAAGCATGTGCTGGATACGGAGCTTACCACCGCTTTGGTGCGCGAGACATTCAAGGATATGCCCAAACGCGTACTGGTTCCGGGATTCATCTCTACGGACAAGACTACCGGTGAGGTCACCAACCTGGGGCGCGGCGGTTCCGACTATACGGCAGCCATCATTGCTGCGGCGCTGGATGCCGATGCACTGGAGATATGGACGGATGTGGACGGCTTCATGACTGCCGATCCGCGTGTGATTTCCACTGCCTATACCATCAATGAACTGAGCTATGTAGAAGCTACCGAACTTTGTAACTTCGGGGCCAAAGTGGTGTATCCGCCTACTATTTATCCGGTCTGTCACAAGAACATACCTATTATAATAAAGAATACTTTCAATCCCGAAGGGGCGGGAACGGTTATCAAGCAAGAAGTCTCCAGTCCGCAGAGCAAGGCCATCAAGGGTATCTCGTCCATTAATGATACGAGCCTGATAACGGTGCAGGGCCTTGGCATGGTTGGCGTGATTGGTGTGAACTATCGCATCTTCAAAGCTTTGGCAAAGAACGGCATCAGTGTGTTCCTCGTTTCGCAGGCCTCTTCGGAGAACTCCACTTCCATCGGTGTGCGCAATGCGGATGCCGACCTGGCTTGTGAGGTGCTGAATGAGGAGTTTGCCAAGGAGATTGAAATGGGAGAGATTTCGCCCATACAGGCGGAGAAAGATTTGGCTACGGTGGCCATTGTAGGCGAGAATATGAAGCATACGCCGGGTATTGCCGGTAAGCTGTTCGGCACGCTGGGACGCAACGGTATCAATGTGATAGCCTGTGCGCAGGGTGCTTCGGAAACGAATATCTCGTTCGTCGTGGACAGTAAGTCGCTGCGCAAGTCCTTGAATGTCATTCACGACTCTTTCTTCCTGTCGGAATATCAGGTGCTGAACCTCTTTATCTGCGGGGTCGGTACGGTGGGCGGCAGTCTGATAGAACAGATTCACAGCCAGCGCCAGAAATTGATGCAGGAGAATGGCCTGCAACTGAATGTGGTGGGTATTGCCGATGCCTCCAAGGCGATGTTCGGCCGCGAGGGGTTCGACCTGGGACGTTTTCGTGAAGAGTTGGCGGAGAAAGGCAAGGAAAGCTCGCTGGATACGCTTCGTGATGAGATTATCGGCATGAATATCTTCAACTCCGTATTCGTGGACTGTACGGCAAGTGCGGGTGTGGCGTCTTTGTACAAAGACCTTCTGATGCATAATGTGTCGGTGGTTGCAGCTAATAAGATTGCCGCCTCTTCGGAATACGAGAACTATCGTGAACTGAAGCAGATAGCCCGCCAGCGTGGTGTGAAGTATCTGTTTGAAACGAATGTCGGTGCAGGCCTGCCCATCATCAATACGATTAACGACCTTATACATAGCGGTGACAAGATACTGAAGATTGAGGCGGTGCTGAGTGGCACGCTGAATTATATCTTCAACAAAATCAGTGCGGACATTCCTTTCAGCAAGACCATTAAGATGGCGCAGGAGGAACGTTATTCCGAACCCGACCCGCGCATCGACCTTAGCGGTAAGGATGTGATTCGCAAACTGGTGATTCTGGCGCGTGAAGCGGGCTATCGCATCGAACAGAGCGATGTGGAGAAGAACCTGTTCGTTCCCGATGATTTCTTTGAAGGCTCGCTGGATGATTTCTGGAAGAAGGTTCCGGGACTTGACGCCGACTTTGAAGCACGCCGCAAGGTGTTGGAAGCCGGGAACAAACACTGGCGTTTCGTTGCCAAACTGGAGAATGGCAAGGCATCCGTAGGCTTGCAGGAAGTAGGTGTGAACCATCCGTTCTATGGTTTGGAGGGCAGCAACAACATCATCTTGCTGACCACAGAACGTTATAAGGAATACCCCATGATGATACAAGGTTACGGAGCCGGCGCAGGCGTGACGGCTGCGGGTGTCTTTGCGGACATCATGAGCATTGCGAACGTTTAATTAAATGAAGAATGATGAAACACATTATTATATTAGGTGACGGCATGGCCGACTGGCCCGTAAAGTCTTTGGGCGGAAAGACCTTGTTGCAGGCAGCCAAAACACCCTATATGGATAAACTCGCCCGAATGGGGCGCGTGGGCAGGCTCAAGACTGTTGCCGACGGTTTCCATCCGGGCAGCGAGGTGGCCAATATGTCCGTACTGGGCTACAACCTGCCGAAAGTGTACGAGGGACGCGGCCCGCTGGAGGCGGCAAGCATCGGCGTAGACCTGAAACCCGGTGAAATGGCGATGCGCTGTAATATTATTTGCATTGAGGGCGACGATATAAAGAACCATTCAGCCGGACACATCACGACCGAGGAGGCCGATGTGTTGGTGAAATATCTGCAGGAACACTTGGGAGATGAGCGCGTGCGCTTTCATACAGGTGTGCAATACCGTCACCTGCTGGTCATAAAAGGCGGAGACAAACGCATTGACTGCACGCCCCCGCACGATGTTCCTTTGAAACCCTATCGCCCCTTGCTGGTGAAGCCGATGGCAGGCACAGAGGATGTCACTGTTCCCGAAGGTGAAGCCGACTTAACTCCCCGGCAGACTGCCGATTTAATAAACGACCTGATTATGCGTTCGCAGGCTCTGTTGAAGGAACATCCCGTCAACAAGAAGCGCGCAGCCGCGGGCAAAGACCCTGCCAACAGCATCTGGCCATGGAGTCCCGGCTATCGTCCGCAAATGGAAAAGCTCTCGGATAAGTTCCCTCAGGTGAAGAGAGGTGCTGTCATCTCCGCCGTAGATCTGATTAACGGTATCGGAACCTATGCCGGATTGCGTCGCCTGACGGTGGAAGGTGCAACCGGACTTTACGACACCAATTACGAGAATAAGGTGGCGGCGGCCCTTGATGCACTGAAGACGGACGATTTTGTTTATCTGCATATCGAAGCCAGTGACGAGGCCGGCCATGAAGGGGATGTTTCCTTGAAGATGCAGACGATTGAGAACTTGGACAGTCGTGCCGTAGGCCCTGTCTATGAAGCGGTGAAAGATTGGGAAGAGCCGGTTGCCATTGCCGTTTTGCCCGATCATCCCACTCCTTGCGAGCTTCGTACGCATACCAATGAGCCGGTGCCTTTCTTCATCTGGTATCCGGGCATTGAGCCGGACGAGGTGCAGACATTCGACGAGGTTGCCGCTTGCAGCGGCAGCTATGGCATGATGAAAGAAGATGAGTTTATAAATGAATTTATGAAAGAATTATGAAATATTACAGTACTAACAAACAGGCGCCCGATGCTACTTTGGAAGAGGCCGTAGTGAAAGGGCTTGCCGCTGACAAAGGACTTTTCATGCCCTTTGCCATCAAACCGTTGCCGCAGGATTTTTACGACAGCATTGACACGCTTGGCTTTCAGGAGATAGCCTACCGGGTGGCGGATGCTTTCTTTGGAGAGGATGTTCCGGCAGATACGTTGAAACAGATTGTGTATGACACGCTGAGTTTTGATGTGCCTTTGGTGAAGGTGACGGAGAATATCTATTCCCTTGAGCTGTTTCATGGACCTACGCTTGCCTTTAAGGATGTGGGCGGCCGTTTTATGGCGCGTCTGCTGGGCTATTTCATCAGGAAAGAGGGCAAGAAGCAGGTGAACGTACTGGTTGCCACTTCGGGGGATACGGGCAGCGCCGTAGCCAACGGTTTCCTCGGTGTGGAAGGAATCCATGTTTATGTACTTTATCCGAAAGGCAAGGTGAGCGAAATTCAGGAGAAGCAGTTCACTACGCTGGGACAGAACATCACAGCCCTTGAGGTGGACGGCACATTCGACGACTGTCAGGCGCTGGTGAAAGCCGCCTTCATGGACAAGGAGCTTAATGAGCATATGCAACTTACCAGCGCCAACTCCATTAATGTGGCGCGTTTCCTCCCGCAGGCCTTTTACTATTTCTATGCCTACGCCCAGTTGAAGCGTGCGGGAAAAGCCGGTGATGCCGTAATCTGCGTGCCGAGCGGTAATTTCGGCAATATAACGGCCGGCCTGTTCGGCAAGCGCATGGGATTACCAGTGAAACGTTTCATAGCTTCCAATAACCGTAACGATATTTTCTACCAGTATTTGCAGACGGGTGTTTATGCGCCGCGTCCCAGCATTGCCACAATTGCCAACGCCATGGATGTGGGCGATCCGAGTAACTTTGCTCGTGTGCTTGATCTTTACGGGGGTAGTCACGCAGCTATCTCCGCCGAGATAAGCGGCGCCACTTATACGGACGGACAGATAGCCGAAACCATGAAAGAGGTATGGAAAGACAATCATTACTTGCTCGACCCTCATGGGGCATGTGGCTTCCGCGCGTTGCAAGAAGGGTTGCAGGCGGGCGAGACGGGTATCTTCCTGGAAACGGCCCATCCTGCCAAATTCAAAGATACGGTAGAGAAGATTATCGGCGAGGCTGTGCAGATACCGGAAAAATTGCAGGCCTTTATGCGCGGCGAGAAGAAGAGCTTGCCTATGTCGAAAGGCTTTGAGGACTTCAAACGCTATCTGATGAGTATCTGACCGGAGCAGGACTGTCGCATTGTGCCGGACAAAAGATTGTCCTGATACTTTGGGGCATTTACCCGTTTCCGATGTCTCAAGGCTCAATGGGGAAATTCAGGAACAGTAGGTATTCTCCTTCAGCTTCGACTGTAAACTCTGTGCCGGTACATTCGTTGAGAGTGCCTTGCCACCAGTTGGTGAAGTCGCTGAGGGGATATACCAGTCCGATTCCATGCAGCCTGCGGGCGCCGAAGTTGATGATAGATACCTGCTGCCCCGGCCGGCAGGGGAGGGTACACGTGTCCCGGCAAGGGATGAAAACGCCATAGTCTGTATAAGTACATACATCGGCTCCGGCACGCATGTAGTCCATAAGCAGGCTGATATTTCCCAAAGTATGGTCTTCGCGTCTGCCGGTGGCGCCTACGATGGCTATCCGGCGTTTCCCTTGTGACAATAAGTAGCTGACGGCTTTGGTCTGGTCGTTGGTCTCCTGTTCGGAGATGCAGTGGAGCAGATGGCCGTACTTCCGGCGGTTCTCCTCGCAGATGGAGTCGCCATCGCCTATAATAAGATTGGGAATATGCCCCTGCCGGATGTATTCGTCTGCACCGCCGTCGCAACAAACCACATAAGGGGCGCTTTCCAGTATATGCAGGGGAAGGGAAGCCGTAGGATATTCTCCGTTAGCCAGAACCACTGCCTCGACTTCGGTGCAGCGGCTATACAACTTCGTTGTGCCTTTATATTCTTCTTTCATCACCTTGTTTCTTTATCATCCTTTCATCATCTTCTTCCATTTGAAGTAGCCAAAGATAGCGATTATTGTGTAAAGGGCATATAATGCAGCGGTAAAATCAAGTCCTTTGTAAACGTACAGGCCGGCGCTTACGGCATCCACGCCAATCCATGCCCACCATTGCTCTACGTATTTCCGCGCCAGCATCCACATGCCGATGATACTTAGTGCGGTGGTGAAAGAATCCAGCAAGGGGACATTGCTGTCTGTAAAGTTTATGAGTATCCAGGCAATGCCTGCAAACGTGGCGGCAAATACGGCAGTGAGCGGCAGCAGATAGTGCAACGGCATACGGGTAATGGGTGGTTTCTGCTGCGGGTTCTCTATATTCGCGGCGGTCTTTTTGAGGATTGTCCGCCGGAGGAACGCTCCGTACTTCCACATCATCCAGCCGTATATGGCAGCGCCAAGATAGTAGATGTTGATGCCGAAGTCGGCATATAGACCTGCGTTGTAGTAGACGAAGATGTAGATAGCAGGCATGATGATGCCTGCTATCCAAAGATATATACTTGCCTTGTACTCCAGCCAAAGGTAGAGAAGTCCTACAAGTGTTCCGATGATTTCGAGAGTTTGCTCCATAACAAATCTTGGGTGCCGAATGTTGGGACATTCATAATTAGGTATTTGGGTGTCAGAAACGCAGGGATATGTGCCCTAATACATTGGTGCCTGCCTGTGCGGCATATCCTGCGTAGTTGTAGCGCACTTTCTGGCTGTCTTCATAATAGAAGCCGCTACCTGCGTAGCCATTGTTCTCATATTCTTCGTTGAAGAGGTTATAGATGGTGCATCCTACGGTTATCGACTTTATTTTGGGTAACGCAAATGTATACGATAAGTTCAGGTTGCTGACGAAATAGGCATCCAGGATATGGTCTTTACAATCCAGGTTACTCATGTATTGTTTGCTGACGTATTGCGATTGCAAAGATGCCTCAAAGCCTTTGTATGTATAGCCGAAGCGATTGTTCAGCAGGAAATCGGGAGAGAAGGCGATATGGGTGTCGCCCAAATAAGTGCTCCACTTCTCACCTGCCGGATCTTCGTTCTCGTAAAGGGTTTCGGTGAAGTTCTCTACGCGGTTGCGGCTTAAGGTGGCGTTGATGTCCCATTGGAAGCCGCAAGGTAGCTTCAGACCCGCCATCAGCTCAATGCCCATGCGATAGCTGTCGGGGACGTTGGCGGCTACGGCTTCGCCGATTTCATTCAGCTCGCCGGTCAGTACCAGTTGGTCTTTGTAGTCCATGTAGTACAAATTGGCGCCGAGATTCAGCCATGAGTTGGCAAAGGTGTACCCCAATTCGTAGTCGAACAGACGCTCTGCTTTGGGATGTTCGGTAAACTTGCCGTCCGTATAGTTGTTACGCGTAGGCTCTTTATGGGCTACGCTGAAAGATCCGTACACCCGGTTGTTGCGGTTGATCTGCCATGACAGCCCGGCTTTAGGATTGAAGAAATCGAACTTCTCGTGAATGGCAAGCTGTTGCAGCCCGTCGCCGGTGACACTGTTCCATTTGTCATTCTGCCCGTACATCTTATAGGAGATGTGGCGGTACTGCAAATCCGCATAGGCGTTGAGGCCGTCGCACAATTCATAGTCGGCTTTCAGGTAGAGGTTGCCGTCATTCTTCGTGGCATTGTTGCGGTAGTAGTCTTTGTCGGGGTCGAGGGTGCCGATGTAGTTCTTTACCCACAGCACTTTGCCGAAGTGGTCGCCGTCGTAACGGTTCAATCCTCCGCCCAGGGATGCGTGCAGGCGGCTGCCTTTATAATTCACAGAGAAGATACCGCCGCCAAACCAATTGCCCATTGCTTTTTTGCGGATAAGGTCGCTCTTCTTTACAGTCTCACCGTCATGCTCATACGGCAGCAGACCGTATTCCACCAGCTTGCGGTTGTCCTTGTACTCCTGATAGTAGCCATCTCCTTTGGTATAGTGCAGACCTGCATTCACGTTCCAGGCAGAGGTGAAGTTATGGTTAAAGAGCAGTTGGTAGTTCTTCTGCACGTAGTTGTCTGTTTGGTCTTCGTAGTAGTGGGCTATGCCGTTGTCGTCGGTGTACATATATCCGCAGGAGTTGTAACGGCGACCGTACTCCTTCATTTCTTCTTTGCTGGCATAGTTCCAGGCATGGTAGGTGCGTTCTTTGCCGCCGAAAGTTATCAGCTTGACCGAAGTGTTGTCATTGTAATATCCGCCTTGCAGGTAGTAAGAGTTCAGTCCTACCGATGCGCGGTCAATGTATCCGTCCGAACTGATGTTGGACAGGCGGGCATCGAAAGACCAATGGTCGTTGATGAGCCCTGTACCCACTTTCACCGTCTCCTTGTGTGTGTTGAACGAGCCGTACGAACCGTTCAGCTCGGCATACGGCTTCAGGGAGAAGTCTCCCGTCTGCATGTTGATGCTGGCTCCGAACGCTCCTGCACCATTGGTGGAGGTTCCTGCGCCGCGCTGTATCTGCATGTCTTTGACGGAAGATGCGAAGTCGGGCAGGTTCACCCAGAATACGTTGTGGCTCTCGGCATCGTTGATGGGAATACCGTTGGCGGTGACGTTGATGCGTGTTCCGTCCGTACCGCGCACTCTCAATGTCGTATAACCGATGCCGGCTCCGGCATCACTGGTGGTGATGGCGGACGGTGTCATGCTCAACAGGTACGGCAGGTCCTGGCCGAAGTTCTGCTTTTTGAGTTGGTCTTTGTTGATGTTGGTAAACGCCACCGGGGTAGTCCCTGTGGCACGTGTGGAGATAATCTCTACTTCCTGCAAGTCTATGACCCGCAGGCTGTCCTTTTCCTTTGTCTGTGCACAGACATTCAGCGCTGCCATAAACAGACACGCTGCCATTGCATACTTCTTCATTTGCAATTTTAACGATTAATGATTAATATAGAAAAGGGGAACTTTTCTTCTTTTCCCTCCGCCGGCACTACCCGGATCAGGTCAATGGGTATGTTCTCAGCCCGTCATATTAGGGCACCCCTTAGTTGAAATCGGATGCAAAAGTATCTCTTTTGATCGAAAGGTACAAATAAAGTGGCGGGGAAATGAAATTATTTGTTAATTTTGTCCCTGACTAATAATTAATCATTTATAATCTACAATTAATCATGTTATCATCTTTATTTATGGCGGCATTTGCCGTCCAAACTTCTGAAGAAGGTTTCAGCAAACTTCAGATTTTTATGCAGCAGCTGATAGATTGGGGAGTAGGAGCCGGAGGGCGCATCATAGGCGCTATTCTAATTTTTGTAGTCGGACGGTTCCTTATCTCTTTCATCAAGAAACTTCTGTCTAAGCTTCTTATGAAGCGACATATTGATGCCGGTATTCAGAGCTTTATCAAGAGTCTGGTGAACATACTGTTGACGATCCTACTGATTATAGCCGTTATCGGTAAGTTGGGAGTGGAAACAACCTCGTTCGCTGCCCTGTTGGCATCTGCCGGTGTGGCGGTGGGTATGGCGTTGTCCGGGAACTTGCAGAATTTTGCAGGCGGACTTATTGTGTTGTTGTTCCGCCCGTTCAAAGTCGGCGACTGGATTGAAAGCCAGGGCGTGTCCGGTACGGTGCGTGAGATCCAGATATTTCATACCATTCTTACTACGGCCGATAACAAAGTTATTTATATTCCTAACGGTGCTTTGAGCAGCGGTACGGTGACTAATTACAGTCGTGAAGAGACGCGTCGTGTGGATTGGGTCATCGGCGTGGAGTATGGTGAGAATTATGATAAGGTAGAAAGTACCGTACGCCGCATACTTGCAGCCGATAGCCGCATCCTGAATACTCCGGAACCTTTCGTGGCCCTTCATGCTTTGGATGCCAGCAGTGTGAATGTCGTGATCCGCGTTTGGGTGAAGAACAGTGATTACTGGGGAGTTTATTTTGATATGAACAAGACTATTTATGCTACATTCAACAAGGAAGGAATCGGGTTCCCGTTCCCGCAGTTGACGGTGCATCAGGCAAAGGATTGATGAACTTTCATAAAGTTCCGGATTTTTTTATATCAAAAGGGAGTTGCACCAAGTGTTACTCCCTTTTGATATAATGTATATACCCTGTTTTTACCTCCCGTATGTTTCGAGTTCCTCTTCTGTTTCTTCGCAAGTATTTTGTTCCGGATTGAGCAGACGGTTGATCTCTCTCCGTTTGTTCAGGTCTGTGAAATAACTTTCTACTACTGCATACAGATTGAATCCTGTTGTGGAACCTGCTGCCAGTTCCAATGACTCAACCAGCTGTCCTACTGCCCGGTGAATGCGTTTCTTGTCAATGAAATGCAATTCATTACTATGAATCAAGTTCTTTTCCATAATGGTTGCTTCTTTAAATTAGTGCTGTTATAACATTCTGCCGGGCAAGTTAGTTCAGGTACAATGGGATATGGGAGACACAAAATGAACCGGTGGAGGAGTTGTTCATCGTATTTATACAAAAATATACTGTTTTTCTACGAAAACAAACTTTAGATCAACGCAGACAAATTAAAAATAGACTCGGTTTAGCGAATGACAACACTCCGTTGTGTATTTTTGCTTTCCGGGAAAATGAATAATCATTCTTTTTAAATAATATACAATGAAAAACATTCAAAGAACTTTTTGTATAGTATTTTGCCTTTTTATGGTTTTATATGTTCGGGCGCAGGAATTTATAGTTACCGGAAAAGTCATAGATAACGAAGGCCTGGAAGCTATCGGTGCAAACGTAACAGTGAAAGGTAGTAAAGGTATTGGTACTATCACCGGCCTTGACGGAAGTTTCAAACTGGCTGTAAAGTCTCCGGATAAGGCTATCCTTGTTTTTTCTTATATCGGTATGAAAACACAGGAAATTCCTGTGAAAGGCAAAAAACGGATAGATGTGGTAATGCAGCCGGACAACCAAGTATTGGATGAGGTTGTTGTGATCGGATACGGTACTTCCAAACGGAGCGACCTTACGGGGTCGGTCGTTTCCGTAAAAAGCGAGGAACTGATGCAGACACCGACATCGGATGTAAGTCAGGCTTTGGCCGGGCGTGTGGCAGGCGTGTCGGTTATGCAGAGCGAGGGAGAGCCGGGCGCTTCCATTTCTATTCGTGTCCGGGGAGGTATCTCAATCACTCAAAGCAACGAGCCTCTGTATGTGATTGACGGGTTTCCCAGTGAAGACGGTATGAACAGCCTTGACCCAGCCGAGATAGAGACCATTGATATCTTGAAGGATGCTTCTTCTACTGCCATTTATGGAGCACGCGGAGCCAACGGCGTAGTGGTCATCACTACCAAAAAAGGAGCTAAGGACGGGGGAAAAATACAACTGAGTTTTGATAGTTATATAGGTATAAAGAGAATAGCCAGACAATTGCCTGTGCTTTCTACCAAAGAGTTTGTCCTGCTGGATTATGAAAGAAGTTTAGCATTTAAAGGAGAGTCGGGTGTTACGTCATTCCAGCAACGTTACGGCTCATTTCGTGAACTGGATGAAAACTACGCGAATCGTGAAGGCATAGACTGGCAGGATGAGGCATTGGGACGTGTCACCACTTCACAGAATTACCGCGTGAATCTGACCGGGGGCGGAAAAGAACTGAAATATAATTTTTCATACAGTTACTTCAAGGACTTAGGCGCAATGGTTTACAGTGGCAGTGACAAGCATAATGTTTCTTTGAGCGTATCACACAATCCCAACAAACGCTTTCGGGCCAACGCCCGTTTCAATTACGCCCAAACGAAAGTATATGGTATGGGGACATCCGGAAGTACCACCAATTTTAATAAAATGGAACATATCATCCAGTATCGTCCTACGGTGGGAATTTATGGCGAGGACAGTGATTTGCTGATCGGTGAAGACCCTTTGCTGGAAGATGATGAAACGAATCCGATGCAAAGCCCGCTTGTGTCCGCTGCGGAAGAGACTAAAAAGAAGTTGCAGCGTGTACTTCAGGTTAGCGGTGGTTTTACTTTCAACTTCAACAAATATCTCAGTTTTCGCAATACTATCGGTTTCCGTTATCAGAACATACGTCAGGATACATTCTTTGGCGATGAATCTATTACGGGAAAACGTTCGAGTATCAACGGAACCATACAGTACAATGAGAGTGGAAATTTCCAGACTTCCAATGTCCTGACTTATGACAATAAGGGTAAGAAACATAAATTCACTGTCATGGCGGGGCAGGAATGGGTGTCTAATTGGTCGCAATATATGCGTGCACGAGCCGATAACTTTCCTAATGACGACATTGGCTTGGATGATATGAGTTTGGGAGTACCGAGGTCCATCGAGACCGGGGTGAATTTCGACGATCGCCTGCTTTCTTTTTTCGGACGTGCCAACTATAACTATAAAGACAAGTATCTGCTGACGGCTACTGTGCGCGCAGATGGTTCATCCAAATTCAGTGATAATAACAAATGGGGTTTTTTCCCTTCCGTTTCGGCTGCCTGGCGCTTGGGCGAAGAACCTTTTATAAAACGAATGAACTTATTTTCCGATTTGAAATTACGTATGGGATATGGGCTTGCCGGTAATAATCGCGTAGCGAGTTACAAGTCTCTTGATATTCTGGGTTGGGCGGGGTATCCAACCGGCGATATAATGTCACCCGGCTATGCTCCTTCTGCCATAGCCAGCAAGAATCTGAAGTGGGAATCGAATGCTACACTGAATATCGGTTTGGATATGGGGTTCATGGAGCAGCGGATTATTGTCTCTCCGGAATTTTATGTAAATAAAAGTAGCAACTTATTGCTAAACTCTCGTGTACCGGCTTCATCAGGTTTCACCAATATGTTACGTAATATAGGCAAGACACGTAATATCGGTATGGATCTCACTGTCAGCACCACCAATATCCAAAAGAAGTACTTCACTTGGACTACCAACTTCAATATTTCCCATAACCGGAACAAGATTGAAGCTCTCTCTGGTGAATCGTTCTTTCTTGAAGAAGCAAGTTTCGGTTATAATCAAAAGACGCATAAAATAGAAGTAGGAAAACCTGTCGGGCAGTTTTATGGGTATCGTACCATTGGCCTGTATCAAGTGAGCGATTTTGACTATGATGATTCCACCGGCAAATATACATTGAAAGAGGGAATACCTGCCGTAGTGGATCGCTCTTCGATACAGCCGGGCATGTGGAAGTTTGCCGATGTTACTCCCGACGGAGTAATAGATGAAAGCGACAAGACAGTAATAGGTAATGCCATGCCTGATTTTTATGGCGGTATCAACAATACATTTAAATATAAAGGATGGGACATGAGCGTTTTTTTCACTTTCAGTTATGGCGCAGAAGTGCTGAATGCCACTAAGCTGACTAACACTAAAGCGGGAAAACCTAATTATAATGTATTGGACGTGGTGAACAGCAGTAAACGCTGGATGACTATTGACGCAGAAGGGAAAATTATTACAGAACCGGAACAACTTGCTGTACTTAACGCCGGAAAGTCTGTAGCCAGTATCTATGATATGGAAGACGGAGACAAGTATATACACTCGTGGGCAATAGAGGATGCTTCCTATTTGCGTTTGAGCAATGTGAGCATAGGTTATTCATTTCCCTCAAAAAAAATGAAAAGGATAGGTTTGCAGAAATTACGCTTTTATTTTACGGGTAGTAATCTTTTCGTGTGGACACCTTATACGGGCTTCGACCCCGAAGTCTCCACTAAAGGAAACAGTCTGACACCGGGTGTGGACTTTGGTGCTTATCCGCGTAATCGTTCTTTTATATTCGGATTGAATATCACATTGTAATACTTATATAATGATATAATTATGAAATCAAAACTGATATATTTGTTGTTGGCAGGGATGTTATGCACAACTTCCTGTCAGGATATTTTGGAAGAAAATCCTGATTCTTATTATCAGCGGAAGGATTTTTTTGTCAATGCAAGCAATGCCGAACTGGCAGTGATGGGGATTTATAACGTGTTGCCTACTATTTACGGAGATAAGGATGGTATGTCTTTACCCTGCTCGGATGATACTTATTATGTCAATGGTACAACCAGTGATCCCCGGCGTGATATAGCACACTATGTTTTAAAACCTTCCAATATCTGGGTTTATAATGTCTGGAAGGGAAAATATGAAGGGGTGAACCGGGCTAATTATGCCATTGACGGGATTGAGGGAATGAAAGGGTTCCGGAATGACGATAATCTGAAAAAACTGGTGGGTGAAGCCCGATTCTTGCGTGCGCAAGCTACATTCGACCTGGTTCGTTATTGGGGGGATGTGCCTTTCAAAACTGTGTACTCGGATGGTTATGAAATGAGCTATTTGCCGCGTACCGATCGTGAGGATATATATGAACAGATAATCGAAGACTTGGAGTATGCCAAGTCCAATTTGCCGTGGGCAACAAGTGCTTCATCCCCTGAGCGTGCTACGCAAGGCAGTGCGCGCGCCTTGCTTATGCGTGTACTGCTGACGCGCGCCGGATATAGTCTCCGGCCGGATGGCACTCTTCAACGCCCGGCAGATGCTTTACGCAGGAAATATTTTGAAGCAGTGGTAACGGAATGGGAGGCATTTCAAAAGAACGGTTATCACAAATTTTATACAAACGGCTATGTGGAACTGTTTAAAGGCTTTTCTGCCGGTATTCTTAGTGCGGAAGAGAGTTTGTTTGAAGTGGCTTTTTTGGTCAATAAGAATAAAGGTATCTGGGGAACTTGCAACGGACCGCTTGTTGCGACTCCCGTTATTAAACCTACCGAGGCCGGCAAGTTCATGGGACGTGCCAATGCAATGTTTCGTGTGGTTCCTGAATGGAAGGATTTTTTTGAAGAGAATGATGTGCGGCGCGATGTGATGGTTTGTACCCACAGTTATTCATGGGATGCGGAAGCATACAATCACAAACAGGTGGAACAAAGTAACCGTAAAAAGTGGTATCCCGGAAAGTGGCGGCGTGAATGGATGCCCATCGGGTATGCCGATCCAAACAATACGAGTGTTAATTACTGTATGCTTCGTTATGCGGATGTGGTATTAATGGCAGCCGAGGCTTATAATGAGCTGGGCGAGACCCCTACAGCTTGGAAACTGCTCAATAGTATCCGTAATCGTGCCGGTGCTACAGAAATAAATTCGGACAATTATTCCAAACTGTTGAAATCTCCTAAAGTCTATGATCTTGATTTTATTGATGATTCTGATGAAATCGGACGTTTTCGTACGGCTCTTTATTGGGAGCGTGGTTTTGAACTGGCATTTGAGGGACAGCGTAAGTATGACTTGATTCGTTGGGGGATCCTGAAAGAAGCTCTAGTGCTATTCGGGGAAAAGACGCACAGTCAGGTGAATAATGATAAGACAACAGGCTATCCGGCTGGAAAGAACTTTCAGAAAGGTAAGCACGAATTGCTTCCTATTCCGGAGGATGAACTGCAGATAAACTATAAGTTAAACAATCAAAATAATCCGGGATATTGAATTGTCTGAGAATATCAGGTGAGACTTGGATAAACCTATAATGAATATTTAATATGAAACATTATGCGACAAGTTTGATCGTCGGGCTGGTTGCTCCTGTACAGCTTTTTGCGCAGGAACGTCCGAACATCATTTACATTATGACCGATCAGCAGTCTGCTACTGCCATGAGTTGTGTGGGTAATGAGGATTTGCATACGCCGAATATGGATCGTCTGGCAAAACATGGCATACGTTTTGAGAATGCTTACTGTTCCTTTCCTTTAAGCGGCCCTTCACGTTCATCCATGTTTACCGGATGCACTCCCGGTGAAATGGGAATTCGTAAAAATGGGATTCCGTTGCCCGATTCATTGCGCTTATGTACATTGGGTACATTGCTGGAAACGGCCGGTTATAGAACCGCTTATGCAGGCAAATGGCATGCCCATACCAATTCATTGCCGGGTAAGCATGCTTTCGGATTTGAGAACTTACATGAACACAATGATTATGGACTGGCTGAAGTGGCTGTGGAGTTTTTAAAACGCAAACATGATAAGCCTTTCTTTTTGGTGGCTTCCTTTGATAATCCGCATAATATTTGTGAGTATGCCCGGAATCAGAGACTTCCGTATGCAACTCTCAAAGAACCCGATTTGGATGAATGTCCCAATTTGCCTGCCAATTTCAATGTGGCTCCTTATGACGCTGATATACTGGATTATGAAAAGAAACAAAGCTATCGCCTTTATCCCACACAGAACTATACTGCTGATGACTGGCGTCGTTATAGGAATGCATATTTTCGTCTGGTGGAGACAGTGGATTATGAGATTGGAAAGATTGTGAACGAGATTGAACGTCAGAATCTGTGGAAAAACACAGTCATCATCTTTACTTCCGACCATGGGGATGGGGCCGGAGCACATCAATGGAATCAAAAGACGGTCCTCTACGAGGAGGTAGTCAACATTCCTCTCATTGTTTGCCTGCCTGGTGGCAAACAGGCGGGGAAAGTGCTTCCCCAGTTGGTGAATAACGGGGTAGACCTTTTACCGAGTATTTGTGATTGGGCCGAGGTTAGGATTCCTGCAAGTTGCCGGGGTGTCAGTTATCGTGTAGTGGCGGAGCTGGGAGATCCCCAAAAAGACCACCAGCCTTATGTGGTAACCGAGACGCAATTTGTACAGACTGGTGGAACGCAGGGATGGGCTGTCCGCACTCCTCGGTATAAGTATGTATTATATGAGGTGGGAAAGAATCGTGAAATGTTGTATGACATGGAAAAAGACCGGGGGGAGATGTGTAACCTGGCTGTGAAAAAAAACTATAAAAAGATTGTGAAGGAACATCGTATGCTACTCTCGGAATGGATGAAAAAACATCCGTTGCCCGGTAAACAGTCTGCCACACGTTTTATTCCTATGTGAAGAGCCTGTTTGCAAAACAAAATCAAAGTCTTTTTAGATGAAAACATAGTACCGTTCATCAGAAACAAAGTGGAAATCTACAAGCGATAAGCGGATCCTGAGTGAATGGACTTAATTTTGCCATTATAAAACCTGAGGATTTAATATTCGTAATTTAGAAAAACATTATTATATGAAGAAAAAGTTTTTTCTGGCTGCAGTACTTTTTTGCAGCAGTGCTTTTATAATGAAAGCTCAATTATCACAACAGCCTGCAACCATCAAGTTGGCAGCTGCTTCACTGATGCATGAAATGCGTGCCACTCCTTCTCCTCTTGACAATGCAACAGTTGGGGATCGAAAAGTATCTTTTCAATGGCCGTTGCAAAGCGATTATAACATAGTGGAAATATTCGATGCACATGAGGTAGATGAAGCGACCAAGAAGAAAAAGGAAAACAAGGAAAACCTGCGTTATATGCTTCGCTATTCGCAGGATACTGCTTTTAAGGATGAAACAACTGTTACAGTAAGAACCCGTTGGCCATTCTATAACCCGGAGAAAGATCTCAAACCGGGTGTATGGTATTGGCAGTTTGGTTATGTTGTGAACGGGGAAACGAAGTGGGCAAGTACCCAACGGTTGACGGTGGAAGCAAATCCGGATAAGTTTTGTCCGCCTTCTTATAAAGACATAATAAGTAGGCTGCCTGCAGAACATCCACGAGTGTATATGGATAAGAAAAGCTGGGAAGACTTAATCAAGCGTAGCGAAGGTAGTGCTGATAGAAAGACGTATATCGATCGTGCCGAAAAGGCTTTGAAAGTACCGATGAAATCCGTCAACGATATTAATGTAAAGCTGGCTGCTAATCTAAAGAATGAGGCACAACGTAAGGCTATGATGACACGTGAGAGCCGTCGTATTATTGATCGAGAAGAGGCGAACATGGACATATTGGTACGGGCTTATCTGTTGACCAAGGATAAAAGATACGCAAACGAAGCTATCAAACGTGTGAAAGATATTGTTACATGGAAAAACAATAAAAATGTTGTCGGTGATTTCAACTTTTCTACATTGCTCTCTATTTGTGCTACAACTTACGACGGACTTTACGATTTGCTGGACAAAGATACCAAACGTTTGCTGCTGGAAAATGTAAAATATTTCGGGAGTAAGATGTATCAGGGTTTCAACAACCATTTGGAAAACCACATCGCAGATAACCATGCGGTGCAGATGACTTTGCGTCTCTTTACAATGGCTGCTTTCTCCGTCTATGGAGACCTGCCTGAAGCGGACATTTGGACGGAATATTGCTATAATATTTGGGTGGCACGTTTCCCTGGTTTGAATAAGGATGGTGCATGGCACAATGGAGACTCTTATTGCAATGTCAATATTCGCACCCTGATCGAAGTCCCTTATTTCTATAGTCGTGTCAGTGGTTTTGACTTCTTTACAGACCCGTGGTATCAGGGCAATGCCTTATATACCATTTACCAACATCCGCCTTTTTCTCATTCCGGAGGAAATGGCAGCGGGCATTTGGAAAAAACGAAACCTTATGGGGTAAGAGTGGGTTATGCGGATGCATTGGCTAAGCTGACAGGCAATACTTATGCGGCCGACTATGTGCGTACTATTCAGGCTAAGAAACCTAAAATACTGACAGAGGGAAGCCTGGGAAAGGCGGGTGGTCTTGCTTGGTTTCGTTTACTGTGTGATAAGCCGCTTCCTGAAGGTAGAGGGCTGAAAGATTTGCCTATGGGGCATGTGTTCTCGCAGAGTGGGTTGGCCTCATTTGCAACCCATTTGGATCGTACGCCTCGCAGTGCTATGATTAGTTTCCGGAGCAGCCCTTTTGGTAGCACATCACATTCATTGGCAAATCAGAATGCGTTTAACACATTTTGGGCGGGAGAAGCCATCTTTTACAGTACCGGGCATCACACCTCGTATATTGATCGGCACGCACTTTTCTGTGAGCGCAGTTCGCGTGCCCACAATACCATTTTGGTAAATGGAATGGGGCAGCGTATAGGTATAGAGGGATATGGATGGATTCCTCGCTATTATGTGGGGGACAAGATTGGCTACGTGGTAGGCGATGCTTCCAATGCCTATGGTAAAGTGGTTTCGGAGACGTGGAAAAAACGTGCAGCGGAACTCAATATAGAGCTTTCTCCGGAAAATGGTTGGGACGATGTTCCCTTAAATACTTTCCGCCGTCATATTGTGGAACTGGGCAGAACCGGATTGACTTTTATTTATGATGAGTTGGAAGCTTCCGAGCCTGTCACTTGGAGTTATCTGTTGCATACGATAACCAATCCTATGGAAGTGGATGAAAGCAATGGGAAATATACTTATATCAAAGGAACTGCGAAGAAAGGCGTGTCGGAGGCTTTTCTTTTTTCTACGGGCAAATTGGGCCTTGATGTGACCGACAAGTTTTTTGCACCTGCCGATAATTGGTTGAAAGCCGATGCGAACGGCAATTTCGAAAGATACCCTAATCATTGGCATTTTACGGCAACATCGGACAAGCAGAATACGTATCGTTTTGCAACCATCATCAATACGCATGCGAAAGTACAGGAGGGTGAGAAACCGGCTTTAAAACCGACGGTACGTAAGGACGGAACCATTAAGATGGGAGCGTGGATAATCAAGGTAAATCTGTCAGCTGACGGGAAACCTTTTTTCCATGTGTACAACAATAAAGAGGGAGAGGATGTCAGCGTGAAGTATGAAGGAGAAGAAACCATCGTGCGCGAGGATGGCTATGAGACAAAATTAAAAGATAATGTTCCTGAATTGGAAATATAAATAGGATAGAGATGAAAGTACATGGATTTTTAGTGCGGTTCTTGCTTCTGGTATTGTTGGGGGCTGCTACCGGAGTGGCTTGCTCACAAGAACGGAAAAAGCCGAAGATAACAACCTCTTCCAATGCGCAGACGGTGTATAAGCCGCTGGAGATAAAGGAAACAGCAGATAAAGTAAAAGCCGCAAAGACTGAAAATGTGCAGTCTTTGCCGGCAAGGAAGAATCCTAAAACAACTGCAGGAAAAAAGAATTCTGCTGCTTTGAAAACGGGGAAAAAGGTTATCGGCAAGAAACCGAAAGCAGGAACAGAAAAGGGTCAGAAACGAAAAACGAATGTGGCAGCTGTCAAAGAGAAAAAGTCAAATAAGCAGGCTGTACGTAAGCCCCAATCAAAACAAAAAAAGGAAAACTCTTCTGCCGGCAAAAAAAAGAATACTGTTCAGAAGAAGTCTAAAGAAAGGCGATATATTGCTTTGAAGACAAATATTCCTTTCTTGGCTTTGTCGATGCACAATCTGGCTTTGGAGATGCAGGTTCATAAGCATGTTACAATAGATTTTCCGGTGATATGGAGCATCAGTGATATAGAGCGCGAACATGCTGTGCGGGGCATTGCTTTTCAGCCGGAAGGACGTTGGTGGCTAAAACAAGCGGGCAAGGGACATTTCTTTGGCGTGCATGCACATGCGGCATGGTTTAATATGAAATGGGAGAAAAACCGTTATCAGACTGAAAGCCGTCCGCTATTGGGCGCAGGTATCAGTTATGGATATAAACTGCCTATCTCCGGTCATTGGGGGGCGGAGTTTAATATCGGTGCGGGATATGCCAACATGAAGTATAATACTTATTATAATATAGAAAACGGAGCTATGCTCAATAAGCGCATCCGCCATTACTGGGGTATTACCCGCGCGGGAATTTCATTGGTCTACCGTTTCTAATATCCAAATAGCTATGAAGATAATAAACCTTTATAAACGATTTGTTTGCCGGGTATGGTGCCTTTTGACACTGCCTATGTTACTGTGCAGTTGCTTTTATGAGCATCCGGAATTAACGGCTGAAGGAGAAAAAGGGATAGATCCTACCTCTGTGACATTGAATACCAATCTTACTCTGCATTTTAAGATGCCGGCTTTGGAGAGTGGAAAAGAACCGATTGATAACCCTGTGGGAGAAGCGGAGACACCGCAGTATCGGCATCGTTTTATTGTGGAGGCCTATTTGGATCGTGTTTTTGTTGCCCGTCAGGTGGTGTATAGGGATGTAGTGAAGGACGGTTCGGAAGGAATTACGGTACCTGTCAGTATGAAGTTGCATGCACGTTTCTATGAAATAGCTGTTTGGGCGGATTATGTTCCTTTGCCTGATGAGGAAGATGGCTTGAACGGTGCTGAAGATTACTTTTATAATACGACATCCGGGCATCTTGCCAGCATATATAATAGTGGCACTTATCATGGGAATAACGAATATAAGGATGCTTTCTGCGGTAGTACAGAGGTTGATTTGGAAGATTTTCGTGATCAATGGGGAGGACAGAAAATGCTGGATGTAGAATTGAAGCGTCCCGTTGCGCGTTTGCAGTTCACAGCCAATGATGTAGCGGGGTTCTTAAAGCAACATGGGGATGCGGCAGGAAAAACGCTTTCGTTTGTGGCAAGGTTGCGTTACAACAATTATCTTGATGTGGGATACAATGTGTTAGAGCGTTTGCCGCGTCATGGATTGCTTTATTTGCAGTGTGACCGTACCTTTAAGACTGACCAGCTCACTGCGGGGGAACCGTTTCCTTTGGTATTTGATTATGTATTTGCCCCCGATGAAAAGAATGTTTCTATTCCTGTGACTTTAGAGATTCTGGACAGTACAAAAGAGAAAGTGTTGGCTTCCACCTCATTTAATGTATTTGGGCGTGCCGGTTTTTATACCGATGTAACCTATGGCTTTCTCACAGCCGACCCCGACGGCGGTATCATCTTTGATCCGAGTTTTGATGGGGAAAGTGAAATTGAGGTGCCTGTGCACCCTCAGAAGTAAAATTAATAAAGAATATTTAATAACCATTTTAAACATAAAGTATTATGAAAAAGAGTTTTTTATTTCCATTAATGGCATTGTTTGTACTGCTTTTCGCGGCATGCAGCCAGGAAGAAATTGTGGGTGGAGTCAACAATCAAGGTCCTGTAACTTTGAGTGTGAACATTCCGGTGAATAATCCTGTGACACGTGCTGCTCCCAATATTCCCGACGGGTTTGCTTTGCGCTGCATTATGCAGTTGGTGGATGCTAATGGAAATGCTATTGAGGGTAACCGCTATGTAGAGTCGGTTCCTTCCGGTTCCGAAAATGTAACGTTTACATTTGAGGCTCCCGAGGAATATTCGGGTGCTATGTTTTGGGCTGATTATGTAAAGATGGGACAGGCAACGGATATTAATGATGTGCCGGATCATTTGTATACAACTACCGATCTTAAGGGAATAGGCTATAACTCTGCCAATATCAGCACATTGTTCAACAATGACGCTGCGGATGCTTTTGCCGGATACATGTTGAATAGTAGTAATTCGATTACTTTGAAACGTCCTTTTACCAAATTGACATTTAAGACTTCAAATGAAATGTATAAGGATTACACTAAAATTACTGTGACAGATCTGCCTGCTCCAACAGGTTATAACGTGATGAGTGGAACAACAGCCCAAAATGCAACCGGCATCCAAAGTGATGAACTGAGCATTGCTGAGGGGGTATGGTTCAGCACTTTCTTATTTGTTGGCAATGATAATTCAAATATGGGAGAAGGTAATGACATCAAGTTTACTTTGAATAAAGAATCTGGTGAACCTGTAAACTTATTGATACCGGGAGAAAACATTAAGTTGACAGAGAATTATAATGTTACGGCTGATGTGACTCCGTCAGAACAGAACGAAAAAGAGGTGACTGTTACATTTCCGGATGAAATGACTGATCCAACCAAACCGAAGCCGATGGCAATAGGTGATTATATAAACAAGGATGGTAGCTTTACAAAAAGTTATGATCCTGAACAGGCGGTGGCTATTGTGTTTGCATTGGCAGGTACTAAAACAGACAACAGCAATTATGGAGGCAAGACTGTGGCAGGGTATGCTATGGCTTTGAAAGGAACTTATCAGGGAAAAGACGAAGCGTTAACTAATCTGACTGCTAGTGCTAGTACAACACAGCTTTTGGATATTTCTTCAATTTCTGATAAAACAGTGACGGTAAATGATGCTCTATATGCAGACGGCTATGGTATTGATGCTTGGAACGGTGTATCTGCATGTATGGATGGTGAGCTGATAAAGACTAAATTTGTTGCTTGGAAAGAAGTAAACCAAGTGTCAGCCAATGTTAGTGAGTGGTATGTCCCCACACCGGCTATGATGGTAGATATGGCGGGGTTGTTGTATCATGAGGTAGGCTGGACTACTACTTTTGCTGAGGGAATAGGAGTTACAACTGTAAATTTCCCAAACAAAAATACTGCGTTTAGTGGTGCATACGCCTGTGGTGGTGATGAATATTTGAATTATACGAATAGTGCCAAGAATTTCTTAACTTCGGGCGTAACAAATGCAGGTAAGTATGCTTCCGTACAGCTTAATGTAGGCACTAAAAAGTTGCATCTTATTCTTCCGGGAAAAGCGGACAATGCTGTAGCACTTCGTCCTGTCTTGACAGTCTTTGAGGCATCTGCCCAATAAAGAATAATATTGTTTTTTAGGATAACATATTTATAATTGAGGTAGTGTCAAAACCTCTGCCAGGCCTACGTTGTCTGATAGGTGCAAATGGAATGACGCAGGGTTTTGGCACACCTTATTTTTTATCAGGAAGTATTTATAGCTTGAAACTTTGTCACCTTGCTAAACAAGTATCAATTACCATGTCAATACTAAGAACTCATAGCTTCTTCTCTTTTTTCCTTACTCTCCTGTTGCTGGTAGGAGGCTGTACAGACGATGCTGTTAAATTGCCTGCCTTGACTTCCGATGAGGAACAGGCAGACAATTCACTGCTGTATCATGACGGGACACGTATGCACCCTTATCCAAAGATGAACAATGAAATTTTTTTGAATCCTGTTCCTTTGATGGTGCCTTCGTCTATGAAAAAGGACGAGTTGCTGCAATTCGCCCTTTCGCGCAACGCAAACTTTTTTGAAGAAACAACCATTCTTTCTACACCGGAACGCTGGTGCATATACAATCCGCATCGCACGTTGGAGAAAGGTGTGTGGTATTGGCGTTTTCGTTCAGTGTCGGTCGATGGTGTCTCCGGAGAATGGAGTGAGACCTATAGTTTCAAGATGACCGATGATATACCGCATTTCCTCACTCCCGATACCGAACATTTTATTCAAAAACTTCCCACAGGCCATCCGCGCCTGCATGTTTTCCTTAATGAACAAGCAGAAAATGCGTATAAAACTGTCACTTCCCATCCCGAATATAATTCGCTTGTTAATCGGGCTAACCGGATAGTGAAGCGCGACTTTACTGACATTGCTGATTTTTATCAAACCAAAAATGCTGCAGAGGAACTAAACTCAGCCATGCTCCAACTTTATCAGGCATACTACTTGACTCGACGGCTTGTTTATGCCGATAAGATGATGGAGATTGTGCGGAAAATGTTGTTGCGTGTTCCAACTGACAAAGAGTTGTTTTCTGCCCCTTCCAATTTTGTACCGACTAATATAGCTCAAACTTATATTTTCGTCTATGACCTGCTGTTTGAGCGTCTTGCTCCAACCGAACGCACCGTCATAGAAAATGTATTGCTGGCTGTGGCGCGTTTTTATTATAATGTCCATGTCGGCAAACGTGAAAACGAACTGTTTGACAGCCATTTCTGGCAGTATAATATGCTTGTGTTTTTTCAATGCGCCTATATGCTTCATGACAAAGCGCCTTATTGTGAAGAAGTGCTGCCCATGTTGCGCTACTATTACGAAGTATGGACGGCTCGTGCTCCCGGTACAGGTTTCAATCGTGATGGCGTATGGCATAACAGCGCTTCTTATTTCAATACTAATGTGGAAACGCTTTACTATATGCCTTCAATACTTTCATATATAACAGGGAGTTCTTTCCTTGAACATCCCTGGTACCAAAGTGCGGGACGTGCTTTAATCTATACCTGGCCCATCAATTCACAAAGCTGTGGGTTTGGTAATGGTAGCAGCAGTGGTACGGCTCCAACACGTATAAGAATTGCTTTTGCTGATTTCCTCGCTCGTCGCATCGGTGATGCTTATGCCTGTTGGTATGCAGGGCAAGATGTGTCTGGCCTTCGTGCAGATATTCTTCTTCGGTTGGATCGTATGGTTGACAACTATATTTATAGCACTGAGGCTCCACAGGATGTGGAGAAAATGGTATGGTATAAAGATGCAGGCGAAGTGGTGATGCACTCTGACTTGGCAAATATGGATGATAATCTTTCTTTGGCTTTTCGTGCCAGCCGTTATGGGTGTACAGAGCATACTTTTGCCAATGAGAATGCTTTCAACGTACTTTATAAAGGTGTAGATGTCTATCGTAATACGGGCTACTATTTGAAATATGGCTCGCCCCATCATATCGCATCTTGCCGGCATACGCGTGCGCATAACACAGTGTTGGTAAACGGTATCGGACAGGGATTTACTTCCAAGGCTTACGGTGAGGTTAGCCGAGGACTTGTTGGTAATCATATAACCTATTGTCTGGGTGATGCCTCACAAGCCTACAAAGATACTTGTGACCAGAAATCATGGCTTACAAGTTTTAAAGCTGCCGGTATTAAGCAGACCCCCGAATATGGTTTTGGTGCTACTCCACTTACCAGGTACTTGCGCCATGTGTGGATGCTTCATCCTGATGTAGTGGTGGTTTACGATGAATTGGAGGCTTCCGAACCGGTACGGTGGGATTGGTTGCTGCATAGCCCTACGGCATTTCATATAGAAGAGGAAGGTAGCGAACAGACAGCTGCTGACGGCGTATTATTGACAACTTTAAACAGAAACAAAGGTTTTGTTACGCAGGCCCGTCTTTTTAGCACTCAACCTTACTCTATTTCACAGACAGATCAGTTTGTGATACCGCCTACAGCACTCCCCGATCCGGCTTATCCTAACCAATGGCATCTCAATGCCGAGGTCAGTAACAGTCGTAGTAATCGATTCCTTTTCATTATGCAAGTGTATGACCGGGATAAATCGCCCGCCCCCATTGGTGGAAGTGGTAATACATTTAACATAGGTAACTGGCATATAGAGGCGGAAATGAATCCTAACAATGAGGCTTCTGTACGTATTATGCATGAATCGGAGGATGTATTGTTCGACTACAGCTCCGGCGCTAACCTGCTCTTGCCCGATGGAAGCACTTATCATCGGCAGCAACCGAATTCTTCCATTCTTTATGAGAGTGGAGAAGTGCAAGAACAGTCGGATTATCGACCTAAACATACGAGAGCAATACAGAATTAAAAATAACTAAAACGCAATTATTGTCATGAAAGACATTTTATCAATCCTGCTTTTTATCTTTTGTCTTTTTCCTTCCCCCCTGTTTGGGGCAGTGATGAAAGAAATCGTTTTTGCCGATTATTTTGATATACCTGTCAACAGTCCGTCAGGTACCGAAGTGATGGGACGTATTCATTTGGAGCGTAATAAAGATGTATGTTTTCGTCCCATTCCGAAAGGCTACCGTTTTGAAATCGTTGAGCAGGACGAGAAAGGTTTGTTTGCATTGGAAACACGTTATGACCTTTCGCGGCGTATCATGGGGGTGCTTACAGTGAAGGAGGGCTGTAAAACAGGGAGTATTCCAGACATCAGCAGGTTGACCATTGCTTTGAAAGACAGCGGGAAACTTGTACAGAAGTTCGATATCAAAGTATATATAGTTAAGCAAACGCTATGGAGCAAGTTTAATGAACGTTATACGCCGACAGTCATTAATAATCAGCGGTTGTATGGAAAGCAAAAGTTCACAGACGAGCAGGTAACTGATTATCTGGATGAATTGGAAACAAATGACTGGCGTTTCAAGGGAGAAAAATGTTACACCGCCCGCCCGCAAGATTATCCCGGACAACTCTCTAAGTTGGACCATTGGAAAGGAGGAACTATTGAGTATGACTGGATGAACGTGGCAAACCGGATAGGTGGACTGGGATATGCTTATGCTACCTCTAAGGTGTACGGTCCGGAGGGAAAACCGAAGAAACACGCCCGGTTGCGTAATGCTCTGTATCAGTCTATTTTGGCTTACACCCGTTCTGTTCCGGTGGACGGAAGTGATATCGAGATAGATGGGAAATCCATAGGTAAGTATGTGGGTGATGGATTCAGCTTGTTGCAGAAATACAAATTGGCAGGACATCAGATACTGACCCATCAGTGGGTGATGACTGATCCGTTGGTGGTGCCTGTACTGCACCTGATGCCCGACTTGCTGAAAGGCATGGAGCAGGGAGATGCTACGTGCCTGCAAGTGCACGATGCATTGATACGTTATTTTCAGATAGCTACCTCCATCGTAGAGAACCGTCGCGCGATAGACAATCCCAAAGAACGTTGGGGTGAGATACAGGACACGCTCTATTCGTCGGGTGCCTGGAGCGATGCCAACTTGGGACACCGTTCGCGTACAATGTTGGCGTTGCCGATTATCTGGGCCGATTATAACCGCCCGATGACTTATGTGCAGTATTGGTATAAAGACTACTACGGGGGAAAACCTTTCAAAGATTTCAGCTTTTCACCGGGCTGGAGTCCAAAAGGCGTGGCGAATGACGTGGCTTATTGGATGACTAAAAATTGTATAGTGGCTCACCGTTACGCGCAATCGGGTTTCCAGCCTGACGGAACTATTTCCCACCATACCGACCGGGGCACCGATATAGCGATGGTTGCCTATGGCTTTGAATGGCTTACAGACTGCAATACGGGATATCAATATTTCAAGAATACACCTTATGAAGTTGACGGCAAATACATGCAGTTCCAATTGGATTATTTGCTTCGCGTCTATCCAAAGTTGTTCTACAAACAGGAAATGGATTTTTTAGTGGCCGGCCGTTCGTTTGATAGCGATCAACGGAAGTTTGTCAAAAGCACTTATGTGAAGGCGGTGAACAGTTTATTCAAATCTATCAGCAAACGAAGCAACGTAAAAGGTACAGATGAACTGAAAAGTATTGTAAAACGACTGAAAACAAACACTTACGAGTATTCGGGAACAGATGCCTATTGGGTGAATGAGTTTCTGGTACACCGTCGCGGTGAGCATGAATCACCTTTCTACGCTTCTCTGAAACTAAAATCGGAACGGACAGTAGGGGCGGAAGACTTTGACAAGAAGGTGCGTCGCTCTTGGCACATGGGGTATGGTATCCTGCCGTTGAAAGTGAAAGGCAATGAATATTCTGCCGAAGTTTTGAAAGGTTTTGACTGGCATGCGTTGCCGGGTTTGACGGAAGAATGGCGTACCGACTTGTTGCCGTTGAAAGGTGGATCTCAGGCTTCCCTGCCGGGTTTGAATAAAATTTCGGGTGTATTGGCTGATGGTATTGCGGGGATGGGTATATACCACCATTTACCTAAAGAAAAATACAGTTCGGCTATTGCTTTCAAGAGTTACCACTTCATAGGGAATAAGATTATATCCCAAGGCAGCGGTATTGCCCGTTATCGCGAGGGACAAGGCAGCGGTATTTCCACCTTCATAGATCAGTCGGCATTGACCGGTCCGCTTACTTGGTGCATCAACGGAGAGATACGTGAAATTACTCCTGAGGAATCGGTTGCCATTTCCGAAAGTATTGAGGATGTATGTTGGTTACACCAAGGAAGGAAAGGATATGTCATTCTCCCTCAAAAAAAATTGCAACTTTTAATAAAAACAGGTAAGGAAATCAATATAACCGACCGCCGTAAGTCGGTTAAGGTGCCGGGATTTATCATAGCGGTGGATCATGGAGCCAATCCCGGCGAGAAGTGGGATAATAGTTATCGTTACATCTTGCTGCCTAATGTTGACAAGGAGGAAATGTCGGAACGTGTCAGGGAGTTGCAGGAAGAATTGGAGTTTATCCGGCAAGACGCTTCCGTTCATGGCGTTTATTCTGCCAAGGACAAGGTTTGGCAATATGCTTTTTTCCAACCGGACAGTACGTCGGTGGGAGGAGTAGAAGTGGCATCGGAAGACGTGGCACAAATCATGTTGCGTGAAGAGACCGGTCATTGGATACTTTCTGTGGGTAATCCGATGCCTGACGGAAAGAAACAGGTGATGAGTTTCCGCCTTTCTGTCCGATTACCGCAAGGTATTTACACTTATCGGGTCGGGGGAATTTATCCGCATGAAGGTGAAACGGTATCTGTCGTTGATGATGGCAAAGGAAGTAAGGTCATAGTGGAACTGCCTGACATACGGGATGCCGCACGTTATAATTATCAGTCCGATCTTTATGCATCCGTTCCGATCGTCATTGACCTTCCTAAGGAAAATCCGTATGGCTTTTGAGACTAATCAAAGCAGTGTTGTATCATGCAGGGCCTATGTCCAATTTAATATTTCATGATGGACTTCCGTATGTGTGATGCTAAGCATAAAGAGCAAGTGGTATTGAGAATCAGATATAAACTGTGATATATAATATGAAAAGAAAATTTTGTGTGAAAGTTTTGTTGTCCGCGTTTCTTTTAGGAGGAGGGGGACAACTTGGGACATTAAGTGCGTGGCGTACTCCTTTGGTGGAGAATACGTCCTTATTGCCGCACTATATCTGTCTGACGAATAGAGAGCCCTTGTTAAGTCAGACAGAGGAGGGTATCGACACCTGCTTGTGGGTTGTGGAAGATCATTCGGATAAGGCGGTGTTTCAAACAAGAGGAGACACAATCGAAATTAGTACTCCCAAAGGGTTGACATTGTGGTATAAACCCAGGCTGACAGGCGATTATGAAATCACTTACAGCGCTTGCATGCCCATGGACGGAGACCCTAATGACCGTTTGAGTGACTTAAACTGTTTTTGGGGAGCTAATGATCCACAACATCTGGATAACCTGTTCTCGCGCAGTGAGTATCGTCATGGTATTTTTCAACGTTACAAGACACTTACTCTGTTTTATGTGGGGTATGGAGGTAATCATAATTCTACCACTCGCTTTCGTCAGTATTATAGCGGTCTGCCCGAACAAAATGATAAAGAGGTACGTCCTGTAATTAAGGAATATACCGATCCGGAACATCTATTGAAGGCGGGTAAGTGGTATCATATCCGTATTGTGGTGAAAAAGGATACCAGCCGCTTTTACGTGAATGATGAGTTGCTCTTCACTCGTAAAATGAAGCCGCAGGAGGCGGATGGCAACTATGGACTGCGTCTGCTGGAGAATCATGTGCTATTTGTCGGATTCAAGGTGAAACAATATAAAAGATGAGGTTATAAGGTTTGATAATATGATTGTAGGAATTAGTTATAGAGTGTTACTCACTGCTCTTCTTTCGTTGGGCTTTATTTATGGATATTCGCAGACAAACGAAAAAAGACAAATGTTGCAGGTAAATGCATCGCAGGGAAAGGGTACTTGCTTTGATGGCCTTTTGCGGTTTGCTGAAGCGTACAAGGTAAAAACGTGCGACGGATTGGGTGGAAGCGGGTTTATGCCATTGGATATGGAGTGTATTCGCCGCACTGACAACCGGGAATATCCTTATCCCATCACAGGGCATCCGCTGATTACTAATCCGCCTGTGTTTACATGGCCGAATGTAGACTACAAAGCTCCGGTTGTTTTTCCTCCTCGGGGGGATGACCGGATGTTAGAGGATTATGCACGTTATGATATTCAGCTGGGACGTAGCTGGGATTTTACAGATAAGGATGCTATTCAGAAGAAAGGTTTGCGTTTGTCTTTCTATAATCATCATCAGGCACTGCAACCGGGTATCTGGTACTGGCGTTACAGGGTAAGTGGTAAAGAATGGTCGGAAACTTTCAGTATAGAGATTCCGGAATCGACCCCTCTGTTTGAAACCCCGGAAGCGGAGTCTGCTTTACGGATGATTCCCGTTATTCATCCTGTGATTTACCGGCAGCCTCTTATGGCAAAGCGACCTACTGCCGATCAGCAGGAATTGCTGAAATTTCTGCGCAGTAAAGCAGAGAAAGCCTTTAGTAAGAAAATCGCTTCCTATAAAGTGAAAGGCAAACCTATTCCGGTCGGTACGACTTCTGTTGAGCGAGCACAAATCATGCGCTTTCATCTGCGTTATGAAGTGGAGGCTATTTGTCGGAGTGTGCAAGAACTGATTACGGTGTATCAGATAGATCGGAATGAAGCTTATTTGACAAAAGCATTGGAACTGTCGGATCATATTGCAGCTAAAGATCCGCAGGCGACGTATTCTGTATCCGACTTTACGGGAGCCAGATGTATGTCTGTTCTCGCCATGGTTTATGATGTGGCCTTTGAACGTCTGAGCTCTGAACAGAAAGAACTGTACGAATCTTTTATGAGCGAAACGGGTGCGCGCGTGATAAACCATGTTATGCAGGAGAATATTGGTTCTGCCGACGGGATTCTTTGCGCACATTTCTTTCAGCATACTTTTTATGATGCATTTACTACCGCTATCGTGATGAGAGGACATTTGCCACAGGCTGATACGTGGTTCCGTATGCTGTATGATATTTGGCTTTCTCGTTCACCGGGTGGAGGCTTCCTATCCGATGGAGTATGGCCTAATGGGAATATGGGGTATATTCATGTCAATATGGAGTCGATGGTAAGTAACTTCTTGCTGTTCCGCGATTTGTTTGGTGTGAACCTTTTCCGTCATCCTTGGTATGCTAACTGTGCCAATGCTTTAGCCTATACTGTTCCTGTCGGTTCTGCGGGTGACGGTTTCAGTGACGGATGTGAGCATGTGTATGTAGATAATATGCTCCGTCCCGATTTTGCTTATGTGTTGGGCCGGGAGCTTGGGAACCCTTTTGCTGTGGAATATGCTTACTGTTATTCCGGTCAGCAAAAAGGAAAAACGTATCATTTCCATAAGGCTAATTTTTCATCTTATCGTCTTCAAAGCGAGAAAAACAGCGAAGATTTGACAGCATCGGATATTGCTCCAATGCCTCAGTCTGCAGTTTTTCCGCAGACTGGTATTGCGGTTATGAATACTGATGTAATGAATGCGGATACCAACTTGTTTGTCTCTTTCCGCAGTTCTCCTTTCGGAGTAGGATCGCATGGCCTAGCGGAGCAGAATAGTTTCAACCTCTCTTATAAAGGTAAGCCGGTGTTTTATCCTACAGGGTATCGTATAACAACAGCCGATAAGCATCATCTTCTTTCCCAAAAACATAGTCGTGCCCGTAATACCATTACGGTGGATGGGAAAACACAGGCTTTTTCGCATTGCGGTTATGGATGGATTGCACGTTATCTGGATGGGAAAGACATTACTTATGTATTGGGGGATGCATCTAAAGCCTATGTTCCGTTCGACCAAAGTGCTGGTGATTGGATTAATGCCCTGACGAATGCCGGGGTCTATACGTCGGAGCATGGATTTATTCTAACTCCGGAGGATAATCCCCAAGTGAAACTTTTCCGTCGTCACCTGATATTGCTCCGCCCTAATATTCTTGTCGTATATGACGAATTGGAAGCGGATAAGGATGTTACCTGGACTTTTCAGCTGAACGGGCTGGAGCGTTCTCACATGAAACTTTTTCCTGATGAATGCCTGTTGACTGCAGATACGGATAATTGTGATGCACAAGTGAAGGTGCTGGGCAGTGCTCCGTTGGTCGCTTCCTTGGCCGATACTTCGTACGTGAAACCTTTCGACTGGCTCAATCCCCAGCGGGGACGTCCTGCGATTGTGTTTGAGAAACAGCAATTTCACAGTAAGTTCGAAAACCGGGATAAATGTAAGAAGATGCGTTTCTTGGCAATTATTCAGATAGATGGGACGAATACTATGCATTTTGTGAGAGTGGCTCCGGATACAGAGGGTACAATCACCCTTGGAAATTATCGTATCAACGGACAACTGGATGCAGACAAGGAAGCTTGTCTTGAAATAGAGAATATCTTTACCGGTGAATACCTGCTTTATGGTCCTGACGGTCGCTGGGATAAGAAGAATGTGCGTAAATTCTCTCACAGTACACTTCTGTTTCAGAAAGGAAAAGGGTGGCAGGAAAGTATCGACCGGCATCCATTAATGGCTGTTGATAAGTCTCTTCTACAAAAACAAAGTCTTTTTCTACAAAAACAAAAATGATGACTACAGATTTATACAGGTATTCGACAGAGGGTAATCCGTATGTGTTGTTTACATGCTATTTTTGTGACTCAGAGACTGCAATGGTTTATAACCAAAATTTAATAACCCAATTTAATAACAAAAAATGAAAAAACTGTTGACCTTATTGATAGGTATCAGCCTGGCATTTACAGCGAATGCCCAAAAGAACAATCAGATGTCGGATAAGCAAACTTTTGTGCATAAGGCTTCCGATAAATATGAATATCCCACCGATCCGGAAGTATTGAAAAAGTTGGAGCAATGGCAGGACTTGAAGTTCGGTATCATGTTTCATTGGGGCGTTTATTCTGTCCCCGGCATTGCTGAGTCTTGGGCGCTTTGTTCGGAAGATCGTTGGTTTACCCAACGTCGTGAGGAGGCTCGTCCAGACCGTCCTTCTTACGGCGATTTCAAAAAATGGTATTGGGGATTGTCGGAATCTTTTAAACCAACTCGCTTTGAACCTTCAAAGTGGGCGTCATTTATGAAAGAAGTTGGTTTCAAATATCTTATTTTTACTACCAAGCATCATGATGGATTCTGCATGTTCGATTCGAAATATACGGACTATACTGTAACAAAAGGGCCATACAAAAGCGGGAAATATGCCAATATTGCCTACCATGTGTTTGATGCGTTTCGCCAGCAAGGCTTTATGATTGGCGCTTATTTCTCCAAACCCGACTGGCACAACGAAAATTATTGGGATCCATTCTTTGCAACTCCCACGCGAAATCCCAACTATAACACGAAGAAATATCCCCAAAAGTGGGCCAAATTTCAGGAGTTTACAGCTAATCAGATTGATGAACTGATGAGTGATTATGGGCGCATTGATATCCTTTGGCTGGATGGAGGTTGGGTAAGAAAACCCGAGCAGGACATTAATCTGGATGAGATAGTTGATAATGCCCGTAAGAAACAACCGGGATTGATCGCTGTGGACAGAACTATTCCTGGTAGAAATGAGAATTATCAGACTCCGGAACAGACTATCCCCAAAGAACAACAGGATTTTCCTTGGGAGAGCAATATCACTTTCAGCAACACGTGGGGATGGAATCCGAATCCGAAGTACAAATCTGTGGAATGGGTTATCAACACATTGGCTGAAGTAGTAGCTAAAGGAGGATGTTTTGCTCTGAATGTAGGTCCTAATGCTGAGGGAGAGATTGACGATATCGTATATGAGCGTTTGAGTAAAGTCGGCAAGTGGTTGGATAAAAATGGAGAGGCTATCTATGCCACTCGTATTACTCCGATTTATCGTAGTGGAAACGTTTGGTTCACCGCCAATAAGGACGGAAAAACATTGTATGCTATCTATGCATTGCCTGAAAACGAACAGCTTCCTGCTGTTATCGAATGGGAAGGAAATCTGCCCGATGGTAAAATGGTATTGTTGCAAAATGGAAAATCGGTGAAATATATTTGTAAGGGAGGTAAGGTTATGGTTACTGTACCTAAAGGGGTGAAAAAAGAGGCGTTAACGTTCCGCTTTAAAGCAAAGAAATAGTGTAAAATTTTCAAATAAGATTGTTCTGTTTACAAGTTAGCGAGGCTATAAGTCTATGCGCTAACTTCTATTCAGACAATAGTCACAAACTTGTAAAAATGAATTAATAGGAATAAACATGAGGATATTCAGTTTTCTTTTTATAACGATAACGTTATTCTTCACCAGTTGCAGTCGGCCGACGGAGGAGGGGAGAAGGGTTCAAGAAAAAGATATGGAGAAGGATTATGAAATTATTTCTACAGTCAGATTGACTGTTGGTGAAAGCAAACGGTTGATAGCCAAAGGAATTACGGCGAATGAAGATGTGCAGGAGAGATTGAAAAATGGTATTGTAATTATCACATTAGGAACAACCAATACTTATATTGCAGAAGAACTGGCTAATTTGAAAGCTCCAAGAGGAAGCTTTGTGACTGGGCGAATCTTTCCAAGTTCCAAAACTGATTTTGCCAAAGATTTGAAACGGCATGATGAAATCGTGTTGATAAACGGCAAGGTATCCGACATCCCATATGTAAATGCTTTGGAGCGCATGACAGAAAAAGATATCGTATTCAAGGGAGCTAATATGTTGAACTATGCCAAACGTCAAGCAGCAGTGTGTGTAGGTGCTCCTGATGGAGGTACAGTAGCAAAATTGCGTAAATATACCGATCAGGGAAAAGGACGTTGGATTGTGCCTGTCGGTTTGGAAAAAGAAACGACACAAGACTTGTTTGAAATACAGCGCTTAGTGAATGGAAGCTCTCATCGTGCCAAAGGAACAGTGCGTCTGAATGTCACTCAAAATAATGTTTATACAGAGATTGAAGCAATCAAAGAATTTGCGGATGTTGATGTGTTCGTTACTGCCAAAGGGGGAGTTGACGGTGCTGAAGGAGGAGTTTCTTTATTGGTTTGTGGTAGTGAGCAGGAAGTAGGGAAAGCTAATGAAATCATCAGACAGATAAGTGGTGAACCCGCTTTTGTCAAATAACAAAAATAGAATCAGAAAACATGAAGAAAATGTTATTATCCATAGCAAGTATTTGTCTGTCTATGGCGCTTTATGCACAACAGGATAAAACAATAAAAGCGGATGATTTTGTCCATAAGAGTTCGGAAACCTATGAGTATCCTACTGACCCGGAGGTGTTGAAGAAACTGGAGCAGTGGCAAGACCAAAAATTCGGAGTTTTGTTTCATTGGGGAATTTATTCAGTACGTGGTACGGCCGAATCATGGGGATTATGCTCAGAACCACAACCTTGGATGTACAGAAGCCGCAAAAATGCATATGATGCTCCATATGGAGAGTTTAAAAAGTGGTATTGGGGGCAGGCAAAAGAATTCAATCCTGTTAATTTTGAACCGGCCGATTGGGCGAAAACGATGAAAGAGGCAGGATTTAAGTATCTGCTTTTCACCACAAAGCACCACGATGGCTTCTGTATGTTTGACTCGAAATATACAGACTATAACATTGCTCAAGGACCTTATAAAAATGGAAAGTACAGTAATGTTGCCTATCATTTATTTGATGCATTCCGTAAAGAAAATTTCATGATTGGCGCTTACTTTTCTAAGGCGGACTGGCACAATGAAGATTATTGGGATCCGGACTATGCAACTCCTACGCGTAATCCGAATTATGATATTCGGACGAACCCTCAAAAATGGGCTGAATTCCAACAATTCACTGCCAATCAGATTGGGGAGTTAATGTCCGATTACGGGCGTGTGGATGTTCTTTGGCTGGATGCCGGATGGGTACGTGAACCAGAACAGGACATCAAGATAGACGAGATAGTAAGCAATGCTCGCCGTAAACAACCGGGGCTGATTGTAGCAGATAGAACCGTTGCCGGACGAAATGAAAATTATCAGACGCCGGAACGTAAAATTCCAGAAACACAAATAGCCCACCCATGGGAGTCTAATATCCCTTTAACCAAAAAATGGGGGTGGAAAGAAGGTGCTCAATGCAAATCGGCAACCTGGGTAATCAATACATTGGTTGAAATTGTAGCCAAAGGAGGATGTTTTGCTTTAGGATTAGGTCCGAAACCTGACGGAACTTTCGATGAAGAAGTATATGCTGTACTGAAGCAGACAGGTGATTGGCTTAAGAAAAACGGCAAGTCCATCTATTCTACGCGTATTACACCTAATTATCACAGTGGAGATGTATGGTTCACTGCCGATAAGGATGGAAGGACATTGTATGCCATTTATGCATTGCCCGAAAACGAACAGCTTCCTGCCGTTATCGAATGGGAAGGAAATATTCCTGACGGCAGAATGGTATTATTGCAAAATGGAAAATCGGTAAAATATACCTGTGAGGGTGGTAAAGTAAAAGTAACAGTGCCTAAAGGAATAAATAATGAAGCATTAGCTTTCTGTTTTAAATTGAAATGAAATGATTTCCATAATCATTTAGAAATGTACCATATGAGTGGAAATGAGCTGCTGAAAGAAACCTGGATGCTGAATTATTCACTTTAAGGCATCGGAAAGTCTTTATTATCTGCGTAGGAATGTGGATAATAAAGACTTTTTTATACCTTTGTTTGCAACCTTACTTAAAAATGGCTTATGGCAAAATATTTTGTACTTCTTCTTTTCTTGGGGCTGACTTTTATGTGTCCGTCCTATTCGCAAACAGATAAAACTTTCAGGTTTTCGCATATCGGTTTGAGTGAAGGCTTGTCGCAAAGTACAGTGGTTGATATCACACAAGACAAATATGGAAACATGTGGTTTGCTACGTATAACGGTTTGAATAAATACAATGGCTATGAGTTTGCCGTATATAAACATGATGAGTCTGATTCTTGTAGCATAGCAGGGGATGTGGTGAGGATTTGTCATTTGGATAAAGCCGGAAATATATGGGCAGGTACAGATCATGGGTTATCGTTGTATGATGTAAACAAGGATAATTTCAAGAATTTCATTTACTTGGGTGATAATTGCGATATCAAGGGCATTGCAGATTTTGATGAACATAAACTGTTGTTGTATGTGAATGAGCGATTAATCTTGTTTGATTGCGTCAAAGAAACTTTTCTGGAAAATGCTTTGCCTGTGGAGTTCTCTTCACTCACGCCTACTTTCCTCAGGCAACAAGGTGATAAAGTGTATATTGGTAGCCGGAAAGGAATATTTATCTATTCGATTTCACAAAAGAAATTTCAGAGTCTTTTCATAGAAGCGTTGAAAGGAGCGGCTGTTATAACTATATTGCAGGAGTCAGCCACCCGGTTATGGGTGGGGACTGCCGGGAGTGGGTTGTTCTTGGTAAATCCGCAAAACAATCAGGCTGTACATCATATGCATGCTCCGGGGAAAAAAGGGGGTATCAGCTCGAAGCATATACGGGCTCTTGCGTTTGATTCGGAACAGCGGCTTTGGGTAGGCACTATCAATTCATTGTACATTTATAATGCTAAAGAGGACTGTTTCCAGAGTTATAAGGATGGTGGCACATCTGCAAACTCCCTATCGCATGCGTCTGTACGGAGCATTTTTATGGATTCGCAGGGCGGTATGTGGGTCGGTACTTATTTCGGGGGTATAAACTATTGTCATCCTTTGAAAAACCGCTTTCGGAATTTGCAGATTACTGCAGATCAAAAGGGGTTGAACAGTAATGTGATAGGTTGTATTCGCGAAGATTCTTCAGGTGATTTCTGGATTGGAACCAATGAAGGAGGGGTGAACCATTATGAAACACCCACCGGAAAAGTTACCCACTTCACAACCAAGGAAGGTTTGGGAGGAGATGATGTGAAAGCCATTTATTTAGATGAAAGTAATGGGCTGGTTTATGTGGGTACACATACCGGTGGACTGAGTATAATACATAGGCGGACTGGCCGGATAGAGACATTATGGGCAGAACATGCGAAAAGCATATATGCCATTGAGCCGACAGTTCAAGGTGATTTTTGGATGAGTGGTTTGAGTTGGTTGCTTCATTTTGACTCTCGGACAAAAGCCTTTACTCGTGTCAATATTGATAATCCTGCATTGAAATCCGGTATTATGTTTATTTATCGTGACAGTAAACGCAGATTGTGGATCGGGGGAAGAAATGGAGTGGATGTGTTTAAAGACGACAACGGAGAACTGTCTTGCTGCCGGTTGTTTTCTTCCGGTGGTGGGCAGCTTTTTTGCCGAAAGTATGTTAATTGTGTGTATGAGGCCCATGATGGCGTTTTTTGGATAGCTACTCGTAGCGGACTTTACCGCTTTGATGAGAGCAAGCAGGAAACAAAACACTATACAACGCTGCAAGGGCTTCCGGACAATGTGGTGCATGGTGTTTTGGAAGATGAATATGGTAAATTGTGGATTAGTACTGATAAAGGGCTGGGAAGTTTGCAATTGAAGACGGAGACATTCCGTAATTATGTGGAAGTTGATGGATTACAGAGCAATCAGTTTACAGAAAATGCATTTTGTCGTGCAAAAAATGGGGAAATGTACTTTGGCGGCATAAATGGCATTACAGTTTTTCATCCGGCTCAATTAGTAGACAATCCTTATACTCCACAGGTAATAATCACTCAATTGAGTTTGTTCAATAAAGCGGTGCATCCAGGTGATGTTACGGGTATATTGGAAAAAAATATCAGTGCAACCAAGCGTATCACCTTAACGGCTAAGCAGAAAATGTTTTCATTGCAGTTTGTAGTTTCCAACTATATCTCGGGAGTACATAACACTTTTGCATACAAACTGGAAGGATATGATGATGAATGGTATTACACCCATATGCGTACTGTCTCTTATTCTAATTTGCCACAGGGAACTTACCGCTTTATGGTGAAAGCTGCCAATAATGATGGGAAATGGAACGATACACCTACCGAACTGGAGATTGTTGTGTTGCCGGTATGGTATAAGACTTGGTGGGCTATTCTGGTGTTTGTATTACTTGCATGTGCTGCCGCAGCGGTCATATTCCGTTATTTTTGGGCCAAGAAAATGATGCAGGCACAAATACTGCTGGAACGTAAGGATAAGGAGCGTCAAACGGAAATCAATGAAATGAAGCTTCGTTTCTTCATAAATATTGCTCATGAATTGCGCACTCCGTTGACCTTGATATTAGCTCCATTACGTGAACTGCTTGAACAGGTGGACGACCGCAAGATGCACAAGCAATTGGAGTATATACGAAAAAGCACAAATAGGTTACTGCATCTGGTCAATCAGTTGATGGATTACAGAAGGGCTGAGCTGGGAGTGTTTGCATTGAGAGTTTTTCGCAACAGGATATATCAGACCGTACACAAAACTTTTCTTCTTTACGAGCGTATGGCACAAGAAAAAGACATACGTTATCATTTTGACTCTGAAATAGAAGAGGATGAGGTCCTTTGTGATCCCGAGTATTTGGAACTGATATTGAATAATTTGTTGTCCAATGCCTTTAAATACACGAATGCTGGAGATATAACGGTAACGCTGAAAAAAGAGGAGGGCGAATTGATGTTGAGTGTGCAAGATACCGGTTGCGGTATTCCACAGTCCAAACAGCAAAAGATTTTCGAACGCTTTTATCAGGTGAACAATGTCGGTATGAGTAGTGGAATTGGTCTTTCGTTGGTCAAGAAACTGGTGGATATGCATCATGGACGCATTGAACTGAATAGCGAGGAAGGGCAGGGAAGTGTCTTTTCTGTTTTTCTGCCTATTGACGAGGCGGCCTATTCTCCTGATGAAATAGCCAAAGACGGAACATCTGGGAATAGAGACAAACATTCGGCCAGCGTGTTGCCTTTGTGTTTGGACAAGTATGAAGAAGAATCTTTTGTGGAGGACAAAGCCGAAAATACGGTAGAAGCAGGGAAAGAAAACATTCTGATTGTGGAAGATAATCCAGAAATATTGAATTATCTTAGTGATGAACTGGGCAAAACATATAATGTTTGGGAAGCTAAACATGGTGGAGAGGCCCTTGAGGTCATAAAAGAACAGGAAATAGATTTGATATTGACGGATGTGATGATGCCTGTGATGGATGGTCTGCAATTGTGCAGGCAGATTAAACAAAATGTGCGCACTTGCCATATTCCCGTTATGATACTGTCGGCAAAGGCTGACCTGAATGAACAACTGGAAGGTTTGCAGACAGGAGCGGACGATTATATTCCGAAACCTTTTATGCTGGCAATGGTTAAGACGAAAATCAAAAACAGGTTCCGTACCCGTTATCGTGCTCTTCAATATTACTCCAAGTCGTTGGAAGTGGAGCCGGAAAAAATGTTGCTTAATGCTATGGATGAGGAGTTGCTGAAGAAGGCGAAAGAGATTGTTGAACAGCATTTGGATGATGTGGAATTTTCTACTGAAGTGTTTGCTCGTGAGATGTGTATGAGCCGTTCCGGATTGCATATCAAAATGAAAGCTTTGACAGGGGAATCTTCTTATGACTTCATTCGGAAGATCCGTTTCAACAAAGCGTGCAAACTTCTGTTGGAAGGAAGGTATACTGTGGCTGAGATTAGTTGTATGGTGGGGTTTAGCGTGCCTTCTTACTTTTCTACCAGTTTCAAGAAATATTTTGGATATCTGCCTACAGAATATGTCCAAAAGAAGAAGAGTCAACAAAATTAAAGCATTTTTCTACAAAAAACGATAGCTGTTATACTCAATCAAACTTTATTTATTTCATATTATGTATAGGCGGGCGAAAGTTCGCCTATTTTTGTGATACCATAAAAATGAAATAATTAAACGCTTTATGATGAAAAAGAAATTACTTTTGTGTATCGCTTTGGGCACTGCTTTGGCTGCTTGCTCCGGTTCACAAAAAAAGGAGGTGGACTGGAAAAAAAACGTACTGGATGTGGCTGTCTGCCAGTTGAAAACAACGGCAGAGGAGTTAACGGATTCCGCCCTGTTTCCCCGTTCTGTATGGACCGGTTATAAGTTGGATTTTTTAATAGAGCAAATGGAACAGCCTCTTGAGAACTTTCAAGATTCGCTGTGTGCCAATCCTGCAACTGATAAACTGGGACAAAAGATTCTTTGCGGTATTTATGATTGGACAAGCGGCTTCTTTCCGGGCAGTCTTTGGTATGCATATGAATTGACCGGTGATAAGGATTTGAAAACACAGGCGGTCAGGTACACCAATATGTTGAATTCTGTAAGGTATTATAAAGACAATCATGATATAGGTTTTATGATGAATTGTAGTTACGGGAATGCCTTGCGTCTTGCACCCAGTGATACTATTCAGGCTGTGTTGATAGAGACGGCAGACAATTTATGTGGACGTTTTGATGAACGGATCGGTTGCATTCGTTCGTGGAATTTCGGACCTTGGAATTTCCCGGTCATCATTGATAATATGATGAATTTGGATTTACTTTTTAATGCTTATCGGCTGACAAAGGATATGAAATATTATAATGTGGCGGTGAGACATGCTCAAACGACGATGAAAAACCATTTTCGTCCCGACTACACCAGCTACCATGTGGTGAGTTATAACAGTGACGGTACGGTAGAGACAAAGTGTACGCATCAGGGGCAGCATAATGAATCGGTGTGGGCACGTGGACAAGCATGGGGAGTTTATGGTTATACGGCATGTTATCGAGAAACACGTAATTTGGATTTTTTGAATCAGGCTATGCACATTGCTGATATGATTATGGAGAAAGTCACAACGGAGGATTGTATTCCTTATTGGGATTATGAAGCTCCGGCTACTTCGGACACCCCTCGTGACGCATCTGCTGCTGCAATTACTGCTTCAGCTTTTTTGGAACTAAGCACATTGGCTCCTGAAGGACAGAAGTATTTCTATTATGCAGAACGGCTGCTAAAGAGATTATCCCAAAGTGATTATTTGGCAAAAAAGGGTGAGAACGGAGGATTCTTGCTGAAACATTCGGTAGGGTCGCTTCCACATGGGGCAGAGGTGGATGCACCGCTTAATTATGCTGACTATTATTATTTGGAAGCATTGAAGAGATATTTGGATATGCAGGAGTAATTTTACCATGAGTGATATGTATTGTTTCAAAAGAGTTTTATGTTTGTTTTTTCTATTGTTTGGGTTGGCTTTTCTTCCGATAAATGCTGTGGAAAACTATTTGTTGAGAAATTGCATGACTTTTTCCGATTTGAGTTCGGCCATTTGCATGAATCAGAGTTGGGTGGATTATCCTGCATATGAAGATCGTGAAGGATGGAAGAGGCGGGTAGAACCTTCAATTAGGAATATGATTATTCGAAATGGCGAGAAGGCACTCCAATATGAGTGGAAGCCCGATCTCGCTTCTGACTATCTGGCTTTTAAGCGTACCGGTGAGAGACGGACTGTACGTGTAAATCATCGGATGCTACAAGCGCTGGTTTTGGCAGAACTGGTGGAGGGTAAAAAACGCTTCATGGATGCTATTATAGACGGCGTGTGGTTCTTGTGTGAGACTCCTTGGATAAGTTCTGCCCACCTGTTTTTTCAACAAGATCAGTCTGGATTACCTGATAAAAATGAACCGACCATAGACTTGTATGTGGCTGACATTGGTGCACAAATGGCATACTTTGCAACGTGTAAAACGGTTTGTAATAGAGGATAGTTGGAACTATCACTGCGGCAAAACTCTTTTGTATTGAATCTGATGACTTGTTGTACGGTGGAAATTGATGAGAAACAGAACGTGTCTTTATTGGGTGAATTCGGCAGGCTGCGGTTGGAATATGATAAGCGGTTATTTGTTGTAGAGACGGATGTAATCAGATTGACAGATGTGAAGTTGAAACGTGGTTGGGATGGAAAGAATATAACACGAATTCGCCTGATTATGACAAAACAAATAGCTAAAGGATGTACAAAGGTGATCATTCAAAAGTAAAATGAGATACTCTCAATTAAAGGCATTGATTATCAGTATACTCTGTTGTGTGAAATTTTTCGATAAAAACTGTCGAAAAAGAGGACTTAAATATATATAAGACTGATTATTTTGAAAATATTAATCAATAATTGAGCCACAACCTGAACGCAGAGGCTTTGCCTTCGCTTATGATAATGTCCGATTTGAATGGTGGATGTACTACGACCTTTATCCTTCCTTTAAAAAAGGGAGCTGCCCGGTCAATGGCATCCACGTTAAGAATCATTTGCCGGTTCACACGAAAGAATTGTTCAGGATCCAGTTGTTCTTCCAGTTTATTTAAAGACAGGTCCAGTATATGTTCCCGGCCGCTTGGGGTGACTGCAAACGTCGTCTTTTCTTCCGAATAGAAATAGGCAATATCCTCCACCCGTAACAACCAGAACTCATCGGTTCCGGAAATAAGAAAACGACTTCTATATTTCTTTTCAGGATGTTTCAATGTCTCAAGCAGTGTTTCCATATATTTCTCCGATTTCAGCCATGCCTGACCATGGAGGGTCTCATATTTGGCGATAGCATCCGATAAGCGTTGCTCGTCTACCGGTTTAAGTATATAATCTATGCTGTTTACAGAAAAAGCGCGTATGGCATATTGATCATATGCTGTTGTGAAGATAACGGCTGATTTCGGCTTGGCTGCAGACAGAAAGTCGAAGGCATCTCCGTCTGTAAGATGTATGTCCAGAAAAATCAGTTCGGGATGTTCATGGGAGGCAAACCATTCCACAGCGTCATCCACACTGCCGGGAATAATCTCAATGTTCCATTCGGGGCGCAGTGAAGATACCATAGAGTGTAACAGGCGTGCCGCAGGTATCTCATCTTCTATAATGACTGTATTTAGCTTCATTGTATAATCGGTATTTTAACTGTAAAAACAGAATCTTCTTTCTGAATGACAATATTCTTATTCGACATCAGCCGACATCGATTTGACAAATTTTTCAGTCCTATCCCGGACGAGGAGTCCTTTTTTTTCTTTGGAGAAACCGGATTGCTGACTACCAAATATTCATTGTCTATTTCGATGTGGATAGTCATGGGCTTATCGGGGGAAATGGAATTGTGCTTGATCACATTTTCTACCAATAATTGCAGGGTAAGTGGAGGTATCTGCCGTTCCATATATTCGGGGGGAATACGGCAGTCATAACTGATGCAATCGCCCAAACGAACCTTGTGTAGGAACAAGTAGGAATTCATAAAGTCTAATTCTTCTTTTAGCGGGATCAGGTTCCTGTCCTGACATTGGAGAACATAGCGGTATACGGATGATAGGTTTTGGGTAAAGCATACCGCATTGTCCGGATTATATTTTATTTCGGCAATCAGCGTATTCAAGCTGTTAAACAGAAAATGTGGATTCAGCTGGTTTTGCAAGGCAGTATATTTGGCCCGAGAGTTCTCCATCTGCAATTTAGCGGCTTCCTGTTGTAACAACCAGTTAGCTTGCAGGGTACGGTTGGAGAGTAACAGCCCGATGACTACCATTTCTGCCATCCACACGACTATCAGCAAATTCCAACCGCTACGCGAGAAGTTGAATATCGGTTCTACATTTGCCAGAATTTTAGCCGTTACGAATACACCGTAGTTCAACATCAGAAAGAGGAAAATGACACTCATATAGACCATGACGAGCTTCCATTTCCGGAAAGTATTAATAACATACAGCCTGTTTACCCATTCGGACAATCGAAGTGTGGAATATCCCACCAGGTTGAATGCGAGTATGGTGAAGACAACCGCTCCCCATGAATAAAACGCCTCAGCCGTCTTAGGTGAGAAATCCGTATAGTTGGCAATCAGGAAGTAGGAGAAAAGTCCCAGCCCTGAAAATAATAGCATATATGTTATTGTGGTCCATTTCATAGGGGATAAAGATACTATAAATTCTGATGATTTAGTATTTGTTGAGCGCTTTGAGTAGCTCGGAATAATAATTCTGTGCCGAAACCTTGGCATGTACATAGTTCATTTGTGCCAGCTGGCGATAGGTTTGGGCATCAATCACCTCAATGACAGAGGACTTACCCTCGTCATAGCGTTCTAAAGCCATTGTTTCATTTTCACAGGCCTTGTCCAGCGAGTTTCTTGTCAGGTTCACTTGTTCGATTGCTTGCCGGAGGGAATTGCGTGCCGTTTGAATCTCCAGGTTTACTCCGTCTGTCACTTTGCTCAGATTTTCAGCTGCCATATCCATTTTGAAGGAAGAAGCCCGTTTCTCATTTCGACGTTTACCCCATTCAAATAATGGCATGGAGACCGTAGCGTATACGGCATAATTGGGATTCATATCCGAATGGAAGTTGTAACCGGGGGAGGAATAACTTCCGTCCATCCCCACATAAAATTGTGGCATATACTTGGAGAGTGTCAGCTTTTTTTCGCTCTCGGCAATCTTTATCTGCTCCATGGCTATCTTCAGTTCCGGACGGACAGAACCGCTATCGCTCCAAAGTGATGCGTCATCTGTCACTACTATCGCTACGCTGTCTTCCACTTCGGTCTGTGATTGGAGTTCCACTCCAATGAGCGAATTGAGGGCCATACGACCGTTCTCCAGATTTTTCTTGGCTTGCAGGAGTTGGTATTCCGCTTCATTCAGTTTTACCTCCATCATCAGCAAATCCTGTCGGTCTGTGAGTCCGGCTTCGACCCGTTCGCGGATGGTCTGAGTCAAGGAAGATACGGAGTTGCGGTAGTCATCGGATATGCGGACAATCTCCGTACGTGCCACTGTATTCCAATATTGCATATCCGTCTGTAAATAGATGCCAGAACGGATGTATTCTTCCTGAAAGCCGCTGACATTATGCCTGTACTTGGCCATCCGTATGGTCTCCAGCAAGCGTCCTCCCGTATATATGGGTTGCAGCAGGGAGACGGAAGCACCGTATTTCATGTCTTTTCCTTCGAAAGTGACCGGATTACCCATGGAAGGTAAATCCAGCGTCAATTGCAATGGGTTTCCTGTGTACTGGAAGTTAGCTCCTCCGGACAGCTTGGGATATAAATCCTTTTGGGCTGCTTTCTCCAGTTCGAGGCTGGCGGCAATATTTTTATCCGCAGCCTTCAGGTCATGGCTGTATTCAACAGCCATTGACCTGTATTTTTCCAGTAGAGGATTCTGCTGGGATACAGCTACGGAGGAAACACACAATGAAAATAAAACCAGTATATATTTCTTTAACATAATCACGATTCTTTTACTTTATAGAACATAGAATACAAAGCCGGTGTGATGAACAATGTCAGCAGGGTGGCAAAGGTCAGACCGAAAATAATGGTAGCAGCCATGCCGCCAAAGGCAACATCGAACAACAGGGGAACCATACCCAGAATGGTAGTAGTAGCTGCCATCAGTACCGGGCGTGTACGCGATACGGTAGCTTCTATAACTGCCGTATAGGGGATGACCCCATCGTGGCGCTGTACATTGATTTCATCCAGCAGCACAATGACGTTTTTGATGATCATACCCAGCAAGCCTAACCAGCCGGCAATCGGGAAGAACCCGAAATCGAAACCGGTAAGTAGCATACCAACGGCCACTCCGATAAGGGAAAGGGGAAGTATACACAGGATGATACCTGGTTCGCGGAAGTTTCCGAACAAGGCAACCAGAATCACTATCAGCATTAAAAATGCCAATGGGAAAAATTTGGCAAGTGCCTGTAAGCCCTCGTTCTGATCCTTATATTGTGAATCCCAAAAGAAAGTATAACCTTCAGGCAATTCCATGGCTTCAATCTCCTTGCGTATTTCTCCATGGACTTCGGCCATTGTATGTCCCGGCTGTACACCACACATGGCGGCCATGGAGAGTTGGCGGTTGTAGGTACGTATCTGAGGCCATTCCCAAGCGGTTTCCACTCCTTTGGTGACTTGTGACAATGGTGCAGAATGTTTGCCATTCCATACAGAGAGGTTTTCCAATGAGTGTGCATCTGTTACGGAGGTGTTATCAGACTTCAGCAGTACCGGAACTTTCTGTTCGTCATCGCGGTAAATGCCTACGGGAAGTCCATCGCTGACGGATTTTACGGATTGCATCATCTGTGCTTTGGTAATGCCAAGTGCACCAGCTTTGACAGGGTCGTAGATAGGGCGCATAACCAGGGTCATGTTACCCCATTCATTACGTACATCTGCTGCTTTCGGGTTGCGCCGCATAATTGAGGTTGCCACGTTTACCAGTGAATCCAGAACTGCGGCATCCGGACCAAGGAAGCGGGCTTCAATCATCGCTTCCGTCAATGGACTCAGCTCAAATTTGTTGACCTTGATCAGTGGCTCCGGAAACTTCAGCCGGATGGAGTCTTGCAACAGGGAGTGCATGGCTACCGCATCTTTGGAGGTATGACATTTGATGAGTAACTGCGCATAATTGGACTGTGGCCCGAAAGCTATATTGGACAAATAATACCGCGGCGGTGTGCGGCCGATGTAGTTGGAAACCATTTCCACTTCTTCATGTCCCCGTACATAATCTGCCATTTCGTCGGCTATACGGTCTGTCTCATAAATGTTAGTGCCTTCCGGTAGCCACATGTCCATCGTGAAGTATTGTTTGTCCAGTGCAGGAACAAATACTTTCGGTATAAACTTGAAACTCCAAGCTGAAAGTACCAACATCACTACCAGAGAGGCGACTGCCATGGTACGGTGGCGTAGCACCCAACGGAGGGCGTTACGGAATATATTATAGTATTTACCGTCGAAAAGACCGGCTTTTAATTCCTCCGGACGTGGACGGCGTACAAACTCCTGAATGAAGAATGGGGTTTGTGTCAAGGCGAATACCCAGCTGAACATCAGGGAAACTCCGATGACGATGACCAGTGACGAAAGCAATTCTCCGGTGATATGCGGAGAGTAGTATATCGGTAGGAAAGTCAGTATGGCAATGATAGTGGCAGCCAGTAAAGGTAGTGCAGTGGATGAACAGGCACGCATGATGGCAACTCGTTTGCGCATGCCCCGTTCCATATTGACTAACGCCGAATCGGATACCACAATGGCGTTGTCCACCAGCATACCCATGGCGATAATGATTGCGGCCAGTGACATGCGTTGTAAGGCTATGCCTGAAGCCATCATGACTATTAGCGTGGCGAAGATGGAGAATACCAGTCCGCTACCTATCAGAATACCATTCTTGAATCCGATAAAGAACAATAGAATGGCTACTACTGTGAGTACGGAAATAATCAAGTTCAGAATAAATCCCTGATTGGCTATATCCGATTCATATCCTTGATCATAGATGGCAGTCAGTGTAAAGCCTTCAGGCATTGTCTCTTTAAACTTATCAAGCGTGATTTGCACAGCCTTTGCCATATCCACTACGTTGCCGGTGGGGACGGTGGAGATAGCAATACCTACGGCAGGACTTCCGTCAATCCGCATGATGTTGCCCGGAGGGTTTTGGTAGCTTTCTTCTATATTGGCAATGTCGGCCAAACGGAAATGTTCTCCGGTACGTGATACAATAGTTAACTCGCGTATGTCATCCAAAGAGTAAAAATTGCCGGTGGATTCGATTCGGATACGATTGCTGCCAGCATCCACTCCTCCGGCATCCACCACCTTGTTTTGTGCTTCAAATGCATGGGCGATGTCCGCAGTGGTCACTCCACTTTGTGCCATAACAGCCGGGCTGATGGTTACGTCAATAGTAGGTGTCTGCACACCGTAAATCTCCACTTTGGCCACGTCTTTCACCTTCAACAGCTCATTCTTTATCAGCTTGGCTTCGTCTTCCAGCTCACGAAATGAGTAATTGTCACCGGTAAGCCCGTAGAATACGCCCAGCACATCGCCGAAGTCATCGTTGACAATGGAGGCACCTGCTCCGGCGGGTAATTTCCCCTGTACGTCATTCACTTTACGACGCAACTTGTCCCAAAGCTGTTGCATCTCATCTGCACGAATCTCTTTTTTTACATAAACGGTGATCTTGGAAAGACCTGCACGATTTTCCGTTTTCAGGTAATACAGTTCACCCATGGATTGTATGGCTTCTTCCAAAATGTCGGTTACCTGCGTCTGTACTTCCGATGGGGAAGCACCCGGATAAGGAGTCAGTACCAATGCCTGCTTAATAGTAAAAGGCGCATCTTCCAGTTTTCCCATTTTGATATAGGAAAACAATCCACCTGCCAGTACCAGCGCCAGTAGTAAAATGGTGACGGATCTTTTCTGCAAGAAATATTTTACGAACTTCATAGGTTTATTTTTTAGAGGAGATCTCAACTTCCATGCCGTCCGAAAGGAAACGCAAACCGCTTGTTGCAATAGTCTCATCGGCGGAAAGTCCTTTGGTTATAAGTACCTTGCCACTGGGCAGTAAATCGCCTTTTGTCACCTTGCGCAGACTTACTCTGGAAGTACTTTCGTTGGTTACCCACACAAAGTCACCCACTTCGGGACGGTGGCATAAGGCATACTGTGGGATAACTACACCTGCTTTCTGATCTGTGGAAATATCCATATATACCTTGCCTGACATTCCGGCCAGCAGCTTTCTGTCCGGATTGGGTAATAGTGCAGTTAGCAGGTAGGAAAGATTATTACGGGTAGTGCCTTTGGATACTTCAATTACTGCCGCTTTATAAACTTTGTCGGGATACATGTCGAAACACACTTTCACCGAATCAAGCGATCGGGCTGCGGCTGCCACTTCTTGTGTCACATATGTTTCGATGCGGAGACGGTCAATGTCTATCAGCGACAAGACAGGCTGTGCAGCTTTTACATCTTGGAACTTCTCTATATATACTTCGCCCACATATCCATTGAAGGGAGCTATGAGGCGTGAATCCTCCAGTTCGTTCGAAGCCATGTCAAAGGAGGTCTTGGCCGTAGTATAATCGGCCTTTGTCTTTTCATATTGGCTGGCAGAAATATTGTTCTTTTCATACAATTTCTGTATTCTGTCAAATTCCGTTTTCATCTGTTCATATATGGCTTTAGTCCGTTCTTTGCGTATGCGAAAGTCTCGAGGATCAATCTCGGCGATAATGCTTCCTTGCGAATAATAGTTACCGGAATATACATCGAAGCGGTCTATCGGACCACCTACTCGGAAGGATAATTCCGAAGTACGGTATGGCCGGGAGATGAAAGCATATTCCTTTCCATTCCCACCGGAATATTGAACTGCTTTTTCAGTTTTGACAATCATTCCCGACCGTACTTGTTCATTCTTGCCAGTGCAGGAAACCAACAGTGTAAACACTGTGGACATCCATAAAAATACTTTTATTCTCATGTGTATATCTCTTAATATGTTATATTAACAGCGACAAAAGTATAGAATAAAAAATGCATCTTTCGGTCTAATTTACCCAAGTCGGGAAAACAATACCTGAATACGGAATTGGGGTGATGAAATACGGATTAAGAGGATTTGAATAGGACTAAAATAGGATTAGGTGGCAGTTTGGAAGATTCTTCAATAGATTCGTTTATTCATTGTGATTGGGTCTCCTATTTTGTAGTAAAAAGGGAGATTGCCTTGATACTTAAATGGCAATTTCCCTTTCTTTTATATTGGTAAATTGTAAAACTGAAATCTAATAAATAGGTAACTTTTATCCTTAAATGTGTCCGGGTAAATGCTTGTTGTATGTTGGCATGGTGATGTGGACACTTCGGAAAACGTATGTCTCTCTTAGAGTGTATTATTTATGTAATTTGTTAATTTTATGTATGTGATATACACTCTTGTAGTTGGCAGCAAAGCCTTCGTTTGATTTTCCCATGTCTTCTACCTGTAGTTCAGCGTATACAGGAATTCCGTTTTTCACTCCTTTAGTTATTTTGTCATATTGTTGATAAAGTTTCCCGGTCTTGTCTATGACCCAATAAGCTTCATCGCTTCCTTCAGGAATGAATGACCGGACTTCTGCCCCGATTATCAGTTTTCCCTTTACACTCAATGTTTTTTTTGCTGGAGCAATTAAAGAGGCTGGAATGTTTTCGTTCAGCTTCTTCTGGGATATGGTATCTTCTTTTGCATATCGGAGAATAAGCTCTCCTTTTTTTAATATCAGACTGTCTTGGGTCAGTTTTTCAATATGAAGCGTGTCGGAGAAGGGTAACACCTGGTGGTTGCCCACACTTTTCCCAGAAAGAATTAGGAAAGCTCCTTCCTGTTGCCAGGCTTTATAAGACAGCGTAGCCATATTGACCGATGATGCTTTTCCATCCGCTTCGAGCACAAAGCCCTGCTTGAGTTCCGGTAGCCCGGGGACAGCTTGCATCCATTTACCGACAATGTTTTCATTTTTTCCGCATGCAGTCAGCAATACGGCTGAAAAAACTAATAACGTACATTTTAAATGATTCATTTTTATTCTGCTATTCTTAAAAAAAACTCTGTAATTAATAAAAAGAGAATATCTATAGGCTAATATAGACATTCTCTTTTGAATACTGAATGATTTTACTTTAAAAACGTGAATGAGCAATCTTATGTTGATTCATGTCAAAATTGAAAGTTGTCGGAGCAAAGTCCGAGAGTTCTTGCTGATTTTCTCCTTCTCCAAGCAAAACTTTCGTTGCGGCAAAATTAAATTTCATATTTGCACTTTCAACGGAATATCCGGCTTCTTTGCCAGGTTCGACTTTTACTTCAATAAGTAAGGCTTCCGGATTTTCATTTTCGGTTTCTGATGGTATCGCAACAGACAATTTCAATGATTCCGGATTCAAAACGAATTTAATACTATCTTTGGCCGCTGTGAGCGTAGGTTTGTATCCTACTTTGTAGTTTACGTCACCTACGGCTTCTACAATTTTGTCTGTCAAGGTTTCATCTTTGACGATAGACAAAACAATGTCTTTAATGGGAAATTTCTCAAAATATACGGTATCATTATTAACTGTAGCTGATATATCTACTCCAACCGGCGCTTCTTCATTGTTTTCTTTTTCTGTTGGAGACAAGCTGGAGATAAGCATTTTACCTGTATAATTCCCGAACATTGTTCCCGTTGTGACTTCATCCGGAAGTTGTGGAGTGTTCTCGTCATCATTACTACAAGCTGTGAAACAAAATGAACTGCTAAGTACCAACATTGATACGAATACTCTCATGGGTTTAAAAACTTTTTTCATTTTCTTTAATTTTAAAATTTGATTAATACTGTGCTGCCAATCTATGGCGGCTTTTGCACATTAAATGCAGTTCCCATTTAAATAGCTGCATGATGGGATTGTTAAAAAGAGTTTTTTGTTTGATATACAGTATGATATCTACTGCATTTTTAGAGAGAAACTTATTTCTGTATTTGGGTTTTAATATTCAATTAGTCTCATTTCATATGCTATATTTTCGTTTTTTTGTTTTTAGGATTCCAACTGTCTTTCAAAAAAAACATTGGGGGTAATCCATTCTTTTACAGCTTTATATTTGATCTCTTGTGTATGTTTAATGACATTTTTGATGAACCTATTTGCTTGTTGGTAGGTGAATATTACTTAATTGTCACGTTTTTGTACTTGAAAAGAATATAGTAAGGTTTGTTATTTAGAATATTGTTCGTATATTTGCGAACAATATTCTATGTATGGACGAAAAGAAAGATTATACAGCTACGCAAGAACAGTTGGCGAGATTTGCCAAAGCATTAGGACATCCCGCCAGAATTGCCATTATGCACTTTTTGGCAAAACAGAAAACATGTTACTTTGGGGATATTCATGAAGAACTTCCTATTGCCAAAGCAACCGTATCGCAGCACCTAAAAGAGTTGAAAAATGCGGGACTTATACAGGGAGAGGTTGAAACACCTAAAGTGAAATATTGTATCAACCGAAAGAATTGGCAACTGGCTCGTGAACTCTTTAAGGAGTTTTTCGAGCAATGTATCTGTAAATCGGGGGAGTGTTGCTGATAGTCCCCTTTTTTAATCTTAATGTTCGTTGTTTTACGAATTACATTTAATATGATAAATTTATAAATTATGGAAATTAAAGTATTAGGAACGGGTTGCGCAGGTTGTAAGGCTCTGTATGCAATAGTTACGCAAGTAGTAAAAGAATTAGCCTTGGAAGCGGTAGTAACCAAAGAAGAAGATTTGATGAAGATTATGGAATACAATGTAATGACGCTTCCTGCTCTTGTCGTGGACGGTAAGGTTGTGGCAAAAGGCAAGCTTTCTGCCAAAGAGGTAAAAGATATATTAATCAAGTAAATCTGATTATTATGAAACGCTTTTTATTCTTTACCATTGCTTGTTTGTCTTCTATTTGGGGAATGGCACAGATTGCCACAGATACCTATGTGGAGGTTCTTTATTTTCATGGAAAACAACGTTGTGCAACTTGCAAAGCCATTGATAAACACACGAAAGAAGTAGTTAATGTAGATTTGGCGGAATTGGTCAAAAATGGTAAACTACGTTTCAAAGAAATAGATATTTCAACTCCTGAAGGTGAAAAGCTGGCAGAAAAATATCGTGTAAGCTGGTCATCTCTTTATGTTAATAAATGGGAGAACGGTAAAGAAGAACGTAACGACATGACACGCTTTGGCTTTCAGAATGCCCGAAGCAATACAACGGTATTCAAGAAAGAATTAAAACAGCAAATCAACAGGTTGCTAAAATAACACAGTTTTATGGAATACTTGCAAACATTGTTGGATAATAGTGAGATACCTATTATCACCGCTTTTCTGCTCGGCCTGTTGACTGCTGTAAGTCCTTGTCCATTGGCGACTAACATAACCGCTATCGGATTTATCAGTAAGGATATAAATAACCGTAACCGGATATTTACAAATGGTATTCTATACACTTTAGGGCGTGTGTTGGCTTATTCTGTATTAGGAGCAATACTTATCGCAATACTCCGAAAGGGTGCAGATATGTTTGCCATACAAAAAGGTATCAGCGAATGGGGAGAACTGCTGCTTGCTCCTGCTTTGATGTTGATAGGGTCGTTTATGCTATTCGGAGATAAATTGCAATTACCCAAGTTCGGATTTTCCGCTACTGAAAAAACAGAAAAACTAAAAGGCTCATGGGGTAGTTTGTTGCTGGGGATATTGTTTGCTATGGCATTTTGTCCTACCAGTGGGTTATTTTATTTTGGCATGCTCATTCCCATGTCGGCTATGGAAAGTGAGGGGTATTTGTTACCTGTCATTTTTGCATTGGCAACAGGGCTTCCGGTTATGCTTGTCGCTTGGATTTTGGCATACAGTGTAGCAGGGGTAGGAAAGTTTTATAATCGTGTGCAGACTTTTCAGAAGTGGTTTAATTATATGGTAGCCATACTGTTTATCTTGGTTGGTATTTATTATGGATTGATAAACTTGGATATAATATGAAAATTTTAATTTTATGTACGGGAAATAGCTGTCGCAGCCAAATGGCGCATGGTTTCCTGCAATCGTTTGACAAGGATATACAAGTGTATTCCGCTGGTACGCATCCGGCAGAGAAAGTTAATCCTTTGGCTGTTGAGGCCATGGCAGAAGTTGGTATTGACATAAGCAGGCATATTCCTACCAATGTAACTGCTTATTTAAGTGACACATGGGATTATGTGATAACTGTATGCGGTAGTGCTAACGAAATGTGTCCGGCCTTTGAGGGTAATGTAGGGAAACGGTTGCATATTGGTTTTAATGACCCCTCGGAAGCAATAGGAACAACGGACTTTATCAGAAGCGAATTTGAAAGAGTGCGTAATGAAATCAAGAATGAATTTACCAGGTTCTACATTACAGAGATAAAAAAACAAGAACTGCCTAAATGTGCTTGTAACCGCTAATTTTTGAGGCAGTTTGTTCGTGTTATTACAAACAATAATAGGATTATGATACAAAGATTTGCAGATTGGTTGGTGTATGATATCTTCGGTTTGGATGCTTCAACAGCTTTAGGGAAAGCTATAAACTTCTTCTTTTACGATACGATAAAGATTTTGATATTATTATTTTTTATCAGTGTGATAATGGGTATTATAAATGCCTATTTTCCGATAGAACGTTTGCGCAATTATTTGACTTCTCGCAAGCTCTATGGATTGCAGTATTTTTTTGCCGCCTTATTTGGCGCTATTACCCCGTTTTGTTCCTGTTCTTCCATACCGCTGTTTATCGGATTCGTGAAAGGAGGCATTCCTTTGGGGGTAACATTTGCCTATCTGATCACCTCACCTTTGGTAAATGAAGTTGCCGTTGCTCTGTTTATCGGCACTTTTGGATTACGTATTACCATTATTTATGTGATTAGCGGTGTCCTGTTGGGTATGGTAGGCGGATTTATCTTAGGTAAGATGAAATTGGAGGCTTATTTGAGTGATTGGGTGAAACAAATACAGCAAAATTCAACTTCCGACTCTGGAATATGGGAAAAAGAGCATACTCCGTTTTTTAGACGCCTGCCAGTTATCATGCAAGAAGCATGGGGTATTGTTAGAGGGGTGTTTTTGTATATCCTTATCGGCATTGGTGTCGGTGCGTTTATGCATGGTTATGTGCCGGAAGGATTCTTCGAACAGTATATGTCTAAGGAAAACTGGTTTGCAGTACCTTTATCGGTTATCTTGGCAGTTCCAATGTATGCCAATGCTGCTGGAATAGTGCCGGTAATTGAAGTATTTGTAGCTAAGGGGATTCCCATAGGAACGGCAATCGCTTTTATGATGGCGGTAGTTGGGCTTTCACTTCCTGAAGCCACATTGTTAAAGAAGGTAATGACATGGCGTTTAATTGGAATTTTTTTTGGAGTGATTACCTTGTTTATTGTTATGTTGGGTTATCTCTATAATATTATTTTGTAACACACTATGGATTTGTAGTATGTTACATCTACAGTTGTTTCCGTTCTTGGTTTACATTTCGGTTTAACTGAATCATGTAAACCAGCGTAATTTAGGCATAAAAAAAGAGAGTTACTTTTGTGTAACTCTCTGATTTTCTAGTGATCCGCTTGGGATTCCCCTAAGAGAGTTACCACGCTGATATTTAAAACTTTATATTTTTAGCTTCAAGCATATCCCATGATTTATCCCACTAATTTGCTACGTGCTTTTGCGGTAGTTTGCTCATGGAGAATACTGGGAACAAAGATATACAATTCATTTGTATTATTAAAAATATGTAGCTATATTATATATTTCTCAAGAATCAACATCACAGCAAATATGAATATACAGCAAAATATAATCCATACAACAGATAAAAAGACAATACCTTTTATGAGATAGAAAATAGCAATTAGGATAAATACTATAAAGCTTATAGCTTTAATTAGTTGTATAAAATATGCTATTACTCTTTTATAAGTATTAGTAGTGTCATGTTTTAGAAAATATTGATTTTCTTTTCGAATTATCTCTGCACATTTATCAATCGTTTCTCTTAGCTCCTTTCTTGTGTCTAACACTAATCTTTCATTAGTCACTTCTTTAAATGCAATCTCTATAATATCTACAATTATCTTTTCATCAACATAAGCCAGTTTGTCTGATAGAATTATTTTTTGTAGTTCTTCCTTTATATTTGTCTCTTGAGGAAATAATGCAATTATATTTATATAATTGTACAGTTCTGACAATATGCCAATCCTTTTTTCTGTTACTTTGAAAAAAGTTTCTCTAGATTGTCTCATAGGTGTTTCGATTAATTCTTTACATATCCAAGCTATGAAACCTACTAAAAGCGTAATTAATATACTTAATATGTCTTTATTTTCAGATATGAAATTATTGATTACATCCATGTGTACATTTTTTGGGGGCTAAAAATATTTCGAGCAATATTTTTAATAGAGTTAATAAAGCTTCCATCTTTAGAATAATCATTTATAGAGTTTTCTTGCCTCATTATCCCTAAGACAATCTTTTCATTCCCTAAAATTGCAAATCTTTCTTTATTTCCATTTGTAGTCCCTGTTTTTAAAAATAAGTTATTTATATCTATTCCTAGTTTTATTTTTGCTATTTGACATAATAGTTGCTTGCATTCATTTTTAAAAGGATCATCATTGTTTAGGAAAAAATCAGCATATAATTTAGTGAGCTCAAATAAAGAAATTCCATTGCTAGTTGCTCCAAGAATGCTAGATGGGTGTATATTGCTCTCTTCTTTATTTAGTAAACTAGCTATGAATTTTAAGACGTTATTCATGCCTATTTTATTGGCAGCATTTATAAAAGCGTTGTTATTTGATGTCAAAAGTGCTTCTTGTATATTTAAGACAGACTTGCTGGGTAGTTCTGCTTCCTTTACGTTCCATTTTTGATTGTTAATTGTAGTTATGCAATTAAATGTTTCCTCTTTTGAAACCCCATTTTCTCTATAAAAAGTATATAAAAAAGGTTTTAATGTAGAGCCTATATTAGAATGAAAAGTAAGAGGATAATCTATTCCATATTTACTATTAATACCGATTATTTTCCCATCTTGTAAAACAACAATTGATATGGGATAAGGAGATTTTTCTATAGTGTAATTAATAAAATTCTGTAAATCAAAATTAAGGCTTGTTAGTATGCTTGATTTCTTATTATTGATAGATTTTGTGATATATGGTATTACGGATGGAGGAATTATTGACAGTTTATTGTATTCAAAGTTGTATGTCCACATTTTATTATTCTGATAAACATTCTTACTTATAATTCCTTTTTTAAAAAGAATTTCATTAAGAAGGTTGTATCTTTTCATGCATAAATCAGAGTGTCTTATATAATAATTTGGTCCTCTTAATATGGTTAATAGTAATAGTTGTTCTTGTTGTGATAAGAGATAAGGCTCTTTGGCAAAATAGTATAAACTTGCTGCTCTTATTCCATATAAGTTTTTTCCCCAATAAATATTGTTAAAATATAAATCTAATATCTCTTCTTTTGTGTGTTCTCTCTCTAAGGATATAGCATACAGTATTTCTTTTATCTTTCGATGAAAGGTTATAGAATGGTCTTCGAATAGATTGCGAGCTAACTGTTGTGTTATGGTGCTTCCTCCTTGTATGATTCTTCGAGCTTTGATATTCATATATAAGGCTCTTGATATTGATTTTATATCAATTCCTAGGTGTGAAAAGTAGCGCTTGTCTTCAATTGCTATCAGATTTTTTCTTATTTTCCTACTATAATGCGTTACAATGGCTTTCTGTTTGTAAGATTGTGAAACTATACCAAAAGGAATTTTTCGGTTCCTTTTGCCTTGTGTGTACGTAACAAAACCTATATATTCATTATCTTGAAACATAATTCTTACTTTTTTGCAAAGATACAACATTAATGAGTATTTTAAAAATTGAAAGGTGATGATCTATAATGGTTTGGTAATCTTAGGCATGAGTGTACTACTTTTATAATTTATATTCTCTTTTGGCGTCATACTTGTTTTTTGAAATTAAAAATTTCGTATAGGTGCTTTTGGTGAAACGAAATTGATGGAGACAACTTAATTTTCTTATAATCTATCAGACCTGTTTCTTCTATAGACTATCTGATTGTTTGTTTCTTTGTTTTCAAGACTGATAAATAGCAAATTTTCTTGATTATTATCTTGATTGATTTTTGTTTTTCTTTCACTGGATTGAAGTTCTTGTTTTTGTAATTTAAGTTGGTCGATTATATTGCCGTTCTTCATCATGTTCTGATAATCAAAAGATTCCAATTGTTGGCGCTCGTAACCAAACAGCTTATCAAAGCCTTCTTCCGCTTGTTGGAATAGGTTCACACGATCAAATCCACCTTTAATTACTCCGTTCTTGGTGCTCTTATGATTGGTTAGTGGGGATAGCTTCTTTTTATTTGCTTGGTCTTTCCGACTCACAATCAAATGGCAGTGCATATTCTGTTCATTATCGGAACGGTTGCGGCTAAAATGAATCTTACCATAAAATTTTATATCCGAAGCGGATAGTTCCTTATTGAAGTTCTTGGCATATTCAGGAATAAACACTTCCCGGATATACCGCTTCATGGATTCGGCTTGTTCATGTTCTGTATTACCCATTGCTTGAAGTTCCTTTTTCGATGGGCTGACATGAATAGCATAAAACTTAGCATCCGTTTTTAGGAGTTGCCCAATATTTGTATCTATATCCTTTATGACTTTTGATTCATATATATTATCATCTGTAAGATTGAAAAAGCCTTCAGTATAGATGCCTTTCTCCATTCGTTCTAAATCTTCATGCTCTAAATAATTAGCTAGCTGTCGGCTACTTCCTGCATTGTTATATGTTCCGTTTGATGGTGGAGCAAAATCTATGTGCATAATCCTATGCATTTATTAGATTACTGATTTCAGTCTTCAAGTTTTCCTTCCTTTTGCCATCCATCACACCACAAGCGGACAACTCTGAATAGAGTTGTATCAGTTGAAGTAGCTTCTTATAATTTCGTTGGTATATCTGGTAAAGTGTATTAATCTTTTTGGACTGGTTGTTTATCACATCGGCATGATTACAAAACTGTTCACTTAACTTTTTAAGCACGACTGTTTGTCTCTCCTGACTGGCTTCCAGTTGAGAGAGAATAAGAGTTTCCAAAGTTTTGCCGATAGCATCGAAACGTAAAGCTATAGAATTTGTTGCCCGTATCATCGGATTCAGTTGCTCTTCTTCATAGTGACGAATGAAGCGGATAATATCATCCTGCCTTTTATTTATTTTCGCCAGTTCTGATTTTACAGATTCAGGAGCTTCGGATGGGTTGATATGTGCCTTATCTATATATCCGAACGCCAACTTTACAACTTCACTCTTTTTCAGCGAATAGCGTTTGCATATCTTTTCTACCAAAGCTGCTGTTTCCTTATCTATGGAAATGGTAGTGAATATCGTTTTCCTACTGTTATTTGGCATGGTAATTACTTTTTTATAGAAATATGAATAGGTAAATACCTGATAATAAGCATTACAAAGAAAATGCTTATTACAGGTGTTATTACAGCGTGTTCCTGTAACACGCTAAAGCCGAAGGCTTTGCCCCGCAGGGCAAGAGGGAAGAACAGGACTTGTCCAGTTCCCTCTTGCTCGATTTAGCGAAATGGGCTGAACCGATAGGTGAAGCAGTTTCTGCTAAATCGGGGTGGCAGCACAAAGGAATATCCTGAACACAGGCTTCTTTCCTCTGCTACTTTTTGCTATCAAGGTTGATTATCCAACTGATTGGCTTTTTCAAACTGCTTGTAGGTTTGAGAATCGGCACGTTCACGAACAAAAGCTCGAATATCTACAGCCCGATAATAGGTTTTCCTTCCGATAGTGAAATAGGGAAGTTGTTTATTTACTCTGTAGCGTTGAAGAGTTCGGAAAGATACTTTCAGGAGAAAAGCTAAATCTTGATTATCGAGAATCTTCTCATTATCATCTAGTACCGTATCAGTATTGATGAGTGATTTCAAGTCTTGTCCGATTTCAGTGAGTTTCTTGGATAGTTTTTCCATCCACCTCTCGAAGTTTTCGTTATCTATATACATTTTGCTTAATTTTTAAGTTCAACATTCTTGTTTTCAATCGATTGATGAAGCAAAGTTCGGCAAATGAGTGCAAATAAGTTAGGGGAATACCAGTGGTACTCCCCCATAAATTGCATGTATATAATTGATTTTCAGATCAAATTACTTTATACTTTATGAATGATAGTAACCTTCTTCTTTACTCTTCTGGATAATGGCGGCTTTCAACCTATCGAGAAATTCAGTTATTTTCATTGGCTTTCGTTTGATTACTGCACTTTCTTTCTTATAAATATCACCAAAATTTATATTAAACATCTTTTCAAAGATACGAGCCACATCACTAAGAAAGATTTCCTTATGATCTATGCGAATAACACCATCCGATATATAGAAAATGCCACAAACTAGCTCCATCATATCTACGAGTTTTATTACTTCATTATTTAGATAAAATGGTGATTTCCATTCAGATTCAATATTAATAAAGAATTTGGGGTATTCCATCTGTCGATAAATTAATTCCTGTTCCATATTTATCAACGATAACAACTTATCTAGAAAAACTAATTTCAACTTACTGTTTTCTGTAGGACATGATTCTTCCAACGCTTTAAGTGTTCCAAAGTCAATATAGCTCATATTAAGCTGTCTAATACGTATTTTATTGTCACCTATTCTATTCAGGTAATCAAAGAGTTCCTCCACAAATTCCAAATAAGCAGAAGCCATATCTTCAACAACAGACTTATCTAATTGGTATGGATGTCTTAGCAATTTATATATACGTTTTTCAGTTAAATCCCAATCTGACATGGCTTTCTGTTTTTATCGCTCTATATGAATTTATAAACTCTTAGCTATCTTTTGCCATTTACGTTGTCTATGCTTATAGAATTTTAAAGTCCACCATGCAGCAATAGACGTTAAACAACCAGCATATAAATCCACAGTGTCAGTATATCGGGTTACTTGTTGGCTTATTTCTTCCATCTTAATATAGTGATTCCAAATGACTACAGTATTATCATATTCTTTTGTATCTATTTCTCGTGACGTTTTATCCATCTTGACAACATTAATTGTATGCCTACCTACTGGTAAAAATCCATGCAAGTACATTTTGAAAACAAAAGTTTTGCCCTCTTTCCACTGTATAGGAGAATCATCACAAGCAATAAAACTAGCTTTAGGTTTACAAATCTCTCTCAGAGTATTGACATCTTGAATTTTATCCCATATATTCTCTATATTAGAATGAAAATCCGAAGTTACAGTAACTCGGTAGCCCATAACTTTTTTACCTTCACGTGTTGTTAGCTTAACTTTCTGAATCATAATTGATAGTTTTTAATTGTTTATTATTGGCATGAATAACTATATGTAACCCTACACATGTTATTCATTATTAATTTATTAACTTTGTGCAAAGTTATAGGCAAGCCTTAACTGTTACAATAGTCATTTATAATGAGGAAAGACTTAATGAGCTGAAAATGTGAGATATGAAAAATGAATCAATAGATAAAATAGAAAAAGTAGTCGAAAATATTCTGCCAACATCAAGCACTTTTATCAACGAGTTGGATTACTCTGTTATAGAACAAAAAAAAGCAGATTGGCTCAAATTGTCGGAACTAGCGCATAGTATTGTGCTGGTCTTTGATTGCTGTACTAAAAAATTCGTTTTTGCATCAGACAATATTCCTCAGTCATACGGAATTGACCCTGAAAGGTTATTTATCAACGGACATGAACCTGTCTTAGAAATTATTCATTCGGGTGATATACATTACGGCTTGCTTGTTAGAAAGAAAATCTACTCTTTATTAAGTAGTCTTTCCGCAGAAGAAAAAATGAAGCACAAGATGGTACATGAGATGCGAGTAAAAAATGTACGTGGTGAATATATCCGTATTATTGAACAGGAGCAAGCAATAGAATTGGATAAATCTGGTAATATTTGGCTTATGCTTTCGGTTATTGATGTTGATGCAAGTCATGAATCAGAAATAACCAAAAGCCACCTATATAATTTTGAAACAGGAGAACAGATATTTATTGATTTGTCAGATACCTTAGAAGAACCATTGACTAATAGGGAGTTGTGCGTTTTACAATTAATGAAACAAGGCTTATTAAGCAAAGAAATTGCAAACTCTTTAAATGTCAGTATCAATACAATAAACACTCATAGGCAAAACATACTATTAAAATTAAAGGCAAACAATTCTATTGAAGCTGTTAATATTGCTCAAAGGTTGGGCTTATTAAACAGCTCGATTCAATAAAACATTTTTTCTGAGACGGATTAATAACATTAACTCTATCAGTGTATTATCCAGTTTGTGCAAGTCTTAAACTAGAATATAACCCGAAGCATAGCGCAGGTGTGGAGACTTAAAATTCTACTTTTGATATTAATATAGTATTTTCTAATAACAAAGCATATTTCAATTATATATCTGGCTTTTGAATTTTTGGAAGAAGCCAGATATAGTCATATTCTACCACTTCCAGACAGTTTTGAAAACGGCTCTTAATTCTTCTTTCATTTGCCGATGAAAATAGAATCAACACGTTTTATAAACCATTTTAAATTAGAAGCATGGAAGTAGTAACCATTGAAAAGAGAACCTTTTCGCATGTCTGCGAACGGTTCACCGAGTTTGCCAAACGAATAGAATGTTTATGCAGCACTCATACTCAGAAAGACGAAAACTGGCTGGATATTCAGGAAGTATGCCTATTGTTAGGCTTTAGTAAACGCACGCTGCAATATTACCGAAGTAGTGGGCGGTTGGCTTATTCTCAAATCGGGAGCAAGATTTATTATAAGTCATCCGATATTGAAAGAATTATTGCAGACAGTGAAACACAGAATCAATCACCCAAACAAACCACGTCTTATGAAAAGAACTAAAAAAGATTATCCGTCCTTCAACCTATTTTCCATTGTCGGCACATGGGAAAGCGTTAATCTGAATCCTACGGTTATCATCTATCGGAATGATAAAGAGTACCTTCTTTCTATTATATATGTATCGGAAACTACCAAACAGGCTTCACCCGCTACTTATGAGATACAGCAAGATGATAGCCAGTACTTTATTTCCATTGCATCCAAACGACTCTATGTAGATTATGATTCGGTAAAAGATGTACTTAGTATTTCATCGCTTGGTGACTATCTGCGCAACTAGTCTGCTATCTAGCCATCTTGAAATCAATATTTCAATAAAACAATCTTTCAATCATGGAACTAATAAATAAAGATACCCCACAAGTCAAAGAATTTATTTCTTCGCTTGATTCGATGCTGAACGGCATTGAATCTATTGTCAAGCACTACAAGCCCCACCTAAACGGGGAACGCTTTCTTTCCAACAATGAAGTTTCCAAGAAACTGAATGTCAGTTTGCGAACCCTGCAAGAGTGGCGAGATACGGGACTAATCCCCTTTATTCAGATAAAAGGTAAAATCATCTACCGTCAAAGTGATATTGATAAGCTACTCCAAAAGCACTACTTTGAAAGCTGGAAAGAATAGCCCACCAGCCCCGAAAACATTGTTTTTCGGAATTTAATTTGAATCATTGACTTTTCCAGTGAAGTATTTAGTCTGTGCAAGTCTTTAGATGAAAATACGCTCGAAATGAAATGAGAGGAAGATTTTCATCTAAACCGAAGGCTCGGACTTGAACAGGCTAAATACGGAACTTACCTTTGTCAATGCTTCATTTTGAGTTCTGGAAAACTTACTTTAAAAGAAAAGGATTGAGAAAATGAAATTCATTCTTCCCAATCCTTTTTCTATATTGGCTACTGCCTTAATTATATAGCCAATTCCGACAGGCAGCTATTTACTTTTTGCATATCCTTGAAAATATTCTGATCCAGTACCCGTGCATAGTGTTTGGTTACGCTGGTGTCAGCATGACCTAACATCTTGGCAACATTCTCCATACTCACACCATTTGCTAGGCATATAGAGGTGGCATAGGAATGTCTGGCTGAATGTGTGCACAGATTTTTCTGTAACCCGCATACATCGGCAATCTCTTTCAAGTAGCTATTCATGCGTTGATTGCTCAATACTGGCAATAGTTTTCCAGTACATTCTGCCACATTTTTATACTTTTCAAGTATAGAAGTTGCCACAGGCAACACAGGAATGTTACACATGATTTTTGTCTTTTGGCGGTTCTTCCTTATCCAAAGCTCCCCTTTGTTGTCTTTTACCAAGTGTTCAGGTGATAAATCTTTCACATCGCTGAACGCCAGACCTGTAAAAACGCAAAAAATGAAAACATCCCGTACCTGTTCCACTCGCTTAATGGTAAATTCTTTGGCGAGAATAATTTTAATCTCGTCCATTGTCAGGAATTTGGGATCGGTTTCTTCCAGTTTAAAGCGGTAGTAAGCAAACGGATCTTTCTTTATCCAGTCGTTTTCTAAAGCAATGCGGATGATCTTCTTCAAATTCTTCAATCGGGTGATAGCTGAATTCTGCGCACAACCTTTTTCAATCTTCAAAAAAGCATCAAACTTAGAAATAAAGTTGGCTTCTAAGTTATTTAGGGCAATATCCGATAACTGATATTCTTTCTTAATGAATTCTTCCAAATATCGGGTAGTGGTTTCATATCGTTGAACGGTCTTACTTACGAAGTCCTTACCGATTAGCTTACGGCTTTGTTCGTTATGCTCTCTGAATACCTGCAATAGTGTTTTGTTATCTTCGTCCACACCATAAAACAACTTCCTCACAAGATCAACGGTGATAACCTTGCCGGAAGTTTCCAGTTCTCTATAAATTTGGTGTATGTGCGAACGTGTGATTTCTAAGTAGTGGTTCAGTTCCACCGACATACGGTCTTTGCCTTTTGAATTCTCTTTTGCCTGATTCCATAGGTTTACGGGACAGCTTCTTTTGATAGAAATATCTACCATACAGCCGTTTACAGTGATTCTCATACACACGGGTGCTTCTCCGTTCTTTAATAATTTACCTTTCTTGATGAAGAACAATACAGAAAATGATTTTCGAGCCATTTTTACATCGTTTTTAAAGTTACAAGTGATTTGGAAAAGCATCACAAAACGTTTTGCGGTTTATAGATAATATGCTTGAAACGGCTATTTTCTGCTACCTATTAGAAAAAATAAATCCCTGATAATGTCTGATTATCAGGGATTTGCTTGATTTTTCTTGTTGTTTCTGTGATCCGCTTGGGGCTCGAACCCAAGACCCCAACATTAAAAGTGTTGTGCTCTACCTGCTGAGCTAGCGAATCAATCCTTTATTGCTATTAAGCGGGTGCAAAGATAGGCACTTTTATTGAATATGCAAGGGATACGGTGAAAAAAGTTTGCATTATTCTATCTGTTTTTTCTCTATTGTTTGATTATCAGCTGGTTCTGCTTTGTGAATATTTTCTTTGTTAATGATGAAACGCTGATAATAGGAAAGCATTAGTGTTGTGAGTGGGAGTGCGATAATCATTCCTAACATTCCCATTAATGATCCCCATATGGAAAGAGACAAGAGAATGATGGCTGGATTTAATCCTGTGATTTTTCCCATGACGCGCGGTACGATAAATCCGTCCTGAATGGCTTGTACAATAATGAATACTGCTATAGCTGAGGCTATGATTATCCAAAAGTTTCCACCGGTATCGGATGCTTTTAGGATTGCCAGCACGATAGTAGGAACAAATCCAATGACCTGAAGATAGGGAACCATGTTCAATGCTCCGATAAACAGACCGAGACCTATCGCTAAAGGGAAGTCTATAATGAGGAAACCTATACTAAATAAGATTCCGACACATAATGCAACAAAAGCCTGTCCGCGGAAGTACCTGTTCATGCCTGTTTTTATGTCGTTTAGTATGCTTATTGTGAAAGGACGGTATTTTATGGGCACGAGGTGTGTCCAGCCTTCGGCAATACTTTCATAATCCAATAAGATGAAAATGACATATAGTAAAATGAGAAATATGGTAAATACACTGAATAGTAGATCAATAGAATCTGATAATAAAGACCATAACCGGGGAACTGCTTCTTTTAGCGCATCCAGCAGGTTTTCTTTATTGAATAGTTCAGTGATGAATTTTGCGTCAATATTATCTCGCAAGAATTCGGAAAGCGAGGTGGGTACATTGCTGTTGTATGTTCCATGAGAAAAGTATTGGATTAATAAGGCTTGTACTCTGCCGAATTCTTGTATCATAGGCGGTACTAACAGATAGAAAGCCCCGGCACCTATAATCAGAATAGTGAACAATGCGCAGAATATGGAGACAATCCTGTTTTTGAATTTTAGCTTGTATTGGAATAGTGTGACTAACGGGTATACCAAATAGGCTATGAGCCAAGCAATAAAAAAAGGTAATAGAACGCTACTTAGACGCTTCAGAAGCATTAATAGACCAATTATAATAACTCCTAAAATGACACCGCGGATGAAACTGTCGAAAGTGATCTTTTTACGTTCCATAATCCTGTTTTTTTATTACTGTTGGTTTGTTGTTTGTTGATCTTCCTTTATAGCCTGTAAATAACACTCCCGGCATAAAGGTTCATATTCTGCGGTTTCACCCAGCAGTACTTGTTTGTCATTTTTTACGGTACGGTGGGAAAATGATGCAAGTTGACCGCATTTTACGCAGATAGCATGTACTTTGGAGACTTCGTCGGCAATAGCACACAATCCTGGCATGGGGCCAAAAGGATTTCCGCGAAAGTCCATATCCAAACCGGCTACAATTACGCGTATGCCATTGTTGGCAAGTTGGTTACATACATTAATCAGGCTTTCGTCAAAGAACTGTGCTTCATCGATGCCTACCACGTCTATTTCAGAAGTGAATAGCAGAATACTTGCCGATGAGTCTATTGGAGTAGAAGAAATGGTGTGGCTGTCATGCGATACAACATCTGCTTCCGAATAGCGTGTATCTATCGCAGGTTTATATATTTCCACACGTTGCCTGGCAAATTTAGCACGTTTCAAACGATGTATCAGTTCTTCGGTTTTGCCGGAGAACATAGAGCCGCATATAACTTCAATTCTTCCTCTACGTTTAGTCTCTTGTATGTGATCTTCCGAGAATAGTACCATGTTTTAAAGTGTTATATTAAGTCGCAAAATTAATCATTTTGTTTGCTCACTGGCATTTTTTTCATTATTTATTTCTACATTTGTACCATTTAATACGAACGGAAAAGGATATGCAAGTATTATTGAAAGATATAGAACTGGATGTACAGGAATTGAAATGTTTGATACAGTCGATGTCCACTGATACTAACCCTGTTTTGAAGATAGTTGCCAAAAGGAGTATTTATCAGATGAAAGAACGGTTGGATGCACTGACTGCACTGCTGGACGCTACTTTTGTGATTACTCCGGCTAAACAATCGGCTTCTACTGTTGTAAAGACAGACTTGGAACATAAAGCTGTTGCCGATCTTACAAAGGAAGTTCCGGCTGAGACGGTTTTCATGCAGGATGATGAAGTTCCCGCTCCGCAGATTTTAGCCGAACGTATAAAACCGGCTATAGACCTATGTCATGCCATCAGTCTGAATGACTCGTTCCGTTTTACTCGTGAGTTGTTCAATGGGGATACGGCACGTATGAACGAAATAGTGGGACAGCTGGGTAAGGCTTCTTCATTGGAGGAGGCTATGTCTGTTTTTATGTCAAAGGTACAACCGGATGAAGAGAATGAGGCGGCTATTGATTTTGTAGAACTTCTCAAGAAGTATTTCAGTTAAGATAGCGGATATGGGAAAACTGTATGTAGTACCTACACCGGTAGGAAATTTGGAAGATATGACTTTCCGAGCTATTCGTATCCTGAAAGAAGCGGATCTGGTGTTGGCCGAAGATACGCGTACTTCCGGAATATTATTGAAGCACTTCGAGATAAAGAACGCAATGCAGTCTCATCATAAATTTAATGAACATAAAACGGTAGAAAGTGTTGTAAATAGAATAAAGGGCGGTGAGACTGTTGCATTAATTTCGGATGCCGGTACTCCAGGAATTTCCGATCCGGGTTTTTTGGTGGTTCGCGAATGTGTCCGTAATGGTATAGAGGTGCAATGTTTGCCGGGAGCTACGGCTTTCGTTCCGGCATTGGTGGCTTCAGGATTGCCAAATGAGAAGTTCTGTTTCGAGGGTTTTCTTCCTCAGAAAAAAGGTCGGATGACACGCTTGAAAAGGCTGGCAGAAGAACATCGAACAATGGTTTTCTATGAGTCTCCCCATCGGTTGGTAAAAGCGTTGACGCAGTTTTCTGAACATTTTGGGGCGGAACGGCAGGCGTCTGTCTCTCGTGAGATATCCAAGATACATGAAGAGACAATACGAGGTACTCTCACCGAATTGGTAGAACATTTTACAGCCAACGAACCGCGTGGTGAAATAGTAATTGTAGTAGCAGGAATAGACGATTAAATAACTTCATTAACAAAACGTAAAACAAAAGCGTATGAAAAAGTTAGCAGTTTTAATTGTGTGTGCAGCCGTAATGGCTTCATGTGATAGCTTTTCTGGTGGCAGTAAAGACCAGTTGAAAGCTGAAAACGATTCTCTTTTAATGGAATTGACTCAGCGTAATGCTGAACTGGATGAGATGATGGGGACTTTCAATGATATTTCGGAAGGATTTCGCCAAATAAATGCGGCAGAGAGCCGTGTGGATTTGCAACGTGGAGCAGTGGCAGAGGGTTCTCTGAATGCAAAGCAACAGATAGCATCGGATATTGAATTCATTCGCAAACAGATGGAGGAAAACAAAGAACAGATTGCTAAACTGCAGGCTATGCTGAAAAATAGCAAAACAAACTCTTCTCAATTGAAGAAAGCTGTTGAATCTTTGACGCAAGAGTTGAATGCAAAAACTCAGCGTATCGAAGAACTACAGGCAGAACTGGCTTCCAAGAATATTCGTATTCAGGAATTGGATGCCGCTGTAACAGATTTAAATGCGGTTAAGAGTGAACTGACTGCAGAAAATGAAGCGAAAGCTAAGACTGTGGCAGAACAGGACAAGGCACTTAATACTGCGTGGTTTGTGTTCGGTACAAAGAAAGAACTGAAAGATCAGAAGATTTTGAGTGGCTCCGGCCTGTTCAAAAAAGGATCAGTACTGAAAGACGGTGATATCAATAAGGATTATTTTACTCAAATTGATATTCGTACCACCAAAGAAATAAAGCTGTATTCTAAAGATGCTGATGTTCTGACTACTCATCCAACAGGCTCTTATGCTTTGGAAAAAGATGATAAAGGTTTGCTGACTTTGAGAATAACCAACCCGAAAGAGTTTTGGAGTGTCTCCAAGTATTTGGTAATTCAGGTGAAATAGTTACTTGATTGATAATTGGATAGGGCTGTTTCAAAAGTGCGTTTGTGAATCTGCTTTTGAAACAGCCTTTTTATTATTCTTTTTATGTCTTATAAAAATCTTTTTTTTGATTTAGACGATACGCTTTGGGCCTTTTCTCTTAACGCTCGTGATACATATGAGGAGATGTATTGGAAATATGAGTATAACCGTTTCTTTGATTCTTTCGAACATTATTATTCGCTTTACCACCATCGTAATCTGGAACTGTGGGCTGAATATGCCGATGGAAAGGTGACGAAAGAAGAATTAAATCGTCAACGTTATCTCTATCCTCTTAAAGCTGTAGGAATATGTGATTCTGCTTTGGCAAAGGCATATGAAAAAGATGCTCTGGCTGCTATTCCTACCAAAAGCAAATTGATGCCTCATGCGCGTGAGGTGTTGGAATATCTTTCATCCAAATACAATTTGTATATTCTTTCAAATGGATTTAAGGAACTCCAGTCTCATAAAATGCATTCGTCAGGGATTGATAAATATTTCAAGAAGATAGTCCTTTCCGATGATATTGGAGTTTTAAAGCCTTGGCCGGAGATCTTTTATTTTGCCCTTTCGGCAACCCAATCCGAGCTGAAAGATTCGTTGATGATTGGGGATAGTTGGGAAAATGATATAGCTGGAGCTGCCGGAGTAGGGATGCATCAGGTGTTTTATAACTTGTCCGGTCGTATGGACTTACCTTTTATGCCTACTTATCAGATTTCTGATTTGAAAGAGTTGTTGGATTTATTGTAACATTGATAGATTAGTTGTACTTTTGTTTCTAATGATAACCGTATAAAACTACCATTATGGAGACTCTTATTCCTTTTGCTTTGTTGTGTTTTACCTCTTTCTTTACGTTGACTAATCCTTTGGGCACAATGCCTGTTTTTTTGACGATGACGCAGGGAATGACGGATAAAGAACGTCGTTCCATTGTCAGTCGTGCAACTTTAGTGTCATTTATAACTTTGATGGTCTTTGTTTTTGCCGGACAGTTCCTTTTTAAGTTTTTCGGAATTTCTACAAATGGATTTCGAATTGCTGGCGGTGTTATCATTTTCAAGATAGGTTTTGATATGTTGCAAGCACGTTATACTCCCATGAAGTTAAAAGATGAGGAGATCAAAACGTATGCGGATGATATCTCAATAACTCCCTTGGGTATTCCGATGTTGTGTGGACCTGGGGCGATAGCAAATGCGATCGTATTGATGCAAGATGCACATTCTTTTGAAATGAAAGGGATACTTATAGGTACTATTGCCCTTATTTATTTTCTTACTTTTTTGATATTGAGAGCTTCTACTCGTTTGGTTAATATATTGGGTGAAACCGGTAATAACGTGATGATGCGTTTGATGGGGTTAATTTTGATGGTGATTGCTGTGGAATGTTTTGTCAGCGGAATGAAGCCTATATTGGTGGATATAATTAAAGAAGGGTGCTTGGAGATGATTAAATAATAGGGTAATTCTATTATAAAAAATCCCTTTATTCTAGCGATTTATGAAAATGCAAACTAAAATAAAGGGATTTGTTAATAGGGTTATTTACCTCCGTTTATCCATGTCTTTTCAGAATAGATATAAGAACCGTCGCCATAGGCCTTTTTCACATTCGGATTGCCGATGACTGCGCTGTTGCCGTAGGGTAGACGTTCTGGGTAACGGTTGATACCGCTTTGGGCATTTCTCGGATTAGTCAGTATTACATACTCTTCACCCATTGCTTTCAAACGACGTAAGTCGTTGTAAGTTTCTACTTGTTCATCCAGTGCTTGTGCCACATACTTCTGTTCGAAAAGTTTTTGGAGTGTCGGTGCACCCAAAGACGATGCATAGGCTTTTGCTGTTGCAGCAGCAGCTGGTACAGTGGTTTCATCTCCAAACCAAGTCAGAATTTCCGTAACAGAAGCCTCTACTGCTTTTTGATACGCTGAGGTGGCGTCAACGTTTGAACGCAGCTGAACTTCTGCCTGAATAAAATAGAGTTCGGCTTTACTCATGATATGAATGGGTTGTGAACCGAACAAATACCACGTTGGCTGATATTTCATTACTCTGGCGTCATCTACTGTCTTAGCAATAGTTTCATCTCCCGGAATATAAGCTTTTCCTAAAGCATTCAGATAATAATCTAAACGAGGGTCATCTGTAGCTTCCATCAGACTTGATACTGTCTTTGAAGGTGCTGTGTATTGACGGCTGAAAACATAGGCGCTCCATGGATTGTCGCATGTGGAACCATTAAATCCTGTAACCGTAAATCCTTCGAATCCATTGTCTATTGCTTGTTGTACGGATGTTGCTACTTCGGAAAGTACATTAGGTTCTACCGCCAGCTTATGTAACAGGTAGCGTGCTTTCAGAGCATGAGCGGCTGCCAGCCACTTAGATGCGGCCCCTTTGTAGGCAATGTCTTGGTTGCCGGCATTGGTCATACTTTTACCTTTTTCCAAGTTATCGATAGCCTTGTCGAGTGTAGCCAAAATGCCGGTATATACATCTTTCTGTGCATCTAATTTGGGTTGTAGGTTGCCTTGTCCTTGTACAGCTTCGCTATAAGGGATGTCGCCGAACATATCAGTCAGGACACCGAAGTTTACGGCTTCTAATATTTGTGCCATTCCCAGTATATCAAACTGTCCTACATTACCCGGTACCTCATTCTCTATTTTGCTCTGCATTTGGCGTATATTCTGCAAGTTGCCATAGGTGGAGTTCCATACATTATTAAAGGTCGTAGAAGCTGCCCATTCGCTTGAGTTGCGCATTTCGGCAAACATTAATTGGTTGTTTCCCATACCTACCTCTTGTTCGTTGAGTGAGGAAAGATAAAAGGCGAAGTCGCCCGATACGGTACTGAAACCTGTGGACATAATAGCGTCTGTCAATTGGAGTGCTGCTGGAACAGCTTCCGGTGACGGGTGTTCATTGTCCTTGTTGATACGGTCAAATGCATCTTCCGTACATGCTGTCAGGCCAAAGAGAACCACCGTCAAAGTCATGAATATGTATTTTTTCATAATCAAAATCTTTATGTTGTATGTTTAGAAATTAATAGTAAGACCACCACCGAAGCTGGATGTATTAGGAACAGAGAATCGTTCGAAGTATCCGCTCATGTTGTTGTTACCTTGCGACGACTCTGGATCGAAGTTCGGCAAGTTGGCCCAAATAAGCACGTTACGGGCAAAACCGTAAATCGAAATGTCGAAGATGCCGAGTTTGGGCAATTGATAAGTTAATGTCAGGTCACGCAACTTGACGAAACTCGTATCATAAATACCGGATTCGGTGATATTGTAATAAGCCTGATAGTAATCGGCCTTATTCACTTCAATTGTATTAGGCTGTCCTGTTACCTCATCTATACCTTCGGCAATCATACTTCCTTCGTGGTAGGGGAGCGATTCTTTGGTGGTACCGAAATAGTTCAATGTCATGTTTGTTCCATGATACATCTTTCCACCTTGTTGCCAACTCCATGTGGTAGAGAGTGAAAGACGTTTGTAGCGACCACCTAGTGTAAAACCGGTAGTGAAGTCGGGAGAACAGTTACCCAAATCTTGGCTATTGCCCGAAGATTGGGGCAGACCGTTTAATAACAGCAAGTTTCCAGCCTCATCGCGCTTGAAGCCCAAACCATATATATTCGGATAGGTACATCCTGCCTGGGCACGAACTTGCGGTTCAACGAACCCACCCAGCATAATGGATTCCACACCTGGAGCCAGCTCTATAACCTTGTTATTAACTTTCGTAAAGTTGATACCTAAATTTAGGTCGAAGTCTTTGGCTTGCAGAATAGCAGTATTAATAGAAAGTTCGTGAGCATGTGTACGCATCTTTCCAGCGTTTGTCAACATCTCCTGATAGCCTGTCGCTCCATCTACGGGTACATAGAATATCTGATCTTCTACATTCTGTAAACTGTATGTGTATTCCACTTTCAAGCGACTACCGAAGAAGTGCAAGTCGGCACCTATTTCGTAGTTGGTTGTATTTTGTGGTTTCAATCCTTCATCATATACTCGGTAGTAGGGTATGAAAGTAGATACTCCACTGGGAAGAGGGTAGGTAACCGGATAGTAAGAATACATACCTCCGCCGTAAGTCGGGGTGTAATAATAGTTGGCATAATAATTACCAGCCTGACCTACCTGTGCGAATGAAGCGCGGAGTTTACCGTAGTTCAATATTTTATTATTCTGCAAGAAAGGTAATTTGGTGAATTCCCAGCCTAATGATACCGAAGGATAGAAGAAGCTGCGACTACCGCGTGGCATGGTCGACACATAGTCATTACGTCCGGTTACGGTCAGGTACACCTGATCTTGCCATGACATTGAAAGGCTTCCGAAAAAACCCACAGTACGTTCCTGTCGCTTATACTCGCTGGATGTTAGTGAAGTAGCGTTTCCGATATTAGTAAAACCGGGGAAGTTAAAGTTACTGCCGTAATAATCCCAGTTACGGATGCTCTCATGATTGAATTCGTTACCTAATATTACGTTTAGTCTCCATTCGTCACTTTTACCGAATTTACCGTCAAAGTTAACTGTAAACAGGTTATTGAATACATTGTGCTGAGAACCGTAATTTTCTATATCTCCACCTTTCAATGATGATGTACTGCCCATTTCACGTATGGTGGCATAATCTGACGTCCAGATGTCAAGACCGGCCTGTTCTCTTATCTTGAGGGAGAAGTTCTCTCCTAAACCTAAATTTGGCTGATATTCCAAATAAGTATTGCCAAAAGCACGGTTGGTATGCTGAAGGTATTCGTTATGTTCCGCCCACCAATAAGGATTGGTAAATGAAGTGGAACGGAATAATATCTGGTTCGTTGGATTTCCCGGTTCGTGATTGGGAATTCCTTTCAAATCATATTCGGCTGGGGCTGAATAAACTACATTCATGATACCATCGTTGGCACCAGGTGCGGAAGTGATTTTGGTAGATGAGTAGTTTATGGAGAATCCTGTATTCCACTGTGGATTGATTTTCCAGTCTACCAATCCGCGTGCTCCCCAACGATCCATTCCTGTTGAAGGAATGATACCATTTTGGTGTGAATTGTTCACGCCGAAAGAATAGTTTATTCCGTTGATACTTTGTGACAGATTTACGTTGGTGTTTTCAGTAAATCCAGTGCCTAGGAAGTCTCCCACATTATCATAAATCTGTGGTGTTGTCCAGCCGCTCAAACCTGCTTGTGCACGCTTAGGGTTATAATATTGTCCTTCGTGCATACCATCTGTCGCTGTATATTGGTTGTTCATGTTTCCACCATATTTAGGGTCGTTGGCCAGTTCGCTGATTTTCGGTCCCCAAGTCATGGAAGAAGTCGGATCATATCCTGCGGTAATACTGTTACCTTGCGAATATATATCTTGGCGTTCGAATTTGCGTGAAACTCGCTGTGCGCTCAGGTTTGTTGAAATCGTCACATTTGGCTTGTTCATATTGTTTTTGGAACCACGCTTGGTTGTGATCACAATTACGCCGTTGGATGCACGAATACCATACAATGCGGATGCTGCCTGTCCTTTCAGCACATTCACCGACTCTATATCTTCAGGATTGATATCGATGCTGCGATCGGCATAGTTGGCGCCTGTCACAGAATTTCCGGTATCAAAGTCGGCAGTTGTGTTTATCGGCATGCCATCTATTACATATAGCGGTTGGTTGTTGCCGTCGAACGAACGAGCACCACGAATTATAATCTGAGAAGAAGCGCCCGGTGCACCCGATGACTGACGGATGTCCACACCTGTCAGTTTACCTTGTATCGCACTAGCAAGCGATGTCGTTCCTGCTTTGTTCAATTGTTCTGAATTCAAATCCTGTGCCGCATAACCCAATGCTTTACGGTCGCGTTTGATACCCATAGCAGTTACCACAACTTCATCAAGTTGTTCGGCATCTGATTTGAGTATTACTCTTACATTTGGTTTAATTGCAACTTCCTGTGTTTGCATACCAACGAACGAGACACGCAAAGTCTTCGCAGAACTTGGTACGTTCAGTAAAGTAAAATCACCATCTACATTGGTAATAGCACCAATTTGTGTACCTTTTACCAATACAGAGGCTCCAATAACTGGC